>PJTZ01000011.1_pt1 | contig 408443 bp, 379 predicted proteins | sample 1512131 | NCBI WGS metagenome assembly PJTZ01 (sample SAMN08177679, study PRJNA422409) | Soil metagenome, whole genome shotgun sequencing project. | reverse complement strand
TTACCTTCATAAAGGCCTTTCATCGCTTCCTCTTTGAAGCGATCAAAATCAAATTTCTCCTTGTTCATTGTCTGTGTCTAAATATATAATTTTTTTATGTGACACAGTTCAATTTACACCCTCCCGTTCTTATTTATTACCATTCACGATAAGTCTTTCAACTCATTATCTCTTTTGTCCACTTCTCCTTATAAGTGTCATATTTCTCTTGTAAGTTTTCCCTATTAAATAATCGCATATAAATTACTCCTATTGATCCTAATAATAAAGACGTCGGTAATGTCCATAACCATTTACAAATTTCTTTTTGCATGGAGCCTTCTGGTAATGCATTAGCATATTTAGAATATACTGAAACCATATTCCAGGAACTTTCAGTAAAAGTAAATAATAATACAATTACGATTACGCAGATAAAGAAAACAGGAATGGAATAATATGCCTTAGACTTATACCGGTTTAAATCGAGTTTTGCTTTAGTTTCTATAAGCTCCTGCCTTACAGCATTATTTTTTTGAATTTCAATATTTTTTTGTTCCTTTTCACTCTGTTTACTGTTTTGTAATTGTTCTATTGCTGAAGCGGTGTTTGCCTGATATCTTTCAAACTTATTTTCTAACCTTTCTTTATCTCTCTGTAACGCTTCGATATCCTGTTCAAGTTTGGTTTTCGCAAATAATTTGGATCTTTCAATAACGTCTTCATCGGTATTGCTCCTGTCAAGGATACCCTTAAAACCTATATTGATCATCTCAGAAATAATAGTGCTTTGCTGCGTAAAATCAGAAGTAATTTCGGATATTCCATTAAGAATGAGGTGCAAATTTTCATTGGAAATTCCTTTTTCACCATTACTGATGTTCAAAAAACTTACAAAGCTTTTAAAGTCATCGCTTGTTCTATTTAAATAGCGTAATAAGATATTCATCCATTGAGATGGTAGCAGAACAATCGGAATAGATGAATTCCGAGTGTAATCCCATTTCCTTAGCAACTGATCGGCAGAGATAAGAAAGTATCTGCAATCAAAAATATTAATGAAGTGACCATTTCTCAAGCTTTGAATCAAATAAATATTTTTAGCATCGACAACACTCGCTTCAAGATAAGGAGAAGTTTTACCGTCGGATTTAAATGCATTAATACTCGAGGCTTTATCCAATATGCTTTCCTCGATAGCGCTATCTTTTTCATCAAAATGTTCCTTGTAATCTGTTTTGATTTCGAAGGTTTTCTTTAACTGTTCGATTAAAGAGAAGACGTGGGCTTTAAACAGATCTATGGAATCATTGGTTCTTTTGCTCCTCCATCGGTGATAATAGTCGATAAAATCTTGGTTTTTGCTGAAATTCGAAAATACGTCAGAATTGATTCTCGCCGTATTGAACCTTGACATCTGGCCGATGTAGAAGTCTAAGGTCTTCTTGATTTCATCCTCTGTAAACCTGGAAATAAACAGGTTTTCCTTTGCTTCTTTAAATTTTTCCAAGAATGTAGTAATACGCTTTTTGCGGTTTTCCCCATTGATGCCGATAGCTCTAAAGATGACATTTGTATCCAAGTAGAAATTTTTATTCTTTAAATTGTCAAGTTTAAAATTTGATCCTTTTTTATTTGTAATCAGGCAATATTCCAGCGCAAGGTTAGATATATCAAAAATGACTTTGTTCTTTTCGTCATTTTCCCAGTTTAAAAAACCATTAATTATCTCGATTTCCACAGGATTGAGGTTATGATCATTGATGTTGATCAATTCTTCAAGTTGTATATTAGGATCAATTAATTTGCTAAAACTGGAAATGTTTATATGGAAGATTTCATACAGGAATTTGTATATCACGTTTTGTAGATCCTTTAATTCAAGTCCGCTATTTATTTTATGGAATTCCTGAATGAAGAAATCAAGATTATTTCTGTTTATTTTTCTTGATATATTTTCGTATCTTTTTGATGTGAGGGTAATTTTAAGGTCCTCAATTCTACAACTCGATGTATTGAAATATTCAGCTTCTGATACGATTGCTTTAATCTCTTCTTCGATAAAGTCAAGGGAATATTTTGATTTGATTTTGTCAATCAATGTATGGATACCTAAGAAGGTATTACCGTTATCTATAAAAATTGATTCTATTACTTTTCTATGAATCGTTTTTGGACTTACTTCATAATTGTTATCCGCATATAAGACTGCCGCAAGCCTGAATATTTCTGTATTCATATAATTTGTCTTAATAATTTTAATCCTCTTAAACGTTCAAAAGGCTATTTTACATTCCTAACTAATCCCTATTTTGACGAGGATAATTATAAGTTTACATTTGCCTAGAATTTAGTTAATAATTGTAATGGCCTTAAACCATATAAATGCAATGGCAAATATACTGATATATCTTTTAATAATTATAGGGACAAAAAAATAATAACCTTACATTGAGTATATTTGATAACTAATTATATACTCATTTAAATCGTTCGGTAAAGATTCTTTCGGCATTGAGTAGGATAGAGAGGAGCTTGTAAGTATTCCAACCAACTAATTATTGATCACGATAATCGATAACGAATAAAAAATGCTCGCTGAGCAACAACTAAATTTTTCAAAAATTTCGCGCTGATAATTTTCAGAATTATAAATTTGTTTGACGAAATTATTAAAGTTCCAATTCAAACCGCTGTTTTAGTACAATTTGCCAGCTATACGCTCATTATAAGTTTTGTCTGGAATTGTCATTGACTCATTCTACTTTTCTACGATAAAGGTTTGTATTTTTCTTTTTAGGATGGTCTATTATTTCAACGTCTTTGTGCTTTTTCAATTCATTCTGTAACGATGTACCACTAATCTTCAATCCATTAGCCTTAAAATATTGCACGATTTCATTAGTTTCTCTAAATGATTCAAAAAACATACTATTAATCAGATTTTGATTAATGGCGTCGAGAATTTTTGGTTCATTCATAAAAAACTCTCGTATCTGGTGATCATCTTTGAACTTGAAGAACAATTCTTCTTTAAGGTTATTGGGAACCTGGAAATTACTTGATGAAACCTGATCAATCGAATACTCTGTAAATGCGATTAATTTTTTCATTGTTTCGACTTTCAACCCAGTGTGTCCTTGCTCTATGTTAACGATAGTAGTTTGAGACACTCCTGTCAATTCCGAATAGAGTTTTACGGAAAGATTGAGCATTTTCCGTATTGCGCGGATGTTTCTTCCAAAATATGATTCCATTTAGCAAATACACAAATTGAAATCATTTTAAATCGACCAATTATTTGATTATTTTAAAATAATTTATATATTTGATGCGATGATTAAGGGGATCTTAATCTGGCATTTGAATAGAAAGTCTCGGTCACAAATTCCGACAATTTGATCCAAACGAGGCGGTAGTTCAGTGCCTGTGACGGTATTTTACGTATCTTAGATGCGTACTATAGCGCACGGGCTACTACTGTAATTCCGTTTTGGAGGGCGTCGGAACCCTGTGGCACGGTTTGGAGTAGCCCGCTATAGTTATCCGAGCCAAATGAGACTCACCAAATAACCTTAAAAGGTGAGTTATGATTATTAAAAACAAACATCCAAAAAATCCCAATCCTCCTTAGTTTGAATTAAGGCTAGAGGTCAGTATGACCATCCGAAAAAGTGTCATTGTAAATATATCATCTGCTTTGTTTAACCAAATAAAGACGACTATATCGGAACATTTTTACGAGTTATTCTAATGACCTGATCCAGCGCCTACGCTAGGAAAGGGGAAAATTATGACCATTTTTAAAACCTTAAAATGAACAATTTTATAAGGACTGGGAGAGGTATTGCCTGTTCAAAACAGACTGCCCGGAATACTAATTTAGAAAAAGAACGAAACGTAAGCCATGAGAAAGGCTTAAAAGACTGTATTGAATTTACAGTGTTGCAACTAATTTCGACAATCAACCTTCTGTTGGCGAAATGCAATTGGACCGTCTCGAGGAATATAAAAGGGTTATTATTAATAGCCTTTATGTGTTTTAATAATGTTATTTGTTCTTTAATGGCATTAAAGAATACAACAACGCTTTTAACATGCATTGCTGTATTTCATATGTTTAGTTTATCGGCTCAGACGCCCCGTAAGGACAGCGGGGCCAATGGGCCTTTAACAGCCACCGGTATTGTAATATCTGGCATTGACGGTAAGCCGTTACAGGGCGTGTCTGTAAGCATGGAGGATCAAAAGGGTAGAGCAAGCACCAAGAGTGACGGTACTTTTTCGGCTCCCGTATTGCGTCCTAATGGAACCCTTAAATTTAGCCACGTGGGTTTCAAGCCATTAACTCTACCGTATTCCGTTGGGGTATCGTTAAGTGTAAAGTTGATACCGCTGGAGAATCAATTGGACGAAGTGGAGGTAGTCTCTACCGGCTACCAAAACATTCCCAAAGAACGGGCAACGGGGAGCTTCGAGTTTGTTGACAACAAACTGTTCAATCGCAAGGTTTCGACTGATTTTGTGAGTAGATTGGAAGATATCGTACCTGGTATCTCTAGTTCAAAAATCTTCGCAGACAACAAAGGGAAATTGTTAGGGATCAATATCAGGGGTGTCAGTAGCATCAACTCTAATATATGGCCTCTTATTGTGATTGATGGAGTGCCCTATGTGACCAATTTTGATGAACTGAATGGGTATTTTAATAACATCAATCCCAATGACATCGAAAATATATCGGTGCTAAAGGATGCTGCTGCAGCATCTATTTGGGGAGCACAGTCAGGCAATGGGGTTATTGTGATTACCACCAAAAAAGGAAAATTTAATCAGCCCCTTCAGCTAAGTTTTAACAGCAACTTGACATTAGGTCAAAAACCTGATTTATACTATATGCCGCAGATGAATACTTCCGATTATATTGATGCGGAAATATTCTTGTTCAATAAGGGCTATTACAATAGTAGCATGAACCGCTATTCTTATAATATCACACCAGTGATCCAGCTGTTAAAAAAACAGAAGCTGGGACAGCTGACACAGGCGGAAGTCGATACCGAGCTGGATCGCCTGCGAAAAATAGATATGCGCGAGGATTTCCTAAAGTATATCTATCGCCCTGCGATCAATCAGCAATATAATATTCAGCTCAAAGGCGGGAATGAAAAAGTAAATACATCGATATCACTGGGTTATGATAAGAATTTGAAAAACCTTGTGACCTCTTCTTATGAACGGCTGACGGTTAAGAACAACACGCAGATACGACCGACAAATAAATTGTTACTTGACCTCGGAATTACCTATACTGATTCGAAAACGAAAGATGCGGATGCATTTTGGGATTATAATGTAATGGGACGGGGCATGGGCAACTTCCCTTATATGGAACTGGCAGACAAAAATGGAAATCCGCTGATTGTAGATGCCATCGGTTATAATCCCACATTTAGGGATACAGTCGCGGGTGGCAGATTGCTGGATTGGAAGTTCAGGCCATTGGAGGAGCTCAATGAAACTTCCCGTATCGGAAGAATAAGAGAGATCTTGTTCAATACTGCCATCAAATATGAATTGCTGCCCAAGTTGAATATTTCGCTCAATTATGCTTACCAGCGCGCCAGCCAGCCTACGGAGATATGGCGTGGACTGGGGTCAGTAGCACATAGAGCTGAGCTTAACTATTATGCTTCGTGGAATACCAACACGGTAACCTACAATCTACCCGTGGGCGATTATCTCAATAAGCAGCAGCGGGACAACACGTCTCAAATGGCCCGTATTCAGGGAGACTATGAAAAAAGCTGGGGCAGCAGTCATCGCCTGAATGCTATCATAGGAGCGGAAGTGAGGCAGGTGAGGAGTGATGGTACCAATGTAATATTTTGGGGCTATAATAAAGCCAATGGCAATTTTACACCAGTCCAGTGGGGCAGGTCAGTACCGATACTAAACGGTATGGCCGGCCAGGGGATATTGCGGGATTTTAGTAGTATATCGGGTTATACCAATAGATACCGATCGTACTTTGCAAACGCAAACTATGCACTGATGGATAGATATATCTTGTCGGCTTCAGCACGAAAAGATGCCTCCAATCTCTTTGGTGTCCGGGCAAATGACAAGGGAAAACCTTTTTGGTCAATGGGTGTAGCATGGACGATATCCAAAGAGGATTTTGCACCTGCTTTCCTTGACTTACTCAAACTGCGGGCGACATATGGATACAATGGCAATGTCAACAACGCTACCTCGGCCTTTCCGATTATGTATCGCGAGAGCATGCCGCATTATATCACCAATGAGCCTTATGCCTATATACAATCACCGCCAAATCCGAGTTTAAGGTGGGAAAGGATCGGTACCTATAATCTGGGACTTGACTATAGTATTTTGAATAATCGGGTTTCGGGCTCTATTGAATATTACATCAAGAATGCAAAAGATTTAATTGCACTGGCACAAATGGATCCCAGCACTGGTTTTTCGGATATGATGATCAACTCGGCAAATATCCGAGGAAAGGGTGTTGATCTATCCCTGCAGTCCGTGAATATAATGCATAAGCATTTTTCCTGGACTAGCAATTGGGTATTTAGCTATAACCGAAATATTGTCAAAAAGTCCTACAACGATAATGTGAAAGGCGAAAGCTATACAAGCACGGTTACGCCCTTTGAAGGGATGGACTTAAATAGTCTACTGACATACAAGTGGGCTGGATTGGACCCGGAGACGGGCGCGCCCCGTGGCTATCTTAACGGTGAAGTTTCGAAAGACTATATTTCACTGGTCAGTAATACGACTGTATGGGAGATGGATAATAACGGTCCTACAGTCCCGGTATTTTTCGGTTCCCTACGCAATACATTCCGTTACCGTAAGCTGGAACTGTCAGCCAATATCTCTTATCAGCTGGGGCATAAGTTTAGACGGACTTCTTTTGAAAATTACCGTTTTATCAATATGGGCGCGGGCCACGCAGACTTTGCAAACCGTTGGCAAAATCCCGGAGACGAAGCGCATACGGATGTACCTGCATTGAGTTATCCTGCAAACATGTTTGCATCCAATTTTTATAGCTATTCTTCTGCACTGGTAGCGCCGGCCGGTCAGATCAAACTGAGGGATATTCAGGCCAGCTACTCCATCGGCGCTTTGAAAAATATGGGCATCCAAAACTTGAATATATATGCTTATGCACAGAATATCATGACCATTTGGAGAGCCAATAAGTATGGTCTTGACCCCGAATATGGCAACGGCTGGCCCGAACCTCTTACAATTTCCTTAGGTGTTAATTTAACAATTCAATAGTCATGAATAGGATTATAGTATACTTAGTCATAGCATTTTTCTGTCTATCATGTCAAGATTATCTTGACTACAAACCAAATATAAAAATGGCCGTTCCGTCAACCTTGGAAGATGCCGAACTGCTGCTCAACAATTATTCGGAAATGAATATGGGTTACCCCAATCAGGGTGAGATAGCTAGTGACGATTATTTTCTCAGCTATGACAATTGGTTGTCGGTCTCAGAGATCGATGATAGAAATCTTTACTGTTGGAACAATGAACCATTGACCAACGCGATGCCTTGGCAAAGTACGTATAAAGTCGTATACATTGCCAATCAGGTTATTCAGGTCTTAGATAAGGTGGACCCAAAAGTAAATGCGCAAAAGTGGAGACAATTGAATGGAGCAGCTCATTTTTTCAGGGCTTTCGCTTTTCATCAACTGCTATCGGTCCACACCATGCCGTATAAAAGAGGATCTGCACCCGCAGAATTGGGGATCCCCATTCGTCTGACTCCCAATATTGATGAAATCAGCCCTCGGGCATCTCAGGCTGCGTCTTATGAACAGGTGATTTTGGATTTGAAACTTGCAGTAAGCAATTTGCCTGCTCACACTGCAGGTAAGGGTATGCCAAATAAAAACGCAGCATTTGCGAATTTGGCCAGGGTCTATCTGGATATGCAGGAGTATGAGCTGGCATACCGCTATGCGGATTCTGCGTTACAAGAAAATGCTGTTCTATGGGATTTCAATGATCTTGACATGGATGCTGATCTTCCTTTTATGCGATTTGGCAAAGAGGTGATCTTTCCGGCTACTGCGCAGTTTAGTGACGCTTTCGGAGAATTTTATTGTTATATGGACAGCACCTTGGTAAACTCATATCAGCAGGATGACCTTCGCAAAAAACTGTTTTTCAAACCGTCACCGTCGGATCCCAATTATTATACGTTTAAGGGTTCTTATGACAATTCCTATGGAAGCCATTTTGTGGGTCTTACGACATCCGAACTGTACCTGATCCGCGCCGAATGTGCCGCAAGAACAGGTAGGCTCGATAGAGCTAATGCTGATATGAATACATTATTGGTGACCCGCTGGGTAAAGGGCGCCTACAAGACGCTAGATGAAACTGACCCTGCTACGCTTCTTGCTTATATCCTCGATCAACGGAGAAAAGAGCTGGTATTCCGCGGACTGCGCTGGACGGATCTGAAGCGCCTGAATCTGGAACCAAAATTTGAAACAACCCTAACAAGAAATCTAAACGGGACACTATACCAACTTCAACCAAACAGCTTGTCATATGGTATTTTATTGCCATTGAGTGCTATTAATGTCGGCGGTTTAGTCCAAAATAAAAGATAAATAGTTTGTAAAATAAATGAATATAATGAAAATATATATTTTGATATTAAGTATTTTAAGCTCACTTGCTTCAACAATCAGTTTAGGACAGACTAAACTCGATCATAGTAAGGCACTGCATGTTGGCGATGAATTTAAATACAATAAAACCATAGAAGTCTTAAACGATAAAAAAACTCAATTTGACTTTGCAAATCATAGGGAAGATTTACTTATCCTTGATTTTTTTGACACCTTTTGCTCGTCCTGCATAGCCAATATGCCAAAAGTAGTTTCACTACAAAAGGAGTTTGGAGCCCAAGTAAAACTCATACAGGTAACTTGGCAGGATAAAAAAACCATTCAGCATTTTTTCAGAACGAATAAATTTCTTAATGAGCATAAGGCTTTTCCGACTACCATCGTTTCAGATACTATATTCCATCAGCTATTTCCACATCAATCATCGCCACATGTGGTGTGGATCTATCAAGGGAATGTCGTCGCCATCACGGCCTCAGATGTGCTCAACAGCAAAAATATAACAACACTGCTAACGGAAGGTAAAATCGATCTTCCCCGAAAGGATGACTTTTTACCAACGAAAAATGGAAATGTTGAATGGACAAATGCAATAGCATTTAGTAAAGTTTCCGCGTTCAACTCCAGTATTAAACAAAATGGCTTCGCTTTTGAATTAGATAGTGCTTCTCAAAATTATCGGACGTCTTTTAGTAATATGCCCATTCTGAATATTTATCTCTCAATATTAGGTAAAATTGAACGAAAAAATTTCCTGATTACAAACGATAGAATAGAATGGAGAGTGAAAGATAAAACAATCTATAACTACGACGAAACAGAAAAAGAGCCCTCTAAATGGATGCAGAAAAATGCGATTTGTTACGAACGGATCGATAAAGTCCAGCGGCGCGAGCAAGAACAGGCGAAAGTAGTGCTAAACGACATGAACAGCTTTTTTGGTCTAAACGTATACTTTAGTAAAGCAAAACGGAAATGTCTCGTGTTAAAGAGAATTCCAGCAAGCAAACCTGGAAACGTAAACATAGAGAACCTACAGAATCTGGAAGGTACATCGGTACTGGCTTTTATCCTCGATTATTCAAAGAAATATCCGCCGGTGGTGGACGACGTAAAGTCGATGCAGGATATTGCAATCGGTGAGTTCAAAAATATAGCAGAATTAAACCAGCAGCTGTCTACTTATGGTTTAAAACTCATACCCGATGAGCGGGAGATTGATGTAGTGGTATTTGAAGAAATCCAATAAGGAGAGCAAGGGGATCTGTTGATCCCCTTGCTCTTTTAATCTGCAATCATTACTGATTAAGATTTCAACAACACATTACTGGATGGGGTACGACTGTTTAACGCAATGATCATCTCATTTTTCAATGCATCTGTCAATTGCGGCCTATTTGAACTGTTCGGAGTCGCTTGAACAGCACAGATGCTGTTATCTCCTCCGCAGCTCGGCGGCGTATCCCCAACGTTAGTATAATGTGATGGTTCTGTGGGATTTGTCCCTGTAAAGCTAAACCAAGCCATAATTACTTTTCGTTTTTGGTGTTCACAATTAGATTTACAATTCAGTACGCTGCAGTCATACCGGCCCCCATATTAGTTACCTTTGAAAGTAACTGACGGTCTGGCGGGGTACCCCTTTTGCCCGACCGTTTTTTAACCCTTGAACTTACGTCTCCCAAAGATGTTTTTCAACTGGTCTTAACTATGTTCCTTTTCTTACCACTAAGTTCGAAAGAGATTGAGCTCGTTGGATTTATATAGTCAAAGACCTTAACGCAAAAATTAATAAAGGCGGCTATGAATTTTCACAGTTGCAATTGGCTAAAGTAACTCACGTTCATATGCAGATAGTTCGCGAGGTCCTTGTTTTGGATCCGGTTATACGACTTGCCCAAGCGTTCCAGCAGCACAGCCTTTCGCTCGGCGGCAGGCAGGAGCATCAACTCAATACGCTGCTGCCGCTTCCTGGCCCAATCGAACAGAAGCTCCCGATAGGGAGATATCAACTGTTTGTGCCGCGACAATAGATTGTCGATATCGCCTGCACGGATCACAAATAACACACAGGGTTCGATACTGACCAAACTGTAATGCCCATAATCCGAAGGAAATACACCGAAATCGCCTTCCAGTATAAAGTGGGCAATATCGCCATTCCGTTGATTTTCCTTTTTGAGAATTCCCGAATGTAGATAAAAATGATCTCGTTCCTGGAGCGATAGATAATGATCTTTCTGGATTCTTTTGACGAATACATGGGATAGTAACTGCTGCTGAATCTCTGGCAATAGAGACACATGCTGTACGATCTTGTTGATCAGCTTCGCTGTCGGCTCTCTATCCATGGCATCTGTTTTAGCTGATAAAATAGTCCACGCCTCCGGAAATTTGATCCTCCTGATCCGGTTGGGAAGTAACCTCCACATTTTCTTCACGGCGGATAAATTTTGAACTTCGTAAAGCTATATCTCCCTTGGTAAGGGTGACGGCCAGACGGTGTCGGAAACAGTAGGCCAGAACCCTACCATTCTGAACGGCAAACTCACTGCCCAAGGCGTACATGTAACTTTCTTGTTCCGGCCTGAGCTCAAAGTTGGAACTCATCCAGCTGTACAAATCGCTTTCGACAGCAATGGCTTCTAATTCAATCTGGGCATCGGACTGACCATACAAGTCGGATATTTTCCCGTCCACGCCTGCCGACGTTAATGGATACTTTTTTGTTACCATAGTTTAGTTATTTTAAATGTTTAGAAAATTGCGGATGATTTAATATTTCCAAATCTATAGAATACAAGGATCCGAGGAAAACCGGAAATTCCGATTTTGAAAAATTGGGGCAGTTTTTGAGAAATTAGGACATCTTTTTCCAATAACCCCACAGTAAGGTGTAGGTGTTAACATATAAAAATTACATATACACTTAAATAATTTCGTAATAATCTATCGAAATATTTTTAATATTAATAATTTATACGTATATTAGACATTTATCAAGACGCTGCCTAATGCGCCACCTCTAATTTCTAATATTTTTTAAAGAATTTTCTATGCATCGGTTGTACAAACGACGGAAAGCTATTTATAATTTTGGAAGAATGACGGTCTCTTTTATTGGCTCTTATATCATCCTGGCCTACGGTGAGCCTGAGGGTTTCTTCGAAATATTTAGTGAACCCGGCTTCCGCTTCCAGCTTGCCGTCAACACGCTAGGATTTTTCGCGCTATCCGTATTCATCGGCTGGATTATGGCTTGGAAGAGACCCATGATCTCAAAGCTCAAATATGGCACCAAGTCTTGGTTATTGCTGTTTTTAAAAGGAATACTGATCCCGTCACTGGTAGTGATAGGCCTTTCATATGCATATTTCGTTTTATTCAGAACGCCATTTAACTTCTATAATTATCTTAAAGTGATCTTCCCGATTTCACTGCTCATGATCCTTGTTTTCTCGGGGTTCGAGCTCGCCTTTTTCGGAGTCTATTATAGCACGGTCCTGGCCCGGAATGCCACACTTCAAAAGTACAGACGAAATGAACTGAATTTCAACGGCAACCTTTCTGATGATACGGACCTCTTCGGCAGGTTTTATCTTATTGAATTGGATGATCGGCGGGTAATGGGCACGGATAGCGAGGGTGAAAAACACAGGCTGTCTTATACAGCACTAAAAGAGGTCAAAAAACTCTTGCTTCATGATGACCGCTTTTTCTCGACGGGTGGGTGGATAGTCCAGTTTCGCGGTATTGAAAGCTATGAAAAAGATCAGACCAGTAGAACGCTCCGGCTATACTTGAAGGAGCCGTGTAAGGGATATTTAAAGATCAATAAAAATGATCGAAAAAGATTTTTGACCTGGTATGAACTCGCTCAGAAAGCCCATATGCAGCATATACGCGTTGTCGGATAGGCCCAGTATTAGAGAAAGGAACATAGTATTGGACCGGTTAACGCATGGCAGATAACGACCCGATCAGTTTCTAAGACATTGCTGCCGGACGATTTCTACATCAATTCCCGTATACGCCGAAAATTCTTCCACGGTGATGTACTGATTTAGGTCTTTGCCATAAGCATCTTTAATAGTTCTCAGGATGCGTACAGCCTGCTTGTAGCTCTTTCCCAAAAGAATACTCACATCTTTTGCATAAATACATACGCGTTGATTGCTCATAATTGTTATTTTATTTATTTGTTAAAAAAAGTGGTTTATAATCAGCCGTTATTCGCGGTCCAGGGGACCATTACCAAAGCTCTGATATGGCACTATCAAAGCACATTTCGCTAGGTACGTTAATAGTACTATGATAGTGCTATATCTGTGCTTAACATGTGCTACATCTGTGCTGCTGTACGCAGGTTAGCCACCTCTGTGGCAATTGCTGGTTTATTCATCGTTTTTTATTAATCTAAAATTACAGAACATTATGTTATATGTAAAAGGGACATATGACCCCATTTGACCCCAAATGGATACAGTTGGCCCCATACGAGGCCATTTAAGACAGCGCTCCGGGTTCGCCATTGCACCTTTGTACTGTAATCCAAGATTTTATATCATGGCAAGACAAGTTAGTTTAGTAAAGTTTGAAGGCAAGATCGGGGATCTATCCTTCTACAAAGACAAGCGTGGTTATCAGGCTCGTATGAAAGGCGGGCCTACCAAAGAGCAGATCAACTCTGATCCGCGGTTCCAGCGCACTAAAGAAAACGGTGTAGAGTTTGGCCGTGCGGCAAATGCCGCCAAGGGCCTTCGCAAGCAGCTGCGGGAGCTGCTCAATCAAGGTGCAGACGCGCAGTTTCCTAACCGTCTGACTGGACGTATGAACCGCATCCTTCGGGCGGATGAGTTCAATGGGCGGGGCGACCGTCAGGTACTGGTCGAAAATCTCGGACAGCTGGTCGGGTTGGAGTGCAATCTCAAATCACAGCTCTCGGAAGTGTTTTTCGTCAAATCCCGTCCCGTTTATGACCGAGCCAGCGGTACTGGGTCACTTGAACTACCTGAAATGATCGCTAAAAATCAGATCAAGGTACTCAGTGGCGCTACTCATGTGCAGGTGCAGCTGGTGGCTGCCGAGTTCGATGCGCAAAACCCGGAGGCTGAGGGTCTTTCGGTAAGCCGGTCCAGCTATCTGGACATCGCCAAGAGTGACTCATCTCCGGCAGAAAGTCTTACGCTACAGCTGCAGCCGCAACCGGATAGTGCTGTGCTCATTTTAATGGGGATTAGCTATTTCCAGTTTGTCAACGGTGGCTACTATCCCTTGGCAAATGGATTGTTCAATGCATTGACCTTCGTACAGGTGAACCAGCCCTAGTGTATGAAAATGAGACACACCCTCAAGCTCCTCCGGAAATTTGGAGCTGAGGGCACCAACGGGACGATCACCTACAAAGGGGAGCATATCTGCCATACCATCGAACTGCCGGACCGCAACAACATGCCGCGGATCAGCTGTATCCCGCCCGGACAGTACAAGCTGGAAAAGTGCAGGTATAGGCGCCACGGTGAACAGATCGGCATTCCCAATGTCATTGGACGGGAGGCCATATTGATCCATGCTGCCAACGACGCCAAAAAGGAACTGCTCGGCTGCATTGCCCCGGTCACCTCACTGACCGGTGAGGGGCAGGGCATCGGAAGCCGGCAGGCTCTGGCCAAGCTGAAAGCACTGGTCTATTGTCTCTGGGATATGGGGGATGAAGTGTATCTGAATATCCGGTAAACATTCAGGAGGACATGAAGCTGCTGCATTCGTTGTCCTCCTGTATTTCACTAGCTGAAAACTGATGATCATGAGAAAAATTGTAAACAAGATCGGACGGGTGCTGCAGATCGTACTGGCGGCGCCGGTCAAACTGCCCGGCAAGCTGGGCAACGTATTAAAATATCTGGCCGTGGGACTGGGCATAGCGGAGACCGTTCTGGATAACGAGGAGCAAACGGCCGGAGCGGAGCAGCGAGCAGACCCAAATGCGACGCTGCCCGAGGAAAGGAGTGAAGCCGATGAAGCTGAATGATATCCGCATCTCCACACTCGGCGGCACCGTCTGCTCCATCTGGGCCAGCATTTCCCTCGGGGATATCGCGCAGACCGCACTCATGGCTGCGCTGGGTACCTTGGTCAGCTTTGCCACAAGCAGCCTGCTCGCCCGTTGGGCTAAGCGACGCCGCCGGTAATCAGCAACAGCGGTGCATCCGGGTGATGCGCCGCTGTTGTATCGCTTACTCACCCGGGCGCGCCTATGTATTGACAACCAGCTTAAAACCTTTACCGCGAATATTAACGATCTTAATGGCTGGATCTGCTTCCAGAAATTTGCGCCGATCTGCGAGTCTAGCAGCTGGCCTGAAGGGCAAACGAAGGCCAGCAAGAAAGCTTAATTATTGCAAACGAACACGGCTTTGGTTTGTTCATAATCGACAGAATTTCGTTTCTGCTGATTGACGGAATGGTCGGGTATCGCGGTGCCCGGCCTCCGTTTTTCTAAGGGCTTCCACTTGATTCTATACGTTCTGTATGCGGGCCTGCTGATCCGGCTGCTGGCTGGCCAGCGGGAACTTAAATTGCACGCGGAGTGCTTTAAGTCCAATGAGCCCCTGTAGATCTTCTACCTCAAACTTCTCGATCTCACCTTCAAATAATCCCTTGTGCTGCAGCAGGTTGATATAACCCATATATTCCGCTTCTTCATGCAGATGAGAATAGACGATGACCAGTTTTCCTTTCTGCGTGATGCGCTCGGCCGAACCTTTTATCTTGGCTTTGTCGATACGTTTTTTCGCGATCTCATAGCGGACATTGTAAGATCCGTCGATATCAAACTGTTTTTCATCCATTTTAAAACGGATGGAAATCGGATTGCCGAAAACAAGGATCAGGGAGGTCACCTCCAGCTGGTGCGGCAGCTCAGGCTGTAGCTTTCTGAACTGTTCTTCCATCTCACACATCACCTGCAGCTGCCACAAGCGCAGATTTTTTAGATAGTAGACATCAAAATTGCGGTCCGGAGCGATCGATGCGCCGATATACATATTGTGCTCGATACCATCTGTTTTAAAACGCTCGTAATAGTGGGGGAAATACTCCTGTGCTTCGTGCTGTTTTTCGTCAAGAATGGTCACCAGCTTTTTGTTGATCAGCGTGATCGAGTTGTCGTAGTCCTGTCTCGCTTCGTAAAAACCGCCGATAGCGGCATTTATCCGGTCAAAATAGCTGTTGATCGCGTTGGTGATCAGGCTGTCTTTATTGTTCTTTCTAAAGTTTTCGAGTATGGGATGGATATCGGCATGAAAATAATCCAGCATGACCTGCTCCGTATCGGTCGACAGCGACTGCTGAAGGTTCTCCAGATGCCGTTCGAGGTCAAAGACTTTCTGTTCAAACAGGGGTAGCTTGTGGACCTGGTTGATCTGTGTAAATACGGCGATCAGATCGCTGGTCTGTTGGATCAGATCCTGCTTGATGGCATGATTTCTGGATTCTGACGAACCCTGCACATCGATCTGCCCATACAGGGGATATACGTTCTCAAACACGATTTCCTGGAGCGTATAGTCTTTTCCAAAGGCCTTGTCATTGAGGTAGTGGATGGCTTCCTCCTGAAACCTCCATTTGACACTGGGGTGAATCGAGGTATATTCCTTCTGTATGATCGCTTCGATCTTGTTTTCTGTTTCGAAAAATGCTTTGGACACCTTGTCCTTGATAAAAGGCAGGATAAAGTTGAGCTTATTAGCGTTTACCGAATTGAGTTCGCGCACTCTGGAAGAGGACATTTCCAGCAGACCCAGCACCTTGTCGTCCTGAACCAGGGGCACAAAGATAAAACTCTTCACATTCTGCTGCTTGAGCTTGCGGATAAAGCAGGCCTGCTTGGGATCTGCGAGGGGCATCTTATCGATATCCGGCACCACCAGCATCTCCTGTTTGGTCAGCATGTTCTCCAACGTGTCATTGCAGAGCATCTCTTCACATTCGGCAATCGTCGAATTGTACAGCAGGTGGCTGTACAGCTGTTTTTCAACGAGTCTCAGATTAAACTCTTCCCTGACTTTCTCGAAGGAAGTGAGCCCGATCCGCAGGTCGTCGATTTTGTAAATTGATCTGAATATCGCTTCAATTTCGTCCATCTGGATCGTGCTCTCTTCGCGGAGCAAATTGCTCTTGAAGGTCGATACGGCATTTTCAATCGTCGCATCGAAGAGGGTCATGATGGAAAAGCCCTTCAGGATCCAGCTCTGCTCCGGAAATTTGGACTTCCAAAGGCTGATATCCGAAAAGTTGTCGATGAGCGCGATAATGTCTTCTTCCGACAGTTCCACGGCGCGCTCGGTCGGGACGATATCCAGAAAATCGGCGTTGAACAAGACACGGTAATGATGCATGATGTTGTTCTTGTCCGGGATATCCAGAAATAGGGGCGCTTCCATCGCATCAACCTTAAATCCATAGTAATGGCTTATGATCACACAGCAGTTCAGAATGTAATAGTAGTCTGCGGAGAGATCCCTGAAACTAAACTGGTAATGATCTCCGGCATCTTCCAGGATTTTTTCCAGCCGTTCGGTATGATTGAAGGTATACAGATGAAACGGGATGGTGATGGCTTTTATCTCGTTTTTCGTCAGTGAGTGCGGAAATAAATCGGCGACCAGAACCTTAATGATAGGTTCGTAGCGGTGCAGATCTTCCGTCTTCTCGATCCCATTGATCAGCTCGGGATATTTCTTGATTTCCGCCAGCAGCGACCGCGCATAGCTGGCCTGAAAATCCACTTCGGATAGTGCTGTCTCCTCAAATGACTTCATGATCCTGTGAAAGGAAATCAGTGTCTTGAAGGGACTGGAATCGAATGAGAAGTTAAATTGCATAATGCGTGTTACTGACTAAATTAGATTGTTATTGGAAGCCGTACAAAAATAGGAATTTATTGGCTATCGAACAGCTACTTTTTAACAAATGACATTAGGTTTAATATAAGCGTCGGCCCTCACCGATATTGCAGTACACAGCAATATACCTACTTATACTAAAAATATTAGTATTTTGTATTAATTTTTCTTATATTTGAACATGAACTGATTATAACCAAGTAATGGCAAAATTGATACATCGAACAGATGACTTATTGTGGAAATCTATTTTAGAACATACTTTCATACATTTCCTTCGTTTTTTCTTTGTTGGAGCTGATGAAATCTTCGATCTAACCAAACGGTTTGATTATCTCGACAAAGAGTTCGAGAGTTTATTCCCGCCCGAGCCAAATGGCAAAGGGGTCCGGTTTGTGGATAAGCTGGTGAAGGTTTATCTGAAAGACGGACGTGAAAAATTTGTACTATGCCACATCGAGGTACAGTCCCGAAAGGGGAAGGGAGATCTCGCCGAACGCATGTTCCGATATTTTTACAAAATATTTGACAAATATCAAGTCCCCATTACAGCAATTGCTATCCTGGCAGATGACAATTGCAATTATAGACCATCCCTCTATGTACAGGAATTTATGGGGACACAGATGAGCTACACTTTCAATTGTTACAAAATTCTGGATCAAGATGAATCTGAGTTGCGGGCAAATCAAAATCCTTTTGCAGTAGTAGTGCTTACTGCATTGTTGGCCATATTAAACAAGAAGCTAAGCGACGATCAATTAAAAGATATTAAACACGATCTATATAATGAAATGATAAACAGGGACATGGACAGAAAGACGCGTAAAGGAATTTATGACTTCCTGATGTACTATGTGCGTTTTGAAGATCAGGTTAATTTAACTATATTTGAACAGGAACTAAAGACAAAATCTGGGAGGAACATTGTTATGGGCACCAACGAGTATTTATTGGACAAAGCAAAAAAAGAAGGTAAAATAGAAGGTAAAATAGAGGGTAGGATTGAAGGTAAGCGTGAAGAAGCGATTGCGATTGCTTTGGAATTTAAAAAAATGGGATTGCCGTTAGAAGACATTGCTAAGGGCACAGGGCTTACTGTTGAAGAAATCGAGAAGTTGAAATAACAAAGTTTTCGTATAACATAAGAAGCGGCTGAAAGTAAAAATTCAGCCGCTTTCTATTTTTAGCCATAAATAGCCACGGCCAGATGTTTTTTTATTGACTTATATTTAGATTTATTCAAAATAATAATATATTTGGCCCCGTTATTATTTTGAATTTAAAACTGACACCATAACTGTCTACCAGACCTCGACAAGCAATGAAAGCTAATCCAAACAGCATGGCTAAAATAACTGCCGCTTTATTATGTTGTTCCATTTCCTTACCCGCATCAGCAGCAGGCGGGCTAATGACCGGCAATAGACCATTTCACCTGTCTATTGACAAGGCCCAGCAAAAGGGTGTGATAACCGGTCAGGTGCTGGATGCCCAGGGCGCCCCCTTAGCCAACGTGCATGTACAGCTGCACGGAGCAAAGAGTACCAAGTCGGATAAACAGGGTTTTTTCCGCTTATCGGATATCAATTATGGGAAATACCGCCTTACGTTGAGCTCAGTGGGCTTCGCAAGTGTCGCCCTCGATCTTGAACTGCTGGAGGAACAGCACCTGCTCGGGACCGTTACACTGACAGCTGCCGAGCATAGTCTGGATGAGGTTGTGGTCACGGCAAGCAGACTGGCAGAACATATCGACGAGGTGCCATCGTCCATTACCTATATTGACGGTAAGACGTTGGATCAGCAACGGCAGATCAATGATAACCTGCCATCGATCTTGATGCAGAAAGTGCCGAGTATATCGCCCAGTGAGGAAAGCCAGAATAACTTTATCGCCAAAATCCGGGGACGCAACTTTCTGGTATTGATCGATGGGATCCCGCAGTCCACGCCACTGCGCAATGGTGGCCGTGACCTAAGGACGATAGACGCCAGCGCGATAGACCACATCGAGGTGATCAATGGTGCCACGGCAATGTATGGCAACGGGGCAGCGGGTGGTGTGATCAACTATATTACCAAAAAACCGCAAAAAGGGAAGAAACTAAGCTCATCCACTTACCTCAACAATTCGTTGAGCCTTGTCAAACCGGACGAAACCTATGGCTATAATATCGCTCAGCTCTTCTCGGGTGAAGTCAATAAATGGGACTACGTCGTACAGGGCAAAATCGGCCGCTCTGGCGTAGTGCGGAGTGCCGATGCAGCGGTAGTCAGCCCTTTTTACGGGCTCGGTGAAACAAAGTCCTACAATGCCCTGGCTAAAATAGGCTATCAGATTGCTCCGGACCATCGTGTCGAATTTATGGGCAACTATTATCGTAGCCTGCAGGACAGCAAATATGTGGGTACCACCGGTAAATTTGGTGAATCGCCGGCCATTGGCATTCCTTCGGATACTGTCATCAACGGCGGAACGCCGTACAACAAAGCACTTCACCTCAAGTATGACGGCCGATATGGCAAGACCGCGGCAAACCTGAGCTTGTACTACGAGGATATGAATACGGTCTTCGAAACGTATAACCAGAATTATTCGGACCACAAAGGTGCACGGCTCAATTTCAATACGCCTTTTCAGCTGAGCGGCTCCTCCACACTGTCGCTGATCTATGGGGTAGACCTGCTGAAGGACCATACCGTGCAGAAGACACTGAAAGACGAACTGGTCACACCGGATATGAATATGAATAATCTGGCCCTCTACCTGCAGGGTAAATTGAATCTGGCTGCCGACTGGATTCTGAAAGGTGGGGTCCGCTACGAGAATATCCGCTTTAAAGTCGGTGATCTGACCAAAAACGGAAAGCTGACGCCGGGGGAGAAAAACAACTCGGACGCTTTTGTATTCAACCTGGCCACACGGTACAACAAATACAGCTACGCCCAGCCTTTTGCCTCCTTCTCACAGGGCTATTCCATAGGCGACGTCGGCCTGATCTTGCGCAATGGGGTTCCGCTGAGCCAGCTCGACCCCAAGCCGGTCGTGGTCAACAACTTCGAACTGGGCCTCAACGGTAAACTGTCCATATGGGACTATCAGCTGACCGGTTATTACAGTACGTCCAAGAAAGGGACGACTTTCGCCGAAACTTCCAAGCCCGGTGTCTACGAACTGAGCCAGGTGCCTCAGCGTATCTACGTTCTGGAGTTTGTCGGAAATGTAAGACCCCTGCAATGGCTGTCCCTCGGCACGGTACTGGGCTATATGGATGGCCGCCAGGACCTGAAAAATGAGGGTTCCTACAAAGACAAACTGGACAACTCGATCATTTCACCGTTCAAAATCAATCTGAACGTGGATGTCAAACTCACCGACCAATGGAATGTATATTTGCAGTACCTGCATCTCGGCGGAAGGGATGTGTTTCCTGTGGAGGCTTACAACTATGGAAAGTACCCGATATCAGGGTACAACCTGGTGGATTTTCAGACACGGTACAGGTATCAGAAATTCACGTTCTCCTTTTCGGTCAACAACCTGTTCAACGCCGATTATTACCCCGTGCATGCCGAAGTACGTGGCGCTACCAACGAAGGCCGCTATTACATCAAGGGTACGGGCACCATGGCAAACCTGGGGATACAGTTTGACCTATAGCTCCTCCCAACGGATGAAATACTGAAAGCTGCCCCGCACCTTGGATGTTGGGGCAGCTTTTCTTTTATAGCCTCCACACGGGGCTACGGAACGGGGCTACCGGCAACGTTTGCGTAAATAAGTTTAGCAGTTTGCATTTTAAATTTCTAATTTCAGTCTATGCAAGCGGTTGCATCCAACCGCAAAGGGAAAACAATTTTTAAACTTTATAAACCTTATGATACCAAAGATTGAATGGGAAAGTAGTATCCTAAAAACTGCTGCTCTGAGTGTCATGTTTGTATTGTCCGCTCCTTATGTGAGGGCGCAGGAACAACATGTAAACGGTACAGTAAAAGACGCGCAGGGAAAGCCTGTGTCGGGAGCGACGATCCGCGCTGTCGGTAACAGCAGCTTATCAACATCGTCCGATGCCAATGGAAATTTTTCGATTAAAATACCCGCCACGGTCTCACAGTTGTCCATCACTTATCTGGGGGCTGACGCCCAGCAGGTGACCATCGTACCGGGCAAGCCTCTTTCGGTCGTCCTGCAGTCCAACGACGCAACGCTGGATGAGGTGGTGGTCGTCGGCTATGGTACGGTCAAAAAACGTGACCTGACAGGTTCGGTGGTCTCTGTCAAAGGGGATGAGATTGCCAAGGTGCCTTCGGCCAATATGCTGGAGTCGGTACAGGGCAAGGTGTCGGGTATGGATGTGACACGCAGCAGTGGATCGGCATCCTCGGGTGTCAATATCACCATCCGCGGCAACCGGTCCATCACGGCACAAAATGGTCCGCTATACATTGTTGACGGAATCCAGTACAGCAATATCCAGGATATCAACCCCAATGATGTCGAATCGATGGAAGTACTCAAAGACGCTTCTTCTACAGCGATCTACGGCTCCCGGGGAGCCAATGGGGTCATTATCATCACCACCAAAAAGGGAAAAACCGGTGCTGCACAGATTGCGTTCAATGCCTATGCAGGTGTGTCTAAAGTGGCCCGCTACCCCGAAGTCATGAACCTCGACCAATGGGTGAAACTTCGACGCGAGGCTTATCGTACCACGGGTAAATGGAACGACGTATCTAACGATGCGGCCATTTTCAATACTGCCGAGCTCGAGGCTATCAAAAACAACGAGTACACCAACTACTTTGATCACTTGGTCAAAGAGGGCTTCCAACAGAATTATCAGGTCGGCATCAATGCGGGGACGGAAAAAACAAAGGTCTACTTCTCCGGAGATTTCCTGAATGAACGGGGGATCTTCGAACAGGATAAATCCAACCGTTTTGGGGGCCGGCTCAATATAGACCAGGAACTGGGCACGTACTTCAGGGCTGGAATGCAGTCGCAGGTGACGCACTACAAAATTCAGGCGGCACGCGACCCGCTCAATCAGGCCAATAAGATCAGCCCCCTCGGCAAAATCTACAACGACGACGGCAGCCTGATCCTTTATCCGCTCAACGGATCGGCCATCAATCCGCTGGCTGACCTCGAACCTAACGCCTATGATGCGCAGAATCTCGTGACCCGCACCTTGATCAATGGCTATCTCGAACTGAAACCATGGAAAGGATTTTCGGGCAAGTCGACCATCGGGGTGACCCTCAATAATAACCGCGAGGGGACCTTTGCGGGGATGTATACCATCGACCGCAATGGATCGGCATCGAAAGCCACCTATAGTACGGAAAATAGCCATCTGATCAACTGGGAAAATGTATTGTCCTATCAGAACTCCTTTGGTGACCACAACCTGAACATTACGGCTGTCAACAGTATCCTGTGGAATCGCTCGGACCGTATCGACGCCTCGGGTGAGGGCCTGCTCCTCGATAGACAGCTTTTCTATGCTCTGGGCAATGCCTCCAAAAATCTGGCGACGACGACGGCATACAGCATGAACAATCTGCTCTCGTTTGCCGGCCGTGTCAACTACAGCTACAAAGGTAGGTACCTGCTGACAGCCACCGGCCGTTCTGATGGTTCGTCCATATTGGCAAAGGGCAGCCAATGGGCATTCTTTCCGTCCATTGCAGCAGGTTGGCGCATTGTCGATGAGTCCTTTATGAAAAACCAGAGCGTATTTAGCGAACTCAAGGCCAGACTGAGCTGGGGCCGGGCAGGCAACTACGCGGTGTCGCCATACTCAACACAGAACAACCTCAGCCGTGTGGCTTTTGCCTACGATGATGCTTCGGCAACGGGCTATACTTTTTCACCGCAGATCGGCAATACCAACCTGGGCTGGGAGATCACAGCGACGACCAATGCGGGACTCGACTTTGGGATACTTAATGGACGTGTTACAGGTACCCTGGATTACTATGACTCCAGAACATCGAAATTGCTGCTCGAGCGGGGCCTGCCGCCTTCGACAGGCGTAAGCAATGTGATCCAGAACATTGGAAAAACCCGGAATCGCGGTTTCGAAATAACCGTAAACGCGGATGTACTGAAAGACAGCAACTTGAAGTGGAATACCTCAATCTCCTATACACGTAATAAAGAGGAGATTGTCGAGCTGGTTACCAGTTCGGATGATATCGGAAACGGCTGGTTTATCGGTTATCCCACGGTGGTATTCTACGATTACGACAAACTCGGCATCTGGCAGCTGGGTCAGGAGGAGGAAGCTGCCAAGTTCAACCAGAAACCGGGTGATATCCGTGTGCGCGACGTCAACGGGGACGGGAAAATCGATGCCACAAATGACCGCGTGATCATCGGTACTCCACGGCCAAAATGGTTCGGTTCATGGGACAACACTTTTAGCTATAAAGGATTTGACCTAAACGTATTGCTTTTTGTCCGCTGGGGACAGACCATACAACCCAACTTCCTGCGCCGCTACGATCCGCAGGGTCTGGGTCAGAGTGCGGTCATCATAGACTACTGGACGCCGGAGAATCCAACCAACGCCTATCCGCGGCCCAACTCCGGGCTCTCACTGGCGAGCACACTGTACTCCAGCTCCTTGGGTTATGTGGACGGGTCTTACCTGCGCATCCGGAATATATCACTGGGCTACAATTTTCCGCAGTCAGTACTGAAGGATGGCTTTATCAAAAAACTAAGGGTATATGGTACGGCCAGGAACCCATTTACCTGGACCAAATCGGACCTGCTCAATTCGTATGATCCGGAAAGGGGTGGATCGGAGAACTTCCCGATGACCAAATTATTTGTTTTCGGTGTGAATGTTGGATTTTAATTGCTACAAAAAATGAAAAGAATTATCAAAAATATTGTCATGGCTTCGGTGGTGGTGCTGGCATCATCAGGCTGTTCAAAGATTCTGGACGAATACAACCCCAGCGGCCTGACCGCCGAAACGGTCTTCACCACGCCCGAGGGCTTCGAGACCCTGGTCAATGCGGCGTATTCGTATCAGCGCTGGTGGTATGGTAAGGAGGAGGGCTACAGCATGTCGGAAATGGGAACCGATCTTTGGATGAGCGGTGCCGGCGATACCTTTCCTGATCTGATGAAATATATCAACCTTCAAGGCAACAATGGCGCAATAGCAACAGAATGGAAGGCTTTGTACTCCGCCATAAATGTCTGCAACGCAGGTATCGGCCGTATAGACGCTGCTGGTCTAACGCCGGACACCAAGGCTATCCGGCTGGCCGAACTACGTTTCCTGCGCGCTTTTTACTATTGGCATATCCTGCAGACCTGGGGCGGCGTGCACCTGACCACCACCGAAACCGCAGGCATCATCACGACGGCTAATAAAACGGCGCCCGAAGAGTTTTATGCCCTGATCGAATCGGACCTGCTCGCAGCGATCAAGGATCTACCGAATACAAGCAAAGATTATGGCCGCGTGACCAATCCCGCTGCCCGCGCTTTTTTGTCGCGCGTATACCTTTCGGAAGGGAAATATAAAGAGGCCAACGACTATGCATTGTCAGTCATCAAAGGCAACTATGGTTTTGAACTGCTCAAAAACTATGCGGATCTCTGGAATATGGCCAATCTGAAAAATAAAGAAGTGGTCTACACCGTCAATTATTCGACCAATCTGGCGCTCAATGATATCAGTGACAAAATACTCAACCCGTTGGGGCACAACCGCGGCAGCAACAACGGCCACCTGTTATTTTTAATGAAGTATGATACAGAAACAGGTATGCAACGTGACCTGGCCAACGGCCGCCCGTTCAACCGCTATATGCCGACCCGTTTTCTGCTGGACCTGTACCCCGAAGGCGACAGCCGCTATGCGGCATCTTTTAAGGAGGTGTTTTACGCGAATAACCCGACGGCAACAGTTAAACTGGGGGATACCGCAGTGTATGCTACCCGCCGTGCGATTAGCAATCCGGACAAACCGTATAAGATCTACGACAGAAACTACATCTATGCGAGTGACGGTAAAGTCAATGATCAGCTGCGCTACCCGACTTTAAGCAAGTTTCTGGATCCTACACGGCCCTCGTCCAACGAGGCCCAGAGTGCGCGGGACGTCTTCGTGATCCGTTTTGCCGAGCTCTATTTAAATGCTGCGGAGGCACAGCTGCGGCTGGGCAATCTTGACTCGGCGGCACATTGGGTCAATATTATCCGCGCGCGTGCCGCGCAGCCCGGCTCGGAGGAAAAAATGAAAGTGAGCGCCAGTCAGATGACTCTTGATTTCATCCTCGACGAAAGAGCCCGGGAGTTTGCCGGCGAGCAGATCCGCTGGTTTGACCTCAAACGTACGGGAAAACTGGTCGAAAGGGTAAGGGCTCACAATCCGGATATCGCCAAAAATATTCAGGATTTCCATAAGGTGAGACCTATTCCGCAGGACCAGCTGGATGCCATCACCAACAAGGACGAATTTACGCAAAACCAAGGTTATCAATAAATCAATGAAAGCGCCCCAGGCCGGGCGCTTTTTTAGCGCCTTAAATCCCAACGCCGGAAAAAGTCCTTCTTAAACGCAGGTCCGATGGGAAAGAAGTCATCCCTGATCCGAACTGAATTTTTTTCCACATACGCAATATGTTCTAAAGACACAATGTACGATTTATGGATCCTGCAAAATCTATGTGCCGGCAAAAGGGCCGTCAGATCCTTCAGGTTCATGTACGTGACGATTACCCCTGTCGTTGTACTGATACTGATGTAGTTATCCAGTCCTTTCACATAAAGAATATCCACCAACTGAACTTTATGGTATTTTTGTTTGGCGTCTCCCTTGATCAGTACATGGTCTTTTGAAGCGGCTGTATTTTGCTGCAACTCCACCTGTACCTGCTGCTTAAATTTATCGATCGCTTTCTGGAAACGGGCAAAGGTGATGGGTTTTAACAAGAAATCAGTGATATCATTTTCGTAACCCTCAAAGGCATACTTCGGGTAGGCCGTGGTAAAGATAAACCGGGCTCTGCTTCGGCTCAGTTTCAGGAGCTGAAGCCCGCTCATATCGGGCATCTGTATATCGAGAAAAACCAGATCAATGTTGCATTCAGTCAATAAACGAAGCGCTTCAAACACATCTGATCCTGCATAGACCAACTTAAACTCCGGAAAATGCGCAAGGTGGTTTTCCAGTATCCGGATAGCAAAAGCCTGGTCATCGACGATCAGGCAATTGAGACGCTGTGGCTGTTCCATTCTATAAAGACAATTGAAGGTAAACTGAAAAACGCTCGTCCGTACAGACCGTCCGCAGCACATGTTTGTCGGGATAGAGAATTTCGAGCCGGCGCTGTACATTGACCAGGCCGATTCCATTGCCCGGATCTTTCCGCTTTGGCTGGATATGGTTTTCCACCTCCAGGGTTAGGTCCTTGTCGGTCGATCTGACCGCTATTATTAATGGCAGTGCGGGGTCGTCGACCACACCATGCTCAAATGCGTTTTCAATAAAGGCAATGAGGATCAAAGTGGGTAGCATCACGCTGTCATCCTCGAGTTCTTTGTGCAGGCAGTAGTGCAGGCCTTTGTCAAACTGCGTGGATTGCAGATCAATATAGTCCTGTATAAATTCGATCTCTTCCCGCAGCGGGACCATCTGGACGTCCGACTTGGTCAGGGTATACCTCATGGTCCCTGCCAATTTTGCAACCGTACCCGAAAGCCGTTCGGAAAGGGGCAGAGAAACAGCATACATATAGTTGAGCACGTTGTACAGAAAATGCGGATTGATCTGCGATTTTAACAGGTTTAATTCGGCCTCCTGTACGGCCTGCCGAAGCTCGCTGTTGCGCTTTTCCACCGCAATGGTTTTAAAAACCAAGAAGGTAATAAAACCGATGAAGAAGCCGGGAAGTGAATAGTAAAAGTTATCATAGACAAAAAACAGGGCATTGAAAGGCTCGCTCTTTGGAAAGCCCAGACGGACAAAGATAATCTCCTCGACAATGTAGCGGATCAGCACACAGATCAGGTTAAGGCCGATGATCTGAAAAGAGATCAATCCCCATCGCTTTGCTTCCCAGTTTTTTGGAAAGATGGAGGTGGCCGTCAACAAAATGATGATCAGCAGAATGATCTGGGACTGGATGATCAGCGCGACACCAAAGGAAGAGGCTTTATTGAATATTATGGCGCCGAATAACAGATAAATGGACGATAAAAACCAGATCAATAGGATCACCTCATAGATTTTTCGATTCATATGAATGTATATACTTTAACGGCCATTTTTATACCGTTAGCCTGCTGAATTAATTTTCCCGTAATGTTAAACATATTTTCTCGGGTATACTATGCGCTTGGCGTAAAATATCAGACGGTTGACGGAAAGAATGTAGGATTAAGATCCCGTTGTATCTAGTTTTAAAAGAAAAAATGACCAAAAAAATCATTCCCTTGACCTTACTCTTTCTTTTGTTCGGACTTACCGCATGTACCACTTACTCATATGCGCAGAATGCTGATTCCGCCCGTCGTGCGGAAATGGATAGCAAAGTTCCAAAACCTGCGCATACACCCGACACTGGTCTGACTGATCTTGCCGGCCGGCATAGGCTGGAGGCCGTCGAGATCCGGAGAAGATTGCCGGTAATTGAAAATAAGGAGGACAAGATCATCTATCATGTGGCCAAGGATGCCAGTCTCAGGGGTACCACAGCGGAGGAAGTGTTCCGGAAGCTGCCTATGGTATCGCTGTCTTACGATGGAAAAGCAGCACTCCGTGGCAACCAGAACGTCAGGATTTTTATCAACGGCAAACCGTCAAGCATCACCCGGGGCAATCTCGCGGAGGCCCTGCGGATGTTGCCTTCGGAACAGATTAAATCCGTGGAAATCATAACAAATCCCTCGTCAAAATATGATGCTGAAGGTGCTGCTGGAATCATCAACATCCTGACCGGCAGACCAACAGTCTCAGGCCTCAATGGCAGCATCGGCACGACCATAGGTACACGGCAGAGTAACCAAAACAGCAGCATAGCTGGCCGGATCGGCCGTTTTGGCATCACCGGCAGTGTGGGCAATACCTGGAGTTATCCGATTGCAAGCCGCATCACCTCAGCAAATTCGACACTCTCCGGAAAGACAATATTTTCACAGACCAACGACAGCAGAAACCGCCGTAACGGAACACAGATCTCAGTAGCCATGGATTATGAGCTGGACACAAACACCATGCTGGTATCCAATCTTAATTTCAACCAGTTGCTGCTCGTCACCAGCAATAAAATGCAGACTGTCTACGGGGAGGAGGGTACTGCAATTGGAGCCAGTGTGGACAACCGGCAACCGGCCGGCAATTTCGATTTCAGTACGGATTATATTCGTAAATTCAGCAAAAAGGCCGGGGAGATCTCACTGTCGTTTCAATACCTGAATGGTAAAAATAATACCACATACAAGGGCATCTACGGATTGCTGTCCGAGCGAGGGCAAAACCTGGGTAACAGTGACGAGTATACAGCGCAAGTGGATTTTAAACGTTCGATCCAGAAAATAGCGCTGGATTTTGGTGTTAAGCTCGTGGACCGGAATATCAGCTCGACAGTTGCCATCGATTCGTCAACACAGATAGGTGAAACTGTGCGGGATATGCAGCGCAGCTATTCCTTCGGATATACACAGAAGGTGTGGGCAGGATATGCTGCCGTAGGCTTTCCCATCGGAAAATCTGTCAACGTAAAGGCAGGACTGCGCTGGGAAAAAACCATACTGAAAGCCGAAGAGTCAGCGCATATAGCGCAGTTTATGAACCATACAAACGATCTGTTTCCTAACTTAAGTGTTTCGTATAATTACAGTGAAAACTCCACGCTTAAAATGTCGTATGCCAAACGGATCCAGAGGCCAAGCTTATATTACTTAAATCCCTTCCGAAATGAAGCAGACAGGAGCAATCAGATGCAGGGCAACCCCAATCTCCGGTCAGAGATCATTCAGCACGTTGAGCTCGGCGGCGACTTTGCATTGCTGCGCAACAGGGGACAGCTCTATGCCGCTGTCTATTATAGGAGCACGGATCATAGCATAGAGCCTATACTGGAGACAACAACCGCCGGCGGGCGTACGGTCCTCCTGCAGACTTTTCAGAATATCGGAACCAACAAAAACATCGGAGCCAGCGTGTATACTTCGATAACGCTGTTCAAAGGCGTGAATATTAAAGCAAATATGGACGTATACACATATGCAAACGATCCGGCAGAAAAGTTTCTGTACAGTTCGCGCATGGCGAACAAAACCACTGTGATCTATAAAACCTTTGCCGGACTGGACCTGAATCTCGGTAAAGGCTATATGCTGGATTCTTATTTATTCCATGATTCGCCCCAAAGAACTTTCCAGGGGGAATTCGCTGCATTCAACCTCTGGAACATATCGTTCAAGAAGAAAGTATTGAACGAAGCAGCCATACTGGGACTCGCCATCGTCGACCCTTTTAGCAATAGTAAAAACCTCGGCAGCTATTCGGAGACGCCGTTGTTTATTCAAAAAGGAAACTTTGCATTGCCTTTCAGGTCCTTTGGTCTGTCCTTTTCATGGCAGTTTGGCAAAAACAGACCGAATGCTTACCGCTCAAAGGAAAAGCAGATCAGAAATGACGACCAAAAAAAAGCCGGTCAATAGCGGTGTGCCGTGGGCGCATGGTCGCCGAAGTATCTATCTGTTGTAATAAGAAGCCTCATGAACCAAAATGGCATGAGGCTAATACGTAAAAAGAGAGAGATTGAGATTACTTATTTTCTTACATGGCAACCTTGCCGCCGGTTACGGCAATAGTCGCTCCGGCAATGTAGCTGCTATCCTCGCAGGCCAGAAATACATAGGCCGGTGCGATCTCTGCAGGCTGTGCCGGCCTTTTGATCGGGCTGTCCTTACCGAAGTTTTCGGGCTCTGGCATAGTCGACGGAATCAGCGGTGTCCACACCGGACCGGGAGCAACGGCGTTGACACGGATTCCTTTGTCTTGTTCGAGCAGCATCTGCGCCAGATTGGCGGTAAAGTTCTGGATCGCCCCTTTGGTGGCTGCATAGTCGAGCAGCACCGCATTGGGATGATAGGAATTGACCGATGCAGTATTGATGATGGAACTGCCCGGCTGCATATGTGGTACGGCAGCCTTGCACAGATAGAACATACTCCGTATGTTGGTTTCAAACGTACGGTCCCATTCCTCGGCGGTCAATTCTTCGAGCGTTTTATGTGCCATTTGATAGGCGGCGTTATTGACCAGGATATCGATGCCGCCCAGTTCGCGGACACCGAGTTCAATCAGCTGGTTTGCATAGCTTTCCTCACGCAGGTCGCCTTTGGAAAGTATGGCTTTACGGCCTTCCTTCTCCACTAGCCGTGCAGTTTCGGCAGCGTCCTCATCCTCCACATCGTAACCATAACTGATGACCACATCTGCACCTTCGCGCGCATAGGCTATGGCCACTGCGCGGCCTATACCAGAATCACCGCCGGTGATAATCGCTTTTGCACCAGTCAGCTTGCCACTGCCGACATAACTTTCTTCGCCGTGGTCGGCCTGTGGTTGCATCGCTGCTTCTGTACCGGGAACTTCCTGTTCCTGCTTGGGAAATGGCGGTACAGGATATTTTGTGTGTGGATTTTTAAATTGTGTCATAGTGTTGATTTTATTGTTAACATCCATAGTCTCCTAGGTGAACCTCCTCCGTTAAAAAATCGTTTAGAAAAAATCAAAAAGACGATAAGCGATGCCCCAGTCACAGTTTGGTGCCTTCTGTCCGCTAACTATAAACTTTATTGAATATATTTGTGTATTCACGCTGTACATAACATCCTTTCGAAAATGGAAATACAAATCAGGCCGGCGCAGGCACATGAAATCGATCGATTACTCGAATTTGAACAAGGTATTGTCGAAGCTGAGCGTCCATATGACGGCACATTAAAGGAAGGGGAGATTCATTATTACGATCTCCTGGAACTGGTTCGTTCTCCGGATGCCGAGGTGCTGGTGGCGGCGGCAGGGGAAGAGCTCGTTGGATCAGGATACGCTAAAATCTTGCCGGCCAGACCTTATCTGAAGCACGGGCAGTTTGCCCATCTGGGATTTATGTATGTCAGACCGGACTACCGTGGCCGTGGGATCAATGGGATGATCCTTGAAGGCCTGACTGCCTGGGCGCGGGCAAGGGGCATCTCCGAAATAAGACTTCAGGTCTACGATGCCAATGAAAGCGCAAAAAAAGCGTATACCAAAGCAGGTTTCAAGCCCAACCTGCTCGAAATGCGAATGGAGATCTAACCCGCACGGGGCATCCTGGCCATGCATTTTAGCTGAACTCCTCTTGATCAGCGGTATAGTAGGTGATACGGCCCCCGACTTTGGTCTGTTTTATGGTCTGCCCGGAGGCATCGTGTTTTGCCTGCTTGCGGTGCACTTTCAGAAAGTCCCTGACCTCGCCGCTGATGATATCCGGATGCGTCTTCTGGATCTGCCGTTCGGCATCTTCCAGCACGTCCTTGATGGCCTTTGCCAATTGCTGCACCTTCTTTTTGGGGATCTTGCCGGCAATGGAGAGCGGTGAGAGCTGCGCCGCATGGAGGATTTCGTCAGCATACGCATTGCCGATGCCACCGATGAGTTTTTGATCCATCAGAACGGTCTTGATCTTGGCCCTGCTGGCCTTCAAAAGCTGCTCAAGCTTGTCCGCCGTCAACTGGGGAGACAGCGCGTCGATGGCTTCCGCAGAGGGCGGATTCAGCTCTATATTGGCCATCTGCTGAAAGTCGGTGACAGAAAGTATTTTACCTCCCTTAAAAGTCAGGGACACAAGGGCATACTTTGGATCGGGCGTATCGCTGTATTCCAGCTTGCCGTGTAGCATCAGGTGAATGGCAAGGATGGCATCTTTACCAAAATCAAGGAAGAGCCTTTTGCCCCGGCGGAAGACCTTGTTCAGTGTTTTTCCTTCCAGGGCTTGCAATTCCGCTTCTTTGACCTTGATCTTCTGCTTGTTGTGAATGATCGCTTTTTCAAGCGTTTTACCTTTGATCATACGGTTGAGGTTCTTGCTGAAAACCTGTAAGTCGGGTAGTTCTGGCATAGTTTTTCAATTTAACGTCAACAATTCAAGCACTCCCGGGTGCTCACTTTCTTATTTGGATTCTTGATTTTGCTCATCCTGCGTATCTTCACCATAAAATTCGCGCGCTTTTTTGAGTCCGGTGGCGATTGCAATGCCTTCTTCGACGCCCTCTTCCAGCATGGCGTTGGCGATTTCGGTCGCCTTATCACGGATCCTAGCAGGCTGATTCTTATAGGACGGTGGGTAGTTTCCATTATACCAGGGCATAGTTCCTCCTTTTAGACAGGAACAAAAACGGTCCCACGATAGTTTTACCCATTGGAAATACAGTGACTGCGGAATAATCTGTATATTTATGCACAGACAATAGTTTGGATATAAACCTGATACGACGATGACAGTCCCAAAAATATGGCTAGCATGGCTCTGCATAATCCCCGTAGTAGCCTGCGCACAGCGCAGCTACACGATCAGAGGGGAGGTGAACAAGTTAAAAAATGGTTCCAAAATTTTTCTGATATACGAGATTGACGGGAATTCGGTGGTGGACTCCACCGTCTCAGCGGGAGGCCAATTTTCCTTTTCGGGCAGGATCGGCTATCCTGTGTCCTCGACCCTGTATCTTCATAAAAACCCTTACGTCGAAAAGCTGGCACCGAAGGAGCAGATGGACTATTTCCGCTTTTATCTCGAACCTGTTGTGATGCATATGCGGGCAGCGGATTCCCTTAAAAATATCGTGATCACGGGATCGCAGGTGAACGCCGATCAGGACACCTTCCGAAAGATGCGAAGCGGCGTTGACGACAAGTTTACGGCTCTGAATAAGGAGTTTGCCGCCCTGCCAGCGGCCCAGCAGGCTGATTCGGCGGTACGCGCCGGTTTCATCGATAGGGAAAAAGCGATTATGGATGAGCTGTATGCTGTGCATCTGGCGTTTGCGCGGCAGCACCCCGCGTCTTACCTCAGCCTGATCAGCCTGTCTTTTGTGGCCGGCCAGGAAAAGTTCGCTGCCGCTGCGGCCGAGGTATATGCAGGTATATCCGAACAGCTCAAACAGTACCCGCTGGCTGCGGAGATCCCCCTGCAGCTGGAATCGGCTGTAAAAACCAAAGTCGGGCAGCTGGCTCCGGATATGGAGCTTCTGACCCCGGGGGGCAAAGCAATGAAAGTCTCTGATTTCCGCGGCAAATACCTGCTGCTGGATTTCTGGGCGAGCTGGTGCGGGCCCTGCCGGGAAGAAAACCCCAACCTTGTGGCACTATACGACAAATACAGGTCACAGGGTTTTGAGATACTGGGGGTGTCGCTCGACCGGGCAGCACAGCAGCAGCAGTGGATAAAAGCGATAGCGGATGATGGGCTCCGTTGGCCACAGGTCTCCGATCTCAAAGGCTGGGATAGCCATGCCGCCAAGCTGTATGGCATCAATGCGATTCCAGCAAGTTTCCTCCTCGACCCTGAGGGCAGGATCATCGCACGCAACCTGCGGGGCAAGGGACTGGAAGATCAGCTGCGGACGATTTTCGCCAAGGCGACTTATTAACTGTAATTAGCGGTAGGCTATAGGCTCCAGCTTGCGGATTCCTTCAGTCTCTATCTGAACCAGCGCCGGCGTAATGATCTGCTTTCCCGATGTTGGCAACAATGTTTTGCCTTCAAATTGCCATTGCCTGTTTTTGGCCAGCAAAAAGTCCAGCCGCTGTCGGCTGTTGAGGCCGCTGAGCGTGTAGTAGTTATTATGCTCGCCTTCCTTGCCGTTGATCTGGCGGAAGCTGCCTTTAATCTGGACACCATGCTGTTGCTCGTACTGCCGGATGAAAGAGGCATCAGCTGCCTCCAGTACGCGCCGCTCGTCTTTGGGACAACAGACAGATCCATAGCTTTCGGTGCGATAGACCAGTATTTTATCTTTCGGAATCTTTGGTACAGCGTAGTGCAGCTGCGGCTGCCCTTCGCCCGTCAGGTGATAGCGGTCCACGGTGGCCTTCCCGTCCTCGCGCTTGACGTAGTAGTAATAATTGCTGACAGCAGGCTCCAGTGTGATGCCCTGCTTTTCCGCATCCTTGGCGACCTGTTCATAGGCTTCGTAGTCGGGCATCACCAGAATGAACTCCCTGAGCTCGGGATAGAACCCTTCCGCATTTTCAAACAGCTCGCGTGGCAGCCTCGCGGCAACAAAAAACACCGCCATGCTATCGGGATGGAAATCGACGGCGCGGTCAATCAGGTAGGTACCGTCTTTTTCTGTACAATCGGAATCTTCTATCATCACCGCCTCATGGTATACCGGTTTCAGCCAGGCCGGACGCGGCTTATTCTCGATGGTGGCGGACTGCTGCGCCGGTGTATCCGCACAGGTTCTGACTAATGTCAGGATCAGAACTGCAGCGCAATAAATAAGTTTAAACATATGCAATCGTCTTATACTATGTATCCAATCTGTAAATATACTCCTCGATTTCGGATTGTCGGGCATTCGCATAGCCCTTGTCGTTGCCTATTTTGACAAAGCCACAATGTTCCAGCACCTTTTGCGAAGCCCGGTTATCGAAGGCAACCCGTCCAAAAATAGGCCGCACCGTCTCCAGCGCCAAAAGTGTACGCAATGCTTGTGTCGCTATACCACGTCCCCAGAACCTGCGGTCAATCCAATAGGTGATCTCATGGTCGCCTTCCATGACAAACTTTGCGATACTGCCAGCAATCGTTCCGTCAATAAGAATAGTCTGATTATTTACGCTGGGTTCGTTGAGCAGACGGCTGTACTTAGCCAGATAGGCAGCCTTGTCCGCCGGATCAGCCGAAGTAAAAGCAGCCAGGTAATTGGATTCTTTGTCGAGCTGGAATGTAAAGAGCGTCTCAAGGTCCTCAACTGTGGTCGGCCTCAGCGCGAGCCGGAACGATGCGTTGTTCATGATCGTGATTTAGTAGGTTTGTGTCCCAAAGATAGACAAAATGTGACCTTGATAGGCAATGACAACACAAAAAAAGGCTTTTCCTGCGGAAAAACCTTTTTTGTTTCATACGGCAGCTATCGCCCGGATAACCTTATTTCATTTTTTCCTTTACACTTTTACAGTGGTCGAGATGGCTGCGCAAGGTCGGCAACGTTTTGTCGACAAAAGCTTTCAATTCAGCATCTGCGAGGTTTTTACTGGCATCCTCAAACAGTTTGATATCTTTCTCGTGATCTTTTATCATCTCATCGATATAAGCTTTGTCAAAGTCAGCTCCCGATTTTTTCGAAAGATCGTCTTTGACTTTCTGCTGTTCGCTGCTTACCGCGGCGGGCAGTGTGATGTTTTTGGACTGCGCAAGCGTTTTGAGCTCGTCGTTGGCTTTGGAATGATCTTTTACCATCATCTCACCAAAGGCTTTGACGTCGGCGTGTTGCGCTTTCTGCTGTGCCAGTTCACCTAACTCCACTTCGGCCATGCCGCCGTTTGCGGCCTCGGTCACAAATTTGGCATCGGATTCATTAACAGCCACCGGTGTGCCTGCTACTGGATTGTCGGCGATCTGATCAGGTGCCTTAGATTCGTTGATACTGTCTGCAGTATCTTTACTGTCTTTGGATGCTCCGCCACCACAGCTCTGCATCGCAAAAAGTGATAAGGCAATCGTCAGGGTCAAAAATGTTCTTTTCATTGCGTTGTGAGTTTAGTTTGTAATCTGAACAGCAGTCGGCGTCTGATCGTTCAAAAAAACTTAGATAATATGCCGGACGGGCCGAAACAAGGCAGCCGATCCATGGTCATCCTGTTCAGATCTGCTCAGTATGTCCGCCGAAAAATCCGAGCATGGTTTCCAGTGCCGTTGAGGAATGCATTCTTTCACCATTATCCAGAGACTCTTGAGTAGCGGCTGCCGCACGGCGTCGCATGCTGTCTTCGTAGGCCGCAACGGCATCTTTCAATGTCGCATACCGCGGGTCGCTAAGATGCTCGCTCAGCTCCAGCGCATCGAGCATGGCCATGTTGGCACCTTCTCCTGCAAAGGGAGGCATCACATGTGCCGCATCACCGATCAATGTGAGGCTTGGACTGGTTTCCCAATGCTGATCAAGGGGCATATAGTAAATTGGCCGGGGAATAAACGGAACGTCAGCATGAGCAAACAGTTCCTGCCACAACGGGTTCCAGCCTACGTATTCTCGTTTAAACCACTCCAGCACCTGCGTGCTATCCGAAAAATCGAGTCCACTGGCAACAGCCCAGTTTTCATCGGCCTTAAAACTTGCATAAAATCCCAGTTCGCCATCGCCTTTCTGTCCCATTAATATGTTCTGTTTGTTTCCGAATGCCATGATTTTACCGCCTTTGATCAGGGCGTTGATCTGGGGTGCATTCTCTTTGGTGACATGGCCTTCGAGCATAATCACCCCTGAATACATGGGTTTAATGGCAGTCAGATAAGAACGAATTCTGGAATTCGCGCCATCGGCAGCGACAACGAGATCCGCGTAGGCAGAGGTACCATTTTTGAAATGCAGCAACCAGCCGTCGCCATGTGGCTCCATGGACAGAAAATGACTATCCCATACCACTGTATCGGGCCGTAGCGATTCCAGCAGCATGTTTCGCAGAGGGCCACGGTCGATCTCGGGCCGAAAGTGCTCGTGTCCAAAATTTTCTGCCGGTTTGGTGTCATGATCACTGTACAGCAGCTCTGCTTGCGGATTGAGGATGAGCGTCCGGTCTGCTCCGGGGCGGTAAGTCGTCCGGAACACCTGCAGGAGCCCGGCAGCCCGCAAAGCTGCGAGACCCGAATGCTCATGCATATCGAGGGGTGAGCCCTGGACCCGTGCATGTCGGTTGATATCTCTTTCGTACACGTTGACCTCGGCATCCTGCAGCTGCAGAAGCCTCGCGAGGGTAAGGCCGGCGGGACCACCGCCGACAATAGCAATTGATTTGTTGTCTATCAGCATGTTATTTTACATTTACCCTGCAAAATTATGCTCCTTTGAGAACCGATAATAGTACAAATCGGTCGTTTCGGTTTTTGGACAGTTCCTTTGGCGGCACGCCGCAGTATTTTTTGACTTCCTTGATGAAATGGTTCTGATCGGTGTAATTCAGTTCAGGAAACAGTTTTCCCTGAGCGATATGCGCCAGTGATGCTCTGAAGCGCAAAATCGTTGTGTAGGTCTTTAAAGATAATCCCAGCTGTTTGGTAAAATAACGGTTGATCTGCCGGCTGCTCCAGCCCACGGCATCGGAGAGCTGCTGCACGCTCATTTCTCCTTTGGAAGAATAGATCAGCTCAAATAGCCGGCGCTTCCGATCGTCCACGTCGGCAGGAATCAGGGCGCTGATCTTTTGGGTCGCCTTTGCGCAGCATCGTTCAAAATCCGCGATATCCCCGGGCTCAAAACCCCAGAATCCGGGCGGCAGCTCACATGCGCTGTTCAGAAATTCTGCCAGCGGCGTCTGCAGGATATATTCTACAGCAAGCGGTTTAAAACTGATGACAAAGACGGTCATCCCCGGCGGGATATACCGCTGTTCGGGGTAGGTTTCCAGTCCGATAAGGGTTACTTCAAATGGTGCTGCCGGAGAAACCGAAAAAAACAGATCTACCCGGCCGTCGGGGACGACCACCACTTCCTTGGGCTGGTCACCGTCATTACGAAAGGTGCCCAGATTTTCCACAAAATCAGCAATGCTGCTGTCCGGCTCAATAAAGCGGTAAGAGAATTCGGCAGTCATGATCAAGACCAGATTTTCGGACGCATCCTATTTGCGTGGTAAAAGATACAGCCAGACCACACAGGCAATAAAGAGTATAAGCGAGGCCACAAAAGTACTGTAAGCTACCTCTGGATGACCTTCGAGCGCATTGTTGAGCGCCGTATACAGCAGCCAGATCTGTATGAGCAGATTGATCAGCAAGACGGCGATCAGCGTGGACATGATCATGTTTTTCTTTTGGGGGTGGGACTGTTCCTGTCCTCGTCTAAATGTACTCATACGGTTTGATCATTAAGTTTTCTGCACGTAAATATCGTCACCTTCAATGGAAACATCAAGTCTATTGAGCGGTCTGGGCGGTGGTCCCTGGAGCACCTCGCCGGTCTTGACATCAAACCAGCCATTGTGGCACGGGCATTCTATTTTCATGGTGCCGGGGCGATAATACACCGCACAGGAAAGGTGGGTGCATTTTTGTTCGTACGAATAAAAGTTACCATCTTCGGTGTGGACCAGTATATAGGGGACCGCGCTGTTTTCGAGCACAAAAGATTTTGTGCCGCCCACGGGAATATCGCTGGTGCTGCAGATCCGCTGTCGTTTCGAAGCCCTTTCCTTTTTGGTGAAGAAGGCCTTTGCTGCGATGGCAGCGTTTCCCAGGACCATCCCGCCCGATACCACTGTTAAGATCCGGGCAAAGTCCCGCCGGCTGACCTCGTTTGATTCTGGCCGGCTGATCGGGAAATCTCTCTTCCAATGTTTATCTTCATTGCTCATAGCAAAAGGGATTAAAATCACATAAACCACTGATTATAGGACACGCAGTTCTGTGCTGCCTTTGGGCATCATCAGGTTGACTTTTGTGCTGACCTTTTCCTCTCCAAAGAGAAAGGTATTAATGGGGGTTGAATTGGGACGCTTGGCCTGTATCTCCTCACGCGTACCGTAGAAGAGGGCACCACTGGGACATACGGTGGCACACATGGGCTTCTTGCCCACACTGGTCCGGTCATAACACATATTGCATTTCATCATCAGGTCGTAGGATTCCATCTTTTTGGGCACGCCAAAAGGGCAGGCCATCACACAGTTTGAACAGCCGATGCAGCGCGATGTGTTGGCAGTATGCACCACGCCAAACTCGTCTTTGCTAATCGCATCAGCAGGGCAGACATTGGCACATACGGGGTCCTCGCAATGCATGCAAACCTGCACGGTTGTCTGAATGGTGGTACTGCGGTCCACATAATTGACATGGATCATGGACTCCTGTCCGTTGGTTTCGCATTCGGCACATGCCGCCTCACAGGCTTTACAGCCGATACAGCGCTGCATGTCGACAAAAAATTCTTCCTGTAACTTATAATACTCTGCCATAGTCTTTCCGTTTATAGTGATTTAGATACTTTGATAATCCCGTGCGTCATTGCCAATATATGACTGCGTTCCCAGAGGTTCCAGGCGGCAGGCGCTGACCTTAAACTCAGGGATTTTGGAAATAGGATCCAAAAAACCGCTGGTCAGCTGATTGGCTGACTTTTTCCCCGGCCAGTGATAGGGGATAAACACTGTATCCTCGCGGATGGTCTCCACAATATTGGCCGGAAAAATAGCATCCCCGCGTTTGGTGACTACACGTACGTCTTCATGCTGACTGATCCCCATTGTGTGGGCCAGCACGGGATGTATCTCCAGAAAGGGCTGCGCAAATTGTTTGACCAGCTTGCCGATGCGTCGCGTCTGTGTACCACTGAGATATTGTGAAACCACGCGGCCTGTGGTCAGTATGACCGGAAATTCAGCGTCCGTCGGATCCATGCTGGGATGGTATTGCACCGGATTGAAGTGCGCCCTTCCATCAGGTGTTTTGAATTTGCGGTCCTCCCAGAGCCGTGGTGTGCCGGGATGATCCAGGTCTGGACAGGGCCAGAAGACACCCATGTTCCGTTCTATTTTGTCGTAGGTGATGCCGTAATAGTCGGCTGTACCGCCTTTAGAAGCTATACGGAGCTCGTTAAAGATCGCTTCGCTGCTGGCATAGGAGAATTTGTCGCCTGCACCGAGGCGTCGGGCGATCTCCTGTATAATTTCCGAATCGGGTCGTGCGCCGACGGGTGGGTCGACGACTTTCCGGATCCGCACCACACGCCCTTCGGCAGTCGTCACGGTACCGTCCTCTTCTTCGTGCAGGGAGCCGGGAAGGATAATGTCACAGTGGCGGATGGTTTCGCTCATAAAAAAATCGATACCCACGTAAAATTCCAGTTTTTCAAGTGCGGCGCGCACATAATTGTTATTGGGCAGCGACACCAGCGGATTAAAACAGATGGATAGGAGTCCTTTTATTTCATCGCGGTGAATCGCTTCGATAATCTCGTATGCAGTGAGCCCCTTGCCCGGAAGGTCTTTTTCATCTATTCCCCAGACCTCAGCAATATACCGGCGGTGTTCGGGATTTTCAATGTCGCGATTACCGGGCAGCTGATCACATTTATGGCCATGTTCACGTCCGCCCTGTCCATTACCCTGCCCGGTAATGGTGCCATAACCGCAGTAGGGGCGTCCGATCCGGCCCGAAGCCAGTACGATATTGATGCAGCTCAGCACATTTTCGACCCCCTTGGTATGGTGTTCAATACCGCGGGCATGCAACAGAAAGGAGGTGGAAGCTTTGCCCCAGAGCTTTGCAGCGGCTTCTATTTTTTCCTTTTTTGCACCGGTGACTTCTTCGGCCCATTCGAGGCTATAGTCCCTGACCGCCGCGATAGCATCCTCAAATCCGGAAGTATGGTTGGCAATAAACTCGTGGTCCAGCATATCGTGCTGAACCATATAGTTAAGAATCGCGCCAAACAGTGCCGAGTCGGTTCCCGGTCTGATATCTAGATGGATATCTGCTGTGCGCGCCAGGGGTATCTGCCGCGGATCGACCACAATGATCTTGGCACCGTTGTCACGGGCCTGCCACAGCCAATAAGTCAGTGTAGGAAACGTTTCGGAGACATTGGCGCCCGTAACGATGATCACCTCAGCATGGGCAAGATCCGTATAGTTGTTGGACGTACGGTCAAGGCCAAACGCCTTCTTGTTGCCGGCACCCGCCGATACCATGCACAGACGGCCATTGTAATCCAGATTTTTGGTTTTTAAAGCGACCCGGGCAAACTTGCCCATCATGTAGGATTTCTCGTTGGTCAGGGATACGCCCGAAAGAACAGCAAAGGCATCATGGCCATACTTCTCCTGAATCCGTTTGATTTCGGATACGGTTCTGTCCATGGCCTCGTCCCAGGCGACCGGCAGATATCCTTTTCCGGGGGTATTGACCAGAGGACTGGTCAGCCGGTCGGGATGATTGTCCTGTAAATAACGTTGCACGCCCTTGGGACATAACCTTCCCTCATTGAAAGGAAACTCCATCCAAGGTTCAAATCCAACCACTTTATTATTTTTGGCCAGCAACTTTATCCCGCATTGCATACCACAGAAGCAGCAGTGGGTTTCGACAATTCTATCCGGCTCGTCTCTGCCCGGAGTACCCTCAGGATCCGGAAAATGTAAGTGCGGACCAAACTGCGCAATGATCTGTTCTACGGGTATGGGTAATTTTGCCATTTAATTCTTTTATTTAAGGTATCAACTACAGATTATCCAAAAAATTCACCGGCTTCTTTGCGGGCTTTATAATGCGCGATGGCGAGAAGATCCCGCTTTCCTTCGGGACTATAGTCCAGGATAGAGTCTCCCTCAGCATTATCAAGGTTGAAACCCGTCTGCTTTGTGATTTTTTTGAGATCCTCGACATGCAATTTTGTTGTATACTCTTTGCCGGTAAACTTGCAGTGCTGCATGCCCTTTTTACGTCCGGCTTCCTTATAGATATGAGCACCAATCTGGGCCGGGCGCTGGATGATATGGAAAAACTTTCCGAAAGGCATCCAGACGAGAAAGACGATCACAAAAAAAGCATGGGTAACGGCCATAAATTCGTAAGCCTTTCCATGCATAAATTCATAATCCAAAGTCAGCCCCAGACCCGTCAAAGAAACGAGAATCAGCAGCAGCAGGGGCAGGATATCGCCTTCAAAAGTCTGCGTGGCAATCAGTCCCGGATCCTTTAACCGTTTTTGCAGAAAATAAGTGGCTCCGATGATCACCAGAATCGAGCACCAGTTGAGCGCCCCGAAGGTCAGGAAGCCCATGACTGACTTTACCGGAAAATTCATCACGGCAAATCCAAAGAAATGCGCGGTATAAATTTTGGGTGCAGCGGGATCCAAACCTGACGCGGGGACAAGTGTAAAATGTATCCAGCCAAAGGTAAGAGGGATCGTGATACAAAAGGCTAAAATACAGCCGATGGCCATCATCAGATGGGCAAAGCCGCGGGACTGGCCTCTACGGATAATAAAGCGCTGAAAAACGATGTTCTGTACAAAATCTTTGACCGTGTATCCCAAAAAACGTAGTCCCTCCGCCGAAAACAGGATCTTTAGGCTGCTCTTGAAATAAACACGGGTGGGGGGACGCTGTATCCAGACGGTGTAGCGATAGACAATTCCAAAAACGGCAAACAGTGTACCGAATAGATAGGCCACCAGAGCTGCATCAAAATTCTGCAGCCTGCGCGATCCAACCAGGATCATCCCGAGCGTCAAAAGGGTCGCAGCACTGGCTATAACAAAGGCTTTTAGGTCTACAAGCTTCAACATAGAAATCTATTAGTCTATTTTTATAACAGTAGAGATTTTAAATTGTTTGCTCAGTATAATCAGTTAAACTTTACGGCTCAAAAATACCTTCAACAGCTGTCTGACAAAGCCAGTCATCACGGCGGTCCAGGCAAATAGGGCGAGGTAGATGAAACCATTGGGGATAAATTTCAGAAAGGCAATATCAAGGGCTTCACTGAGCCGGAAAGTACTGACGACATACATGCCCAGCGGGAATACCATCGCCCAGTAGGTGGGGTCATAACCGGCGGCCGTTGTAGGCACCTTCACTTTTTTGACGATATGCCGCCAGGCTCCCAATAGGACCAACAAAGGGATCCACCAGGTGCCGGCAGCCCAGAATAACAGCACAAACCCTTTTAAAAACGGCCGGATTTCGACCAGGAAAGTAAATTGCTTTTCATGGAGGATCAGCATGGATCCGGCAAGCGTGGATATGGCTGTGGCTCCCATATTGATCCAGTATGGAGCACCAAGTTCCATCGCGTTTAAGGGGAAGAAGGAAATCCGGTAAATGATCAGAGACATCAGATACAAATAGAAGATACAACCCACAGAAAATAGACAGGCGGCAATAAACAGGTAGATCTCAGCAGCGTCGCCCAGGCCATCCGACACAAAAGAGATCAGTACAGATATGGCCTGAATGGAAACGATAATGACAAGCCAGGTCCCGTTGATGCCTTCTTTCAACGGTTTTTTATCATCCGTCACCGTCAGATTGTAGAAAAAACCGTAAATCGTAAAAGCCCATATCACGGCAGCCAGAATCAGCAATGCCGTAGCCAGGCCGCTCATGCCTTCAAAAAGGATAACCTGGTTGCCCATAATGCACAAAGCCGCGATAAGCGTAAAAAATCCGGGCCCGCGTTGATAATTTTTGAAATCCGCTACCATATCGGGCCAGTAACGGATCATCCGATAGAGATTGGCGGCAAATAATGTGAGTAAAAACAGGATATTGAGATAAAAAAGTACCCTGCCGAGGACGGAAAATCCTTCCAGAAGACAGGCAATGGAAATAATTCCTGTGGCCATGACCATGGCAAAGTACCCCGGCAGCAGGACTTTGATCCGTTTTTGAAGTGCATTCATCGGCTTATATGGTTTTCTGCATATTGTTAAGCCCTGGCTGTATCCCATTCGATGCGACCAAAGACGTTGATAGCTTAACAATCAAAAGCACTGCTGTGTTTTAGCGGAGAGACATTAGTTGACACAAGGCTGCTGCTGGGCGCATCAGCTAGCCTGGTCGGACGCTTAGAACCAGTTATCCTGTAATACTGGCAGAAAAGGAAATGGAAACGGAGCACAGGTCTGAAGCTATAAACTGGTTATCCTTACCATAGTTACTGAAAAGGAAATGGAGCACAGATCTGAAACTAAAACTATTATCCTGCTGCGCCTGAGAGCGAACAGAATAAGTGATTTATAATCAGTTAGACCAGTGGATGATCCTCAGGGCGGCAGTCTAAAAACGGTAACCAAAAGACAGGGCTGTGCGGATTCCGGCAAATGGTCCGCTCGTACGGAGCGTCACTCCCTCATCGCTGACCTCTTTTTGGAGATCAATGACGTCGATGTCAAAGTCATCCAGCTGTTTCTGCACCTCGCGCTGTTCGTCCGCATTGAGCGGCGTCTTGCCCTCAAACGTCCCCTTGTTAAAACCATAGCTGGGACCGATGATACGCCAGTCGAGATAAATATCTTCGCCGAGGCGCCACTGGCTACCGATGGCTACACCGGCAGTAAAGGCATTCAATGCGCCCGATATGGCGACTTCTTTCTGGTAGTTCGACTGGTCGACCGAAAGTACTGTACTCAGCGTATAGTTGGAATATTTGACAAAAGGAGCGACGTAGAATCCCCGCAGTGCTTCTTTATCGCCCAGGTAAAACCGGACCTCGGGCGTAAACGAAAAAGCCCCGAGTTTGGCGCCGCCCAGGATATCGTACTCGTCATCAACTGCAGACTCCCATAGCGAACGAAAGGGTAGTCCGGATTTGGGCCGAAGGCTTAGTGTACCGCTCAGTGAAATGCGGTCCTGGAGGGCTCTTTCATATTCAAGCGCCACATTGCCAGCCGTCAGTGGCAGAAGATTCAGTTTGACCAAATTGGATTTCTCCTGCGCCTTTAATGCCGTTGCTGCGAACAGGCCAAGCGAAAGCAGGATAAGGTGATGTTGCTTCATAGTCGATGCTGTGTACAGGGACCAAATATATCGGATTATCTGCTGACATCCAATGAAATTATACAATTTGTTAAATTCTCTCATATTCATAAAATTACCGTTCAGAAGGGCTTATCGCCCCTTAAACAAACGTCCCTTGGGGCGATTTGGTTGGCAGTTTATTTAGCCCTTTCGTGGGCTGCAACGGGCACTCCTCCAATCAAAACGGTATTTTAGGTACCGACTTCGTCGTCAGTGCCACACCGATTTCGATAATACCGATGATGACATGTGGGAAGTACACTATATCTGCGAAGTCGAACAGCCAGGGTGAGACGGCCAGAAACAAACCCGAAAGCACATCAAGGACAAGATGCACATTCATGGGAATGATTCTGACCAAGCCCAGCTCGTAGTGCGTTATCGCACTGTACACCAAGGTCAGTATACCGAGCACCACAAACACGGCTCCCTCGGGCCGATCATTGGCAAGGTGAAATAAAAATGGGCAAAGGATGAGAAAAACGCCTACCAAATAATCCAGGTAGCCGTGAGTCCTGGTGCTGAATATTTTCATAGCTGTTGTCAGTTTAAGTTATGGACGCTTTCCTGATCTGCAGAGCCGGAATATGACCGCTCCCGCGACCAATAAGCCTACGGCCGCTTTTGTGAGCATCGCCTTTCTATTGTATTTCCATTCGGATGAGAGGCCAAGCTCTTTAGGTATATTGGGGATATGTCCACTGCCTAGATCTTTCACAATGCCTTCCAGCACCTGGACGCGGTCGGCGAGCATGAGTGGCAGCCAGCGTCCATAGCTTGACTCGCTGTATTTAAACGCCACGCGCCTGATCACGCCACTGATGCCAGCGGGTGGGACCGACGTACCGAATACGGCGGTCAGATTGGGGCGCTCGACAGATTGCAGGATCTCCACCGTTTTGTCCTGCGGAAGGGGACGCTGCCAGGAATAGCCCCGATGCTCAGCATTGTTTCGCTGTTTGATGGGGTAGGTGGGATCGTTTTTCCGATCGGCATCTATACCCCAGCCTTTGATATGGGCATAGTTATGCTTTCTGTCATGGATAAAATCTTCGGATGTGGTTTGGTCTGTGATCATAATTGACAATATTAAATTTTACATGGATGGGGGTAACAATACCGTTTTGATGCAGCCGTCCAATTTACTGGAGAACATGTGGTATGCATCTGCGACCTCCTCGAGGGGAACCCGATGGGTAATCAGTGCCTTGGGATCTATGATGCCGGACTGTACATGCTCGATGAGCCGTGGCAGCAGCCGTTTGACGGAGGCCTGGTTGGCCCTTATCGTAATGCCCTTGTTGAGCACGTTGCCGATCGGCACGAGACTATTGATGGGACCATATACGCCGACGATGGATACAATACCACCCTTTTTGACACTATTGATGGCCCAGTGAAGAGCAGTGGTGGAGCCACCCTGAAGCATCATGTAACGTCCCAAAACGGTATTTATGGCATTGCCGGCAGCCTCGCAGCCGACCGCGTCGATACACACGTCGGCACCCAGTGAATCTGTGATGGTTTTAATGAATACGACCGGATCACCGATGGAACGGAAGTTGACCGCCTCGCACTGTGCATACCGTTCGGCAAAATCAAGCCGGTACTCGACCTGGTCTATGATAATGACACGGCCTGCACCAAAGAGCCATGCACATCTGGCAGCCATGATCCCAATCGGACCCGCACCAAATACCACCACGGTATCTCCGGGCTGAATGCCGGCCATCTCTGCCGCCTGATAGCCTGTGGGGACCACGTCAGTCAGCAGCACTGCGTCGTCAGAATCCATCCATGGCGGGATGACTACCGGCCCCACGTCGGCATAGGGGACCCGCACATATTCGGCCTGTCCACCGGAATAGCCGCCGGCAGTATGCGAATAGCCGAATATACCGCCGACCGCTGTGGCCTCCGGATTGGACTCGTGACAATTGCCATACAGTCCCTGCTGGCAAAATGCACATTTGCCGCAGGCGATATTAAAGGGTACCATCACGCGGTCACCCACCTTCAGGTTGTCGATGGCGGAACCGACTTCCACCACTTCGCCAATAAATTCATGGCCAAATATGGTCCCAACACGGGTATCGGGGACCAGCCCATGGTAGAGATGCAGGTCGGATCCGCAGATACAGGAACGCAGCACCTTGACGATGGCATCCTGCGGATGGAGGATTTCTGGTAGTGGCATATTGCGGTCGGCCCGAATACGGTATGGTCCACGGTAGTTCATTGCAAGCATATTACAGATATTTTAAATTAAACTTCAGTTCAATACATCATCTTTAGCGGAACTGAGAAACAGCGTTGCCGGTTAAAGATAAATGGTCACCTTGCTACTGATGAAGGCTATATTGCCGGTAATGGTTTGGATATTTTGCGTATATGTCACAAGCACGGACGAAGAACGTATTAATTGGCGCACGTCCGTATTTTCCCCTTCAACTCTCAGCCGATCCAAAAAACATGGTGTTCTGAAGAAAGTGCCCGCAAACCAACGGTAGCTGATGATTGTTATTGACCATAAACAATGAAAGTAACACAGTATGGCAGACAGCAAGGCTAAACGTGTCTCTATCAATGAGCAGCTCAAACATGCGCGTGCGTTAGAATCTGAAGGCAAGACGGAAGAGGCTATAAAGGACTACAAGGCGATCCTCACAAAAGACAGTCTGAACACCACCGCCTACAACCGGCTGATGATCCTGTACCGTAAGCAGAAGGCCTACAAAAAAGAACAAAGTATGATTAAAAAAGCGCTCAGCGCCTATGAAAAAGACATTCTCGAAGACCAGCGTGAATGGAAAAATTCAAACGATAAATCTGCGGATCTCAGCCGGAATCTGGCGAAGGCCCTGGGCCTCATTGACGAAGATGGCAAGCCAGTCTATCAGGATCCTCAAATGATGGCTTGGCGCAAACGTCTCGATGTCGTGGAAAAGAAACTTAAATAATGGAATACCTCAATGCATATATCCTCGTGAACATTGGTTATGTGTGTAGCTACGATTTTAATGCATCTGCTTTGTAGAAAAAAAGCTACTAAAATGACGGAATCTGTAAATTTAGCGTTAGCAGCGTATTAATTTTTAGATTGTATTACAATAAAAATGAAATAGATCGTTATGATTGGGGTGGAACAACATTCCAACACAATACATCATATTTATAATTGATACAATGGGAAAATTTGTAGTAAAAACACGAAAAGACGGAGAATTCCAATTTAATCTTAAAGCGAGCAACGGGCAGGTCATTTTGAGCAGCGAAGGGTACAGCACGAAAGCCAGCTGCCTGAATGGTGTGGAATCGGTCAAACGAAATTCACAGGACGACAAGAAATTTGAACGTAAAATTGCCGCGAACGGCAAATTTTATTTTAACCTGAAGGCTACAAATGGCCAAATCATCGGCAACAGTGAGTTATATGAAACTGAGAGCGGCAGAGAAAAGGGGATTGAGTCAGTAAAAGCCAATGCCCCGAAAGCCATAATCGAGGACTTGGATTAGTACAGTGCAGATTTTGAAGACAGGAAAGGCCGGGAACGGAACTTTCCTGTTATACGGGACGCGCCTATTATTAAACCATCGGACAATACAATTCCTGCAACAAAATCACTGTTTCAGGCCGCTTGACATAAGGTAGTACACCAAGATTTCGCAATTCTTAATCAAAAAATGATAAAACTCTTATAGTAAACTTTCATAAATTTAGTCGAACTGAAAGGATTAAATTTAAAGGGAGGGTGTATATGATAAGCTTGGAAGAAAAGTTGTTGAACAGAAACATTAAGCCAACGGCAGTACGGTTACTGATTTTTAAAACAATGCATGGTTTTAAGAGAGCATTCAGCTTGATTGACCTGGAGGTAGAGCTGGAAACTGTCAATAGGTCCACCATTTTCCGGACACTGAATTTATTTCACGACAATCTGCTCATTCATAGTATTGATGATGGCTCCGGTTCAATGAAATATTCCATCTGTACCGACGACTGCATGTGTACCGTCGATGATCTCCATGTGCATTTTAACTGCATACGCTGTAAAAATACCTTTTGTCTTGAAAGCATCTCTGTGCCCCCGATTCAGCTGCCTGAAAAATTTTTACTTGCAAGCATCAACTTCGTCATGAAAGGGTATTGTGACGACTGCTCACGTTTTTTTAAAACTTAGACTGCAGCAGACTAGTCCGCGTCAAGGGCAGCTCACCTCACTTTGCAACCAGGTTGCCAAACTCTCCACATAGCTTTGTCTTGTTGAATCATTAAAATAAACAGCTATGTCAAAAATATGTTGCAGTACAGATAATCATCTGGAACTTACCAAAAAAAATGATCACGGACATCAATACGACACTGAGACGGGGCAGCTATGCTGGCATCCCTCAGAAAGCGTCGCTAAAAGACCGGGCATCCGGGAAGAAGATCACAGCCATGACCACGGTCACGGACATGAGCATAGTCATGAGACGGCGGCCTCGTCGGCTTTCCGTCTTTTTGTACAGCCAGCGATTTCGCTGATCCTGCTTCTTGCAGCCATTGGGCTTGACAACTATTTCAGGCAGGACTGGTTTGCGGGATGGGTCAGACTACTATGGTATGTGGTAGCGTATATTCCCGTCGGTCTACCGGTCATTAAAGAAGCGGCAGACAGCATACGTTCAAAAGACTTGTTCTCCGAGTTTTTATTGATGACCTTGGCCACGATTGGCGCATTTGCAATCGGCGAATATCCTGAGGCTGTGGCCGTCATGCTGTTTTACGCTGTCGGGGAGACCTTTCAGACGCTCGCGGTGTCAAGAGCGAAACGCAACATCAAAATGTTGCTGGATCAGCGTCCCGACAAAGTAACCGTACTGCAGGACGGCAAATTGATAACCAAACCTGCTGAGCAAGCTGCCATAGGCGATGTGCTGCAGCTAAAGCCGGGTGAAAAGCTGGCGCTGGATGCTGAACTGCTTTCAGAAAGTGCGTCTTTCAATACAGCCGCCCTCACGGGAGAAAGTAAACCAGACACCAAGCGGAAAGGGGAAACCGTCCTGGCAGGTATGATCAACTTAACTGTGGTCTGCCAAGTCAGGGTGACGACAGCCTATAGTGACAGTAAGCTCAGTAAAATACTCAAACTGGTACAGGATGCTGCATCGCAAAAAGCACCTACGGAATTGTTTATTCGCAAATTCTCGAAAATATATACACCTATCGTCGTTTACCTGGCGATAGCAATTGTCTTAATGCCTGCATTTTTCATTAATGACTATGTCTTTAGTGACTGGCTGTACCGGGCTTTGGTATTTCTGGTGATTTCCTGTCCATGTGCCCTGGTTATCTCGATTCCCCTGGGCTATTTTGGGGGGATAGGGGCCGCCAGCAAAAATGGCATTCTATTTAAAGGCTCCAATTTTCTGGATGCACTGGCCAAAGTACAACATGTGGTGATGGATAAAACCGGTACTTTGACAGCAGGGGTTTTTAATATTCAGGAGTTATTCATCAGCAACGAATACGATCGGGATGAGATACTTGGTCTCGTCAACGCACTTGAAAGCCAGAGCACACATCCCATTGCAACGGCCATCCGTAACTACTGGGGTGAACCTGATGCCCAGATCCGGGTGCACAATGTGGAAGAAATTCCGGGACATGGTCTTCGTGCATTGGCCAATGGTAAAGAACTATTGGTCGGCAATTTTAAACTACTGGACCGATACAATATCAGCTATGATCTGGCCCCCCAAAAAATCGCTTCGACAGTTGTGGCAATTGCTTATGACCGGCACTATGCAGGATATGTGACCATCGCAGATAGTGTCAAGACCGACGCTACGGACGCGGTAAGTAAGCTGCATAAACTCGGTGTGCATACAACCATGCTCAGCGGCGACAAAAGCCTGGTCGTGCGGCAAGTGGCAGACCAGCTGCAAATTAACAGTGCTTATGGAGACCTATTGCCCGAGGATAAAGTCAACAAAGTAAAGGACATCAGAACGGAACGGGGGCTTGTTGCCTTTGTGGGAGACGGCGTAAATGACGCGCCTGTATTGGCGTGGAGTGACGTGGGGATCGCCATGGGAGGATTGGGCAGCGACGCCGCCATAGAAACTGCTGATGTTGTCATACAGGACGATATGCCTTCCAAAATTCCGATGGCTATCCAAATTGGCAGGCAGACCAAAAGAATCGTGCTACAGAATATCGTCCTGGCATTTGGCGTAAAGGCAGTGGTGCTGATTTTGGGGGCAGGTGGGCTGGCCACGATGTGGGAAGCGGTGTTTGCAGATGTCGGTGTGGCACTCCTGGCAATCCTGAACGCCGTCCGGATACAACGTATGACGTTTGACTAGAAGGTTATCATACAGCTGTTGGCCTATTTTTACACATGAGTAAACAGCCCGTTTGCCGACAACGTAGAACATCACGCCCAGTAGACGCTGGATTAATTATAATTTGCGTAACTTAGTATCTTAACGGTATAGGGAAGCAGTTAAGACGATCCCTTCGCGGAAATTTGTTAATAGGAAAAAGATGATCGAAGGTTTATACGAAACACATGTACAGGTAAGTAACCTGGAGAATGCAGTAAAATTTTATACAGAGGTTTTGGGGCTGGAGCTCGCCCATTATGATGACACCCGGCCCATCGCTTTTTTATGGATCGGGGAAAACAAGAAAGCAATGCTCGGATTGTGGGAACAAAAAGAGCATCTGCAGAAAAGGCACTTCGCTTTTCATTGTAGCAAGTCATTTATCCTGGACTCAGCCAACCAGTATTTACAATCCAACGGCTTAGAAGCTTATAATTTTTTGAAGGACGGCACGAATAAGCCGATGGTTTTTGCGTGGATGCCGGCTTTGGCTCTTTATTTTGACGATCCGGATGGCAATCAGCTTGAGTTTATCCATATATTGGACGGTCAGGGGCAGCCACAGCTTGGTGTGATCAGCTATGAGGAATGGACAGCTTTGCACAGTAAGTAACAGCTGCCCGATTTGCGCCATGCTTAAGTAGATTTAACAGCACTTATAAATCTCAGATGGAAGAAAATTATATAGAGATAAACCGTCAGTCCTGGAATACGAAAACAGAGATTCATCTGCGGTCAGAGTTTTATAATGTCGAGGGATTTCTTGCGGGGAAAAGTTCGCTAAATGAAGTTGAAAGACAATTGCTGAGCGATATAAACGGCAAATCAGTCTTGCATCTGCAGTGCCACTTTGGTCTGGATTCGATTTCGCTGAATAGGCTGGGAGCAGAAGTAACAGCGGTAGACCTGTCGGATGTCGCCATAGAGCGGGCAAAGCAGCTGGTGACACTGACGGACCGGCGTTCGTAATGTTTGCTCATGGTCTGCATCCTGAGCATATGATTGAACCCGAAAACATAGGATTTCCCTTTGAAATCGATGATCCCGGGATGGTTTCCGCTGGACCGCTGGTCGCCGTCCATGATCACACCACCGTATTTCCACGGGCCAACCGGCGATTTTGCCATTGCATAACCGATTCCTTCAGGACAGCATTTGGAAGCATAGGCCATGTAGTAGATCCCGTTTTTCTTCCATGCCCACGGGCCTTCCTGATAGTGGAAAGGATCAGATACATCTTTTACCTTGGCAAACGACGGATCTTTCGTAATGGGTCCGGCAAGCGAAACCATATCTTCGTTCAGCTTTGCATACCACAGGTTCGGATTTCCCCAATAAAGGTAAGCTTGTCCGTCATCATCAATGAAGACAGTAGGATCAATGTCATCCAAAGAATTTTTAATCAGCGGCTTTCCAATAGGATCCGTAAAAGGACCATACGGACTGTCCGCTACCAAGACACCAATCCCCATATTGTTAGGCATCGGACAGTACATATAAAATTTGCCGTTTCTTTCGATGACCTGAGGTGCCCAGGCACCATTGTCGGTATTCACCGATTTAAAATCTTTGAGAGATGCCACTACCCCATGATCGGTCCAGTTGACCATATCGGTGGAAGTATAAAGCAGCCAGTCTTTCATTTTGAATCCGAAAGCATCGTCCTCGTCATGGCTGGTATACAGATAAACCGTGTCTTTGTATACCATCGGCGCCGGATCAGCAGTAAATTTGGTCTGGATGATGGGATTCTGGGCCAATGCAGCCTGGAAACATCCGAATATCATGGTAAAACTTAAAAATCTCATATTCAATAGTTAAGATTATTTAAAACTGACTTTTACTTTTTTTCCCCAATATCTCACAGTTTTCTGACTGCCATCTGGAAGAATGATACTGAACTTCCGTTTTTCAATCATGCCCGGATAATTTCCTTTCCGCTCATCGATGGTTAACGTTTTTGATTTTTCGTCCCAGTGAAAGGGGATTTCAGTAAAGGCTCCTTTTTCATAGTTGTAATTATCGAACTCGTCTTCATACAGAACAAAATCGGCATCGGCTCCGGGATAGATTTTTACGGTAAGGTGATCCCATTTTTTCTCGGTCGCATACTGTACCTCAGGACCAAAAGGAATGATGCTTCCTGCTTTTACATACAACGGGATGGTTTGAAGATTAACGTTTTTCCGAATTTCCTGGCCACCTTTGTGCTTTTCATTGGTCCAGAAGTCGAACCATTCGGCTCCGGCAGGAAGATAGACCTTTACGGATTTATTTTCGGTAAAGTCTATTCTGGAAACCATCCCTTCTTTTTTATTTCCGGTGTTATTCCAGCCTTCATTTTCATCCGTTTTGATCACTTTCTCCGGCGTATACTGCGCATTCAGCACCGGTGCGATCAATAAGGATTGACCAAAAAGATATTCGTTATTGATATCCCAGGTTTTTCTGTCCGCTGCAAAATCCATTGACAAAGCCCTCATAAAGCTTGAGCTGTTTTTAGTAACGTCCCAAGAGGTCGAATAAATGTAAGGCAGCAGGCTGTAACGTAGCTTGATAAATTTTTCGATCGCATCGTAAACCACATCGCCTTTATTTCCGAACTGATAAATCTCCCGCGGGATATCCGTTCCGTGGGAGCGCATCATCGGAGTGAAGGTCCCGTACTGCAGCCATCGGACATAGAGTTCCTGAAACATCGGATTTTTTGTGCCGCCGTCTTTATTGTAGGCACCAGCAAAAAAGCCACCGATATCAGAGTTGAAATTCGGATTTCCGGTAAGGCTGAAATTCAGTCCCGCCGGAACCTGGTTCCGCAGCATTTCCCAAGTAGAATTGACGTCCCCCGACCAGGTATTGGCGGCATAGCGCTGCTGCCCGGCGAAGGCCGATCTTGTTAAAATAAAAACCCTTTTGTCGCTCGTAGTTTTACGTTGGTGATCATATACGCCACCGACCGCAACAAGTGGATAGGCATTTCTTACTTTTCGGAATGAACCGAGATAGGTCTTCGTATTCAAATCTTCCGGTTTCTGGCTGAGGTGGTCCGGTTCCGTAGAATCCATCCACCAGGAATCCACCCCGAGACTGAAGACGCCCTTGTTCAGGTATTTCCAGTAAATATCCCTTGCTTCGGGATTATAGGCGTCATACACGCGAACGCCAGAAGGATAATTCATATCAGGAGGCCATACTTCCCGGCCAGACTCCGGCCAGGTACCGAAGTTGAACAGCATTCCTTTTTTATCCATTTCACGGTATTGATTGGTCATAGGCCCGAATGACGACCAGATAGATACAGATAGGTGGGCATTCATGTCGTGAATATCTTGTATCATCTGTTTAGCATCAGAGAAATCAGGATTGATGAAATCCATCGCGTTCCACTGATAATTGTTTCCCCAATATTGCCAATCCTGTATAATACCGTCCAGAGGAACTTTGAGGTCCCGGTATTTTTTAACAACATTCACCAGCTCTTCCTGACTTTTATATCTTTCCTTACTCTGCCAGTAACCATAGGTCCATAAAGGAAGCATCGGCACATTTCCAGTCAGATTACGCATACCAGCCACCACACCGTCGGCATTTTTGCCATAGATAAAATAGTAATCAATTCCTTCCCCGACTTCGGAAGAGAATGTCGTTTTTTGCGGAGTATCGGTAAACTGTGTGGGTGATGCATTGTCCCAATAGATACCATAACCTTTGACCGACTGAAAGAAAGGGATAAAATCCCAGGTATTGTTCTGAACCATCCGGACATCCGTATTCCGCTGGGACATTTTGCCATTCTGTAGAATTCCCAGACCATAGATGGGTTCTTCTTTTTCGAGCTGAAAAGATTGTGAAACTGAAAGCGCTGGATTTCCTATATCATCAAACGGTTTAAAACTGGTTAAAGATTCTCTGGTAAGATCTTTTCCAGAAGGTTCCCTATAGGTTATTTCCCCAGTCTTAGCATCGATAGACAGCTGCAGCTCTTTTGTTTTCAACAATATAATATTGTTGTCTTTCGAAACTGAAAATTTAGCTTTATTTTCCTTTTGAATAACTGCGAGGCTATTTTTGACAAATGATTTTCCTTCCGGATACTTGATAATCCGCACGGTGTTTTCGCTATACCATTTTATCTCTACATTTACATTTTGCGCTGACAATTTTAGACCCGATTCGGTTGTTTGATAAGATTGTGCACTTAAAATTCCACCAGGTAGCAAAATGAAATTTATCAGCATTGCACGCAGTTTAGTGTTGTTGTTCATTTTCATAATTGTATTATTTTATGTAACGACTATTGGTTAATTAAAACATGTAAAAAATGCTTAGTAACAGAATAAATTATAAATGTATTTTTTACACTTATAAAGATATACATTTTTTTTATCTAAATAAAGAATTGCCTTGCTTATCGAAAAAAAATAGAAATCGCGTTAGATCGCTAGGGAGAGCAGATTTATATATCGCTTATAATGATTGGTGTAGACAAAACTATTTGAATTAAAATTTATTCCCGCACGCCAATGGAATGTTAAACTTATCAGATCTTACTACCATAAGCATGCAACATAACATTTTCACAAGAGCTTTCGCTGGATTTTTAAAAATGAAAAACGGGTAAATTTCATATTGGAAATTACCCGTATAATAACTATAATAATGTATTAGAAATTTAATTTTGTGAAGATTGATCAAAGTCTAATTATAAGAAAGCTTATAGCTTCTGATATGCTTTAATGCCATTTAAAATATTTGTGGTTACTCATATTTCGGAAGTTTAAATTCATCTTCATCCGATTTTTTGGAGTAGAATATGCTGGCTAGGGTCTGAAAAGTTTTACCAGCCAGTAGAGATTCGAACCTATTTAAAAGATAGACGCCAAAATTACTTGAAGGATAAACCAATTTAATGAAAGATTTTGGCAGTTTCTGGGTTTTCTCTACATAAGGCCTCAGTTTAATTTCCAGTTCGCTGAAAGCGTTCTGGTAATCTGATGTTTTGTGAAGTTCTTGCGCGAGGATATAGGCACCGATCATTGCGAGTGCCGTTCCTTTTCCGGTAATAGGAGTGGGGCAGTAGGCCGCATCGCCGATCAAAACGACTCGACCTTTGGACCACGAAGGCATTTTCACCTGGGTAACAGCATCAAGATAGAGATCGTCACAGGCACGAAGTCCTTCCAGAATGCGATCGGTTTCCCATGCTGCATTTTCGAAGATATTTATAAGAGATTCCTTTTGCTCACTCATTGAAAGCTTTCCGTAATGACAATCTGGAGATAGGAAATTTAGCGCTGCGCGCGTTGTACCTTTGTTGTCGGGTCTGATGAGGATATTCCTGGATTCTGTTGCAATATACCAGCGTGCCCAATTGGAATCGGTTTCGCTTTTTGGAATTGTAAAGTAGCTTGTGTAAAGACCTAAATAATCCAGAACCGGAGCATCCCCGAATATCATCTCCCGTATTTTAGATCCGATACCGTCTGCTCCAACAACAAGATCAAATGATTCCGTCTGTCCACTGTTAAAAGTGACATCTACTGTTTCCCCCGTATCAATAATGCCGGTAACGAAATCACCGAAAATATACCTGACTTTATCCTTGGTGCAGCGATAAAGGATCTCAACGAGATCTCCACGCAGGATTTCTAGCTCACTGGTCAAACCTCCAATTTCTCCCACTTTGAATTCAGCAATGGTTTCATTGCCGCGATCAACATAGCGGGTGCCTGTTTCACCTGTAGTCGCAGCTTTTATCTTTTCAAGGATTCCCATTCTTTTAGCAATTTCTTTTGCCGCTCCTTTAATGTCTATATTCTGACCACCAAGTCGCAGGGATTCCGCTTTTTCAACGATGGTCACCTCATAATTAAATTGTTCCAGCCAATATGCGAGTGTCGGACCCGCAATACTAGCGCCTGATATTAAAATTTTTTTCATATCTATTATTTTGGGAAACGCTCCTGCTTAAATTGCAGGAGCATTATATCCATTTGTCGGTTATCGCTCACAAGACAAAACCGCAATTATCGTGCATTTAATTTCTGCGAAAAGGCAGTAAAAAAATTAGCATAAAGGAAAGAGGTACGAAACTCCACTTTTGACTGTCTAAACAACGGGGAGGAGGTCATTTCTGATCGACTATTTAATAAAGAACAGGGTGAAAAATTGGGAGCAACATACAGGTTTTGAATTTCTGAAACTTTACAGTAAAACAAAATAATTATCCATAGGCTGCCGTCGATTCCATTTTTGATATCATCCGGCCTTAACTGGTAAGCATCAATGTAAGCAAGTCCTGTATAACATTGGAAAACAAATATATCTCTTATGACTGAAAGTCGCTCAGAAGAAAACACTTTATTTTCAAGCCTTTCAAGTTCTTCTGAAGAAAGTGCCTTTTTATTACATTTTGTTTTTTTGCTTTTAAACATTTTAAAAGGATCCTTTGGAATTATATCTTTTGCAATAGCCCTAAGAACAATGGTTTTGAAGTTGGCAATATATTTTAAGGCCGTGTTATTGCTACAGTTTCTGACTGTCTTTAAATAAAGTTCATAGTCCTTAACAAATTCATAGTTCAGTTCTCTGAATTCAATATCTTCGCGGCCATATTTATAATTTATGAATTCAGCTACGTGGGAGCGGGCAGTAGTATAGCGCTCATAAGTGCCATATGCATACTCTTGCTTCTTAACAAGGGCTAACATTTCATCATTGTGCAATTGGAACTCTTGAAGTACTTTTACTTTTGATACATTCTTGCCCCTTACAAAATCAATGAGCTTCTGAGCAGTAATGGTCTGATCATTATTGATAAGGTCGGTCCGAAAGTTAGAAATACGATTGGATAAAGAATCCAAAAAGTAATTCAGTGATTTTGCATCTTCCTTGCTGCCGGAAGCCCGTTCAGATTTTTGATTACAACGGTTAACATCCCATTTACGTTTTGTTGAAATCTCCTTTGGAATACCGTCAACGGTAATTCTCAAATAAACTGTTCGTTGAATTTCATTTTTTTTAGGTGTTTTTAAAAAGAATATTACACCAAAACTGTTTTCAAGCATAATCCAAATTTTATTAAGTTAAAGTTCGAAATATGTTGCTCTTCTGTCAAGTCGTTAACGAGGTTTACATGTTGATATACAGTATTTTACACCACTTTTTGTGGCACTTTTTTTTCCTAACAAAAAGTGCCACAAATCTGCCACAAAAATTAGGAGTGTTTTTGAAAATTTTGCGATTTCCAGCTGCAAAAAAAAAGCCTGTAATTTTTAAAAATTACAGGCTTTAAAGCTTTTTAGACCATTTGAAAGGTATTATCTTTCAAATCTTGCGCAGAGTGAGGGACTGGAACTTTCTTTGTTTTTAGCCCTGTTAGAGCTGTTTTCCGATTGAAAGAGAATCATTTTGCCACGATTCTGCCACAATCTTATTTTCCATGCCTCAAACTGCGTTTTTACGTCTCAGCGGAAAGGGAGGGATTCGAACCCTCGATACAGTCATCCCGTATACAGTCTTTCCAGGACTGCTCATTCGACCACTCTGACACCTTTCCGTGTTTCCGTGCACAAATGTAGCAATTTTTTAATTCATTGCAAGGCTGACTAGGTATTTTGCCTTCAGTTTTTTTATATTGTATTGAGATTAAGCTGATTGTTTTTATTTTTTTTTGAATTAAACTTTATTCCTTATTTTTCGGGATGGGAAACGATTATTCTACTATCAAAAAGGAGCTCCTCAAAGTTCTTGTGGCACGTACAGAAGAGCGAATCGCTATGATCGACGCTGCGTTGGAGACGGCGCGCGACTCCAGCAATGACGACACAAAAAGTAGTGCCGGAGACAAATATGAGACCTCGCGCGAAATGATTCAGCAGGATATCAACCGCTATCAAAAACAGCTACTGGAAGCAAACAAGGACCTGCAGCAATTAGCGGCGATCAGTTCAATGCTGGACGAAAACAATGAACATGCCCGCATGGGCAGCCTCGTTCAAACCAATGCCGGGTTCTATTTTATCGCGGTCAGCGTAGGTGCGCTAAAAATAGGGGATACCGGTGTTTTCGTGATCTCCCCAGTATCGCCCATCGGACAGATGCTCCTGGGAAAGAAAAGAGGGGATACCTTTGTATTCAATAAAAACGAACAGCGCATCATCAGCATCTATTAGCAGCCTAAAACCGTCGAAAGGAAACAATATCGCCATACAACTGTTCTTATATTGAACGCATATAAAATGAAGAAATGAGATTAAACAGTTTACTTTGTGCAGGTTTAGGTGTCCTGCTGGCTACGCAGGCGTGTCGGTCTCCGGAATCGGACGATAAACTACAGTCTACCATCGAAGCAGCTTTGGCAGACAACCAAGGTATAGAAGTGGATGTCGAGGAAGGAAATGTCACGCTGGACGGACAGATTGGATCAGATTCTTTAAAACAGTTGGTCGAAGATAAGGTGAAACAGGCCGGTGGCACAGATATTAAGTCGATCCATAATAATATTATGGTCAACCTGCCTGAACCGGAAGACGCCCGCGAAAAGTATCATGAGATCGTGGAAGGAGCCGTCGACTCGACGTTGACCAGAGATGTCAACCGTGTGCTGGAAGAGTTCCCCACGATAACCGCGCAGGTAAAGGACGGTGTTATCATCGCAACGGGCAACATTGAAAAAGCGAAATTAGATACACTCCGCAAAAAGCTTGAACACATCAAACCTAAGAGCATTGATATGAAAGGGGTAACCAGCCGATAGGACATCCGCTGACAACAACTCAAAATAAAAGCTACGCTGTCCAGTGGACAGGTAGCTTTTACTATTTATGCATATGTTTATTTATGCGGCTAATTTACGTATTTTCCATGAGATCGCGAATAGCAACGGATGCAATGGCGCCGCCAAAAGCTGCCGGTAAATAGGACATCGTTCCATAGGCAGATTTCTTAAAATTGCTTCCATCGGTATAGAGCAATGAATTTTTGTCGGGAAGCTCCGTCGAAAAAGCGACCTTGACACCGTCACGGATACCATGCTTGCGCAACTTCTTGCGAATATGCTGGGCAAGTTTACAATTGTACGACTTGCTGATATCGGCAATTCTGATCTTTGTGGGATCGACTTTACCGCCCGCACCCATAGAGCTTACAAATGGAATTTTGGACTCCAATGCCCGGCGTATAAAAAATAGTTTTGGCGTGATGCTATCGATCGCCTCCACACAGTAGTCGGGTGCCAGTTCCAGCAAATCAGGAATTTTCTCGGGAATAATAAAATCCTGTATCACCGTCAGATCGAGCTCAGGATTGATTGACAGGAGCCGCTGCCGCATAATCTCGGCTTTCGCTTCCCCATGGTTGGTCGCCAGCGCAGGTAGCTGCCTGTTTCTGTTGGACGGATCGACGGTATCACCATCGATGATAGTCATTTTCCCAACTCCGGCACGACAGATAAATTCGGCAGCAAAGGAGCCTACGCCCCCCAGTCCCAGAACCATCACATGTGAATTTGCCAGTTTTTCCAGCGCCGCCCGGCCGATCAAAGCCTCAGTGCGGGACAGCCAACTTAAATCTTTCATTTATTAAATAGTGTCTTATAGTTTCGGTATATTGCTTCTTTTAATGCATCCAATGGAATAGATCTGACGGTAGCAACATATTGATAAATAGCTTCGACCGTCGCTGCAGCTGATGTATCGGTTTCCAGAAACAATTGCGTCAGCGGTATATTTTTCAGCACCTGGTCCTGGCTGCCGTTTAGACAATGCGCACCGATCGACAGATAATATCCTGAAGCCAGCAACTGCTGCGCCAGAGTCCAGTTTTTACGATAGCCGTGAAAAATCACCCCCTGCTTAAATGCGGTTCGATCCAGCGTTTGCACCACTTCCTGAAAAGCACGGACACAATGAATAAGCAATGGCTTCTGGAATCTGGCAGCCAATGCAATCTGTTGCTCAAAGACATATTGCTGTAGCGCGAAAGGCACTTCTACATGTTTGTCTAGACCACATTCTCCGACAGCCATCACATTGCTCTGATGTAAAATGCTCTGCATATGCTGGAGCAGGGAGAGCGAATCATCATGGACATACCAAGGATGAAGGCCTACGGAACAGGGCTGCTCGGATAAGATCTCATGGTGATTCAAGGCGATATTTTGAATAGAAATCACCGCATTGTCACCCATGGGATAATGCTGGTGTGTATGGATATCAATATAAGGCCGTTGCATCGTCAAACTGCACAAAGGTCGAAAAAATAGTTGAAGCAAAAAAAATATATTCTACAAAATTAGTATAGATTTATAGTTCCAGTGTCGTATCGAGGGCATGCAGGATTGCCGAGGCTTTCAGCAAGCATTCCTGATATTCTTGTTCTGCCAATGCCTGATTTGTCACGGCACCGCCCGTATGGAAGGAGAGGTATCCTGTTGCTTCATTGTAAAGCAATGAACGTATGACAACATTGAAATCGAATTCATCGTGAACTGTGTCAAAGTAACCGACCGAACCGGCGTAGACACCCCTTGTGGAGGCTTCAACTTGGTCGCAGATGCGCATGGCCGCGATTTTGGGGGCTCCCGTCATGGAGCCTGCCGGGAAGGTATGCCGCAGAACATCCATATTGGACACTGCTGGATCTTGTATACAGGTGATTGTGGAAACCATCTGATGCACCTGTCTGAACGACTGGATTTCAAATAGTTCGGTGGCTTGCACCGTACCCGGAAGAGCACTTCGCGTCAAGTCATTACGTACCAGATCAACAATCATCACATTTTCAGCAATCTCCTTTTGGGACCGCAGCATTCGGTCAATGATTTCCTGGTCTTCCTCCACGGTACGGCCTCTTTTGGCAGTACCTTTGATCGGTTGTGAAATCAGCCGACCTTGTCGCTTGGCGAGAAAACGTTCAGGTGATGCACATAGGATATAATGTGATCCTACTCGAAAGAAACTGCTGAATGGGGTCGGGGATATCGCATTCAGGTGAAGGTAAACCTCTACAGGCGAGATCTTCGCGTCAGTCGCGTAAAATTCCTGACAGAGATTCACTTCGTATATGTCTCCGCGCTGAATGTGTGCTTGCACTCGGTCGAATGCCCGAAAATACTGGTCTTTGCTCCAGCGGGACCTGACTTTAACTTTAAGCGGTGTAGAAACAGGAGGGATGGTGGTCGCAGAGATAGCCTCATAGACCTGTTTGGGATCATCTGCCTGGATATGGACCAGATTACCTGTCCAGCGCACAACCACGGCTGGCACAAAAAAGTAGGCTTCTGGAAACCTCAGATGATCGGGTGTCGTGGTGCGCAGCTCCTCAATCTCATTTTTCAGATCATAGGACAGGTATCCCGGAATAAATGATTGTTGATGCTGGGACAAAAACTGCTGCAACTCGTCCAATACATGGTCTTGTCCACAAAAAGCGTGCAGGGCCTTTACAGCCAGGACATATTCGTATCTTCCCCACTGGTCAGGTGACCCATTGCTATTAAAGAAAGAAATTTCATCAAATTGCCCCGACCAGTGCAGGGCTTTTTGATGAAATTTATCTTTAGAATCGAGAAGATCAAAACTTTCGATCCGCATAGTTTACTTGGATAAAGCTAAGGTTTGTTTACGATCCGGACCTACCGACAGGATGGTAATCGGAACTTCAAGTGCTTTCTCTAAATAAGAAATATAATTTTGCAATGCCTCAGGGATTTCATCTGCCGAGGTAATACCTGTAAGATCCTGCTTCCAGCCGTCGATTTCCTCCAAAATTGGCTCAGCCTGGTGCGTGATGATCTCGTAGGGCATATAGTCAATGACCTCACCGTTGTACTTGTAATGCGTACATGCATAGATTTTGTCAAAAGTATCCAGCACGTCGGCTTTCATCATGATCAGGTCGGTCACACCGTTGAGCATAATGGCATACTTTAAGGCAGGGATATCAATCCATCCTGTACGGCGTGCGCGTCCTGTAGTCGCACCAAACTCATGGCCCAACTGACGCAACCTCTCACCGGTCTCATCATGTAGCTCGGTAGGGAAAGGGCCGCCACCTACGCGCGTAGCGTAGGCTTTGAAGATACCATACACTTTACCGATCTTATTCGGTGCCACACCAAGTCCTGTACAGGCTCCGGCAGTCGTGGTATTCGAAGAAGTAACGAACGGATAAGACCCAAAGTCGACATCAAGTAGTGTACCCTGAGCACCTTCGGCCAATACACGCTTACCTTCTTTAAGGTACTTGTTAACCAAGTGCTCTGAATCGACGTGAGGAATAGTTTTAATAAATTCGATCGCATCTAAGAATGCTTTTTCCTTTTCGCTGAAATCAGGAATCTCACCGTAGTGCGAAAGAATATTCAAGTGCTTTTCTTTCAGCTTCTGATAGCGCTCCTGAAAATCGGGGAGGGTGGTGTCACCTATACGTAAACCGTTACGCCCGGTTTTGTCCATGTATGTAGGACCGATTCCTTTGAGGGTAGATCCTATTTTGCCTGCACCCATCTTCGATTCTGAAGCGGCGTCCAATAATTGGTGTGTAGGCAAGATCAGGTGCGCTTTGCGGGCCAGCACCAGATTGCCTTTGCCCACCGGATCAAAACCAGCTGTCTTAAGGTTATCTAACTCTCTTTTTAAGATAATCGGGTCGATAACGACGCCATTACCAATAAGATTTAGTGTACCTTCATTGAAGATACCAGATGGAATTGTGTTGAGTACGAATTTTTTGTTATCGAATTCCAACGTGTGTCCGGCGTTAGGGCCGCCTTGGAAACGAGCGATCAAATCGTATTTCGGACAAAAGACGTCTACGATTTTACCTTTACCCTCGTCACCCCATTGTAAGCCCAAAAGCACATCAACTTGCATAGCTTTTAAAGTATAGTAATTAAAATGTTATTAATAAAAATAGACTCATTTAAAAAATAAAAATGTTCAGGAATTTTTCCCCTGAACATTCCCGAACAAATGTACTATTATATTTAACAAAAATATAAGATTAATTTGAAATAGCTTCGTGAGCCACAGTTTCTTCTTTTTTATTTTTTTCCTGGCAATCCTGACATACACCATACAGGTTTAGTGAATGGTGCTTAATGTCAAATTTCAGCAAGTCACCCATCAGACTCTGGATCTGGTTGATACGCGGATCACAGAATTCGACCACCTTGTTGCACTCAATACAGATGACATGGTCATGCTGTTTGAAGCCATAAGATTTTTCAAATTGAGCCATATTACGTCCAAACTGATGCTTGGTCACCAGATCACAGGACACCAATAACTCGAGGGTATTATATACTGTAGCACGGCTGACACGGTACTTTTTGTTCTTCATATGGATATACAAAGATTCAACGTCAAAGTGGTCAGTACGCGAATAGATCTCCTCCAGGATCGCATAACGCTCAGGGGTTTTCCTTAGATTTTTATTTTCTAAGTAGGCTTCAAAGATCTTTTTTACAGTTGCAAAATTTTCAGCTTGATTCATAGTAAAAATATTCTTTTACAAATTTACCAATTTAGATTGACATTTGATAGCGTTTCTAAATTGTGATTTTCATTTGATTAACTTTCGGATTCGTAACGGTTTACTCCCGTAATACCCCTGACTTGCTTCAGGTTCTTCATGAGGCTTTCCAGCTGTTGGGTATCATTGACGTAGACCATAATATTACCGTCAAAAATACCTTCATTGCTCGAAATAGACAGGGAGCGGATATTGACCGCAAATTCCTGGGAAATGACTGTCGTGATCTTATTGACCAAGCCGACATCGTCAATCCCCACAATATGCAGCCCCGTTAAGAATGCGGAGTCCTTGGTCGAGGCCCACCGCGCTTTGAGGATCCGGTAACCATAGTTTGCCATTAGTTTGGAAGCATTGGGACAACTGGTACGGTGTATTTTTATACCGTCATTGACCGTCAGAAAACCGAATATGTCATCGCCGGGTATCGGATTACAACAGGGGGCGAGGGTATAATCCACCTTTTGCATATCGTCACCGATCAATATGGTATCAAACTCCTTTTTATTGATTTTCTCCACCAGACCACCGATATGGGCATTAAACTGGTTGCCGTTAGCAGGGCTGGCATTGATCTCCACAGCTTTTTCATGGGCCACATACTCGCGTAATTGTTTAATATCAACCACACCTTTTGCAACGTTGTAAAAAAGGTCCTGTGAACTTGGATATTTTAAATAGTTCGCAATCTTGTTAATATTGTCCGTATTGTACGTCACTTTGAGGGACTTTAGCTTACGCTCAAGAATTTCCTTGCCATCTTCGGCAACACGTCTCTTTTCTTCTTTCAGGGAGGAACGTATCTTGGATTTTGCTTTTGCTGTTACCACAAAGTTGAGCCAGTCCTCTTTTGGCGACTGCTTGCTGGAGGTGATGATCTCAACCTGATCACCATTCTGCAAAACATGGCTGAGCGGCACCAGCTTGTGGTTCACTTTGGCTCCAATACAGCTTGCACCAATATCTGAATGGATCTCGAACGCAAAATCCAGCGCTGTTGCATTATTGGGCAGCTGGATCAAGGTACCTTTGGGAGTGAAAATGAAGATCTCATCTGAAAATAGATTCATTTTAAAGTCATCCACAAAGTCCATTGCATTCTGGTCAGGGCTGCTCAATACATCACGTACTTTTTTGATCCACTGATCCAAACCTGAATCTGAGTTGGATTCTTTATACTTCCAGTGTGCCGCAAATCCTTTCTCCGCAATCTCATTCATCCGTTTGGTACGGATCTGCACCTCAACCCATTGGCCTTTGGGGCCCATAACGGTGGTATGCAATGATTCATAGCCATTTCCTTTGGGTGATGAGATCCAGTCGCGCAGACGATCAGGATTGGGTCGATAAAGGTCAGTGACGATGGAATAGACTTTCCAGCATTCGGTCTTTTCCTTTTCGTCCACCGCATCGATGACAATCCGAATCGCAAATAGGTCATACACTTCTTCAAATGGAATGGACTTTTTGCGCATCTTATTCCAGATGGAATGTATGGATTTGGGGCGTCCGAAGACTTCTGCTTTAATACCCTGCTCCTGAAGAATCTCCTGTATAGGGCCGATAAAATCGCCGATGAATTTTTCACGTTCGGCCTTTTTCTCATTCAGTTTGCGTGCAATAAATTTATAGGTATCAGGGTCGGTATATTTCATCGATAGATCCTCAAGCTCCGACTTAATGGCGTAAAGCCCTAGACGATGGGCCAGAGGCGCATAGAGATAACTGGTCTCTGAAGCGATCTTCAGTTGCTTGTCTCTAGCCATAAATTCCATGGTCCGCATATTGTGCAGCCTATCCGCGAGCTTAATGAGGATCACACGCACATCATCCGCCAGTGTCAGCAGCATTTTACGGAAATTTTCCGCTTGCATGGAGCTATTAGGATCGAAAATCCCCGAAATTTTGGTTAGACCGTCGATAATGCGGCGGACTTTCTTCCCAAACATCTCCTCGATCTCATCGAGTGTCACGTTGGTATCTTCAACAACATCATGCAGCAAAGCACAGACGATGGATGTCGTACCCAAGCCAATTTCCTCGGCTGCAATCTGCGCTACCGCGATCGGATGATAAATATAAGGTTCTCCTGACTTGCGCCGCATCTCTTTATGACTATCCAGAGCAAGGTCAAAAGCTTTACGGATCTCCTGCTTATCTCCGCGCTGCAACGTAGGCTTACAGGCACGCAATAAAGCGCGATAACGTTTTCTTATCTCTTTGTTTTCTGCTTCTATATCAATCACATAATCTTTCATAAACGTTGCAGGTAAATGATGTTTTTTTGAGTAAATTTGCTTAATTTAGTTAATGTATTTTGAATACTGTGTTCAAGCTAACTTATTTTGTAATAAATTTACCAAAATTTAATAGCATTGACAAATTAAAAAGTGTTATATAGTCATTCGGATGAAGACAATTGTTTTTGGCTTGCTTTTTCTCCTGGGGTCTTTGTCGGCTGTGGCGCAGTCCCAACCCTTGGTCATGCCGCTTTATGGCGAGGGGGCACAGGAGACCGTAAGTGATTATATGACAACGACCTTGCCATCCGGCGAAGTGCTACCTTGGTTTCCGATTCCCGAAGTGGTGATCGTCCGAAAACGGGTGTGGTCCAGCGAAGAAGCCCGTAGAGAGTATTTACGCTTCCGTAGAAATGTGCTCAAGGTGCTTCCTTATGCGATCTATGCACAGAAACGATACGATCAACTCGACCGGGAGCTGGCAATGACCTCTGATAAAAAGCAACAAAAGGCGCTGGTGGATAAATGTGAGACCGACGTCAAACAGATGTTTGACCGCGAGATCAAGAACATGACGATTTCTCAGGGCAAAATTCTGATCAAGCTGATCGATCGCTATACCGGACATACCGGCTATGAAATGGTCAAGGAGATGAAAGGCGGTATCTCGGCATTCTTTTATCAGGGGGTGGCCAAAATTTTTGGACATAATCTGAAGTCGACTTATGATCCTAAAGAGGATTTTGAGATTGAGAATATCATCCGGGAATTTGAACGCTCAAGACCTAAGCCGGTCATGTAACTGGTGCTAGCAGGCTATAGACGTCTATGCGCAACCTAAATAAATTTACTTTATAAGCCCATATGAAAACGATCTACAACTTCGACGCTCTGCAGTTTAACGGCAAAAAGAAGTCGCTTGCTGATTTTGAAGGAAAGGTATTGCTCATCGTCAATACCGCAAGCCAGTGTTTCTTTACGAGACAGTTTAAATCTCTAGAAAAGTTGTACCAAAAGTATAAGGAAAGGGGATTTGAGATCTTAGCATTTCCCTCCAATAACTTTCGGAACCAGGAGCCACTGACAGGAAGTACGCTGGAGACTTTTTGCAGAATCAACCAGCAGGTCAGTTTCCCGATATTTAAACGGAGTCACGTGATCGGTGAATATACGACGCCCTTGTATAATTTCTTGTCCAACAAGTCTGAAAACGGACTGATAAACAGCAAGCCTTCCTGGAACTTCCACAAATACCTGATCAATAGACATGGGGAAGTCGTTGACTTTTTCTATCCCATCACTTCGCCATTGTCAGGTAAAATTTGCCGTAATATTGAACGGCTATTGCAGGAGTGATCGACAAACTTCCTACCTTTGGCCCAGCTTAAGCGCAACAGCAGCTCGTCGTGGAATGTGATCCAAGGCACCGGAGCAAGAAGGAGCATGCGCATTACCTGTCATCTGATAACCTGACAGAGAATATAGCTACCAAATATAAGAGAGGAATAGAAAAATATGGTAAAATTAGATTTACTTGTCATTGCCGTACATCCTGACGATGCCGAATTAGGAGCAGGGGGTGTGATGGCAAAATATGTTGCTGAAGGAAAAAAGGTCGGAGTCGTGGACCTCACACAGGGTGAACTGGGGACAAGGGGTACCGCCGCAACCAGAGCGCAGGAAGCAAAAGATGCTGCCGCCATACTGGGCCTTGCAGCCCGGGAGAATCTCGGTTTAAGAGATGGCTTTTTTGAGAATGCCGAAAAAGAAAAACTAGCAATCATTACAGCGATACGGAAATATCAGCCCGAAATCGTCATCACCAACGCAATTACCGACCGTCATCCGGACCACGGCAGGGCAGGACAGCTGGTCAACGAGGCCTGTTTTCTGGCGGGCCTAAGAAAAGTGGAAACCAGCGATACTGACAATAAGCCTCAGGAGGCATTCCGTCCGAGACTGGTACTGCAGTTTGTACAGGATCATTACATCAGACCGGATATCGTCATCGACATTACGGACTACTATGCGACAAAGGAAAAATCAATATTAGCTTATAAAACGCAATTCTATACCGGGGAAAATGTCAATCCGGACGAACCACAGACCTATATTTCGAATCCCGACTTTATGGCATCTACTGCTGCCCGGGCGAGAGAATTCGGGCGTTATATCCAGGCAAAATATGCGGAAGGCTTCACTTCCCAGAAAATCCTTGGTGTGGAAAACCTATTTGACCTTAGGTAACATCAATCCCTATTTTTGCGTAAAAACAGATGCAGGATTATTTACCCCTGATATGGGCAGATAATCCTGCAATTGCTTCATTATTTATGCAGGGATTTAGGAATTCTAATATCAGTTATATGTATACCAACAAAACAGTCGTCCTGGCAATTATCAGGAACATAGCCAGCAGAAGAAATTAACCCATTGTTTTCGGCTTCAAAATACACTTTTACACCATCCCTCTTTTTTAACCACTCACTCTTTGCCCGCTCATAGACGCGATCCAATGTAACCGCCTCATAACCTTCAGCATGTGTGCTTAATTCACTCGTATTCTCATGCCATTTCGCAAAAATTTTCTCCTGACCATCGTCCAGTACCGCTTTAGCTTCGTAAGACCTATATGCAACTTGGCCGTTAAGTACGGTAATCGCTGTGATACTACTACTCCCTGTCCAAGACGAGCTGGTAACAATGTATTCATACGAATTATTGTTATCCTTTTTATACTTCTGAAAAGCTTCATAGCTCTCGTCGAATGCAGAAGAATACTCAAAGTCTTTACAAGAAATAAAAAGACTGAAGAATGCCGTTAATAAGGCAGTAAAATAGCTAGCTCTCATAATTAAGTTATTTCAATCCTAACCATAACGAGTTAGCTAACGCGCCCGCTACAGCTTAGGAAATAAATCCCTTTACGTATTGCTTGGTGATCTCGTGCTGCGGATTTAATAAAACTTGTTCTGTAGGACCAAATTCGAGGATTTCACCTCCATATACGAATAAAATATAATCAGAAACCCGTCTGGCTTGCCTTAAAATGTGGGTGACCAGGACGATAGTATAATCCTTTTTGAGTTCAATGAGCAGTTCTTCAATTTTCGCCGTGGACAAGGGATCCAATGCTGATGTCGATTCGTCCCCAAGGATGATTTCAGGCTCGACAGCGAGCCCCCTGGCCAGGCAGAGCCTTTGCTGCTGTCCAATGGACAGCCCACTTGCAGAATGACCTAGACGGTCTTTAACCTCGTCCCATAGGGCCACGTTGCGCAGCTGCGTCTCAACAATCTTATCCAGTTCTTTTTTACTTTTTGTTCCATGTATCCGGGGACCATACGCCACATTGTCGTAAATGGACATGGGCAGGGGATAAGGCTTTTGGGACAGGAGCCCCATTTTCTTCCGGATATGCGTTACTTCGGCATTTCTACCATAGATATCTTCGCCATTCACTAGTACTGAACCTGTAATTTCAACACCTTTGGTATCATCGACAAGCCTATTGAGCGTTTTCAAAAGCGTCGTTTTGCCGCAGCCCGAAGGCCCGATGATAGATGTTACGCTATTATTGGGCAGTGCAAGGTTGATATTCTTCAGGATATGCCGGCCATCAATATGGACATTGAGATCCTTGATTTCAATGTGCGGTTCGGACAACGGATGCTGTATCAACGATTCTTTTGTTTCGATTGAAGGATATGAGTGCATACGACAATAATTAAAATAATGATTGTTAAAACCAGAGCCGAGGCATAGGCACGGCCCTGTACTTCAGGAATGGGGCTGCTTAACTGGAAGAATATCGCCAGCGGTAGTGTTGCTGCAGGCTCATCGATATATTTGGGCAGGTTGTCACTGAAACCTGTGGTCAGCAACACACCGGCCACATCACCGATAGCACGTCCAAAAGCCAGTAATACGGCAGTCAATAGACCCGCACGGATGCTGCGGAGCATAACCTTGGCCAGTTCCCAGCGCGTAGTGCCAAGGGAAAGGGTGACATTTTTTAAATCTTGTGGAATGGTTTTGATCAACTCATCGACAGTCCGGACGACAATCGGAACAGTCAATAACGTAACCGTAATAATGCCTCCCAAAAGCGATGCGCGGATACCAAAATAGACCATGATACCAAAACCCACCGCACCGTAAACAATGGAAGGTACACCATATAAAACGTCAAACAACAGTTTGGAAAACTGTGTTATTCTCGATTTACCGCCAAGGTATACGTTAAGGTATAGGGATATGGGAATGCCAATCAGTGCAGAGAGTCCGGTAGCGACGCCCGCCAGATAAAGGGAACCTAAAATGGCATTTAGAATCCCGCCTTCTTTCCCGATATAAAATCCGCCCTTAGGCAGCTGGCTGACCATATCCCAGTTGAGGTATGGCAGGCCTTTGTACAATATTGTACCTACGATAAAAAACAACGAAGCCGTTACGGTAATGCCCGATAGATGCATAAATCCCTTTGCAATCTTCTCGTTCAACAATCTTCTTTTGGTATTATCCATGTTGACCTCCCTCCAAACGCCGCAGGATCAGACGCGATATTAAATTGAAAATAAATATGATAACAAATAGCAGAAGCGCTGAAAACATCAACGCCGATTCGTACAGGGGAATAGACATCATTTCGCCAAAGTTGTTGGCAATCAGTGCCGGAATCGGGTACCCCGCATCAAATACCGAGGTGGGCACTTTGGGCACATTGCCACAAACCATGAGCACTGCAATAGTTTCGCCAAAGGCCCGCGACGTAGACAGGACGACAGCGGCAACGATGCCCGGCCGAGCCTTTTTGAGTATAACGTGCCGGATTGTATCCCATTTGGTGGCTCCCAAGGAAAGGGAAGCGGCCTTTAAATCATAGGGGATGGTCTGCAATACCTCTACCATGATGGATATCATAATCGGAAATATCATGACGGCAAGCACGATGCCACCCGCGAGCACAGAATAACCAGACGTAACGACGCCAAAAAGAGGTGCGATATAAAGCTGTATCAATGGTACGATAAACAGCACCCCCCAGACACCGTAAAGTACCGGTGGAATAGCTGCCAACACGTTGACAAGCGGGAGCATCATATTCTTTAGGGCGTCCGATGCGTATTCGGTCAAGTACACAGCTGTCAATATACATAACGGAATAGCAATAACAAGAGAGATTAAGGTCACAGCAAGCGTACCGGCAATAAAAGGCAAAAAGCCGAATGATCCTTTCATCGGCGACCAGACTTTTTCTGTCAGCAGCTGGAAAATGTTGCTGTACTCGAATAAAGGGATCGACTTGACAGTCAGCCCAACGGCGATGACAAGCACGACCGACAAAGAAACCAACAGCAGCACTAATGTGGATCGTTTGACTAGAGAATCTTTAACCAGACGTATATTTAACATGCTATAATTTATTTAATTCTTCTTTTATCAAGGTTTGGCTCAAAGGCACATACCCATTCTCCAGGAGCTTGGACTGAGCCTGGGGCTGCAGCACATAGGTTATAAACTCTTTGAGCAGCAATGATTCTGTCTTATTGTGGGTGACAAAAGTCAGGGCCCTTGCCGGGGGAGCAGGATACTTTCCCGTTGCCACGGCTTCTGTCAGTGCGGACAAAGTGCCATAAAATTGCTCATCAGGGTCAACCTGCCCATTTTTATTCAGGTCAAGTGGCAATACATCAATTCGGTCAAATACTTTGTCTGATTTTAAATTGTACACGTAATTGATATTGTTGAATCCAATGCCGTATTTGTCGTCTTTGATGGCTTGCGCAATACCGGGATCGCCAAAGATCCCTACGCCCTGCAGGTCTTCCTGTTTATGGTCGAAAAATTTGGCCCAAGTCTCTGCCGCACCAGCAGCATCCGAACGGACATACACATTGATCGGGTCGGCCGTAAACCGGGGATCGATCTGTTTCCATGTTTTATAACGGCGATCGATAAAAATGCCAGCCAGTTCGTCCTTGGTCAAGCCTCTTTTGAGCAGTGCATCGTAATTCGGATTGTCCGGATTTAGTGTACATATAACAGCGTCCTTAGCAACGATAATGGGGACAGCGCCCTTCTTGACCTCCTGCGGATGGAGGTCCCGCGATACCAGCCCAATATCGACCATACCGGTAAGCACATCGGCTATGCCTTTGCCCGCACCACCCGCAGAGATATTAAAACGAACATTTGGATGATCCTTCTTAAAGTCTTCACTCCAGATCACGACCAAAGGATACAAGGCAAAAGCACCTGAAAGAGAAATATTACCCTCAAATCCCCGCTCTTTACTATAGCCATTCTTGACTTTAGGTGCACAGGAACTTAACCTTGAAATGATTGCGGCACTAAAAATCAACACTATAAGACACCTTTTTATCATTACACCCATTAGTCTACAGGTTAAGTCTATTAAAATTTATACGGCAAATATATATTAATTTGGTAGATATTATAGAATATTAAAAAAATATTTTTACATTTGACCTCGAGAAAAGAATACTAAATCAATAGATTTTATTTGTTTTATGCAAAGCTTCCGTACAGAATTAGAAAATCCGGTCGTGGAAAGGGAAATTATTGAACTTGAAAAAAAGATTCGGTTATTCCACGAAGGAAAGATCGCAGATGAGAAATTTAGATCATTGCGCTTGGCGAGGGGAGTATATGGACAAAGGCAGCCCGGAGTTCAGATGGTGCGTATCAAACTTCCGTTTGGCAAGGTTACCTTTAAACAGCTACTCAAAATAGCGGCAATATCGGATGAATATGCCAGTCATAATCTCCATCTGACGACACGTCAGGATATTCAGATCCATTATGTCAGCCTGGATCGCACTCCTGAACTTTGGTCAAAATTGGCCGAAGATGACATAACATTGAGGGAAGCCTGTGGTAATACAGTCCGCAATGTGACGGCTTCGCCGACAGCCGGCATTGATCCTAACGAACCTTTTGATGTATCTCCTTATGCACAGGCTACCTTCGAATATTGCCTGCGCAATCCGGTCTGTGCGGATATGGGCCGTAAATTCAAAATGTCTTTTTCGGCGAGCGATGAAGACACCGCCTTTTCATATATTCATGACCTCGGTTTTATACCCAAAGTAAAAATTGTCAATGGGATAGAGACGCGTGGATTTAAAGTGATGTTGGGTGGTGGACTCGGCTCCCAGCCGTTTTTGGCCGCAGCAACAAATGAATTCCTTCCGGAGGATGATCTGATTCCTTATATAGAAGCCACATTACGGGTATTTGACCGTTACGGTGAGCGCAGCAACCGCAATAAGGCCCGTTTCAAGTACCTAATCCAAAAACTCGGTCTGGATGAAGTCTTGCGTTTGATTGAGGCCGAAAAGATCGCGACGAAAGTTAAGACTTTTCCGATTGACCGCACACGCATCGAGCAGCCGCTACCACCGGACGACAGCAAGCTTGAAGCTTTAGACCTTGAAACTGATCTGGCCTACCAGGTATGGAAGAGTACCAATACATTTGCACAGAAGCAGCAAGGTTACTACGGTGTTTATGTCCGGGTCTCAACAGGTGATATCGGCACAGACAAAGCGAGAGCCTTGGTCGCTGGACTACAGGGGCTTGTTGCGGATGATATCCGAATTACACAAAACCAAAGTCTGCTGCTGAAATATGCCACGGAAAAATCACTACCACATATCTATGAAGTACTTCGTTCATTAGATCTTGCTCAGGTAGGGTATAACAGTACAGCAGATGTAACTACCTGTCCAGGGACAGACACCTGTAATCTGGGAATCTCCAATAGTACGGAAATGGCACGGGTGATCGAGTCGTATATTGCTGAATTTTATCAGGACTTTGTATTTAACCGGGATTTGAAAATTAAGATCTCGGGCTGTATGAATTCATGTGGACAGCATGGGCTCGCTCATATCGGTTTCCATGGTAGTTCGGTCAAAGCGGAAGGCAAAATCGTGCCTGCTGCTCAGGTGATGTTGGGCGGCGGAACGATCGGCAACGGTGAAGGCCGTGTGGCGGAGCGGGTCATCAAAGTGCCAACTAAACGTGTACTCCATGTCGTGGACCTGATCCTCAGTGATTATAAAAAGAATGCGGAAGCTACAGAAAACTTCCATGCTTACTATGATAGACAGGGCAAAAATTATTTTTACACCCTATTGAAACCGCTATCCGACCTGACCAACCTGTCTGAGGACGAGTTTGTCGACTGGGGACATGAGGGCACTTTCCAGACAGCTATCGGCGTAGGAGAGTGTGCTGGCGTCGTGATTGACCTGGTCGCTACCCTGATCTATGAAGCTGAGGAAAAACTGCAATGGGCAAACGAAACTTACCGGGAATCAAAATTTGCGGATGCCATCTATCATGCGTACAATGCATTTGTACAGGCAGCCAAAGCCTTATTACTGGATAAAGGAATCAGCGCCAGCACACAAAATACAGTGATCAACGAGTTTCAGACACACTTTGTTGAGTCCGGTGAATACAGTTTTGACCGTCCGTTTACGGAACTTGTACTGCAGATAAGCAAAAATGAACCGTCAGCTGACTTTGCAACGAGCTACCTACAGGAAGCGACAAATTTTATAAATGAGGTGTACCAACGTAAAAATTTAACGCCAGCACTGGTATAGAGGAGGAAAGAGAATGTCTATAAAAGCTAAAGTAACTCTGGTTGGAGCCGGACCCGGTGATCCAGAACTGATCAGTCTTAAAGGGATCAGAGCAATCGAGCAGGCGGATGTCATTTTGTATGACGCACTTGTCAATGATGAATTACTCGGCTATGCGAAAGCTGATTGCGTGAAGATCTATGTTGGAAAGCGTGCCGAACAGCTATCTACTTCGCAGGACGAGATCAATCGCTTATTGGTCGATTACGCGTTGAACTATGGCCATGTAGTCCGCTTAAAAGGTGGAGACCCCTTTGTGTTTGGCCGGGGTGGTGAAGAGATCGATTATGTTGCCCAATATGGCATTGAGACCGCGGTTGTTCCGGGTATTTCGTCGGCAATAGGCCTTACAGGACTACAGCAGATCCCCTTGACATACCGTGGGATCAGTGAGAGCTTCTGGGTCATAACGGGCTCAAAATCGGACGGGTCACTTTCTAAAGATCTGCACCTGGCTGCTACTTCCAATGCGACTGTTGTGGTGTTGATGGGATACGGAAAACTGGCTGAAATCGTATCCATCTACCGTGAACGAAACTTGCACAACTTACCGATCGCATTGATCCAGAATGGTTCTTTACCAAATGAAAAAGTGGTGCTGGGCACGATAGAAAATATATTGGATGAATCCACGGAGAAGAGAATCGGGGTACCGGCGATCATTATTATCGGAGAGGTCGTCGCCAAACACCGGGCGTTCCAGCAGATTAAAGAAAAAGCATTAGCTTTATAAGCATGAATCAGCTATTTCCTATATTCGTCAAACTTGATCAGATCCAAACCTTATTGGTAGGGGGCGGAAAGGTAGCACTGGAAAAATTTCAGGCCCTGATAACGAATGATGCGTCCCTCAATCTGACCATCATCGCCAGGGAGATCGTTCCTGAATTTGAAACGTTGCTCAAAGAATACCCACATATCAGACTGCACTTAAGGCCTTTTGAGCCTACTGACATAGCACATAAACGGCTGGTCATTGCTGCAACCAATAATATGGAACTGAATGAACAGTTGCGCAAACTGACCGAACAGCACAATATCCTGTTTAACGCGGCAGACAAACCGGCGCTATGTGATTTTTACCTGGGGTCCATCGTCAAAAAGGGCGACCTCAAAATTGCCATTTCAACCAACGGCAAATCGCCGACGATCGCAAAGCGGGTGAAGGAACTGTTAAATGATCTGCTGCCCGAAGAAATCGATGAGACGCTATCCTTGATGAGCGCCTACCGAGATCAGCTCAAAGGGGATTTCGAATCGAAGGTGAAACAGCTGAATGAACATACCAAAAATATTTTACGTCATGAACGTTGAGGAAATTAAAGAAATATTAGGCGATAAAAAAGATGTGGCTCTGCTACAGACTATAGCTGCACTATATCCTTCGGAAGTGGTATTTTCGACATCATTTGGTATTGAGGACCAGATTATAACCGAGTGGATTGGCAAGAACAATATAGATATCGAAATATTTACCTTGGACACCGGCAGGCTGTTTAAAGAAACATACTCCCTCTGGAGCCGCACATTGGAACGCTATCAATTGCCGATTCGCACCTATACTCCGGACACCGCGTTGTTGGAAGAGTTTATCAGCAGAAAAGGCCCCAATTCATTTTATGAATCGGTGGAGAACCGAAAAGAATGCTGCAGAATCCGAAAAATAGAGCCACTGCAACGTGCGATTAAAGGTAAGAAAATCTGGGTCACAGGTATACGTGCCGAACAGTCTGCAAACAGACACGACATGGATTTTGTCGAATATGATGAAATCAACGAGATCATTAAAATCCATCCATTGTTTGACTGGACATTTGAAGAGGTAAAACAATATTGTAGAGAGCAACATATCCCATACAATGTACTGCACGACAAGGGATTCCCAAGTATTGGCTGCCAGCCCTGCACGAGAGCCGTACAGGAAGGAGAGGACTTCCGCGCCGGCAGGTGGTGGTGGGAAGACCAGAGTAAAAAGGAATGTGGGCTACATGCGGTAAAGTCCCATGAATAAATAAAGCCAAAATTCATTACATCAACTATTATCATTTCAAAAAATGGACTATTTAGATCATTTAGAAGCGGAAGCTATATATATTTTGAGAGAGGTCGCGGGACAATTTGAAAAACCAGCGCTCCTGTTCTCGGGCGGCAAAGATTCAATCACGCTGGTCCATCTGGCAAAAAAAGCCTTCAGACCAGGTAAGTTTCCTTTTCCGTTAGTTCATATCGATACGGGGCACAATTTTCCGGAAACAATTGCTTTTCGCGATCAGCTTATTGCGGAGATAGGTGAAAAACTAATCGTTGGATACGTACAGGACAGTATTGATCAGGGCAAAGTAGTTGAACAGAAAGGCAAAAATGCCAGTCGTAATGCGCTACAGACAGTTACCCTCTTGGATACAATTTCAAAATACGGTTTTGATGCCTGTATCGGAGGTGCACGACGGGATGAAGAGAAAGCACGTGCCAAGGAACGCATATTCTCGGTACGTGACGAATTTGGACAATGGGACCCCAAGCGCCAGCGTCCTGAATTATGGAGTATTTTCAACGGCAAAATCAATAAGGGCGAAAACGTACGTGTATTTCCGATCTCCAACTGGACGGAGCTTGATGTCTGGAATTACATCAAACGTGAGGAGATCGCCTTGCCGTCGATTTATTTTAGTCATGAACGTGATGTGATCACACGAAACGGCCAATTGATGGCTGCGGCGCCGTTTCTGAATATCGATGAAGAGGACGTCATAGAGCGCAAATCTGTCCGTTTTAGAACAGTTGGCGACATGACCTGTACAGCTGCAGTGGACTCCACGGCAACAGCGCTAGATGATATTATTGCTGAAATAAAAGCCTCTACCGTCAGCGAACGCGGAGCGCGCATGGATGACAAAGTATCGGAGGCAGCAATGGAGGAACGTAAGAAACAGGGGTATTTTTAATAGATATTGACAACAATGAATATATTGAAATTTATAACAGCCGGTTCTGTCGACGATGGAAAAAGTACCTTGATAGGCCGCTTGCTTTATGATACGAATTCTATCTTGGATGACCAGCTGGAAGCGATACAGCGTGCAAACCGAAAAAACGACGACGGCACCGTCGATCTGGCCATATTGACAGACGGACTAAAGGCGGAACGGGAGCAGGGGATCACTATCGACGTCGCCTACAAGTATTTTCAGACAGACCAAAGAAAGTACATCATAGCGGATGCTCCCGGGCATATTCAATATACCCGAAACATGGTAACCGGAGCGTCCAACTCCGATCTGATCATCATTTTGATTGACGCCCGTAAGGGTGTGATTGAACAGACAAAACGTCATTCGTTTATTGCCAAACTATTGGCTATGAAACAGGTACTGGTATGCGTCAATAAGATGGACATGGTCGACTATAGTGCCTCAGTATTCGAGCAGATCAAGGCCGATTACCTACAGCTAGCAGCGAGATTAGGACTCAAGGAAGTAGACTTCATTCCGGTATCCGCCTTAAAAGGCGACAACATCGTTCATAAATCCAGCCGTATGCCTTGGTATTCAGGCGAATCCTTGCTGGATTACCTTGAGCATGTGGAAATTCATGAAAGTGAGTCCGCAAACTGGAGATTTCCGGTGCAATGGGTCGTCAGGCCACAAACGGATGATTTACACGACTATAGGGGATATGCAGGTCGTGTGTTAGGAGAGGGGTTGACGGTAGGCTCGCCCGTCATCATCTATCCCGCAGAAACCTACAGCACAATTAAAGCCATTGAATTTAATTGCCAGAATCTTGAACGCGCCGAAAATGGACAATCGGTGATCGTTCACCTGTCTGATGATGTCGATATCAGCCGCGGCGACACAATAGCGAATGTTGAAGCTCCACCAAAATTTGAACGGAACATCCAGGGAAATATCTGCTGGTTTGACAACAAACCGCTGGATACAGATCAAATTTACCTGATCCAAAGCCACAGCAAACTGACAAAAATTAAAGTTGTCGACGTGCTTTACAAGTTTGATATCAATACACAGGAAAAAGTTTATGATGAAGCGATAAAGCTGAACGACATTGGCCGCATTGCGATCAAGTCGGCAGAGAATCTCGTATTTGATCTTCAAGATGAAAATGCTGCAAATTCTCAAGCGATTGTCATCGATCCGCGTACCAATCTCACTGTTGGCGCATTGATGATTCAAGCTGTTGACTAAAATTAAATTTTAAATATTCAACCTAAATATTTATTTCGGAACTCAGCTAGTAAGCTGAGTTCTTTTTTATACGTTTAATGGAAATCGTATTTTTTTGCTACTAACGCAAATGGATTTACCATAAGGCAGCTTGTGTGAAACTGTTTCATTTGATCTAATAATATGGGTTGTATAATTTATATTATGTTAAATAGTAGATTTAACTTTCTGTTCACTTCTCCCCAATACACGAATATCTGTCTCTTGTTGGCTGTTAAATAATCGCTCCTTCCCAAGTGCCTACACGTTCCTGCCAAGTTAAAGATAACTAGGCTGTCCATAGCCTGTAATACTTCATAACAGAATAACCGAGCTATCATTACAGCTACAACTAAAAATCATTAAATCGACAATGATTCTCTTTACGACAGTTTAAATCGAACAAAATCCGCTAATTGAGCGGTTTGACCATATAAACGGACACAAATGGCAGCATTATGAAAAAATATGAAATTTCATCAGAACAGAATAAAATTTATAAAAAATCAACAAAAATTGGTTTTTTATTAGAAAATATATAAATTAGTGCCAGCCAAAGGGAAATTTTACTAATTAAAACATGTCAAAAAATTTTAACGAGTTCATTGCTAACGTTGAGAAACGTAATCCCAATGAACCAGAATTCTTACAAGCTGTAAAAGAGGTTACCGAGGATTTATTTCCTTATATCACAGAGAATCATCCTGAATTTTTCGATCAAAAAATTCTTGAACGCCTGACAGAGCCTGAACGTATCATATCATTTCGAGTAACATGGTTAGATGACAATCATGAAGTTCAGGTAAACCGGGGTTATCGTGTGCAGATGAACAGTTCCATCGGCCCGTATAAAGGTGGACTTCGCTTCGCTCCTTCTGTAAATCAAAGCATTCTAAAATTTCTTGCCTTCGAACAGGTTTTTAAAAATAGCTTAACTGGTTTGCCTATCGGCGGTGGTAAAGGTGGATCTGATTTTGATCCGAAGGGCAAATCGGACAACGAGATTATGCGTTTTTGTCAAAGCTTCATGACTGAACTTTATCGTCATATCGGTGCAGACACAGATGTGCCTGCGGGAGATATTGGTGTCGGCGGACGGGAGATTGGATTTTTATTTGGTCAGTTCAAACGTCTTCAGAACAATTTTACAGGGGTATTGACCGGTAAGGGCGAATTGTGGGGTGGCTCTTATATCCGTCCGGAAGCAACGGGTTACGGCCTACTCTACTTCGTAGACTGCATATTTAAGCACAAAGGCCAATCTTTACAGGGTAAAGTAGCCACTGTCTCGGGGGCCGGAAACGTCGCATTTTACGCGGTTGAAAAAGCAACACAGCTCGGCGCAAAAGTAATAACGGTATCAAACAGCTCTGGAACATTGTATGATCCGGATGGTTTTGATGCTGAAAAAATGGCGTTTGGCGCGACCTTGGGTCGTAATTTGGATCAATATCCGTCTCGTTATCCAAATGCTCAATTCTTGCCGGGACAAAAGCCCTGGCAGTTTAAATGCGATATTGCTCTTCCATGTGCAACGCAAAATGAACTGGATGAATCGGATGCCAAGACACTTGTCGCAAATGGTTGTGTGTGTGTCGCTGAAGGCGCAAACATGCCATCGACTGCAGAAGCCATCAAAGTCTTCTTGGATGCTAAAATCAGCTTCGCGCCCGGAAAGGCGGCGAATGCCGGTGGAGTTGCCGTCAGCGGTCTAGAAATGTCTCAAAACTCAATCCGTACGCAATGGTGCACGGAAGAAGTGGACAACCGACTGAAGACGATCATGGAAAGTATTCATGAAACCTGCCTGAAATATGGTAAAGAAAGTGAATTTGTCAATTACTTAAAAGGTGCTAACATCGGTGGCTTTATTAAAGTCGCCAATGCGATGAAAGCACAGGGAATTGTATAATCCTGCCTTTTTCTAATCATATCATAATCCTGGACGCTCAAATGTATTGCATTTGGGCGTTTTTTTATACTTTTACAGTAATTTAAACAACAAGACATTCATGAGATTAATAGCCGAACTCCCCCATCCCGATTGCAAAATTTCTATTTTTGGGATGAATCAAAAGTTTATCATCAAATTTGAACAGGGAAACCTCGAACAATCCTATAAAATTGCTGAGGTCGATATCATCGGTGGTGTAAACGGTGTATTCGAACTGCTGGATGAAGAATTTCTGAATGCTGTCATAGCGCAGTTTGCAATGATGCGTCAATCTTTTAACAGTGCTTACAGTAGATACGAATAATGTTACGTGTATGTTAAATTACCTATACTTCGCGGCTTTCTGGGCTTGCCAGATTATCTCCTCCATCCTATTTAAGCTTGGTGGGATTCACCCTAAATACAAGTGGCTGACATTGGTCGTTGGAAATATTATTCTGCTCTCCGCCAGCTGGTTTCTCGTTCAGCTATTCAAAAATGTATCTCAGCCGATCGTCATAGCGGTGTGCTCGGGCGGAACATTTCTGACCGTGCAGCTTGCGATGGCACTCTACTTCAAGAGTCCGCTAAGCTGGCAACAGGTGGTTGGTATGTTTGTCATCATCGCAGGCATGGTTATGATTACATTTGGTGGTAAAGATCAGGCTGTATAATCAAACCAGTAGTTTATTTATTATAATAAAATTCATCAATCACTGCCGAAGCCGCCAGTTGCTGGTTAAAGCGGTCGAGGTCGACCATTTTGCCGGAGATATCATACATAACCTCCAGCTTACCCTCAACTTTCTCAATAACACGTCGGGTAGCTCTAATTTTAAAATCCAGCGCCATCTGTTCAAACTCGTGCAAATGGTAAAATTCGTTTGAACCGAATTTGATATGGAGTGAGCGCACCAGATAATAACGTGCCAGCAGCATTTCTATACGCTGGAAAAGGGCAAGGATGAGGACCATGAATAAGGAAAAAGATATCGCATATTGCAGCTTACCGAGCCCAGCAAACATGCCGATCCCTGCTGTAGCCCATATTACGGCGGCTGTGGTGAGTCCACTCACGGACAGTTTTCCTTTGAAAATCACGCCGGCGCCTATAAAGCCTATGCCTGTAACAATGTTGGCTGCTACCCTATCACTGCTGCTTCCAGTAAATAGGCAGGACACGATGGTAAACATCGCCGAGCCAAAACAAATCAGTACCACGGTACGAAAACCAGCCGATTTGTTCCTATACTCCCGCTCGAAACCTATTAAACTGCCGCACAAAATGGAGGTAAGGGCATTCAATAAGGGCTCGCTGATCAAAAAATTGGTGATACTCTCCATAATCCACACGGTTAAACTTTTATGGGTATATTAATTCGATAGAACCCGGTTATCAATGTGGGTTCTATCGAATGCTCTCGTTATAGATAGGCGTAGGTGATGCCATCCCCGCCGCGATCTGGATGTTCGTCTTCAAAACGCGTGACATGGCTATACTTACGTAAATAATCGCGTATAAACTTCCTTAAGATCCCGTCACCTTTGCCATGGACAATCTTCAGTGAAGGGTAACCGATCATGACCGCCCTGTCAAGCACTCTTTCCAGTTTTTGCAGCGCATCTTCGGTACGCATGCCCCTTAGGTCCAACTCTGGACTAAAATCAGCAACCGTACTAGCTGAAAGCGTCTTGGATAGGCTCTTCGCTGACTTTTTATTTTCGCGACCCTCCAATTTAATAACGTTTTTCCGTTTTTGAACAGTCCTTAGTTCGCCCATGGCGAGAATTAAGTTATTTTTCGCAATTTCAACGACCTGTGCCTCGGCACCGTTGTCCAAAATTTGCACCCAGTCCCCTATATTGAGTTCGGTAGACTCCCCCACCTTCTCCTTAACCAAAGGTTTTGTTTTCTGTTCTTTTGGCAGAACAGCTTTCAATGCCTGATCCAAGTTATTCCGTAGTTCACGTGTTTTTTCCTTGTCTGCTTTCGCCGATTTGATCTGGGCCACGGTATTCTCGATCAGCTTGTTTGAGTTCCGGATAATATCCTGTGCCTCTTCTTTTGCCTTCTTCAGAATAGCCCGCTTGTTTTCCTCCAGGTATTGCTGTAATTCCAGATATTCCGATTTGATGGTCTCGAGCTCTTTCTCGCGTTTGTTGATGGCCACTTTCGTATCAAAAACCTCTTTCTTTTCGCGTTCCAGATCTATCAATAAGGTATCCACTTTCTTCTGCTGTACCCCGATCTTGTTTTTGGCAGATTCCAGAATGTCTTTACCCAATCCTATCTTTTGAGCGATTTCAAATGCATAGGAACTTCCGGGCTTACCAATCTGAAGGATGTACATGGGCTTCATCTCACGATTGTCAAATAACATGGATGCATTTTCCAGACCGTCGGTGTTACTCGCAAATACTTTTAAATTGGAATAGTGAGTGGTAATCACGCCCCTAATCTGCTTTTTGTTGAGAGATTCCAATACGGCTTCGGCTATCGGACCACCAAACAAAGGGTCAGTGCCAGTTCCAAATTCATCAATCAACACCAATGTGCGACCATTCGCAAACTCCGTAAAATATTTCATTTTTGAGAGATGCGCGCTATAGGTACTTAAATCGCTTTCGATAGACTGATCGTCGCCGATATCAGCAAATAGCTGCTTGAAAATACCCACCTTGGTCGTCGGCTCAGCCGGAATCAACAGCCCCGATTGCACCATAATCTGTAGCAATCCCACGGTTTTCATACAGACAGACTTACCACCGGCATTCGGCCCGGAAACAACAATAATACGCTGTGTCTGGCCGATCTGTATATTTAATGGTACTACTGTCTGATGCTGATGTTGTGCATTAAGCAACAACAACGGATGGCGACCATTGACCAAATGAATCTCGGCTTCCTTTGACAGTTCAGGCATCTCGGCTTCAATGTCCAATGCGAAGAGCGCTTTGGCCCTCACAAAGTCGACTTTGGTCAGTAAGCCATGATAAGACAGAAGCAGAGGAATATGTGGACGTACTTTATCAGTCAGCTCGACAAGAATACGGATCACTTCCCGCCTACGCTCAAATTCAAGATCCCTTATCTTATTATTGAGGTGAAACACTTCTTCTGGCTCTATATAAGCAGTTTGACCTGTCGCAGACTCATCATGAATTAAACCTTTCAGCTTACGTTTATTTTCGGCTAGAATAGGAATACACAAACGTCCATCACGCACCGTCAGATTACCGTCGGCGGTCCACCCGCTATCTTGCGCGCTTTTGAAGATGCTATTCATTCGTTTAAGCGCTTCTTGCTCCGCCCGCTGTATCTGCTGGGTGATTTCAAGTAATAACCTAGAGGCATTATTTTTGAGTTTACCACGCTCGTCGATGACCGATTCAATATCGCGGATAATTCCTTTTTCAATAGGCAGGTGCTCAAACAGCAGCTCAAGGTTGGGGTAAAGTCCTTCCCTTTCGTTAAAATAACGTATTATCGCATACACAGTCTTTAACGACAATAGGACACGAAAAAACTCCTCTTCAAGTAAAAACGTACCCTCAACTCTAGCTTTCTCAACAATGGCTTTTAGTGGAAAAAAATTCTCCACAGGAAAAGCGCCATCATTTACGAGTAGCTCCTTAAACTCACTGGTCTGTCTTAAAAAGCGGTCAATCTGATCAAAACGTGTCTGTGGCTGGATCTTTTCTACCAGCTCCCGGCCCGATTCACTCAGGCATTTTTGCTTTATTTTATCTTTGATCTCGGAAAACCCGAGTTTATCAATTGCATTTAATGGATATACCATAGATCTAATAATCTTCTTTGATGGTTAAAGTTTTGCCGGAGGCTTGATTTCCTGCGGCGTTGAAAGTACAGGTGACCGCTCTACTTTCAACGGTCTCCTTTCGGGTCGTAGCGGTGTTTCTACAGGCTTGGCGGATGAATCCCTACCTGCTGCGCCGGTTGTTGCTGCCGGAGAAACGGCATTGCCAGTCGAAGCAGGACCTGCCGCTGCGCCAGCTGAGCCACTAACGAACAGCTGATTCATCAGAAAACTTTCCAGACGAAGTCCGGTTTTGACCTGGAAGGTCCGGTTAAACAATGATGAGGCTTCTTTAAAACTGAATTTCTCTTTACTTGGCTGATAGTGGATAAGGGCCGCGATGCGTTCCTGATACTGCTGCTGCAGGCGCATCACACGATTTGTGCTATCCTGAATACGCGCATTCAGAATGGAATCTCTGGTCCGGATCGAATCCTGCTTTTTACGTTCGATGTCTGTATAAAACTTGTTTTCTTTGGTCAGATTATCCTCCACTTTCTTATAAATTGCTGCCATGACCTCTGCATCCCTGCCGTAATAGTTCAGATTTTTCCTGAAGGTAACAGAGTCCAAGCCATACTTATCGAAAGTAACCTGATACAAAGGCACCATCACTTTGCGGGCACTGTCGATAGGCAGAATATTCAGATAGGAATCTATCAGCTGGATTTCTGTCAGCGCTTTCACAAATTTGCTTTGGGAGATAATATCTTTATCCTCCGGCCTGACACAAGAACCAAATAAAAAAATCACTGCAAGTAGATTCAGTATTAATCGTAGCATTTCGTAGTTTTGTACAAATTTACAAAAAGCACCGATATTTGGTGCTTTTTAGATCATCAAACTATAGCGTAAATGAGTATTGCCAGTAATTTAGAAGCATTAAAATTGGAGACCGAAGCTGTGGGCGTTCAGCTTGTAGCAGTGTCAAAGACCAAATCCAATTCGGAGATCATGGAAGCCTATGCGGCGGGACAACGTGTTTTTGGCGAAAATCATGTTCAAGAATTAGTGGAGAAAGCTGAGGCTTTACCCAAAGATATCCAATGGCATATGATCGGACATCTGCAGACCAACAAAGTGAAATATATTGCTCCCTTCATTAATTTGATTGCTTCGGTAGATTCATTAAAGCTCTTGAAGGAGATCAACAAGCATGCTTTAAAGTCTGGCAGGGTGATAGACTGCCTGTTACAGGTATATATAGCGGAAGAGGATACTAAATTCGGCTTCGATCATGCCGAACTAATTGAACTGCTCCGGGATGAGGAGTTTATCGCATTGAAGAATGTACGCATTTGCGGGCTGATGGGCATTGCCTCGAATACGGATAATGAAAAAGTGATCAAAGCCGAATTTTACGAGTTAAAGATGCTGTTTGATGGTATCAAAGCGAGCTTCTTCCGTAAAGAGGATTATTTTAAAATTCTTTCCATGGGGATGTCATCCGACTATAAGATAGCCATTCAGGAAGGATCAAACATGGTTCGTATTGGTAGCACGATCTTTGGCAAAAGGGTCATCAAACATTATAAAAACAATGATTAAACCGATAATTCGTGAAGCAATAAAGTCAGATTGCCCACAGATGCTGGAGCTGATCAGAGAATTGGCTATTTATGAGAAGGCGCCTGATGAAGTGACCGTCTCGCTAGAGGCGTTTGAAGATGCAGGATTCGGCAAACACCCGGTCTGGGGAGCTTTCGTCGCAGAAGTGGATGGCGCAATTGTTGGAATTTCGTTATATTATGTCAGATACTCTACCTGGAAAGGCCGCCGGCTCTATCTGGAAGATTTGATCGTCACTGAAAAAATGCGTGGTCTAGGACTTGGAAAGCTACTTTTTGATCAGACACTGGCTTATGGTAAAGCGTGTGGCTACCACGGTATGGTGTGGCAGGTGCTCGAGTGGAATGAGCCTGCTATCAAATTCTATGAGAAGTATAAGGCCGATTTTGATGCGGAGTGGATTAATGTCTCAATTACATATTAGAAAGCAAAAACAATCAACTGAATGCGATTTTACCTTCTTTTTAAAATAATATTCATCAGTGGCCTGCTGTATTCTTGCAACAACCAGAATGCGACATTACCTCGTACGGAACAGGCGGACACACTAGTGTATAGCAACAAAGTCATCGATGAGCATAGCAAGTATTTTTTAAAGGAAGAAGATCATCTGGATACAACATATTTCAGAGCAAGTTACCCTGTTTTTAAAGACAGCAGCATCAATAAGCTTGTGTCTGCTGTGGTTCATTTGGAAGGTGACACCAGCATGGAAGACGCTGCTCGCCGCTTTATTAGCTCTTATAACGAATATGTCGATGACAACAACGGCATCTCGACCGCTACATGGAACCGAGACCTGCGGATAGATGTTGTAACCAACACAGCCTCTTTATTGAGCCTGCGCACTAAACAAGAGGAATATACCGGCGGCGCTCACGGAGACCACTTTACCTTATATTCCAACTTTGACAGGCGCACAGTGCGTCCCATCACCATAAACGATATCATTCAGGAGGAAAACAAAAGTGAATTTTTGAAGATAGCTGAACAGCATTTCCGTAAACAGGAAGGTCTCGGCAAAAACGATTCCTTAAGCGGAAAATATTTTTTTGACGACGGCAAGTTTGCTTTGGCTGATAATTTCACTTTCGAAAAAGATCATATTCTCTTCTATTATAACATTTACGAAATCAAATCCTATGCCGAGGGTAATACCGAATTACGTATTCCCTATTCGAAATTTAAGCATCTGATTTCCGAAAAAGGGTTAGAATATATCCATAGTATCCATTAGCAGTCAACTTAACAATACAATAAATGCAGGTTTTTAAATTTGGAGGTGCATCAGTAAAAGATGCCGAAAGTGTCAGAAATTCAGCCCGGATAATCTCGAAGTATAAAGGTGAAGCCTTACTGGTCGTCATCTCCGCCATGGGAAAAACGACAAACCTTCTGGAGAAGCTGACCAAAGAATACTACAATAATACAGGTTTACAGTTTCAGACCCTTGAGGAAGCCAAGGCTTTTCATTTCCATATACTACAGGAATTATTCCCCACAGGAGGAACTATATTTGACGAAATCGCCAATTGCTTTGTCGAGATAGAATGGATTCTGGAAGAAGATCCACAAGATTCATACGATTACTTATTCGATCAGATTGTATCGATGGGAGAACTGATCTCTACGAAGATCGTGGCGGCATATTTAGCATCTACCGGTGAAAAAGTCAAATGGCTGGACGCAAGGGATTATATCTTAACGGACAATACGTACCGCGAGGCTATTGTAGACTGGAGCAAAACAGAGGAAAAGATACGTGCTGAGCTACCCTCAATTTTAGATAGCTATATTGTCATTACGCAGGGCTTCCTTGGCGGTACATCAGAAAACTTTACAACTACATTGGGACGGGAAGGATCCGATTATTCTGCAGCCATTTTTGCAGCCTGTCTAAACGCCGAAAATGTGACCATCTGGAAGGATGTACCAGGTGTCCTCAACGCCGATCCGAAATGGTTTGAAAAGACTGAACTGATTCCTGAACTTTCGTACACCGATGCTATAGAACTCACATATTATGGAGCAACCGTCATACACCCCAAAACGATCAAGCCTTTGCAAAACAAAAAAATTGCGTTGAACGTACGGTCTTTTGTTGACCCAGAATCTCCGGGAACAGTCATCAAAAGTACCAATCAAACCTTGCCAGTACCGTCTTTTATTTTTAAGGTAAATCAGATCTTCATATCGATATCACCACGGGACTTTTCATTTATCGTGGAGGACAATCTCCGGGATATTTTCAATCTGTTTCACCAGCACCGGATCAAGATAAACATGATGCGCAATACTGCAATCAACTTCGCGGTGTCTGTAGATGATACTGGGCAGAACCTGACGGACCTCATTACCGAACTCGAACAACGCTTTAAAGTTACCTATGAATCGGGACTTGAATTGATCACAATACGTTATTACAACCAAGAAACTATCAATCGTGTATTGGTGGATAAAGAAGTGATCAGCGAATTAAAAGATACCTATACCTGTCAGCTCCTTGTTAAAAAAATATAGATGAATACTTTGATCCTTCAAAAGGAGGTCCAGCAATTTTTGGAAAGCAATCTGGATGCATCTCCGGCAAAAATAGCATTAAAAAAATCACCTTTTGAGGGTATATCCTCGTCAGAACTAGCCACTCAACTAGATGGCAAGCAGCGTGCACGTACTAAAATGCCACACTGGTCCCGTACCGCCGGCGTTTACTATCCGCCCCAATTAAATATGGAACAGTGTTCGTCCGAACTGACAGCCCGTTTCAAAAGTTCGCTGATAAAAGAAGGAGCTCATTTAATTGATCTGACAAGTGGATTCGGGGTGGATAGCTTTTATTTTGCAACGAGAGCTGGACGGGTCGTATCTTGCGAGCGGGACGCAGAGCTTGCGGCCATATCTGCCCACAACGCCTCGGTATTGGGAGCTGACAACATCCTGGTTGAACACACGGATGGCGTAGATTACATACTAAAACAAACGACGGATCACGTTGATTATATTTATCTGGATCCATCCAGAAGGGTGCAAACTAGAAAGGTCTTCCTGCTGGAAGAGTGTGAACCTGATCTGGTAACCCTTCAAAAGGGATTGTTGGCACGTTCGGCTGTAGTAATAAGTAAACTAGCCCCGCTACTCGACATATCATCAGCGTTGAATAGGTTAATGAGCGTGAAGGATGTTTATATTGTATCCGTGCACAACGACTGTAAAGAACTGCTCTTCGTACAGGAAAAAGGTTATGAAGATATGCCGACGATCCATGCAGTACGCCTTTTAAAACAATTGCCACAGACCTTCTCGTTTACATACGAAGAAGAACGTTTGGCAATCGCTGAATACAGCGAGCCGTTATCCTATCTTTATGAACCTGATGTTGCACTGACCAAGGCCGGCGCTTTCAAAACACTTGCCCGACGATATGATATCAAAAAGCTGCATAAACACAGTCACCTGTATACCTCTTCTCAAAAAATCTCTGATTTTCCCGGAAAAATATTTTCGGTTGAGCAAGTAGAATCGTTTACAGATTTCAAAAAGAACAAAAACGGACTGAACGCGGATATCAGCGCGCGAAATTTTCCATTGAAAACTGAGGAAATCAAAAAGAAATTTAAGGTTCGGGATGGCGGTCACTCCTTTGTATTTTTTACCACAACTGTAAATCATCAGCTTACTGTCATACATACGAATCGGATCTCAGAATAGACATTTTCATTACAATTGTCGAAGTACTTCTCCGTAATTTTAGGTCATGGATAAAATAGTACTATCAACATTGGATTTAGCTCCGGTCAAAAAAGGTGAAAATGCGGCAGGCGCCATCGCGCGTAGTGTAAAAATCGCACAGCATATAGAATCATTGGATTTTCAAAGAGTCTGGTACGCAGAGCACCACAATATGGAGTATATTGCCAGTTCGGCCACCTCCCTATTGATACAGCATATTGCTTCAAAAACTAACCGGATCCGGGTCGGCTCAGGTGGCATCATGTTGCCAAACCACGCACCTCTCGTCATCGCGGAACAATTTGGCACCTTAGAGACGTTATTTCCGGGACGTATAGACCTCGGCCTGGGCCGGGCTCCGGGCACGGACCAATTGACTGCCATGGCATTACGCAGGAACAACTTGAATACAGCATTCCAGTTCCCACAGGACGTGAAGGACCTGCAGCGATACTTTAATGAAGCGAATTATGACGCCAAAGTACGTGCTTTTCCCGGTGAGGGATTGGACATACCGCTCTATATATTGGGATCGAGTACAGATAGTGCATACTTGGCAGCAAGCCTAGGTCTACCTTATGCATTTGCAACCCATTTTGCTCCAGCGCAATTTGCCTCGGCGAGCATGATTTATCACCAAAACTTCGTACCGTCTGAAGCGCTGGAAAAACCGTACTTCATTTCATGTGTCAACGTTGTTGCTGCGGATACGACTGAGGAAGCTGAACACTTATCGACCAGCTTTTACAATTTATTTGCGGGTATTGTTACCAATAGTAGAAAACCATTATCCCCACCCACTGAGCAAGTGATTTACAAAGGTATCCCAGCGATCGAACAAGCAGTTCAAGGAATGGCGTCCTGCGCATTTGTAGGTGACAAAAATAAAATTGGTCCAGAAATAGAGAAATTTGCTGCCGACCATAAAGTGAACGAAATTATGGCCACTTCCTACATTTTCGATGATGACAAGTGCCTGAAATCCTTTTCACTGCTCAGGGAAGCACTTTCTTAAGATAGCCTTCCTACCGCGAGTTTTATGCCTATCCGTTGACTAGTCTATGAATAAATTGTTCGACGACTGCCCGCTGTTCTTGCATATCATAAGCAATTTATCTAAGTTTAAATAAAATTAGCAGTATATGATTAGATATTTTGCTTCCATGATATGGGCGTTTTTGGTGCTGCAAGCCTGTAATACATCCACTACGGAGCGGAAGGCAGTCGCTACATCCAAGTCAGACTCCCTAGACAGTCTCCCCCCAAATGTCAACAGGTCAGTCCGTGCGCCTGTTAAAGCGGACACTTCCGCCGGACAGATCTTTCTCGTCCGTAGTTACCGCATTTGGGAAGGAGACCCGACAGCAGTACTGAATAAAGACTGGTTCGATCTTTATGAACAAGATGGGAAGTACTTTCTAGATAAGGTCGACTATGTGCTTCGGGATGGCTTCGATGAATGTGCACAGGTGGCTACTAAGAATGTAGAATCGAAACGAAATTCGCTTTTGTTCCTCAAAATTAATGGGTTGAAACCCGGTATTGTGGAACACGTCGCAATACGCCATGCAGAAATATGGCCAAAGGAATCCGTGGAGTACCGTTTCCGCAACCAGCTAATCACACTTAAAGCTTCAGGAGATATCAAATCCACACAGGTGCAGAGCGATGAAAATGAACACGAAAAACTATTTCACGAAGTCGCAAACTATCAACTGGGCTATCAGCTGCAAGGACAGCAAAAGGAAATGGTAATTTTCCGAAAGGAACAGTTTGACGGTGTATTTATGACAACATTGTTTGCGGGCGATATCGATGCTGATGGACAGCTAGATTTTGTCTTTTCTAATCCAGGTAACTACGAGGAAGAGTCTATTCTACTGCTGCTGTCCAATCACGGTAACCTGAAGATCTACGAGGCTGACGAACAATTCGATTGTTAATTGAATAGTCATGAATAAGGTTAAGGAGTATTTGCACCATATGCAGTCGATCAATCGCGCTTCGGCAGCAGCTATTGTTTTTATACTGATTTTTTTCTTATCGCCCTTTAAGTCTTTGATGTTATTAAACCTTATTCTGAGCTGGCTGGGCTTTTGTCTATGTTATATCTTCTTGTCTTGGTACGTCTTCTATACGATGCCTATTGCGACTATTGCAAAAAAAGCTCAGCAAGAAGATGGAAGCCGGCTATTCGTCTCTTTCTCTATTATTTTAGTAACGCTGTGCTGTTTTGTATCGGTGTTGAGTATCATCATCTCGAGCAAAGATAGCCAGTTCGATGAAATGGTGATTATCATCACCTGCATGTCAGCTATGTTGGCATCGTGGTCTTTGGTCCACACCATCTACACTTTCCATTACGCGCGGTTGTACTATGAATACGATGGCGCAGGAAGCGGATTGGAATTTCCGGGCGACGGAAAACCCGATTATCTCGACTTCGCTTATTTCGCATTTGTCATAGGCTGCACCTTTCAGGTCTCCGATGTAAGCGTCTCCTCTAAAAAAATACGAAGGGTAACACTGTTCCATGGTCTGTTATCTTTTGCCTTGAATACGTTTGTGGTGGCATTGACGATTAATATCATTTCGGGCTTGATCAATTGAGTTTCTAATGAAAAAAGCTTATTTTAGTCCAAAATTTAGCGGCATGAAATTATCACAGATATTCGTTCTATTCTTTTTGTTTTTTATTACCAATATTTCATGTAAAAAGAACGAGAGCACGACAGGTGATGCCCCGGCGGTCACGGGTAGTTTTATAGGCCGTGTCCGGTTTCAGGGGAATGCCCTGGATGTTGACAGGGAAAACCGATTGATACGCATACTGCGGGAGAATAATTCAACCTTTAGGATAGAATTCTATACAGGAATCCCAAATATCACGGGTATTGTATTTGAACAAACGAACGATAGTACCTGGACATCCAACGACAACACAGAGACCCAATTAGTTAGGGTTGAGGGATCTTCCCTGGAAATCGACTACCAACTCAACGGTCAGAGCTGGAAAGTGGACGCGGTACGACGATAACACAACACTGCTGAAAAGAAATGTCATAATAATTTCATTTTCGTTTGTATATTGCTTTTCTTATGCTTATATTTAGCTAAAGCATAAGAAAAGAGAAATGAAACACCTAAAAAAGATAGGCGCGATAGCGTCGGTATTTGCTATTGCCCTCGCGTTAAGCGCATTTAATTCTCAGCAGGAGAAGTCTCAGCAAGATCCTAAGCCGACCAACCTCAAAGTGCTCCCTAAAAATATATCACATGACGAACTCATAGCCACAATGAAGGAGTTTAATGTGGCACTAGGAGTCAAATGCGGTTTCTGTCATGCCCCATCCAAAGAAGACCCCAAAAAGCTGGATTTTGCAAGTGACGAAAATCCTAAAAAAGAAATTGGCAGGGCGATGATCAAAATGACGCAAAAGATTAATAAGAAATACTTTAACCGAAGTTGGGACAATGCACCGGCCAAAGCGATTTCATGCAAAACCTGCCATGGAGGCAAGGAAACTCCCGAAATGGTGCTCGCTAAAAACTAATCAAACACTATATTCATGTAACACCATAAGGTTATCCTTGTGGTGTTTTTTTTCACCTTTTGTGTCGGGGAACAAAAAAGGCCTCTCATCATGAGAAGCCTTTTTTTGTGTACCCGGAGCCGGAGTCGAACCGGCACGGTTTCCCACTGGTGTTTGAGACCAGCGCGTCTACCAATTCCGCCATCCGGGCATATCCGTTTGGGATGATGCAAAAGTACGCAAAGTTTTTATTATTCCAAATTATACTACAGGCGTTTTTTTAAACTGACTGAAAATGAATAAGAAATTTTTATTATTCTATTTTAAACCCTGATTTCTGACTATCAGATACGTTTTTTTGTTAATTTAGAAGAAACAATCCGTATCACAGCATGAAGAAAGCAAAACTAGGAAATAGTGAGATTGAATTTAAGCCGATGGTATTTGGTGCTAATGTGTTTGGCTGGACCGTAGATGAACAGCAGTCATTCGCTTTGCTTGATGCATTTGTTGATATGGGATTTAGCTTTATTGATACTTCGAACAACTATTCGCATTGGGTGCCCGGCCATAGTGGGTCAGAATCAGAAACGATCATTGGTCGATGGATAAGCAAAAGAGATATCCGCAACAGCGTGCAGATCGCTACAAAGGTAGGCGGGCGCCGTGTAGACAATGACAAGCCCAACCTGAAAAAAGATTACATCATCAAGTGTGCAGAAGAGTCGCTCCGGCGGCTGCAGGTTGAAACTATAGATCTTTACCAGTCGCATCACGATGACCTCTCAACACCAATAGATGAGACACTAGAAGCTTATCAACAGCTCATACAGTCTGGCAAGGTGAAGTGGATTGGTGCGTCCAACCTAAGTATCGAACGCATCAAGGATTCTCTGGACATAGCGCATAGACATAACCTACCGGCCTATGTAGCAATCCAACCGGAATATAATCTGTATGACCGTGATAAATTTGAGCAACAATATGCGCAGCTCGCAGCCGATAATCATTTGGTGGTGATCACCTACTACTCGCTCGCGAGCGGGTTTCTATCGGGTAAATACCGTAATCTGGATGATATCAAAGAAGCCAAGCGCATCGTGGCATTAAAAGATCGATTCAATCCACGTGGACTACGCATTCTGGATGCCCTTGCTGAGATAAGCCATAACCAGCAGGCCCCCATGTCTGCCATAGCCCTCGCTTGGTTACTCCATAAACCATGCGTTACAGCGCCCATTGTAAGCGCAACTTCCATCCAGCAGTTAGAAGAACTGGCCCGAGCAATACAGATTGAGCTGTCTGAAGAGGAAATGCGGATTCTTGACGCGGCTAGCTCTCACCGTTAACACAGCAATAATAAAACACTGATATACAATCCTATATAATATTAGACATTTATATTCAGAATTTTATTTTGCGTCAAATAGAAGAACAGCACTTCCGACCAGAAAATCATTTCACAAAAAAGTTTACATGAACAAAGCTAACGTACTGATATATAGATACAAATAAATGCTTGCAAAATATTATTCTGTCGAAAACAAAGTACTACCTCAGCTTATTTACGAGCTGCGCGTTTCTTATTTAAAAGATCAATGATATTAAAGGGCACCATTGCACGAATATCACCACCATTATACCACACATCTCGCACAATTGTTGACGAAATGTGAGCAGTGCCCGACCGGCTCATTAAAAAGTAGCTCTCTACCTTATGGTTGAGCAAAAGATTGTTTTGCGCAATCGCATTTTCAAATTCAAAATCATTGGTATTGCGAAGTCCGCGTAAAATAAACCTGGCACCGACCTGGTCACAAAAATCAACAGTAAGGCCGTCATATTTCTGAACTTCAACAGCCTTTATATCGTCAAAAACTCCCCTAATGGCTTGAACCCGCTCATCATGGTCGAGCATTCCTTTTTTATTGGCATTGTAACCTACGGCAATGATAATTTTGTCGAATAACGGTAAGGCCCGCTCCACGAGATCTTGATGAGCTAAAGTGAAAGGATCAAATGATCCGGGGAAAACTGCTATTTTCATATTACACTGGATTAACGTAAAAGGAAAAAGAGGAGTACCCGTATTTACGAGTTTCCAGAAAATTGGGATGTGCTTCCATCTGCCGCGTTGACGGATGCTCAACAATCAGCAGGCCGCCCGCGTTTAGCAATTGTCGTTCAAAAATTAGGGCTGGCAGTTTCGGAAGTTTTGGAATATCATATGGCGGGTCCGCAAAAATTAGGTCATAGCTGCTTTTGCAGCTTGAAATAAACTTAAATACATCTGCTTTTTTTGCATTGATTTGCTGAACTTCCATCTTCTTGGCCGTCTCAGCAATATACTGCACGCATCTAATATGGAGATCAATGGCATCTATCGCTTTAGCGCCCCGTGAAGCAAGTTCAAAACTGATATTACCTGTACCTGCAAACAGGTCAAGACAGCCTAGACCTTCAAATTCCAACCGGTTGTGCAATATATTGAATAACGCTTCCTTGGCGATATCGGTAGTTGGCCTTACAGGCAGATTGGCGGGTGGATTTAAGCGCAGACCACCCAGACGACCTCCTATTATTCGCATAATATAGAATCAAATAACACATTATAAGCAGTCAGATCAGCCGGGATATTTTCGTCAGCCAGCCTAACTTTAGTTTTAATCTCCAGCACCTCAACCGTACCTGTATAGGATGCTATGCGGTTGTAATAGTTCTCGGTAAAGTCACCTGAAAGAAGGATCTTATTGATCGTAGCCCCCAGACTAAACTGGGTTATAATATTAACGATATAATAGCTGATATCATCAGCACTAAAAATCTCAAAACTGTTGTAAAGTTGGAAAATACCATTTTTGAACAGATAAAAGTCGACTGCATTACTACCGACAAAATGCAAGCCCAGCACACTTCCCCGCAACGAGACCAGCTCCTGCGCACGGTCCAGAACAACGGCGAATTCGGGGAGCAGCACAGCGTCTGGAAACAATCTAACCCAACGATTCAACAGAAGTTTATCAAACTGATATAGAGCAACTAAATTAAGATTATCTAAATAATAAATAAACGTATCATCTTTGTCCGGAGTATCTAAAAACTCCAGATACTGTTCGAGATGATCTTTCTCAAAAAACTCTCTAGGTATAAACGTAAAACTCTGATGAGGGATGACAACCCGAACAAAACGGAAAGGTAAGCTCATTATCCGTGTTGCGTCCAAAATAGGTTCTTCGGAAGGATACTCAATTAATATCGGTACTACAGAATTCTTGTCGACCACGGTCAGTACATCTTTTTTAAAACCTGCCTTGACTAAAAGATTGTACTCTGGGAGATAATGAATGTTGAACTGTTTTGAGATATAATTCATCCGCTGAGTTGTAAAAAATAAAAACTTGTTAAAGCAAAAGTAGCTTTTTCTGAGGATAAGACAAACCTTTTGAATAACTTTGGATGTGTTCATCAAAAATCTATTCATACAGCAATTCCCCTGGCAGCCGACCGCACAACAGCTGGATGCGTTCGAATTATTGGAAGAGTTCTTATTATCCTTTGACAGACAGTCCTGTTTTGTGCTCCGTGGATATGCCGGCACCGGAAAAACTACGCTGATTGCCGCATTGGTGAAGGTATTACCTGCCTTAAAAAAAAGAGCTGTTCTGTTGGCCCCTACAGGCAGGGCTGCCAAGGTCATGAGCTATTATTCCGGAAGAAAAGCGCTGACGATTCATAAAAAAATTTACCGCAAGAAATCCGCAGTTTCCTTTCAAATGGATTTTATGCTCGGTGAGAATCTGCATGAGGACACATTGTTCATCATTGACGAGGCTTCCATGATATCCAACGAACCGGCGAACGTCTTTTCCAAGAGCTTACTTCACGATCTGATCCGTTATGTACAGTCGGGCAAAAACTGCACACTGCTCTTTGTCGGCGATACAGCACAGTTACCGCCTGTAGGTCTGTCGGATAGTCCCGCACTGAGCCCCAGCTACCTGGAGAATGAGTTTCAACTCTGTGTGTATCCCCTTGAATTGACCACAGTGGTCAGGCAATCCAAAGACTCAGGCATTTTATACAACGCTACAAAAATACGTGAGCAGATCACTTCGAGCACACAGGAACAATATGAATTTCCTTTCCCCAAATTCATAACAAAAGGATTTAAAGACCTTTATCGTATGACGGGTGAACGACTGATTGAAGGTATCAATTATGCTTATGACAAGTACGGCATTGAAAACACAATGATCATCTGCCGGTCAAACCGGTCCGCCAACCTTTATAATCAGAATATCCGGAATAGGATCTTGTTTCGCGATGAAGAACTGACAGGTGGGGATTATATTATGGTCGTCAAAAACAATTATTACTGGCTGCAGGAGAATAATATGGGCGAAGGTTTTATTGCCAACGGTGATATGGCCAAAGTGCGAAAAGTCAGTAATATACACGACCAACATGGTTATCGCTTCGCCGATGTAACCCTAGAATTCATAGACTTGGATGAAATAGAACCCATTACCTGTAGAGTGATCCTCGACAGCCTTTATGCCGACGGCCCCAGCCTTTCCTACGATGATCAAAAGAACCTTTATGAGGAGATCGCCTTGGATTATGCAGATATCCCTGACAAAAAAGACCGGCTGGAAGCCATAAAAAAAGACCCATACTACAATGCGCTGCAAATCAAATTTGCCTTTGCTGTCACTTGTCATAAAGCACAGGGCGGACAATGGCCCATTGTTTTTGTAGACCAGGGCTATGTGAATGATGAAATGTTGGACCTCGAATTCCTGCGATGGCTGTATACAGCTGTCACACGGGCTACACAGGAACTTTTTTTGGTCAATTTTAGTGAAAATTTTTATCCATCATAGTATTATTACACGAATTATTCGTTGAGCGACTTCAGAATGGATATTTTTATGGCCAAAACCCAAATTATCTATTTATATTAATTTAATGCATAAGTTTTATTTTATTGTTGCAGCCAGTTTATTGCCTTACATTGGTCATGCACAGCAGGTACAGGAACCGGCAGCAAAATCCAACTACCAATTAGCTGCCAAATTCTCTCCGGAGAAGCTGAAAAAAATGATCTTTTCAACAACTGTTAAACCTAACTGGATAAATTTTTCAGACCGTTTCTGGTACGAGTATGCAGGTCCGCAGGGAAAAAATTGGTACATCGTCACTCCTGCTCTCCAGAAAAAAGAGTCCCTATTTGACAACGTGCAGCTGGCAGCACAGATCACGAAGATTGTGAAAAACCCTGTTGATGCACAACATCTCGAACTACAGGGACTAAAATTTACAAAAGACGAGAGAAAAATACGTTTTCAGGTACAAAGCACAAAGGACACGGTAAAGTCTAAAGAGGAAATTGAAAAACTTAAAAACAAATCCGACACCTTAAAGAAAAAACTCTTTTATCTGGAGTACGACCTCGCTTCAAAGACAGTTACTGAAATTAGTGACTCCACAAAAGTAAAGCCACCACTCGCTTGGGCAACTTTTTCGCCGGACACTAATACCGTGTTTTTCGCAAAAAATTACAATCTGTACTGGATGGATAAGATGAATTATCAAAAGGCTGTAAAGAATGAGAAAGATAGCACAATCATCGAGCATCAAATTACCAAAGACGGGGTGCAATACTACGCCTGGGGTGGTGATGAATACAGTACCACAACCGGCGATGAAAAGGATAAAGATGGAGATGAGGCATCCAAGCGCAAGCGTGTATGGATAAACTGGTCACCAGACGGACGTTATTTTACATTGACCAGAAAAGACAATAGGGCCTTAAAATCGCTATGGGTCATCAACAATGTAGGTTCCTCTCGCCCCACATTGGAAACCTACAAATACCAGATGCCCGGTGAAGTAGACTCCACTGAAACCGAATTTTATATTTTTGATGCAGCCACAAAGGTTCCCCGCAGGCTAAATATAGCTGCGTTCAAAAACCAGACGATCTCCAACTGGAGCAAAACTCCAGATAAGAACTCTTACAAAGAAGACTACTTCGTCAATTACTGGCTTGGCGATAATCAAGAGTTTTATATTTCGCGTTCAAGCCGCGACCTCAAAAGAATAGATCTTCTAAAAGTTCATATCAATGGTACGGTAACCCCCGTTATTGAGGAACGTTCCAATGTCTACCTGGATGTCCAAAAACCCGTACTTATCGAAAATGGAAAGCAATTAGTGCATTGGTCGGAAAGAGACGGATGGGGGCATTATTATCGTTATGATAATAACGGCAAACTTCTTAACCAGATCACCCAAGGCAGCTTTCATTGTGAAGAGGTCCTTGGATTCGATCCCGCAGGCCAGACCCTCTTCTTTACCGCTTCAGGGAAAGAAAAAAATGAAGACCCCTATTATTTCCATCAATATAGCATCCATCTTAATGGTAGCGGAATCAAGCTGCTGACTCCGGGCAATTTTGATCACCAAGTCGAAATGAGTGAGTCGTCAAACTATTTTGTAGATAACTTTTCCAGGGTCAACACCGTACCCGAATCTGCACTTTATTCGAGCAGTGGCAAGAAAATTATGACGCTGGAAAAGGCAGATCTATCCTTGCTATTCGCAGCGGGATACAAATTTCCTGAACCCTTCAAGGTGAAAGCGGGCGATGGCACCACTGACCTGTATGGCGTGATGTACAAGCCTTTTGATTTTGACAGTACCCGAACCTACCCGCTCGTTGAATATGTCTACCCAGGCCCGCAGACTGAGGCTGTAAACAAGTCCTTTGGCCGTAGCATGGATAGAATAGACCGCCTGGCACAGTTTGGCTTTGTCGTTGTCACTGTGGGCAACCGCGGCGGCCATCCCTCCCGTTCACAATGGTATCACACCTATGGTTATGGCAACCTCCGCGATTATGGACTCGAAGATAAAAAGGTGACGGCCGAACAGCTTGCTGACCGCCATAAATTTATAGACATTAACCGGGTCGGAATCACGGGACATTCTGGTGGCGGTTTTATGTCAACAGCTGCCATGCTGGTTTATCCTGATTTTTTCAAAGTTGCTGTATCGGGTGCAGGAAACCATGAAAATCAGATCTATAACCGCTGGTGGAGTGAACGGCATCACGGAGTCACCGAAAAAGTTTCCGCAAAGGGTGACACAACTTTTGTCTATCATATCAATAAAAATACCGAGCTCGCCAAAAACCTAAAAGGCCGGCTATTGATTGCTACTGGCGATATCGACAATAATGTTCACCCCGCCAATTCCATACGGATGGTCGACGCGTTGATCAAAGCAAACAAGCGGTTCGATTTTCTCTTATTGCCGGGACAAAGACATGGCTTTGGTGACATGACGGAATACTTCTTCTGGAAAATGGGGGATTATTTTAGCCAATATTTACTCGGCGACTCCAAAATGAATGAAGTAGATATTACTGAAATCAATCGGGAAAAACCGCAAAAATAACAGGTGAATGACCTACAGTGAAAAAATAAACTTTTTGTCCGTTACCTTAAGATCGTTTGAGGTAGCGGACTTTTCCCTGGATATTCTTCAAGGCATAAGCCTTGGAGATCTGCTTGATATCTCATTGGAGAAGGACAAAGTCGTTTCTTTCCGGGCCGCATGGGTATTTGAAACGATAGTCTTAAAAGACAGCAGGTTGTTAGAGGGACTATTGCCGCAATTTTTTGGCAACATCAGAATGCAAAAGAACTGGAGTTGCTTACGCAGCTACAGTAAAATCCTGATGTATCTGACAGCTGACAAAAACAACGTTTACCCGCTATCCCAAGATATTGAAGAAGAGTTGATCGAATATGCATTTCAATGGATGATCGACCCAAAGTGTCCGGTCGCAGTGCTCGTAAACTGTCTAGATATTTTGAACAATTTGAGCAAGAAGCATTCTTGGATCAAAGAAGAGCTTCTTGCTCAAATACATTATTTTCAACAGATGAAGCCAAGTCCGGCTCTACTAAGCAGAACCAATAGGATCTTAAAAAAAGCAACGGGCTAAGCCTGCTTTGAAAGAGCTAAAACAATGTGTTTCCTTTAGAATGATGCACCCGGCCTAGATGCCTATAAGCCGCCTCAGTACATTCACGTCCCCGTGATGTCCGCATAATGTAACCTTCCTGAATAAGAAATGGTTCATAGACTTCTTCTATGGTGCCCTCATCTTCCCCTACCGCTGTTGCTACTGTTTTTAACCCAACAGGGCCACCCTTAAATTTATCAATAATGGTAGACAGGATTTTGTTATCCATTTCATCTAATCCATTTTCGTCAACATTCAGCGCGTTCAAAGCATATCTGGCAATTTCCCGGTCTATACTACCATTACCTTTTATCTGTGCAAAGTCCCGTGTGCGGCGCAACAGCGCATTCGCGATCCTAGGTGTGCCCCTGCTCCGACGCGCTATCTCGTAAGCACCCTCTTCTGAAATGGGCGTATTGAGAATATGCGCAGAACGAAGTACAATGGTAGTCAGCAACTTCGCGTCATAATATTGAAGACGTGAGTTGATTCCAAAGCGCGCGCGCAAGGGTGCTGTCAGCAAGCCCGATCTGGTCGTAGCACCGATCAAAGTGAAGGGATTCAGAGAAATCTGAACGGAACGGGCATTGGGGCCCGTTTCGAGCATAATATCGATTTTAAAGTCTTCCATTGCGGAATATAGATACTCTTCCACCAAGGGACTTAGACGATGGATCTCATCAATAAATAAGACATCACCTTCTTCCAAATTTGTCAATAGTCCCGCGAGATCACCGGGCTTGTCGAGGACCGGTCCGGATGTGATTTTGATGCCTACCCCCATTTCATTGGCGATGATATGAGACAACGTTGTTTTACCAAGCCCCGGCGGCCCATGCAGAAGGACATGGTCCAATGCTTCGCCCCTGAGTCTGGCGGCTTTCACAAAAATGCTCAGATTTTCCAATATTTTCGCCTGCCCAGTAAAGTCTTCGAAAGCCTGCGGCCTGAGTGCCCGCTCAATGTCCCGGTCAGTATTGCTCAAACGCTCCGGATTTGGATCTAAATTTTCGTTCATTGCCCTAAACCTGTTAATTTCTCTTGTATCGCTTTCCTATGCTACCCAACTTTAGCTGGATCACACCGAAAAAAGCTTCCTTAAAAATACTTGTACTCATTTTGGAGGTACCTTCCGTCCGATCGGTAAATATGATCGGCACCTCCACGACATGGAAACCATATTGAATGGCTGTAAATTTCATTTCAATCTGAAAAGCATATCCGACGAATTTAATTTTATCTAAGGGTATCGTCTCGAGCACCTCTCTCCTAAAACATACGAAGCCTGCTGTCGCATCCTGAATGTTGATGCCAGTAATAAGCCGTACATACACGGAGGCAAAGTAAGACATCAATACCCGGCTCATCGGCCAATTAACAACATTTACCCCTTTGATGTATCGGGAACCTATGCTCATATCGGCACCATCGACACATGCCTGCCGCAAACGCAGAAGATCCTCGGGATTATGGCTAAAGTCAGCATCCATTTCAAAAATATACGCATAGTGCTCACGTGCAAGCCCCCATTTAAAACCATGGATGTAAGCCGTGCCCAGCCCCAGTTTACCGCGCCGCTCCTCCATAAACAAACGGGCAGAAAATTCGTCGCGCTGTAACCGTTTAACGATATCTGCTGTCCCGTCAGGCGAACCGTCGTCAACGATCAATATATCAAATGCTTGTGACAAGGAAAAAACTTTACGGATGATTTTCTCAATGTTCTCCTTTTCATTATATGTTGGAATGATAACTAAACTGTCAGTCACTTTATTTTATTTAAGACCAGTAAAGGTAACAATTTACACCTAATTCAGCGCAGTACTTAACACGAAAATTATGACTTCACGGCTGATCCCCCGTCATCGCCCAGTACCAAAAGTAGCCAATACAATGAATGAATGCGAAATGACTGCTGCAGAAAAGAAAAGCCCGCTACTATGGGAGTAACGAGCTTTCATTAACCAATTATAAACTTAAATTATGAGACTGCAAATATGGTGAATATTGCTTACATATGCAAGTTTTTCTGCGTTTTAATGCAACATTTTCAATACAATTAATATCTAATTTTGCTAAAACGTTTGTAAACCATGCACACTTCCGCAAAAATTAACGGTCCACCTCCCCCAACACGATATCAATCGATCCTAAGATAGCAATCAAATCCGCAATTAAAACCCCTTTGCCGAGTTCAGAAATGACAGACAGGTTATTGAAACTCGGTCCCCGGGATTTTACCCGCAAAGGGATATCCGATTTCTCTTTTGTCACGAAATAGAAGCCAAGTTCGCCCTTGGGGTTTTCCGCACGTATGTAATAGTCCTGTGCCTTCAGATTGACTTTTTTAGGAACCAGCGCCCGAGGATCAAAATCGGGAGTGCGCGCATATTCTTTTTGCAGACGTTCTAAGCATTGCTCCACAATTCGAACCGATTCTTTGACTTCATCCACACGGACTTTATACCGATCCCAACAGTCTCCTATAGTCCCCATCTCCCCCTTACCGATCGGAATGTCAAATTCTATCTCCGGATAGACAGAGTAAGCATCGATACGTCTCAAATCCCATTTGATACCTGACGCGCGTAGCATAGGACCTGACACCCCGTAATTAATGGCTACCTCTGGTGGGAGAACGCCAATATTTGCCGTTCGGGATATAAAAATCTGATTTTGAGTGAGTATTTCGTCCAGCTCCACCAATTTAGGCTTAAAGTAACGGACAAACTCCATACACCTGTTTTCAAAGCCCACAGGCAGGTCATAAAACAGGCCACCTACCCAGATATAATTGTATAGCATCCGCGAGCCTGACGCCCACTCCAGCATATTCATAATATGTTCGCGATCCCTAAAACACCAAAGAAAAGGTGTCGTGGCTCCTATATCGATGCCGTAAGTCCCTATTGCAATAAGGTGTGATGCGATTCGATTAAGTTCGCAGACCAGTACCCGTATATACTCAATTCGCTTCGGAATTTTGCTGTCCAGTCCCAGCATGCGTTCTACACCCATCACAAAAGCATGGCTATTATTCATCGAAGCCAGATAGTCCAGCCGATCGGTAAAAGGAATCGTCTTTCCGTAGCTTAAAGACTCTGCATGTTTATCAAAACAGCGATGCAGGTATCCGAGATGGGGCACGACCTCCTTCACCACCTCGCCATCAGTAATCAACTGCAACCGCAATACGCCATGCGTAGATGGATGTTGAGGCCCCATGTTTAAGACCATTTCCTGGCTTGAAATATCGGTCAGATGCTTTTCGTAACGGTCCAATGCCGTTCTATATTTTGGATTAGCCATTCGCTTTAATTAATGTTAATTCCATGATATATTTCAGCATCCTTATAATCTTTACGTAAGGGATGCCCTTCCCAATCATCTGGCATAAGTATTCTCCTCAGATCAGGATGTCCATCGAAATAGATGCCCATGAGATCAAAGGCTTCCCGTTCATGCCAGTCTGCTGTACGCCATACTGACGTTACCGAGGGTATTTCCGGTAGCTCGTCTAACGAACGATTTGCAGCAAGCAATTCGACTTTCAGCACGAGCGTATGCCGATAGGGTAGCGAGTTGAGATGATATACAACAGTGAAATGGTCTATATAATCTACAGCGGAAAGGTTACTCAAAAAATCAAAATATAGGCCTTCCGTGTCCCGCAAGAAGTGACAGATATCAACCAGATGTTCACAACTAATGAACAAAGCGGGTTGCAAGCCTGAGGTCTCTTCCCGAAGTACTACTGCAGGCCCGAACGCTGCAACAAGCTTGGATTTTATTTCTTCAAAAGTCATGTTAGGGTGCTAAGCGTGTGATTTTCCAAGAATCTGCTATTTTTTTATAAACAATGCGATCGTGCAAGCGGCTTGCGCGCCCTTGCCAAAACTCAAAATAGATCGGCTTCAGTAGGTAGCCACCCCAGTGTATAGGCCTGGGAACAAAATCGCTATCCTCATACTGTCGCGCAAGCTCCTCGACCTTCACTTCCAAATAATGCCGGTTGGGAATTTCCTGGCTTTGCGGCGACGCAATTGCACCAAGACGACTACCCTTGGGGCGAGACTGAAAGTACTCCTCTGAGTCAGACTCGTTAACAAAGTCAATCACACCTTCTATTCGTACCTGTCGTTGCAGTTCAGGCCAAAAGAATAGTAGGGACGCATGTGGGTTGGCCCGCATCTCTTCGCCTTTTCGGCTCTCGTAATTGGTAAAAAAAACCAGACCTTCATCGACAATGTCTTTCATTAAAACAACACGCGATGAGGGCATATGATGAGCAGACACTGTGGATAATACCATGGCGTTTGGTTCGATTACTTCACTGTGAACCGCCTCATCAAACCATCTTTTAAACTGTCGGACTGGGTCGTGGTCCACATCAGACTCCGAAAGATTACCCAATACATAATCCTGTCGGATCGCAGCAATATCTTTATGTTGAATGGACATAGAAATCTCTTTTTTTCCTACAAACTTACTAAAATCATTGCTTTTTCTCTATAAACCTAGTAGAAATTGACGAAAAGCTTTTTTTTGGCATAGATCTCGCATATCATAAGTAGTAGAAGTAATTTATATAAAAAACTAAATCTTGACCATATGTTTAACGAATTAGATCCACAAAAAGGCAGCTTACTGATCTCCGAACCATTTATGCTTGATCCGCGTTTCCTACGGTCAGTCATTTTACTCTGCGACTACAACGACGAAGGATGTCTGGGCTTTGTCTTAAATACTAAAACCAATGTACGTATCGGTCAACTGCTGACAACGGTACCCGACTGCGATTTCCCGATCTATCTCGGGGGCCCTGTGGCCCAAGAGAGCTTATTTTTTGTACACAGTCGTTTTGACCTTTTACTCAGCGGCGAAGAAGTCGCGCCCGGAATTTATTTTGGTGGCGATGAGGATAAACTGATCGATGCCCTGCGGTCTCATAGCATTCAGCATAGTGAACTCAAATTTTTTATAGGCTACTCGGGCTGGGCTTCTGGCCAGCTGGCTCGTGAACTTCAGGAAAATAGCTGGGCTGTGCAAAACAAATATCGTCAGGAGATTATCTTTGAGGGAGATGGTGAACTCCTTTGGAAAGACGCCGTTATTGGGTTGGGCCCCAAATATGCCCATGTCGCTAATTTTCCGAAAAGCCCTGAGTTAAACTAAGGGCAGAATCAATGGACGAGCTAATGACAGTTAATAATTGCAGCGAAGTCAGCTCGCTTACATAGCTATGACAAAATGAACACCTGTTCTGCCATCCTGTCCTATCCAAGCCGTTTGGAACAACGATTGTGCAGGTACTACCAAAATATTAAAAATTAAAAATTCGATATACAAATTATGAATCCAGAAAAAGGTAGTATTTCAATCCATACGGAGAACATATTTCCCGTCATCAAAAAATTCTTGTACTCTGATAATGAAATTTTCTTGCGTGAGCTGGTATCCAACGCTGTCGATGCATCACAGAAAATAAAACGTCTAGCGTCTCTTGGCCAATACAGTGGTGAAACTGGAGAGCTGATCGTTGATGTCAAATTTGATGAAGCAGCCAAAACGATTACCATATCGGATAACGGTATAGGTATGACGGCTGAAGAGATCAAAAAGTATATCAATCAGATCGCATTTTCCGGAGCTACTGAATTTATGGAAAAATTCAAAGAAGCCAACGATGCCAATGAAATTATCGGCCGCTTTGGTTTAGGATTCTATTCAGCATTTATGGTAGCGGATACTGTAGAAATCCAATCACTTTCTTATCAGGATGGCGCCGAACCTGCGCATTGGACCTGTGATGGAAGTACCTCATATGAGATATCAACAGGAACACGCACCACCCGCGGTACAGATGTCATTTTGCATATCAACGACGAGTCAACCGAATTTTTAAATCAGTCCCGTCTGCAGGATATTTTGGATAAGTACGCCAAATTCCTCCCTATCCCCATCAGATTCGGTACAAAAACAACTTCTGAGCCCGATGGAGAAGATGAAGAAGGTAAACCCAAATACAAATCTGTTGAAGTTGACAATATCATCAACAACACCAATCCAGCTTGGACAAAATCACCTTCTGAACTGAAAGATGAGGATTACTTAGCCTTCTACCGTGAATTGTATCCTTATTCGATGGATGAGCCATTATTCTGGATTCACCTGAATGTTGATTATCCTTTTAATCTGACAGGGATCCTTTACTTCCCTAAAGTAAAAAACGAGCTTGAAATTCAGCGGAACAAGATCAAATTGTATTCAAGGCAGGTATTCATTACGGATGAGGTAAAAGATATCGTGCCTGAATTCCTGATGTTACTTCACGGCGTCATCGACTCCCCGGATATTCCGTTGAACGTATCCCGCTCGTTTCTGCAAGCGGACAGCAACGTGAAGAAAATCAACAGCTATATCACAAAGAAAGTCGCGGACAAATTAAATGAAATTTTCAAATCTGATCGTCCAGGCTTTGAGGAAAAATGGACAGATATAGGCTTATTTATTAAATATGGCATGTTGAGCGACGAGAAATTTGCTGAAAAAGCAAATGACTTCTGCTTACTCAAAAGCACGGCCGGCCAAAGTTATACCATCAAAGAATACTACGAAAAAGTAAAAGATATTCAATCAGATAAAGATGGTAATATCGTTTACCTGTACACCCACGATCCTGCACAGCAAGATGGTTTTATCCAGACTGCTCTGAACAAGGGCTACGATGTACTGGTACTTGACGGACCGCTTGACACCCACTTTGCTTCCTATTTGGAGCAGAAAGGTGGTGAAAAAGTGCAATTGAAACGTGTTGACGCCGACGTCATCGATAAACTTATCCAAAAGGATGACAAGGTAGAGCTGTCACTGTCCGAAGATGAATCAAAAAAGGCACTTGAAGTTTTCGAGAAAGCCATTTCGCGTCAGGATATGAAGGTGGAAGTCGGCGCACTCCATGAAACGGACTTACCTGTATCCGTCACGATCGATGAATTTATGCGCCGTATGAAAGATATGGCAAAAACTGGTGGTGGCATGAACTTTTACGGTACGCTACCTGACAATTACAAAGTTACTGTCAATGGAAACCACCCGTTGATTAAGCGGATTCTTTCTGCTTCTGAGGAAGAGGGATCTAAACTGGCAAAACAAGCATTCGATCTGGCTCTATTATCTAGAGGACTTCTTTCCGGAGCGGATTTAACTTCCTTCGTTAAACGAAGTGTCGAAATGATTTAACACCCAGTATGGTGCAAACGAAAAAGGTGAATATCCACACAGATATCCACCTTTTTTGTTTGCACCATACCCCGAGTTACCTCGTGGTTTTGCCCCCACTTTTAGTTGGAACCAAGTGTTTCAACAGCGGTTTTTTATTAAATTTTAATAAACTAATCTTCACTTAGTTGGCGGGTAAAGACTCTTTTTTTGATTCAAATATTTGGATAGAAACAGGTTTAATCGTACTTTTGTATCATCAAAATCACGGTAGGTATAGCTCAGTTGGTTAGAGCACTAGATTGTGGTTCTAGGGGTCGTCGGTTCGAGCCCGATTACTTACCCAAAAGGCAGACCAAAATTGGTTTGCCTTTTGTTTTTTCAGAGCTGGATGTGCCTCATGTTCAGCCAATGAGTGCCTTCCTTCCATCAGCGTCCACTGACTCAATTTTTAGCACTTACAACAATAGCTGCGGTACACGACATGATGTGAAAAAGAAATCCCCCAATATCTATATTGACATATTGACCAAACACTTATATATGGTCTTGGTATTTTAATCAGATATCTTATATTTACAGGAATCAACATTATGATTTAGCTGACAGAAGCATGGTTCAGCATAGCGTACTATGATGTTTGATGCTATTTTAAACTTATCATGACAATGAGCAATAAAACAATCAACACAGGAATCTTAAGCTTTGGCATGTCGGGGAGAGTCTTCCACGCACCCTTTATCCACATTAATCCGCATTTTAATCTTGTTGCTGTAGTTGAGCGATCTACAAAAGCAGCTCATCAGCTTTATCCGGCAATAAAAAGCTATGATACTGTTATGGAGCTACTGGCTGATGACTCTATTGAACTCGTAATTGTAAACACGCCAAACCATACACATTTTGAGTATGCCACCGCAGCCCTTCACGCAGGAAAGCATGTCCTGCTTGAAAAGCCCGCAGTAGAAGACCTGTCACAGTTCGAAAAACTTATGGCAGTTAGTAAAGATACCGGGAAGCGGGTTTTCTTTTATCAGAACAGACGCTTTGACAGTCATTTTCTGGAAGTCAAAAATGTCGTGGAGCGCGGTGACCTCGGTAAATTGACTGAAGTACATTTTCGGTTTGACCGTTATAAAATCGAACTGGGACAAAAATATTTCAAGGAAAATAATCAGTATCTTTCAAGTGGTCTTACCTATGACCTAGGTCCACATCTTATAGACCAAGCAATTTCTCTATTCGGCCGCCCGCTGAAGTTCAGTAAAACCACTACTGTCAATAGACCTGGCTCGCAGGTGGCCGATTATTTTCATTACCATCTACGTTATCCAAATAATCTCAATGTTTTTCTCACGGGAAGCCTCGCTGTTGCCGAACCCTTACCAGCGTTTGTACTCCATGGCACCAAAGGAAGTTTCATTAAAACGATGGCTGATGTACAAGAACAACAACTGATGGACGGTATGCTCCCTGACACAGCGTTATATGGTAGAGAACCGAAAGGTAGTGAAGGAAAGCTTGTTGTGGTAGACAGTAACAACGAGAGAAAGATCTATTATCCCCAATCGCCTAAAGGAGATTATAATCTCCTGTTTGAAGCGATTTATGATAACCTTTATGCTGACGTGCCTTTTCCAATTAAGGCAGAGCATATCCGGTGGCAGATAGAAATGCTCCAAGCCGAAGACAGCTTATAGATTAAAGCCATCCTAACACCAAGGGATGGCACTCTCTTGTCATAACTGTTACATCATTTTTAGTTCAAAATCATGGATAGCAGCAGTATACATGCGGCTTAACGCAGTCTGAACTAAAATAGATCAAACTTGTACCCAAGCTGGTATTGCTCAATATCTGCGGTCCAATTATCAACAATGTTATTTGTCCGGTTAAACTTTCGATACCGAAAGTACACGCCCCCTATTTCTGCGCCCAGGCTATACCCTGTTCTGGGTTTGCTACGAAACGCATTCGCTCCATTATTCAATTGGTAACGGTCGTCATTGAGTAGAAAGTTAAAATCGAGCCCTCCCATGATCGCAACCGTACTCGTAAAACTTATTTTTAGATACAGTGGCACGTTTATATACTCAAGCTTTCGTGTACCACCACCAATACCATGCTCGCGTTGGGCGGTCGTCTCATTGTTGCGGATCCGAACCAAATTATAGGCAGGCTCGGCCTGTAATGCCAGATTCTTGTTAAAATGATAATTTACATGACCGCCTAGCTGATAGCCAATTCGTTTACTGGAATAAAATCCTGTTCCATTGGTACTGGACAGATTCCCCCCTGCCCTCACACCTAAGCCCACTTGAGCCATTGTATTGTTTGGAAATAACGTTGCTGACGCAACGCCACAAGCTAAAATTGTTTTTATTTTTTTATTGACTGGCATAAAAAGTACTGTATTTTCTCTTATCAGTCCCTGTAACACACACTGGAAAGACTGATCACATAGCATCTATTATTAAAAAGTAACGATCTGACTAAAGATACAGCAATTAAACCGATGATTTAATACTTTTATACGAACATTGACATTTCATAGACGAATCCATTTAACTTTTTGGCATATTACTGAAAATTATTTGCAACACTTACATTTTTTATGGTAACTTAACGATATAATTGGTCAATAAACTTTAATATGATGGGTAATGAGGCTACAACAATTATTTTAGTACACGGAGCTTGGGGAGATGGTTCTCATTGGCGGTATGTCATCCCAAAGTTACATCATGAAGGATACAAGGTTCGAAGCGTACAAAATCCATTGACTTCCATTGTTGATGATATTCAAAAAACAAGCGACCTGATTAATATGCAGGAAGGTCCTGTCATTTTGGTAGGACATTCCTATGGTGGAGCGGTTATATCAGCTGCAGGAAATCATGAAAAAGTTGCTGCATTAGTCTATATCGCAGCTTTTGCACCTGACGAAGGTGAAAGCCTGATGGATCTACTGGCACGCAGAAAACAGCCTTCCGGCCTCTTTAACATCATTCCGGACAGAAAGGGATTTCAATGGATCAGTTACGAGAAATTCTGGGGAAGCTTTGCTCATGATCTAGATGAGGACGAAGCCTTGGTCATGGCTCTGGCACAAAAACCAACTCACGGTAGCATCTTTGCAGCAAAAGCAGGCAAGCCAGCCTGGAAATCAAAGCCCAGCTGGTATCAGGTTTCTGACAATGATCGCATGATACCTCCTGCGACACAAAAGGAAATGGCAGAGCGGATACAGGCAAAAAAAACTATCCATCTGGATGCCAGCCATGCGTCCCTAGTTTCACATGCAGACGAAATTACAGCATTGATAAAGGAAGCGGTGGCGGCACTGTCCTAAACATGGTGATTGCCTCCCATAGAAACACCATCCTAAAGATCTGGACTGAGATGCAGGATATCTCTGAGGGTCAATTCGCATTAATCAGCTCTTCTAAAGCCTTTGTAATCTCCGGTGCAGCATAATCTCTGCTACCTTCGAGCCGTTCAACGATCTGCCCATTTTTATCCAATATCACAGTCGTAGGAATGGACGCGCCCAAAAACTCTGGCGGAATATCGCCGGATGGTGTGTACAATGGCAGATCGTAACTATTTTCTTTAAAAAATGCAGCGGATTTTTCTATATCGTTGTCCACGTCCACCATTAAAAATTCGATGTGTTGATTCCCTTTAAAAGTACTCCACAGACTGTTAATAGAAGGCATTTCGTGAATGCATGGTGGACACCAAGTTGCCCAGAAATTGATAAATACCACTTTACCTTTCAGCGAGTCCAATGTCACAACCTGTCCTTTCTGGTCTCTGAACGCAACTTTGCCCGTTTCTGCCACCGTTGTCTCTGTGGCAATCTCTTGCTGCTCCGGCACTTTCGACTCGCCGGCTTTTTGCCGATTTTCACAAGCAGCCAAGGTACTGGCTGCAATGATCAGCGCACCTAACTGTGTTGCTAACTGGTTAAATTTTATTTGCATAGTGAACAATGATAATGTTTACAGACTGTGACGACTGCCCTGCTAATTTATCGACTTGATACTTCCCAATGTTCTTTCGATAAACATGAGAGCAATGTTTAGTTGCCCCCTATACTCATCAGCAAAGTTAGTACATGACCAAATATCTCGGGATGTCACAGCCCCTATTCTGCTAAAATAAGGTTATTTACGTTTGCCTGCAAGTTGCCATTAATAAAACACCCGGACGAATCTTTACAAAAAAAACAGGCAGATACTGAACTATTGCATAAGCTCGTGTCTGCCCGCCACTTTCTACTATTGTGGACTACTTAGAGACCACTTCTGCATTAAAGCCTTTCTTTTTGATAATGGCAATAACCTCATTTTCTGTTATACCATTGGATTTCACCGTAAGTATTTTCTCGTTGCTTGCTGTATCTACGTTCCATTCGCAAATGCCGTCTGCTTGATCAAGATCGGCACTTACTTTCGATACACATCCACTGCAATTGAGGTTTGTTCTAAATTGAATATTTTTGTTTTCCATGTTTTGAATTTTAATGTTATTAATGTATTATCTTTTATAAATTACTACTTTTTCCATTTTAAACGTAAACTGTTGCTTACGACACTTACACTACTTAAAGCCATCGCTGCTCCGGCAATCATCGGATTCAATAAAAATCCGTTGATTGGATAAAGAATACCGGCTGCTACAGGAATACCGATCACGTTGTAGATAAAGGCCCAGAACAAATTTTGCTTGATCGTAGCCACTGTTTGTTTCGACAAACGGATGGCTTGTGGAATTTTGGTTAGATCCGAAGAAATAATGGTCATCTTGGCCACATCCATAGCAATATCGCTTCCTTTTCCCATCGCAATGCTTACGTCGGCAGTAGCCAAGGCTGTACTGTCATTAATACCATCTCCCACCATGGCGACTACCTTTCCTTGTTGTTGAAGTTCGCGGACAAACGCAGCTTTATGCTGTGGCATCACCTCCGCTTTATAATGTTTCATACCGGTTTGTTCTGCAATTGCTCGGGCTGTTGTTTCATTGTCCCCCGTCAGCATGTATAGTTCTATACCCATGGACTGCATTTCCTGAATCGCCCGAACAGAACTCATCTTTATCGTGTCAGAGATGGCAATGACTGCCAGCGCCTCCCGACTGTTGGCAAACCAGATGACTGTTTTTGATTCTGCACCCCACAACTCTGCCTGTTGAGCCAATTGCTTTGCAATATGAATTTTGTATTCAGCAAGGAGCTTTCCGTTACCGACATAATAATATTCTGCGTCAAAAGAGGCCTTGGCTCCTTGCCCTGTAATACTTTCAAACTGATTGACAGCAACAGTATGGGCGGCACTAAAATGGTTGACTACGGCCTCTGCTAATGGATGCTCAGATTGCTTTTCTATGCTCAGTAAAATATTTTTGGCGGCATCACTATTGTCTAGCCATTGAATGCCTGTAACTTGCGGCCTACCTTCAGTGATTGTGCCTGTCTTATCCAGTACAACAGCATTGACGCGTTTGGCAAGTTCCAGGCTTTCGGCATCTTTGATCAAAATACCATTTTCCGCCCCTTTGCCTACTCCGACCATAATAGCCGTTGGCGTCGCCAGCCCAAGGGCACAAGGGCACGCGATCACCAACACCGTAACAGCGGCGAGAAGTCCTTGCACAACGCCGTTCTGCCCACCTAATATCAACCACAGTGCAAAGGTAAATAATGCGATACCGATCACGACCGGAACGAAAATACCCGCTATTTTATCCACCAATTTTTGTACTGGAGCCTTACTGCCCTGTGCATCCTGCACCATCTTGATGATCTGCGCCAACATAGTTTCCTTCCCAACTTTCACAGCCTTGAATCGAAAACTACCTTTTTGATTGATCGTACCTGCAAACACCTTTTCGTTTTCCACTTTCAATACAGGAACAGGTTCGCCGCTCAGCATGCTTTCGTCCACATAAGAACTGCCCGCTATCACCATGCCGTCAACTGCAATTTTTTCGCCCGGCTTGACTTGTATAATGTCGCCAGCATTCACCGTTTCAATGGGCACCTGTCGTTCAGTACCATCAGCGTCTATGATAACGACCGTTTTGGGTTGAAGCCCCATCAGCTTTTTTATAGCGGAAGACGTATTGCCCTTTGCTTTTTCTTCCAGCAATTTACCAAGCAATATAAAGGCAATAACGACAGCTGCAGCTTCAAAATAAACATGGGCATGCAAACCTCTCTGGTGCCAGAAATCTGCAAAAAGCATATTAAAAACACTGAACACGTACGCAATACCTGTGCTCAAAGCAACTAGGGTGTCCATATTCGCGGATCGGTGTCTGGCCTGCTTCCAGGCATTGATAAAGAAATCCTTGCCCAGCAACAGGATAACTGGCGTCGAAAACAGCCACATGATCAGATTAGCATATGGCATATCCATAAAAAACATACCGATAATGACAACTGGAAGAGCCAGAATAACTGCCCAGATCGTTTTGGTTTTGAGTGTTTTGAATTTAGCAGCATGGATCGACTCCAGCGTTTCCTGCTGAGTTGACTCATCTTCGAGCAGAAGGTCATAGCCTCCTCCTTGCACGGCTTTCTGAATCTTGATACTGTCTGTGATAGTCGGCAAATATTCTACCGTTAGGTTACCTGTGGCAAAATTGACCGCAGCATTCAGCACGCCGGGTTCATACTTAACCATACTTTCAGCACTGCTTGCGCAGGAGGCGCAGGTCATCCCGAGTACGGGAAAAGTTTTCGTCACGGTGGGAACACCATAACCAAGATCCTTCACCGCTCTTACAGCCTTAGCCACAGCTTCGCTGTCGTTGACAGTAATTGCTGCACGCCGGTTGTTGAGCTCAACTTTCTGGCTTTCCACACCCTGCACATGAGCAAGTCCCTTTTCGACAATTAATGCGCAATGTTCGCTTTCTACATCCTCTAATGGTATATAGACAGTGTCTTTATAAATATTTGTAGCCATATCCGTAGTATTTTATTTACTATACAAAGTTGGCCAAAAATGAGCATTCCATCCTTACACAATTAAGGAATTGATTTGTAAGATTATGGGAGTATACAACAGGAATGGCATGCGGATGCATTGTTCACGACTAAAGGCATCAGCCCTGATCCAAATGCTGCCGTAAATACTGACCGGTAATGGAGAAACTGGATTTTAGCAGGTCTATCACGGTGCCTTGATATAAGAGCCTTCCGCCATATTGACCCGCACCGGGCCCCAGATCTATAATCCAATCAGCATTGGCGATAATATCCAGGTTGTGCTCGACTACAATGAGTGTATTTTTGTTGCTCACCAACATATCGATATACACCATAAGTCTTTGTACATCAGCTGGGTGTAATCCCGCACTCGGTTCGTCGAGGACGATGATCCCGTCATGTCGGTCGATTTCACGGACCAACTTGAGGCGCTGCCTTTCCCCACCCGAGAAACTGTCCAGTCGCTGACCTAAGCTAAGGTATTCGAGACCAAGGTTACATAGTCGGCCAAAGGCAGAAGCGAAGGGCTCTGTCGGAAAAAAATCCTGCGCTTCACTGACGGTCATATTCATTACGTCGACTATATTTTTGCTGTTGTAAACATAGCCAAGTATGCTCGGCGAGAATCCTGAACCACCACAGACTTCACAGGGTTGCTCAATATCGTCCATAAAAGCCAGATCAATCCTCTCAATTCCTGCCCCTTTGCACTGTGGGCAGGCACCCTCGCTATTGCGGCTAAACAATTTTTCGGATACCTTATTTGTTCGTGCAAAAAGCTTTCGCAAGAGATCGGATAAATTGAGGTAAGTCAACAAATTTGACCGCGGCCCAGCAACGATAGATGACTGATCGATAACCTTGGTCTGTGGATAGAATACCGGCAGCAACTTGTTGATCAAAGTGCTTTTTCCCGAGCCGGCGACACCTGTGACCACGGTCATTACTTTTTGGGGAATATGTACGCGGATATCTTTAAGATTATGTAAGCTTGCATGCGAAATAGTCAGGTAGCCATCACCTTTCCTCGGTAAAGAATTGATCACAGCACGTTTACTAAAATAGGTCGCTGTTTTCCCTTCGGCCTCCTTAAGTTCTGAAAATTTTCCTTGATAAATGATACTTCCACCATGTTTTCCAGACCCAGGGCCCATATCAATGATCCAGTCTGCGATCTTAATTAAATCGGGATCATGCTCAACAATGAGCACAGTATTACCTTTATCTCGAATCTGCCTGATGATAGACACGATATTCTGTATATCCCGGGGATGTAGACCGATACTTGGTTCATCAAAAATATAAAGCATCTCCGTAAGACTGCTTCCCAGGTTTCTAACCATCTTAATCCGTTGCGATTCACCTCCTGAGAGCGTATCTGTCCGCCGGTCCAAGCTCAGGTACTGTAGACCAGTATCGACAATATGCTGCAGTTTCCTTTTTAATTCTTCGAGCAGTGTATGATATGAAATAGCATCAATTTCCTGAACGAACTTCAGCAGTTCATCGATTGACAGAGCAGCACAGTCTGCAATATTTTTTCCATTTATCTTGCACGAAAGCACTTCCTCATTCAAGCGCTTCCCAGCGCAGGCAGGGCAGGCTTTTTTGATGACGATGTTTTTAAGAGCATCCTTACGAACAATATTCTCTTTGGAATCTTTCTTTAGAAAGGCTTTTTCGATCCGGGGAATTAGCCCTTCGTATTTGACCGTCTTGCCCCACTCTTTGTGGGGATGCTTCGGTTTGTGTTCTTGCGCATTTAAAAGCAGCTCCCACTCGGCATCACTATAATCTCTTAACTTCTTATCATTGTCAAAATAGCCCGAAAGCGTATAACGCGTGAGACGCCAGCCGCCGGGTTGGAACGTTGGAAATGTAATGGCACCTTCGTTTAAAGACCGTCCTTTGTCCAGAAGGGTGTCGATATTAACAGTCTGAACAAAACCGAGCCCTTCACATAATGGACACATACCCAATGGATTGTTAAAAGAAAACACATTCGAATAACCAACAAAGGGTTTGCCTATCCGGGCGAAAAGAAGTCGCAGGGAACTGTAGATATCAGTCGCTGTACCTACCGTAGACCGCGCACCACCGCCCAACCTTTTCTGGTTAATGATAACCGGAACATTTAAGTTGTCTATCTTATCCACATCAGCAATCCCCACATGTTGCAGGCGAGTCCGGATAAAACTGAGCTGTGTCTCGTTAAACTGTCGCTGCGCTTCGGCGCCAATAGTTTCGAATACTAGAGAAGACTTCCCAGAACCGGATACACCTGTAAAAACAGTAATCTTCTTCTTCGGAATTTTTAAAGAAATATTCTTCAGATTATTTTGCCGGGCATTGACTATTGTTATATAATCCATTTTAGCTAACTTTACAAATGATTAACATAGTTAAATATAATACTTAACAAAGTTAAGTGTTTAATGGTTTTATGAATAAAATTGAAAAAGATTTCTATCGGGCCTTCACTGACCTTCAGTGTTACATATTGGCTAATATGAACAAAGGGAACATCAACGGTGTTACAGCTACGCACTATAATATCATTGAGTACATTTATAGAAATCAGCCGGCGACAGGAAAGCAGCTGGCTACTGCCTTTAATGTCAGTCAGGCGGCGATTTCCAAACAACTTAAATTTCTTGTAGAAAAAGGTTTAATTAAACAGCAACAATCAGATACCGACCGCAGGTCTTATCATTTAATTGTCAGTGAAACAGGCAAATTTATTATTAACAATTCTGAAGATTTTAGAGAAGGCGTCACAAAAAAGGTCTCGGGTTTCTTAACCAAAGACGAGTTAAAAATGTTCAACCTTCTCCTTGTCAAGATAACGACGGGATTGAAGAGCAAATAATAAGATAGCTATTGGGAATAATAGACGATCTGCCCTTTTGCAGAACGACAACATGTCTCACATATCTTAGGACTACTATCCCCTGTAACTGCCAATAAGCTTCAAAACAAGCAATTAGCTTCTCCGTTAAATTAGATTCGATTCAAATTACATTTATCTGGCAAGAGGGCCATTGAAAACAAAGTTTTAGGTTTATCTTTAATCCTCCAAAGGCAAGAAGAAGATAATATATGGAAAAAATCAAAACTTTTCAACGGTATGAGCTAAATAGGATACGAAAAAATTCCAGCGATAGCGGCCTTGAATATGAAAAGTTTGGGAGATCCTCGAATATCATGGATTACTCCGACCGGGAGATAAACGAAATGATTCTTGGTGTCTATAAAGATAGTAGACATTTGAAAGTTGATGCCGGTTATTTTATTGATGTTTCCAATGTTAAAAAGGTCATCTGTATATTGGCTGATGTATCCTACTCCCGGCGTATTAAGCCCCAACGCGGTACCGCTATTAAGCTACAGGATATCCGGAACTTTTATGTGGAAGATTATTTCCTGGAAACAGCTGATAAATATGGGGATTCCGTGCGCCACAAGATTACGGGTTACTTACGAAGAATCGGGGGAATCAGCCTGGGAAAAGGACAATATAGCCACCTATATTCTGTACCGAATGACTTTAAGACGTTCTATAATGATGTTCCTATTGACCTCTTCTATCCAATTCAACATTACATCAATGGCTTATTTTTCGGAGATGATTACCATATCACATCTTTTGATCTAATCGGAAATTTTTCTGTTATAGCCTAGCAGCAACAAATGGAAAGCTAGCTAACAACGTTGTGGCAGCCCTCCATTTTCGATCTTTATAAGCTAAAACCGTTCAAGAATTGCTCTAGTTCTTCTATGGGAACATTGTTTGCCGATGATATTACGGCGTAACGATCGCCCTCCACATATTGAATAGTTGTGAGCCCATCGTTTTCAAACATGCTCCAGTCAAATAACACGGGCCAGCCTTTATAGTTCTTAATCTTGGACTTGTTTTCAGGTTCCTCAAACTCCTTAAGCGCCAGATAATTCAACAGGTTGCCCTTTACCTGTTCTGAACCTGGTCCGGCGCCGTCAGTAATCATCAGATAAATATTTTGCGATCCCTTTACATAATTCGCATTGGCAAATGAACCTGTCTCCGCATCTTCAAACGCTTCAGCTTCGGTTAGCTTAAACCCATTGATTTCTTTTTTTAACTTAGCTTTGAAAGCCTCGGGGGCTATAGGTTTCAGCTTCTTAAGCGCTGTCGCTAAATTTTCAACCTTTAATGAATCGGAAGCTGCCTGCCCGTGCTGATAAGAAACATTTGAAAACTGACCTGCAAAGGCGATATCATTGCTCATTGCTACGGCCAAAACCACTGATAGACCTACACCTAAATAAGGAAATTTCATATTGATATAATTACTATTTACTCGAGGCTATACACAAAAAGTGCACCAAAATGATAGCTATACTGGTATTATCAGACAAGCATTAGGCTGTAGATTTCACGCTACAATTTTATACACCTCTCTAAATTTTTTGCCACAAGGCATGACTTTTGTACTTTAAATACATGTAAACTATTAAGAAATAAAATACAACATTATGAGAAGGACACCATATACAACAACCGTAATTATACTACTCGTGGTATGTGCTATTGTGTTGATGACAACTTGTTCAGGATAATTCTGATTTTTGATATCATTTAAGCTCCTGCTTTTTGCACATGTACTATGCAGTGAGAAAAAGAATGCTGTCTACAGTTGTTGATCCGACCTCTTAAGCGTGATGACTGTGATTTCCGGCCATATGCCGATTCTTCCCTTTAATCCATGATAGCCGAACCCTCGATTAACATAGAGATATTTACCGTCCTTATGATATAAGCCGGCCCACTGTTCATAGAAATATTGGATAGGGCTCCATTTGAATCCAAATAATTCTATTCCGAATTGCATGCCGTGTGTGTGACCAGCAAATGTAAGATGTACATGAGTGTGGTGATTTAAGGTCACCTGCTCCCAATGCGAAGGATCGTGCGACATCAAGATCTTAAAGGAATCTTTCGGGAGTCTGGCGGTCGCCTTGTCGAGATCTCCGTATTGATGGAAGCCTCCCTTACCCCAATTTTCAACTCCGATTAGTGAAATACTATCTGAGCCTTTCTGGATGGTAATGGACTCATTCGTAAGCAAACGAAAGCCCATCTCATGATGGATGTCTTTTAATCGACGGAGATTCAAGGCCTTACTATCAGCATTCTCCCATCTGACGTAATCTCCATAATCATGGTTACCCAGTACAGAGAATTTGCCAAACGGCGCTTGCAGTACCCCAAAATCCGATATCCAAGGTTCCATTTCCGACGCTTTGTTGTTTACCAGGTCGCCAGTAAACAAAACGAGATCACTTCGCTGTGCATTTACTAGATCAATTCCTCGCTTTACGGCCTTCACATTGGATAAACTGCCAGAATGGATATCGGAAAGCTGAGTTATTCTAAATCCATCAAAATCCTCCGGTAGATCTGGGAAATATAAAATTTGCTGCCGAACACGATAGAAATGACGTCCTTTAGTTAGACCAAATACAATAAGTATTAATATCAGCATGGCCCACAATAATGCCATCTCGCTGATATAGGTATTTCTTATTGGAAAGCCTCTTAAAACCCGCACGGCATCCTCTGCCAGTAGGACCGGCAGCGCTAGTAGCTTGGGGATAAATACTGTTAAAAAAGAACTGATGAGTACACCTGCCATATGTTGTACATCATGGCCGGAACGCCGTAGAAAAATGACTATAAAAACGCCTCCAACCAGTAATAAATCCACCCACCAATAAATTGAATGTATCACTTGGGAACGAAAAACCGTACTCACTGCCTGAAAAAAATAAATATCTCCAAGCATAAACACCAACAGAATCAAAAATAATTTCTTTACCATGCTACAATAGTTATGATAACACGGGCCAATGAGATGCCAAAAGACATTAGTGGTTTCTTAAAAAGATACCGCAGGCAATATAGTGATTCTGATATGACAATGCAGTGGCTAATATCCAGTGCCTGCAAAAGAAATTGACAATTTGGCACATATCATAGGCATAAAATACCAGACAATGCGGATGTAAAATGATGAATATTAAGCAAAAATTAAGAAAGTTCAATCCGGCTATAACCTTCTGGAGTAACTAGCATGGCGATGTCAACCTGTTGCGCATCGAGACCTGTAACCCGCACCGGCCAAGCTCCATCAATAAGCGATCGCCCTTCAGGATTCACTCCAATCTCTAAACTACTCCCTCCCTGACATAGCTAAGTATACTTATTCCTGCGTCGATTTTTCTGCATACGCCCATGACAAAATGGTTTTCACTGCTTTACGGATTCTGTCGAGCCCCTCTGCATTGAGCTCAATTTCACAGAACGTGCTGTCTGTATTAATCGAATGCAGCACTAAATAGTAAATTCCGGCTGTCAAAATACTGCTTATCGCCCTTAGGTCAACGTCCCGACCTTCTAATTCCCGGTCAGCAAAAGCAAAAAATAATGCGCTCATCTTTTCACGTTCCCTTGTGATCTGAGACATAATTTCCGATTTTTCACTGATCTGCCATAGTACGGCCTTTTGCATTTCCTGATTTTCTAAAAAGCTGTCCATTTGATTCAACAACAAAGATTCGAGAAATCCTTTAGATCCAACTGTAGGTGCCGAACCAAAATACTCCACAGCACCCAAAGTCGCCGCCACCCAATAATCTTTGCTTCGGATATAGGTTTCGACAAGGTTATCAACCGACCCAAAATAAAGTGAAATGAGCTTCCTATCAACACCGGCAACCTTGGAAATATTGGCAATGGTCAGACCCGTATATCCTTTTTCTTTCAGAACTTCACCGACAGACAAAATCAATTTGTTCATGGTGCGTTCTTTGTCGTTCTTCTCTCCTTTATAAGTTTTACGCATGTGTTTATTGCTTATAGACTGATCTGATTCCTAAGACGAAGGAATCAGACCAATATAATAAATAATAAAGATTATATCATATGTTTAGCGAGACTTCTTCAAGCTCACTTTCTTACTTATATCCTCAAGCACATTCAAAACTTTATCCAAATGTTCCCTTGTATGTGTAGCCATCAGGCTTGTCCGTATACGGGCATCTTTTTTTGCAACTCCCGGATAGACAATACAATTTGCATATACCCCGCTCTGTAGCAGCATCCGCGACACTTGTGCAGTGCGGATTGGATCTCCTATTTTAATAGGTATTATCGGCGAATCTGAGGTTCCGATATCTGCTCCCAACGACAAAAGCCCTGATTTAAAATACGCCACATTGTCAGCAAGCTGTTTCCGCCAATGAGGTTCCTCATCAATCAGATCTATCGCTTTCAGGAGACCAAAACTGGCTGGCGTAGAAGTCGAGGAAAACACTTGCTGTCGAGACTGATAACGTAGATAATTAATGATTTCAGGTGTAGAAATGATAAAGCCGCCGATATGACCAAAGGCCTTGCTCAGGGTGCCCGCAATGATATCCACTTTATCCAGCAGATTATAGAGTTCAATGGCCCCACGCCCGTTTTCACCCACAACACCAATTCCATGAGCATCATCGACCATTAGATAGGCGCCATACTTGCGGGTCAATTCATGTATTTCATCCATACGTGCGATATCGCCATTTTGGGAGTATACACCATCGATAATCACTAGCCGCGTTCTAAATTTATTACTAGCCTCTGCTAGAGCACGCTCCAAATGGATCATACTATTATGGGGAAACCGCTTAACATTCGTATTCAGAAGCCCCTCATATACACTAGCATGTACTTCCATGTCCACAATAGCGCAGTCCTCCTGCTTCAATAAACTTAGGAGACTAGAGCTATTCGCTGTATAACCGGTCGTAAAAACGAGACTTGAACCTTCGGGGCGATTGAAAAACTTGCAGAGCTTTTGTTCCAGTGCAACGTGATACGCATGATGTCCTCCAATTAATGGTGATGCCCCCGCTCCGGTGCCATATTGCTCAATCCCCGCTATAGCTGCAGCCTTTACTTTCGGGTGTTGCGAAAAATTGAGATAATCGTTCGAGACCATACTGATGCACTCTGTGGGTTTAGAGAGAAATGGAGAACTAACAATGGTCGTCGGTCCGCAACCTTGCGTAACAAACCGAAAATTAAGATGCTCATTTTCCTTCATGTAGCCAATGTACTCATCGAAGTATCTGGCGGTATCCATCATATCCAGATCAGCAATATTCTCAAATTCCTTGAAACTTGCTTTAGCGAAATCAATGTGCGATATCATGTTCATAGATTAGTTTTTTAGGTATTAATAACAATACCCTAAATATAACTCAAAAACACACAATTTATAAGCGTAATTGCTCTCCTGCGGGAAAATTTTTACAAGATATTTACAAGACTAAGACGAAAGCCGGACAAGTGATTAGATCCTTTTCATCAATTACAACAACATTTTTGAAATAGCATCCAACAAAAAAACAGTGGATGGCCCCTACAGCCATCCCTGTTAATTTATACACCTATCTACCAGTATACTTATCATAATAACATCCGGCTACTTAACTAACGACCAAGTATCCACCTCATTCGGGTTGCGCATTTCAAACCAAACAAGTAAACGTCTAATGACACACAAAGATATACAATTAAATTTTCCCTCCAATGTTAAAATTAAAAAAATATCAAAAATATGACCGTAATGAGCATCGGTAAGCTAACTTACTAATCTCCATAAAATTGCATTCTTTAGTTTAGTAGCGCGCTTTTTTTGTTACCAAAACAATAACCATACTTTATCCGCCCAGCAGCTGCAAACACATTTTCCTTAAACCAAGAAAATATAAACAAACACCGCACTGTTTAAGAAATTAATTTTCCCTACCGAAGGAATATTATGATTTATTATTATAACCACGGACAAATGACATATCAAAATAACTTTTTGTTACGACCTTTGCTATATACTATAACTTAGCAACAAAATTTAAATCTAAGCCACAAGGTCAAAAAAACAAAATGGCCACTAATCTGTTGATTTGCAGCCATTTATGATAGGTATACTGTAGGGTGTATTGTAATAATGCTGTAAATCTAAAAAAAATAAAGCAAAAGGTTTCTTTTTCGTTGAAAAAAAATATTTAAAACACAAAATACCCTTTATAAAAGCCGACTGTTCATAGACTCTCAACATCCTATATTGTAAGAATTTTTAGTAACTTCAATAAAATAATGGCATTAATCTCAATTTCAATAAACTGAGCAAATATGAAAGTTTACTCAACTAATTACTATAATACATTTATAGAAGTAGCTGACGACTGCGCAGCAACCAGAGGAACAATTCCTCCAGCTAAAGAAAAGAAAACAATTGCATGCCTTCAATATGAAATCCTCACAAAGTCTCCTTATAGCCTAACCTCTGACGACCTTCTATTTCAACTTTATGCAGATCGTAATGCGCTACCGGCCGAACGCTACGCAGAAGCCCGGACACTATTTTTTTCTAAAGGACAGCCCTGCCTGCGTACTTCTCCACTGACTAAAAAATACGGTTTCGGAATCCATTGTAATAACGAGGGAAAGTTAGCACTCTATGGTGTGGAAACGGATGAGTACCGTTCCTTGGTGAAGAATAAAGATATAGTAAAAGTAAGAGCCATGCGATCTAACAAGTAAGTTGTTAGATCGCTATGATGCCACTCCCAATGCGTATATATTGTAAAAGAATGGCGAATAAACCTGCTACTTGTTAATGCGCGATTTTCGTTTTATTTTTTCCCGTAAAGGCTTTCACAATCACGGGCGCCGTTGCTATGAGAACAATGGCAAGAATGACCAGTTCCAAGTTCTCCTGCACCCATGGATTCTCCCCCAACAAATAACCCAAGGTCACCAAGCTTCCCGCCCAGATAATAGCGCCAAGTATATTATATAAAACAAATTTCCTGAATTCCATATCCACTATACCTGCGACTATAGGTGCAAACGTACGAACAACGGGTAGAAACCGGGCAAGGACAATGGCGCCACCGCCTCGTTTTTCATAAAATTCCTGGGCCTTCAGAATATAACTTTTTTTAAAAAACCAGCCATCTTCCATTCTCATGATTCTTCTTCCGAAAATCTTTCCACACCAATAACCAACAAAATTACCAAGGATCGCAGCGAGGGAAACCAAAAAGATCCAGTATAACAAGGTGGGCACCTGTTGCTCCGGCTCCAATGTCATATTCGAAACAATCATACCGGCAATAAATAGTATTGGATCCCCGGGAAGAAAAAAACCAATCAATATACCTGTTTCGGCAAAGATAATAAACAATAAAAGATAAAGCCCCCCGTGAGAAACAATCCAGTCCGGATTGGAGAGGTTATTTAGAAGCTCAAAAAAAATATCCATTCAGTAAATCGAAAATAAAATCAAAAGAAAGTTAACCAGGCTATCTTCATGTTAAATATACACCTATAAATTTCGTATTTTTTTGATCGTATATATTTATCAGAGTCGATCTGTTTCTAAATACGTTGCACACAGATTTTTTATAGCCAAAGTGATCCAAAATTTGATGGCGCAAGATAGAAAATCAGTCGCAATTGGCACAATTTTTTCCGACATATTTTTATTTGCAAAGTCAGTGGGCGTTCTGGCAGGTACTGCTTGATAGTCATAACTTGATACGTGCTGCTTAAGGTCCAGCCTGCTGTCTTTCTCTTTCCTACGGCATTTAGAACAAATGACGGCCAACAATTAAAGAGTTTATTGGAATAGACAAAAATAATTCAATTTATGTATACGCTCTAAGAACAATTTCCTAAATTTAGCAATCTAGATCAATAACAATTATATATGCTTTTTGACATTTTAAACCGTCAGATCCATGTCCGATCCACTTGTGAAACTCTGGTTATATAACGACTGGGCAAACGGCTTGCTCATCGCTAAAATGAAGAAAGAGGCTGAACGGCTTCCGGCTAACTGTTTACGTCTGCTGAGCCATATCATGAACGCTCAGCTGATCTGGCTTTACCGGCTTAATTCACAGCCTTCACCTGTGGGTGTCTGGGATGAGCACAGCCTGGTGAAATGTGAACATTATCATCAATTGGCTTCAACGGGTTTGGGCATTAAAATCAAAGAATATAATACTCGTGCTTCAGAGGTCGTTAGCTACCAGAATACCAAACATGAGCATTTCCAGAATCTGTACGGAGACCTGTTGCTGCATGTTTTAAACCACGGCACCTATCACCGCGCGCAGATTGCAACAGAAATGAGAAATAATGGAATAGAACCGATCAACACGGATTATATCAGTTTTGTACGAAACAGAGAACGTCCAAGACTAACTTAACGGGACAGTCAATAAATAACATCACAATTGATTTTAATTAACAAATGATATTTAAACATGTTTTCAGAGCCCGTCTCGACTGGTCCAAGGACAGCCCGCCACTATCCTCCTCCTCAGGCATTTATAGCAAAAACCACAGAATATCGATTCAGGACAAAGTAGATTTACACGTTTCTGCTGCCAAAGCCTTTAAAGGTGACCCTGCACTTTACAATCCGGAAGATCTTTTGCTTAGTAGTCTCGTTTCCTGCCATATGATGTCGTATCATTATGTTTGTTCGAAACACCATATTGAACTGGTATCCTATACCGATGAGGCTGAAGCTACCCTGGAAACCCATACGGACGGGAGTGGCCGTTTTATAAAAGTCACCTTAAATCCTCATGTTTGTGTAACCGATCCCAACAAAATTCAGTTGGCACTTGCTTTACATGCCGAAGCCAGCAAACTTTGTTTTATTGCAAACTCCTGCAATTTTCCTATTATACACAATCCTACATGCACATCCATCTGAAGGTGCAGACATACGAGCGTATCGACCGAAAATTAAGCTTGTAAATTTTCGGCGGATTTTTTCGGGATTTGTCTTATTTTTAGGGCATGATGGAAAATTCAAAAAAGAAAGCGGCTATTGGCTTTATATTTATCACCTTGCTCATTGATATTACTGGATGGGGCATTATTATTCCCGTGGTCCCCAAACTCATCGAGGAATTGATCCATAGTGATGTCAGTGAAGCTGCTAAATATGGCGGCTGGCTCGGTTTTGCTTATGCGTTCACCCAGTTTATATTTTCACCCGTTGTAGGTAATTTGAGTGATAAGTATGGACGTCGGCCTATTATCCTGATTTCGCTCTTCGGTTTTGCCGTGGACTATATTTTTCTTGCATTGGCTCCTTCAATCGGCTGGTTGTTTTTGGGACGCGTTATCGCTGGACTGACAGGCGCGAGTTTTACTACAGCAAGTGCCTACATAGCCGATATCTCAACCGACGAAGACCGCGCCAAAAACTTTGGGCTCATTGGAGCAGCTTTCGGACTCGGCTTCATCATAGGACCAGTAATTGGCGGTCTATTGGGACATTACGGCGCACGAGTGCCTTTTTATGCCGCTGCGGGATTGTGTTTGCTGAACTTTCTTTATGGTTATTTCATCTTACCCGAAAGTTTGGATAAGAGCAAAAGACGAACATTCGACTGGAGACGAGCAAACCCAGTCGGATCATTCAAATTCCTCGGAAAGCATCCTGAAATATCGGGTTTGATCATTGCGTTGATTCTGATTTATATTGCTGGTCATGCGGTGCAGAGTAATTGGAACTTCTTTACCATGTATGAGTTCAATTGGAGCGAGCGGATGGTCGGAATCTCTTTGGGCGTAATCGGTCTTCTGATTGGATTGGTTCAAGGGGTGCTGATTCGATGGACAACACCCAAGCTGGGGGAACAGAAGAGTATCTATTATGGTTTGACCTTCTATGCGCTCGGACTCCTCTTATTTGCTTTTGCTAACCAAGGTTGGATGATGTTTGTATTTCTCATCCCTTACTGTCTGGGAGGCATCTGTGGTCCTGCGCTCCAATCTGTCATCACTAAAAATGTACCATCGAACGAACAGGGTGAGCTTCAGGGGGCATTAACCAGTCTAATGAGCGCGACATCCATCATCGGCCCGCCGATGATGACGAACCTTTTTTATTATTTTACCCATGACAAGGCGCCTTTCAAATTTTCGGGAGCACCGTTCTTCCTTGCTTTTGTCTTAATGACACTGAGCGTAATCATCGTCTATTCAGCGTTTCAGCGGAAGGCGAAGCAGCAAATTGGGGGGTAAGCAGAAATGATTTAAAACGTCCTATTGAATATCCTAACAGTCGACAATGGCTATATAGGTCTCAAACAATTAGGACGCATAACAGAACGAAACTACGTTATGATGAAAATATTGAAGATTACCTTACTGGCGTTAGTCGGATTGATGCCAGCGATTACAAATGCCCAAAAAACAGGCAAAACTAAACGTCCCAATATTGTCTATATCATGAGCGACGACCATGGGTATCAAGCGGTTAGTGCTTACGGATTTGGATTGAACCATACACCGCATATTGATCGTCTTGCCAAAGAAGGAGTCATATTTACACGAGCCTCTGTGACCAACTCTTTATGTGCGCCTAGTCGTGCTGTGTTATTGACAGGCAAGCATAGCTACATCAACGGCAAAATAGACAATGAAGCAAAATTTGACTGGAATCAAGATAACTTTGCCAAAATCCTTCAAAAAAACGGCTATCAAACCGCATTAATTGGCAAAATCCATATGGACGGTCTGCCACAGGGCTTCGATCATTCTGCAGTTTTGATTGATCAGGGCGAATACTACAATCCCAATTTTATCGTCAATGGTGTCAAAAAACAGGTCCAAGGTTATGTGACTGACCTGACCACAGATATGACATTGGACTGGATAGCCAAACGCGATACGAGCAGACCGTTCTGTGTACTATATCATCAAAAGGCCCCTCATCGAGAATGGCTTCCTGCACTCCGGCACTTAAAAGAATATACATCCCAAACCTATAAAGAGCCTCAAAATCTATTCGACAATTACGAAGGAAGGGGCACAGCAGCAAAAACTGCTGAAATGAACATTCTAAAACACATGAACTGGGCCGGAGACAGCAAGGTTCCACCGGCAATGATGGACGAGCTCGGCATTAAAGAATATCTCAGCTGGGATAAAGCTGCCTTCAATGGAAATCTAGGTCGCATGACAAGTGCTGAGCGGGCCGCCTGGGACAAGGTCTATGATCCGATCATGGCAGATTTTAAAAGCCGATACGCTGGCATGTCCTCGACAGATCTCATGCGTTGGCGTTATCAGCGATATATGCAAGATTATCTGGGAACGGTCGCTGCTGTAGATGAAGGTGTAGGAAGATTACTTGATTTCCTGAAAGCTAATAACCTGGACGATAACACCATAGTGATTTATACATCCGACCAAGGCTTCTACCTTGGCGAACACGGTTGGTTTGACAAGCGATTTATGTACGAAGAATCCTTGCGAACTCCCCTCCTAATCCGCTATCCGGGAGAAATAAAAGCAGGACAGTCATCAAATGCCCTCGTCCAGAATCTGGACTTTGCTCCGACGCTATTGGACTACGCAGGCGTCGAAATTCCGAAGGACATGCAAGGCAAGTCATTCAGGAACTTATTAAACGGGAAGGAACAAAAATGGCGGGAAGCGGTATATTACACCTACTACGAGTATCCTTCCATCCACATGGTAAAGCGACATTACGGAATCAGGACAGAACGCTATAAATTGATGCACTTCTATTACGATGTGGACGAATGGGAATTGTATGACCTTGAGAACGACCCACAGGAGATGATAAACGTCTATAATGATCCAGCCTATAGCAAGGTACGCAAAGAGATGCACCAAAAACTTGAAGCAGCACGTACATATTACAAAGACTCGGACGAAAACAACAATCGTTACCTGCCCACTGCCAAGAAAAGAAATCTTTAGCCGTTTTTAATATATTCGTATCCAGACTCCATGTTACCTTACGATAACATGGAGTCTGTGTTTTCAGTTTTCGATCTTATTATTCCGCTGACGGACCAGATACTCCCACTGATCACCGAAAGCCGGTCTTTGATCAAACAACTTTTGCACTGATAGACGTTAGGGGCATCTTTGCCACAAAAAAATATCATGGCAAAAACAAACAACTATCTGATTCTGGCAATACTTATCTTACTGTTCCGCATACCACTTCATGCTAACCCTCAAGACTCTACCAGCACCTGTGACAATAGGCAGAAACCTCTCGCGGCCATTGTCTCCACAGGCATGCTTGGATACGGACTTTCCGCTCTAGTCATCCACCCACTAAGACAGATCGACATAACAACAAAAGAAATAGCAAACAGATTCTATCCGCGACGGACATATATGGATGACTTGATCCAATATACTCCAGCATTGGCTGTGTTTGCACTTGACCTCACAGGCCTAAAAGCAAAGCACACGATACCGCATCGTCTGACAGTTCTATTTACTGCGGCTGCACTAACTGCTTCCACCACACACATCCTAAAAAATAGTACAGCGATATGGAGGCCTGATCGCTCCAACCGGAAGTCGTTTCCGTCGGGACATACAGCGACGGCTTTTATGGGCGCACATATTCTTTTCAAAGAATATAGGCATCAGAATATCTGGATCGCTTCGTCGGGTTATGTCGTAGCAGGAACCACAGGTTTATTGCGCATCTTAAATAACAAACATTGGCTAAGCGATGTTTTGGCCGGAGCCGGAATCGGAATCCTTTCAACTGAACTGGCTTATCTGATGACACCAAAAATAAAAAAAATAATAAAACCGGATCTGTCTGGCGATCACCCTATGCTAAAAGCCACTTTTAGTTTTTAAGTGGTAGAAATACTAGAGTGATACGATTCGCTTCAGGAAATCCTCCCGGCGATGTTTGGATAGGGGCAGTTCATGTCCTGATATAAAAATTCTGTTTCCTTTAATGCTACTGATATACGCAATATTGATTAAATACGACTTGTGGATTCTATAGAATTGTTGCCCATTTAGCTTTTCGCTCATCGAGACCATGGTCTGATGAGCGATATATATTGTGCTATCTGTATATATTTTGATGTAGTTCTGCATTGCTTCTATGAACAAAATATCGTCCAAATTAACTTTCACCAATGCATCATTATGCCGGACGTATAGGTCAGTTACTCGTCGTTCCCTCTCAACAGGGCTTGTTTTTTTGCGTGAATGCGCCTTTTCTATCGCCGCCAAGAGCCGTGGTAAACCAATTGGTTTCAATAGATAGTCAACCACATTAAGACGATACCCTTCTAAGGCATATTCCGAATACGCAGTCGTCAATATCACCAAAGGTGGCGACAGTATACTTTCTAACCATTCCAGTCCGCTGATATCAGGCATGTTGATATCCAGAAAAACAAGATCAATCTGATGCTGTTTCAATTTTTCACTAGCTTCAAACGCTGAAAAACACATATCCACAACGCTAACATCAGCTATTTTGCCCAAATAATATTTCATTCCTTGAGCCGCCAGGGGCTCATCATCGACAATCAGACAAGATAGTGGTTTTTTATTCATCAATTTGTGTATTTTGGTTATCTATAAATTACGAGCAATGCGCTATAATCAGTCTCTGTCTCCTTTATTTCAAGCAAAAATCGATCTGGGTAGATTAAATTCAGTCGTTTTCGAAGATTAATCAGGCCAAGTCCGGACTGTAGTTCATGTCTGTCGGCTCTATTTTTTTCGGATCGGGAATTTTTTGTATAAAAATATATATCCTCGGCTTCCTGCCACAACCTTACCTCTACTTTTCCCAGCTCTGTAGATGGCTTGAAAACATGTTTAAAGCTATTTTCCAACAAAATAAAAAAGAGATGGGGCGCAATGTCCCCCTGCGGGTTCACAATTTGCCAAAAACAATCTACCGTAAGCCTATTATCCCAGCGAATGCACTCTATAGCAACATAGTCTTTTAGAAAAGCGATTTCTACATGGAGATCGATCCGCTCTTTATTGCCTTCGTAAAGTTGATAACGCAACACATCAGCATATCTTAACAATAACATAGACGCCCTTTCCTTATCCGTCTGCATCAATATATGGATATGATTCAGTATATTGAAGGTAAAATGCGGGTTGATCTGAGCCTGCAGCCCGACCAGCTGACTTTCAATCAGATCCCTCTGTAAGTGGCTATGCAGCTCCGATAACTTCGAATGGGCATACAAAAATCTCAATCCGCCAAATCCGAGATTCAACAATAAGGCTACGGGCACAAAACTAGCTACCGAAATGCTAAATTTATCCGGTGTTCCTTCCGGAATCTGCGCGATGATTCCTCTATTTCCAAGAAGAAATAGCAGCTCATCGCAACAATATAGCAGAACCGCCTGCAGCAAGGATAGACTCACCAAAATGATGACAAAAATATAGCCTCGATTACGCACAATTGTCTTCGGCAGAAAGTAATGACATAGTACAAAAGTAGTAGCGATCAACACACCCAGCGGCATGCCTAAAAAAACAATTTTTGAAAATAAATCATTTGGATGATAATCGCTTACGCCCCATATAACAGCACAAATAATGAACCATACTAAAAAAAACAAGACATTAAACTGTTTGCCTACCAACCATTTCATACTCCTAAAGTAACAAAATTTAAGGAGTAGTTATGAAAACAAACTTTGAAGCTCGCTTTTAATCAGTACCGAACATCGTCATTACTAAAGCCAAACACTTGATACTACTAATAATATTAGTATATTTGAACTAAAATATTTAGTATGGATAGATTGGAAGAAAAATTGCGTATCCTCGCCGATGCTGCAAAATATGATGTGAGCTGTAGTTCTTCAGGATCGACACGAAAAAACAAGGGCGGTGTCGGTGACGCATCTTATTCGGGTATATGCCATAGTTATACAGAGGATGGACGTTGTGTATCCTTACTCAAAATACTATTGACCAACCATTGTATCTATGACTGCGCTTTCTGTGTCAGCCGGCGGAGCAACGATGTGCAGCGCGCTGCATTTACAGTGGATGAGGTGGTCTCGTTGACCATGAATTTTTACCGCAGAAACTTTATTGAAGGTCTTTTTCTAAGTTCAGGCATTTTCAAAAATGCCGACTATACAATGGAAAGGCTACTGAGCATCGTAAAAAAGCTCCGTAATGAACAACGTTACAATGGCTACATCCATCTCAAAACCATTCCGGGTGCCAACGAGCAACTTATCCAGGAGGCCGGATTATATGTCGACCGCATGAGCATCAACCTCGAGTTACCCACAGAGGCTGGATTGAAATTGATGGCTCCGGAAAAAGACCATGAATCCGTAAAGAAACCGCTCGAATTTGTCAACAGCAAGTTGATACAGTATCGCGAGGAAAAGAAACTCATCAAGAGCGTACCTTCATTTGTCCCCGCTGGACAGAGTACACAGATGGTAATCGGTGCTACACCTGAAAACGACTATGAAATTATGCAGGTTGCTGCTAATTTTTACAAACACTACCAACTAAAGCGTGTTTACTACTCGGGCTATGTTCCGATTTCCAACAACCACTCTATACTGCCACAAATCGGAACACCTCCTCCCTTAGTGCGAGAAAATAGACTTTATCAGACGGATTGGCTGATGCGTTTTTATGGTTTTGACATTCAGGAGATTTTGCATCCCGGACATACGGACCTAGAACTTGATATCGATCCTAAGCTAAGCTGGGCACTGCGAAATCCGCAGCTATTTCCGGTAGATATCAATACTGCCGACTACCGAATGATTATCCGTATTCCGGGAATAGGCCGGCAGTCTGCATCGAAAATCATTCAGGCGCGCAAATTTGGCCGACTACATGAGTATCAGGTAAAAAAAATGGGGATTGCTTTTCATCGGGCCCGGCACTTTATGACCTGTGCAGACTCCGCCATCGGTCTGGGCTATCCAGACATGCAAAAGGTCCGCCAACAGATCGTAGGCCGGCCCAGCGGTAAAACAACGTTTTCTTCACAATTAACACTCTTCTAATGGTATATATCTACGACGCTACTTTCAAAGGGCTCCTTACTGCTACGTTCACCGCCTTCGAATACAGAGAATTTATGGTTAAACTAATAACCAATAGAGGCCAGCAGGAACAATTGTTTGGTTCGCGAAGGGAGATACAGTCAGATAGCGAAAAAGCAGCACGCGTATATCGAGGCCTGACTAAACAGCTTACTCCCAAAATAGCGGCAGATTTTTGGCGGGCCTTTCTATGCGAAAATCCGAAAGTTAGCCAGACTATCTTTGACCTGATCATTTCTATTTTCCGGGGCGCCGGCGATATCCTTCATAACTTTGGAGATGAGAAGGTACTCCAATTTAATCAGGCACTACAAAAGGTAAACCGCGAACGTCATCGGATGAAGGCATTCATTCGGTTTCAGAAAAGCTCAAACAGCCATTACGTAGCTGTAATCGAACCTGACTTTAATGTCCTTCCCCTAATCATAGATTTTTTTAGACAGCGTTATGCAGATCAGGTATGGCTTATTTATGACAAGAAAAGACGTTATGGCATCTACTATAATCTGCAAACCGTCACAGAAGTCACGCTGGATGTGCAAGAGACCAAAACGCTGCAAAAATCTTCGGAAAGTATTTTTGTTGATCCGCAAGATGCAAATTACGAAAATTTATGGTGCAGCTATTTTGAAAGCACTAATATCGAGGCCAGAAAAAACCTCAGCTTACATATAAAACATGTGCCTAAACGTTATTGGAGATATCTCCCCGAAAAAAGAAAGTCTTTATTCATTCAAGGCAATAACAAAACATAAATACAACAAATTGGCCGTTTCTATGTTCTAAGGATATGGAAAGACATTATTTGAAAGGAAACACGATTTCTACCGGCCATAGCGACCCTAAAGGTAGAAACAGCAGGCAATATGTAGTCAGTGAAATTACTCTTAATGGGCAGCTTGTTGGCGTCGGCATATATTATGATGGTTCGGACGAACTTCGGGCAGCGGTCGTAGCAAACGAACAAGGTCAAGGCGTAGAAATCCGGAATTTGCATGATGAGCACTACCCTGAGGCGCAGTCAGACGACGACCTCGCCACACTATGGCCACTCTATGAAAAACTGGTCAGATAGTCAGTACCACTCTATGCGTTGTATTGCTTTTGGCAATCATTGGAAGCGCAGATATTACCGTACTATGTTTTCATATATGCTGGACGCTGCGGATCATAGCGTCCAGCATATACGAAAATTCATTTTTAGCTTTTGTGACTGCTAATGTTCATGCCCTCCGGTATTGCTCATCTTGGCATTGATGAAAAAGCCCCCGTTAACTACGATCCTTGTTTGCTGCGGAATTTCCCGCATGGGAGTAATCGCCGTGTATCCGATTGCAGAAACACCCTTCTGCACTTCAATTTTTTCAAAGTTTATACTTTTTCCTTGTGCAGCTGCATGCTTTGCTGCTTCCATTTCGTTTTTATGTGCATGTTTTGATTCCCCTTCATCATGGCTATGGGCATGTTCATCATGGTCTTCATGGGCTCCGGCCGGCTTACTGGTTTCGATAAAAATATAATATTTGCCGTCCGCCTCGACGATAGCGCTATTGGGTACCGCCGGTGTTGTCACCTCGTTAATACCAATTATCCCCGTGATGTTCATCCCGTCGATCAGACCGACTTTACTGCCGATCACCGTGCTATGCACAGCAATGGTCTTACTCTCGTTCTCAAACGACGAACCTATGGTAAATACCTTGGCTGAATAGGTTTTGTCCGGATTGTTGGTCAGCTGAAAGTGGATGATCTGGCCGACTTTGATTAAAGGGAGATCCTTTTCAAAGACTTGAAGATCCAAATGCAACAAACTATTGTCCACAATCTCGATAACAGGGGACGACACATCAACATAACTACCGATCTTAGCAAACACATTGCTTACTGTCCCACTAATCGGACTGGTTACCACCAAAGAAGTCTTCAGATTTGACAAGTTGACATGGCTTGGGTTAATACCCATCAGCTGAATTTGTTGCTGCAACGAGGCCTTTCTCGCACGCAGGCTATTGAATTCAGCTGTCGCTGCCTGTAAATTTTTTCTCGCGCCTGCATTCCCTGCGTTTAATTCTTCTTGACGGGCCATCTCCTGCGCCGCAAGTGTAATCTTACTTTCTAAAGCAACATACTCTTCCTGAAGCTGTACAAATTGTGGGTTGATGATTGTAGCGACCACCTGCCCTTTGCGAACAATATCACCCAGTTGCACGTTTAACGTTTTTATCACTCCGCCATATAAGGAAGTCGCATTTGCCTTGTTATTATTTGGCACACTCAACAGGCCGTTGGCTTTAATGGTCGTTTCAAGTTGTTTTTGTTCAATATTTCCAAAGGTGATGCCCACAGATTCTATCTGCTGTTCGTTGAGAGCTGTAACCGTCTCCGTCCCTTCTTCATGGCCTTCACCTCCACCTGCTTCAGTCGCGTTGTCCTGTGTATGTCCCTCGTCCCCCAGACGCGATGGCCCGCAGCTAAACAAAAGACTGCTGACCATAATTGCAAAAAATATACTGATTATACCTTTCATTGTACCTTTTATTTATTGTTGATGTAATTGTACTGAATTGCTGATTGATTATATTGATTGAGCACGTCTAAGTAATTTTGTCTAATCCCGATGGCCTGACTCAGAAACTGGCTCATCTCCCCAAAACTTATTTCACCAGTTCTATAACCTAGACTCGCGGCCTTTATAATAGCATCGGCCTGTTTGAGACCCGAAGTTTCATAAAATTTCAGCACAGCAGCATTCTTCTCGATTTCTGCCCAAGCGTTTATCTTATTTGTCTCAAACAGCTGCCTGTCGTATTCAAGTTGTCTTTGCTGCGCCTCCATTTCTGCCGTGGCAGCCTTTATCTTGTTGCGGTTGGCTCCTTGACCAAATACCGGAAAGGATGCGGCAACCGAGAACCCCGTAAATGGATCTTTTGCCCCCCAAAGTCGCTGCGAAAAAAAACGTCCGGAAAACTCGGGTTTATTTGTATTTTTTTGAACCGCGATGTTAGCCGAAGCGATAGCTACATTTTGCTGTTGCCGGGCTACAACGGGATGTGTCATACCCTCTAGGCTATTCTGTTCATCCTTTTCCACGTTGATTTTTTCCAGAGATCGATTTACAGGAAGCAACCATTCATTTCGGTTGAGCAACATCATCAATTGCTGTTGCTGAACGACCATATCCTTCTTATTTTGAATAATTTGTGCCTGCAATTCTCTCAAGCGCACCTCGGCAGCCATTTTATCCAATGCTGCAACATCGCCGGTTCTGAAGCGGAGCTCCGTCGCTTTGAACATGGCGGAATAAATGCTATCCAGTTCCACATACAGCTTTTGCCTGTCCTGCAAATACCAGAGTTGGAAATACGCATTACGTACTTCTTTCTTGATATTGGCGTCAAGCACAGCAGTATTGAGCTTCGCGTATTCTAGCTGCTGCCTGAAATAGGCTTTCCGCGCCGTATACAGACCGGGCCAGGCAATGCTCTGCGTAACCCCTATTTTCATAATTCCAGCTTTGTCGCTGGGACGATAATCCTCATTTTCTACAAAAATGCCTGTCTTTGGAATTTCGTTTGCCGTTTTGACAGTATAACCTGCACCTTCGATCTCTGCTTGGTTGACCTGATATTGTCGGTTACTTTTGAGCGCGATCTCGATCGCGTTTTGAAGGTCGATCCGTTCCTGGGAAATTGCATTAAAACTGTTAGCACACAACATAAAAATCAACACGATTCCCATGCTGCTGCCTATATTTCTTTTTTTCATATGTCTTGCGGAATTAAAAATTAGATACAACAAGGGCAGCACAAAGAGTGTCAGAAAAGTCGCTGACACAAGCCCTCCAATCACTACTGTAGCTAATGGCTTCTGCACTTCGGCACCTGCTCCCGTGCTCACCGCCATGGGCAAAAAACCCAGTGAAGCCACGGTGGCTGTCATCAGCACCGGCCGCAGCCTCGTCCGCGTGCCTTCTTTGATCCGCTGAAGAATATCATCCATCCCCTCCTTCTTCAATTGGTTGAAAGTGCCGATCAACACAATACCGTTCAGAACGGCTACGCCGAACAGGGCGATAAAACCGATTCCGGCACTGATACTGAATGGCATCCCTCGAAGCAGCAGTGCAAAAACACCTCCGATGGCACTCATTGGAATTGCAGTAAATATCAGCATCGCTTGCTTAAAAGAATGAAAAGTGAAATATAAGAGCATAAAGATCAGCAACAGTGACACCGGGACAGCAATCATCAACCGGGCGCTGGCTTTCTGGAGGTTCTCAAACTGACCGCCATACGTAATGTAGTATCCTGCCGGCAGCCTCACTTGAGTGGACAGCCGTTGCTGAATATCTTTGACGACACTTTCCACGTCCCTCCCGGCTACGTTAAACCCGATAACGATCCTTCTTTTTCCTGCTTCTCTGCTGATCTGTGCGGGCCCAAGCTTATAGTCTATTAACGCTACCTGTGACAGCGGGATCTGGATACCTGTATCCGTTGGAATCATCAGACTACGCACATCGTCGATACTGCTCCTATGCGTCGAATCAAGACGTACCACGAGATCAAAGCGACGTTCATTTTCATAGATCTGCCCCGCACTTTTACCCGCAAACGCGGTACTGACCACGTCGTTGACATCCTGTATAGTCAAACCGTAGTTGGCGATACGCGTACGGTCATAGACAATATTGATCTGTGGCAGACCAGATACACGCTCGACCTGCGGCGATGTTGCTCCGCGCACGACTTGGATCTGTGCCGCGACCTCATCAGCATAAGAAGCCAACGAGTCGATGTTCTCTCCAAAAATTTTGACCGCCACATCCTGCCGGATTCCAGTCATGAGCTCGTTAAAACGCATCTGTATTGGCTGGTTCTTTTCAAAAAAGACACCGGGTATAACTCCCAGCTTTTCAAGGATGTCGCCCCCCAGCTCATCATAGCTACGGCCTGACTTCCATTCTTTCTGAGGTTTGAGCACTACCATTAGATCAGTTGCTTCCGGTGGCATAGGGTCTGTGGGAACCTCCGCTGCGCCTGTTTTTCCCACCACCATTTTTACTTCATCAAAGCTTTTAATAATTCGGGAAGCCTGCATGGAAGTTTCGATACTTTGCGACAATGAACTTCCCTGAGGTAATATGCAGTGGAAGGCGTAATCTCCTTCCTGAAGCTGCGGGATAAATTCGCCCCCCATATTCTTGAAAAAAAATAGGCATATCGCAAACAGACCAACCGTCAGACCAACGATTATATACTTGAACCGAATAGCTTGCTGGAGCAAGGGTTCGTAGACCCGCTGGAGGCTCCCGACCAGTTTGTCGCTCAACGTTTTCTTATCATGGTGTCGTTTCGGCAGAAATAATGCACACATCATTGGAATATAGGTAAGCGAGAGTATCAGTGCCCCCAAAATCGCGAAGCTGACCGTCTGCGCCATCGGACGGAACATTTTTCCTTCTACACCCACGAGCGTCAGTATGGGTATATAAACGATCAGAATAATTATCTCGCCGAAAGCGGCACTGGTACGGATCTTGGACGCCGACTCAAGCACCTCATGGTCCATTTGGGCCTGTGTCAGTTTTTCGGTCGACTTCCGTAACCCCAGGTGATGAAGGGTGGCCTCCACGACGATCACTGCTCCGTCTACAATAAGCCCAAAATCAATGGCGCCCAAACTCATTAAATTGGCACTCACACCAAAAACGTTCATTAGTCCCAGTGCAAACAGCAATGACAGGGGAATCGCGGATGCTACAATGAGGCCTGCGCGAAGATTTCCCAAAAACAGCACCAGAACGAATATCACAATCAAGGCACCTTCGATTAGATTTTTCTCGACTGTACCAATAGCACGGTTAACGAGATCCGTTCGGTCGAGATATGGTTCGATGACGATATCCTCGGGCAGCGATTTTTGAATTGTTGGCAATTTTTCTTTTACTCGTTTAACCACCTCATTGCTATTCTCACCTTTCAGCATCATGACGACTCCACCAACCGCATCAACCTCGCCATTATAGGTCAATGCGCCATAACGTACGGCATGTCCGAATCGGACTTCAGCGACATCTTTAATATATACGGGAACTGCACCCGACTTTTTAACCGCGATATTCCGAACATCTTCCAATGAGGTTGCTAGACCGATACCGCGGATAAAATAGGCATTTGGCTTCTTGTCAATATATGCGCCGCCCGTATTCTGATTGTTCTTTTCTAATGCTGTAAAGATCTCAGGGATTGTGATATTCATAGCTTTAAGGCGGTTAGGATCAACGGCTACTTCATATTGCTTCAGTTCACCTCCAAAACTATTCACCTCCGCTATACCCGGCGTGCCGTACAACTGCCTAGCCACGATCCAATCCTGCATCGTCCGGAGATCTTTGGCATCGTACTTATGCTCGCTCCCTTTTTTGGGATGGATGATATACTGATAGACCTCACCTAGTCCCGTGCTCACCGGGGCTAGTTCAGGCTTTCCGATTCCGGGCGGGATTTCATCCACTGCTTCTTTTAACCTCTCATCAATAAGTTGCCTGGCAAAATAAACATCCACCTCTTCCTGGAAGACCACGGTGATAACCGAGAGTCCAAAACGCGAGATACTCCTGATCTCTTCTATCTTCGGAACAGTGGCGATGCGTTGTTCAATAGGAAACGTAACAAGCTGTTCGACTTCCTGACCGGCAAGAGTGGGGCAAGAAGTAAAAATCTGTACTTGATTGTTTGTGATGTCAGGCACAGCATCTATAGGTAATTTGCTGGCACTCCATGCACCCCATATAATAAGTAATAAGGTCATCATACCAATGACGATCTTATTGCGGATACTAAATTTAATTATACTATCTAACACGATTTATCTGATTAATGCTTAATTATGAGACCGTAAAAATCTCATTTCTTGTAATAAGTAGACTGCGAAACGGCACAAACAAAAAGCGAATCGGAAGAAAACTTTCCGACAGGCTTCGCCATTTGCAATAGTCAAGAATAAATTAAGTATTAATTTTAGGCGGCTGCCAAATCGTTCCGAAGTAGTTGGAAACAACAGTGCTATTGAAGACAGGCATGCGGTTGTCAAAATAGATGGTGACCGGGATGCCGTCAATTCGGGGAAGCTGATATTCGAAAACCGTTATATTTCCACTACAGCAATTGCAGTAACAAAAAATGGAACAGGCGTCATTATCCTCTTCATGGGTATGTGAATGGCTTACCTGCATTTCCAGACTCTCCTCGATACCTGGGCTCGTATCGCTACACGGAACAAAAGAAAGTCCCAGAATATAGGTGATCAGTATGAAAACTATTAGCCTCATCGTAAAGACAAATGTATAAAAATATTTTAAAAATTCGTCCTTCGATCGCTTTTCTTCATTTATTCATGCCGGAAATCTGTCACTAAGTTATAGGCTTACTATGGCCCTCCCAAAAAAGGCGCTTGTCGAAATAGACAAACGCCTTTATATCCAAAGACATCTACGCTAACACTTTCTGAAGACGCTGCGGGAATTCATCTATTCTGGAAATGCTCAGTTGCTTCATTACCTGAAACAGGTGCGCCTTAAACATATTGATCGTATGATCTCCGCCTGCATTGCCCAAAGCACCAACGCCATACATAAATGGCCTTCCCATAAAATTAAATTCAGACCCCACAGCATGCGCCCGGGCTAAATCCACTCCCGAACGGATCCCTCCATCCAGCATGATCTTTAACTTGCTCCTGTACTCCGGATTAGCAGCTAAATGGATCAGTGAGTTGATGGACGACTCGCTGGCATCCAGCTGCCGGCCGCCGTGATTGGATACAATTACTCCGTCCACTCCCAAGGCTATTGCAGCTTGCATATCTTCATCTGTAGCGATACCTTTCAATACTAGGGGGCCTTTCCAAAGATCTCGTATGGCTCGAATCTTTTCCACATCCACTTTACCTGTAAAAGTCCGGTTCATAAATTGTCCCAATTGCGCAAGATCTAGTCCTTTATCCATATAAGGCTTCAATGTTGCAAAAGAAGGAATACCATTGCGGAGTGTTTCGATGCCCCAGGTGGGGCACGCAAAAGCTTGTAGAATATTCGTAATATTCATCTTCGGTGGCATCGAAAGTCCGCTTTTGATTTCCTTATAACGGAGCCCAAAAGCAGGGACATCTACCAGCACCACAAGCACAGGACATTCCACCTCCTTCAAACGACGCAAAATATCGTCGCGCAGCGTGTTCTCGGTCGGATGGTACAGCTGAAACCAGGCCTTTCCCTCTGACACCTCCGCAATCCTTTCGATACTGCTTGTCGATACCGTGCTCAAAATATACGGTATATCATTTCTGGCAGCTGCTTTCGCCAAAATCTCTGGTGCATTAGGCCACATCAGTCCCTGCAGTCCAATCGGCGAGACGCCAAATGGTGCACTGTAACGACGGCCGAAAAGCTCGACAGACAGATCAATATCACCACTAGCCCGCAAATACTGAGGCTTTAGCAATATCTGGTCAAAATCGTTTTCATTGCGTGCAAGGTTAAGTTCTTCATTGGCCCCTCCGATCAAATAGTCAAATGCAAACTTGGGAATCCTCTTCTTTGCCCGTTTTCTTAAATCTTCTACGGAAGGGAATCGTGTATCATACGTAAACTTCTGGCTCATGATAATTGTGTTATTTAATTTGGCAGTCGTTTCTCTGCTCGCTTAATATAGTTAAACTTTAAATGTTGTTATTCAGCTGGCTAATTTAACCTTTTCGGCGGAAGGCCGCATCCTGCACTCACCTACCTACCGGTTACCCATCTCCCACGGCAGCTAATTTACTGTTCAGTTCATTGGATTGCTACGCCTACATTGCTCAATTTACACACTATATTAACAGATTTTTATCCAATCTTTCATTTTGGCGCCAAAATAAGCTATATTTAAACACGACTTAAGTGTAACATTACTGCTTGTATGAAACCCATTTTCGCGAAGATACTTGATGGCGGAGAAATAGCAACCTTTGCTACAAAAGAGGTGTGCAGGCCTTTCTTTTCCACGGAATTCCATTTCCATAGTGCCTGTCAGATGACGTATATTGTGCAAAGTGAAGGGACTCGAATTATTGGCGACAGTATAGACCGTTTTGCAAGCGGTGAACTGACTTTTGTAGGTCCCGATCTGCCGCATGTATGGCATAACGGACAAAACCAGCACGCGATCGTTGCCGGTTCGCACTCATTGACCCTTTATATCGAACCGGCTCCCATCATTGAAGCCTTCGGCAAGTTTTTCAAGACACACAAAATTGAATCCTTTTTGGCTTCATCAAAAAGAGGCATTCTCTTCCATGGCAAGACCAAAGAACTCCTGAAGGAAAAACTCGAGCAGATTGCTAAGTTGGATTACGGGTTCGAAAAAACCATTTTACTTTTAGAGATGATTGAAATAATGGTCCATTCGGGGGAATTCGAATATATTTGCAGCCCCGGTTATACGCACCGATACAATCCTGTGGACAATGAAAAGATAGACCGGATATTTAAATATGTATTTAATAACTTTAGCAGAGAAATCACCTTGGACCAAGTTGCGAAGATGTCCAGTATGTCAAAGCATTCGTTTTGCCGGTATTTCAGAACACGCACACAAAAGACCTTCGTGCAATTTGTGAATGAAGTCCGTATAAGCGAAGCGTGTCGTCTGATCGCTGAAGACGGATTACAGATCACCAATATCGCATATACCTGTGGATTCAACAGTTTGTCCAACTTCAACAAAATTTTCAAATCTATCAAAGGCATTACGCCCAGCAAATATAGAACTCACTTAAGCGAATAAATCGTTGCCGATGATAAATCACTCACGGCAGGTCCATTCAGCAATTTACCGTCAATATCAAAGCGAGAACCGTGGCAAGGGCAATCCCATGATTTTTCTGCGGGGTTCCAGTTTACCGTACAGCCCATATGGGGGCAAGTGGGCGACAATAGATGTAACATTCCCGTTTGGTCCCGGTATACGGCTATTTGCTCATTATGATAGGACACCACTTTACCTTCATTGAGCTGTATATCTTTGAAATGGTCTAATTCCTCTGCCGACAGCTTATCTTTGATAAAGTGGCCGGAAGCATTGATGCCTTCTGAAATTACGCTTTTTGCACTGGCTATGGGCTTGATCCGTCCTGGCGATAGCACTCTACTCAAAGCGGTTTCTTTGCCAGCGATAAGGTCAGGAATGATCAGTGCTGCCATGGAGCCAAAGGTCATTCCATTGCCACCGTAGCCCGTCGATATGTAGATATTGCGCTCGTGCGGCATCCGTCCAATATAAGGCAGTCCGTCGGCAGAGACGTAATATTGTGACGACCATTTTGCTACGAATTCCCCATCGGGGAAATGTGTACTCACATATTGCTGCAGTTCGTCGAAGTGTTTTTCGGTGTCCTGGTCATCACCTGTCTTGTGGTCGAATCCGCCGGCAATAAGGTAGTAATCCTCTCCTGATCGGTGGTAGCGACAATAATGATATGGATCATAAAGGTCAGCAGCCTGACCAAGCTGCTGGGGCTGATTTCGGAGTTTTAACGCGAGTGCGTAGCTTCGGTAGGGCGCCAGCAAAATACTAAAGCGATTTTTCCCAGGAGGAATATGGGTGGCCCAAATTAGATCTTTTGCAGTAAATGTACGTCCATCTTCCGCTTTTAATGTGATCAGCCCGTTGCTGTTATTAAAGTCTTTGACACGCTGCTGAACCAGCAGCGCTCCCCCAGCCTTGATATATACATGCAACATACCATTAAGATACTTTAATGGATGAAACTGTGCCTGTCCCTCAATGCGAATTGCTTTTTCAAACGGTAGATTGAATGGAATATTACTTGTTTCAACAGTTTTTACGCCCAAGTTTCGATGTGCTTTCAGTATTTTGTCCAATTGCTCGTTTTGCTGTTTCTCGGCACTAAATAAAAAAAAATCGCATTCGGCAAAATCACAGTCTATGGCGTAGGTTCGGACATTGTCGTGGATATACGTTAACGTATTCTGCGCGCTATCGGCAAGTAACTGCGCTCCCTGCTGTCCAAAATTGTTGATAATTTCGTCATAGGAAGCATCGAAAAAGTTATTAATGTGGGCAGTGGTCCCTCCTGTCGTACCAAAACCCGGAGTTTCTTTCTCGATCAGAAGACAGTGAATACCTTTATTTTGCAGTTCTAACGCCAGCGTCACACCTGTAATGCCTGCGCCGACGATAATAGTATCGTATGCCGATTCTTTTGCATGATTACGAAAATCATATCCTGGAGCTTTCTGCCAGAAGCTACTGTTAAAGCCGTCACGTTTCATAGACTAATCAATTTTAAAAGGCCGGGAAAATGGAACCCCAGCCTTTCGTGGTATAATTCATTATGGTTTGCGGAAATTGAACCCATACTGCGATACTATAGTTTGCCGAATAAATACGTAAAAAAAACAAGAAATACGCCTTCGCTTGCCGGTCAAAACCTTCCTTTTTCAAATCATGTTCCTATAAAAAATAAGAATAGACTTAGAACGACAATCATGAAAAGCGACGCGAAAGACTACCTCGATGCAATCACTCCTACGTGGGTGAAGGGTAAAAAAATATTGGTCACAGGTGGCACAACTGGAATTGGGCGAGCAACAGCACTTCTGCTCGCTGCGCTCGGCAATGATATATTCGTCTGCGGACATCACGAGCAACAGCTGGAAGACACATTGCGCGACTATGAAAAGTTTGAGATGGCGGGATCGCTGCGCGGGATTGTGGTAGATCTCGCCACTCAAGAAGGGATTGAAAAGCTTTTCAAGGAATTTGACGATCAGTATGACCAGCTGGATATATTGATTAACAATGCGGCAATTGCTTTTCAGTCTGTAAAAGACGGTAGCTATGCGGACCAGGATTATTTGCTTCGGACAAATATTCTCGGGAATCTCGCCTGTGCCCGTTCAGCATTAATTCGGATGGAACCTCGCGGTGCTGGGCATATCGTAAACGTAGGTTCGATGAGTGCGGACGTTCGGGAGGCGCAAAGTTCCGTATACGTCTGCTCCAAAGGTGCTATTCAGGCATTTACCGAATCTCTTCGTAAAGAAGTCAATCCGAAAGGAATCCAGGTGTCGCTAATTGAACCCGGCGCGGTCGGTACTGATATGCAACCTTATCCACCGGAAGAGCAACAACAAAAGATTGACGATATGGACATGCTGTACGCCGAAGATATCGCGCGCGCAATAGCTTTTATCGTGTCGCAGCCTATACGGACAGGAGTTGTAGCCATGCAGGTAAAACCACTGTTGCAGATTATATAACCAGTTTAATTACTGCACATCAACGCGCTGTTGTCAAAGACTATTGGATATTTAATAGGAATTTTGGACCTGTAACTTGTGTTATAGACGTCCCATCACTGTCTACAGGCTAAACAATGTAAATAATGAAAAAGAACAAAAATAAGAAAAACTTGTTCGAGCGATTTTCAAATTGGGCAACCCATGCCACTGGTAGTTCCGCCGCCTTTATTTTGGCGACCTCTACCGTGATTATCTGGGCAATAAGTGGTCCCGTATTCAATTATTCCGAAACTTGGCAGCTCGTCATCAACACAGGGACAACTATTGTCACCTTTTTAATGGTTTTTCTAATACAGAAATCGCAGAATAAGGACTCCAAAGCAATCCATTTAAAACTTAATGAGCTGATTGCTTCGCACCAGGGGACCAGTAATCGTATGGTGAACCTCGAAGATCTAAGCGAAGACGAACTGGACCAACTTGCAAAATTCTATTCGCATATCGCGGAATTAGCATTAAAGGAAAACGACCTAACCTGCACGCACTCCATCGATGCAGCACGTGAAAATCACGATTCCAAAAGGAAAAGAAGACAAGGCGCTAGTCAAGATATGGATGTAGTATCAAAAGCAGATAAGTCCGGTACATCGACCAGAAAAAATGGCTGAGGTGCCTGTATTAGATGAGTAGTTTAGAAAGGGGCCATCCGTAACGTAGGACGGTCCCTTCATTTTCCATTTTACTTACCAAAGTGGTGACTTAAATTTTAATCGTGCCCTTCAGTTTTCACAATTTTATTGTAAATTCCTAACAATAAAAATGGGGCTGCCCATTGGCCGACGAATAATGCAGTCTTGTCATTAGCCATGCATTTGAGCGCTGCTGACACGCCCATGGCAACCAATGCTGCGCCCAAAAATAACGTGGACGGTACCTTCGAAGTCTGCTGTTCTATTTTTTTGGTAATTTCACCTTCATTTCCTGTAGTTAATGCCATAATATCGATGTTTAAAGTTTAAAAATATTGTTTATTCTATGATCTATTTAATTCTGGAAGCGCAGCGGTCTCCGATCATTGCGCTTCTTGCGTTAAGCTCTGTGAGTTGAACAATAAGTTTACTGTTTTGGTTTACTGAATTCACTATAATGATTCAGATCACGCATATTTCGCTTTCGCAAAGTAAAAACACGTTCTAAAGGCAAGTATACCTCTTCGCTGCAGCTTTTTTTTCGTATAAATCAAATTGGAATGCGTACTTATTCGCTTAACCATATGTTGGTTACTTTCGTTCAATAGGTAGAACCAAATGTCAAGAACCATGAATAAAACAGAGATCGAACAACAACAAAAGCACCAAGGAGTGCCTGTTATTGCAGCAGCTATTGTATCTCAGCCTGGACCGGAAGACTTTCCCGGCGAAATACCCAACCAGCCTGAAGAGGAACTGCCAGAAAACGACCCCAACGAACAGCCCGAAATACCTGATGAGGATGACTTGGGATTTGATGAGGAGGTAGGAATTGAAGGTGAGAATGCATTTCCTGAAATCGACCAAGAAGAATGGGATCAGAGCGCTAATGATGCTGAGGGACTACCTTCTGAACCGATGTCGCCACCGTCAGACTTAGACGAAACTACTATTTAAGGGATTGACGACATGTAATGGGTTATGACGGATCTCGTCATAACCCGTTCCGGCTTGCCAGCATTCAATTGTCCAGTTATTTTTCTAAACCAATAGCTTGTTCTGGAAGCCAAAACGAACTAAACCGGCTGTGTTCTTTGATTTGGTTTTTTCAATGAGCTGCTGCCGGTGTCCTTCTACCGTACGCTTGCTTAAAAAGATCTGATCTGCAATCTCTGCATTTGTATATCCTTGGGCGATCAGCTCTAAAACCAGCATGTCGCGTTCTGAAATGTCGTATCTGGCCATCACTTGCGCTCTGTCAGCTTCTGTAGGTGTAAACTGCACGGAATTACTGATCAGATTGATGCTTAAAGCCGAACTGATGTAACGGATGCCGCGTTGTACTTGCTGGATACCAAATAAAATTTCTTCGGCATGCGAACTTTTAAGCAAATAGCCGTCAGCACCGCTACTTAGGGCTTCCTGTACGGTAAAGAACTTATCATCCATTGACAACACAATTAACTTTACTTCAGCATATTGCTGCTTCACTTGCTGAATAAACTGGATGCTGCTCATACCGTCCATATGAATATCGGTTAAGATCACATCCGGATGTACACCTCGAGCCAAATAGGCTAAAGCACCTTGCCCATTTTCTGCTTCTGCAATCACAGTTATATCTTTTTGAGCTTCTAAAATCAATCGGAAACCGGACCGTACCAGCCTATGGTCATCTACCAAAACTAATTGCGTCATAGTTTGCTATACTTTTATATAATAAGTGGATTTTTCAACAAAAACAGCCTTCGGTTAAAAATAGTTTTGGAAAAAGCAACTTCGTTATTCATGAGTTTCAATGACAATTCATCGGCCGCATTAAGAATTTCTACGCATCGAAAACGTATCCATGGCGAATACTGCTTGAAATACGCAAAATTCCGCTTCCTCAAACACAACTTTCTTGATGCTTGTTCCTATTGCGAATAGACAAACAAAACAGAAGCATATGTTTACATCCATTGTAATTGGCATCGTATTTATCCTGGTGGCGACCTATATCATAATCCATTATAGGCGCAAAGGGAATGACACGCGAACTAAAAGAAATCGTTAATAATTAATAATTAGTATCATGAAAACCATTTTAAAAACTCTCGGCTTATGCATGGCCATTTTCGCCTGGGCCATGGTTGCCAAGGCGCAGGACACTGCAGCGACCACCGGCGCACAACAAGGTGATCTGGATTTTGCAAGCAAGGCTACCGCCAGCAACAATTTTGAATTACAGGCAGCCAATATTGCACTGAGCAAATCCCAGAATCAGAATATAAAGCAGTATGCACAGATGATCGTTGATGATCATACCGCCGCCGGCAATGAATTATCCACATTGGTAAAAAACAAAAACTGGCAGTTGAATACAGCAGACGATCAGAATTATAAAGATATGATCGATAAGCTGAATAATGCTGACGCCGCAACTTTTGACAGTGTATATACTGACATGATGGTAAAAAGCCATCAGGATGCCATTAATCTTTTTAAAGACGCCAACACAGGCACGGCTACTACTGATGCCGACTTACGAAAATTTGCCGGCGATAAGGTGCCTAGGTTCGAAAAACATCTAGATCAGATAAAAACTATAAAACCGACATCCAGCACAATGCCCAACGGGGGTACGTCTAACAGCAGTATCCCAGGCACACCGACGCCAGGAAAAACCAAGATTCCAAAGCCCACATTGAAATAATATCATAATTACTCCACCTTTCCAATTCGGGGACAAAGCCAATAGCTTTGTCCTCCAACTTATTAAATATATTTGGTATGGAACAGACATTTGACTATATTCATGAGCTCCTCAACAGACAAATGGCGCTCCGCGCAAAAATTGAAGCCAGCCCTATTGCTGGTGAGCTAGAATTGTCGTATAACAACGATTACTATCAGGAAGAAGCCAGAAGTATGGGGCTCGCCATGATCCGCGATGGTTTTGGCGATGAGGGCGAACAGTTAATACTTGATTTCACGAACGAACACTATCCCGACCGCGTAGAGGACGAGCGCATCTGGATTAAAAAAATGATGCGTTACCTGAATGCCATTACGGATACATTGATCGATAACTTTCACGCCGAAGGTTACAAATGGTTACAGGGAAATGTAGACATGCCTAACGAAAATGCTATCTTCTACCCAATTCACGAACTGAATGCTGCCAGCCTCCAGTCTTTTGAGCTCGGTCTCAACACCGTGGTGGACCTCAGGCAAGCAAATGAAGTCGAACAGCTACAAGGCTGGGCTTACTACCGATCAGAAGAGTGATCAATGCCGTAAAGATCTTTAAGCAGAGCTTACTTTGGAATCATCCACCGCAGCTTCTGCTTTGATCTGTTCCAAAAACTTGCTCCTGAAATTTTCTATTTGCTGTACATTGTGAATGCCGACCTGCACGAACAGTACGTAAGCATCGCCGGCGATATCTTTTGTAAGTATTTTAATCGGTACGGTACGATCTATTTCCGGAAATGTATGAATACAGTTTTCGAGCCAACTTTTCCATTTTTCAATGTGCCGCGCGGTCGTGAATGTTAGCTGCAAATTTAAACGGATATCGGACTCTTCAAACGTCCAGTTCACGAGCCTGCCTGAAAGCAGGTCCCCATTTGGAATGATGACCTGAGCGCCTTGATCAGTAAGCAAGGTACTGGATCGGATGCCCACTTGTTTGACTTGTCCTTTTTTATCTGCCAACTCGATGTAGTCCCCGACTTTAAACGGGCGTTCAAACACCAGGATAACGCCCGAAACAAAATTATTAATGATATTCTGCAGTCCCAGCCCGATTCCGACACTGAGTGCCCCTACAATGACGGTCAGCTTATCTATGCCAAGGCCCAAAATTCGGATTCCGATCAAAAAACCTATGATAAAAACAAGTACCCGTACCAACGGCAAAAGAGCTATTCGACGTTGGTTGTTTTGCGCCCCAGGCTGATCCAGCAACTCTTTAAGATTTTTTTGGATCCAGTTTGCCATGGCCACAACAGCAACGGCTAGCAAAACATCGCCATAGGTATAGGTAATGCTCCCGATATGATGGCTGGTGTTTAGCAGATGCTCCACTACGCGACGTACTTCGCTGGTCAGATGCAGGGAATTTGTCCACACAATAATGACTAGGATAATGGTAAAAAGGTGTGTTATCCGACGAATTGTGGCAATAAGCCGAAATTTGTCCAACCTGCGTACAAATCGGTCTGCCTCGGCATTTTCGTAAGAATTGAGCACATCATGCGCCAGCATATCCCGGAAGCCACGCAAAGACAACGCTTGCAGCAGTCCGATTCCACCAGCAATAGCACATGTCCGTGCAAGATTCATAAAGCCCGCAATATGAAATATCACAGATAGCGATATGATTACCAACAATGCCCATCGGGATAAACGATTCAGATGATCAAGCGGATTCTGATTTGCGGTCTTCCGCCCCAGCGCCCATATCAGGCCGATCCCAAAAATATTAACAATGACGGATAAACTTCTCGTGAACAGATCCGTCCCAAGCAACAAGTTGACTATCAGAAGTGCGATATAATACAAGAAGACCAGGCGCATCACCCTGATCTTAAACGTCGGCAGCTCGGAGCGCGTCAAAAGATACAAGAAACTAAAGATCAAGAGGTAGCTCAGTTCCAGTACAAGTACTGGAATCCGGAAAGAGGTCAACGGCAGTGCGATCAGGAAAAAGACACCCAATTTTAGGATCGGAATCCACCAGGGCTGATTGCGATGAAGCGGTAGCCGCTCGCTTCGTCCAACATCCTGCCGGCGCATCCGATAAAGCCAATAAAGGTATGCCAGGCTAACCAAAAGTAATAAAAAGCGGCCGTCCCAAGCTTGATCAACATAAGGCATGGAGAGGCCATCCTGCTCAAGATTTTTATGCATAAGCGCGAGCCATCGCCCCCAGAACGGATCACTACGCTCAGATTGAAGCAGCTGCTGTTGCTGCCGCACTCTCATAGCTAGTTCAGCTAAATCCATCTGCAATGCTTCTGCTTCCTGATCCAATACCGTAGCGCTGTCTTGGACAGCCCGCCACACTGTGGCTGTCGAATCTTGGGGTATGGTCTGGTTACGAAATAACTTGATCTTATGTTGCAGTCTATTAAGATTCGGCAGCATACGGTCGATGTACTCCCCCGCTTGCCTCGGTATTGATAGATCCTGCTGCTGCCTTTGCCACGCTACATTGCGCTTGACGCTATCTAGCCCCGCGTAGTACTTATCTAGCTGCTGTCGCCATTGCTGTAGATATCCGCGTGCCGTGGCGAGCGGATTCTCGGGAAGCGAATCTTTGAGAGTAGTCGTATCCGCCGAAAGCCGATTGCTGTCTTGTGCACGCACTGACGCAAAAAAGAGGCTAAGGTACAATATGCATCCTAGCCTCGTAAACAGTAATACTGAAATCCATATGTTGCGCATACTTCTTTTCTCCGTATCTATTCAGGTCGTGCAGGCGATGGCTGCCGCTGCAAACTGTCAGTCCTATCGTTCCCTAATGAGTCGTTAGTGGACATACCCGTGGTATCCAGGTCAGGTGTCATGGATGAATCATACGTAGCATTGGAGTCAGCTCCTTTATTGCTGTTGTTGCCGCAGCCCCACAATCCGAGGAGTGCTAACAGAGTGAAAAAAACTTTTTTCATAAGTCTATCGTTCATTTTTAAATTTATTCGAAAGTTGAACAGTAATACAGCTCGAAAAGTTGTATCAAGAGGCATTTTAAGTAGTTAACAGATCAAAGTCGTACAACTACGTGGAGTAGTATCGGTCCTTATAAGGCCGTTGAATGCATCATGATGTAAACACTGGCCCACACGTACTACTACGACATAATGCGTATTAACTTGGATTATAGCATTTGGCAGAACCCTATCCATACTTACAAAGTTCTTTTCAGAAACTCTTTATGCAAAATAGTATTCAAAAGATCGCTGTCCTGCGGGCCACTAATGGACTGGGTGACCTATTGGTCTGTCTTCCGGCAGTTAAGGCTCTTAAAGAAATTTATCCGGCCGCAGAAATCATCCTGTTCGGACTACCCTGGCATCAGCAGTTCATTACTCCGGGACGCTGTGCATTTGACCGCGTCATTCCGGTACCGCAATGTTACCGTGTATCTTCACTCTCCGATCCTGAGGAGCCAAATACGGAATTCTGGTCGTTGCTCGATGACGAAAGCTTTGATATCGTTTTCAATTTTCAGGGTTGCCACCCACGTTCAGCAGCATTTATCCAACATTTAGGAGCTCGCCTTACAGTAGGCCATACCCCCCCTACGCCCTATCGATATGACCTTCAGGTTCCATATACATATTATCAGAACGAGGTACTACGCTATTGTGAACTGGTGAGTCTGGTTACCAAACGTCCATGTCCACTCGATCCGGTGGTCTCTTTAAAAAACCAAGAGTTCGTACAAGCTAATATATTACTGAAGGAGGCAGATATAAAAGGGCGATTCATCGTGTTTCATCCAGGCGCTACTGATCCACGCAGACGCTGGCCGGCCGAAAAATTTATACGCTTAGGCGATCGGCTTTCCGAGCACAACTATAAAATTGTGCTCGCCGGCGACGTGTATGAAAAGCATATTATTGACCACATTCGGGAGCAGATGTCCTGTTCAGCAGTGGCTCTCTATAGGGGAATCTCCTTAGGGGTGCTGGCGGCTTTGCAGTCTAAAAGTTCATTAGTCATTTCAAATGACACCGGCCCTTTGCACCTAGCGCGTGCGGTAGGCGCCAGTACGATAGGTTTACTCTGGGCGCCAAATGTGATTAACTGGGGGCCTCTCAGCGGCCACCGGCATCGTATATTGATAGATTGGGAGCTACGTTGTCCAAAATGTGGCATCATGCCGAATAATCCGTATCCTTTTGAACCCAAAACAGCGCAGTGCGAACACCTCTATTCGTTTGTTGATCATATCCCTGTAAGTGAAGTACTGGACGAAGCACTCAAACTTCTGCGGCTTGCATAAGCGCAATTACAAGGTTCGTAATCAATCGTTCTTTTTATCGCGGTCTAAATTGTCCAAAGGAATGCCAGAACGGTTATTTTCCTGTTGCGTTGTTGTATCCTTACCTCGGCTGCGCTGCAAATTGTCTAGGGGTAGGCCATTTTTTTTACCAACGGTATCCGCCGGACCGTTCGAATTCGCTTCCATTTTCTGCTCCCCGCTGCCGCAACCAACCAAGGTAGAGCAACTTAATATCAGGGTAACAAGTATTGTTGCTGTCTTCATATACATATATTAATTGGTATCACTTGCTGATTTTTAATCCTTACCGGTCTGACTATGTGGAGCATCCACCGGTTTCGATTCCGGTGACCCCTTTTGACGTAGGAATATGGTGAAAAAGACAATGGCTAGCACAGATAGAAACTCACTTTGCCAGTTCTGAAAAGTTTCGAACCAGAATTCCGGCATGATGAGGTAAGCCAGAGCACCGTCCGTCGGTAATCCGTCAAGGAGCTGTTCTGCATTATGGTGCCGCCAGCTGCCATAGAAATGTACCGCCCAGCTCACAAGAAAAAGTACGGCAAAACAGATAAATAGAGATGAACTGTATAGACGCAACATCCAGCCACCCCTGCGCACAGGATATGGAGCATCTGCATTTGGCTGAGGGTCTCGGTCCACCGCCTCGGGTTCGTCGAATTTTTTCGATTCAGCAGACCCCCATTGGCGGAGACCTACTGTCAGCAATACGTACATGGCCATTTGCAAGAATTCACTTTCAAAGTTCTCAAAGGTGGCCGATATACAATGTCCTGTCTTCAGGTAGCTAAATAAAGGCATAGCCGGGTAATGAGCCTGCTGCAACTCTTCATTATACACTTTCCAGCCAGTGAGTAGCTGCATGCACAAAGTACATATAAAAAGACCCAAAAACACAAGGCTCAAGCCATTGCGATAAAAGTAAGAATATGCTTTTTTTTCTTTCATATTTATAGTGTTAACAATAAGATTGCAGTGTGGTCACTTCTTTTTCAATGTAAAACTAATCCGGCCATTGGGTTCCATAAGGGCTACTTCAACTTCATCTAGCTGTGTACTACGCGTTTCCAGCCGTAGACTAGTCAGCAGATCCGTCCTACTCACGCCAAGTCGTTGCATCTGATCCCATTGTATCCTGCCTTCTTTATATAATACCGCAGGCTTCCCTTTGATTAAATCGCCTAAAAGGGGAAAACGCGTAGCCAGCTGTGCCAGCAGTTTATTCGTAATAATCATCACAAAACCTGCTGCCACTGTCGGCACGAAAGGTGAGGCACCTACGATACCCCTGGCCAATACGGATCCCAGCATGATAATGATAACAAAATCGACACCCGATTTTCGGCCCAGTATTCTCATACCTCCTAAGCGTACTAAAAACAGGGCTACAATAAACATGATCAGCGCCCGCAATGCCATCTGAACAACTGTCAGTTCTTCACCCGAGCCAAACAATGTTTCCATGGATACTATTGCGTTTATTCACGTATTAAACTATATACTATGCCACCTGCTATCGGTCAGATGATTAGACCGCTAAGTTCATCAGAGGTACCTCAATCGCTTCTGAAGTCAAAACGGCTATACTGTGGCATGTTCAGGAAGAGAACAATAGCTATGCACCGCGGTTGGTTAAATGTAAAAATTAAGTAATTATACTGCATGCTCACGTTCAAATACGCTTTCAGGCAGTATGCCAAACCACAGGGATCGGCAGGCTGTTTTACAGAAAAAGAAAACATGATACACCTCGATAATCTACCTGAAGATTGTTTATCGTTCTTTCGGGATACTCTTCAACTGCTTCATGCAAGCGGAAGCCAATTTATGGTCGGCGGAGCTCTAGCTATGTTTCACTACACCGGAATCACAAGGCCCACCAAAGATCTGGACATCTTCTGCAAAAGCAGCGAGTACCCCAACATTTTAAAACATTTTGCAGCCTACGGTTATAAAACCGAGCTTACCGACGTAAGGTGGCTGGCGAAAATATATCAAGAGCCATACTTTATCGATATCATTTTTGACAGCGTTAATCACAACTGCACGGTCGAACAGGATTGGTATGACCGCGGTCCTGAAGCAGTGCTGTTCGATACGAAAGTGCGCTATATTCCTGCTGAAGAACTTGTCTGGTGTAAGCTTTATGTTCAAAACAGAGAACGCCACGACAGTGCAGACATCAACCATATCTGGCTACGGTATGGACGAAAATTTAACTGGGATCAGCTGCTCATGCGTATGGATCAGCATTGGCATCTGCTCTTAGCTCAGCTGATCATTTTTCAGTTTACGTATCCCCATGACTACAAAGAGATTATCCCAAGAGCGCTATTTGACGAACTTATCAAAAGAGCACAACAGCAATATGACCTCCCAGCTTGCCTGGAAAAAGTCTGTATGGGTCCATTGATTGATCAAACCCAATATCAGATCGACATCAAGGAATGGGACTATAAATCATACACTATAAAAACAGTTTAACTATGCCAACAAAAACAACAATCGCCGCCATGGGCGATATTCATATCAACGTCAATCAGGCCGGGAAATGGAAACCCATATTTGAGGAGATTTCGCAAAAAGCAAAAGTACTGCTACTTTGTGGAGATTTAACTGATACTGGTGATGAGGAGGAGGCACAGCTTCTGGTAAGTGAACTGCAAGCGATCAAACTACCCATCGTCGCGGTACTGGGTAATCATGACTATGAAAAGGGCCGACAGAAGCAGATCCGTCAGATTCTGGTAGATCATAAGATCACCGTTTTGGACGGCGAGGCCATTGTCATCGAAGACATAGGCTTCGCAGGGGTCAAGGGTTTTGGCGGAGGGTTTGAACGCTATATGCTTTCAATGTTTGGAGAGGATGCCATGAAGAGCTTTGTCCAGGAAGCCGTCAATGAGTCATTGCTGCTTGATCGTGCACTGGCACGGCTCGAACAGGAGCATGCGTCAATCAAAAAGGTCGCTCTGCTTCATTATGCCCCTATTTCTGAGACCGTCGAGGGCGAACCTAAGGAAATCTACCCGTTTTTGGGTTCTTCACACTTAGTGGAACCGTTACAACGCCGCAAGGTAACGGCCGCATTCCACGGCCATGCTCACGCTGGGAAATTTAACGCGCTGTCGCCTGCCGGTATACCTATTTACAATGTGGCGGTTCCAGTGCTTAAGAGCCATCATAAAAACGATACCTGCTACGCGTTGATTGATATTTAATCACAAAAACCACGTCGAGCGACTGACGTCGCTAGTCGCTCGACGTGGTTTTTCGCTTTAATATCTGTTTTAGCTGAGCATGTAAGGTGATAATATTGCCGACAAGCAGGGTTTCTTTGAGGCCTGCACGGAAGCGCTTTTTCATAATTCTCTTCACCAGTTGGTGGCTTACCTCTCCATTTTCCTGCACTTTAGCTAGCAGTCGAAGCGAGATAAATGCTAATACGGAAGCCAGCAGAAATAGAAAGTTCCACTCATGCAGGTAAATCAGTTTGGCCATCGACTGTAGACCGGGGCTTTTCCAGGAGATACTGATCTGGAGCTCGCGGGTGGAGAAGTAATCCACTAGTAAGCCGCCGAAGATCGGACCAAGAGCTGTAAAAAATGAAGCGACCATATTTTTGACAGTGATATAAATAATCGCATCTGTTTTCGGGGCAAGCTTAAGACCGATATTGGTGAGTGCTAGATTAATCCCTCCGGTAGATACGCCCGTCATGATGTGAAGGAGCACTAACAGCACCAGATTGGGCAGAGCACGCGAATATATACCGACAAATATCCAGAGTAAAATACAGCTAATATAAATTGGAGCGGTTAGGTAAATAATACTTTTATTACTGTATCTATCCGACAAATTCCCCCACAATCGCAGTCCGGCCACACTTGCGATCTGACTGACCACCGTCAGCAAAATGACCACCTTCATGGACAGCCCGAGTGTCTTCAGCATAAACACGGTGAAAAACGGAATCGCAAGATTGATCGCCAGTAACCAAGCGGCGTTGAACAGTAACAGGTTTTTAAAATTCGGATTTTTAAGCGGTTCAAGCAGTAATGGCCCAAGATTGCCGCCTGACATGTGCTGTTTCGGTTCACAGGCCTGCACGAGAAAAAAAGCACCTGCCGCCCCTATCAAGCCTGCGGAAAAAAAATATACACCATAGAGATCCGAAAGTGTCTCCGGAGCCCGGTTACCATAATAATCGACCAATGCTGCCACAATCAGGCTGACCGCGATATTCGTCACTTGCATCACCCTAGTTCGCTTTGAAAAGTAGCTTCCCAGACGTTGTTCGGGTACAAGATCCTTGATCCACGAGTTCCAGCCTGCACCGCCGACCGCACTCAGAAAATAATGAATAAACATAAAGCCGAGCAGTATATTGAAAGAAAGATTGGCATTGCTCCACATAACAAAGCCGATCAACAAAAGTGGCAACTTCGCAATAAATACGGAAAGCACCGTAATCACCTTACGGTTAGGATAACGTTGGATCAATACGATGGTCAGCAACTGTGCTAGATTGCACAATGTTGGAAAAGAAGCGAGCAATCCAATCTGAAAATTGCTCGCCCCGAGCAATAAGGCTGCTCCCATCAAGATAGCCCCGCTGCTCAGGCAGACAACGATCTCTGAACATAGCCCATCAATGATAACCATCCGGAGGCTTCTCTCTATTTCTTGTGGCTCAAGATGATGCTTCGGTCTGATATCCATAGCGTTTTCTGATGTAACGTCCATTAATTGGGTTTGGTTGTTATTGGACGCAATTATAGGTTTTAATACGTCTTCAAGGGTATTTCTTTCCTTCAATTGAGTATTAGTCCATTCAACCAAGTTACATTTATAACCGTTCATCAGGCAAAGGTCTGACACGGTCGTCATAAGCCGTATCACCACAGGTTGAACAAAAAAGCACAACTATGACACACAAACCGCGCATATTAACATGGCATATACATGGTTCTTACTTGTATTATTTATCTCAGGGAGATTACGTTATTTACATTCCGTATACGCCTGAACGCGGTCCCCGGTTTGTGGGCAGGGGCAATACATTTCCTTTCGGCGAAAACGTTATCGAGGTTCCAGCCAATGAGGTGCGCAACCTCGAGCTTGATCTCATTCTTTTTCAATGCGACGAAAACTATCTGGAAGATCAATATGCTATCCTTTCAGCTTCACAGCAACAACTGCCGAGAATATATATTGAACATGACCCTCCTTGGAAACACCCGTGCGATGAGGTTCACCCGGTAACCAATCCGGCCGTAACATTGGTACATGTAACCCATTTCAATAATTTAATGTGGAAGTCTTTAGTCCCTGACGTCCGTATTATTTCCCACGGCGTAGATGTCCATGGAGCAGTGTACAATGGGCGGCTTGAGAAAGGGATCGTTGTTATTAACAACTTGCCAGCACGGGGACGCATGCTCGGAAGTGACATTTTTGAACATGTAAGCAAACAAGTTCCACTAGACCTGATAGGCATGGGCAACGAGCCGATAGGTCTCCAAGAAGTGCTGCATCCTCGCCTGCCTGATTTTATCAAGGACTATCGTTTCTTTTTTAATCCAATCCGGTATACCAGTCTTGGCCTTTCTATTTGTGAGGCCATGATGGTCGGCTTACCAATCGTTGGGCTTGCGACGACCGAGCTTTCGACAGTAATCGAGAATGGGAAAACAGGTTATCTCGGACTGGATATCGATGAGCTTGTCGAGAAAATGAAAATGCTTATTGACAGTCCGATGCACGCGCAAAAGCTCGGCGCTCAAGCCCAACAAAAGGCACAGGAGTTGTTCGATATCAGGCGCTTTGTAAAACAATGGGAATATTTAATACACGAAAAAATTAACTAACACTCTTATATCATGCAAAAGAAAATAGCTTTTATCAGTGACCATGCCTCGCCGCTGGCGACTTTGGGCGGCAAGGATAGCGGCGGTCAGAATGTCTATGTAGCGGAAGTAGCTCAACAGCTTGCCCTGATGGGCTATCAGGTCGATATTTATACACGTTTAGAAAACACATCTCAACAGCAGCTTGTTTATTGGAAACCCAATGTCCGGGTCATCCATATTAAAGCAGGTCCCGAAACTGTCGTTCCGAAGGAAGAACTCTATGATTACATGGACGAATTCACAAAAAATATGATTGCATTTATGCAGTCAAATGCTCTTAGTTACCAGCTGGTTCATGCGCACTTCTGGCTGTCAGGCATGGTGGCCATGGAAATCAAAAAACAGCTGCATATTCCATTCGTAATCACTTTTCACGCACTCGGCGCTGTCCGTAGATTGCATCAGGGTTGTTCCGACAAATTTCCTAAGGTTAGGGAAAAGATCGAAAAAGAAATTATTTGGCAGGCCGAGCGTGTGATTGCTGAATGTCCAAACGACTTAAAAGATTTGATTCAGCATTACCAGGCTCCGCAGGATAAAATCGAAATCATTCCATGTGGCTATAACCCGGCAGATTTCTATCCCTTAGATCGGACGGAAGCGAAGGAAAGACTGAATCTTGATCCTACATATACCTATATATTGCAGCTGGGCCGCATGGTTAAGCGGAAAGGCATCGATAATGTCATTGAAGCGTTCTCTCACGCACAGCACGTCATTCCCGAGCTACGACTGCTCGTCGTGGGTGGAAACTTCGATTCCAGCGATGATAAAAGTGAGTTTCAACGTCTTGGGCAGTTGTGTGAAGCGCTCCATATACAAGATAAGGTTATCTTTACCGGGCAGAAAGAGCGTGATCTGCTCAAATATTACTACGCTGCCAGTGAGCTATTTATTACCACCCCTTGGTACGAGCCTTTTGGTATCACTCCATTGGAATCCATGGCATGTGGCACTCCTGTAATCGGCGCTGATGTAGGCGGAATTTCGTTTACTGTACGTAACGGAGAGACAGGAGCCTTAGTGCCACCCCAACAACCCCAACAGCTGTCGTCCGTTATTATTGATCTGATAAAAAATGAGAAAAAACGGACGAAGTTTTCCGTGAACGCACTAAGACATGTGCGATCTTTCACTTGGAAAGCAATCAGTGAAAGCATTGCGCAGCTTTATGAGCAGTGCATTCCTCAAGGAAGGGAAAAGGATATCGTCCTGCAGATCAAACAGCGATTTTTAAGTTCTTCGGACACTTTTGCGCGGGCGTCGGAAGTCCTGGCAATAGATATTGCCAGGTTGTCCCGTAAAATGGTCGAGACGCTGCGCAGCGGCAAGAAAATTATGATCTGCGGTAACGGCGGCAGCGCTGCCGAAAGCCAGCATTTTGCCGCGGAACTGGTCGGCCGGTTTGAAATACCCGAGCGCCCCGGTTACCCTGTATTGTCACTCAATACAGATTCGTCTGTGTTGACAGCCTGGGCAAACGATTTTGGTTATGATAGTATATTTTCCCGGCAGGTACAGGCGCTTGGTCAAAAAGGTGATATGTTGATCTGCCTAAGTACCAGCGGCAATTCAGCCAACATCGTTTCTGCATTACAACAAGCTGGTAAAATGGGAATCACATGCGTAAACCTTCTTGGGAAAGACGGCGGGGAGGCTTCGCAATATGGAGATCATAACCTGATCGTGCCTTCCGATGATACCGCACGCATTCAGGAAGTACAGCTACATATCATTCATCAGTTGTGTGCCTTAGTCGAACAACAGATAACGCTGTCGTCGGTAACACGGGAACATGTGTTGGTACACAAAAAATTAATTGCATAATTCATGGAAAAAGCTGTTTTTTTGGACAAAGATGGCACGCTCATCAAGGATGTCCCTTATAATGTAGACCCAGCCCGCGTCAAATTTTATCCAGATGTGTTTGCTGCATTACGGCTGTTGCAAAAAAGAGGATATAAACTAATTATCGTCAGCAACCAATCGGGCATTGCTAAGCGCTATTTCACAGTGGACGATCTTGAAATTGCATTGTCGGAACTTCGCGACCAACTCAAGTCCGAACATATTTTTATCGATGAAATATATTATTGTCCCCATGGCGATATCACCGATGAACCCTTATGTAACTGTCGTAAGCCACTACCCGGCATGCTTTTACGGGCAGCAGAAGAACATCACATCGACCTGTCTCAATCGTGGATGATAGGTGACATTCTCAACGATGTTGCTGCAGGTAGAGCTGCGGGATGTAAAACTATTCTTGTCGACCGTACGGGAGAAGAACGAATCTTGCACAGGATCGCCGATCCCAAATTTACCCCGGATTTTATTGTGGACGATTTTCATGAAATAAACCAAATCATTGCGTTAAAGAAAAGACATTATGAAGGATTTAGCATTAAATGAATTAGTCAAGAATGGATTTAACAGGCCCAGGGTGCTTGTGATCGGCGACTGCATGTTGGATATTTACCTTGACGGCGAATGCAAGCGTCTCGCGCCTGATGTCGCCGTACCGGTGCTGGATGTTCAAAGTGTAAAGCATTGCCTCGGTGGCGCCGGCAACGTGATCACAAATCTCGTCCATATGGGAGCAGATGTGAAGGTGGTGACTGTACTTGGTGACGACCAAAGTGCTCAGGTCATTGCACGCGAGTTGCGAAGACAGCACGTGGATACCAGTAGAGTCATCTATAACAGTGACTGTCAAACACTGACAAAAACCCGATTGCGCAGAGATCAGCAATGTCTTTTGCGGTACGACATCGGCAAAAAATATACGTTGAGCGACACCTTGCTTAAACGTTATTTGAATGATGTGAAGGCGGCCCTGGAAACGGTTGACATCGTTTTTATCTCAGACTATGACAAAGGTAATATACCCAGCGAGCTAATCCAGCTGCTCGTGGAAGAGCAGTTGCGGGATCGCAAAGTAATCGTCGTGGACAGTAAAGATTACTACCGGTACCGTGAGCTAAGACCCGATCTGATCAAACCAAACTACGAAGAAGCCCGCAAAATACTGGGGCAAGAAGAAGAAGAAGACCGTGTAGCACAGGCCATGCAGTGGTCCGAGAGTCTCTGCGTAATATCAAGTGCGCGCTGGGTTGCTCTTACGCTCGATAAAGACGGTGTTGTTCTACATAAAAGAGAACAGCCGTCCAAACACTTTCCCGTAACCGCATTAAAAGAAGGAAACTTCTCCGGCGCCGGCGATACCTTCCTCACTGCATTTACCCTCGCTTACTTTAATTGCGTGGATGAGGATAGTGCTATTGACTTAAGTATAAAAGCAGCACAGATTGGTATCCAGAAAAGCGGTACAGCATGCTGCAGCAATCAGGAGCTGGCAGAACATCTGGGCCAGCGGGAAGGCAAAATCCTGACTGACCTGGGTGCACTGGAAATGCTATGCAATAGGTTACGGAAAGATCATAAAATTGTATTCACGAATGGCTGTTTTGATATCTTCCATGCTGGCCATGCACACTATCTCGGTGAGGCAAAATCGAAGGGCGACATCCTTATTGTCGGTATCAATACAGACGAAAGTATCAGGCGCCTCAAAGGGTCTTCACGCCCCGTAAACAAACTCGCCGACCGCATCGAGGTACTCAGGGCACTGGAAGCAGTAGATTATATCGTACCATTCGGGGATAATCTTTCCGATAACCCCATCCCGATTCTGGAAATTGTAAAACCCCACGTTTTTGTTAAAGGTGAGGCTTATCAGCATGAATCGCTCCCAGAAGAGGGCTTGCTCCACATCTTAGGTACCCAAATCGTTTTTGTACCCCATGTTCACCAACAGTCCACGACAAAAATTATACAGAGGGTACAACAAAATAGTGATCAGGTGCTAAAAAAGATTGGCTGATATGAGCAAATGGAAGGACTGTAAAAATTTATTGGTCATACGGCTTGATAATATGGGCGATCTCATCATGACCAACGCTGCACTTCAGGAAATCAAGCTACAGATGCCTCAATGCAAAATCACACTGCTAACTTCAGCCATGGCGCTACCCATAGTCCCGTATCTTGGCACTGTGGACGAATCTATTCAATACGATGCTCCATGGATGAAGTTACTTGACCGTGCTGACGTTTCCCATACCGAATCGCTGGTTGCCGAGCTCAGAAGAAGCAAATTCGATGGTTGCTTAATCTTTAATGTCTACTCACAAAACCCCATGCCAGCTATTATGCTGGCATACCTGGCGGGAATACCAAAACGCGCGGCATACTTAAGGGAAAACCCCTACACGCTCTTAACGGATTGGATACCGGACAAAGAGCCGCTATTTTATGTACAGCACCAAATCAGTCGCGACCTCGCCCTTTTGGGACATGTCGGCATATCACATAATCTGAACCGGCTTCCTGAACTGATACTGCCTTCTAAAAGCGAAACATTGACACTTCCAGCTGCGTTCAACCAACGTATCTTGCTGAATCTTGATGTCTCCGAAGAAAAGCGACGCATTCCTGCTAACGTCGGAAAAGAGCTGATTCAAGAACTACTAAACCAAGGGCATCAGGTCGTCATGGCCGGAAAAGAAGATAATGATTACTTACGGTCCTGCCGTAGCGACATCCGCTCAGAACAGCTTATTAATCTCATTGGCGTTACGGATATAAAACAGTTGCTGCTTCTGATCTCAGACAGCGATGCCGTGGTCAGTGTGAATACTGGCGTGGCACATATCGCTTGCGCGCTGAAAAAAACAATTCTGGTATTGTATGCGCAGACCAATCCTCAGCATATCCCCTGGTCTCAAAATTCGGACTTTATATTATATCCGATACCAGCGACGATGCAATCGAAAAACACAATTAACATCTTTGTCGATAAAAAGCATAGTCCGGCCAAGACGGCCGCACTGCGTGTCTCCGTGATTATGAAGAAGCTTGGCTTCCTGCTTGAACAGCAGAATCGGCAGGCGGACGGTACTCTAGCAGTAAATTGATTTCCCTTGAAAGCATTTCAAGATTAATAGCCCCACGGGCATCATAGGTTTTGTGAAGAGCTTTATTCTTAGGGCCCCAACGCTGGGGCTCACCGTCCATGCTCAGCACAATGCTTTTCGTGGCTAAGCCTGCAGCAATATGGGAAATGCCCGTGCAATTGCATAATAACAGACTCGCCTCCTTCACTAGACAGCCAAGAGTTCCAAGTCCAAGTTGACCACATAGCGAAACGGCCCTTCCATCTAAATGATCAAGCAATTCGTCCACAAGCGGCTGCTCAATAGCGACTCCTGTGAGAACCACCTGATATTTCTTTTCCAGTAACAATTTCGCCAAATAAGCAAAATTGGCTATAGGCCAGCGCCGCCGGGCATCGCGGCTGCCTACATGTACAATAACAAATGGAGGCGATATTCGTGACCTTATGCTGTGATACGCATTCCAGTCGTTTTCAAAAAGCGGATAGAATAGGGAACAATTTTGGATCTCCAAACCCAAAAAACGTATCAGCTCCAGATGCCGGTCCACTTCATGAAGATGCGTTGGATAGGCTAACCAGTCCTGACTGCTATGGTCAGAGGGTTGAAAGCCGACCAGACGCTTTGCACGCAAACCTGTCAGAAAATCATTAACGACTGTACCATTGCCGTGCATTTGCAGCAATAGATCAAATTTCTCAATTTGCATCTGGCAAACAAATTTTTCAAGCTCCTGCTCGTCACAGGCAATTTCGGGAAGCGCGGGATGCCCTGGGAAATCAACAAAGAAGTCGATAAAACCAAAACGTTCGATCAACGGGCGCATATGAGGAAGCCCGATAAAGTAAAGCTGCGCCTGCGGATAATTATATTTTAATGCGGCAACTGCGGGCATCGAGCAAAGTATATCCCCTAGTTGTAGCGCCCTGAAAACAGCGATTTTAAACATATATTCGTTTTATGAAGGGGACAGCGCTCAATCCCAAAGAGTTTGCGCGCTTTGACCTAAATTTCATATTCCTTCAAACGATAATATCCACAGAACAGTTCAACTCATAGCCGACACAAACATAATCGTAATATGGAAAAATTGAAAAACAAACGGATCGCCATATTAGTGGCAGACGGATTTGAAGAAATAGAGCTCAGCAGTCCTAAAGAAGCGCTTGAACACGCCGGCGCCAAAACAGCAATTATTTCACCCTCAAAAGGACAGGTACGGTCCAAAAACGGTGACGAATGGTCCAAAAACTATCCAGTAGATGTGGACCTGCAAGAAGCAGAGGAAGATAAATATGATGCGCTGTTGCTGCCTGGCGGTGTTATTAATCCTGATAAACTTCGGACCAACAAGACAGCCATTGCGTTGGTCAATGCGTTCTGGGAACGCGACAAACCTATTGCTGCAATATGCCATGGGCCGCAATTACTGATCAATGCCGATCTAGTGCGCGACAAGAAGATGACATCCGTGGAAGCCATTAAAGTGGATCTAATAAACGCGGGAGCAAATTGGGAAGATAGCGAGGTCGTCGTGGACGATGGGCTGATCACCAGCCGTACACCGGAGGACCTGCCGGCCTTTAACAAGGCAATTATTAAAGTATTCTCGAAACTCTAAGTTGTTATCGCACGTAATACTACAGTTGATTCCCGTATTTAGACGGTCAACTTTTGAGAGATATATAAGGTTCACTAATCAATAACATGATAAATCAACATACTATGAACACAACAAAAAGTAAATCCAGCACCGCCAACAAAAGCCGGTCAGGCGGAGGTAGCATGAACAAAGAAAAAGGAAATGGAAACAATACCTCGTCCCGTAAGGGCATGCAGGAAGCACATGCCGATAAGACAAAAACTGAGCTCCTGGAGGTGGCAAAAAAACTACAGATTACTGGGCGGCATGACATGACGAAAGATGAATTGATCAAAGCGATCGGAAAACAGGAAAAAAAATAAGTTATGTGCTACAGTAATCTAAAATAGGCTGAAGAGAATGGCCCGCAAAATGCGGGTCATTTTTGTTTATTCTCTTTTTTCTTTTGGACGATCAGTGGGATCATTTGGCATATCATTCAATTGCTCTGCTTGAGGATCTACCCCAGCCTCGGCATCTCCCTTGTCTTTTTGGTCGACATCCCGGAGGCTTTCGCCGTCGACACCTAATTTGGTCTTCTTCTTTTTTTCCATCTCTCGTCCGACCAGTCTATTTTCGTTCTTTGTTGCCATATCTTATTATTTATTAGTGTAAAAGCATGTTATGAAAACCAAAGCGGACAAGACCTGCGGTATTTTTGGTACGAGTTTTCTCTATTAAACGCTGTCTATGTCCCTCAACAGTACGTTTGCTTAGAAATATCCTGTCCGCAATTTCCGCGTTAGTATAACCTTCGGCAATGAGTTCAAGTACGGAGAGTTCACGCTCAGAAATATCATATTTTGAGAGGATATAATTTCGGTCAGGTATACTGTCGGTATACTGCTTATAACTGTTGATACAAGAAATCCCCAAAGACACACTGATGTACTTCTCTCCATTGGCGACCTGCCGGATTCCGAAGAGCACCTCGTCGCAGGAACTGTCCTTCACGAGATAACCGCTTCCGCCGACATGAAGCACTTCGAATACAGTATGAATATCATCTACCATTGACAGAGCCATAACTTTGATGCCCGGATACTTTTCTCTTACAAGTTCGATAAGCTTAATTCCGTTCATCTCATCCATATGAATATCTGTCAGTAGTACATCCGGCTGCTGATGCTGTGCCAATAAATGCAGCGCTGCGTCACCACTTTCCACATCAGCCAGTACTGCCATATCAGGCTGCGACTCCAAAATCAGCCGGAAACCATTCCGGACCAAATGATGATCGTCTACGAGCATTAACTGAATCATATCTTCTTCGTTTTTATGTACTTAATCGTCTATCCCTCTAGGAACAGCCCCCACAGGTAAAAAGTTTTTTACAAAAAGGTAACTGTCAATAAAGTACAAGTATTATGCTTATTCAAGAACATTAAGCGGCAGCGAAAAAGTCAAAAAATAACAACAGTTTTGCCTTATGCGGCGTTCTACCCAAGATATAGCTGCAATTACAGCACACTTAATAATAAAATAACGAAACTATGAACAGGAAACTAATGACAATTTTGACGTGTGCCGCCCTGATGGCGTCGGCATGCAACGGAACACAGTCCGAGGACGAGAAATCAAGGGAGTTAATGCGCGATTCTGTTGAAAATGATACTACTACCATACAATATCGGGATACTACATCCAGTGAATCCCGGGGAGAAATCCCTCCGACTCCACAGCCCGATACATCGTCAAATAAATCAAACGAATAGCCTTCGACCAATGTTCACCACTTGATAATAGCATAATTATGATTCTCTCGCGTCGTGAGATGGCAGAGATTAGATTTATTGTAGAAAAGGGCTGTCCAACTAATGGGCAGCCCTATTTTTGATTTTCGCAATTTCCTTTTATCTACTTTAAACAGGCCAATTCGATTGGTTAGATTTTCTAAGCCTGCTCTACGTCTCTGTAAACTATTTGTGCCGAGGACTTTCACAGCTGCTACTACTCGAAAGTCAAATGTACTTTCGGAAAGCCAAGCCCCTGTAAAAGCGGACGAAATACAGTAATTGCATTAGCTCTGGTCTGAGACAAGATATCGGACTTTTTAACATCATCAGCCACTGCTTTCTCGGCAGCTTTATACGCTTCATCTACCAGTTCAGCTTCCCTAAGAAATGCCATTTTCGTGTCGTAAACTTTGGAGGCTTCATGGTCTATTTTGATGTAACAAATCTCCGGAGCAGGTAATTTAATGGAAACCGAATCCCCTGTTACCTGTATGTCTTCCGGAGCTACCTTGCTCAAATTAATACAGCCGACTGCGTCCGCTTTGACAATCAGTAACACGCTTGCTTCGGGCAGAAACGTGCTGATATTTTTATGCTCCACTACATCACTATACCGATACTTAACCAATTCCAGCTTTCCCATGGCCTCAATGCGGTCAACAAGTAGCTGATGTTTACTTTCTACCCGTGGCCCACTCGCATATTTTTGATATACAAACCAACCACCTACTGCCAAAATGGCCACAACGATTACAAATTTTAAAAATTTTCCCATAAACAATACGATACAAATTGTAGACCAAGGTCAGGTTTCAGCAGTTTTAGTCTTATAAATATTACGTAAGATCCAAATGCCCCCCTCCTTGCCTACACTGACAAAAAATATACCATTTGATAGACAATCGTTTAGTTAAAAAGTTTAAAAAACATTTGGAACATATGGCGTATAATACTACTTTTGTGACATCAAAATCACGGTAGGTATAGCTCAGTTGGTTAGAGCACTAGATTGTGGTTCTAGGGGTCGTCGGTTCGAGCCCGATTACTTACCCGAAAAGGCAGATCAAAGAACGGTCTGCCTTTTCTATTTGATCTCTTTCCCTGTCGTATTTTTAATTTCATAAAGTTCAAACGATCGACTTTTCAGCACTGTTCTTTTAGAAAAATCAAAGTTATGGCAACATCAAATCAAAACAACCAAGAGATGCCTAATGCGCATCTACATGAGTTATTCGTGGACGAACTAAAAGATATCCTTGGTGCCGAAAAACAGCTACTGCAAGGGCTAAAGAAAATGAGCAAAGCTGCGGAAACCGACGAACTTAAACAGGCTTTCCAGGAGCATCTCGCTCAAACTGAAGGACAGATCGACCGCCTAAAAGAGGTGTTTCAGTCCTTAGGCATGACAGCTCGAGGTAAAAAATGTAAAGCGATGGAAGGCTTATTAAGTGAAGCGGACGAGATTATCGAGAGCTTCGAGGGCGACCCTGCATTGGATGCTGCGCTTATCTCTGCTGCACAGAAAGTAGAACACTACGAAATAGCAAGCTATGGCTGCTTAGTCACCTACGCGAAGCTGATGGAACATACCGAAGCTGAACAGCTGCTACAGCAAACACTGGACGAAGAAAAACAAACCGATACCTTATTGACGGAAATCGCCATGTCAGGCGTGAACGAGTCCGCATCTTAAACAAAAATGCCCGGCCTGCCGGGCATTTTTGTGTATTCACTTATTTGATAATCAGTAGGTTCTATGGAAAGTGAAGCTTAAATTAATTTAGTGACGGCTAAGACCGATAGCTAACGATAACAGGCCCACCATCTTCACAAGCCATAGATCCGTTTTAGGTCCTGTAACTGCCATAAAACTACTGATATGAATCACTGGCCATATTCCCGTGAGGCAATAATATATCCCTTGAATTTTTTGGATCATAACGGCAATTCGATTTATCTATTTTTCAGCACTTTGATAGCACCCGCTGCAGCAAGTCCACCCATGACGTACCAGGCCACCGTCATAAATCTTGTGCGTGGACTCTTTTTAATTGGATGATCGTCCAACCCCGCTTGCCCGGGAACAGTTAATGTAGCCAGGCCAACGACAGCCCCCAAAAGAGCTCCCCGCAGTAAAATATGCCTTTCCCCGCCATAGCCAATCAGCGTATAAAGCATTGCATTTGACGCTACATCGGCACCAAAGGTAGCAGCAATAAGTGCATTTCCTTTTGGAGCAACGTAACCGGCAGCACGAACGGTTTTCACCATTGCCTCTTCTCCGACTTTATCAACCTCAGGTGCTTGCGGGTCCAGCCTCTTTGCAACTGAATGTATAAGATTGAGTGCAGCGGCGCCGACGAGTCCGCCAAGCATGTTTTTACTTATTAAATTCATAGTCAAAACTCTATTTTATTCACAAATAACTTATATACCAGTGTATATCAGCTCTACTGATGGGAGAACAAAACCTGTTTTTGAAAAGTTTGATTAAACCTTGTATCAGATATATTAAGGATTAATACTTGATCTCACCGTACTAATGACAAATCCCTTAAAAATTTAAAACCAACAACCCGACACAGTCATTCATTGTATAACAATATTTCTGTCACAAAACCATGATAACCACAGTCACACCGTGGACAACAACTGTCCAAGAGGATATCGCTTCCAGCGAACCGTTTTTTATGATAAGGCTAAATGCTTATGTGCTCAAACTATACAACACAGGTGATTCGCTATGGCTGGTAGCTGAATGGCCCGATGGGGGCCAAATAGCGTTCCGACTCGCTTTCGGCATGAATAGCCAGTTTGGAAAGGTCTCTGTTACCGAAGCGGGGCGCGAGACGCTGCTGACCGTCTCAACCAGGTTAGGCGCTTACCGTGTTGTACTCTTTCTACCGGAAAGCACAGAAACAGTCTTTCGTTATACAACCTCATTTCGGGCCAAATTTCCAATGCTGATTCCTTTTTGGCCCCGGGATATTGTCCCCCTAACCAAAGGCGGTCGGGTAGAAAACACAAGTGGCACCATTTACGCCAAACAAATAGGTTCGAGATCCGGACAGCTTTATTTCAGTATGACAAAGCCGCGTACGGGTTCTGTTTTTTACTTACAGAATCTTACGGCGATGTCGCCTTATTGCGAGGCAACGGAGGTTTCCCTTCGCGAGACCGTAGGCGGTAAGTGGCCCGAAATAGGGTTCCAGTTCCCTGTCAATGCCCAGACGGCGCTCCCCGAGGATAAAGAATTTATTATCTCTGACGCCTTCGTTTTGCTCGACGCCGACATACCAGATGGCGAGGAGCAGATTACCGCTAATTTTTTAGACTTCTTAGCTACCATATACCTGCTAATTCCCAAACCTGCTCCAGCGCAACACGACTGGCTTCCAACGGCAGAAAAAGTACTAGAAGACTTATATACAAACAAAGGCTGCTGGACGCAGACCGACGGCGTGCAGTACCTCAATGCTTATGTTGCCGATTACGCTACTCCTTCAGAAATCATGGTACAACTTGCCGTATTATTGCCCCTCCAGGAGTATCTTATCTGGGCGGACAGAGAGCACCACCTATATAATGACCTCAACCGGGGTTTAAGCGCGTTTTATGACAAGACAGTTAAGAGTATAGTCCGTTGGTTGCCGGCGTTGGAAGATCAGCTCGACAAATCCGAGGAGCAGAAGCGTGAAATGGTCATGGACTCCTGGTATTTGCACCACCCTTTGTTGAACCTTGCCCGTCTCGCATTGCGGGGCGACAGCACAGCAAAAGATCTTTTTCTCAATTCTATAGATTATGCGATTAAAGTGGCTCAGCACTTCGATTATCATTGGCCTGTCTTCTATAAAATGACAACCCTCGAAGCCCTCAAAGCGGAAACTTCTCCCGGCGAGGGCGGTGAAAAAGACGTACCCGGATCCTATGCACATGTAATGTTAATGGCATGGCAGCTTACTCGTGAGAAACAGTATCTAAATGAAGCAAAGAAAGCACTGAAAAGCCTGGATGGACTTGTTTTTGACATCTTCTATCAAGCCAATAATACCGCTTTTGCCGCAGGTGCCCTAGCAGAACTTTACAAAGAAACCAATGAACAACATTACCTGGACCTTAGTTACCGCTGTCTTGCCGGCATTTTCAAAAATTGTCAGCTATGGGACTGCAATTATGGATATGGTCATCATTTCCCCTACTTTTTTTCTGTATTTCCACTAAATGATGCTCCGTATACAGCTGCTTATGAAGAGCTGGAGGTGTTCGCTGCCCTCCATCATTACCTTGAAGTCACAAAAGATATGGAGATCCCAGCTTCTTTAAAAGTTCTAATCCCTGAATTTATCAAATATGCCCTAGGTCGGCTGGCATACTACTACCCAGCACTTCTCCCCAAAGAAATGATTGCTGAAAAGGCTAAAACGGGAGAAGTCCAAAAAGACCTGTGGATTCCGTTGGAGGATATACACGATGGATGGGAAAAGAGCGGCGAGGTGGGGCAGGAAGTATATGGTGCAGGCCTCGCTTTTGGAATTATTCCAAGGCAGTATATCCGGACCAAGAATTCTGACCTTATTCTGTTTGTTGATTACCCGGTCAGTACCATCAGAAATGGTAAAAATACGATAACATTTCGCATCGAAGGTGATCCCCGCCTAACTTCCAACATAAAAGTAATCCAATTATCGGCGCGAAAAAGGAACCTGCAAGTTGAGCAGAAAACTGCATCAAGTTATCAAAAACTGACGGCAACGTCTCCTGGGGAGTTCATCGTGAAAGGGTCAGGTACCATCCGAATAAGATGGGATGATAGATCGTAAAGTCCCTTCAACTTATTCGTTCCTGAACGGCACTTGTAAAAAAACTAATATTTAAAATTGCGCCTTCGAGCGCTCTTCGAGACAGCTTCGGCAGTCCCGAAGCTGTCTCGAACCGTGTTGAAACTTCTCCCGGACGCTACCCGAAGGAATTATAGTATTTATCTAGAATTTAGTTCGTCAACCGGATCCAAACAGGAGCATGATCACTGGTTTTCTCCCAACTACGCACATTGCGGTCAATTCCCCCTTCAGCTAATCTATGCTCCAACAAAGGGCTTAGTAAAATATGATCGATGCGCAGCCCCGCATTGCGGCTATAAGCCTGCCTGAAGTAGTCCCAAAATGTATAGACATCCTGTCCGGGAAAGAGCTTCCGGATTGCATCCAACCAGCCCTGCGCCAAAAGCTGCTCGAAGGCTTCCCTAACCTCTACCCTATACAATGCATCATTCACATATTTCTCGGGTTTATAGGTATCCAATGCCGTCGGGATAATATTAAAGTCGCCTATGAGTATAGCAGGAGCTTCCATTTCAAGCAGTACTTTTGCCCGATCGGTTAAACGCTTTATCCACGCCATCTTGTAATCAAATTTAGGCCCCGGATAAGGATTCCCATTAGGAAGATACAGGCAGCAGACAACAACCCCTGCGACCATGACCTCCAGATAGCGGCTATGGCTGTCCTCAGGATCCCCTGGTAGCTCCCGTGATACTTCCGTAATGGCACTTTTTGACAAGACGGCCACGCCGTTCCAGCTCTTCTGGCCATGCCAGACCGCATGATATCCTGCCTTATTGATCTCTGCCAGTGGGAAACGCTGTTGTGGTGCCTTCAGTTCCTGAAGGCAAACGACATCTGGCGATTCTTCCTCGAGCCAGCGCAGCAATACAGGGAGGCGGCTACCTATGCCGTTGATATTATACGTTGCAATTTTCATGAAGCCTATACATTCAAGTTTTCGATAAGGATGTCTTTGTACAAAACCCCGACAGGCGGATAATTGTTTTGGCATGATGGAAAAACCACCTGAATGGGCCCAATTTTTGTTAGCAATGTGTTATGAATAATTGCAAAGCGGCCGCAAGCTTCGTTCTCCTACTGCTCCTTATTACCCTACATGTGAAAGCACAGATTTATGATCAGGCTTTAGAAATGCATAGGAAAAATACAAAGATCGCTTTCCTCCGCCTGTTGTCCGAGGTGTCAAATCAATTGACCGATACCACATTAACGGTAGAAAAGCATTATAGTTTACTCGACCCTATAATTGACTACGCTGATCGGGAAAAAGCAGAGTTTACACGACTTAGAAGGGCATATTTTCAGAATATAGCTAGCCCTCCAGCTTTCCTTCATAACCTAAACTTTGACACATTAGCAAAAAATGAGGTAACAGCCATGTTACAGGACAGGAAGTTCACGACGATCTCCTTATTACAATGTTACCAGCCGATGGAAATAACCAGCGTATTCATGGGTTTAACACAGCCTTTGATTTATCAGCAGAACAATGTAGAAATAAGCCAAGCCGGCATCGTACATACTTTTGGCAGTCAAGTATTTGTAAATGACCTCGGCAAAAACGTCTGGGAAATTTGGGCGATAAATAGGTTATACGGTCTACGGTTCAACTTAGATCTCAACACTATGCAGGTGGGATCTATTGCATATAGTAAACCCAGCAGATCGGGAGATTTACTTCTGAAGCTTCCTTATATTATCCAAAAGCACAAATACGAATTGGATAAACTTTATCAGGAAATGGATAGGATCCGCTGGAACAGCTATTCCGAACATTTTCCCGTACGATTCCCATACTATACTGAGCAAGATTCAGCAGCGCAAAGCTTGGCCGATTTTTATCAAAAAAATCAGTTTCGCTTCTTAAAGGTACAACGCGAGCTACTCGACGATCTGGAAACTGCTGTTCCATTGGATTCTACATGGCAGCAATGTAAAGATACGATGCTGCACGAGTACCCAGCGACAAAGCGCGCCCTGATGCCCTATATTATGCATCCTAATGAAGTCGCCTTTCACCTGTTCTCCAGCGCTAACGCAATGCCTTTTTTTAACAGTGATTATCAGGAAATAGGAAAAAATGCTATGCTGGGCTTCTTTAACTATAGTATGGGCAAGACAGGCAAGGACTGCTGGCGAGTTCAGTCCAAGAGTTACTCGATAGCATTTGAATATGTATGGAATATTAAGGAAGGAAGTTTTTCTGATTTAAAAGTATTCAAACGGAAAGCTGGGCATTAATCAGCTGGTGGTCTAGGGCTAGTCTTGTATCCAGTGTTAAATTCCCACTGCGTCTCATAGGTTGTCACTGGTTTTTTAATGCTGGGAAACAAAAACCTTGCAACAGCAGTAATGTTCGCGTAATCATCGTTTTGCAACATATACACCCCTGCATTTTTGCTAATTTCTTGCAGCACGGCATTTGTCAGTTCAGGCTGGATCGTATTGGCGGCAAGTACGATTTTGACCGTTTGGATGTCCTGAGGCTTAAGATAAGGAGTCAATTTATAGGGGCCAGGTATTCCTCTATTCTCATGCGATTGTCCAATCAGAACGTCATTGACAAATATTTTGTAATCAACGTCCCTTATCTCGTGATGCAGAAAATATGATTTTGTTACCATCGGTGCAGCTTGCTGCTGAAAAGTCTGTTCAACAGCCAACTTATCTGACCTTGTGTTGTCACAAGAGGTCAATAGTACATATAAGAATGCAGTTAAGGCAAGGTAATATTTAACTATATTTTTCACTTATTCAAGAATGGCTTGGCTTTACACCTTAACCTAGGCACACTGCTGGCATTTTCCAGATGAGCTATAAAGCGCTTGTCTAAAGTTAGCAATTTCTCGCGAAGATGTCAAAACCATTTGTTCGTCCAGCATTTGAAATACTGCTCTTCGTATAAAGGCTTGTTAATGTTCGTCAATTACGGCAATAGGTGTTTAATTACTGCATTGGCGCTGCAAGGTACATGATGAACTCTCCACTTTCCTAAGCTGCGTCAGTTCATCCTGTAAACCTTTAGCTGCCGCTGCAATTTTTTTCGAGTCATATGTATCCTTGTTTTGATGGTGCCTTCCGGCATGTTGAAATAGCTCGCGATCTCATGGTATTTGTGGCCGTCCAAAAACAGACGGAAAATCTCATAATTTTCAGCGCTAAGGCTAGACATGGCGCGTTCTATATCATCGGCAATAAATTTATCCACCCCCTTATTTAGTTCGATCGTATTGGTGCTTTCCAATTCGACATAAGAATCCTGTATCTCGTTTACGCGTTTTGCTTTCCTATATTTATTGATATAGGTATGTTTCATTATCACATAGAGCCAGCTCATCAACTTAGGATGTTGCACAAAATCGTCAATCGATTTTAATGCACGGATCCATGTTTCCTGAATCAGATCTTCCTTTTCATCTGGGTCTGTAGTAAACTTTGCTGCAAAGTGATTCAACAAACTTCTTTTCTCATTGATAAGTACGTTTAAATTGTGATTGTTCATAGCTAACCTCTTTCTTGTTGTTATTATCAGGATAGACGGCACAAGAAAAATGCTAGGTTTCAAGCGCAGGACAGTTCGAAAAGTTTGTTCTAGGAAGATAAGTAAAAATACGTTTTTGCACTATTTACCGGTTTAAACAGCATTTTACACCGGATTTTCGACATATTTATACCATAAAGATCAAAAATAATGAAGTAAGAAAATCTTGTAATTGGGTACTCTACACCAGCAAAACTGTATAAATTACGCTGCCCAAGCGTTCGGTCGCAGCACACACGTAAAGTCACATGTAGCGAAAACTGAACATAGAATCCTGTTTCGAAAATGCGATTTTCCCAGATTCAGGAAAAAACTACGTATAGTTCAGCATTTTTATCGGTATATCGCGTATGATACTACGTGATATCTACTCAAAAACTACCTTTAAGTGTCAGATAAAGGCATTTGGGTACAGCTTTTGATCCATCCACGGTAAAATAATGTACAACCTTATTAATCATAATACTTGATATGGAAAATATACAGCAAAAAGCAGCCAAAATGGGTTTAGAAAAAGGATATTATTTATTGTTGATGGCTATTTTAGATATTCCGATTGAGAACGAAAGCAGTGAAGCTAAGGAGGGCTAAGGCTATGAAAAGAATCGTTATCATCAGCACTTATCCGCCCCAGGAATGCGGACTGGCGACATTTACAAAAGATCTGAAACAAGGAATGGAACTCGATCCCAATGTATCCGTCGATGTGATCGCTGTTTCCAAATTAGGGAAGGAACAGTATGACCAATCCGTTCGATTCGTCATTGACAGGGAAAGACTGGACAGCTATATTCAGGCGAGCAGAATTATTAATAAGGAATACGACTATTGTATTGTACAACATGAATACGGTATATTCGGTGGAGCCGATGGCATTTTCGTGAATCACTTGGCTGACAAGATCGATATTCCGTTATTGACTATATTCCATACTATCTTACAGACACCATCTTTGCGACAAAAGGAAATCATGGGATTCCTTCTGGAGAAATCCCAAGCTGTTGTTTCCCTTTCCGCTACAGGTTCAACATTATTGCACAAGCTGTTTCCTAAGACTGAACAGCGTAAAGTTAAAGTCATCCCGCATGGCGTACCGCAGTTCGATTACAATCAGGGATTGGCAAAATATAGACTTGGACTTCAGAATCAGTTTGTGATGTTGACTTTTGGCCTGATCGGACGTAGCAAAGGGCTGGAGTATGCCATACGCTCACTTGCGGGACTCGACCTTCCCAACTTCAAATACCTGATTGTCGGTAAGACACATCCCAATGTACTCGCCCATGAAGGCGAATCTTATCGATTTGAATTAAAGGGACTTGTGGAGAAGTTGAATTTACAGGAAAATGTAGTGTTTGTCGATGAATTTCTGAGCGACGAACAACTGAAAGAGTATTTAACCGCCTGTGATATCTATTTATCACCTTATCAGCATGAACAGCAGATCAGTAGCGGCACACTATCATTTGCTGTCGGCGCCGGGGCAGCGGTCATCTCAACACCATACTGGCACGCTAAGGACCTGCTGATAGATGACCGCGGTATTCTCACCCCGTTCAATGACACTGAAACGATGGCAGCCAACATTAAGCTGCTTTATCAATCCAAACGTTTGCTGGCATGGCACAGGTTTAAAGCACGCAGCTACGGCGAGCAAACCACCTGGAAAATGGTAGCCAAAGACTATCTGTCACTTTTATCCGATTTGGTCACCCCAGTGAGGTCGCTGGTGGATTACAAAAAATATGTTTCCTTTGATTTAAAAAGAGAAGCCTAGCAGATATTGGTGTCTTCCCTTGATGGGAAGACACTATTACCTTATCGGCCGGTATCCCCTACCGGTAGACGATGACTGAAAAGCCGAAGCTGTAACTAATCACTATATTTTTTTTACGTATGATCTTCTGCGTAGGTATTGACTTTTATGAAAATGATTTATAATTTGGGTTCGATTTTCCGAAAGGGACGTAAAGTCCAAAAATGACATTTTTTAAAAGCTAATATTCTATTTAAATATAAATTTTAGTTATTGGATCATGTTAACAGAATTACTATCTACAAAAACAAGACAACGTTTATCATTAAAGCTATTTATTATTACAGCTTTGGCCCTGTCCGTACATGGCAGCTCTTTGGGTCAGACAAATGCTGCATCTCAGAAATCAGGCTTCGAGGCTAGGTTAATCAATATCGAGGCGCCGAGTAATGAACCTTTTCGCTATAGTACGACATTAACGAATGGTTCGTCGCAAACCGTCACCTATAACCTTGACGCACAATTACCTCCCGGGTGGCAGATCACCTATAGAGTAGAGGGTTCTCAAGTCACTTCACTACAGATGCAGGGAAACAAATCGCAGGAAATCAGCATCGAAATCAGCTGCCCGTTGACTGCCAAGCCCGACAAATATAAAATTCCCATCAAGGCCATATCGACGCTAGATACGTTAAAGTTAGATCTCGAGGCCGCTGTCAAAGGGTCATACGCAATCGAACTGAGTACACCTTCGGGTAGGCTGAGTGATGAAGTGGTCTCCGGCGGTACAAAAGAAATCACACTTCAGGTCAAGAATACGGGTACCCTTCCGTTAAATGCCCTTGAATTTAGTTCGCAGTTACCGACACGATGGGAAGCCACATTCACACCGTCCACTATCAAACAACTCGAGGCTGGGAAGTCCCAGGAAGTTAAGGTTAGTCTAAGGGTGCCGGACAAAACCATTGCTGGCGATTATGTGGCCAAATTTGATGTAAAATCTGCCAGTAACTCCGCGGATGTCTCCTTCCGGATCATTGTAAAGACCTCTTTACTCTCCGGATGGATCGGCATGCTGATTATTCTATTGGCTATCGGCTTAGTGTATTATCTCATTCGCAAATACGGAAGAAGATAGAAAAGATTATCATGAAGGACCCTATTATTCAACTGACTGGCCTGACCAAAAATTACGGTACAGCAGTCGCTGTTGACAAACTTGATTTAAATATCTATAAAGGCGAGATATTTGGCCTGCTTGGCCCCAACGGTGCCGGAAAAACAACCAGCATCTTAATGATGCTGGGGTTGACCGAGCCATCTTCTGGTACCGCCATGGTGTGCGGCTACAATGCCACCAGGAGCCCAATCGCAGTCAAGAAGAAAGTAGGCTATCTCCCTGACAATGTAGGCTTCTATCCCGAGATGACTGCCTTGGAGAACCTTAGTTTTATCGCTAGATTAAATGGTCTGTCGACTTCACAGGCCTACGACCGGGCGAAAGAGATGTTGAGCATCGTCGGATTAGAACAGGCAATAAATAAGAAAGCGGGTGTATTTTCCAGAGGAATGAAGCAGCGACTTGGACTGGCAGAGGTACTTATCAAAAATCCAGAAGTAGCTATATTGGACGAACCTACGCTAGGAATCGATCCAAGCGGTGTCAATGAATTCCTTGAGCTTATCAAAAAATTGAGCAAAGAGCAACATTTAACTGTTCTTCTGTCATCACACCACTTGCATCAGGTACAGCGTGTATGTGACAGGGTCGGCATCTTTGTCGACGGAAAACTTCTTGTAGAAGGATCCATAGACCAATTAGCGCAAAATCTCCAGCAACAGGAAGGCGTAACAACACGTATCGCGATCGAAGCGGATAATGATATGATAGGCTTCGAAAAGCAGCTGAAAAACCTACCCGGCCTGCGGCAGTTAACCATCCAGGCAAACACTATTGAACTTAAAAGCGACGGCGATGTCACAGCTGAAGCTGTACGTCTGCTGGTGCACCATGGGGCGAACGTCGTTTCCGTTCAGCGTAACGACTACGCATTGGATAACATTTATAATACGTATTTCGAGCATAGTAAAATAAACAATACTGAATATGAAAAATCCAACCGTTTCTTCGGGAAGTCTCTTTTCGGGAAGTTTAAACGCTAATGTGACTTCGGGAAGAACAGAAACAGGCAGCCCTTTGATGGTATTGTTAAACAAGGAAGCTGCATCTCAGATCAGGAGTTGGCGGTTTGTCACCTTAATCATATTGATTCTATTGACATTTGGGGCCTCACTCTATATTTCCTCTTCCGGACTAAAAGATGCTGTCAATAATGTACAGGATCCAGATAAATCATTCTTATACCTCAAATTGTTGACGCTCACTGACAATTCGATACCTCCGTTTCATGTGTTTTTGAATTTCCTGGCGCCTTTGCTCGGCATTGCACTGGGTTTTGACGCGATCAATGCTGAGTATAATAATGGAACACTTACCCGGCTGATGGCACAACCGCTATATAGGGATAATCTGCTGTTTGCCAAATTTTTGGCGCCGCTCATTGTCGTAGGTACATTGTTTGTTGCTTTGGTATTACTTATGATCGGTGGTGGATTATTGGGAACTGGTGTACGTATAGAACCACAAGAATTACTTCGGATACTGGGTTTCACATTCATTAGTATCATCTACGTGGCATTTTGGCTCAGCCTTTCCATTTTATTATCGATCTCTTTTCGTCAGCCAGCTACCTCGGCACTGACAGCCATCGGGATCTGGCTTTTTTTCACCGTATTCTTTCCTATTTTGGTTAATCTGGCGATACGTCCGTTTTTGCCGAATCCAAACTATATCTCAGAACAAGAGTACTTAAGTTATAATGAGCTTATATTGAATATATTGAGATTGTCGCCAAGCCAACTTTACACAGATGCGTCGACAACCCTGTTGATGCCGTCTGTCCGAAGCCTTGGCCCAATCGCAATGGAACAGATGGTAGGCGCCATCCCAGCTCCACTTTCGGTGAGAGAGAGTATTCTTATGGTTTGGCCACAGATAAGTGGTCTTACCGCGGCGACAGTGGTTTGCTTTGCATGGTCTTATTATCTGTTTATGAGACGTGAGATTCGCTGTTAGCAGTAGTGTAACCGAGGACAAATGCCTTTTAGGTCGCCGAACGGCATTTGTCCTCAATTCAAACCGCTATCTGTTTTTAAGCGCATCAGCCATGTTCTCCAATGCTGCAATAGTATACGCGTATTGGGCATCTACAGCGTCCATAGGTAGCTGTAGTTCGATCTTTTTTCGATCGACAAGCTTTCCCTGATGTACGACCGAAATAAACGCAAATAGTTCACCCCGCGACTCGTGCACCACTGTGGCATAACCCGTTGTCGCTATTCCCCAATCCGCATGGAACAACGCCGCTACTGCAACAGCCATCTGATCAGTAATGGAGGCTGATACACAATTGCAGCGCTTGGCTTCTTCCGCATCAACTTGTAAGATCCGTATTTTTTCGTCCATCGCGTAAGTAGTTATGCCACCGGCAAACACTGCAGTTGCATTTTCCATCTGTGAGCATGCCAACTGCAAAAAGCCTGCTGTCACACTTTCTGCTACCGCCAACCGTGTATGAGATTGGCAAAGACCGTTTTTAATCTCCTTCAGCAATCGTTCGGAAAATTCTATTTTAGCCATATAACTCGATATCTTTTACCGTTTATGAAAACTCTTATCGGATGGACAGCATTCAGATGTTATCAACCTACCATCCATAAACTAAGCGACATTAAAAATCCTGATCTCGGGATTATCCAGAATCAATGGTTTGAGCGCAACGAGAACACTATTGTTATACAGCTCAGTAGAAAGAAAAGCTTTGGCATCTTCGGCAGTCTCAAATCCATGTAACAGTTGGATATACTCCTCACCTATCAATAATTCTGCAGATATCGCCCCTTTAATCTGGTCAAGGAAGGACGCTTGAAACTTATCGTAAACACTCGAAGCAGCACCTTTATCCGCTGCATTGATCCTTAAGGTAATCTGTAAATATGCTTTTACTGTCTTGTCCATATTTGTATGAATAAATTACTGAAATCTTATATCTGTGATGTAGACTACTTGAAACTGACTTCAGACTCAGTCGTCATGCTTGTCTTCGGATGGCGAACAGCTGTCAACAGTGGATGGTTTGAAAGAAGATATATTTATGTATACGCAACTGGTCATTTATAGCATTAGAGAACAAAACTTCTTTTATGCTAAAACCTTCGCTTGACTGTTGTTGTTCTAATGAAAAACACATCAATATTATGGGAAATTTATTATACATCATTGCCGTCATTTTAGTCATTATATGGGCAATCAGTTTTTTCGGAGGTTATGCAACGGGGAATATTATACACGTGTTGCTGGTTATTGCAATCATCGTTGTCTTGTTGCGCGTTATACGGGGGGCTGCATAAAGATCCGGCGAGGGGATACATTTTATTCCCTCGCCGGATCTTTATGCCTCGCCTCTTTATCCTAACGCACTTCGTTGATTGATTCATTGTGCGATAACGCATAGAGCGCAAAAGTCCCCAGCCAGTGCGATCCCATATAATCATCCTGCGTAGTGATATTGGGCAATGAATAGTTTAGATGTTTATTGGCCAGAGCGTGCAGATGATTTAGTTCTGGGAGGGCCTTGGCTATGCCATTTAAACAGGTCGCGCGGCTAAAATTCAACCCATCGAGATGTACCAAATGTCCATCACTGCGATCTTTCACAATCCCCGGTTCCAGATTAAATTCTGGCTCGAACAGTTCGGGAAGAAATTCTCGCAGCCATTTGCGGTATTCCTCCTGACGCATGACCGTGCTCATGCATAGCGCTTCCTCAAGGCAGGGCGAAAGGAAATCACTTCCACTGGGCTCGAAGCTGATATTACAATTTTTATCATGGTCGTACAACCTTGTCGCATTGGTCATTAAAGACTTTTCAAAAACCGTATTGTTCGTCGCCCGTGCATAATCCAGTGCTAGCGATAGTCCAAACGCCGTATTATCATGGTAACCGGTACGGATCGGATAGACCAGCTTGGGTAAGTAATCTTGATAAGCTTTTACAATATGCTTCGCCAATGGCGACAAAGCGCCTGCCCAACGCTGGGCGTCGCTATCTTTCCAAGTCAGCAGTTCCTTCTGTAGTTGCAGCAGCCATGCCCAGCCGTAGGTACGCTCAAAGTTTCTATTATTTTTAGTTTGGAAAAACGCCAGTTCGGCAGCTACATGTTCGTCGGTGATGATCTGATTCAGCTGTTTCCGTATGCTTCCAGCCTTATCCAGATCAGGAAACTGTTTTAGAATACGGATGATAGACCAGTAGCCGTGAACGGAAGAATGCCAATCAAAACAACCATAGAAAATGGGGTGCAGCGCACGCGGGCCTTTCAAGTCTTCTCCACTCCCCAATACTTGGCCTAGCTTGTTGGGATACTCGACTTCGATGCAGTGCAATGGCAGGGCGAGTAGCTGCCTCGCCTGTGCGCTATCAAGTTGCAAAGGAGCCTCCTCTCTACTTGTACCCACGTTAACCTTGGAACTATTCTGGCATGCGACAGCCAAAAATGTACTGCAAAATAATCCTACTATTTTTTTCATCTGCTATTTAATTTCTTTTATCGCTTGGCGAACGCTCCATCTGGTCTAAGACGCCTAATGCGGATAAAATGACATATTTTTATGTAGAGGCCAGTAAACTTTTATTTTATTCACGGTAATCAGACTCGTCAAGTAACTGCTGAACGAGACCAGGAACGGCTATACTTGCACTTTCCTCAAAACACTGAATTTTAGTTCCCGATACTCCATATGGAATGTGCTTATCGATCACATAGATCCTACACTGTGACGAAGCAAATTCCTTTAGTCCCGCGGCCGGATAAACTTGCAAGGAAGTCCCAATAATCAACAATATGTCTGCTGCTTCAACATGCGCGATCGCGCGTTCGATCTCCGGAACCGCCTCTCCAAACCAAACAATATTGGGACGCAACTGGCTTCCCTTTTCACAAAGATCTCCCATTTTGATTTCGGTTCCTTCGACAGGATATACCAACCGTTCATCTATTGACGATCTCGATTGATCCAATCGTCCATGCAAATGAATGATTGCGGTTGACCCTGCCTGTTCGTGCAGTAGATCCACATTTTGCGTTATAATGGTGACATTATATGCGGACTCGAGGCGCTGCAATGCCAGATGGGCTACATTTGGTCTAGCCGCCAGCGCCACCTTCCGTCTTAAATTATAGAATTCCTGCACCAAAACCGGATTTTTAGTCCAGCCTTCAATGGATGCCACCTCCATCACGTCGTGTCCCTCCCACAGACCATTGGCGTCCCGAAACGTGGGGATGCCACTTTCAGCGGAGATACCTGCTCCAGTGAGTACAACAATATTCTTCATTTCATTGCCATTTTATCACATCTAAAAATAGTGATTTCCAATGAATCCCCACCATAACCGACCGAATAATTTGTGTACCAGGATCACAACTCCTGTTTAAGGAGCATAATGGCATAATCTTCCGGTAGTTCGAGCTGAACTGAATCACGGCTGGCCGCCGCTCTCCTATTCATTTCCTCAAACGAACGTTGATAATACACAAATGCTCTGTTGGGGATATGGAGGTCCTTAGCCTGTTTAACACCAAATTGATAGCGATTTTTCACGAGTTTAACATGACTGTAGATCCGGTAAGTCACCACTTGGACCTGAATCCTGTCAAAAGCAGACATCTCCTTTAAATTGGCAGGCTCGTGGAAGTACTTTTCATTAAAATACATAAACTCTTGCGATTTAGCTAAAGAATCGAGGCTCAATCTCCCTTTGATCACTTCACTTACCAGCGAATCTGCCCGCAAACGTTCCAAATCGCTTCCATCGCCCCCATGGCATGATATGTAGAAGGCACCGCTTATAACGATTCCAGAAACAAATTTCCAAAAGCTCATTATAGATTATTTTCTATAGCACCTACTTTTTGACGATATAGCGCAAGCGGTGAATCCAACAATATTGCAATTACAGTCATGTTTTTATCCAGACGTTCTTTGGGCACATCGATATAGATAATACCTGGGATATTGCTCCAGTAGAGTTTATTAAATACATCGTGGCTGATCATGGATCCCTCTCCAACAATCCGGACACGTGCTATCCCATTCTTTATACCTTTCAGGGCTACTGGCCCTGTCGGTATGCCTTCGACAAACAGGTAAAGGGTCTGACGGTCCTTGGAAAGTGCACTATGCCCTTCATAATGTCCGTCTGGAAGCCCTTTACCTGTCTCATATAGGGCCTCGGCATGTTTCTCGATCCAGGAGAACACCTCTTTATTTGTTGTCTTCCCTGCTGGCATCTCAGTTTCCATACCATCAACCGTTAAACCCGAATTGTCAAAAATATTCCTTCCGGAATGTAAGCTACTTGCAATCTGGTTCAATGCCGGCACGGTTTGCTTGCTGTCCAAGACGGATAAAAGATCGGTGCTGTCTTCCTTGGGCGTGCTCCATTCAACAGCTTCATTAAAATCAAGCGCCAGCACCGTAACGTCTTGATCAAAATTGATGCGGGATAGATCCAGTTGCAAATTTTCGCCATCTCGTCTGGTATTCACGCTCGCGTTGCTGTCGCCGACGACGGTGACCTCCGGCGCCTTCGGATTCTTAATTCCACGGAGCCATACATGTGGTTTTTGTTCGTATAAATAAAGATATAGGGTCTTACCGTCCTTTGACAATGCTGATTTTCCTAAATAGTTCTCAGCAGGAATGCCAGCCCTGGTGCCATAGATAGCCCGTGCATGTTTGTTGGTCCATCGTCCCAGTTGTTTAAGTATATGGAGCTGCTTGTCCGGGATACTGCCATCCGCTTTAGGACCGATATCGAGGAGCAGATTTCCACCCATGGCAATACAGTCGACCAAAGTTCTGATGATCATATTTGGTGATTTATACTTTTTGTCGAATGGTTGATATCCCCATGAGTCGTTCATCGTGTAACACAGTTCCCAAAACTTGGATTCAGGACGTGTCACAGGGATTCCCTGCTCAGGCGTCTCATAGTCGCCATGATGGTTAAGACGCGAATTAATGATGATATCAGGGTTGTATTTCCGCAGAAGCGCCAGCGTCTCCTGCGCTTTCCATTCGTCGGCACTATGCTCCCAATCTCCGTCAAACCAAATCAGTTCGGGTTTATATTGTTCGGACAATTCGCTCAACTGCTTCTGATAATATTGAACATAGCGGTTCCAACGGTTGGGTTCGGCACTTAATTGATAACGTTTGCGGTTGCGTGTAAATACATCGTAATAGGGATGGCTCCAGTCGGGCAGCGAATAATAAAGGCCCGTATGCAGACCCTCATCTTTTATGGCCTTTACAAAGGGACTGAGGACATCCTGTTTTGCTGCCGCATTCTTCAAGGTACTGATCGCTTTGTCCGCTTCCGTATTCCATAAAGAAATACCATCATGATGTTTTGTTGTGATGACGGCGTATTTTGCTCCCGCCTGCCTGATCAGGCTTGCCCATTCTTTTGGCTTATAGTTCTGCGCCGTAAACCCATTGAGTTGCTTCATGTAATTGTCATGACTGATGTAATTATTGAAAAATGACCAAGATTCGGATATCCCGTCCACCGAGTAAATACCCCAATGGATAAAAATTCCTAGTTTGGCATCCTCAAACCAATCCATTTTTTGCGCTGATGCTACCTCTTGAGCTGAAACCTTTAAGCACGCCGAAGCCAACAGTGCCAATAGTGAGATCTTTCGAAACTTCATAAAGCTAATTTAATCGAGTACATAACGAGTTTAAGCCCGCAAAATACATATAAATGCTCAGAATCCCAGTCTACGAGTAAAAATTTGCGACTATAGCATTGCGGGCTGCTGCCCGTGATCCTGACGACCGCCAATTGCTGGCTACACAATTAAATTGTATATCAGCACAAATTTATCTAAGTTTGGGTGGTATGATTGAATTATATACAGACGGAGCGTCGAGTGGCAATCCCGGCCCCGGCGGCTATGGTACAATACTCAGGACAGTGTATACTGGGGATAACGAAGCGTTTAGGGGGAAGCTGATTGAGAAAGAATTTTCAGGTGGATACCGGAAAACAACTAACAACCGGATGGAACTCATGGCCGTCATCGTGGGCCTTGAGGCATTGAAAAACTTAAACCAAATGGTTACCGTGTACTCAGACTCCAAATACGTAATCGATGCTATCGACAAAAAATGGGTATATGGCTGGATGCAAAAAGGTTTTGCCGGTAAAAAGAACAAAGATTTGTGGATTCGGCTGATGAATGTCTATAAATTGCATCAGGTCAAGTTGGTATGGGTAAAAGGGCATGCGGGGCATCCGCTAAACGAACGTTGTGACCGACTGGCAGTAGCAGCCGCGAAAGATAAAGCAAATTGGAAAATCGATTCGGTATTTGAGCTGGAGGAATGCATTTAAAAGGATACCGCTTCCGAATATTGGATCTAGTAAAAAAGCAGTATTTATGACTAAAGTACAAGAGCCCATTGATCTACTGGGCTCTTGTACAAACGGTATTCATTCGGCAATGACTGCCAGCTGATGACCTGCATGAATTATTCTATTCACCACTTTCTTTAGCCGCTAGGTATCGCTCGGCTTCGAGAGCAGCCATACAGCCGGTTCCAGCTGCTGTAATAGCCTGGCGGAACACATTGTCCTGCACATCGCCGCAGGCAAAAACACCGGGTATATTTGTAGCTGTGCTATCAGGTTTTGTAATCAAATAGCCTGTTTCATCCATATCTAAGATGCCTGTAAACAGCTCAGTATTTGGTTTATGACCAATTGCTACAAAGAAGCCAGTTACCTCCAGATCTTTTTCGGATTGATCTTTATTATTGAGGACACGTACGCCGGTGACGACCTGTCCATCACCTAAAATTTCTTTCGCTTCCGTATTGTAATGTACTTCAATATTTGGCGTATTCATGACGCGGTGTACCATTGCTTTCGAAGCTCTGAATTCGTCACGGCGTACCAACATATGCACTTTAGAACATAATTTGGCGAGGTAGGTCGCTTCCTCAGCTGCGGTATCACCTGCGCCGACGATCGCGACTTCCTGATTTTTGAAGAAAAAACCGTCACAGACGGCGCATGCCGACACCCCAAAACCATTATATTTCTGCTCCGATTCAAGGCCTAGCCATTTGGCTGTCGCACCAGTCGCGATGATGACTGTATCGGCGGTCACCTGTACCGTACCATCTATTTCGACACGGTGCACGTCACCTGTAAAATCTACTTTCGTCACATATCCGAAACGTACTGAAGTACCGAAGCGTTCAGCCTGTTCGCGCAACTCTTCCATCATCACCGGGCCAGTGATTCCTTTCGGATACCCCGGAAAATTATCTACTTCTGTTGTTTGAGTTAACTGTCCCCCCGGTACAATACCCGTATATACTACTGGTTTCATGTCCGCACGGGCGGCGTAGATTGCAGCCGTATAACCAGCAGGGCCCGAACCAATAATCAGACATTGCACATGCTCCACTTCTTGTTTAAATTCCATAATCCTTTTCTAAGCTATTAATAAGTTATTTTTTAAATTTATCCTGCAATTCTTTGAGCATATCCAGAGAAATGGGTTGCGGTACTTCCTCTTTTTGCCGATTATACTCATTTCTTGCCAACTTTTTCTCCTCTGAAGACTGACTTGTAGCAACTTTCGCTTTCTGCTCATTCTTCTCCTTCTTGTATCTGATCCAGATATTTTCGAGTACTTTCTTTGTATACAGCGGAAAATCTCCATTTTGCATCCATGCATAATAACTGGGCTCCTGTTCAAATACTTCAATAATCGGTCTGCCTTTATGCTTACCAAAATTGATAGTTTCCAAGCCGTCTTCATTGTAAACAATACGTCCGGCAAAATCCACAGGTTTGCTCAGGTTTGTAAACTCGTGCAGGGCATCGACATCGTTGACTACAGGATAGGTAACAGTACCATGACGGTCCTCAAACGCAGCGCCCTCATACTTTGTCAGCTGCGCTTTCAGCACCTCGTAGGTTGCACGCACATCCGCTTCGGCCGTATGGGCATTCTCCAACTCTGCATTGCAATAAAATTTATAAGCAGCTTTCAATGTTCGTTGCTCCATCTGATGGAAAATATTCTGTACATCAACAAAGGAACGTCCTTCCAGTGAAAAATCGACTCCAGCCCGCAAAAACTCCTCCATCAGCATTGGAACATCAAACTTGTTCGAATTGTACCCTGCCAGATCGCCGTCGCCGATAAAGGCGGCCAGCTCTGTAGCTATTGCCTTAAAGGTTGGTGCATCTTTGATATCCTCATCGTAAATGCCATGAAAAAAAGATGATTCCGGAGGAATTGGTCGCTCTGGATTAATCCTTTTCGTATATACTGTCTCTTCACCATTGGGCATTACCTTGAGAAAAGAAACTTCTACAATACGATCCGTGGCTACATTAACACCTGTAGTCTCCAGATCGAAAAACACCAATGGTCTTTTTAATTTTAATTCCATGCTGGATTTATGCGTTTTAAAACAAAAACCAAAAATACAAAGTAGGATTTGATTTTTGTACTTTGTGAAATTTAATTTACAACCACTTGATGAATCGGCTCCACCTGGTTGAATTTCCCCACGACGACCTTAACCATCCGATCAAAGTCGAGGTATTTGTTGGCAATATCCCTCACCTTCGAAGCCGTCATGCTCTTAACTTCTTCCATGTAGTAGGAGTAATATTCGAGCGTCATACCATTCAGCAATACGCTCTTAAATTTATCGGCATGAGAAAAAATGCTCTCCAATGATCCCAGCATGGATCCCTCCATATAGGTTTTCACCAACTCAATTTCTGCATCCGAAGCCAACGTAGATTTTAGCAGGTCGATTTCTTTCTGAATCTCCCTCAATGTCGCTTGGGTAGTGTCCACACCGACTTCTGTGGCAATCGTAATAAAGCCACTGTGTTTCAGAGTCGCTACTGCCGAACCAACACTATAGGTATATCCTTTTTCCTCACGAATGTTGCGCATCAGCCTCGATCCAAAAAATCCACCCAACAAAGTATTTACAAACTGTAGTGCGGGATAATCCGGATGCTCTCTTGAGATGGTCTGTGCTCCAAGCCGAACAGCCGACTGCAAAGCATTCTCTTTCTCTTCATAAGCCAGGTCTGCTGTTCCCTGAATAAGCAGGGGCCTACCCGTAGTTGCCACCGCCCTGTTTACCGGCCATTCATCTCCGAAAATCTGTTCCAGCTCCTTTAATAGGCTGTCCGACACGTTGCCCGAGACGATCAAGGTACAATTGTCCGGCAGGATCTCCCGCCGATAAAGCTCGGTCAGTTGTTCGCGGGTAATCATGTCATAATCTTCCAACTTTGGCGTCCGGCCATAGCGGTTATTTTCGCCGAAGATCAAATTATAAAATTTACGACGGGCCAGATAATCGTTTTTTTGGACCGACACCTGAAACTTCTGTTTGTTATTACGGATATAAGTATCGAGCTCTTCCTGTGGTATCGAGGCTTCCGTTAAAATATCTTTTACTAATGGTAATAGTATCTGACTGTGCCGATTTAAGGTATAAAGCGATAAGGACGTCACATCAAAGGAATATTCCGGCACCAAAAATGCACCATAAAAATCAACTTTATCTGCGATTTCGGCACTGGACATGGTCATTGTGCCTTCTTTAAGCAGCGCGCTCAACGTGCTGTTCAGCAATGGGTTTTCATCTTGGCTGTCTAGATATTTATTTTCAAAAATCCATTCGATACGCACAAGTTCCTGATCGGGGGAGTGAAAGACGTATACGGGCATCCCGTTCGAGAATTGCTTCTTGACCGGTTCTTTTAAACTAATTTTTCCAATTTCACGGAATTGGGGAGCTTTCGTTCTATCCAGCATTTAATACCTCCTCTTGTGCTTTATACATTAATATGGATACGTTTTCAGGATTAAAAATTAATTTTGCCTGCTGTTGTACTTCTTCTGCGGTCACGGCCAGATATCTGGAAACTTCGGTATTGATCCCGTTGGCATCGCCAAGTAGTTCATGGAACGCCAAGTTCATTGCTTTGTCCAGAATCGATAGTTCAGCAAACACATTGGTAGATTCAATTTTGTTTTTGACTTTTTCCAATTCGACGTTCGGAACGAGTTCTCGTTTCAACAGTTCCAATTCGGCCCATACCGCACGTTCCGCTTCCTCTAAAGAAATCCCCGCAGATGGTTTTCCTTCGATGACGAATAGATTGCTATCAATACTACCCATCACATATGCGTTTATTTCGCTAAATAACTGTTCCTCTTTCACCAATCTGCGGTATAGACGGGAAGAAGAACCCCGCGACAGGATATCCGATAAGAGATCCATGGCAAAGTATCCCTCATCAAGGCGGGCAGGCCCGTGAAAGGCCATATATAGCGCATCAAGCGGCACGGGTGCATAGGTTGTCTCACGTCTCAGTTCAGTCTGCTTAGGTTCTGTTGGCAACTGGCGATGATATTGTCGCCCGCGTGGAATGTCACCAAACCATTTTTGAACCAATTTTTTGACTTCATCAAACCACACATCACCGGCAATCACCAAAATCGCACTTTGTGGATTGTAATGCAACGCAAAGAATGCCTTTACATCTTCCATCGTTGCATCCTCGATATGCTTCAGTTCCTTGCCAATTGTAGCCCAACGATAAGGGTGTACCTTATAAGCGAGCGGCCGCAGCTTTAGCCATACATCCCCATAAGGTTGGTTGAGATAACGCTGTTTAAACTCCTCACACACCACATTACGCTGCACTTCAAGGCTTTGCGGTGAAAACGCCAAACTCAGCATACGGTCAGATTCGAGCCAAAGTGCTGTTTCGAGATTGGAGGAGGGCAAAGTGATATAATAGTTTGTGATATCGTTACTGGTGAAAGCGTTATTTTCGCCACCGACTTTCTGAAGTTCGGTATCAAAATTGGGAATGTTAATACTGCCACCGAACATTAAATGTTCAAACAGGTGAGCAAAGCCGGTCTGCTCGGGCGATTCGTCGCGCGCGCCGACATCATATAATATATTAACACAGGCCATAGCTGTGTTATGATCTTCATGTACCAAAACACGAAGTCCGTTATCTAACGTAAATTTCTGATAGGAAACCATCTAATACTTTTTCGATTTTTAAATCCAGTTAATACCTTTTCGTAACATAGACAAGGTCTTGGCTTCTTCCGAACCTTCTTCGGGCTGATGATCATAGACCCAGCTGGCCTGAGATGGCAAACTCATCAAAATAGATTCAATGCGACCATTGGTTTCGAGGCCAAATTTAGTTCCCGAGTCCCAGACCAGATTGAATTCGACATAACGCCCCCGGCGAATCAGTTGCCAGTTCTTCTCCGCATCGGTGTAAGTTTTATTTCGGTTTTTTTCAACTAGCACGGAATAGATGGGTGCAAAGCTGCGTCCCAGATCACACGAGAATGCAAAAATATCCTGCAGATTCATCCCCGTCTTCTGGGTATTTAACTTATCATAGAATACGCCTCCGATACCACGCGTTTCCCCACGATGCCGGATATAGAAGTAATCGTCTGCCCACTTTTTAAATTCTTCGTAAAAATCCGGATTATGTTTATCGCAGACAGCTTTTAATTGCTGGTGAAAATACCGTGCATCTTCCTCATTCACGTAATGTGGTGTGAGATCTATTCCTCCTCCGAACCAACGAATATGTTCATTCAGTTCAAAATAGCGGATGTTCATATGAATAATGGGTACCCAGGGGTTATTCGGGTGAATAACAATTGAAACCCCTGTAGCAAAAAAATCATCTTCATCCACACCAAACGCTTTTTTTATAGACTCTGGCAGCTTGCCATGCACAGCCGAAAAGTTGACACCGCCTTTCTCCAGAATTTGCCCATTTTGAATAATCCTTGTCCGGCCCCCACCCCCACCTTCGCGTTCCCAAAGCTCCTCTTCAAACTTTGCGGAGCCGTCCAACTGTTCGAGCGCCAGACAAATTTCGTTTTGTATGTCCTTATATGCTAAAGCAATTGCTTCTTTTGTTATCATGTATTATGTTAGTTTTTCGCTTAACGCCTGTATAATTTTTGAGGCCGGTTGATGCTGATACAGAATTTGATATACAGCATCGCAGATCGGCAGATCTACCTCATATTTCTCAGCATATTGCTGAATACACGCAGAGGCATAGTAGCCTTCGGCAACCATGTTCATCTCCAATTGAGCAGATTGTACACTGTATCCCTTTCCGATCATATTACCAAAGGTTCTATTGCGGCTAAACTGCGAATAGGCTGTCACCAGCAAATCCCCCAAATAGGCCGAAGTATTCACATCGCGTGAAGTATCCCCATCCACTTTGGCGACAAATCTACGCATCTCACGGATGGCGTTGGAGACAAGTACCGCCTGAAAGTTGTCACCGTACCCGAGCCCATGACAGATGCCTCCGGCCAGTGCGTAAATATTTTTGAGCACAGCGCCAAACTCAATCCCTAGGACATCGTCCGACAAAATGGTTTTGATCACTCTTGAAGACAAAAATGAAGCCACCAATGCCGCACTTTCCAAATTTTTGCAGCCGAATGTCAAGTAAGACAACTTGCCTAAGGCTACTTCTTCCGCGTGGCAGGGTCCGCCGATAACGCAGACCTGATTAATATCGACCTCATAACGTTGTTCCAGAAACTCTCCGATGATGAGATTATCTTTCGGGATAATCCCCTTGATGGCCGAAACGATAATCTTGTCTTTAAAATCGTCTTTTGTCACTCCTGCCAAGGCATCCTTCAGATAAGCTGCAGGAGTGTTCAAGATGACGATATCCGCATAAGCAATTACATTTTTGGCATCCGTGTCAATTGTCGTGATGCTTAAATCTACCGGTACGCTGCTCAGGTATGTTGGGTTATGTTTGAATTGCTGAATATAATCCGCATCTTCCTGTTTCCTGATCCACCAAAAAATATGTTTATCCTGGTCATTTTCACATAGCATCTTAACCATCGCCGTCGCCCAGCTCCCGCTCCCAATGATACCAATCTTTTTCCCCTGCATGTCTTTAATTTGTTTTCGAGAGCAAATATACTTATTTCGGACTGAGATACGAGACCGGATAACGAGATATGATACTTTAGTTACTTTTTAGCCGAACAAGCTTTGCCAAAAACTCGTCTCTATCCCAATATAATATGCGTTTGCCTCGTGCTTCACAGGGTATATATGGATAAAATTGTGCTGTCCGGGGCTACCTTTGCCTGACAAAAGATCAAACTCGTGCCGATGAAAAGGACAGATCACTTTGCCGTCTTCGCACCAGCCATTTTTTAGCGGTGCGCCAGCATGGGGACACTTTCTGGAAAAGGCATATAGCTGCTCTTCATACCAGGTGAGGCAGATGGTTTTCCTCCCAGTTTTGTACTCTACAATGCCTTTGTCTTTTAAATCCAAGGCTCGATCAATTTTGTACCAGCGAAGCATAGTCCAAGATAGTTAAAAATTACAGTGAATTTTCTATCTTTGTGCAATTTCAAAAATTTGCACTATATATGGCTTTACAATGCGGTATCGTCGGTTTACCAAACGTAGGTAAATCAACATTATTTAACTGTCTGTCGAATGCGAAAGCACAGGCGGCAAACTTTCCATTTTGTACAATCGAACCAAATGTTGGGGTAATTACCGTACCGGATGCCCGTCTAAATAAATTAGCTGAATTAGTTAACCCACAACGTATCGTGCCCAATACGATTGAAATAGTCGATATTGCGGGGCTCGTAAAAGGGGCTTCGAAAGGAGAAGGCTTAGGCAATCAGTTTTTAGGAAACATCCGTACAACAAATGCCATTATCCACGTACTGAGATGCTTCGACGATGGTAACGTTATCCACGTAGACGGTTCGGTGGATCCTATCCGTGACAAAGAGATCATCGATACCGAATTACAGCTGAAAGATCTCGACACGGTGGTAAAACGTATCCAGAAAGTCGAGAAGATGGCTAAAACCGGTGGTGATAAAGAAGCTAAAAAAACATTTGATATCTTATCGGTCATCAAAGCGCACTTAGAAGCGGGAAAATCGGCGCGAACCGCACCTATTGAAGCTGAAGATTTTGAATTTATTCAAGATCTGGCGCTATTAACAGCCAAACCGGTACTGTACGTCTGTAACGTGGACGAAGCTTCGGTAAATTCGGGGAACGCCTATGTTGAGCGAGTTAAAGAGGCTGTGAAAGATGAAAAAGCCGAAGTACTGGTCATCTCTGCGCAGATCGAATCTGAAATTGCGCAACTGGAAAGCTACGAAGAACGCAAAATGTTTTTGGATGATCTGGGGCTGGAAGAATCCGGTGTCAACAAACTGATTCGTGCGGCCTATTCGTTACTCAATCTGGCGACTTACTTTACTGCCGGAGTGCAGGAGGTACGGGCATGGACCATTGAAAAAGGATTTACAGCACCGCAGGCTGCTGGTGTAATCCATACTGATTTCGAAAAAGGATTTATCCGTGCCGAAGTAATCAAGTACGACGACTTCGTTCATTTCGGTTCGGAAAGTGCTGTAAAAGAAGCAGGAAAATTAGCTGTAGAAGGAAAGACCTACATCGTACAGGATGGCGATATTATGCACTTCCGTTTTAATGTATAAATGGCTGTCAAGCTTTTATCCTATAAAAGGCCGATAAATTTACTTTCGGCCTTTTATAGGATGAAGCTTTTCAAATGCCAATCTTGGCTGCCGCGGCTATGTATGGTAAATTGCCCCAACATGTATAGAAGATGACACTACCTATTTCACAAAATAGCGGTGTTCAATGACTTCAACTTTCTTTACGTCGTTTCCTTCCAGCGCCTTCTTGACATCGCAATGTCCCGTTACTCCCCGGTAAATCAATGCTCCGCCCAGTGTCAGTCCGGAAAATCCGGTCAGTGGAGATTTAAATAACTTTTTCACTCCCATACCTAAAATAAATCCGCCGGCAATGACGGACAGTACCCGCTCAGAGGTACCGATGTTCTCTTCAATACAATCGTCTTCTATCTTCGATTTAATCTTGTCGAATGCAAATGTCAAAAGGTTACTCATAATAATCTGAATTTAAGTCCTGTTTCATATTTAAACAAATTATGATCCAAAAAAGTTTAATTTAGCATATTGTTTATGCGGTTTCTTTCATGACATCTCTTATATTCGTATTTATCAATTTAAATACTCATGCAAGTCAAGAAATATTCCGGTGAGTTAGTTCCGTTCAATGGCGATGCGCTACGGGGCTCATTGTCACGCTCAGGCGCCAACAGCGATCAGGTCAATCAGGTCTACGAGCACGTTATCAATAAATTATATGACGGTATTTCCACGCGGGAGCTCTATCAGCTGGCTTTTGATACCTTAAAGACCGTACGCACCTCCTATGCTGCTCGTTATAGTTTAAAAAAAGCGCTACGGGAATTGGGACCTGAAGGATTTTATTTTGAAAAATATATAGCCCATCTCCTACGGGAGGCTGGTTACGAAAGTACCACAGGCCAGACGGTACAGGGGCATGCCGTCAGCCATGAATTGGATGTGGTAGCCTATAAAAATGGTAAACTAGTCACAGCTGAATGCAAATTCAGAAATGATATCGATGCAAAGATCTCGGTGACGACACCTATGTATTACCTGTCAAGGTTCAAAGACATCAGTGGCATCGACTATCCATTTTTCGGCAAGCGGTTACAGTTTCAAGAAGGCTGGCTTATTACCAACGCATACTTTACGCTTGATTCGATCAATTTTGCTGAATATTATAAGATCAATTTGCTTTCGTGGGATTACCCTAAGGAGAGCAGTATCAAAAGAAGGGTTGACAAGGCTGTTCTTTATCCTGTTACATGTCTGACAACCTTGTCAGACCTCGAAGAGCAGCAGTTATTAAAAAACCAGGTCATTTTGGTTAAAGATATTGTTGGGGACCCCAACAAACTAGACTTCCTCGGACTTAGTAAAGAAAAAAAAGAAATCGTACTCAATGAAGCGCGCGAGCTGGTCGATTACAAGGTCGAAGAAGAATATTGAACGTTACGACAAAAAAACGCGATAGCCTGATCATGGACGGATAAGGCTATTGCAATTTGTATGAGTTTGACCTATATCAGCGAAGGATAGAAGATCCTGCCGTACTTTTCAAATTCAGTTAGATCTATTTTTTCCCAGAATATGCCATAAATAGCCGCCCCCGAGCCGGTCATGGACGCATAGACAGCGCCTTTTTGATATAGTGCTTCTTTTATTTCTTTCAGCACAGGATAAGTTTCAAAAATTCCATCCTCAAAATCATTCCGGATATGGAATTTCCATTCCTGAACCGGCAGACGTATGGCAGTTTCCAGATTGACGGTGGCAGCTCGGGGTACTACGGAAGCGTACGCTTCAGCTGTCGAAATATGTATATCTGGCATCACTACCGCTATAAAATAAGCAGACAGGTCGAGTGATATTCGTTTGAAACTGGTTCCGATCCCAGTCGCATAGACAGGTGTATTTTCGATAAAAAACGGACAGTCTGCCCCAAGCTTCGCGGCATATTCTTCCAGTTGCGCATTGGTCAGATGTAGGTTAAACAAGGTATTAAGGCCTTTCAGCACGAAGGAAGCGTCAGCCGATCCCCCGCCTAATCCCGCTCCTATAGGAATTTGCTTGATCATGTCAATCGATACGGCCGGCATTTCATATTCTTTTTTCAGCAAATGATACGCCTTGATACACAGATTGTCACTTGGATCTCCGGGTATATGCTGCCCCTGTATGTGAAGAACGGTTTCGTTTTCCGTACTTTCCGTTAGTTCGATGATATCATAGATGTGCAGAGGATAGAACACACTATTTAGCTCATGATAGCCATCAGCACGCCTAGCCACGACCTGCAGTCCGATATTTATCTTTGCATTTGCGGATATGATCATACCTTCTGTTGCACTATTTCATTTAAAAACTTAATAACTCACCAAAGAAAAAACATGTTCACTAAACCGTGACAATCTTCCCTTTGCTTTTAGAAAATCCAAAGAGATAATAAAGCTATATGCAGCGACGGTGCCACCTAATTTCTCCACAAGTTTACTGGCGGCGACTACAGTCCCTCCAGTAGCCAGGAGATCATCATGGATCAGTATCCTGCTCCCCGACTCGAAGGCATCTTCGTGAATTTCTATCGTTGCTTGGCCGTACTCCAAGGCATAGGATTCGGCAATTGTCTTATAGGGCAACTTACCTTGTTTGCGGATAGGAATAAAAGGCAATCCCATTCTGTTTGCCAAAAGAAAGCCAAAAAGAAATCCGCGGCTCTCAATTCCTGCAATAGCGTCTATTTCAATGCCCTGTAGCTGATCAATAATCGTCTCGATCATCTCGTTGCAACGTTCGGCATCTTTCAATAAGGGTGTAATATCCTTGAATATGATACCCGGTTTTGGAAAATCCACTATATCCCGGATTTCCAGTTTCAATTTATCTTGAATCATTCTCAAATATTAAATACGGAGCGATTTTAGCAATAGCGAGATCAGAAAGAGTACCTATTTTTGCTAGATCCTCTATATTTGTGTAGCTACCGTGCTGGAGTCGATAATTGACAATTAATTTCGCATCCTTTGGGCTAAGATACGGATGTTTGGCCAATGAATGCGCATCAATCTCGTTAATATTGATTTTTTTGATTCTTTCTAAACTGGACACGACGACATTGTCTTTGATCATGTCATAGGTCTCAGCAGTAACCCCATATACTTCTTTGAGCTGTTCAATTCTGTAAAATCCGCCGAGGACCTCCCTATATTTCAAAATACGCTTTGAAAGTATGCTACCGATTCCTTTAAGGCTCATCAGCCCCGTTGTATCGCAGTTGTTGATATCGATCAGCTCCGCCCCATTTGTTTCAAACTTATCATATAACATGGGGGTGTTTTGCACTTTGGCCGCTGCGTCGCTCGAGGGCTTTATTCGAATATAAGGTTCGAGACGCTCATACAGCTGCTCATTGATCGAATAGATTTTTTTTAGATCGTCTTTGTTTTTAAACCGTCCTCCTTTCCGTTCATAATTTTTAATGACAGCGATCTGTTTGTCCGAAAGTCCAAGTTTGCGCCAGTCCGCCAGAGATAAATTATTGGGATCAAAATAAAACAGAAGCGGCTGAGCAGGCTTCGTTGCTGCTAACTTCTCTGCAATCTGTCGTGCGTTATCCCCAGCATCAGTATCGGAAACATATTTCTTATTTGGATAATCTGGAATATCCAGCGAATCGTGAAAGGATTGCTCAAAAACTTTGACCTCATGCGGAATAGGATCTGCCGAATCCCGCCTTGTCAACAGCGAGTAGACTACCGTAGACACGATGATAATCACCAAAATGACGAAGAAACCATTTTGTTCTGTTTTATTAAATTTGAAATAACGCCATAGCCTGCTCATAAGCTGTCAATAATTGGGTCGCTTAAATTTAATAAATTAAAAAGAAAATAAAAAAGGGTGTTAAAAAAAACACCCTTGTTATTTGTATATTATTTCTGTGCACAACGCTATTAAAGTACTGACTTATCGACTTTTTGAACTTTACTACCATTTTTTAGCGTTTTGGATATGGCGTCAAACGGTCTAGAGACGACCTCATCCCCTTTCTTGAGTCCTGAAAGGACAATAATATTCTTGTCGTCCTGAATGCCGGTTTTTACAAGTGTCTGTTTGACCGTATCGCCTTTCAGAACAAACACAAATTCTTGAATTTTCTTATTGACAGTGGTGGAATCCTTGTCATCCGAACGGACAGTAACCGACTGAATTGGCACGACCATGCCTTTATCGTGTTTGGTAAAAATCTGCACCGTTGCCGACAGTCCGGGCTTAAAAGGCGAAGCGATGTTTTCCTTCATCAGATCCTGATACGACTCCGGACTGATGCGTACTTTCACATTAAAATTTGTCACTTGATCCGTAGACGAAGTTGCAGCTGTTGTTGTCGCAATATTTTTTGATGAACTTGCAATCTCCGTTACCACGCCTTTGAATTTCCGGTCCTGGAAAGCATCAACCTCTATTTCTGCCTGATTACCAACCCTCACATTGTTGATATCATTTTCATTGACATCCACATTTACCTCCATTGAAGACATGTTGGCTATCCGCATAATTTCGGTACCTGCCATCTGTGCCGTTCCGACCACACGTTCCCCTTGCTCAATGGACAGGAGAGAAATAATACCATCGGTAGGTGCATATATTGTTGTCCTATTGAGGTTGTCCTGTGCTTCTTTGACGGAGGCCTGCGATTGTTCGATACCATATCTGGTCGACCGGACAGTTTCTCTCTGCGCCTGGATTGCAGCCAAGGTCGAGTAATATTCCGACGAACTCTTATCCATTTCGGCAGCCGATATTACTCTTTTCTGAAAGAGTTCCTGATTGCGCTTAAATGTCGCTTCGATATTCTTGAAGTTTTCCTCCTGTTGCTTCAGCTGTTGCTGTGCTGCAGCAAGATTGGCTCGCTGTGAGTTGAGCGCCGCTACCGAGCGGTCATAACCTGACTGTAAGATATCCGGTTTGATGCGGCAGAGCACCTGTCCTTTCTTTACAAAATCGCCTTCCTTGATAGTCAACTCAACGACCTCTCCTGAGACTTCCGAACTTAATTTTACCTCTATTTCAGGTTGTATTTTTCCACTGGCTGATACCAGTTCGTCAACTTCCATTTCTTTCACAACATCCACGGCGACTTTGGTAACCTCCCCATTTCCAAACCAGCCGGCTTTAAAGCCTATAAAAACAACTATTGCCAGGAGGGCTAAAGTGATGAATATAATCTTTATTACACTACGTTTTTTCTTTGCCATTGCTTTTGTTAATCAAATAGGTTAATTGTTATCAAATTGAATTGGATTTCCCAAGTAATAGTCAATGATCTTGGATTTAAATATCACATTATATTTTGCCTGAATCAGGTCAAATTCAGCTTTATTCCGTTCAGTCTGTGCTGTAAATAATTCCAGTGAATTGGCCATACCGATGTCATAACGCTCTTTAGTTGCCTTATAAGCAGTTTCGGCGCTCTCAAAAGCCGTCGTTGCAGAAACAAATTTTTGTTTGGCAGCCGTAACATCCAGAACAGCCTGGTTAACGGCTTTATTTAGATTGTTTTTTGCCAGCTGTTCGGCAGCTTCGGCCTGTTTAAGGCCGATCTTGGCTTTTGCCAGGTTGACTTTATTTTGGTTGTTGGTAAATATGGGGACACTCAAGCTCAAGGTAGTCCCGAAGGCCTTGTTTTGACCGAGCTGATCCACAAATGGGAGCTTTTCCCCAGTCAGATAATCCTTGCGCTCGGATGAAAAATTAGTTCCATAACTCACCCCCAGGTCCAGAGAAGGATAAAATCCGCCCTTTGCAATGTCGATCTGCCGCGCCGCCGCTTCTTTGTCGAGTGCAGCTTTCTTAATATCAGGCTGATTGCGTAAGGCCATATCATACACTTCAATAGCAGAAGACGTTCCTGGAGTCAGCATCGAAAAATCAACACTGGGTTTAACCAATGAAATGTCGGTTTGAGGTGGCATTTCCATCAACTGTTTCAGCGTCAATAACGAGAGCTCATACGAATTTCGAAGATTGACCCTGTTAAACTCATCCGAAGCCACCTGATTTTTGGACTTAGCGATATCTGCGACAGTCTTATTTCCTACGGCAAACTGTATCGAATCTAGTTTATACTGTTGCTGGGAAAGCTTTAATTGGTCCCCGCTGGCCGTGTACATCTCATAGTTTGTGATGGCTTCCAGATATGTTACAAGTACATTCAGTATCAGATCATTTTTAATCTTGTCGACCTGAGTTGCAGAGGATTCAAGCTGCGTCTTGTTTGCCTTGATTTGATTGATCTGACGAAATCCTTTAAACAAATTGACATTTGAACTGATAGCGCCACCGGCGGAATTTGTCCATTGGTTTCCACTGATTGGCTGTCCGGCAACCTGGTCAAAAAAGAAACCATAGTTGAACCGTTGGGTCACTCCAGCCTCCAGACTCGGATATAAATTGGACTTGGCCTGAAACAGGTCCTGGGCGGCGATGTCCTTGCTAAGTTCGGCCTGTTTGATCTGTACGTTACGCTCCAGTGTCATCTGTATGGCATCAGCAACGCTGACCACCTGCTGCGCCCGGGTTTCCGTGTGTGCTGCAAGAAAAAAGCCAGTAAATAGTACTGCAGAATAATAAAATCTTTTCATGTTCATATGTAGAACCATACAATTTTTATAGATTTGAACTTCATTTATCGGTTATGTATTTTGTCAAATCCCCGTTCTTCCTACGCTGGCTATACCCAAAATCGATCTGGCATATGTCTCGCACGGAAAAAAAAGTCTATCTCACTTTTGACGATGGTCCAATTCCTGAAATTACACCTTTTATACTCGATATCCTAAAAAAATATCAGGTCAAGGCAACATTTTTTTGTGTTGGTGAAAATATTAAAAAAAATCCACATTTGTTCCAACGAATTTTACAAGAAGGGCATCAGGTAGGCAACCACACCTATAATCACCTCAAAGGCTGGGACACGACGGACGAAGTCTATCTTGAAAATGTGGCACAATGCCAGCAGCTCACCCAGACAGATCTGTTCCGCCCTCCATATGCAAAAGCGACAAAATCACAGCTACGAAGCCTCTACAAAAGCCACCGGGTGATCATGTGGGATATCATGTCCGGCGATTTTGACCAAACACTGAGTCCTGAGAAATGCCTTCAAAATGTACTGCCCAACATCCAGAATGGCTCTGTGATTATCTTCCATGACAATTTAAAGGCCATCCCACGCGTAGAATATGCACTGCCCAGAACCATCGAATTTATACTGTCTAGGGGCTATCAGCTTGCCAGACTGGACTGATCGCCTATGGCCTACTCCTTGTCAGGACAATCTCAGATTCGTAGTATTTGCCTGTGCTCACACTAAAATAACCCAAGGCATTGTTGGATAAATTGGAGATTGGATTCGCAGGCGACGCAGCTCCGGGGTTGATCATCTGGAAACTATTCCAGTAGTTATAGGCACCTATATCGATGCACTGGCGCAAGATCCGGACATGATCTCCGATCTTGAGGTCACGGTCACGATCAATGATATCGTGCTGTACCTCCAGCCCGTTGTTGTATTTATCGCTGAATACATCAATAAATCGTAGATCACCACCATTCACAGACATTTTGTACTTATAGTAGTTGCCATTTTCGGGCGGGTCATTAAACACCAATGTCGGATAATAGATCGTATCTGTAAATATCACGCGCTCCGAAAGACCGATGGAATCGATATCAATATAGGAAGGAACGGTTGAAGTACCTTCTATTTCCCGGCCATCTGCTGTACGCACGTAAAGCTGGTATTTTATTTTTTCCTGCAGCCGCAGGGTTTTGTTGGTATACACTCCATCAGGTCCCGGCGAAAAGGCATAAGTGCGATTGTTCTGCATATTTCTGACAATCACCTCCGCATCTGTGATTGGCGCCAGCATCGACTCCTTTAAGCTGACCACTTTCTGAATACTGATTTGGTGCTGCTGGTCCGAAACCATCAGGTCGGCGGTGATTACCAGCTGTCCGGTGTTTTCGGGCAGATCCAGATCAATTTTATCTTCACAGCCTAACAATGTAATCATGGCGCATGCGAGCAGTCCTAATATCTTTTTCATGTAGCTTTAAAATTTAAAATTCCAAGTAATCGAAGGGATTGCACCAAAAAGAGCTATTCTATAGATTTCAGTTACATTCGACTGTCCTTCTTTTTCCCGAAAATCGATCAGATAGGCATTTTTTCGGTTATAGGCGTTATACAATCCAAAGGATAAACTCGAATACCTGTTTTTTGTACGTCGGATATCATAAGTCGCCGCAAGGTCCAACCGATGGTAGGCTGGCATCCGCTGACCATTGCGTTTATCATAATAAAAGATTGTTCTGTCATCGACAAAATATTTACCGGCAGGCATTGTCACAGCATCGCCGGTATAATAAACAAAGTTGGCGCTCAGATTCCATTTTGGGTTCAGCTGATATTGTGCCACGATGGCAATGTTATGCGTTTTATCCTGCCGGGCGTTAAACCATTCACCGCCATTGATCTGATCAAACCGCCTCTCGCTTTTTGAAAGTGTATAGCTGATCCAGCCATTTAGACGTCCCTGCCGCTTTTTAATAAACCATTCGATACCATAAGCTCTCCCCTTGCCAAAAAGCAATTCGCCGTCCAACAGTTCGTTAGCCTGCAGATCAGCTCCATTTCTATAATCGATTTGGTTCTTTAAGTCCCTGTAATAGCTTTCGACGGAAAATTCATAGCGATTGGACATAAAGTTCCGAAAATAGCCCAGAGAATACTGTGTCGATAGCTGCGGCTTGATGGTATTGTTGCTCAACACATATTGGTCTGTCGGCAGGCTGCTTGTGGTGTTGCTTAATTGGTGCAGATATTGAACATTCTGATTAAAAGATGCCTTGACTGTGGTCGACTCGTTTAAGGCGTAGTTGAGTGCAATGCGCGGTTCTAAATACAGGTATTTTTTCCCCAACTCTCCAGCTTTGACATACGTGGAGTCTACAGCCTCCCCCATCTCATCATAACGGTAGAACATTCCCGGTCCCAAAGTCGCATAGGCAGTTGCCCGCACACCGTAGTTTACTTTAAGCTTCTCATTTATCGACCAGTCGTCCGCCATATAAACAGCCAGATCCGCTCCTTTTCTATGCTGTATTTTGAGCGAATTGACCTTGGAGTCTTCACCTGCCTCGATGCTCGCTGGACGTATTTCTTGTAACGCAGCCTGTACACCAAACTTTACATTGTGGCGATCTGACAAGCTGTACTGAAAGTCCTGTTTAAAATTATAATTGAAGATATCCGAGCGGATTTTGAAATTGTTGTCGTCCTCTATCTTTACCTGATAATTGAACTTACTGAAGATCAAAGTTGTATTACTAAACAAGCGGCTGCTCCACACATGGTTCCAGCGCATGGTTCCTGTTGCATTCCCCCAATTGAAATCAAAGAGGTCGTGATAGGCCATAGCGTCCTTGCCAAAATACCCCGAAAGATAAACCGTATTTTTGTCGTTTATTCGATAGTTGACCTTAGCATTCAGATCGTAGAAAAACAGCGCACTTTTTTTGATGTTTTCATCATTTGAAAGCTTCAGGAACAAATCAGCGTAAGTACGCCTACCGGAGATCATAAAAGAGCTTTTTCCCTTCTGAATGGGTCCTTCTACTTTGAGTCTCGACGCGATGAGCCCCAGTCCACCTTCCACATTGTAATGCTGATTGTTTCCGTCCAGTGTAGTTATCTCCATAACCGAGGAAATCTTGCCCCCATATTGGGCGGGAACTCCGCCTTTGTAAAAATTGACATCTTTGATCGCATCCGAATTAAAGGTTGAAAAAAAACCGAATAAATGCGAGCTATTATATACCGGAGCTTCGTCTAGCAGGATAAGATTTTGATCTCCGCCCCCGCCACGTACATAGAAGTTGCTGCTTCCCTCGCCGCCGCTGGTGACACCCGGAAATAGCTGTATCGTCTTTAGAATATCCTTTTCTCCAAACAGTACAGGAACCTTCTCAATCTCTTTTGGGCTAAACTGCGTAAGTCCTGGCGTCAGGTCTTTGATTGATTTTCTCCTGTTTCCAGTGACGACAACCTCGGCAAGCTGATTTTCCTCAGGTACCAGCTGAATAATATAGGTTGAGTCTTTGCTCAGCTCGACAGGAACCAGCTTGGCCCGGTAACCGATGGAGGTGACCTCCAAAAAAGCTTGCTCGCCTCGAAGGGACAGACTAAAGAAACCATATTTGTTCGAAGCTGTGGATTTTTTTTCGTTGTCATTCCGGATTAGCGCACCAATGATATTCTCACCACTGATGCTATCTCTGACAAAGCCGGAAACAGATTTAGGCTGCTGAGCATAGGTATGCTGTAGACCAAAGACAATAGAAGAAAAGCAAAAAACAACCTTTATAGGTTTAAGCATAGCGATTGAAATCAAAAATTTTGTTGAAAATAATAAAAAAGCCTCACAATTTGTAAGGCTCTATGATAAGTTTATAATTTGTTAGTCAAGATCTTCTATAAACAAAAATAGCAATTTATTCATTTACGCCAAATATTTATCTATTTTTTCTGCTGATTTTTTTCGGTCTCCTCAAAAAAACCTTTGAAAAAAGCCATTTGATAAACTATAGAGCGTGCCCAATAAGCCCAGTTGTGTCCGCCCTCACTTGTAACAAAAGTATGGTTGATGTTGTGATAGGTTAACTTATCGTGCAGCGCCATATTCACGGGATAGAAAAAATCATCGGTTCCACAGTCGATGATCAGACGAAGTTTGTTGTTGATCAGCTTGGGCACCATGTTGATGACCACGCGGTTGTCCCATGCCTGCGGGTCGTCGGCATAATTCCCTATACGGTCCTTAATTTCCCAATTCAGGGGGAAGGGTCTGAAATCGACACCCCCAGCGGTGCTCCCGGCAGCACCATAGAGGTCCTGATGCTTGATCGCCAGAGAGAGCGCGCCATGCCCCCCCATACTAAGTCCCGTGATGGCGCGTCCTTTGCGGTCCCTGACCGTCGAATAATGCTGATCGACGTAACTGATCAGCTCCTTGGACACAAACGTCTCATATTGATAGCTTTTATCATTCGCAATATCCCAATACCAGCTTCCAAAACCGCCATCTGGACAGATCACCATATAACCATACTGATCAGCCAAGGAGGACACGGGAGAGTTTTTCACCCAGTTGCTATAATTACCCGAATAGCCGTGCAATAAGTAAAGTACCGGATACTTCTCGTGCTCTGAATAACCATCGGGCAGAATAACAACTGTCTTGATTGTTTTTCCCATACTTGGGCTGAGGATGGATAAGGTGTCAACTTTTGCCGCTCTGCTTACTTGGATAAAGCTCATCAAGGCAATGGAAATGCATAGAAATTGTCTAAAAATCATCATATTATATGTTAGGTTTTATATTCACTTGAACAATACAGCGCAATGGTGCAGTCCTTGTAAAATCGTAGCCGACACGCTGCTTTATCGTTTATTGAATTTTCTCAAAGTAGTAAAGATAAGACTTTAAGCCAAATGGACGTTCACTAATTGTATAAAATCCGTTACCCTGATTATCGAAAGCTATCGCCTCGCCTTGCGGCTCTACGACATAAGGAATCTGTATAGGAGCCTCCCGTAACGCTGCCGACCATGGGATTTTCGGATTTCTTTTCCAATAAAAAATATGGGTAATATTTTTAATCAGCATTTCTCTGCCCCTAGGGTCAATCGCTGCTGCTGTCGCGAAAGTAAACGGAAGTTCCACAATTTTATCGAGGGTATAATAGTGCAGCCGGGGATTTTTGAAGACCGGAGCGCTATATACAGTGGAGCGAAACTCACGTTTTGATACCACATACAGCATATTGTCTGTGGGGTCAACCATGATAGCTTCCGCATCCAGACGTTTTCGCCCCGGAAACTTAACATGCACGGTTCTTATGCTGGATCTGGGGATCAGGGCTGAGTCCTTTAAAGAGGGTTCAGGAAATATATATAAGGTAATCCATGTTCTTTTCTGCAAATTATTTCCAATATCGGCCAGTACTAAATGAGTTTTACCACCAATAGTCACCCGGTCAATATCCTCACAGTCGACCACTTCCGTTCCTGCTAGGGTAAATGTTTTGACCAATTTGGCCTGAGCATCCAGCAGATAAACATTTGGGCCATCACCACTGTCATTGTGTACCCAAAACATGCCTTTCGTGTAAGCTGGGATAATCCCCGACACTTCCCTGAGCTCTGGGGCGGTCAATTCACCCTGCGGCATTTGCGATTTAAAATATTCCTTGTTATTTTGAGCAAATAAATGCAAGTTCGATAGATAAAGTACAAGCAGAAAGCTTACTATCATGTGTGCAATATTCATGTTTAAAGATACGTTTTTATTAATATTTAATTCCTCATATGAAGAAGTTGCGTTCGTTTTACCTTCCTTTACTACTGTTTTTTCTGTCGTCGGACAAGCTGTTGGCGCTGAGTAACTCGTTTAGAATAAAAGTCGGGACAGCGTACGCGGTCACACCAGCTTACCGGGGGAAATGTTATAACAGCAACAACTGGGAAAATTTTGATATTGAGAGCCGGCGCTTTGATCATAGGCCTAAATCCGACTATTTCATTCGAGTGCAGGACACTGTCATCTGGCAAGTCGGCGACACCTATGTTAACGGACAGGTGCTTGGCAGGCTGAAGTGTCTGCAAGTAAAATCAGCGAAAAAAGAACGCTGGGATTATATCACCGCACCTATCTTGGGTTTCGATTATGAGGAGGGCTATACATATACAATTAAAGTGAAGCAAACGAAAGCAAAAAATGCAGACAGTACACAGTATGAATTGCTCGACATCATATCCAAAAAACGCGTCACCGCACTCCCTAGTGTTGCTTCTTTTTTAGCACGATTTAAATGGAATCTACTGCAGTTAAACGGCAAAGATGTCTCATCAAGCAGAGCAAGCATCGGATTTGACGCAAAAAACGGCACCGTTGCGGGCAGCACAGGCTGTAATAAATTTTGGGGAGATTTTACCATTATGGGCGATAGGATTAGCTTTTCGCATCTTGCCAGCACAATGCGGGCATGCAGCGGCGCTAGCATTGAAAACGACTTTTTTGCGGTTGTCGAACAAAGACAGATCCAATTCGACATTGCCGAACAAACCTTAAACTTATACCTGGACGGAAAACTGGTGATGATATTTGGTCTGGAGCGCGGATAAAAAAACACCCGAAGTTTGGGGAACTCCGGGTATCTTAGCCATATTATTAACCTATTTTATGAAAAGTATTTATGCCATTTTGGAAATGACATACACAAATATGTGAAATAAATCGGAAAGAATCGAAACCTTCACCTGATTTTAACATAATTTTAACATTTGAAAATCATGAGACAAATCGGCACATAAATGATAAATTTTTAGCGGTTGCACATTCGTCTTTTTGATTATCTTAATCATTTTAAATCAAAGCAATGATCAGAACAATTTTCACAGCAACCACATTATTTATAGCGACTGCGCTCTCGGCGCAGAAAAATCCGGTTATTACAGGTAACTACGCCGATCCGGAAGGTATCATATACAACGATACGTATTGGATCTTCCCAACCTATTCTGCTCCCTATGAACAGCAGCTATTTTTCGATGCATTTTCATCTCCCGACCTGGCCATCTGGACCAAACATCCACGCGTGCTGGACAACAGTCGCGTCACTTGGGCAAAAAAGGCGATGTGGGCCCCTGCCGTACTGGAAAATAAAGGAAAATACTATCTGTTCTTCAGTGCCAACGATGTACATGAGGGAGAAATCGGAGGCATCGGCGTAGCCGTATCCGATAAACCGGAAGGCCCCTACACTGACCTGTTGGGCAAACCGCTCATCAACAGCATCATCAATGGGGCTCAACCGATAGACCAGTTTGTATTCAAAGATAAAGATGGTTCATTTTATATGTATTACGGCGGCTGGAAACATTGCAACGTAGTCAAACTCAAACCAGATTTTACGGGTCTTCTTCCTTTCGATGATGGCAGCTACTACAAGGAGGTGACCCCCAAGGATTATGTCGAAGGCCCATTTATGTTTATGAAGAACGGCAAATACTATTTTATGTGGTCTGAAGGTGGCTGGACAGGCCCGGATTACAAAGTGGCGTACGCAATTGCCGACTCTCCTTTTGGGCCATTTGAGCGTATCGGGACTATTCTCGAACGGGATCCTGCCGTTGCCGTGGGTGCGGGACATCATTCAGTCATAAAAGTACCAAACAAGGACAAATATTTCATTGTCTATCATCGCAGACCATTAGGCAAAGACGGCGCCAACGAGCGGGTCACCTGTATAGAAGAAATGAAATTTGACGCACAGGGACATATCATTCCCATCAAAATGACATTCGAAGGCGTCAAGTACCCGTTAAAATAACTTTTATAGATGCAAATAACACATTCAGTTCATACATAAAATAATAAAGGCCCGGCAAACTACCGGGCCTTTATTATTATTGCTGACCAAAGGGATTAAATACGGCCGATTACATCGTTTAATGTGGCAGAAGGGCGCATAGCTTTAGCTGCTAAATCATCATTAGGGAAATAGTACCCCCCGATATTCTGCGCATGACCTTGTGCGCCGATCAGCTCTTCATTGATCTTCGCCTCGTTGTCGGTCAATTCTTTGGCCACAGTGGCGAATCTGTCCGCCAAATCCGCATCTTTTGTCTGTGCAGCCAGAGCTTGTGTCCAATATAACGTCAGGTAGAAATGAGATCCACGATTGTCGATCTGACCTACACGACGTGCAGGTGATTTGTCGTTAGCCAGGAATTTCTCCGTAGCTTCATCCAACGTTTCTGCCAGCACCAACGCTTTGGGATTGTTTTGCGTTTGGGATAAATGCTCCAAAGAGGCTCCCAGTGCCAAGAACTCGCCCAATGAATCCCAGCGTAAATAGCCCTCCTGTACAAACTGTTCAACGTGCTTCGGTGCCGAACCACCTGCACCGGTTTCGAACAGACCACCGCCGTTCATCAAAGGAACAATAGACAGCATCTTCGCAGAAGTGCCTACTTCCAGAATTGGGAATAAATCTGTTAGATAATCACGTAAGACGTTACCCGTCACGGAGATGGTATCTTCACCCCTACGGATGCGTTCCAATGAGAATTTGGTTGCTTCCACCGGCGACAAGATCCGGATATCCAAGCCCGTTGTATCGAAATCTGGCAGGTATTTTTCAACTTTCTTGATAATCTCTCTATCGTGCGCACGGTTTTTATCCAACCAGAATACCGCTGGAGTATTTGACAGACGTGCGCGGTTTACCGCAAGTTTTACCCAGTCCTGGATAGGTGCATCCTTGGTCTGACACATCCGGAAAATATCTCCTTCTTCCACTTTCTGCTCCATCAGTACATTGCCTTCGGCATCCACGACACGGATTACGCCATCGCCGGCTGCTTGGAAAGTTTTATCATGAGAACCATACTCCTCGGCTTTCTGTGCCATAAGACCCACATTTGGAACCGAACCCATGGTCTTCGGATCCAAAGCACCATGTGCCTTGCAGTCTTCAATGGTCGCCTCATATACCCCTGCATAACAGCGGTCCGGAACCATCGCTATAGTATCCGCTTCCTGGCCATCTTTATTCCACATTTTGCCACCAATACGGATCATCGCTGGCATAGAAGCATCGATAATGACGTCCGAAGGAACATGCAGGTTGGTAATGCCCTTATCCGAATTGACCATTGCCAGATCAGGACCTGCCTGGATAGCAGCGTCGATAGCCGCTTTTACTTCCGATTCCTGTGCATGACCTGCAATTTTGGTGTACACTTCGCCCAGACCGTTATTTTTATTGATCCCGAGTTCCTTAAATAAATCACCGTACTTTGCAAACACATCCGCAAAATAGGTCTCCACCACTGCACCGAAGATGATCGGGTCAGACACCTTCATCATTGTAGCTTTCAGGTGAGCGGACAATAATACACCAGCTGCCTTAGCTTCTGCAATGGTATCGGCCACAAAACCTTTAAGTGCTTTCAGACTTAGTGTTGAGGAGTCGATGACTTCACCTGCTTTTAGTGGCGAAAGGCCTTTTAATTCGGTCACCGAGCCCTGCGCATCAACAAACTCAATTTTGAACTGACCTGCCTGCTCAACTGTCAAAGATTGCTCGGAGCCATAGAAATCACCAGAAGCCATGGAGGCCACTTTTGTTTTTGAATCTTTTGACCACGCGCCCATCTTGTGTGGGTTTGCTTTTGCATAATTCTTTACCGCTTTAGGTGCACGGCGGTCTGAATTACCTTCACGTAAAACAGGATTTACTGCTGACCCTAGTACTTTTGCATATTTTGCTTTAACTGACTTTTCTTCTTCTGTACCAGCTTCATCCGGATAATTCGGAACCGCATAACCGGCTTTTTGCAACTCGGCAATAGCACCTTTCAACTGGGGAATCGAAGCGGAGATATTAGGTAATTTAATAATGTTTGCCTCAGGAGTTGTCGCCAACTGTCCCAACTCTGCCAATGCATCAGCAACTTTTTGATCTTCTTTTAAAAACTCTGGAAAGTTAGCAAGGATACGGCCCGCTAAAGAGATATCTCTTAATTCAACATCGATATCAGCCGTGGCTGTAATCGCCTTAACAATAGGCAAAAACGAATAAGTCGCCAGTAATGGAGCTTCATCAGTTTTTGTCCAAACAATTTTTGCTTTGTTTGACATAGTAATCTATTAGAAATATGTTTAATTTTATATGCAACCGAAATCATTGAAAATTTTAAAATTCTCAAAATTTCGCCTAAAGATAAGAATAAATGCAATAAACCTCCATAAATCCTAGCGTTTTTGACAATAAAATTGTCATTGCCGTCTTGACATTTCAGTGACGGGACTATGCGCACTAAACGCTATTTTAGTCACTTAAAACGAGAACAACACATGAAATCTTTCAAACTGAACAATGGAATTGACATTCCGGCAATTGGATTTGGAACCTGGCAGATTCCGGAGGGCGACGAAGCCTACCGAGCCGTCAAAGAAGCGCTGTCGGCGGGATATACCCATATCGATACGGCTGCCGTTTATGGTAATGAAAACAGCGTAGGTAAGGCGATCAAAGACAGCGGGATTGACCGCAGCCATCTGTTCATAACGACCAAGCTCTGGAACACAGAACGTGGATACGATAAAACTCTTGCCGCGTTCGATAAGTCACTGGCCACTTTAGGGCTCGACTATCTGGACCTTTATCTGATCCATTGGCCCGCCAACGAAACACAATTTGAGGACTGGGCAGCCATAAATGCAGACACCTGGAAGGCGCTGGAACATCTCTATAAGCAAGGCAAAGTCAAAGCAATCGGAGTCAGCAATTTCCCGAAGCCCTATCTTGAAAAGCTGCTGGAAACAGCAGAAGTCATTCCGGCAGTCAACCAGATTGAATTCCATCCCGGCCACCTTCAGGAAGAGACGGTTGAACTTTGCAAAGCTCACGATATTCTCGTCCAGGCTTGGTCACCACTCGGTTCGGGAAGGATCCTGCAGGACGAGACTTTAAGAGCTTTGGCAACAAGTAAGCATACCAGCGTGGGACAAATCTGTATTCAATTTGCGTTGGCGCAAGGCATTCTCCCTCTGCCCAAATCGACAAATCCCGAAAACATCAAACGAAACCTGGACATGGACAGCTTCGAGCTCAGTGCTGAAGATCTGGATACGATTAGCAAACTTCCTGCAATGGGCTTTTCGGGTTCGGATCCAAAGAAAGTGACTTTTTAAAGAACAAACCTGAACCCCGGCCAGTTTCGGGGTTCAGATTCTGCTTGTAACACCATGATGAATAGCATACAGATCATCGATCAGTCCGAGCTCCCGTTGGCAGACGAAGAGTATTATTACCATCCGCTCACAACAGCATGCATCCTTCTAAGGAGCGGGCACGCGATGGTAAACTGCAATGGCAGTACGGTGCACCTGCACGCAGGTAATATATTCTTTATCGGTTATGGCAAATACTACAGCTTTCTGAAAATCAGTGATGATGCAAGCTTTAAAATACTCAACTATGATAAAAATTTTTCCAGCCGAATTCGATTGTCCGTCAGCAAGTACGACGCATATCGCTTGATCAACATCAACAACGCCGTTCCTTTCTCCCCCGCGGCTGGTGACTTTGAAACGATATGGACATTAACAAGCACCTTGCACGTAAACTGCAAACGCTTAGTTGAACAGCAAAGAGATTTCTTCGCGAGGGCAAATACCAATATCTTTATGGCGATCATTTATTTATTGGCTGCCGTCATTTACGATACCGGAGAAAGCTCCGGAACTGTGCGCAGTAAAAGAAAAGAGGAAATTACGGTTCAGTTTTTACAGCTCGTCGCCGATCATTACAAGGTCCACAGAGACCTGGCTTTCTATGCAACGGCCCTCAATATATCGATTAAATACCTTTCAGTCAGTGTCAAGGAAATAACCAACGATTCACCTTCCGATATTCTGAGTAACTGGCTGATTACGGAAGCACGTGCCCAACTGATTGTGTCCAATAAAACTATCAATCAGCTGGCTCAGGAATTTCATTTTTCTGACCAGTACGCATTCAGCAAGTTTTTTAAAAAACATGTGGGCGTCACGCCGAGTCTTTTTCGGGAGCGGCAGTCTACGACTGTTACCAATTGAACATCATAAAGCATAAATCAAACATTTCCTAAGCGCATTTCGAGCCCTACCTTTGTAGGACATATATAAGAATTAGGAAATCATCATGCAAATTATATCAAGCATAAGAAAAACAGGTTTATACCTGATCGTCTGTCTCATCTCACTGTTCAATAATACCACTTATGGACAGGACAGCATACCTGTACAGATGATGAATATACAAACCCTATTTGACCTTGCTGTGCATAACCATCCCAGCCTCGCTGTATCCGAAGCCAGCGTAGCGATAGCCAGACAGAATACAGCGATTGCAAAACAGAAAAAATTGCCCGAAGTCACGGCCTCAGCCAGCGCATTTTATTTGGGTGATGCCGCGCTGATCGACAAAAACCTGTCTGGTTCGGAACGGGTTCCGCTACCCCATTTTGGCAACAGCTATGCGCTGGAAGCAAAAGAACTGATCTGGAAAGGCGGGCTGATCAAAAATTCCATCAAAGTCTCAGGCTTAGGCGAAGAACTCGCTGCTCTGAATCATAAAAACGAACAACAAAATGTCAAAATATTAGTGCTGGGCTATTATCTCGATTTATTTAAACTCTATAATCAGAAACAGGTCTACTGGCAAAACATTGAACTGGCCCGCAAGCGACTTGATCTCACCGAAAAACTCTACAAACAAGGGATGATCACCAAAAACGACATCATTCGGAATCAACTGCAAATTTCGGAACTGGAGCTAGCCAGCGAGACCATTCAGAACAACATCAAAGTACTCAGCGACGAGCTGGACGTAGCATTAGGCATGCCCGTCGGCACCCTGATAGTACCCGACACCACGATCCTGCATCAAAATTTCCGGGCCCAGGATCTGACAGCACTGCAGCAAGATGCCTATGCATCAAATCCAACTCTCCAGCTTGCCGCAAAAGAAACCGAACTGCTCCAAACAGAAAAAGACATCACCAAGTCCGAAAAAGCTCCTGCCATCAGCTTGTTCGCCGGAAATGAACTGGTGAAACCCATCACCAACGTCATGCCCGTAATAGATAAATACATGAACACCTGGAATGCAGGAATCTCACTCAATTATAACATTGCGTCCTTATACACGACAAACAAGAAACTGAAATTAAATGACCTGGAAATTGAGAAAAACGAAAAATATAAAAACGCCCTGAAACAAAAGACCACCATAGCTGTTAATAGTGCATACATTAAGTACAATGAGGCATGCTCACAGCGCAAGACTTTGGCCTATAACAAAGCGCTTGCCGACGAGAATTACCGCATTATTGAGAAAAAGTATTTGAACCAGCTAGCCTTGATAGTTGACATAATGGACGCATCAAATTCGAAGCTCGAGGCAGAACTAAAATATACAAATGCTGAAATCAATATTGTGTATGCATATTATAAACTTCTGAAAGAAACCGGAAAGATTTAATCCGTTCCTGTTGCCTAATTTTAATCAGTTTTATATATGTAAAGCCTCATTGAGTAATTAATGGGGCTTTTTTACACATATTTTAACACAGATTATGGCAAATTCATTTTTCAAAACGGTCAGGTCATCCATTAAACACTGGTATATACCGCTAATCGTCGGCATACTTTTCATCGTTCTGGGTTTTTACACCATAACGACACCGGTGGTTTCTTTTCTTACTCTCGCCTATCTATTTTCTTGGTCATTTATGATTTCCGGAATCTTAGAGATCATTTTTGCAGTCCAAAATAGAGATGAGGTGGATGCCTGGGGATGGTATCTTACCGGAGGTATACTTTATACACTTGTCGGCCTGCTGCTTTTTCTGAATCCTTTACTGTCCGCAGGGACAATGGCGTTTATGGTAGGTTTCTATGCGCTGTTTAAGTCCATCCAGCTACTGTCCTTTTCATTTGACCTTAAACATTATGGCAGTAGATCCTGGGGTTGGATTACATTGTTTGCCGTATTGGCTATTATTTTCAGTTTTGTATTGCTCTGGAATCCTGTATTTGCGGGATTCTCTCTGGTGATTTGGACAGGAATGGCGATCAGCACAGCTGGTTTTGCCGCCTGCGTTTTCGCTTTCCAGCTGAGGAACCTGAAAGACATTCACGGAAATCTGCCGCCAGAGTGGCGAGAACGGTATCAACGGCTGAGAGAAGAATTTGAACAGCACCGCCGATAAGAAAAGAGAAAAGGTATTAAGCAATTATTCGGTGATCTCGGTGACACGGAAAGGAACTTTACTGAGCGGAAAATCCTGCTTATCGGTTTTTACGCGACTTATATTCATGATTACGTCGAGTCCCTGATAGATTTCACCAAAAACGGTAAAGTCATGATCGAGCCTTGGCTGCCCTCCGCGTTCGAGGTACTCTTTTCGTTGCGCCGAAGTGTATTTCATTCCTTTTTTGATTTCCAGGCTGTCCAGCTCTGCTTCAGTGATCTTCTTGCCCACCACAAAGTAGATCTGGTTCAAAAAAGACGCCTTGTCCGGATTGTTGTCACGGCCTGCCCCCAACGCTCCTAATTTGTGGAATGCCCGCGGGTCGAATTCGGCCGACAACCGATGTTTCAGCTGCTGCGGATCCGCAGCTTCCCTTTTCTCAATGTCGATATCATGCTCGCCGCCCTGAACCACAAAATTGTTGATAATGCGATTGAACAAAGCCCCCTGATAAACACTATCTCTGATTGACCGGAGTATCAGATCGCGGTGTTTAGGGGTAAAATCATATAGCAGCACCTTAAAATTTCCAAAATCAGTACTGAACAACAGGCGCTTTGTCTGACAATAACTGTAAGTTGTCCATATCATCAAAAGCCCAGCTATAAATAAGATCTTTTTCATGCGCATAAATCTGTGTTTTCAAAAAGTTGTTATAAAAATACATTAATTTCCGATAGTCACAATGCTGCCGCAACAATGACGGTCCGTCCCTAAGACCAACCTCCACCCACGCAAGGGATAAAATGCACAGTTTGTATCGATTAAATTGCATATAAAAATCAATTTGTCTAAGTTTGGATAACACAAAATGACATTTTATGCAGTATATTCCTCAACCTGAACGCTACCAGAAGATGATTTACAAGCGCTGTGGTCAGTCTGGGCTGCAGCTGCCCGCCATTTCTTTGGGACTCTGGCACAACTTTGGCGATGACAAGCCCCATCAGACCAAAGTTGACATCTGCACCACAGCTTTTGATCTGGGGATCACCCATTTTGATCTGGCTAACAATTACGGCCCGCCTCCCGGAAGTGCTGAAAAAGCTTTCGGACAAATATTGAAACAACAGTTTGCGGGCCTGCGCGACGAACTCATCATATCCACCAAGGCAGGCTACCATATGTGGGATGGCCCCTATGGAGAATGGGGCAGCCGAAAATACCTAATCTCCAGCTGTGACCAGTCTCTGAAACGTCTGGGGCTGGATTATGTGGATATTTTTTATTCGCATCGTTTCGATCCCAATACCCCTCTGGAAGAAACGATGATGGCACTTGACCAGCTAGTGCGAAGCGGCAAAGCTTTGTATGTTGGTATTTCCTCCTATAATTCGCAACGCACCCGAGAAGCCTATGCGATTCTAAAATCACTAGGCACACCCTTTATTATTCATCAGCCGAGTTATTCCATGCTCAATCGCTGGGTTGAATCCGACGGGCTTTTGGACAGTCTGGATGAGCTCGGCCTCGGTTCAATCGTTTTCTCTCCATTAGCGCAAGGAATGCTCACAGACAAGTATCTAAAAGATATTCCTCACGACAGTCGCGCCTCCCAGTCCAAATCACTACAGACGAGATTTTTAAACGAGGAGAACCGAAAGAATATACAGGCGCTGCATACTATTGCAGAGCGCCGTGGGCAGTCTTTGGCTCAAATGGCCATTGCATGGGTATTGCGAAAGCAACAAGTTACCTCGGCCCTGATCGGTGCCTCCAGACCACAGCAGGTCATTGACTGTGTGGGGTCGCTCAAAAACCTTTCTTTTACCGAAGCAGAGCTGCGGGAGATAGATCTCTATGCCAAAGATGGTCACATCAATATATGGGCACAGTCCGCGGAATTAAGCAAGGATTGATAAACGGGCATCCTCGGCTGTTCAGACTATTCTCCGTATGTCGATTAGAAAACGAGGCGCAAGACATAAAAGTATGCAGAAGGAACAGGGCTATCCAAACCGGATAGCCCTAACTCATCTTTTTTAATATTTTTTCGAATGTATTGACATTTCTGCTGGTAAACTTATCTTTTAGATTTCTCTTTCCCAGTACTTTTCCAAAAGTTGAATCCAGCGTATTTCCTTTAGGCACCCGCCAGTAAAATGTATTATTGACAATCGTGCCCCTCTCACCATCGGCTTTACTGGCGCGGTCAAACTCCTCCATAAGCGTCTCCTCCACTCCCGGAGCACCTATAAAAGCATAAATATGGTATCCGGAATGCTTTTCGAAAGGAATTTGATCCCAAAACGCTGCAGTTTCCTCTTGTGATCTGACAAATAGATAAGCTTCATAAGAGAAATGGAGGCTCATCGCCTTCTCCAGCATGCTTTTCAGTTCATCCGCCTGCTGATCAGCTGAAAAAACGATATTACCGGACGCAAGTACGGCGCTGACATCTTCCACGCCCGCATTTCTGAATACCTGACATACATCCACCATCTTCATATTTGTTCCTTTGACGTTCACTCCACGAAGAAAAGCACAATATTTCATATTATTCATCGATTAGTTCTTCCATTGGGTTCCAAAAGATCCTCTTGAAATCCTTGATTCTCGATCCCTTCACAGTAATGCCTTCGGCTTCAAGCTTTGATTGAAATTCAGGTACCGACAGCAACCCGCCGCTGGACACCACCCGATGTGCAGGCACATCCTTGGGACATCCGCCCATGGCTTTACCGACATGCCGGGAATGGTTGGGATAACCCAGTGCTTTAGCAATCGTGCCGTAAGTTGAGACACGCCCTTTGGGTATAAGGCGGGTCACTTCGTATACTTGTTTTTTAAAATCCTCATCCATTGTTATATCTTCGGTATGATGTCGAATATCGCCTGACGTTGGCGCGTTAAATAGCTGTATCCGGCCGGTTACGGCTGTCGTTGCAGCTATTGTATTAAAGATACGAAAAATCAGCTTATACGATGCGAAATCAGAGGATGAAAGTGTCTACTTTGGGTTATGGAGTCACTAAAATAGGTGGTGCGAGGATTTATAGCAATAATTTCTCAGGGATCATTGTTGCATTAAAAAAGGCCCTCTTTTACTATGAGGGCCTTTCCGTACGCCAATCAGGATTCGAACCTGAGACCGTCGGTTTAGAAAACCGATGCTCTATCCAGCTGAGCTATTGGCGCGTCGCTTTCGGTAATGCAAAAGTAGACATTTGCACAAGAATTCCAAAATATCATTTACTTTTTTTTGTGGTTTTTCAATAAGTGATTGCGTTTCAATACGATTATTTTATTGACCTAGGTCAAACAAATTCCGCAAAACTGCTGTTAACTTTGTGTTGTTAAACAAATAGAAAAACACAAAATTATGGCACAAGGAAAATGGGAATTAGACGCTGCGCACAGCGAAATAGAATTCAAAGTAAAACACATGATGATCACCAATGTCAAAGGTAACTTCGACAATTTTAAAATAGATGTAGATACCGAAGGCGAAGGTTTTGAAAACGCTTTGGCCAAGGTGACCATCGATACCGCATCGATCAATACACGTAACGAACAACGCGATGCACACCTTAAAAGCGCTGATTTCTTTGATGTAGAGAAATATCCCGCAATTACTTTTGACGCAACCAGCTTGGAAAACGATCAGATCAAAGGAGATCTGACAATTCGAGATGTAACGCGGCCTGTGGTATTTGATCTTGAGTTTGCCGGTATTCAGAAAGACCCTTGGGGCAATACAAAAGCAGGATTTATTGTGGAAGGAAAAATTAAACGTTCAGACTTTGGCCTCAACTGGAATGCGGCTTTAGAGACTGGCGGTGTAATGGTTAGCGACGAAGTAAAATTTAGTGCTGATATTCAGTTTATAAAAGCAAAATAAGCGAGATATATAAAATAAAATTTGGCAGAAGCACAAAAAGTCGTACTTTTGTCGCGGAGAGTTGGCAGAGTGGTCGAATGCGGCGGTCTTGAAAACCGTTAACTGTCACAGGTTCGGGGGTTCGAATCCCTCACTCTCCGCTGAACAAAGAGCAACTGTAAAAAGTTGCTCTTTTGCGTTTAAAGACACTTATCTCTTTCTCATATTATATAAATATACGATTTTGGCAGAGTTTTGACAGACTTTTGTCAATCTAAACACAACTATAAATACCTATAAAAACAACCATTTAATAAATAAACATGTAAAATATCGAAGAACTCTGCGCAGATTTCCCATCGCACAGTGTAGCCGCGTGCAAGCACTGTATTGGCTCACCGCATAACGTGTAAACCTTTTCCTTTTCATCAAATATCCTCATTTTGACTATTGAGCGATAATGCTGTCAAGGAAAACTACTTAATGATTTCCTTCTTACATAATGGACATTTGTATTTAAATGCACGCATTCCGAATGAAGTATAATCGCGGTAATATCCATCCGGCCTATACCTGCGTGTCAAATATGGCATGTCGTTTTTAAAATTTGTTATTTGCGTTAGTGATTCAAAACCGTTTCTAAATCTTCCTGCTATTTGTACCAATCCGAGTACGGATCTAGGAATGAACCAAATTGCTACATTGTTCCAAAAACCGCTCACATCGTTCGTCGTAACGATAAGCTTCATCCCAACCAACCATGGACCAACCCTGATATCGCGTATCTTTTACAGTTTGCGCAAATTCATCGAATAACGATTTTTCTTCTTCGGTATTACGAGGAAAGATATCGTTTGGAAATTGCCATAAACTAGCACACAGACTGAACAAATGTTTTAGATTGTATTGGTATGGCGTATAGTCATAAAAATATTCTAGTAGACCCAAACAAGCTTGTTCAATAGCTTGATTATAAAGAAGCACTTTAATTTCAACCTCTTCGGATTGATCTATCGCTTTACCTCCATTGTAGAAGCCACTTGCGTTATTTTCTCTTAGGTACCATTTTGTCTTCGCCTCTTTCATTTCGTCTTGAGTACGCTCTCCATTGTGTTCATGAAATTCCCACTTCAATAAATTGATCTCCGTACCATGAAGCAGATCCACATATTGCAAAGACCGATGAAAGAATGGACTATTTTTGTCCAACTGTTTCTGTATTTGATCTCGAGTGAAAGAAAGTAATAAAACGGAAACTCCCAATTCTTTATTTATCGATGCTTGAATATTACCTATTGTCTCACGAATATCGTTTTCGCTAACAATTAACAGATCGAAGTAGTAATCATAAATGTCAGTATTTGAAGGTTTATTAATACCATTGATGACAAATGATCTAGTTCGCTGACCAAATAGATAGATTCCTTGTATGTCAATTGTATTCTTCAAACGAGTAATAATCAATTCCAACTTCTTATCAGCAGTGCTTTTGTAGACATCATATTCTGGCATCTTAGTATCGTCATTGGAAATGCTTCGTAGCGACTTTTCTTGATTTTCAACACGATCTTCTAATTTCTCTTTCGGATTATCGACCTCAAAAGAGTAGTTTTTAAAATTCGTCACGGAATCCTCAAACATCGTGTCTGTGATCTGCATAAAGTTTTCCATCCGTTCTTCCAGCTTCAGTAGAATATCAAGATCCACGTCAAAATCATCTTCATAGCGTGCCGCCCGATATACCCCCTCTAAAAATTGGAGCATAATTTCATCTTCTGGCTTGCCTTCTTTAAATATAGTGGCTAGTGACGGCGCCATTCTAACAAGATAACGATGGTGAGACCTGATGGAGTGTGTTGCGCGCTCCTTTCCCATGACCATAATCTCCATGCATCTATACCGCAACTCAAATACCTGATGCAACATAAATCCTGCGTGTGAAAGCGATCCTCGCTCTTTGAAATAATAGTAGCCCTCTTTAAACTCATTAATTTTATGATTTTCACGCGCAAACAATTCGTTGACCGACTCCAGCGTATTTTCGTGGGAATGCCCTTCCGGATATAGCTCGAATTTTGACGATGGATTTTGATAAATAAGTTTATCTGGATGGCAGGTCATGTGTAAATATAAGTTCCCATCAATAAGCTTACTTTTTACCTGAAACGCTATCAATGTGACATGATGAAACTTCGGAAAATCCTTTAAGGACATTCTAATCTGTGGATCTAGTTCGCCGACAGATTTATGCTCCTTGTTAGATAATAGGATAACCAACTCGTAGAAAGGAACATCAACAGCATAGTAAGTGTTCAGGAATACCCGATCGATATTGTATTTGCTCGCTAGAATTAGAATGATGCTATTTAAATCAGTCTGATCATTTTTATTTGTAATTCCCATAACTTATAAATTTTTGGTTTCATTTTCTACTTTTTGTAATTCTGTCTGCTTGTCATGATCTAATATTGGTGGATAGCATACACCATCTTTCTTGGTTCTGCGTTTTCGGAGATCCAAAACGATTAGAGTTAATACATCTAAAATTTTCAATAGTCTTTCTCTCGTGGCAACTTCCTCTTTGTCTAAATCTTTATATTTTTCGGAATATTTACCCTCTAGATAGGTCATGATTCTGCTTTCAACCCTATATATTTCGTCTCGTACATCAACGCCATAAAATAATTTAGACAAAGTCTTTGGAATGTTTCTTTGTCCTTTCTTGCTTAAGCTCTTCGGCTTCCAAGTTGCTATATCGGCTTCTGGAATAGGGCAGCGCAAAAAGTCTATTTTGTCAGGGTCAAGCCAGTTTTCAGGAAAATAATCTATTTGTAAAAACATCCATCCGGCTTGGAGCAACCACCTCAAAACGTATCGCAGGTCACGAGTAGTTAATACGATGGTGCCTCTTTCACAACGGCATATGGGATATAAATACAAAATACTTTGTCTAATATTACTGTAACTTTGTTCATAGAAAACCTCACCAGTCATCTCGAAAGGGTTTGCACTTTGATAGCCATTTATATAATCCGATCCTAAATAATCAACTATTAAGTGTTTGTTTGGTGGTGGATAACTAATCGCTACCCAGTGATAAGCGACATAACAAGCTTCACGTAGTTTTAAGAGTTGTTCGTAAGTTTTTAAAGGTGCGTATTCGCCACCACTTTCGAAGATGGATTCCTTCTCATTTATACATTTTTTCCAATCACCTAATAAGTCCAGCCAAGAAGACAGATCCATTTCGGAGAAAAAATTCTCAAATGCGATCACAAAATTTTGAATCTCTTCTCGTGTTAGCTGAGTGAAATTGTAATCGAAATGCGCTACATGATGATTGAGTTTTTCGTCTTCGCTAGGTCGATATTTTTCTAAACAGCGATAAGGGTTTGGTAGCCATTGGATATCTATCCAATCTTCTTCGTACTTTAGTCGCTTTTTATGATGTAAAAAATAATGACATCCCTTAACCATTAAAACGATGTTATCTAAATGATCAATTATGTATTCTTTTTTAGTTTCTTCTGTATTGTTTTGAGATGTGAGAATAACAAGGATGTCCCATAGCTTTTTCTTGAATGATTCATAGGTACCATATTGAATGGATTCAAGTATGCCCCCTTCAATTAGATACCACCGAATATCCCACTCATCTTCCGGATTTTTTATATAAGCATTGTTCATAGCTGATAATTTTTAATCTTTATTCTATCACTTACATTGATTTGTCTTAGTGTACAGCCTTTATCTAACTGCAATATTTTCATTCTCGGATACCCCTGTACTCCATGCTGCTTTGTCCGTACAGTCCAAAATCGAGCTCATCTTCAAACCATATCAACACGTTGGCCGCGTTGTGGACATACACATTTCCTTCCGAAGCTTCCAGTTCTGATCCATCATATACACTTTTTTGATGAGACAAAACACCTATCCAGCATCTGCAGTCCCGCCAAGGTTTTATAGGTAATCGTTATCTGCGGTTAATAATCATGTAGCAGTAGGCAACCATAATATTCAGGCTTCGAGTATACGACTAATCGATCGTTGAAGATAGATATATTTACCCAATCCGCCTTTTCTCCACGTTCGTTGATAGAGAAAGATGATTGTTTGCCATGTGTAAGTTTACAACGGTTTGTATAATTAAGGCGTTAAAATCATTCATAATTTTTTGTTAGTATTCTTGAAGTACAGAAATATCACCCATTTGTCTATTTTTTTCAAACCAGCGTTTAAACCAGTGCTGCTTATACATATGATTATTTTTCCAAAACAGCTTCTTATCCTCGTGATCCATACCGTCTATGGTTTCATAAATTTCTCGTTCAGCCTTTAATTCATCAAACATCTGCTTGACCTGATTTTTAGTATACAGAGGCTGGCCATACATGCAGGTGATAAAGAACTTCTTTGCTGTTTTTCGTTGGTTAGGTGTAGCTGAATTATGATGGGAATAACTTAACATCCACATAAAATCATTTAACAGTTTCTCTACCTTGATATCTAATATGGCACACATCATTCTGAGATTTGATGGAATATCCAATTTTATCTCTCTGACTTTACTGGAATACATTTCATCGATTTCAGCATACTTGTGATGCATATCCACGGTTACAACCTTGCGATTCTTTTTCTTCTTCATATCAATTTATTTTGGTTTACACAAATGAACACAGCATCATCCACGTACCGAACCAAAACAGCTTGTATAAAACCAGTATCCTTTGTATCCTACAACGATATCCTTGTTTTGTACCATCTCCAGATATTTCGTATCTTGAACGCTGAATATTTGTTAACTTTGGACTTATGAGTACAACCAACACGACAAACCATATAGGTAGAAAAATCAGCCGTATCCGTGAACTGCGTGGCATGAAACAAGAAGCTTTAGCGATTGAATTGGGTGTAAGTCAGCAGACGGTTTCCAATATAGAGAAAAGTGCTGCTATTGAAGCAGATTTATTGGAACAGGTAGCCGAAATATTAGGGGTTACTCCAGAAGCTATTGAGAATTTTGATGAAGATAAAGTGCTAAATATTATTAATAACACTTTCACAAGCCACGACACGTCTACACTAAACGCAATAAATATACATCCAACCTTTAATCCTCTTGATAAACTTATTGAAGCCCATGAGGAAAACAAAAAGCTTTACGAACGTCTCTTAGAAGCCGAAAAATCTAAGGTGGGGTACTTGGAGAAGTTATTGAGGGATAAGTAGATTAACGTTATTATTATATAAAAAATGTTCACTAAAAAGGTGTGTTCAGCAGGAATGAACACGCCTTTTTAGTGAACTTTAAATGTTGGTTTTTCTTATCACTATCACAAATGCAGACCATGGACAATCTATTGACCATACAATACAAAGAAAAGGTATTTACCTTAAAGGAGTTGATGGAAGATAATAATCAGTTTTCCAAAGTATTGAAATTCCCAAAGAAAAGACCACACGGTAGTATGGCATTAGTATATGACAAAGGATATGCAATAGCTGACCATAAATTAGATCACTTGGAAAAATTAATTTCAAGTGGTCGTTTCGCTTTAACTCAGGCTCATCGTAAACTTCACAAAAGTCCGATAGAATGGAGTTCCGGATATGTTGGTCAATTATGGTTACGTGCCAACTACTTGAATAATGCGATTGTTTGGTACAACTCAATGATAGATTACATATTACAGGCGGTATGGTTTGCATTTGATTTTTACTCTCCCATAACAAACGCAGAGGACTATGAAAAAGAGTTGAAGAAATATCTGTGGCCAACGATATCTGAAATATATAAGAAGCATACCACCAATGAAAATTTCACACTATTGTATCAAAGATTATTATCTTATAAAAGTAACACATCAGTTAAAACTGTAAATAATTGGGCTAATACACTTAAGCATAAAGGCACCATTAATTATCAAGAGTTACACGTAGACAGAGGTATTGAAATCATTTTCAAAGACAAATTTACGTACAGTACATTGGATAAAGATCGTGTTGATCTGGACTACGCTTGTGAGGTTTTAAAAGACGTACACATTGAATTAGTCGGCATAACAAATTTTCTCATAGATTTCATGGATGTCGAAGGGTTTCTAAATAAAGATGAAAATGGCGTATATCACCCTAAAACACGTTCCAAGAGTGAATATAAAAAATTCTGGATGAATGATTAGTTTAGGCTGCGATTGATTACTATCAAACTAGCCATTGACACAGTTTGCTTTATACTCCCAAATATTGCGAGAGTTAGATCTATCTAAATTAAACAATCAACTGCTTCAATTATCCCTCCAAGTTCTTAAGCTCCAGATTCAACTCCACTTTTTAATTAAGATGCTAGCAGCGTTACATTTTGTATCTTTATAGAAATAAAATAACGTACTTTATGAACACCCTTACCCAGATTGAAAATGCTTTAAAGGCAATAGATCAAGCAAAATTTCAAACGCTAGTAAATCACCTATTGTATTTGCAGGGAAATAAATTCATAGGTGCACCTGGCGCTGTCGTGGGCAAGGAAAAAACAAGTAAAGGAAGTCCGGATGCGTTCTTCTTTGATGGCGACAAATACTTATTTGCCGAGTGTACAACGCAAGAAAAGATCGGAGAAGCTAAATCTTTCTTTCAGAAGCTCAGCAAAGATATAGACCATTGTTTTGACGAAGGTAAGACAGCCATCTCTAAAGAGAAGGTAGCTAAAGTAGTTTTAGCATGTAACGAGAAAATCACCGCTGAAGAATATAGTTTGTTAGATACCAAAGTAAAGACATACCATGCCGAGGCTGAAATTGAGGTTTTAAATATTCAGAATCTCCCCATGCTCATCTATGAATTTCCTAAATTGGCGGACGAGTACTTAGGGATTCCAATTTTAAAGGGGGATATTTATCCACTTGAAGAATTTCTTCTAAAAACAAAGACCGGACTGCAGCCATCACTCACCAATAAATTTATTGGCAGAGAAGAAGAAATAAAAAACGGTATTGCGGCACTAAAGAAGCACGACATCTTACTATTGTCAGGTGGTGCCGGTGTAGGAAAATCGAAATTGGCGGTAAAGATACTTGATGAGCTTTCAAAAGCAGACCACATACCCATAGTCATTCAAAGTTCAGGTGTACCGCTGTGGGAAGACTATCAGCATCTTTTTTTACCGGGTAAGCAGTACATTATATTATTTGACGATGCCAACAAGTCGGTCAACAATCTAAACTACCTGCTCAGCAAACTCAGGGAGTCAAAATCGTACGCAGCAAAAGTGGTCATTACGTCCCGGGACTACGTGAAAAAACAGGTATCGGCGACCTTGGAAGACTGGTCCTATCAGGAGTTTAACATTCCTGAATTCAAGGACGCAGAAATAGAGAACATAATTATCGCAGCGCTCCCCAATCTCCAATATCATCGTGAGATAAAGCAAAAAATAGTTGATCTGGCTAAAGGAAATGCGAGAGTGGCCCTGATGGCCACCTATTCAGTTACGCCTGATGCGGAAACTAACTATCTGAATAGCCCTGTACTGCTATATGAAAAGTATTTCAAAAAGATATCGGAGGAGATTGGCATTTTTGATAATGCAATAGTTCTCCAGTCTCTTGCTATTGTTTCTTTCTTTGGTGTTCTGGACAGAAATAACGAAAAACTGAAGGCTGATCTGGAAGATAAATTTGGAATTGACTGGAATGAGCTCTGGTCTGCTATCCTTGAATTGCACAACAACGAATTGGTAGATGTATATGCTGATGAAATAGTAAAGGTCTCAGACCAGGTTTTATCAACCTACGCTTTCTATAAATGCTTTATCGATGACCAGACCGCTGTGATTAATTATGGGGATTGGATTGCCACTTTTATTGAAAAGCATGCCAACAGAATCCGTATTACGCTGGTCGATGTAAATAACACGTTCACCTATCACCATATTAAGGAATTGGTACTGCCTCACCTGAATATGGTAAGCGAGCAAATCAAATCCGATCAAGAGCAGCAATATGCTTTCTATGATTTATTTTGGATCTATAAAGATTTGGATTGCCTCCTGTACTTGAGAAAGTGGATCCTGAGCTTGCCTCAGGAGGAGCATCCAGACACTCCTAACTTCGATAGCGTAAATAGTCTTCAGCCTAAAACAAGACATTTCGAACTTTTAAAACGCTTCTGGAACCATCCTAACGAGTATTTAAACCCGTCTCTGAAATTGACCTTAGAACTTGCAGAACGGCAACCAAGTCTGTTGCCTGAAATTTCAAAATCTATTGATGAAGATTTCAAATATAAGATAGAAGACTTAGAACACCGATATCTAAGGCAGAATATGCTTTTCGATGTCCTATTGGACGACAAATGGAATGATACGCAAAAAACAATTGTAAATGGTATTTTCCTTCGTCTATCAGATGTGTTGCTGGGATGGCATTATACGCAATATGGCCCTACCAAAGGGCATGAATTCACCTATTACAATTTCAATCTATACAAATCAGAGGCTTTATCATATTTGAGAATGCGCATTCTTGCTCAATTGTATGATTTGTTTGAAATTGATAATAAACAGTGTGCTAAAGTACTGATGAAAATCGTTCATCCTGGAGGAGATATAGATAAAAGTTTATACGCAGAGGAGCTGCCGATTTATGAAAAAATTATTTCCGATAAATTGGACCATAGGCAATCTTCCCACTGTAAGTTTGTATCATCACTCTCCGAACATCTGGAAAAAGTAGCAACAGCAATTCCTGAAAGCTGGAACGATTTCATCAATTCGGATATACAGAAATTGTCTGATCTTTTAAAGCCGGATTGGAAAGACAGAAAAAGTAAATCTTTGGAAGAACGCCAAAAAGAAAGGTTAAACAAAATCAATGACGTCGTAAACGGGAGTGATTGGCCAGGTTTAGAACAACTGCTCCTAAATGTTAATTCGTTGTACGATCAAGAACAAGGTAATTCTGCCGGGTATATACAGGCCCCTGCTACAAATATTTATATCGCTATAGCGAGAAAGGATAAAGCTCAATTTGAAAATGCGCTACGACTGCACTTTAGCGGAAAAGTCCATTTCCCATTGAGTTCACTGGTTTTCCATATTCCGTTACAGGAAGAGATTATCACAGGAGAAGAACTATTCAGAATCGTGGACAGCTACGAGTTCAAAGACAGGTTTTTCTGGGAATCTGTTTTGGTGACGTCATTACCAGAACAACAGATAAACGAGCATTTCTTAAAACTCCTTTTGGCACTCTTTAGCAACGGCAATAAATCTGTCAACGTCCATCACATGTACGACTATTTAAAATACTGGACGATTTTTGAAAACTCGAAGGCGAAAGATCTGGAATTAGGCAGCCATAATATCATTACTTATCTCACGAGCCTTATACTGGCGAGAAAAAATCAGACAAGTGATCCTTTTGGTTACGATTTTTTCTCAGAATGCACATCATACTTTTCCAACCATATTGAGCTGCTAAAAAGTGCATATTGGGCACAGCATGAAATTGATCCCAATTTTGATTATGTAGACAAGGAATTAAAGGCGATGCTGGATCTGGATAGAAATTTCATCCACGAGAGCTTTACCAACGGAGCTATAGGCGTAGGATACTCAGCCAAGATAGACCTCAGTAATATCAACACCAGCCTATTATGGGAATATCCTGAATATGAAGAAATGGTAGAGAACCTATTATTAGATATAGTAAGGAAAGAAAGGTTCAGTTCAACTTACGAACAAGCAATTTTCAATTTGTTCAGATTAAAAAACGCTGACGAGAGCAGTATGAAAAAGGCGAAATCACTGATTATTAAATTGACCCAAAAGTACGCTCAAAACGACGAGGTATTGTTGATACTGATTGAGACGGTCTACAACAATTATAACGATTGGATAATACCTTATTACAGAGAATTCCTTCTGCTTCGTAAGGATATAGAGATTACAAAAAAAATTGACTTCGGCCGAAGTGGAAGCATGAGTGGAAGTTGGGTTCCCGTATACCAGCGCAGAATAGATTTTTATCAAAGCATCATAAACATGATAAACACCCTACCTGATATTCTTGACTACGCCGAACACATAGCTTACTTTGAACAACTAATAGCTTGGAAGAAAGAAGATATCAAAAAGGAAATGAAAAGAGATTTTCTGGATGAGCATTACTAATTCTTATCCGGAAATGAACAAGATTTAATATATACATGAGATAGATACTATAAAATGATATTACATTATGATTACAGCAGAATTGTTTTCAGAATTCTATTCAATTTCTAATGACCAGGAAAATGAAATATGGCGTCAGGAATTTGAAATTTCCAATGAGACCTTTGACAATTTGTTAAGAGTTTTTTACGCGGAAGTTCGATTAAAAGGAATGGACGATGCTCTTGAATATGCTACAAAAATTTGCACGGGTGTAAATAGGATTGTCGTATCATCTGCGCATGAACGGGTAATAACAGATTTTCTGAGATTTCAAATATGCTCATCAGTTCTTCCATTATTATCTGAAACAAAGTTATTCAACAAGCTTTTTCATTGGATTTTAAACGCTATTTCAGATGATATTAATGATAAAGTAGAAAGATCTTGTCATCCGGATATCATTGAATCTTTTTTCGCAACGCAAATCCCTTATGTAAACGAACGGATTATTCCAAATTTTATATGTTGGTCCCAAAACCTTTTTTACTACTCGAGAGTTGACGGAGGACTGCAGTCTTTAACCAAATATTATCTTGACCATTTATTTAAGATGTTATTGGGTTTATGTAATAGGTGCATTTTCTATGAAAATTTAGATATTGCTTTAGCTCAAATCATTGCTTGGTCGAGCAACAATAATTTGCTGGAAATTAAAAAGCAAGCCACCTCGGCAATTATGTACCTGTATGAATCTCCTGGCTATCCCGAAGAATGGCAAAAAAACATTGAATTCGCTTTAGCATGTTGTGGATACGAATACACCTCCATTGCTCAAACACAGTGGATTGATAAAGTACTTGATGGTCCATACAAACTGAAAGCACATGAACCAATGCAACTATTGGCCCTCAAACATTCAAGTGATATTGATGAGATTATGAGAAATTGGCAAACAATTAAAACATCCATCTCTACCTATCATGTCTTTATCTCTAAAAATCATAAACGAGAAAAGGAAATAGGTTATGAAATATGTAGATCTTTTAATCTACTTAGCCCTGTTATATATCAATTATTAATCAAAGGTAAAGTGGATTTGCTCAATGAATTATTAGGGCATTATTTCCAAATTCCATCTGAGGAATTGATTGGCTCCGGAAATATCTACGTTGTACCTTATACCCAAGAAGGAGCAATGTATGTGAGACAAGACGATGTTTTCTTTTCAGAAAAGGATGCCACCGTTTTTAGGAAGAGAATAACGGAAGCAACAAATAACTTTTTAAATTGGACTGTAACGATACCTGATGATTTTTTATATATGGCACCAGTACCATCCAAACACGGTGTAGGAGTTCCTAATAAATTGATGGGAAGAGATTTTGAAAATGTTTTAGTTGACTATTTTGGCCTTGCGGAAGAGAAGATAAAGGAAACCGTCACAAATTCTTCAGGATATTATTTTTACTCAACATATCAGTTGCCTCTTCAAGCTCTATTTGTTAAAACATTTGGCTATTCACCGCCTTTAATCCAATCATTTTATAAACCATTACCTGCTAGAAGAATTAAGCACGTTCTAATATGGCAAGGCGACTGCACAACCTCGGAATTAGAATGTAACGCAATATGTAGAATTTTTGAGCATCATGACATTTCATACAAACGCTTCAATTGGTATGAAGCAAAGAAAAGTGACTTTATCACAGAGTATCATTCCAACAATTACGATTTAGTTTGGATATCGTGTCATGGAGAGTTCGATCATTTTGCCCCTTATAACTCTCGTCTAGTTTTAAATATGGAAGTGGAGAATATTGAACCTCAAATAATATCTCTTTCGGAAATTAGTCAATTGGACGAAAGCCAAAATGGACGCCGACTATTAGTTTTAAATGCGTGTGATGGAGCAAGTACCTCCTTACATAATTCCCCTTCATCAATTGGCTACGGAGCGAAGCTAAGCCATAAGTTTCAATCACTGATTAGCCATCAATGGCCTGCTGACAATAACGCATGCTTAGCACTTGGATGTTTATTAACTATCAATTTATGTGAAGGTCATACGTACCTTGATGCATACAATATTTCATTAAAGCAATTTATTGATAATGAGCATTATACGCTTGATGAAATGCAGACTAAATATAAGCTAGGAGAATTTAGAGAGGATATATTATTTGGTCAAAATATTGATCATACCAATATTTTTTATTATGGTTCACTCGCTTATCTGGAATAAATATTTCAAATACTAACTAATACTATTTATGCCTCTAATAATAACTAGAAACAATTTAAAGGTTTATATTGGCGACAACACTGCTGAGAAGAAGTTTAGGGCGGAACTTTCTGTTTTATTGAAGTCGACATTCGGGATAGAACCATATACTCAATTGCAAATCAAGGAAATACTGAAGGTTTCTCTAAACTATTATATACAGGAGTTCACAAGAATATGCCATAACGAAACTGCATACTATTTTTATCAATCCGTCTTAATGTTTCACGAAGATGCAGTTGAGATCGCAGTAAAGCATAGCGAAAATGAATTTTCTGATGTTATTCCTGAAGGCTATTTACCTACATACAGGAGGATATTGAAATTCATAATAGAACTTGCATGCGAAGTTCCAATGGAAATTATTGCGCCGACAGCAAATGATCGGCAGAGAATAGAAAAAATATTTGATGATCTTTTATTTCTCGGAGACATGATTCTCACCTGCGTAAGTCTTTATTCTGAGCAGAGTATGATTGAAGATGTAGCCGAAGTAAATTTTGATAAAAATGGGTTATACGTCTTTTCTCGAAGACATCACTACAATCATGTATTTGACTATATAAGCGAACTATATGGATATTTTATAGAAAAGGCGGCTGGTGATGAAAATGGCATGCAAGACTTATTTAAAGCATTTGAGGACTGTTTTGGAATCAAATATAAAGATATTGGACACATCATAGGATCGATACACGATCAAAATAAATCCGAATATGAAGGGTTTAATTGGGATGCACTACCAAGTAATTTGGAGCGTTTATTTGGGGTTCCTTATTCTGTTGGTGAACTATTTTTTAAAGGTTTGACACTTGATAAACACAGTAAAATGTCGTTGCTGGACTTGTCTTGTAAACCTTACAATATAAATCGATACTTGTATAAACCGATAATTATTTGGAATGTAAACGGAAAGGATTTTGCATTCTTAGGGAAAAACGTTTGGACAGAATCTATGATTCAATTTGCTACCAATGCCATTCCTTGGGCTAAGGTTCCAAAAGAATGGGTTGAAAATAGGTGCTTCAAGAAGTATGTCCACAAAAAGGAAGACCAACATGATAAATGGCTAGATGATGAAGTTGAAAACATTTTGATGAAAGAGAATTGCCTATATTCAAGGAATATAAAGAAACTCAGAACTCCAAATGGATATGAGAATTTCGACACTAAAGGTTTGGGAGAAGTCGATTTCATAATTGTCTCTTATGATACGAGAAAAATTCTAATCGTAGATTGTAAACACTTACAAAGTCGATATGATCCCGTTAACCAACGTAATGATTTCAATGCTTTCACAATAGGACCAAAAAAAGGCAAAAGTTATAATGAGACAATGGGTAATAAGGTCAAATGGTTCACATCCAATCAGAATCTTTTACAACATCATTTTGATTGCGATATTTCAATATATTCAGTTGAAGGTATTTTCATTGTCAACACGCCAACATTGTATATGTTTAATTCTGAATATCGAATATATACGGTCAATCAATTAGCATCTGTCTTAAATGGGACTTTTAAAGATAGAACTTTTATAATACATCAACAGGGGGAAGACGGATTAAAATTACTGAAAATCAATTACCCATACTTTCAAAAACCAAAGTATTTAGAAATTAATGATATATTTGAATAGTCTGCTAGGGAGACGGGGAGTAGTTATATAATATAGACCGCATGCTTTATATATCTTTGGCAACTTTATTAGCTAATTTCTCGGCTGCTGCACAAACTCCAGATAGCTGTTGTGATTTGTAATTCTAATTTACCTTTGGAACATTTAATAAAGGCTATTGCGTTAAAAGCTTCAAAATCCGTTCGCCAGCTTCAGTAATTTTATACCGTTGGTTAGGGTGTGTTTTTTCTCCCGGATAATCTTGGCTTACCCACCCCAAATTAATCAAAGGATCCAAGTACTTTGCTCTGTTTCTACTTTGGTTGGTCAGGTCCATGGCATCAAACAAATCCTGTCTAGTCATATGATTAGAAAGTATAGATAACATTTCCTGAGCTCGATCATGAATACTTTCATTTAATATAGTATGTACAGATTTTCCAGCTCCGTTACTAGCTCCGTTACTAAATTTGATTAAATCATCTAAAGTGTTAAACGACAGTATAGTAGCTACGTTACCAACTTCGTTACTAATTCCTTGGTGAGCAGGTAGAATAGCTAAAAAGTAGTTCCGGTCTTGATCAGTTTCAAAGATAGGATCCGGAGAGCCATTTTTCTCCATAGCATCATAAATAGCAGGGAATCCAGTGCCTCTACCTTCCGTTAGCTCTAGTTCTTTTAGAAAATCTCCTATCCGTCGATTACGATATTCTCTAGCAACAATTCTACACTGGGTGCGTACAACTTGCGCATCTTCGATCTCTAATAGAGTGGCTTAGTTACTAAGCAGGTCACTTGCAGGAAAACCTTCTGTTAAGTTTGCATACAGTACGATTAACGGCGATGAACGCCGTGACTTCCATTTTTTGTGAATAGGCTATTAAAATCATAGGAGGTTATTGCGTACGATCCTAGAATTCACTTTAAATTTCTTTTGGAATATGCACATATAAGCTCCGACACTCCAAATGTTTAAAAACTCGGCGATGAACTCTAAAATGTTAATTCAAAACCATTTAACTCCGACACTAGCTTGTGAAACTTTTTATGGAATAACTAATAAGGCTCTATTCTTCTAAATCCGAAGAGGAAGGGCCTGGAAATGTCACGTTTAATTGATTGAATAGAACGCGAACCTTTTTTCTCCAGTTTGATCTAGCAACGGGCCAACTCTTTTGATCTTTTATAATGTCAACTCTATTTTGTGAATGGTGAGGTCTTGATTTTCTACCTTGCACATCTCCCTCGTCAAACTTCAATAAAGTTAGAGGTTGATCTAATGGACTGGTTTCTCCATCGAGATCAAAAATGGTACGATGTTGCTCTGCTGAAAATAAAAAACGTTTTCTTTCGAGCTGCTTAAAAAGGTGTATCAATGGGAATTTTTCAGATAGGAGGTCAAGATCATAAATATCTTTTTGAGTGGCACGGTTTGCGGCTGACATCATCTTAAATAAGGCAATATCCAGTTCAGAAACGAATTTGATACCATCTATATCTTCGAGGTTATCGAGCATTTTCATATTTTGAAGAACTTCTACCTTAATCGTTTCTCCATCGCATATAATAAAAAAACGAAGAAAAATATACTGGTCATCTATATCGCATGGAAATTGGAATCCAAACACACGTGCGCCATAAAAATTCTCAACCTCGTCTTTGATTCTTTCATAACCTGCTTTTCCGATAATATGTGGGAAAAAGATATCAATGTCAGTGGATATCCGATGATAATATCGAATAGCTAAGTTAGTACCTCCACCTAAAGCAGACCCCTTAAAACTTTCAAAAGATTGTAATTCACGAATAGTCTTTAATAGACCTTGAGAAATAGCAGACATTATTGATAACGTAAAAATTGCCGAACATGGTAACGACGAGCAACAAGTTTACATACCTCATTACTAATGCGTTCTTTTGTTTTTTGCAATTCTTTAACAATCTGCGTTTTGCTATAAAGCTGTTCCAAGGGTTGGATATCTTTAGCAAACGTCTCTTCAGTTGTAGCAATTAGCGCCCTCGGGATAATAAAATCCCTGTCGTCCAGAATATCTAAATTCTTCAGATCGACATCCCAAAATAAATGTTTGGGAAAGATTTGCGATATATCCTTTATTACGCTCATTTATACAAATTTACAGCATATTAGGAACAAAAGAAAATTAAATTAAAATAAATTTGGATACAAGCCCACTTATTTTATGAACTTACGATTACCTTTTGTGGTACGATAAGACCCAATTTTTAGGTCTTATCGTACCACGATTGGTAATAAAACACCAATTCATTTGCTATTACGTTTGTTTATGGCACAACAGTATGAAGGGAAGGAAATAAGGCATTCGTCGTCCTCCTTCAGCAAGTATGTCGCCAATCCAAATAGAGCCTATCCATTAGTGCTCAATTCCAAAGGCATTAGGATAGCGTCTATTTGCCATTCGGGTGCTGCGCAGATTGTCATCATCCTTGCAGTTCAGTTCGTCCTCCTCATAGGCGGCTACTTTGTCTGGCGTGGAGCTGTATTCCATTTCATTCCATGTAGCACCACGCCATCCACCGCCGCCTTGTGTTTGGCTCGCCTGCAGGTCGCTCGGGCTGCGGTGGCCATAGGCAGGCCAATGCACTGGTCGCAACTCCTTTAGAAAAAAAATAACGCCAATCCGATAGGCACTACACACCCTTTCACAATTCCGATACAGTGTAGAGCCTATTCGCCCTTCGGTTGCTACGCAGATTGTCATTATTTTTGCATGACCAGTCGGTTGCTCCTGCATGTGATTTCGTCCTTCTATGGAGCTGTACTGCGGGGCGCCTTCATTTCGCTATGCTTCATTATCGGCTACGTTGTCCAGCACCATTCCAGTCCTCCATCACTTGCTTTTCCCCATGCATGCCTAGTCCACCTTGTGTAGGCGAGCTTTCGGCTGTCACCATTTTTGAAACTCCCAAACCACAAACTCCACACATCAAAAATACCGCCAGCCAAGCTCACCTACATATGCCGTCCCCCGGTACTTCGTACCTCTTGGTCCGGCACCCTCGCTCCACTCGCAGGCGGCTCGCGAAGCTTGGTAGCTGGTCAGCAATCCGCTGCGCTCATTGCAGCCAGCTACCAGCCGTTAGCAGAAGAATTAAGTTTTCCGATAAAAAATCAGATAATGAATTTTAACGGCACATAAAAAATCAAAAAAGCAAAGTAAGATAATGCAGGATGGCTAAACAGCAAGGTCAAGGACGAGCTTTTCCAAAAAATCTCCATCCTCTGGATAGTATTTTTTGGAAAAACCTTGCTTTATTAGCCAGCAAGTCATTGAAATACCACTTTCTTTTTTTCTCTTTTTTCTTTTGGAATAAATATTCTAAGATTTGTTTTTTAAGAAGATATATTGGCCGAGTGAATCTAAATCTCTGAATATTGAATACTTGTTTATACCACAAGCTTCCAAAGTGTGCTTAATGTTATCTGATTTTTCTTTCTTTATTAAGATCTTATGTAGTCTGATATCTTTGTCACTATACTCTTGATCTATTCTTTGATAATAGCCTTGTGAATGATAAGGATGGTAGCTAAACCATCCAGACTGAGATCCCACTCTGTCAATAATTGTTGAAGGTTTGAAAATTTTCAATTCTTTCTCCTTAAAAACATCAAAATTCTGATCTTCAGTGAAAATTTTATTATCCATACTTGCCGAAAAGACCCAAACCACAGCATTGCTCTCCTCCATAGACTCCTTGCTAACTGCGAAATATAAGGCAGCCAATGGATTATCAGTCCAATCCAGTAGCCTAGTAGGAATACCATAATGTTGTGCAATTGTTAACCATTCTAAATCATTTTTTGGGTTGGACTGCAAGTGCAGAAGGGAAGATCTTTTAAACTCATTGAACATTCTTATTTCGTTAACCTCTCTACTCTTTCTATAAAGATGTCGTGCGATGCCCGGAATTAAAGCTTTGTCCACATTTTGCCCTCGGTAAAGAATCATTCTCTTTCCGTCAGGTCGACCACGTCTTTCAATAAGTTTTATAAATTCTGAAAGACTATTTATTTCCGTTTCCTCAAACTTAGCCATGTATATTTTCAGATATTGTTCATATTTCAGATTATCAAAATAAAAGCTCGGCATTTGCCGAGCTTTCTAATGAATAAAGCCACCACAACTTTATCGTTTTCTTTTCACTAAATGCGCGAGTAGTAAAGATACTAAAAAACTAACTGTCGCGCCAACAATTGCCAGTATAACGGTACGGAAAATATCGCCTATGAGCAATGATGGAAAAATTCCCATCAATAGACCTCCACATGTTCCCATACCTACCGCAGTTCTATTCATCGGGAGCCTCCTTTGAGCCTTCCGACTTATCTTTATCATCAACCGTAATCTGGCTAATGGCAGACAAAACACCACCAGCCACAGTCAAATAACCACCAATGGTCACCACGGCAACCGGAAGTGTCACTGGAGCGGTTACAATTGCTCCGCCGACGGCAGCAACGATCAAACCTATACTGCGCAGCACCTTGAAAAATTTGGGTGTTGGCGCCTGAGCTCTTTCTAAAACATTCATTCTTTCTCCTTTCTTTCAATAACCAATACGACTTCCTGCCCCTGATCCAAAGCAGCAAAAACAGCTCCTTTCAACTTTTCAAATGCGACTCTTGATCTTAAACCTTTGCCGTCCCCAGTCAACTCGCTAACAGGCGCAATACATCCACGTAATTCCTTATCCGCATCGTTAGCAGGATGAAATAAAATGGCACTTCGCATCGGTACATCCCTTACCAGAATGTGCCATCCAAATCTTTTGCTGTATCGCTTGGCCAACGGGTAGGTTCCTTCAGGAATACAGGAAATGTCGCTAAACTTTTATATAAAGCAAGGCTTCAACATCGTAAAGAAACAACGTTTAGAACTGCCAACATTATCTGCAGTCAAAATATGTTGGAAAAATATTTCCTGAGTTTATTTTGTAAATTGCAACAAAGATTCCACCTCAACTTTATGCCAACTTGTTACCAAGTTGGGTGTCAGAATGATGAACAGTTACGCTACCTTATCTTAATATCAAAGAGGTAGATAAAGCGTACATAAAGTATAGAAATGAGAAGAATCTGTATTTATCCGAAGGATATAGCACGTATCACCGGCAAGAGCTACCGGCAGAGCTTACGTATTTACAATACGATAAAAAAAGTACGTGGCAAACAACCACACCAATTGCTTAGTACGGAGGAAGTCTGTGAATATTTAGGTTTAGATAAAGAGCAGATCAAGGCCGTAATTTAGAAAATCGATCAACTATATTTCTCTCTCAGTTCCAGCTTCTTGATCCGCGATGTAATAGCACCTGCTTTCCGTTCGAAGATATTTGCCAGTTCCTTGACAGTCTTTCTCTCACAAAACAAAGCCTCCAGTTTTTCATCATCTTCGGTCGACCATGGCCGATAAGCTTTCGGATGATGTTCGCGGATATCGTCCAAAGTATAACTCTCCTTGTCACTTTTTGGATCGGTCAGCTTTTCCAGTTTTTTGACAGCTCGATTAAAGACCTTTTTGAAGTCCTTTATATCCTCTTCAAAGATCAATATCTTGTGTTTTTCGAAACCATCGTCGGTGCGCTTACTTTCCGAAATGGAAAGATATAAACTACCATTTTCTGACTTCTTCACATCGAAGAAATACGTACGATTTCCTTTAGTTATTTTATCAGTAAATAGTTCGTTATTATCCATAATGAAGTTATTTATTCGTAATAAGCGATTGTTACATCGAATATACTAAAACTATCCTACATAACTAAAAAACAGCCACCTAGCAATCTCAAATAATGCTACTTATCCGTAAAAAAGACAGGTTTATTCCGTATCTTTGTATAGCAAAACGAAATAGGGAATATAAGAAAACAGTATTGCGAGACCCTAGCGAGACCTCGTAAAAACGAAACTTATAAAAGATATTAAATCAGAGAGTTACAAGGATAGTTCGAATCCCTCACTCTCCGCCAGCAAAAACAAAGCCCGACATAGTCGGGTTTTATCGTTTATAAACTTTTGCAGACATCCTATCAATTTTATAAGTCTCCAATTACTTCAACAATAAATTTTGCTGTCCTCCAGGCGAATTTAAAGTGGGGTTTATGCAAATTGTAATTCGCTACAAATTAAACCGCGAGATTTTTAAATTCGGTTTCATCCCTATTTTTGAAAATAGGGATGAAACAAATTGGCCGGTCAAAGTTGGCGGCCGCGCAAACCAGCATCAAATATAGCTATTGACGATGGCCTCCAATTCTTCCAGATCAAATGGTTTGGGCAGGAAGGCATCCGCGCCGGCGCGTTCGGCCAGCATTTCGATGTCATTATTAGCCGAAACATAAATAACCGGGATCTGCTTGAACCGCTCATCCCCTTTGAGGAGACGCGTAGCTTCCACCCCGCCAATATTCGGTATCCAGTTGTCCATTAAGATCAGATCCGGTGCATACGATTCTACCTTGTCAATAATATCATGAGAGGTCTCCGACACTTTGACCTCGAGCCCCAGATCAGTCAGCACAACAGTGATGACCTCCAAAATGATCTTATCATCTTCAAATATCAGTACAGTTTTTCTTTTATTCATACGCACTATTTTATCATGCCATGGCAGGTTGCCTGCTACGCTTTAAGCTATTCTTGCCGGAAGCAAACATCCTACAATGGCGAAATTTTTTTCCAGATCTTTTGATCACCGACAGCAGTGAAATGATGTTGAATACTGGAAAAACGGATTGTTTCTTTACTGCCCAAAGCGAGGTATCCAAGGTTTTCGAGGCTCGCATCAAATAGCCTAAAGACACGGTCTTGGAGTTCCTTATTAAAATAGATCAGCACATTTCGGCACATGATCAGCTGAAAGCTATTAAAAGACGTATCCGATACGAGATTGTGGGTCGATAAGATCATCTTACGCCTGAGATCTGCATCAAACTTTGCCCATTCATAGTTTGCAGTATAATAATTCGAAAAATCCTGTTTCCCTCCAGATTCTATATAATTTTCGGAGAACGATTTAATCTGACTCAGCGGATATACACCCTTTTGAGCAATTTCAAGTACCCGCGGGTTAATATCCGTCGCATAGATCAACGCTTTATGATGAAGGTTGGCTTCTTTCAGCAGGATCGCCAGCGAGTAGGCTTCCTCACCGCTGGAGCAGCCCGCTATCCATATCCGGATCAGCGGATAAGTACCCAGCTGCGGCAATATTTCTTCACGCAGCTGACGGAAGAACAAGGGGTCCCGGAACATTTCGGTCAGGTTTACAGTAATTTCCTCGACAAAATGCTGCAGAAACTCCGGATCATCCTTCAGTGCAAAACGCAGTTCCGCAAAGCTAGCCAGCCGATCGTTGCTCATGATACGGTTGATCCGGCGTTTGATCGAAGCTCGGCTGTACTGCATAAAATCATAACCCCAACGCTGGTAGATATCTTCCAGTAAAATATCTATCTCCTCGTCCTTAATAATGCTCTGACCTAACATTTATATAAAGCGTTCGATTTCCACCAACAGTTTGTCTACGTCAATCGGTTTGGAGACATAGGCCTGTGCTCCCGCAGCCAGACATTTCTCCCGGTCGCCGGCCATCGCTTGAGCGGTCACTGCGATAATGGGGAGATCGGGCCGATACGCTGATTGACGGATCAGACGAATAGCTTCGTAACCATCAATCTCGGGCATCATCATATCCATCAACACCAATGCAATATCGTTTTCCTGCTCCAATAACTTGACTGCTTCCCCTGCCGCCAGACAACTGGCAACAGGATAGCCTTTGGCTTTTAAGGTCAGCCCCAAGGCAAAAATATTCCGGTTGTCATCGTCCACGATGAGTATTTTATTTTGATTCATCAATTTCTTAGCTTAATTTTCATATAACCATACACGCAGCAGAGACAGCAGCTGATCGATATCCACAGGCTTGGATATGTAATCCGATGCGCCCGCCTGAATACATTTCTCACGATCTCCGATCATGGACTTAGCTGTGACAGCAATAATAGGAAGGGCCGAGAACTTCGGTATCTGCCGAATATTTCTGATCGTCTCATAACCATCCATTTCAGGCATCATCATATCCATCAGCACAATATCTATGGACTCGTCCTCTTTCAGCAATTCAAGCGCTTCCTTACCATCCATAGCCGGAATGACCTGCACCTGAAACTTCTCCAGCGCCTTTGTCATTGAAAATATATTACGTACATCATCATCAGCTACCAGCACCTTTTTATCCCGTAGCACATCCGTCAGCGCCCCCAGCCCGTTGCTTCTTCTCCCGACCTCATCGCTATTATTCACCTCTATCAGGTGTAAGAAGAGACCCACCTCGTCCAGAATACGCTGATACGAATGCGCTGTTTTCACAACGACAGAGTCGGCGTATTTCTTGATTTTGAGTTCCTCCGATTTCGACAGATTCTTTCCGGTAAATATAATGATCGGTAAATTTTCGAGACCTTCATGCTGCTTGATAGCCTCCAGTGTATTGTATCCCATTTCATCTGGAACGCCCATGTCCAGAATCACGCAATCCACCTCCGCTGTACCCAATGCTTTGATGCTATCCTCTACATTATCTTTTACTTCAAGTGCAATATTAAAACTACTTAAGAAATAAGCCAATGCATTGGCATGCTTAGGATTTTCCTCGACAATAAGCACCTTTTTTGGCGACTTGCTCAGTGCCGATTCAATCTTTTGGAATACCGAAGTCATCTGCTCCAGAGCGACCGGCTTGTTGATAAAATCGATAGCTCCCTTCAGCAGGCTTTCTTTTTTGACTTCCAGCGATGACATGATATGCACTGGAATATGGCGGGTACTGTTATCGCCCTTGAGCTGGTCCATTACAGCCCATCCGTCCATCACCGGCAACTGTATATCCAGTAGCACAGCCTGCGGATGATATTTCTTGGCCGCAGGTAAGGCATGGTCACCACGCACGACGACGACTGCCTTATAGTGCTGGCTATGGGTATATTGCAATAGAGCTTTTGCAAAGTTAACGTCGTCTTCGACGATCAATATCACTTTGTCTCCCTCCACAATGTGGTCCCGGTCATCAGGCAGTTCTTCCGGAATACGGATCGTTGCCGGATTGTAAGCATCATCGGTAACCAGCTCTTTGACCTCTTCGATTTCGGATTGAATTTCCTCGACCAATTGCTGTTCCTTTGTCCGCATGTCGCCGGTTTCCACTTCCTGTTTTGGAATAATGAACAGGAATGTGCTTCCTTTTCCTTCCTCGCTCTCCAGCTTGATCTCACCACCAAGCAGGCGTGCGATTTCCCGGCTGATGGATAAGCCGAGGCCGGTGCCTCCAAATTTCCTACGTGTAGAACCGTCCGCCTGCTGGAAAGCTTCAAAAATAATCTTTTGTTTGTCCAATGGTATACCTATACCAGAATCCACCACCGCAAACACGAGTTTTCCACGCGATTCATCCTCATACACATCGAGTCTGACCTCACCCTTAGCCGTAAACTTGATTGCGTTAGAGATCAGGTTGCGTAATACCTGATCAATACGCAGGCGGTCACCTCTGAACGCTGGATTCAATCCAGAACGGATACGGATCGTAAAGGAAAGTCCTTTTTCGTTGACAATCGGCAAAAAAAGATTGTTTAAATCCGCCGCGATATCGTTGAGATTGAGCGGCGTATATTCCAGCGTCATCTTGCCGGATTCAATCTTTGACAGATCCAATATTTCATCGATCAATGTCAATAAACTGGTACCAGAACTCTGAATAACTTTTGCCGATTCAATCTGATCCACACTGAGGTTCTGCTCGTTGTTTTCAGAAAGCAGACGGGACAAGAGCAGGATTGAATTTAGTGGAGTACGCAGCTCATGCGACATATTGGCCAAAAACTCCGACTTATATTTGGTACTCAATGCCAGTTCTTCGGCTTTTTGCTGAATTTCAAGATTGTGTTCGGCAATCAGCAGGTTTTTATCCTCCAGTAGTTTCGAACGCTCTTCCAGCTCTTGGTTGGACTGCAGCAGTTCTTCATGTTGTACTCGCAGTTCTTCCTCCGAGGCCTGTAATCTAAGGGTCTGAGCTTCCAGTTCCGTATTCAGATTTTCCAGCTCCGCATGCTGCGAAAGAAGTTCTTCGGACTGTACCTGGGTCTCTTCCAGGAGCGTCTGTATGCGGGCTCTGCTCTTTGCCGACACCAAGGCTATGGCGAGCTGACGGGCACATTCCTCCAAAAATTTAACTTCAATCGGGGTGAAAGCGTCACTCTGTCCGATTTCCAGAACCCCCAGTACCTGATCCTCGTATACCATCGGTACAAAGATCAGATGGGAAACAGTGATTTTGCCACTTGCAAAACTAACCACGTAATCTCCAGAACTTATATCATTAATCAGCTTTGTTTCCTTGTCTGCGAACACCTGTCCCACATACCCCTCACCGGGGGCAAAGAACTCCTGCGCTCCATGGTCCAGACCATAGGCAGCGGAACGCTCCAGACGCTCCTCATTAAAGAGGTAAATCGCACCGGTCAGGCCGTCCACATAGCTAACGAGTCCCCCAATGGAGTCTGCAGCGATGGCTTTCTCCGTTTTATTGCCCACCAGTCCGGTATATAAATTCGCATATCCGGTATGGAGCCAGTCGTTGTCCTTGAGTTGGTCAAAGGACTTTTTGAGTGCTTTGGACATGCGGTTGACCGCTTTGGCAATGGCGCCCAGATCATCCTCTTCAATATCTTCGGCCCGCACGTCATAATCCCCCGAGGCGATCCGGCTGGTGATTGCCTGCACCATGTTGAGTCTGCGTCGGATGCCCTCATCCTTTTCCCGAAGTGTCTGTTCGAGTTCGGCGCGTTTAATGAAATCAGCCCGCAGACGTATGTAAAAATACCCTGTGATGATGACCGACAGTATTGCGCTGATAATAATGAATAAGGTTGTTATCAAAGAAGAATTGTCGAGATTAGTGGACTTTTGGTCGATATTATCGTCTTCATACCGGATGATTTCTTTCAGGATATTCCTGCACCTGTCCATCGCCAACTTACTTTCTTCCAGCTGGTCCAATCTTACCACCCCACCTTTTCTTTTCGTATCCACCGATCCCTTTAGTACATCAAGACGCAGCTGGGCTGCATTATACAGGCTGTCAACACGAGCCTTCTGCGCAGGATCATCAGCCGTTAGCTCCTTTATTTCCCGAAGTTCGTTGGGGAGGCTTTTGAGGGCCATATTGAATGGCTCCAGGTAATTTTCTCTGCCCGTCAGGAGGTAACCTCTGTTACCAGTTTCGGCGCCCTGTAGCGAGTTCAGAATAATATTGGACAAGCTAATGATCTTCCGTGTGACCGAAAGCTCCTGCCGGTGCTTGTTCTGCTCCTGGATCCCTAGATAAGAAACGGTCGAACTGATCAATAGCACAGCAAGGGAGAGGCCGATTCCGACGGTTAAATTACGTAGTGTTTTATTTGGCATCTATAGGTAAGTTTAGCGGTAATGTAAAATAGAATGTTGCACCCTGCCCAGCCGAGCTTTCGACACCGATTGTGCCCTGATGACTGCGTATGATTTCCGAACAGATATAAAGCCCTATTCCGAGCCCCTGAAAATCGAAAGAAGTTTCCTCCACACGGTAAAACTTATTGAAGACCTCTTTTTGTTTATCTGCCGGTATGCCTATACCAAAATCAACGACACTGATCTTGACAAAGTCGCCGTATATTGAACAGTCAACGATTACCTTTTCTGTTCCCGCGGCATATTTATACGCATTCGTCAAAAAATTGACCAGTACCTGCTCCAGCCGTATTTCGTCGCCGTACACCATTAGCCCCTTGATATCCCCGCTCCTACAGAGTTTCATAGTACTTTGGTCATGCGTCTGAACAATTGAATCCACAGCATTCTGTACCATCCGTTCCAATGAAAACAGCTTTTTGTTTATTCCCAGCTTCCCGTTGTCGATTTTGGACAGGTCCAGAAGATCGGTGACCAAGCTGTTGAGCTTCTCTACCTGATCCTGCACACGGGAGACATATTTGGCTTCAGCACAGTCCTTCTCGAGCTTTAACTTACGGTCCAGCAATTGCATATACGCCTTGATGCTCGTTAACGGTGTCTTGAGTTCGTGGCTTGCAATACTTAAAAACTCATCTTTTTCTTTTTCGGCTTTTTTCTGCCCGTCAATATCCGTGAATGTACCCACCCAGTTATTTTTTTCACCGTTTTCCAGTATGGGCCATACACGCAGCAGCTGATATGAATAGCCGGTTTCGTCCCGCTTTTTGAGGCGCACTTCGGTTTCCAGTGGCCGTCCTGATTTGAGACTTTCCCGAAGGTCATCCATGATTGGTCTGTCGTCTGGATGCGTCTGCGGGAATGTTGATTCATGTTCCGAAAACTGAAACCAGCGTCCGTTGACAAATCCAATATTTCCACGGTTGTCACAGGTAAACGCGATCTGTGGCAGCGATTCCAGCAGCGTATGCAGATAATCCACCTTTGAACGCAATTCTTTTTGTGCCTGCTTCCGCCGCTCAACCTCCATTTCCAGAGTCTGTTGTATATCCTTGAGAGCCTGTGTCTGTTCGTGCAGCCGATAAAATGTCTTTACCTTCAGCATCAGGATATCAGGGTCTACCGGTTTGGTGACATAATCCAGTCCACCCGAGTCATACCCACGGGTGATAAAACGCTTGTCGGTATTGACAGCGGAAAGAAAAATAATGGGCGTCTCTTTCGTCTTACTGAACCCCGCAATATTTTCAGCCACTTCAAAACCGTCCATGTCCGGCATCTGGACATCCAGTATAATCAGCGCATAGTTGTATTTTAAAATCTTCTTCAAGGCCTCCTCGCCCGACTGTGCGGTATCAACCTTAAAATTTTTGGATTCCAATAACTTTTGTAACGAATAAATATTATCTGGGTTGTCATCGACTATTAATATCATAGAGAGCTAAAACTTAGAATCAAAAGTAAACAAATGTAAAAAAATTAACTGAATCCACCTTCGTCTTGTCCACGGTAAAATAACGTTCACCCCGCAATTTAAGCACTCTGGACAAGCTATGCAACAAATAAACAAAACATTAACTTATGATTACCTGTTTGAATTAATAAAGATCAACATCAATACATCAGAAGACAAACACAGCTGCGTATGATTCAGTTTACATCCAAGGGTATATATTGCATTCCGGGAAGGTTTTATCTTGATCCCTGGCAACCTGTTGACCTGGCTGTTATTTCACATGGACATGCTGACCATGCCCGCTGGGGAATGAAAAAATACCTTTGTCACCATTTCACGGTAGGAATTCTCCGAAGCCGTATTGGCCCCGATATACAGATCCAGGGTATCGCTTACAATGAGCCTGTACATATCAACGGTGTAAAAGTTTCCTTACATCCTGCGGGGCATATCATCGGTTCGGCACAGATCCGCTTAGAATACAAAGGTCAAGTTGTTGTCTTCACGGGCGACTATAAGCTACAGGATGATGGTCTATCCACGCCCTTTGAACCCGTCAAATGCCATCAGCTCATCACAGAAAGCACCTTTGGGCTGCCTGTGTACCACTGGGAAACGATAACCATACAGAATCAGCGTCTAAAAACCTGGATAGCCAACAACCAGGCCGCCAAAAAGTCTTCGGTTTTTATTGGTTACTCGCTCGGCAAATCACAGCGGATTCTGAATGCCGTGCAGGAGATGGGGCCCGTATACGTGCATTACAGCATTGCCCGACTGAACGAAGCTTATACCGAAGCAGGTATAAAGCTACCGTCTTATCAGATTGCAGATCTTAAGCTTAATTCCAAACAACTCGACGGACAGATTATATTACTCCCGCCGGCACTGCTTGACAGCCAGCTTTTACATAAGATACCTCACGTTGCCTACGCCATCTGCTCCGGCTGGATGCAGATCCGTGGTGCCCGACGCTGGCGAAGCGCAGATGCCGGTTTCGCGATCAGTGATCACGCCGACTGGCACGGTCTGCTCCAGGCCGTCCGTGCCAGCAGCGCCGAGAAGGTCTATGTGACCCATGGGCAGACAGCCACCTTTGCCAAATACCTTAATGAGATCGGCATTGAAGCTGAAGAAGTCAAAACCCAATATGGCGATGAAGAAGATCCACAAACCCTTACACAGGAATCCGCCACATGAAAGAATTTGCAACATTGATTCATGCTCTCGACAGCAGCAATAAAACCAACGTAAAAAAAGAAGCAATCATCGCGTTTCTTAACGAAGCCCCAGACAAGGACAAGCTCTGGTTTTTGGCACTGATGACCGGCAAGCGGCCAAAGCGACCGGTATCTACCAAAGATCTGAGAACCTGGGCACTGGAGATCACGGACATCCCGGAGTGGTTATTCATCGAGTCCTACGCTGCTGTTGGCGATCTTGCCGAAACCCTGGCGCTCCTTTTACCTCCGCCTACGGCGGCCAGCGACCGCAGTCTAAGCGAATGGATGGACGCCATTACCAGATTACAACAAGCCACTCCTGCGGAGAAAAAGTCCTTTGTACTCGATTCATGGAATGCATTGAATACGGTCGAACGATTCATTTTCAATAAGCTGCTCGGGGGCAGTTTCCGGCTGGGCGTTTCGGCCAAGGGCCTGATCAACACTATTGCGCAGCATTTTGCCGTTGAAGCCAGCGTTGTGGCACACAGTATTATGGGTGAATGGCATCCTGATGATGTAGAATTTGACAAACTGATTGGTGGCGTTTATAGTGATACCAATTTATCCAAGCCCTATCCATTCTGCCTTGCCTATCCGATCGAAAAAGAGCTGGAAGACCTGGGTGATATCAGCGCCTGGCAGGCAGAATATAAGTGGGACGGAATACGCGGTCAGCTGATCAGACGCGGGGACGACACCTTTATCTGGTCGCGGGGCGAAGAACTCGTCACTGCACAGTTCCCCGAAATCAGTGAGGCCCTTCAGCAATGGACCGACAGCGCCGTGCTGGACGGTGAGATCCTGGCGTTCAAAGAAGGACAAGTGCTCAATTTCTCCGAACTTCAGAAACGGATCAACAGAAAAGCGGTCACTAAGATATTGCGTCAGGAAGTGCCCGTCGTTGTGTATCTTTATGATTTATTGGAATTAAATGGCACCGATCTGCGCCATGAACCCTTGGCCTACAGACGTAAACTACTGGAAGAGGTATACCATCGCAATCATAACACAGTCATACAGTTATCACCTACAATTAGCAGTACAGACTGGACGGAATTACGATCGTTACAATCGGCCTCCCGGACGATTAATAGTGAAGGCCTCATGCTTAAACGGAAAGACTCCGTTTACTATGCGGGCCGAAAAAAAGGCGGTTGGTGGAAATGGAAAGTTGACCCCATGAGCATCGATGCCGTGCTGATCTACGCACAGAAAGGCAGTGGTCGACGTAGTGCGCATTATACCGACTACACGTTCGCGGTGCGGGATGGTGATCATCTAGTGAGCATAGCCAAGGCCTACTCAGGACTCACAGATAAGGAAATACTCGAAGTGAGCCGCTATGTCAAACAGAATTCACTGGAAAAATTCGGACCGGTGCGTACCGTCCGACCCGAACTTGTGTTTGAAATTGCCTTTGAAGGCATAGGATACAGCAAAAGACACAAGTCCGGTGTGGCCCTGCGCTTTCCCAGAATCCTGCGTTGGCGAAGAGATAAAAAAGCGACCGATATTGATACATTGGAAAACGTCAAAAAATTGATACCATAAGTTGAAAAATAAGAGCATCCATAGCGAAGGTTTTCAGATCGTCAACCGTTATTTTGAGTCTCAGGGCCGCAGTCCATTCGGTTTTCAGCGCAAGACCTGGGAAAGTTACAGCCTGGGCTATAGCGGACTTGTTATTGCACCGACAGGTTTCGGAAAAACCTTTTCCGTCTTTATGGCAGTGCTGATCGACTACATGAACCATCCCGAACAATACCAAAAGGGATTGAAGCTCCTTTGGATCACACCCCTCCGATCGCTGGCCAAGGATCTGGCCCGCGCGATGCAGGAGGCCATAGATGATATCGGCCTAGACTGGATCGTGCAGGTGCGCAATGGCGATACAGACCCTAAGCTCAGGGCCCAGCAGACCCGCGCCATGCCCGATATCCTGCTGGTGACACCCGAGAGCTTACACCTGCTGCTCGCCCAGAAGCAGCGCGACAAGTTCTTCAAAAACCTCCGCTGTGTGACGGTCGACGAATGGCATGAGCTACTTGGGAGCAAGCGTGGCGTCATGGTCGAACTGGCGATTTCTTTTCTGCGGTCACTTCAGCAGTCGCTTCTTGTCTGGGGTATAACCGCCACGATCGGCAATCTGGACGAGGCCTTGCAGGTACTGCTGCCGACTGCAGAAAAAAGAGTAAAGATCGTGGCCAGAGAAAAAAAGAAAATCGCCATTAAGCCCATTTATCCTGAAAAAGTTGAGCTACTGCCCTGGGCGGGACATCTCGGAGGCAGTCTGGTCGACCGGGTCGTTCCGGTCATTCTGAAGAGCAGGAGCACGATTCTGTTTACCAATACCCGTAGCCAGAGCGAGATGTGGTACCAGCTACTGCTACAGGCTCACCCCGATTTTGCCGGACAGATTGCGCTGCACCACAGCTCCATTGATGCGCATATCCGCGAATGGATTGAAGAAAACCTGAGCAACGGAAAGCTCAAAGCAGTGGTATCGACCTCCTCGTTGGATCTTGGTGTAGACTTTAAGCCTGTGGACACCGCCGTGCAGATCGGATCAAGCAAAGGTGTAGCCAGATTTATGCAACGTGCTGGCAGAAGCGGACATAGCCCTTTTGAAACCTCTGTCATTTATTTTGTCCCAACACATTCCCTTGAGCTCATCGAAGTCGCTGCGCTCAAGGAAGCTGTCAGGACGCAGACCATTGAAAACCGGGATCCAATGGTACAGACCTTCGATGTGCTGGTGCAATTTATGGTCACCATTGCGTTGGGCGGCGGATTTGACCAGAAACAGTTACAACAGATTGTAGCTGGCACCCATGCCTTCCAGTATATGAATGATGAAGAATGGGAATGGTGCCTTTATTTCATTACTTCCGGCGGCAAAATAGGCAAGCGCTATGAAGAATTCCATAAGGTCGTGCAAAATGAAGAAGGCAAATGGATCATCAGAAACCGCCGCATTGCTTTGCTTCATCGTCTCAATATAGGTACCATCGTGGGCGATGCCATGATGCGGGTCAAATTTCTATCCGGCGGATACATCGGCATGATCGAAGAGTACTTTATTAGCAAACTGAAGAAAGGCGAACGTTTTGTTCTGGCAGGACGTATTCTGGAGCTGGTGATGGTCAAGGAAATGACGGTATATGTAAGGGGTTCATCCGGCAAGGCGATCACCCCAAGCTGGCTGGGCGGCAGGCTTCCGTTGTCCACCAACCTCAGCCATTTTTTGAGAAAGAAGCTCGCAGAGGCCAAAGACCCGGCTACCGGAGAGCCTGAACTCCGTTTCCTTGCGCCGATGATCCAGAGACAGGAAAATCTGTCTGCCGTTCCCGGCGAATCCGAGTTTCTTGTCGAGCACATCAGTACCCGCGAAGGTCATCATCTGTTCTTTTATCCTTTGGAAGGCCGCTTGATCCACGAGGTCATGGCTGCTCTGGTTGCTTACCGGATCAGCTTGCGTTATCCCATCAGTTTCTCGATGGCCATGAACGACTATGGCTTTGAACTGTTTTCCGACAAGGAAATTCCACTAGATGAAACACAGTTGCGCGAAATTCTGAGCCGCGACAATCTCATGGCGGATGTCATCAGCAGCATCAATTCCGCAGAAATGGCCAGCCGAAAATTTCGGGATATTGCCGTTATCTCCGGACTCGTCATTCAGAATTATCCGGGCACGCAGCAGAACAACAAATCACTGCAGGCTTCCTCCGGCATTATATTTCGGGTACTGATGGACCACGACCCCAATAATCTACTGCTCAAACAGGCCTTCAGCGAAGTCTTCAATCAGCAACTGGAAGAGCCGCGGCTAATAAAAGCTTTTGAAAGGATCAATAATAGCAAGATCATCTATACCTTTGCAACGGAGTATACACCTTTGAGCTTCCCGATCAAGGTCGACAGCTTACGTCAGTCGCTTTCGAGCGAGGCCTTATTAGAGCGGATTCAGCGTATGGAAAATACCCGCAGCCCAAAAAGCAGGAGAAAAAAATGAACATTCAGGAGCAAAGTATTACATTTAATAAACAACAGCTAATTCTTAACAATCAACGAACTATATTCTGGAGAGACCAGAACAGCCTGATCCTTTCCGACCTTCATCTGGGCAAAGCAGCCCATTTTAGGAAGCATGGGATTGCCATTCCTGCCGAGGCCTCAACCGCCGATCTTCACAGACTGGCCGCGCTGATTGCACATTACCGCGCAGCCCAAGTCATCGTCGTGGGCGATCTTATCCATGCAGGGATCAATCAAGAAGTGCAGGCCCTCCAACAACTTAGAGCAGCTTATCCCGACCTTCAGATCCAGCTCGTAAAAGGGAATCATGACCGACAGTCCGCAGGCCTTGCCGAACAGTTCGGCATCCACTGCCACGACGATCTTCTTGAAATCGAACAGATTTGCTTTGAGCACCAACCCCGGCCCAGCGCAACCTCTTTCCGTATTTCAGGTCATCTTCACCCCGGCATAAGCATCACCATCCCTCCCCGGAGACAGCTGCGACTGCCCTGTTTCTGGATATCCGAACATCAGATTATATTGCCAGCTTTCAGCAGATTCACCGGGCTAGACAGCCGCCAGATGCCCCGGGAGTACCGTTGCTACGCTGTGCTCGAGGACTCCCTGCTCCCCATAAACACACGGTAGCTACATCTTCAGCTCGCCCGGCGAGATACCGTAATATTTCTTGAACGCACTGCTAAAGTTATTCTGGTGCCCATAGCCGGTCAGAAGGGCCACCTCATAGACGGTCATTTTATCCTGGAGCAGATAGTTCCTGGCTTTCTCCATACGGATTCTGGTCAGATAGTCATGGATCGTCACAGAAAAATATTCCTTGAAGTCTTTACGCAGTTTGCTTTCGCTGGTAAGTACTTCTGCCGCAAGCTCCTTCTGTGTCGGCGGATTCGCAACACGCTGTTCCAAGATCTGCCGGGCCAGTTCCAGACGCTGTACATCCTCTTCATGGAATAGCGGTGCCGCATTTTCGTTTCTCTCGTTGTACTGTTCAAACTGGTACATCAGCAGTTCCACCACACGCGATTCCGTATGCAGCCGGCGGATTTCACCTTTCTTTTTCGACTCAATGAGTTCCGTAATCGTGTGCTGCATTTCATAGGTCGCCATCAGGTCCTCCTCCGAGAACGAAACATATTCTCCCTTTTCTATTTCATGCACAAACTGCTGGTGCAGCAACGAGTCCCGCTTTATGAGACTGAGGTAATATTCCTTGGAAATGACCGCAATAAAATAGGTATATTCAATTCCCGGTTCTACTTCATGAACAGACTTGACGGAGGGAATATATCGGATATTATGACGGCTCATTCCGTACGGCAATTTACTGTCTGTAGGTTTAAAAAAAATAAACTGGCTTGTGATTGTCTCCCCCTCGATCTCGGTGAGTACCCGTACAGGACGGTCAAACTGCATTTTGGCATGCAGGATAAACAGGCCTGAAGTCGAAAGCTGGAAATTTTCCATGTGCACCGGATCCCTGTGGATAGACACTTTTTTTTCGACAAGAGGCTTGTCGGGTACATAGCTATCCGGAATCTCTTCTTCAAAAAGCCATTCAGCCAACTCTACTATTTTACTTTTCACCACCATGATACAATCCAAAATAAGCCTGACGAGGTTAAAATTAATCAATTAAGACGGTATTTAAAAATTATTTATAATCTTTCTAAATAACAGCTTAATCAAGTTCTACATTCATTTCTTCCAGCTGCACATAAGGCTTTAACGTGCGCGGATTCATGATCACATTCGATTCCACCGAAAAAATAGTATATATTTCCTTCTGTGCCAGCACCTCTACCGGCGTACCGTGAAACAGCTTACGTCCATTTTTGAGCATCAGAATACGGTCGGCATACATGGCCGCAAAGTTGACATCGTGCACGATCAGTACGACCATAAAGCCTTTTCGCGCCAGTGCGCGGGCTATCGCGAGCACTTTTTGCTGATAATGCAGATCCAGCGCGGCGATAGGTTCGTCCAGTAGCAACAGGGCATCAGGATTATCCCAGATCTGTGCAAGGATACGGGCCAGATGGACACGTTGCTGTTCACCACCCGACAAGCTCAGGAAATCGCGTCCCGCAAAAGCCGATACACCACAAAGATCCATGGTTTCGGCCACGACTTTAAGATCATGTTGTGCCGGCGTATTTTTATAATGCGGATATCTGCCCATCAGCACGATTTCCTCGACTTTAAAACTTAGTGTCATCTGCTGTTGCTGGCTCAACAATGCCCTACATCGGGAAAGAGCCACCGGATCATACTCAGCCAGCGGAATACCATTGAGATGGACGGCTCCCGAATCCGGTTTCTTATCTCCGCAGAGCACACCCATTAAAGTTGATTTTCCTGCGCCATTGGCTCCAAGGACGGCCAGTATTTCCCCCTTGCGTACCTGAAAGGTAATATCCCTGAGCAGCTTACGGCCATTCACCTCGTAGTTGATTTTTTCTACACGCAACATATAAACTATTATTTTTTAGACTTCTGGCAGATCATTTATCCTTGATTAAAATGTACAAAAATATGGGGGTCCCCAGGAGCGCAGTGATCACCCCGATCGGCAATTCGATCGGTGCCACCAAAACACGTGCGATCACATCAGCCAGCGTCAGCACCAGCGCGCCCAGGAGTAAAGATGCCGGAAGCACAAAACGGTGATCAGGCCCCCCCATGAGCCGAACTGTATGCGGGATGATGAGCCCCACAAAACCGATAATGCCTGATACGGCAACAGATGCACCTACAGCAAGGGTGGACAAAATCACCACCCAGCGTTTGACACGGTCTGTGCGCATTCCCAGCAGATCAGCCTGCAGTTCGCCCAGCGCAAAAGCATTCAGTGACTTGCCAAAAAAAGGTAAAATCAGTACAGGGATAACAATGAAGGGAGCCACAGCCAGCACATTATCCCAGGTAGCGCCTCCCAGACTCCCCAGCATCCAGAAGGTGATCGTCCGGAGCTGCTGTTCAGTGGACATATAAGTCATCAGTCCGGTGAGCGCCCCCGCAAAGGCATTGATGGCAATTCCCGCGAGCAGCATCGTGGTGACATTGGGCCGGCCATTTTTGCTGGCAATCCGGTAAACGACAAAGGCTGTGAGTCCCGCCCCGACAAAAGCTCCTGCAGCCAGCATATAGTAGCCGATCCATGCCGATAGCGATGTAAAGAGAAAGGTCTCAAAAGCAATGATCAGCACCGCAAACAGGGAGGCTCCCGAGGAAATGCCGATCAACCCCGGTTCAGCAAGCGGATTACGGAAGATGCCCTGAATACCCGCTCCAGAGATTCCGAGTGCGGCGCCAACCAGCAGTCCGAGCAAAAGACGCGGCATGCGGATCTCAAATAATACGTCCTGCTGCATGGCATCCCGGCCGGCACTGGGCAGCCCCAGCTTTTGCGCCAAAAGCGAGAGGACATCTTCGGCTGGAATATGATATGCGCCCATACCTAAAGCAACAACACAAGTAAATAATAATACTAAGCTCAATGCCAGTACTATGAATTTCTGTTTCCTTTGCACCTGCTCTATTTTGAATCCATTACATTTCTAAAACCACGGTGCAACTCCAGGATGGCGTCCGGCAGGCGATTGCTGAAATTCACCAGCAGGGAGGCATTCATCACGAGGATTCGCCCATGTTTGCCCGCGTTGGTGATACGCATGCCCGGCAACTTTAAAATAGCCTCTTTTCCGCCCAGACTGCTGGCACCAAAGTCAAACATCAGCACGATGTCCGGATTCGCCTGCACTAAAGCTTCCGTCGTATACGGTTTAAAATCTGAGAACTCCTGTACCGCATTTTTTCCGCCCGCCAGGCTGATCATGGCATCCAGGCTGCTGCCCTTGCCCGCTACGCTCATGGTACCAGTACCGCGGGCATAAATGAACAATACTTTTGGCGGTTCTTTACCCCTATTTTCCTTCCGTACCAGCTCTAGCGTATGATCCAGGCTTATTTTAGTGCGGGACACGAGATTTCTTCCAGCCGCAGATTCCCCTACGGCATCCGCCACTTCCTGGATATACCGAAGCGCGCCCTGTGCCGAATAGTCGGGCCGAATCGAAACATAGCGGACCCCCGCAGCACGGATCTGCTGAATAACCGCTTTGGACAGATCACCTTCATTGGCGATCACAACCGTGGGTCTGAAGGACAGTAAGCCCTCAGCAGATACCGACCGGTTCTTGCTTACCCTTGGCAGTGCCGCCGCCGCTTTGGGAGATATACTCGTTACATCAGTAGCTACCATCCGTTCCCCGACCCCCAGTCCGTAGACCGTTTCGGTCAACGAGCTATTCAAGGTAATAATTCTTTCCTGTGCCGTCACCCATCCTCCGATGTGCAGCAGACAGCATAGTGTAATCCTATAAAATCTACTCATCTTTATTGTTTGCGATCCTACGGCAAGAAACAGTCAAGCGGCCTGCAGTAGATTATCAATTTGAATACAAAACAAATCAATAATCAGTCTAAATACAAATTATATACAATATCCTTTCATGAAGCAACGGGGCGGATTGAAACATATAAAAAACTAAAAACAAGATAATTATACATAAAAACAGCATACACTTTTATCAACAAAAATCGAATTAAATAGAATTTTTGACACTTTGCATAGAGAAAATTCCGGAAGGAATTCCGTTTTTTGTAACATTATTTAGAATTAGTAAAAATAAAAATAGTGTTTAAAAGCATTCTATCCTTTCGAACGAGTACCTTGATTGCCCTATGTACCTGGCAGCTTCACCATGTAGAAGCACAGGAAAAATGGAAGATCTCTGGCGTATTGAAGAACGAATCCAATAAAGCCATAGCCGACGCCACCGTTTATCTCTATCCGGATAAGTATGTTTTTAAAACCGATTCGGCCGGGAGGTTTCACTTTAAGCAGCTGTACGCCGGCCGTTATGAAGTCCTGGTGCAGGCCCTGGGGTACCAGCAGCATCGGCAGGTTGTCGATCTGGAGGAACACAACCAGCTGCTGCAGATCGCGCTGAAATCCGAAGTCCGGCAGATCGGCACCGTCGAGGTCAATCGTAAGGCAGAGGCCGTGGACAACCTCATTAAAGCAGAAAATGCGGCCATGCCTGTCAAGGTAATCACCAAACGGGAGATCGAACTGATGGGCAGCCGCCGCCTGGATGAGGTACTGAAAGAGCAGACCGGCATGGCCATTGTCAATGATATTGCCGGCGGTTCCAGAGCCGTGGGCGTACAGATTCAGGGATTCAGCAGCAATTATGTGATGGTGCTCGTAGACGGCCAGCCTATGCTGGGCCGCAATAGTGGCAACTTTGACCTATCCCGTATTTCCGTGACCAATATCGAACGCATCGAGATCATCAAGGGGGCCTCTTCCTGCTTATACGGCAGTGATGCGCTGGGCGGAGCCATCAATATTATCACTCGTCACGGAGCTGTTACACCACAGGCGCAGGCATCTCTTCTCTACGGCAGCCTCAATACCGTCGACGCCACATTGGAGGCTGAAACACCTTTTGCCAATCAACGTGGGAGCGCCGTCTTTTCGGGCAATTACTACCGTACCGACGGTTTCAATACAGACAAACAGTACCTCGATTCGAAGAGTACGACATTCCCACCCTATACCAATTACAGTTTTCAGGGCCGTGTACGCTATCGTACCAGTAAGAATGGAACAGTAGGTATCACCGGACGTTATGCAGCCCGAGCGTCCGAAATGATCAATGCCTGGTCCGAATCGGCCACCTTACAGGACAAACAAAAAGATCAGGACATCAACCTCTCCGCAAGCTACGACCATAATTTCCAATCGGGACTGCGCAGCATGACGCGCTATTATTTCTCACGCTTCCACTCGCAGATTGCCGCACAGTGGTTACAGCAGGGCATTGTGGCAAGTGCCGAGCAATTTGGACAGAACGTACACCGCATCGAACAGCAATTTGCTTATAGTCCTGCACACCAGGTAAAACTCACCGGAGGCATAGGCGGTAGTCTCGAGCTGATGGACAATCAGGATCTGGATGGCAAACGCTCATTAAATAGCGCGTTTGCTTATTTACAGACCGAATGGAAACCTGTGGACCGCTTGCTGACGACACTCGGTCTACGCTACGATCAGACGAATGTCTACAAGGGTCACCTGAGTCCAAGTCTAGGCCTGCAATACCATCTCAGTCCTACACTGTTGATCAAAGGTGGTATCGGGGCAGGTTTCAAGGCGCCCGACTATAAGATGCGTTATCAGGTCTTCTTCAATCCCGCGGCCAATTACCTTGTCGTCGGTTCAGAACGTGTCGCCGACGTCATTGCGGCGATGGATCAAGCCGGAGAGCTCAGCTACAAGAACAGCTACATGCTCAATTTGGTGGCAGGCAACCTCAAGGCCGAAACCAGTCTGTCCAACAATATTGGGCTTACCTGGAATCCTTCAAGCAGATTTCAGGCAGATTTTTCCCTGTTCTATCATCGGATCAACAATCAGATCAACACAGTCAGTGTAGGTAATGGTACCAGTATTGCTCAGATCTATAGCTACCGAAACCTGCCAAAAGCGATGAACAAAGGATTTGAAGTCTCCCTCACTTACCAGGCAACCAAAGATCTGCAATTGTCGATGGGCTATCAATATCTGATTGCCAAAGACCTGAGTGTGCTGGACAGTATTGCGAAAGGCAGTTATCCCTATAACCAGATCAACGATCCTGCTACAGGCGAATATCGGCAGAGCAAAAAATCAGATTATTGGGGTATTGAGGACCGTTCGAGACACATGTTCAACGCAAAAGCGCAATACGAATATAAACCTTGGGCTGTCCATGTCAATGCGCGGGTCAATTTCAGAAGCGCCACACCTTTTCAGGAATACAATGGCAACCAGTTTATCGACAAATACGACATCTTTATTCCCTACCACACACTGGTGAATATGACGGTAGAAAAGAGTCTGATGAACCGAAGATTAACCCTCCGTCTGATCGGCGATAACCTATTTAATTTCACCAGCCGTTATCTCTTAGGACAGCCCGGACGGATTATCATGGGCGGGGTCAGCTATCGGTGGATAAAAGAATAATAAGGATTAATGAACAAGAAATTAGCACACAAAGTACAGGACAAAAGATGAGAACGATTCATATGATTATTGGAGAATGTAGCTTCTGGCTTTCCTTTCACAAGATCGGCCGCTGTATTTTTTCAGGTTTTCTGGCGCTTATGCTCCTATCCTGTGGGAAGGACAAAGACTATACAATTGGATTGGAAGACGGCAAAAGCACAGTTATCAAAGATCTGGCCGGAGATACCGATGCTGCCATGGGAGAAGGCGCCGAAGGGAAAGAGCAACGCCCATTTTTTATCTTTCTTTTCCGCTTTAAGGATCAAAAGCAGATCTGGATCAAAAATCAGGCAGATTCTGCACAGTGGCTCAAAACAACAGATTGGGATATTGCATTTACCGGTCCCTATAATTCGGAGGTTTTTGTCAACAACGCCCGGTACGCGCATAACCCAGGTTATGGTGGGCCAGCCAACAATACCGCCGTGGTTTTATTGCGGCAAGCGTACCAGAGCGTAAACGTAGCCCCTTCCGACGAAGAGTTCAATAAAAGTGAAGTCAACAAAATTGGCTGGGCAGCAACCGATGGTTCGGATGGCTGGTTTCGCTATAGCTTGAGCACCCATATCATGCAAGCTTTGCCGAATCGTACCTATGCCATTCGGCTGCCCGATGGCAAATATGCCAAATTGCAGCTGATCAATGCCTACAAAGGAAATCCAGCGGCGGTAACCAATCTGAATTGGCCCGCCCCGTACTATACATTTAAATATTATGTACAGCAAGACGGCAGCAAAGATTTAAACACCAACACATTATAATAAGGAAAAATTACACAATTAGATTAAAAATGAACAGATTATTTACAACAGCAGCACTGCTATGTGCATTAAGTTTAGGTTTTACTTCTTGTAGCAAAGATGAATCAGTGGTAGAGGAGCCAACGGAACAACCAGAAGAAAAGCCTGAGGACCCAAAACTTAGTGATGAGACAGCTGTTTCAGCCACCGCAAAGATCGAAGTCCCTTCAGGCGTAAAAACTTTTTATGATTTTAAAACAAATGCTGTTCAGGAAGAAGCTAAGAGTATGATCAATCTTTCGGGAATGTACGGATCTACCCTGCAAAACACCTCATCAGATAATTATAAGATGGGGTACTTTGATCAGGAAAACACGAGTATTGAAAAGCTGACGCTAGCATCGGTATTAGCTGCCAACATCACTTTGACTGACAAACTCGGTATTGACGCCTCAAGTGCCGGTGTACCAGTGACACTCCCGACGTGGATTATCTATGATTTTGCAAACAATCATGCTGTCTACCCTACTGCCAATCGCTACATCGTGATGTACAAAGGTGAGAAATTGAACAACGAAGCAGATGAGCTTTATGTAATTCAGGCAGGAAGTATTACTGCGGCGAGTGGAAATGCAACCTATAACATCAATTTTAAAAGATTTATTAAACAGTAGTAAACTGCGATAAAGGTTGAATACTTCAAGAAACTTACTAGCATAGCAGCTGGTTAAAATTCCAGCTGCTTTCGTTACCAAAATCAAAAACCGAAAAAAATATATTAAATACCAATTTTCATACACAAGTAATAGGCTAAACTCTTTACCTTTACTATTATTTAGAATAAATTTAAATAAATATAATACATCGTGTAAATGTATTAAAAAGCGGATAGCATATCAACTAACATAAAAACAAGTCATAATGAAAATAAAGAAAAGTAGCAATCTATTCAAATTTATGCCAGTACTGGCATTTTTAATTGTGCTGGGTGCCTGTAGCAAAAGTGAGCCGACTGAAGAGCCCGAGCCTGATCCCGTAACTCCGGAAACGATGTTCAACCGCTTGATTACTGTCAAGAATTTTGGAGAAGACTTACCTGCAGGTAGTGCACCTACCACAGAGCAGTCTCCGATCTATTACAGCTTAGAACAGAATAAGGCCGTTACATCCGATTATCAACGTACAGCGCGCTGGGACATATCTTTCTCTAATATCTATCGCAGCTTTATCAACTGTAATAATAGCGCATACGATTTTGGAAAAGGCGGTCCTGGTAAAGGCGGTATTCTTATTGTTGAGAAAAAATTTGAAGATGTCATCGATATCCCCTCAGATGCGGATTTTCGCAAAGGTGAACAACCCTATGGCCCTGATAATTCAGGGGATATGGGGACTGGATTGGGTTGGTACGTCTATGATTTTAATGCTATCCATAAAGGCGGAGGCGCTGAAAACAAAAAACATGTATGCTATCCCATAGAAGAGCACACGCTGATTGTACGTACAGCCAACGGAAACTACGCTAAGGTGAAAATTCAAAGTATCTATAAAGATTTATTAGATCCAAAAGACTGGTATAGAACATCGCCAGCCCCGTATTTTACTTTCCAATATGTACTTGCCAAAGCTGGCAGTACCAAATTTACCATTGCTAACTAAAAAAAATAAGCTTAGCGTACTTATTAGACACTAAACTATCATGAAAAGAATATACAGCATTTTAAGCTTCCTTTTTATTGGATTGCTACTAACCCGCTGCACCAAAACGGAAGAATTAGCCTTGCTTCCAGCAGATAAGATACTCGAATACAAGGTCACCAACCTACCAAATGACGAAGTCATTTATGGAGCCATCGACAATGAAGCCAATACCATTACGGTATATGTCCCCTACTACTATGGCCTATTGGTGATCGATCCGGCCATCAAAGTTTCCAACGGGGCCAGCATCGCAGAGGAAATTCTGCCTGTCAAAACAGATGAAAAGAATCAGACCTATACTGTCAAATCCGCGACAGGTACCACAAGAACTTATAGTTTAAAGATTGAATTTCAAAGTACGCCATCGTTTGAAGCTGCTTTTTACGCTAACTCACCCTCTGTGTTGGCATTAGGACCGGCGATGGCGCTTCCAGTGATAAATGGAACTTTTATGCATACCAATCCCACGTTGGTAGGTATCACATTAATTCATCAGGAAACCAAAGAACGCATACCGATGCCTACCCCCAATAGCCTGACCATAGGGGCTGGAACTTATCAATTACGTTATATCGGTACCGAGCGGGAAAATCGCATTCCTTCAGATATTACACCGGGTGTATACGATGTGGAGGTGACCAATCTTGGGCATACCATTATCTTGCCAGACCCCATCACAATTACCTACCGCCAGCCGAAGGTGTATATCAATTCATCAGGTTTAACCCTGGCAAAAAACAAGGATTGGACCATTATCGCTGGTTCAAGCAGTGTTATTCTGGATCCTACGGCCGTTATCATGACATTGGATGGAAAGGATTATCCTTTAACGATTAAATCGTATACCCGTACCGAAATGACTGTTACCCTGCCAGCTAGCTTACCAACGGGAACTTTTGATAACGTAAAAGTCACATTCCAGTTTAAAGGCTGGGCCGATGTGGTATTTACGCAGTATATGCCAAGTACGATAACGGAATCATAAACAGACATCCACGAGATGCCATGGTGGCATCAAAATTAAATAAATTAAAATATCATGAACTTAAACATCAAAACCATCTTAAAATCGGCAATGGCCGTGACTGCGCTATCGGCAGCAGTATGGGCAGCGACCCCAACAACAGAATCTGCAACAGCTCCATTGGTGCTCAATCAAGCTAAAGCAAATAGCAACTACACCGTTGTAGGTCAATGGTGGAGCCCGGCAGACGCAGCCAACTGGCCAGCTGTTTATGTAAATCTTGGTACAGGAGCACAAAGCTTAAGCAGCTCAGGCCAGGTCGCATTCTTTAGCCATGTGAATGGATCCATAAGAGCAAATTCTGGTTATTCACTCAAAACCGTAGCAAAAGATATCTCTTCTGTTACAGTATCAGATTGGACGACTGCGACACCAGTATCATCACAAGGTAATAACGAATGGTATGAATACGATATAACTGACCATACAAATAAAGCCATCCAGCCATTGACCGTATTGGTGGGTGATGGATCTGGAGCATTATATGCAGTAAAATTACTTAGCTTCAGCAATGTCGGCCAGCAAGTTGTGGCAGGTCAATTACAAGTAAAAGCAGATGTCAATATCGAAGTTAAGGCATTATAATTTTCAATAATTTATCTTAATAGACCCGCAACCTAGTGGATGGGTTGCGGATCTCTTTACCCTAATCATCCGCATAACTATTTTTTAAGCAAAAAAAATTATGCAACTTTCAGTATTAAAAAAAACAATACGTACTTATCAATGGCTAGCTATTTTTATGCTAGCACTATCATGCTGGTCTTGCAAGACCGAATACCCCAGCTTGCCCTACAATGACATTGAGTCCTTTAGCATTCAGGATGCTGACGGCAAAACCTTGTCGGCCAGTATCGTGGATGACCAGATTATCTTATATTGGCCACCATTAGTGGACCAACCCGAAAGCATTACACCGACGATTAAAGTTTCGGAATTAGCAACGATTACACCTGCATCGGGCACAGCAATACAGTTGCAATCGGACAAACCGATTACCTATACCGTACGGGCACAAGATGGTTCCAGCAAAAATTATACATTGGTATTCCAGTATAATCAACCTTTAGTACAAGTAAGCTTAAACTTACTCAACAACCAATATTATCTTTATTTACCCGGTACGAATCCTATTTCCTTAAAGGGGGAAAATATTATACCTGATGAAACTCAGACAAAAGCATATCTTGTGGATAAAGACGGTAACGAGACCTTATTATCTTTTGGACAATTGAGTGCATTTGCGATTACGCTAAATCGCCCTGATGACCTAAAGCCGGGCACTTACAAAATTAAGGTGATTTCCGGTCGCTACACGGTTATCACCGATTCTTTTGACGTATTCTTGCCGCAGCTTAATCTTTTAATTACCTCAGGTTCTTATACTGTAAAAAAAGGAGAAAATCTGGTCATGCCAATTAGAAGCACCGAGATTTATGACCTTTTTTTCAAAGCTGACTTCGATCATTTTATGGCAATTGACAATCTTAATAGCTCGTATAAGATAACAAATGCAATATTCGATGTCGCTAAAAAAACAGTTACTTTACCGATACCAGCCACTATTCAGGGTAATCAGATTAAAACACTGAAATTGATGGATAAAGATGGAAAGCTATTGTCGGAGGGAGAACAACAGATTAACCTTAACTAATTAATATGCTTCAGTAGTTATTAAACCGTGATTATCACTAATCAAACAAAGCTATTTATCATTTTTGCTTTAGCAACCATAATGGTATACAGCTGCCGCAAAGGTAAGTCTACGCCAGAAGAGCCGACGATTGTCCCTCAACCTGAAGAAACCTTACGGCAACAATATAGTAAATCGGTAACGCAATGGCCAGCCGCGGCTTGGTACGATAATATCAAGGTACGCGAACTGGCCGCTTTACCCGAAAACCCATCAAAAGATAAGGCCGAGCTTATAGCACTTGGCAAAGCCTTATTTTTCGACCCCCGTACCGGTAATGGCATGAGGACTTGCGCTTCATGTCATAATCCGGACACCTACTGGATCGACCAAAAAACAACGGCAGATGGCATTGCACTGCATCACCGCAATACACCTTCCATGGAAAATGTCTGGTATCTGGAAGGCAAGCTCTTCCAGGATGGCCGCGCAAAGACTTATCGTGAGCAGATTGCCGAGGCCATCAACTCCCCCGTCGAAATGGGCGGCAATACAGCTACTTTACCCGCTAAGCTGCAAGCCATACCCGGATATCTTCGTTTATATGAGGCCGCTTATGCTACGCAAACGATGACTATTGAAGGTTTACTGGATGCCATAGCAGCTTATTCAAGATCAATAAGCAGTGGTGAAACCGCCTTTGATCGCTTTGTCAAAGGGGATTATCAAGCGTTAAACGATGCAGAACTTGAAGGCCTCCATTTGTTTCGGACCAAAGGAAAATGTATCAACTGCCATAACGGCGCCTACTTTACCGATCTCGATTTTCATAACCTGGGTTACGCAGTTACCAGCAAAGGCGCCTTGGATAATGGTCGCTTTGAGGCGACAGGCCTGGAAACAGACAAAGGTAAATTTCGTACACCGGGTCTGCGGAATGTGGTCCATACTGCGCCCTATCTGCACAACGGCAGTATAGCAAACTTACGTGAACTGATAAACCTCCTAAGCCAGGGCATGCCCCAAAAGTCAGGGCAACAGATCAATGGCACTTTATCGCCACATATCCAAAATATTCGATTAAGTAGTAGAGAACAGGAAAATATCTTGGCTTTTTTGGAGAGTTTATCCAGTGTACCAAACAAAACAGAGCGACCTATATTACCCTGAAAAAAAAAATCCCAAAGGGAAAACCTTTGGGACATTTGAGTACTCCACAGTAGCGGAGGCATCAAAATTAAATAAATTGGCACAAAATTAGGCTTTTATATTTTAAAAAAAAAAGTTAAAAATTTCAGATAATTATCCATTGTAGCGAATCAATTACAAGCATAACGAACAAAATCCGCATCATATAATGAGTCGAATCCGCCAAATAGTTGGTCTATTAGTTACAACAGCTGCTATAACAGCTTGTCAGAATGGCAGCAGAACAACAACACTGCCCGATGAACTTATTAGTCCAAAAACAGGAACGAAAAAAGAACTGACGCTCGACTCGATCTACCTCTATGCCAAACAGCTATACCGCTGGCAGGAATCTCTTCCTTCATATACGGCTTTTGATCCGCGGACGAAATATGCACAGATAGAACCCGAGCAAACGGCATATGAGCGAGCACTTTTTGCACTCAGCCAATACGCTTTGCGCAAGCAAGATAGACCTTACGAATTGTCGACAATCCCCAATAAACCCAAATATTCATATTTGGAACACCATCGTGACGGCAAGAAAAGTAGTGGTCATATGGCCAGCATAGAAACAGCATACAGGTATGCTACCCACCTGTCCTACTGGTCCGCGGGAGACAAACGGATTGCTTATGTTTACATCCCCACCTTCCCCCAGCTTCATGCCGTGAAGGCCGAACTGGATCAACTTGCAGCCGAACTGGCTCAAAAGCAAGTTACTCATCTAATACTTGATCTACGTCATAACGGTGGCGGGTATGTGGAGACCGCAGAATATTTGGCCAACCTCATTAGCCCAGCCAAACTGGATAAAAAAATTATGTTCAGCGAGCAATTTCATCCAAATGTCCAGCAAGGCAAAGCGACATTGCTACGTAAGCAACCCTATCTGAATGCCAATGGCAAAGTGGTCCAGTATAAAGGACGTCCCGCGACAATGGCAGATGTGGATTATAGTGAAAAAGCCAATACGCATTACTTTATCAAAAAAGGACATTTCAATTCTTTGCAGCAGTTGTCCTGTATCGTATCTGAACGTACAGCTTCGGCCAGTGAGCTTTTGATCAGCAGCTTCAAACCTTATCTTCCGCTGCGCCTCATCGGTCAGCAGACTTTTGGCAAACCCGTAGGCTTTTTTTCAGTCCGTATCGGAGACTTCGATGTCTACCTGGCTTCATTTCTCATCCGCAATGCCGATGGTTGGTCGGACTATTTTGACGGCATACCGGTAGATCTTTCACCCGCCCCTGCACAATCAGACTTTCATCCGGGCGACCCTAGAGAACCGTGGCTGGCCGCAGCGCTAAAGGATATTGCTAGAGAGGAAAGTATCAGATCCATTTGGTCATCAGCTTACTTTCCCTTGCCTGCGGAAGAGAAGTTTATGCTTAAAACGAATTTTAGCTTAAAGCATTAAAGCTTACCAAGAATGGATTCTTATCAAAATCAATTCTAAATTAAAACCATTTTTCATAGATGATAAGTCAGAAAACAGCATAAAATATTGGAAATAAATACGAATCTTTGTATAGAATCGTTATAAATAAAATAAAAACATGTTAAGTCAACATATCAAAGAGCATACGCACGCTGCTCACCAAAACGTAGAAGGAACGATCGTGCGCCAATTGAAAAATATCCGTTCTGAAGCAGACTATGCGGAGGTATTAAAAGGCTTCTATGCCTATTTTCGTGCAGTCGAAGACAACATCGCTCCATATATCACCGCTGCGGTATTACCTGATCTGGCAGAGCGCCGCAATTCCGCTTACATCAAGCGTGATATCGAAGCATTGGGCGGTCGTGTTGATGATCTTCCGGAGGCTACCGCGCCTGCTGTTGGCAATGTGCTCGAAGCATTGGCGTCCCTCTATGTACTTGAAGGTTCCATCATGGGTGGTCCGTATATCGTACAGATGCTGAACAAATATGGGGTCAGCAAGGGGACATCATTTTTTGAAGGCTACGGTGAAAATAGCCGCGATATGTGGGCGGGCTTCACAGCTGTGCTAAATAAATACGGATCAGATCCATCAACTTATGACCGCGCCGTAGAGATTGCTAACCAAACTTTTTATAACTTTGGTGAAGTATTCACGCCTATTGCGAGTGAAAAGTAAATCAGCAGCAATAGGATTTAATCCTGCAGATGGAGCAAAAAGACAATAAATCAAAATGGCTTAAACGCGCCGGCATAGGTGCATTCCTATTCTTTCTGGCCAAAGGGCTTGTTTGGCTCGTCGTGTTTTTCTTCGCCGCCAAGTCTTGTAGCTGGTCATTTTAAGTATAAAACAGCAACACCCAATCTTTATCAGATTGGGTGTTGCTGTTTTAATGTTAGCTTATAATCTTACTTAACAGGATGACAGGTCGGAATAATCATTCCAGCCCCCTCCTTTACGTCCCCACCGAATCCGTTATAAATTTTCCAGATACCGCAAGACGACCTTTAATATTTCGCAGCTTTTAAACTCAAGTGCAATGAGTTCAGCCAGAATATTTTGTTACGCAAACGTAGGTTCTTCTCTTTTAATTTTAGGTGCAGCAAACGAAGATCAGATGGTTATCAAATTATACCTTTTAACATTATTTGTTCAGTGTTCGTTCAGTGCTTGCTCAGTGATTACTCAGTTTCAACTGTACAAACATTGACTGAATACTGTCTAAAAATTGATTAAAAATTGTCGTTAGTTATAACTTGATTCTAGGATGTTTCCGTTTTAATGTTTATCTTTATTATTTATAAACTTAATCAGGCAATTATGGCAATCATCAAAAATGGCGTTAATGGGACTGTTTCCGGGAAAGCTGGTTCTGTTGTGTTTGTCTTAACGAAAACAGGTAATTATGTGCGTTCTCTCCCCCGTGTTAAAAAACGGGCACCTACACCTGAGCAACTGCTCAGCAGAACACGCTTCAAAATTGTGAGGTCGCATATCAGTATGTTAAATCCCATCATCAATATTGGTTATAAGGCGTACAGCTATCCTAAGCGGGCATATGATGTTGCGATGTCTTATAATTTGAACGAAGCACTTGTTCAGGAAGAAAACGGTTTTGTCGTTGACTGGCAGAAATTTATGATTGCCAAAGGAAGTCCCAATCCCATCACTTCCTACACGATGGATTTCGATCAGGAAAGCCAGGTACTTCGGGTTACTTGGGAATATGATGCCTATCTGGAGAAAAAGTTTGACACGAGGTATTACGATTCGTTCTTAATCCTGTATAGTGCAGAGGATGATGGGGCTGAATACCCTCTTTTGACGAACGACTCGAAAGACAGCTTAATATCTGGCAAACAAAATGTCATCATCCCGAAACGTACAAAGGAAGTCACCTATGAAGTGTTTATCTTTTTTGTAGAGAGTTATGGCGGCGGTAATACAGACAGTATGCACTTGGGTAAGATAACGGTTTGAGCCCTGTCATGCATATTCCGGAGTAATTTACCCCCCTTGGTTATTTTGATTTATTTGGGATAAGATTTTTAAGAGTGATTCCGATGGCCGATAAATCAAGCCCCATGAGTCAAATAAAACAATTGATAAGACTGAAACGGCAAGGCTATGCCATAAAAGCGATAGCAAGTTGTTTATGACTGAGTAAGAACACCGAAAGACTTTTGACACATGGTCTTTTTACCAAAGAATAATATTACTCTCTTACTTTAAATTTGGGTTTTATCTTAGGCAGATTTCCTTTTGGCCTATTTGCTTTAAATATATTCTTGTCTTGTTTATCTCGCGTATTTTTCTCTATAAGATCGTCCTGATTGATTGATTAATACATATGCTATTTCTTTAACAGGTGGCATATTTTCCATATCAACCCAACAAATAGGACCTTTATACAGATCCAAAAGGTCTGACAAAGAGAAATTTACTACCTCGATATTGTTCTTAACATTGCTATACCAGTTCTTATAAAGATTAGTCATTTTAGTAATATTGAGCGAGTCATTATACGCTATCTCTTCCTTATCACATTTATTCATTAAAACTTGAAAATTTGATAAGTAACGTGTGTATTCACCATAGAACATTAAATTAATTAAATACATAGCCTCTATAGCAATTGAATATTTTCGATTTGTAATTTTTTGCACCCCAAAAATTCTTGCAAAGGGTGAATACATTTTCACTCTATAACCACATAAAGAATAATCATCAAAATAAACCATCATCTCCTCTAACAGCTTAAGTTTTTCATGTTTGTCCAACCTAAAAGCAAAAGAATATGCTTTATCGTAATCACGAGGATAAATTGTGTCCGACTTATAATCTTTATTTAAAACAATCTTAAGTCCATGTCCGTCGAAATCTTGTTGTACTCTCTCTTTAGTCACTTTCACACTAAATTCTTGCGCCGATAGATTAAATACAAAAAAAATACAAGTAACTACAACAGCTATAACAATCAAATGTTTCATATTAATTATTTAAATAAGAGTTGATTCTTTGAAGAAAAAGAGGAAATCCAATTTCCCTAATCTTATCTCCTGAAAACCATCTTCTGTATTGACCATTCCAGGATACTTTCTATTTTGACTTAAATCTAGAAACGAGATAAACATCATGTTTTCTGTTTGCCCTTCTCCCTGAGCAGCAAATCTGATATCCGTACCTTCATAAATTTCTTTAAAGTAACCATGTAAAAAATTTATGTATTGGTACTGGATAACAAATGAAATAGGTTCTATCTGGCGCTAAATTATGTACGGCTTATATACTATTTAAAAACGTCATTAATACACTAGATCGTTTTTCTTCATAAAGATAGACACAATCAAAGTGTTCTCAAAATAAAATGTAAAAATGACATGAATTAAGTTTTTGGGAAAGCTTTGCATATCAATTTACTGCAACAAAATTTAGAGTTTAAAACATTATGCATGATCAAAACACAGCATTCCAAAACTTGTTTTGGATTACAAAGGCGCTTTCTACAACCATACCGGAAGGCGGTAATTAAACGTACATAATTGTTAATACCGATAACGCTGGTGATACTGTGCAATCAGCTGTGCAAGTTCCTCAAATCCGATAGCGAGCTGATCTGCTGTCAGGGGTATATAATTTTTATCATTTTTCCGGCTGCGTCCCCTGGCAAGAAGAAGGCGCCGTGTTCATTTGAGTACAAAATGATATTAGCTCACCAAATATAGCGACTTAAATGGGTTCAAATCCCGACTTTTTACAATTCGCAGTCACTGGTTTAAAAAACGATGTATCTCCTTCTAGTATCGCTTGTACCGGCATGGCGTATCCTGGGGATCCGAATAGAAATACAATGGCCCAGCGGATGAGGATCGCCGGGCCATTACATTTAATTGCTGATGCGGGTGCTTTCTAAAACTTATAAGCGAGATTGAGCCTAAATCCCTGTGGGTTGACAACGCGCCATCCGTAATGTGTATAGCGCCATGCACCGGGATAGAACCCCACATAATTGTATCGGTTGGTCACGTTGTTGACCAGCAGCGCAATATGATAGTTGTTCTTTTGATAAGAGGCTCCAAGGTCTATCGAAAATAGATCATCTGGCAGGTATTTGTGGTCCTGCACCACAGGCCAGGTCGCGCGTTTGGCCTGATATTCATAGCCGGCAGAAAACCCCAATCCTTCGAGATTGCCATCGGCGATTGTGTACTTAATCCAGCCATTGCTGATATGCTTTGCTGTGCCATACAGCATGCCGCCGATCTTTTGGGGGTCATTATCCTTGGTTACTTTGGCATCGGTAAAAGCATAGTTGAATACGACATTCCAGTTTTTGCCGACCGCACCATTGACGTCGAGTTCTATCCCTTTGGATGTAGCCTCTCCCGTCTGCTCGGACCGGCCGGGATTGTCTACTCCCGCCGCAGTAAGCATATTGGTCTTTGTCAGATGGTAGGCCGTTATATTGGTCATAAGTTTATTTTGTAGCCAGGTCTTCTTGAAACCGATCTCCTTGTTGCGTCCGTACGACGGATCCGGACTGCCGCCGTCCACAAGCAGGCCGGTCTGCTCCTGAAAGGTCTCGTCATACAGCGCGTAAACCGTCAGTGTAGGTGTAAGCAGTCCGGTAATGCTGAAGCGGGGTGTAAAGGCCTCGTTTTTCACCTCGTTGCCACTGTTGGCAGCAGATACTTTTTTCGTCGCTGTATAACGGAGCCCTGCAGCAATACGCAGTTTATCCTGCAGCAGGCGAACCTCATCCTGTACATGCACCGAACTGTACGAATAGTCAGACAGCGAACTTGCTCCGCGTTCACGCAGTGGCCGGGTACGGTCATAAGTAGGCAGCATATCCTTGGTCAGATTTCCGTAAACAGGATTATAGATATTAAAAATCACTTCGCCAGCGGCATTGACGGGTAGCCTCCTGCTCTTATCGACTATACTGCCGGCTACGCTCCAATCTGCAACGTAAAATTTCTTGCCCATATCCAGTCCAGCCAGAATGTGATGCCTGACAGCACCCGTGCTAAACCTTCCCCGCGTAAATACCTGCCCTACAGTAGAAGTGTTGAGTGCATCGTTGATGCTGACGTTACGGGTCACATCCCCTTTTTTCAATCCTTCGGATCCGTCGGCCAGCACAATACTATTGTAATTCGCATAGATAGATGCGCCTTCCATTTCCGAGCGTACATAGCCAAACTGCGCCGTCAAAAGCCAGTCGTCATCAAAATTGTGGTTGATGGTCCCATAGACGTTATGCTCCCGTGACTTCGTTGGATCCATAATCGGATCACTGAATGAAAAGTTTTTCTTCACTTCCTTAAAGCCATCAATACCATAGGCATATTTGGCGAACCCACCTTCAAAATTGTTTTCAGAAAGAATATACTCAAAAATCACATTGGTATGCTCACTGGCATTATATTTAAAAGAAGGATTAATCACATACTGCTCATGATTGACATACTGTTGGAAATTGCCCTTTTTGGTGCCCATCAGGTTGAATCTTCCGAGAAACTTACCGTCACTGCTCAGCTGCTGATCGATATCAACAGCCGCCCGCAGCAGACTGTAACTGCCCAGCGTCATCTGCGCTGTCCTTCGATTGATGCCCGTAGGCTTTTTGGTGACAATATTATAAAAACCACCGGGCTGGGTATTGCCCATCATAAAACCTGCCGGACCTTTGACAAACTCCACACGCTCCACAAAAGCCATGTCCTCCCGCAGCGGACCAAAACTCCCACTGACATCCATGCCATTTCGCAGGTTGGAGGCCTGAAATCCACGCACGGCAATGCCAACGCTCCCCTCTTCTTGATGGGTGATCGTACGCACACCGCTGACGTTACGTGACAGCCCCTCGGCCGTAGTCAGTATCATCTGGTCATTCAGCAGACGCTGATCTATCACCTGAATATTTTGCGGAGTCACCAGCAGGTTTTCCCCCAACCGCAATGTGGAAGATGGAATCGTCGTCTTATTGGCAACGACATTGGCTGTAGACAAGGTATAGGTTTTCGTGGTATCTATCTTGACTGAATCAGCGGCAGAACTGCTCTTGCCGCTTTTTTCCCTTGCTGTACCTGTTTGCTGTGCTATGGTGGCTACCGGTAAAATCAATATGCTCCAGAGAATACTTTTCTTAAACATGACTTATTTAGAATTAATATAATTAAATTTACACCGCAAAAGTAGAGGACATTTGCTTATTCGAATTTCGAATTCGGGAGAAAAACATTAGAATATGGGAGCGAACACACAGCGGGAACTGACAGGTCAACTGATGGAATTTTATGAGCGTGATGAGCAGGACGGCACAGTCAGCCATTTAAACACGGCACTGGGAGAATTTTCAACAACCTACATCTTTGATAGCCCCGAATTTATTGTCAGAGACTATGTGTATACGTATGCCAGCGATATCACACTGTCCTACCAAACTGCAACGAAAAACTATATACAGATTGCATTTTTCCTCAATGACGAACTGCTTATAGATCGCATCAATGGGCAACAGAACATTTACCGGCCGCAGCACAACTACATCTATTTCACACCTTGTGGATCAGAGGTCGATATTTATTTTAAAAAGGGCGTAGTGTACCGCAACCTTGACATATATGTTGAATCAGACTATTTTCATGAGTTCGCAGCACAGATCCCTGCACTGGATTCATTCATCAGCGCGGTAGACAGCAACGCTTTTGTCCGGCTGGCCGAACAGGGCATTCCCATCAGTCCACAGATGCAACTCATACTCAAAGAAATGAAAGCTTGTGACAAGAAAGGATTACAGCGGCTGTACTTTATGAAAAGCAGAATACTCAATCTACTGCAGCTTTTGTTTGAATGGATTGACCTGCATGGAAATACTGATGCGCCGACATGTACCTTCAAGGAAACACCGACCGGTATCTACCATGATGTTCAGGAATTTATCGTCAATAACACATCTCAGTTCTACACCATCGAACAACTGTCCGCATTGTTTGGAATTAATGAATATAAACTGAAAAAAGGTTTTAAAGCCATCTTCGGTATGGGACTCTTTCAGTTTGCCACCAAGGTACATATTCAGGAAGCACTCTCACTATTAAAAACAACGAACCTGTCCATTAAGGAAATTGCGTTTCGTACCGGCTATTCGTCGCCGTCTTCTTTTTCTGTAGCCTTCAAAAAACATTGTGGCATCTCGCCAAACCAGATTCGACGAGATCAGGCTTCGTCCTAACTACGGCGAGCAAACCACACCCGCTTCACAACAGGCGACCATGAGCTGGATCACGCGCTTTTTTCAATAAAATTTGCGTAGCTAAATAACGACACATATATTTGAGTCAAATGATTTCACTATGAATTTGAGACGGGATGTTTTTCAGGCAATCGCTGATCCAACCAGAAGGGCCATATTGCTGCTGCTAGCTTCGCAATCCATGACTGCAGGCGCCATAGCAGCCAATTTCGATACGGCCAGACCGACAGTTTCCAAGCATCTTCAGATTCTCTCCGAGTGCGAGCTCCTGCAGGCGAGGCAGAACGGCCGTGAGATCCACTACCAGCTCAACCCGGCGAAAATGAAGGAAATAGCGGATTTCATCGAACCGTTCCGCAGGATGTGGGACGACCGCTTCAATGCCCTCGAAACCCTGATGAAGAACTATAAGGACAGTTAAAATGGAACAGAAAACAACAATACAAGCCGAGGAAGGCAAACAGGAAATCGTCATCACGCGTGAGTTTGATCTGCCTGTGCAATTGCTCTTCAGAGCTTACGATGAGGCGCCCCTGTTTGAACAATGGATGGGAACAAAGGTACTGAAATGGGAAAACCACAAACATGGTTCTTATGTTTTTGAAACAATGCGCGACAATAAGGCTGTATTCAGAGCGAATGGCACCATACACGAAATCGTCCGCAACGAACACATCACGCGCACATTCGAAATGGAAAACTCACCGCTTCCGGTGCAGCTGGAATTCCTGACATTTGAAAAAATCGGGGATCAGCGCAGCAGACTGGTCATGCAGATCGTTTTCAAATCTGCCGACCACCGCGACCAGCTGCTGATGATGCCTTTTGCTCAGGGTATCAATATGGCTCACAACAGACTGCAGGACATGCTCACCAATTTAATTAAACAAACTCAGGTAAAATGAATGTAGAAGCTGCCCATTTCTTTGAAAATTCCAGCAGATGGAATGAAGAATTCAATTTGTTACGGGAAATCGTCCTGCAAAACCCCTTGCTCAGAGAAGAGTATAAATGGATGCACCCCTGCTATACCTATGAAGGCAAAAATATCGTCCTCATTCATGGATTCAAGGAATATTGCGCGCTGCTCTTCCATAAGGGGGCTCTGCTGAAAGATCCCCAGCAGATCTTAATCCAGCAGACGGAGAATGTTCAGGCCGCAAGACAGCTCAGATTTACCAACGCTGCGGATATCGAGGCGCTCAGAAGCAGTATCTCAGATTATATCCGCGAAGCTATCGACGTCGAAAAATCAGGACAGAAGGTCAGCATGCGGAAAACCGAAGACTACCCCGTACCTGAAGAGCTACAAAGGGCATTTAACGAGGATATCGCATTCAAAGATAGCTTCCAAGCGCTGACTCCGGGACGGCAGAAGGCGTATCTCTTTTATTTCAGTCAGGCAAAGCAGGCAAAAACCCGCGAATCACGAATCGAAAAATATTATCAGCAGATCCTCGATGGAAAGGGCATGGACGACGCATAATATCATACAGCCGTATAGCCGCCGTCCACCAGATAGTATCCCCCGGTCATAAAAGACGACTTGTCCGAACTTAAGAAAATGACCAGTTCGGCCACTTCTTCGGCTTTCCCCAGCCGGCCAATCGGATGTTTGCTGACCAGGGTGTCTATATGTTCTTGGTCTAGCTGGGCTAACAATGGTGTATCGATATAGCCTGGTCCGACCGCATTGCAGCGGATATTTTTTTGACCATACTCGGCGCCTATATTTTTCGTCAGCCCGACAACAGCGTGCTTCGCAGCGGTATAGGCACTCGACAGCGGAGCGGCGACTGTCCCGTGGATAGATGCCATATTGACGATGACGCCTCCACCGTTTTTTTCCATGGCCTCAAGCTGATATTTACAGCCATAAAAGACGCCATTAAAATTAATGTCAATTACCTTTTTCCACCCGTCCAGACTGTAATCTCCCGTCAGAGCGGCCTCACCGCCTATTCCGGCATTATTGCATGCTATATCTAGACGCCCGTAGGTGGCTACCGCAAAATCTACCAGTGCTTTATTGTCTGCCGCAGATGAACTATCGGCTTTAAAAAACACAGCTGCCCCGCCCTGATCTTCAATCTGTTTTACCGCTGCAGCTCCTGCTGCCTCGTTGATGTCTGAAACCACCACCTTCGCTCCTTCTCTACTATAAGCCAGCGCAACAGCAAGCCCAATGCCTGAACCTGCGCCGGTAACCAACGCTACTTTATCTGCTAATGCATTCATATCTTATAATTTTTATTACCTATACAATTTACGAAAATCAACGCAGAAGCCGGCAGAAATTGCCCCGCGATCGTTGTAAAACGAAACTCAGATGACAATCTCTTCTCCTCCGCCCGCGCCGTGTAGAATTCTGCCGATCAATCCTGCAGCTGTGGATATTTTTGATACAGTCTGTCCAGGAAAAAACGGCCCATCAACTGGAACCGGGCCTGCGCGTCGAACATGCCGGGCCCTGGTGAGATCAGGCCGGCAGGCATGCGCTGCACGGTGCCATAATAGATGAGATCCAGTCCATTACCGTTCACATCAAGATGCATTTTTTTAGGCTTCAACCCCATAATGGAGCCCATACGCGTGACCTTTTCAGAGCTACTGATCTGCGCGGGACGGGCATCCAGCAGGGTCTCATGGTCAAAGACGAGGTGATCCCGGGCTTCGCCCTCATCAAAAAAGATATAGTGCAGTTCCTGGTTACTGAGAATCAGATAGGAGGTATTGTCGCGTTCCTGATACTTTGCCTTTACACCTACAGCAGCCCATGCCGCTGTCTTAGCCGCTGTCGCGGCGGCCGAAGCAATCTTGTCTCCGACAGTGGCAATATAGGCGCATTGTGTAAACGCGTCAATCGGAGCCCCGTTCATCTGTTTGCTCAGTTCACTGAATTCATGCTGCAGCAAATCATCTTTAACGGCTACGGCCATGGACAGACCGGCTTCCCCTTCATACTTCTTGGCTGTATCCTTTTGCTTTTTCATCATAACGACAGAAAGAAGTACACAGGCAGCGACAATGACCACAAAAATACTGATATATAAGATCATAGTTAATTCATAATTTAGTTCATGGTTAGTATTTCAGAAACGGCCGAGAGCGTTCCTCAGAAAGAATATACCCACTCGTACACGAATGAGAAACAACAAAAATTTTGCCAAAACTTACAACATTCGGTGCGGATAGTGCTGGTTGTTTAAGGCGGTCTGATGCATGTCGACCCATATATGGCTGTACGCCTGCTCGAGCAGCCAATGTGGTGAACTGCGCATGTCAGCATCCTGATCATTATTGTATATAGCCGGAAACTCAGCTTCTTTGGCCCGCAGCAGCACGATGACAGCTCCCTCCATATGCAATGGAATATCGCTCAGGACCAGGTTATAGAAACCTTCTTCGAGCAGATCAACATTAAATCGTTCCAGACTTTCGTAACTACGCTCCAGTTTGCCGACGAGCTTTTCCAGATCTTGTGGATAATGGAGCTCCACATAGGCTTCAAACAGTCCGGCGCCCTCATTATAGGATCCTGCTTTCATCAGATTTAGCGCCTCATTACGGTATACCTGTAAAAAACGGTCGGTCGCAGGCTCCGAATAGGTTCCGCCGGCAGGCTTTCCATCCCGGCCCAACGCCCAGGCTTTGAGCTCCGCCAGCCGCGCTGTTTCTCTCATTTTGTAGTCCATTGTGATAAAATTATCTGCCCGTGGGCTCTTCTTATCTGTTAGTGTTCTCTTTCTTTAAGCTCCAGCTGCAGCAGGATGTCACGCTTTTTCCCTTCAATCAGTGATAGATTACCGGCTACAAAAACACCTTTTTCACCGGAGTTACGGCTTATACCATATACAGTAGATTCATCCCCGGGATCTGACGCCCCTTCATAACGGTATAGGTAATCAATCTTATATTCATCGGCGTGCGCCAGGAGTTCATCAAATTCAACATTATAATCTATCGTATACCCCATACCACTTAATTTTTCCAGCGCAACACTGGCCGAAGAGTATCCATGCATTCTTTCCATAGCTGATTGTCTTAATCTGTTGTAAATCTATTTTTATTATAAAACGATTAGCCCGCGGCTTTTGTTTTCGACAATTCCAAATAGTTTATTCGGAATCATATTTCTATTTTTGTGAAAAGAAAACGCAATCTGACATGGCAAATCTCATAGCTCCGGCTTATCAGCATACCCCACAGCTGGCATTCCAACGTTTGCTCGATGTACTCTACACCTTAAGACTGGAATGCCCCTGGGATAAGAAACAGACGATGGAATCGCTGCGCCATCTTACGATGGAAGAAATGTACGAACTGACTGACGCGATCCTGGATCAGGACTATCCGGAAATCAAGAAGGAACTCGGCGACGTGCTGATGCACCTGGTGTTTTATGCGCGTATCGCTGAGGAAGAAAACAGGTTCTCGATCGTGGATGTGCTCAACGCCATCTGTGACAAACTGATCGGCCGCCATCCGCATATTTATGGAGACGTCAACGCGGACACCGAAGAACAGGTCAAATCCAACTGGGAGACGATCAAACTTAAAGAGGGCAACGCTTCAGTACTTTCGGGTGTACCAAAAGGGCTGCCGGCTCTAGTCAAGGCTTACCGCATTCAGGACAAAGTCCGAGGGGTCGGATTTGACTGGGAGGACAAAAAACAGGTATGGGAAAAAGTGGAAGAGGAACTGGCCGAATTCAAAGCCGAATTTAATATTGAATCGACAGATACGGTAGACCATAGCCGTGCCGAAGCTGAATTTGGAGATCTGCTGTTCTCCTTGATCAACTATGCACGGCATATCGGCATCAACCCCGAAAATGCGCTGGAACGTACCAATAAAAAGTTTATCGAACGCTTCACGTACCTGGAGCAGAAAGCAGCCGAGAATAAACAGCGCCTGCAGGACATGAGCCTCGAAGAAATGGACGTATACTGGAATGAAGCAAAAACATTAAAAAAATGACAGCAGCCGATCAAAAGGCGGCCCTACATGGGCATTTTAATTCGACTTTGTCAAATTAATGCGTAAATTCGCAGGAATATGGAAACAGTTGTTAGCGGTATCAGAAGTACCGGAAAATTACATTTAGGAAATTACTATGGTGCATTGAGCAATTTCGTGAAAATGCAAAATGAATATAATTGCTTTTTTTTCATTGCAGATTTACACTCCTTGACCACGCACCCTACCCCACATGGTCTACAAGGAACTGTACGGCAGGTTATCGTCGAATATCTCGCGGCGGGCATAGACCCCGAGAAATCCACCATTTACGTGCAGTCTGACGTCCCCGAAGTAGCCGAGCTCTGCCTGTACATGAATATGAACGCTTATCTGGGTGAACTGGAACGGGCAACGGCATTTAAGGATAAAGTACGGAGCAACCCGGACAACGTCAACGCCGGCCTGCTGACCTACCCGGTATTGATGGCCTGCGATATTCTGATCCACCATGGGACCAAAGTACCGGTAGGCAAAGATCAGGAACAACATCTGGAAATGACCCGCACGTTTGGCAACCGCTTTAACCGCCTGTATAATGTCGATTATTTCAAAGAGGCTTTTGCATTCTCCTATTCAGATAAGCTCGTGAAAATCCCGGGGCTGGCGGGACAGGGAAAAATGGGTAAATCGAATGGTGAAGCAGACTGTATATACCTTTCGGACAGCGCCGACGTCATCCGTAAAAAAGTGATGCGCGCAGTATCTGATTCGGGACCGACAGAAATGAACCAAGCTAAGCCCGAAGCCATACAGAATCTTTTTGATCTGATGAAAGTCGTTTCGGCCCCGGATACATTACAGCACTTTGACGATCTGTACAATCGATGTGAAATCCGTTATGGAGACTTCAAGAAACAACTGGCGGAAGATATGGTGCTGGCAACAAATGATGTCCGCATGCGCATCGAAGATATCGCCAATGACGATGCCTACATCGCCAAAGTCGCTAGACTGGGGGCCGAGAAAGCGGGTGAGTCTGCACGAAAAACACTGAAAGAAGTGCGCGAGATTATTGGTATTAAAAGATTTTATTAAGCTTAAAACATATGCATATAGCTATCGTCGGAAATATAGGTGCCGGAAAAACTACATTGACCGAATTATTGGCAAGCCACTTCAAATTCGAACCGCAATTTGAAGCCGTCGACAACAACCCTTATCTCGAAGACTTTTATTCGGATATGAAACGCTGGGCATTCAATCTGCAGATTTTCTTTTTAAACAGCCGTTTTCGTCATATCGTCAAACTGCAGGAGACGGGTATCGATATGATCCAGGACCGTACCATCTATGAGGATGCGTATATCTTTGCAGAAAACCTGTACGATATGGGGCTGATGAGCGCGCGGGACTTCGAAAATTATAGCAATATCTTTCAGAGCATCATCCACTACATCAAACCTCCGGATCTGCTGATCTACTTAAAGGCATCGGTACCGACATTGGTCAATAACATCCAAAAAAGAGGCCGCGATTATGAGACGGCAATCCGTCTGGATTATTTATCCAAATTAAATGATAAATACGACAAGTGGATCAACAATTACAAGGAGGGTAAAGTGCTGATTTTAGATAAGGATAATCTGGATTTTACAACAAACCCCGAAGATCTGGGCAGCATCATCCAAAAAGTAGAAGCTGAATTGTTCGGTCTGTTTGATTAAACAGATCAGAAAGAACAGAAGGCCTGTAAACTACCATATTTACAGGCTTTTGACATTAAAAACGTTAGCGTAAATGAAATTTTTAGGTATTATTCCTGCACGATATGCTTCGAGCAGGTTTCCGGGCAAACCTCTGGTGGATATCAAGGGTAAGACCATGATCCGTAGGGTATACGAACAGGTGCAGCAGTCAGCAAAAATAGATAAAGTTGTCGTCGCCACCGATGATCTGCGGATACAGCAGGAGGTGCTCTCCTTTGGTGGACATGTGGCCATGACCGCAGCTACGCATGAATCGGGCACAGACCGCTGTGCTGAGGTAATCGCGAAAGAACAGGGATATGATGTTGTGATCAATATCCAGGGGGACGAACCCTTTATTAACCCTGAACAGATTGATCTCCTGGCCAGCTGTTTTGAGTCGCCAGAAACGAAAATCGCCACCTTGGTCAAAGCGATCACCGCACAGGAGGAGCTATTCAATGTCAATATCCCGAAAGTGGTACGGAATTTAAAGGGCGAAGCGCTCTATTTCAGCAGACAGACCATTCCGTTTTTAAGGGGCATAGCGCCTGCAGCGTGGCTGCAACATCAGCAGTATTTCAAACATATTGGCATTTATGCATATACCACCGCGACGCTACGCGAATTAACACAGCTCCCGGTCTCTGACCTGGAGAAAACCGAAGCGCTCGAACAACTGCGCTGGCTGGAAAACGGCTATGCCATCCAAACGGCCATAACGCCGCATGAGACCATCGCTGTGGACACGCCAGAGGATCTGGATAGAATACTGAGCTTGTTTTAACAGCTAATTTAACGGCCTAACGGTGTTCGGTATAATACATATTCCGGACACCTTCGAGCAGCTCCTTCCTGCTCAGCTCATCGAGCGCAGCGATCTGTTGCTTGGTTTCGATCAGTTCATCCAGCTGAAGCGGAGTGCTTACTCCCACTGCTGCGGTAGCCACCGCCGCACTGCTGAGCACGTACGACAGCGCTGCTGCCGCCCGCGTTTTGCCAGTCCGTTTAATGGCCTGATCCAGATTGCGGAGTATATGTGCCACCTCTCCAGAGCTATATTGCAGATAGGCTCCAGCAGGTTTGTTTACCAACATCCCTTTGGCCAACGATCCCCTGGCTATAATACTGACGTTGTGCTTCGACAACAATTCAACCATCTCTTCCTCTGGCCTTCTGTCCAAAAGACTGTATTGCATCATGACGCTCGCAATCGACGCCCTGGAGATATAGGTTTTGATGACGTTGGGCCGTATCGATGAGAGACCATACGCCCGGATCTTGCCCTGCATTTGCAATAGCTCGAAGGCCTCAATGATCTCCTCTACCGGATCGTCGATAGTCCCGCCGTGCAACTGATACAGATCAATATAGTCGGTTCGGAGCCGCGAAAGAGACCCTTCTACGGCTTTGATGATGTATGTTTTTGACGGTGTCCAGTCCCATCCGGAGCCATCGGCCCGCCAGGCGTTGCCCACCTTGCTAGCCAGTACCACGTCTTTCCGAAAGGGCTGTAGGGCCTCTCCCACGATCGTCTCATTCTGCCCCTTGTCATAAAGATCGGCAGTGTCAAAAAAGGTAATGCCATTCTCAAAAGCCCGGCGCAGGATATCTTTGCTCTGTTTGGGCTGATTAGCCTTCAACGACATACAGCCCAGACCGACTGCCGAAACCTGAATGGAGCTCTTGCCTAAATTACGTTGTTCCATTGGCAGTAAAATCGAGCAGTTCCACCTCAAAGATCAGTGTACTATGAGCAGGGATATCATTGCCCTTGGCCTGCGCTCCGTAGGCCAGCCGGCTCGGTATGTAAAACTTGTATTTTGCGCCTTTGGACATCAGCGGTATACCGATCTGCCAGCCTTTGATGACCTGTTGTAGAGACAGTTTCAGCGGTTCGTTGCGATCATAGGAGCTGTCAAACTGCTTTCCATCGAGCAGTGTACCCCTGTAATGTACGGTCACCTCGTCAGTAGCTGCAGGTTTGGCACCATCGGCATCTTTCAGAACGAGATACTGTATACCTTCGGCGGTCGTTTTCATGCCGGCCACTTTGGCGTTTTCAGCAAAAAACTTATCTTCCTTTGCCCGGCTCTCCGCCTCTTTCTTAGTGCGCATGTCCATAATCGCCTGCTGGATAACTTCCCGCGTCTGCCCTTCCTCAAGCAAGGCCTGCTCATTCTTTAAAGCAGCGGCAATCGCTTTGCCAATGACATCGGCTTTGAGATAGTCGATCTCCGTGGATTTTAACGATCTTCCGATGTCCATACCAAAGGCATAGGATACGGAATCGGCCTTAGTCGCCAACGTATTTGCTGTTCTGGAGGTATTGACTGTCTTCTTTCTGACAGCACTGACTTTTTTCTTTTGCTGGGCAAATCCAGCTGCTGTAGTCAATGATAATAGGGCTAATGCAATGTATTTCATGTGTTACTTAACGGTGCTTCTGCACGATTTCATTTATAATTTCCTGTGTTATATTCGGATAATCAACTTCTACCCTCGAGCGGCTGTTAAGCCAAGCTTCGATGGCCAGCATATTTTTCTGCTTCAAGCTCGAAATGACGGGAATCCCCATTTCCTCCAGCGAAGCAGCATTGAGATGCTGCTCATACTGATTTTTCATCGGGATGACCAGCAATTTCTTGTTCAAATATAAGGCTTCTGCCGGTGTTTCAAAACCTGCACCGCACAAAACTCCCGATGACGATGCCATACTTTCAATAAACGACCGGTTATTGATCGGTCTTATCGTCACATTCTTCATTTCGAAAGGCCGTGAGTTGTGTTTACTGAACACATCCCACTTCACATCGGGAAACTTCATCAGATGCTTAAGCAGGTGCGCGTCGTCGTAGGCCGGCAGGTAAACGGTGTAATGCCCGTTGTCCGTCACTTCCAGTTCACGGACTGCATTACGGATGACCGGTGGATAGATGTTTCTGGCGTATCGTTTAAAATGAAATCCGTAGGAATGTGTAGATGGTGCATAGTTCTTCATAATAAACTTGCCCAGCATATCGCTTTCCTCAGGTTTTGGGCTCGCTGGATCCAGCGCACCGATCTGGTGGCTCAACCCAATGCACTGTAAGTCCTTCGAATGGCAGGCCCACGCAGAAATAGGTTCGAAATCATTGAGCACAAGATCATACTCCTCAATCGGCAAACTTTTGATCTCACTGGTAAACTTACGTATCGTAGAACTCATAAAAGTCTTCCAGAGATCGACTCCGCCCGACTTTCCGAAAATAAAACTCAGTCCGTGAAAACGGTATTTCACTTCAAAAGGCAGAGACAGGTCTGCCTGGATGCCACTGACCAGCACGTCTACCTCACCATGGGCCCTGAGACAGGGAACAATGTCCATCGCGCGGCTCAAATGCCCGTTGCCAGTGCCCTGTACGGCATACAATATCTTCATAATTACTGTATTTGTGTCGGCAAATTAATGAATTTAAACGACTATCAATGTTATTTTATTGTTTCGTTATGTTAACAAAACATAAATTAACAGCGCCATCCGCTTAAGTTAATATGTTTTTAATTTGAATTTGTGTATATTTAAAGTTAGCAATTAATTAATAACCAATTTACTATGATCAAGGCTCCTTTCTACTGGGGATTATCCCTGGTCGTCATATTAACATTATGCTCTTGGGGATTTTTTGCGCACAAAAAAATCAATCATTATGCAGTATTCGCTCTACCGTCAAAACTGGCGGTATTTTATAAAGCCAACATTGAGCTGATTACCGAAAAAGCTGTCGATCCCGACAAACGCTGTTTTGTGGACAGCGCCGAAGGTCCGAGACATTTTATAGACATCGAAGACTACCGTCCGGACAGAGTCGTCGACTCCATCCCCCTACACTGGTCACAGGTTAAAGAAAAATTTCGCGAACGGGAATTATTAAAAAATGGGATCATTCCCTGGCAGATCAATTTCACCTACCTGAAGCTGGTGAAGGCCTTTCAATCAAAGCATTATCCGCAGATTATCAAACATTCGGCGGATCTGGGCCACTATATCGCTGATGCCCATGTACCGCTGCACACAACCAAAAATTACAATGGTCAGCTAACGGGACAGATAGGGATACACGCTTTCTGGGAGAGCCGCCTGCCCGAAATGTTTGCGGGCCGTTACAATCTCCTGGTGGGAAGAGCACAGTATATCGAAGATCCGCTGCGAGAGGCCTGGAATATCATCAGGGAAAGCAACCTGCTGGTCGACTCGGTACTGACTATTGAAGCCACACTCAACAGAGAATTTAAATCCACCCAGAAAAACTCCTTTATAGAACGTAATAACCAGTTGATATGGACCTATTCGGACGCCTACGCTACAGCTTACCACAGCGCGTTGAACGGAATGGTGGAAAGAAGAATGCGAAAGACCATCAGCCGCGTGGCCTCCTACTGGTACTCAGCATGGATCGAAGCAGGTCAGCCAGATCTTTCCGCGGCTCCCAAAATGATGGAAGACAACAAGCAGGATACTCTGACCACATGGGGCAAAAAGCCTATCGGGCGGGAAGAATGGATGTAATAAAAGGAAAGCGTTCCGGACTACCAACATTATCAATACCGGACTATTTTATTTCTTGGTCAACTCCTTAGTTTTGTCCCGTCAAACTCTATGAAAGACGCTGTCGTTGCCGTAACTGCAATTGTACAGAAACTTGACAGCTTGTGCATAACATGGCGTCGCATATTACTTGAACAAACACAATCATGTTGAAGAAGAAAATTACATTAACAAAACTTGCTGTCGTGCTTTCCATCAGCGCTACACATGCGCAGACTAGGGACACAACTTTATTAAATGAGGTCATGATCAACCAGAACAGGCTTCAGATTCCATTTTCAAAGCAGAGCAAAAATATTCAGATATTAACGCAGGAAGATATCCAGCGATTGCCAAACCGGTCCATCAACGAATTGTTGTCCAATATCCCCGGCGTGGATATCCGCCAGCGTGGCCCCTTTGGTTCGCAGGCCGACGTCAGTATTGACGGGGGATCATTTGAACAAACCGCCATCCTGCTGAACGGAATCAAAATAACAGATCCACAGAGTGCACATCACAACATGAATCTGCCGGTTCCACTGGAAGCCATAGAGCGCATCGAAATCATCAGGGGACCGGCTTCCCGTATCTTTGGGATCAATGCCCTGACAGGAGCCATTAACATAGTCACCAAACGTGCGGAATCTAACTTGATCAGTGCACAGGTATATGGAGGTACTTCTTTCAAGGATAATGAACAGACCAGCTCCGGAAAATACTATGGTAAGGGTGCGCAGATTGGCGCAGAGCTGCGGACAGAGCGCATGAGCCACGGGGTATATTTTGGACATGAGGATACCAACGGACAACGTTACAATACCGCTTCAAACAATGACAAATTCTATTACAACGGAACCTACGAGCCAAACGCCACGAATCAGGTAAAGGCCGATTTCGGCTATATCAACAACCGTTTTGGCGCAAATGGATACTATGCTGCCCCGACCGACAACGATGCTTATGAGCAGGTCAAAACAGCTTTCTCCTCCATACAGTCCAAACACCAGCTGAGCCCAGCTTTTGCAATCAGTCCGAGGCTGAGCAACCGCTATAATGAAGATGAGTATTGGTATCTGGGGCGGTCGACAGCAAAAGGTAGGTCAAAGCATTACAGCAATGTATTCGGCGCTGAAGTCAATATGTCATTGGAACAACATTATGGAACATTTGGACTGGGACTGGAAAGCCGCTTCGAGAAGATCAACAGCACGGCGATTGGCGCCCACACCCGGAATAACTATGGCGGATACCTGGAGTTTAAAACAGAAGCAATGGAGAAGCTTATGCTCAGCACGGGCGCCTATGTGAATTACAATTCTAAATTCGGATGGCAGGTATTTCCCGGCCTTGATCTGGGCTATGACCTCAATGAGCATTGGAAGCTGGTCCTGAGCGCCGGCTCCGCGCAAAGAGTACCTTCCTTTACCGATCTTTACATCAATCAGACAGCGAATATCGGAAACCCTGATCTATTATCTGAAAACGCTTATCAGATCGAAGGGGGAATCAAGTACTTATCAAACCGTATCGTGGCGCAGGCCAACTATTTCCACCGCAACATTACCGATTTCATCGATTGGCAGAAATCAACGGAAAACACAGAAACAGGAACAGTTGTCCCATGGAAGCCGGCCAATATCGGAAAAAATACCGTCAATGGTCTGAACGCCTCCTTCCGCTACCAACTCAGCGATCCGGAAGCAGCCACAAAATATTATACGACAGTCAGCTACAACTACCTTCATCCTGAGGTGACTGTCGCTGACGGCACACTGTCAAAATACGCCATTGAAAGCCTCAGACATCAGGTCATTTTCAATTTTACAATAAATCATAACAACTGGACGCTGACAACGGCCAATCGTTTCAATGAACGCATCAGCTATAAAAGCTACTTCATAGCGGATATTCGGGCTTCCTACCAGTGGACGACTGTCGATATCTTTGCTGACATCCAGAACATTTTTGACAAAAGTTATGTCGAGGCCGCCGCTGTCCCCATGCCGGGGAGATGGTTCAGCCTGGGAGCGAAATGCAGGTTGAAGTATTAGAGGAAATCCAGGTTCGGCCGATACCTGAATGTGAAAATGCCCCGACATGGACAGCCATATCGGGGCATTTTCACATTTTCAAGGGGGCCGTTGGCCCCAAGTTTATTTTTTGGGAAGTACAGACAAAATACCGCCAATCAGGTGCTGCCTAAACTCAGCTTCGTCATAGGACTCGGCTGTGTGCCCCAATCCGGTATAAAACACCTTCCCTCCATCGTAAGTATGTGACCAGGAAATCGGATGATGGTCGCCCATCTTCCCCCCCTCGTAGCTTTTTTCATCCAGATTCATCAGCACGTGCAGACCGTCTTTTACATCCTTGAAATTGTACCATTCATCTTTGTGCCACCAAACCTTGTCGAGATGTGCGGTTGCAGGGTGCTTTTGATCAAGCACATCGATTTTCGCTTTCTGTACAGCGGGATGGGATGCAAAATAAGCTCCGACCAGCCCGTTGTACCAAGGCCAGTCAAATTCGGTATCTGTCGCGGCGTGGATACCGACAAAACCTTTACCGGACTGAATAAAACGGACAAACGCTGCTTGTTGTGCACTGTCCAGGATGTCACCTGTCGTGCTCAGAAAGATAACAGCGCCATATTTTTGCAGCTCTCCGTCGGTAAACAATGCGGCATCTTCCGAGTGGTCAGACCCAATATTCTCTTTATCCAGTAGCAATTTTAGGACTTCTGCACCCTTCTCGATGCTGCTGTGTCTAAATCCCTTTGTTTTGCTGAATATCAGAACACGCCGTTGCGCGTTGGCAACGAAACCGGTTGCCAAAATGAAAAATAGTAAAATCAATAATCTGTTCATGGTATAAATGGTTATTATATCAAATTTTATCCTGCAGTCAGTTCACGGTAGAAATCAAGGCTCTCAATGATATCTTCTTCGGATACAAATATATCATACTGGCAGCTGCCAATACGGTCAAGCAGTGCGAAGCCGATCTGATTGGACAGGTTCTTTTTATCGTTGCGCATAAGTTCCAAAAGCGTGGTATCAATGGACGAACTGAAGCTATAGTCATTAAAGTATCTTCTAAAGGTAGCTATCAGATCGTCCAGATCCGTCAGCGAAAGTCCGTTCAGCTTATGAGAAAGAAATCCCTCACAGATCATGCCTACAGCAATAGCCTCACCATGCAGCAACGGTCGCTTGTCATGCTGCAGGGAATAGCCTTCGATGGCATGTCCGATCGTATGCCCAAAGTTCAGGATCTTGCGGAGTCCCTTCTCTTTTGGGTCTTCCAGAATGACCCTATTTTTGATCGAAACAGAATGCTTGATCAGGGCATTGTCAACCTGATCGATACCCAGTGTTTTCACTTGATTATAATATGCCTGGTCGAAAATAAGCCCATGTTTGATGACTTCTGCAAAGCCTGAAATGAGCTGTCTCTTATCCAGGGTCTTTAGGAAAAGGCTGGAAATAAACACGGCCTGAGGCTGTGCGAATGTACCGATAATATTCTTGACACTGCCCATATCTATGCCCGTTTTGCCGCCCACAGAAGCATCTACCTGCGAAAGTAGTGTCGTTGGGATCTGGATAAAATCCATCCCTCTCTTAAACGTGGAAGCCGCAAAACCGCCCATATCAGTGACGACCCCGCCGCCCAGATTAATTAACAGGGAATGTCGATCAGCACCAAAATCAAGCATATTTTGCCAAACACCGATACAAAAGTCGATGTTTTTATTTTCTTCCCCGGGATCTACTTCGATAACATCATAGTTGGATAAACTGGGCAGGGCCTGCTGAAATAAAGGCAGGCAATTATCCAACGTATTCGTATCGACCAGAACAATGATTTTGGAATAATTGCGTGCAGCTAAAAACGTCTCTAGCGAGGCCAGCGTGTCATCAAAATATACCTGATAGCCCAAACTTTCTATGACTTCCATTCTATGATTCTTTAAGGTTTAAGTTTTCTATTTACCAATATTGTTTAATATTACACCAATTTTACTTCCATCCCGTCAAACTCCACCACATCTCCCGGCCGCAATTTGAGTCTTTTCCGATAATCGACCTGTCCATTGTACTTGACATATCCCTCCGACACAACCAACTGTGCCATAGCGCCATGCTCCACCCAATTTAAAGCTTTAAGTAACTGTATAAGCTGTATATAATCGCCCTCGATTTTAAATTCTTGCATTCCACAAAAATAACGGTTTCGGGGAGGAATACAAGAAATATCATCGTTTTAATGCACACTAAATTGCTACATTTGCCTTATTGCAAATAAAGATTATGATTGAGAATTCCGAGCCCAGAACATTGTCCTTTGATAATACAGAGATCGCTTTTAAAAGCAAAAGCGATAAGGATCTGGAAAGAGCGTATTGGTTATTCAAAATAATTGCGAATAACTTTCTGACAAAAGTAGGTCCATCAATGACCAACTTTGCCCTGAATATCGGATTGCCGATCCAGGGTATCATCCGCAATACAATATTCAAGCATTTTTGTGGCGGAGAAACAATTGAGGGTTGCGAAGCCGCCATCAACGAATTGGGTGAGAATGGCGTCGGCACAATACTCGATTATTCTGTCGAAGGGGAAGAGACCGAAAGTGCCTTTGATGCTTGCTGCAACGAGGTCCTCCGCACGGTAGTGGCTGCCAGCAAAAATAAATATATTCCGTTTTCGGTCTTTAAGCCTACGGGACTCGGACGTTTTGAGCTATTTGAAAAAGTCAACGCAAAAGAGACGCTGAATGAAGCCGAGCAAGCCGAATATCAGCGTATGCTCGACCGTACTGACCGCATTTGCAGAGCCTGTTACGATGCTGGTGTCAAAGTACTGATCGACGCCGAACATTCCTGGATACAGGATGCCATCGATGATATCGCGCGGGAGATGATGGAAAAGTACAATGTGGAAAAACCGATTGTATACAACACCTATCAATTGTACCGCAGTGACAAACTGGCTTCGCTGAAAGCGGATTTTGAATATGCCAAAGTTAGAGGTTTTCACATGGGTGCCAAAATTGTACGCGGCGCCTATATGGAGATCGAACGAGCACGTGCCGCCCAGAAAGGGTATGCAGACCCTATCCAACCCAACAAAGGAGCGTCAGACCGTGACTACAACGAAGCCATAGCTTTTATTTTGGACCATCTGGACAATTTCGGTTTGATGGCCGGTACACACAACGAGGACAGCAGTATGCTATTGGCCAAAGAAATTGACAGACGTGGCATCGACCGATCCACCGACCGGATCTACTTTGCTCAGCTCCTGGGAATGTCTGATAACCTGAGCTTCAATTTGGCTGCTCATGGCTACAACGTCGCGAAGTACATGCCCTATGGCCCTGTAAAAGCAGTCATGCCTTACTTGTTCAGAAGAGCACAGGAAAATACCTCCGTCGCCGGAGCAACGGGCCGTGAACTCGGACTGTTGATCAAAGAAAAACAAAGAAGAAAAGCTAGCCGTCGATAAAGGCTGGCTTTTTTCATGTAATGGGACTTGCCAATCCTCCCGGTGTCCCTGCTCAGCACCCTACTGTATCCATTCCTTCGTAGAAGCTAAATGGAAAATCATTCCTTATTATTGAAACAATTATTTAAGTTTGCAAACTTTTCCGCTAAAACAAAGTTCATAGGGGAAGGGGTTCCCATGGGACAAAAGAATATACATTTGAAATGGAAGAAAAACTTAGATTATTTGATCTCGCACGCCAACAGGTCAGCAAATACCCTAACCTTGACATGTTTGCCCACAAAGTGGACGGCAAGTGGATTTATATAAAAACAGCAGATTTTCTTGAAAAAGTGGATAAACTGTCCAAAGGCCTGATCGAACTAGGTGTTAAACCAGACGAAAAAGTCGGCCTCATCGCTGGCAGCAGCATCGAATGGCATCTGATAGATTTTGCCATTCAGCAGATCGGGGCTGTGGTCGTGGCCATCTATCCCAACATCACCGACGCCGATTACCAATATATTTTCAACGATGCCGAGATCAGAGTCTGTATTGTCAGCAACAAGGGGCTTTATGACAGACTGATGAACCTTACAGAATCAATCTATACATTAAAATATATATTTTGCATCGCCGAACAGGACTCCTTGCGAAACTGGAACGAACTCATTGATCTGGGTAGCCGATGTCCTGAAGATAAATTAACTGAGCTGCGCGACCAGATCCAGCCCGATGATCTGGCCACCCTGATTTATACGTCGGGTACCACGGGCAAGCCAAAGGGCGTAATGCTCTCCCATAGTAATATTTTCGCCAATGTGCTGGGGGCCGCAGAAATCACACCCTGTAAGGCCTATGACCGGGGACTTACCTTTCTTCCCCCCTGCCATGCGTATGAACGCATGGTGCTCTATACGTACATGTATCTGGGCTTCACAATCCATATCGCCGAATCATTTGATAAAATCGGTGACAACCTCAAAGAAGTACAGCCTCATATCATGACGGTCGTTCCCCGTATTCTTGAAAAGGTCTATGAGAAAATCATGAAAACCGGCCACGAGCTTACGGGGCTTAAAAGAAAAATATTTGATTGGGCTGTCGCTGTCGCCGAAGAATATGATCCCAATCCGGCCAAAAGGAGTTTCGCCTACAATATGAAACTCAAATTGGCCAAACAGCTTGTGCTCAACAAGTGGTATGAAGCGCTGGGGGGAAAGCTGCAGACGGTGGCCTCCGGCTCAGCCTCTTTGCACAACAAGCTGACCCGTGCATTTTTAGCGGCAGGTATCCCGTTGTATGAAGGTTACGGTATGACGGAGGCATCCCCGCTCATTTCGGTAAACCATTACCTAAAGGGCATCCGCGTGGGCACCGTGGGCCTCCCCGTCCGCTTTGTGGCAATCAAACTTGCTGAAGATGGCGAAATACTGGTAAAGGGTCCCAATGTGATGATGGGCTATTATAAAAATCAGGCGGAAACCGATAAAACAATCGTGGACGGCTGGCTCCACACGGGCGATATCGGCAAATGGGAAGACGAAAAATTTCTAAAAATCATCGACCGCAAAAAGGAAATGTTTAAAATATCGGGTGGTAAATACGTAATTCCGCAGCCGATCGAAACGAAGCTTGTGGAATCCAAATTTATCGAGCAGGCCATGGTGATCGGTGACGGGATGAAGTTTGCGTCAGCCTTTATCGTCCCGAACTATGCACATCTATTGGACTGGGCGAAACAAGATGCGCCGGAACTTGCGACTATGAGCAGGCAGGAGTTTCTGGAAAGCCCGATGGTCGTCAAAAAGGTCAATCAGGAAGTCCGTCGGGCAAATCAGCATTTTGGCAATTGGGAACAGATAAAAAAGCCGGTTATCCTAAAAGATGAATTCACCATTGAAAACGGCGAACTCACGCCGACTCTGAAAATGAAACGTAAGGTAATCCTTGAGCATCATCAGGCGGAGTTCAACCACATCTACCAAATGGAAGAAGAGTAGCAATTTATATTAAATCATATGAAATTATTAAAGGATAGGATCTTGAACGATGGCAAGAGTCTCGCTGGAGGCATACTGAAGGTCGACAGCTTTATTAACCACCAGATGGATCCGGTCTTAATGAAATCTATTGCCGTAGAGTTTGTCCGCCGCTTTGCAGATCTTCCGGTCAACAAGATCATCACGATAGAAGCTAGTGGCATAGCACCGGCAATCATGCTGGGCTACCTGCTCGAGCTACCAGTTGTATTTGTAAAAAAAGCAAAGCCAAAAACCATGGGCGACATGTACGTCAGTGCAGTTCATTCTTTTACAAAAAACAGAACATACGATATCTGTTTGAGCAAAGAGTTTCTTAAAGCAGATGACAAGGTACTCTTTATCGATGACTTTCTGGCGAATGGCAATGCCGCTTTTGGCATAATGGACTTGATCAGTCAATCGGGAGCCTCTTTATCGGGTATGGGTTTCATCATCGAAAAATCTTTTCAGGAGGGTGGCCGGCGGCTAAGGGCACTGTCCGGCATTCGCATTGAGTCCCTGGCCCGCATAAAATCACTGGAAGTCGACAGGGTAACTTTCGAAGAAGAGTAAAACAGATAAAAAGCCTCTTCTTACTTAAAAGATTGAGGCTTTTCTTCAAACAACAAGATAAAGTATATGTATTAATCCCAACGGTAATCGTTGTAAAAATCTTCGGGATGTCTGCTAATCGGCACATCTTTCACGATACGGATGTTGGCTGCCCCTAGATTGACATTCAGCATAAAGGAAGGGATACTGGCCGAAAAATTCCAACTGCCATTTCTTAAATAGACATAACCATTACGATAGGGATCATAAAATGTCTTATAATCACGGAAATATACATGGTGACGACTATCATAGCGATGTGCTCTCGCCCATGCAGGTGGGCCATGACGGTGTCTTTTCTCGTAATACTTAGCTATCTTTTTGTGGTATTTACGGTCTTCCTTTTCACGTTTCTCCCAATACTTCCGATATTCCTTGTCTCTTTTTTCCTCATACTTCCGGTATTCTTTATCGTGTTTCCATTCCTTTTCGTGCCCGCGATGCTGAGCGGCCGAGTCTTTGGGAGCGGCGAGGGTTAATCCCCCGATTGCCAATGCAAAGTATATCATCTTTTTCATAGCCACAGTATTTTAAATTTGAACTCCGTTGTTATTCTTTCTTTTTTGCTTTTAAAAGCGTTTCTATAGGTATGACCCCAAGATCTTGCTAAAGGTTTAATCACTGAACGTAATTTTGTCCGTTCTGTGATTTGTACTTCCATTCCGGCCAATTTAACGTATCTTTGCAACATGTCCAATACAGGTTATATCACTGAAGATACAATTGTCGCATTAGCAACATCCACCGGCGCGAATGGCGCCATTGCAGTTATCCGGGTATCAGGCCAACAGGCGATTACGATCACAAATGACATTTTCAAGGGCAAAGATCTGTCGGCACAGCCTTCGCATACCATTCATTTTGGCACCATACGTGATGGCGATGAAATCATTGACGAGGTGTTGGTTTCCCTGTTTGTTGCCCCCAACTCATATACAAGGGAAAACTCGGTCGAAATATCCACACATAATTCCAAATATATTATTGAGCGCGTCATCAGTTTGCTGATCAAAAAGGGAGCACGCGCGGCACGTCCGGGCGAATTTACGCTTAGGGCATTCCTCAATGGCGGTATGGACCTCTCCCAGGCAGAAGCCGTTGCAGATTTGATTGCCTCCAATTCGGCAGCGTCCCATCAGGTAGCCATGCAGCAGATGCGTGGTGGTTTCTCCGGCCAGCTCAAGTCTCTTCGGGAGGATTTAATACATTTCGCCTCACTGATCGAACTTGAACTGGACTTCTCCGAAGAAGATGTCGAGTTTGCTAACAGAGAACAGCTTAAGAATCTTATTACCAGGATCCAGGTGATCGTTCAAAAGTTAATCCAGTCTTTTGAGCAAGGCAACGTACTGAAGAATGGTGTGCCGGTAGTGATTGCCGGAAAACCGAATGTAGGCAAGTCCACCCTGCTCAACGCCTTTTTAAATGAGGAACGAGCAATTGTCTCCGATATCGCTGGTACCACCCGTGATACCATCGAAGATGAAATGAATATCCACGGCGTGACCTTCCGCTTTATAGATACTGCCGGTATTCGTGAGACCGCGGATATCATCGAAGCTAAAGGCGTCGAACGCACACGTGAAAAAATGAAGCAGGCGCGGCTGATTATCTATCTTTTCGACCCCATACAGGATACTATCGAAGACGTGCAGTCTCAGCTGGCCGAAGTCCGTGAGCTTCAGATACCGTTTGTTACCATCATCAACAAATGTGATCTGCTCACTGAAAAACAAAAAGCAAGCTATGAGGCACTTGCGCCACTTTATATTTCGGCGAAAAAACAGATCGGCGTTGAAGAACTGAAAGAGGAACTCATCAACCGGGTGCAACTAGGCAATCTGAATACCGATGATGTTATGGTGACCAACATCCGGCATGTTGAGGCGCTACAAAAGACCTCCGACTCTCTGGAACGCGTATTATTCGGAATTGATAATCCCGTCACTTCGGACTTTCTGGCCATGGATATCAGACAGGCATTGTATCATCTCGGTGAGATCACGGGCAGTGTGTCGACAGACGATTTACTGGACAATATTTTTTCAAAATTCTGTATCGGAAAGTAACCTACACTTCTCATTCCATATCCAGAAGATTTTTCTGGTGCCGAAAAAATACTTTATTTGAAAAATGAATAGAACGTAACATATGAGAATAAAGAAAATACAGAACCATAACCTTTTTGCCTACAGAAGGCTGCGCAGGGCTATTGGCTATCTGGGCATTTTCCTTCCGATAATTCTGGTTTTCCTGTCTTTTTTCAGAGTTTTCAATACCGCTATTCAACCCTCCATTAGCCATTACTATTTCACTAACCTGAGGGAAATATTTACCGGAACTTTATGCGCTGTGGGACTTTTCCTTATCTGCTATAAAGGAAACGGCAACGCTGTCATCTGGAAAAACGACAACCTGTTGACCAACCTGGCCGGCTGCATGGCCATTGGCATCGCATTTATACCCACCGACCCCATAGGCCATAGCTGCACACAGTGCACCTTGATTGCATATGGTTTAAAGGGACTTCATTATGGCTTCGCAGCAGTCCTGTTTCTTATTTTTGCCCTACTTTCGATCAACGTGTTTACAATAGGTCAAGAACGAAATACAGAAATTCCGGTCAGTGTATTTAACGAAAATAATATTTACCGGATCTGTGGCTATGGGATACTGCTTTGTATCGTTTTGATTCCGTTTAAACTCTTTGATCGTGCCACACTGGTCTTCGAGGCCATTGCTCTTTTCTTCTTTGGCACTTCCTGGCTGATCAAAGGACGTGCTTTGGGCGACAAGGGAATGATCGGCCGGAAGTTATACCGGGAAATGAATGTTGAGGATACAGAAGAGGGCCAGTAAACCACCTATTAGCGCACGTTCAACAGCCTATCGATTGTCGGCAGTGCTGGTATTTTCCTCGGGACTGAGAGGTGCCGGCGGTATCTCGGCTACATCACGCTCTATCTCCTGCGTTTCTACGTGTACTGCAAATTGCGAGGGCTCAATGGGGATACCCATGACCGTCGCATATTCTCTTGTATAGATCGCACCGAAATACAAAATTGCAGCCGTGTAATATACCCAAAGTAGAATTAATACAAAGGATCCTGCTGCGCCGTATGTATCCTGTGTGGCCGAATGCTCAAGGTAAATCCCGATCAGGTAGCGGCCCAGAACAAACAATATGGAGGTAAACAATGCGCCCGCACGCACAGTCCGCCACTGTATATTGACATCAGGAAGCACCTTGAATATAACACTGAAGAGCAAAAAGATAATACCAAAAGAAAGCGCAAAGTTAACCGCATCCACCAGCATGACTGCCATATCTGGAAAATACCGCTGTAACTGGCTGGTCAGTGCCAGTATCACTCCATTGATGATCAGCGTGACGACAAGCAGAAAGCCTAGTCCAATGACCAACGAAGATGATAACAGCCTGTCCTGAATAAGTTTTAACCAGCCTTTTTTGGGTTTTGCCCGCACATGCCAGATTTTATTGATCGAATTCTGGATGTCCCCAAAGACCGTGGTCGCACCAAGGATCAGGGTGACGCTGCTGATGATCAACGCCATGGAAGACTTACCGGACAGCTCCAGATTCTGAATTACTTCCTGGATCTGCTTTGCTGCTCCATTGCCGACCAGACCACGTAACTCTGTGAACACCTTACCTTCGATGGCATCTTCTCCATAGAATATTCCGGCCAATGCAATAATCAAAACCAATATTGGACCTATCGAAAAAACGGTATAGTAAGATAACGAAGCACTATATTTCATCGAGTCCTCATTCAGAAATCCAGCTCCCGTATTTTTTAATATCTGCCAATAGGTGTTTAGCTTGCTTTCGCTTCTCGTGTTTATATTCATAATCAATCTGATGCTTGTGTAGAATAAACCGCTTTTCGGTAAAGAAAGTTTTGGAATATCACCTAAAACTAAGCAGGAGACCGTGGTCAGTGATTTAATTGGAGTAATCCTGAATGGAAGCCTGCAGGACAAGCCGCTCTGGCCCTGTTACTTTTAAACTTACGTTGATATTGGCTGCGACAGCCTTTAACGAGAGAACCGATGGCACTTTCAGCGCATCCGGCCAATCTTCGAGTTGAATGTCCGCATGCAACAGTTCATCACTCTCCCCATAACCCGTCTGGAGACCTTCAGCTGTTGACGCAGTGGAAAGTATGTTAAACGACCCTTCCTGCTTTTGAAACCACTGGTAAAAAAGTTTGGCCGGCAAATATTTGTGCAACTCTTTGTCTCCCCTGAAGCCAAACCTCAAGTCTGGTACTTGATGTTCGTAGCGTGTCTTCTCTTCTACGGTCTCAAAATTATCATCGACGGCATAGCTGACGATTGTATCTACCTGCACAACCCGACTGTTCAGTATTTCCATATCCATATACTCACCCGTTGTGTGCGCCATAATGGAGTCTGCTGAAATGGGCAAATCACGTAGAATATGTTTTATTCGTCTTTTTAGGCGGCCATCAGGAAAATTGATCCATCCTCTGCCAATATAGTCCTTAGCCGCCAGCTTCCGCACTGTATAGGTTTTTGGAAAGTTCCAGTGCTTCGAAGTAAACTCGCCGAAGATCTCCATACGCCCACCCTTCAAATCAAACTCAATAAAGTTCTGTGTCGACATATCACTATAGCGCATGGATTTACGCGTCAATGTGCTGGGGCGGCTAATAAAGTTCTCAATGGAGATCTGCTCATCCTTGGACTGAATCAGCTGCAACATTTCGGTCCGCTTCTGATCCAGATCGAAACCCAGCCCTACCAAGAGCTCCTTACCACGCCACATAAAAGCTATCTTATGTCTTTCCTGATAAGCGTAGCTTATTCCCGGAGCAATGTCCTGTTGGATAGAGTCAATTGCCAGTCCGTCTTTCAGAAAACTCAAAAACTGCTTTTTATCGTTCAGATCAAAAAATGCGTAAAAATTTCGGGCGGTATCTTCCAGCGAAAACAAAAATACATTCGCTTTGATATCAATACCATTATTCTTCAGTTCACGCAGTTTTTTGGCGTAGTCCTGCCCTGCCTTCGGAGCAGTCTGCCATCGATCAAACAATTGGCTCAATAAAATGTCATCGAGGGAAATTGTCAGCAGTGCTTTGCTCTTTTTGTGGACAAGGGATTTATAGGATTGCTGTTGACGAATGACATAAATCCCCCATCCGGTGATAACAAACAGCATAACAATTCCTAAAAGCCAAATAGTTCCTTTTTTAATCATTTTCATTTTCATCGATGTGCTTGTCAACTTTGTTTGCTGTATCTGCTGCTATCCCGTCCAGTAACTGACTGAGCACAAACTGAAGCCCGTTTTCCACCGTTTTCGGCAGTTCAATTTCCAGCTCCCCCACTAAGCTGTCGCTTACGATACCCTTGGAATACAGCGTAAATTTACCATAATTACTTAATTCTGCCAATGTGTTGCGCCACTTGTCATCGATCACGATATGGAGATCTCTAACCATTTTCGGTAGCCGCGGGATCTGAAAAGCCGCGGATAGTTTGTTACTTTTCATGAGCCTGACAAAGGTTTTGTTGGTTTTGGCTGTATAAGCACCTCGATGCTTAATTTTATGGAGTTGTGTACTGTCATTGCTGATCATGACCAAATTATCTTTAAAGAGCAGATATATGGGAAAATCCCTGCCCCCGCCACGCGGCAGTTGGTAAAGACCTGATGTTATACTCGCCTTGGACTCAGATACAGCAAAATCAAGGGTTTTCTTGATCACTCTTTGATCTTCTGACGTAAACATCCATACAAATGAGGGCACCGTCTCCGCTTTTGTTTTCTTAATTTCCTTGAGATTGAGATCATCATCGTACTCGTAGTCAATGTAGTCCAGTCTCAGGTTGATCATGCCGTTCATGATCACCATATGGTCCCCCGGCATAATGCGGGCGACCGCTTCCTCATCGACCACTATTCCAAATCCAAGCGCAAGCAGCGGCAGAAGTTCATTCTCCGGCTCAAAGTATCGCCTCAGATTTTTACTAATGAAGGTGGGCATTTCTTTTAAATAAGCCGCAGTATTGAGGTTGACGTTCAAATAGCCCGCGGTTTCAGTTGTCAGATACTTCGCAAATTTTGGGTTCGGTTTTCTGGCATATAGCTTCTTCGACAGTTGCGAAAGTTCTGGACTCATGCTTATGCGGGCGCTGAGTTTGATCTTATTTTGCTTCAGATGGGCATCAACAAAGAGATCATGATATTCATCTTCCACGGAGAAACGGCTTGTATGTAAATAGGCGTCGGTCAGCGAATGAAGTGGTTGCAGTTCGGCATACACATCACTAACGCTGGAGTACCACAGCCGGGCCAGGCCCAGCTTGTCGAACAGTGCCTTTTGCTGCCGCCCATCCATTCCATCGTACTTGCCGCTCAGCAAAAGCTCCTGCTCCTGGAGTAACCATTTGTCCAGTAATACATGTTTGATTGAATCATTGCGCCTATTGCTTTGCTCGAAAGCGGTAGATAGCGAGTCGTAGTCCGTATGATCTGCGTACGAGCTTGTACTGTCGCTCACTGTTCCATACGCCTTATCGGATAACCCTTCAGTATGTGTCGTGCCCTGCGCAGCCTCACCGAAATCTGTCGCTTCCCAGCTTACTTCTGTCGAATCCTTCAATACAGAATTCATATCGGCTACCGGGGCTGACACCACAGGTATGGCGTACTCGCTGTTATCAATACCGTATCTCGCCGCTACGGAATCATTGTAAAAGTAGGTATGCCCGACTTCTCCTGTTAAGATCCGCAATTCCTTATCATTCCATGCAAAAAGGCGTCCACCTGCCGTCTTAAACCGACTATATCCGTTCATAGCAGGATAAGGGGTGCCCTTTATCCTCCACAGTTTTTTAAAAAGCGCCGTGTCCCTGACAGGAATGATCAGCTCGCTATAGGCAAGGCTGTCTTTATGCACCCTGTAATACAGAACAACCCCTGTGGCGTCCATCGCTGTATCGAAGAAATTCTTCGGCACAACAGCTGTACGATCTGCAAACTGACTAAAAAAACCTAGCTTATCAAGCAAGTTATTCAAGGTAGCGGCCTCGGTATGTGCAGAAAACTCAGCAAGATTCACCAGTGTCACCGTATATGCTTTCCGAGGTATCCGATGCGCTATACCCTGTGCACTCAGCGTACTTATAGGACAACATACAGACAATATGAGCCCGATGTATAAAGGCAATAACTGCTTACCAATAGATAAATACGTTAAACTAAACATATATGGATACTTTGTTACAATCGCTGCATCAAAAGTATCAATTGTCCAGGGCTTTTCTCCTCCCTGATTTCAGCTAATTCAACCCTCTGCTCAAGATTCACGGATCAGTCCGTATTCGATGGCTGATTTTACCGCGGCAGTCACACTTTTGGTCTGAAACTTTTCCATTAGATTTTTCCTATGGCTTTCAACAGTATGCGAACTGATAAACAATGCATCTGCAATCTGATTTGTGGTCAACCCTTTAGCGACGTATGACAGAATCTCTTTCTCCCGCCGCGTCAGCTTGGGCACCTGTTTAAGGCCTGTATCTGTTTTTTTGTTTAAAATTGCCTGCGTCTTCTCACAGATATATCGATTACCGAGCAGCACTTGAGTTATAGCAGCGATGATCTCATAACCATGCGCATTTTTCTGCAGATAAGCGTCAGCCCCCTCATTGAGAATACTATTGATCACGGCCAGCTCATTATGCACGCTGAATGCCACAATTTTTAGATCCTTGTAGTTCTCTTTCAGGCCCTTAACCAGATCTATTCCATTGGCATCCGGAAGGTTGATGTCCAACAATAAGACCAGTGGATGGTCAGACTCTATATGATTAAATAGATCGGCTGCACTGGCATACATACCCACAACTTCGTAGTCTTCATGGGTATTGATGATGTTTTTTAGGCCCTCCAGCAATAGCGGATGGTCATCTGTGATTGCTATCTTTATCATGTTATGTTGTCATGTTAAACCATGGGTATTTCTATCTCTATTGTCGTGCCTTCTCCTACGACCGATCTTATTTTCATGTCGCCATGCAGAAACGAAAGCCTCGAGCGTACATTGTGCATACCAGCGGAATGCTGTAGATCGACGGTGTTGGTATCAAAGCCCCTGCCATCATCTTCGATGGTGAGGTGGAGACGCTCATTATAAGACGAAAGCTGTATGAGGATATTTGAAGCACGAGCGTGTTTCAGGGCATTGTTGACCAGTTCCTGGATAATCCGATATAAAGATATTTCCTGCTCGGCAGTCAGCTTCGACTCAAACTGCAGAAATTCACATTCCACCTGACATTTAACATGGCTCATGCGGGCAGCGTAGTCTTGCAAGGCCTCTTTCAGGCCATATTTAATAATTAGATCGGGCATAAGATTGTGGGCCAGACGGCGCAGCTCATCCACCGCATTATCGAGGAGGGCTATGCTTTTCGAAATACCATCTTTGACCGATGATGCCTCTGATGGACCTTCACTCAATGACGAAAGGCCGAGCTTTGCACCCGACAGCAGCCCGCCCAGCCCATCATGCAGATCGCGGGCAAGACGTGTACGTTCCTTTTCCTCACCAGCTAACATAGCCGTCAAATTCTTGATTTCATTTTGCTGATTGTTTTTTTCAATCTCGAGACCATGCAAGTGTTCTTTCTGTCGGAGCGTTCGCGATCGTTGCCAGTAAGCATAAAACAGTAGAACAACAGCAACTAAACAACTGACAAACAGCCAGATATAAATAGAATTCATACGTGATTTAAACGCAATTTCCTTTTTTGACACATCCAGCTCCTGCATGCGCTGTTCGTTTTCCAGCCGGCTCAGTTGGAGATCCTGCTCTTTTTTGTCACGTTCCAGCTGTACCACCTTAAGCTGTTGCGTCCGGTTGAGTTCATTCAGCTTTAAGTTCTCAACCAGCTGGCTTTGCTTATCGGCCAGCGCTTTCATCAGCTTAATCTGTTGCTCCTTCTTTTCTCCCTCCAGACGAAGGCGCATCAGTTTCTGGTTTTGCAGTTCTCGTTCGAGCTTGATTTCTAACTGCTTGGTTTTATCCAGTTTATCTGAATTGAATGCCTTTTCAAAGACATTAATATACTTTTTCTGATATTTAAAGGCTTCTTCATATCGGCCTTCTTCCACGTTGATTTCGGCTAGTCTACTATAAAGACTTAAACCGAGCTGGGGATCATAATGCGGCTCGCCTTCCAATATAAAGAGGGCCTGCTGCAGATACTTCTTCCCTTTGTCTCTTTGGCCATTCTTTAATGCAACGTCCGCCAAAATACCGTAAGCGGGGATTGCAATGACGTTCTGCCCTGCCTCCTCGGCAATATCCAGCGCCTGCTCTGCGAAAGTTAAAGTTTTTTTATCATCTTCAGGGAAAAATTCGTGGTATAGATTGGCAAGATTTACCGACACATAAGCAATATCTGTTGGATTGACCAGCGATTTCCGGTTACTTCGAACCAGACTGTAGGCATCAAGATAATGCTGCTCGGCTTTCCTTAGCAGATTGCGGTCACTCTTATTGGATCGGTATTCCTCCTCAAATAAATACCCTGCCTGCATATACGCATCAAACAAGCTGGCAACGTTATTTCCAGCCTTGGCGGTCTCCAGCAAAAGACCAGTATATTTTTCCTGAAACTCGTAATTCCGCTGATTCGCATAGATTGCCGTCAGCTCTTTATAGATGGCAAGCTTCCGGGCCATGTTGCTTTCAGTTGAAACGGCTTTCTCCAAAAAAGAGAGGGCTTTGTGAAATTGAGGGACTGCCTGATCCTCTTTGTTTTGCCGGGTCATAATCCAGCCTTCACAGTAGTGAACGTATCCCCTCGTGCCATTGTCATGAATGAACGGCAATACAGATTTTGCATGCTCAAGATAAAAACGCGACTTTTCAAATGCGTGATCATTAAAGCTGTTCATCGCAGCAATACAGTTGAGATAAGCATAATACTGTTTATCTGGATAGCTTTTTGCCAATTGAATATTGTCATTGAGCAGCTGGCTAGCGAGTGTTTTTTCATTGTTGAAATACAGGGCCTGCGCATACTTTCCGGTGAGAATAAAGCGTTCCTTGCTTCCCAAAGGAAGATTATAATATGATTTTTTTAGCTCCTGCAATTGCTCCTGTCCAAAAAGTAGGCAACAGCAGCATAGAGAAACAACGCATACAGCTATCGATCTGAAAACAGCATAAAGATATCCCATAAAGCCAATTGCTATCGCTGGTGGATTTGCCAAACTTAGATAAATTTACCTGCATTCGCAATGATTATCCTATAATTGTAGACAGCCTTACCAATGAGATGTAAAGCTGACCACCATTGAGCGGGGACAGGTAACCCGGTCGACAGCAGGCAAAACCATTGTTAGGCTGATCGGCAGGACGCGTTCAAACGGACTGCTGACTCACCTGCTATCATAGACATAATCCCGTGACTGTCGACCTATTTGCATAGGCCCTTCCTCAAAAATGTACATACACAGAGAGATCTCGGAACTAAATTTGTACTTTTGTTTTTTAAATCATAAATCAAAAGGATACGTGTCGTTAGAGAAACTAAAATTAAGCAAGAGACTAACTGCTACCATGACCGAACTCGGTTATCTGGCTCCGAAAGAGATTCAGAGTAGATGCATTTCCAGGATTCTTGGTGGACAGGATGTGATCGCCATAGCACCTGAAGGGGCTGGCAAGACCACAACTTACGTATTATCGACCTTGACTAAATTAAAATTTACGGACGATGAGGCCCCCAAGTTCTTGATCCTGGCACCCAACGAAGAGCGCATTGACGAGATTGTTGAAAAATTCTACCAGCTCAGCAAAAATAAGCAACTACGTATCATTGGCCTGCGTGCCGGCGGAAGTATGGAAGATGAGATCGAAGAGCTCGTGGAAGGCAAAGACATCGTCGTCGCAACACCAAACCGGGCCCGGGCGATTTATCTGAAACTGGCATTGAACCTCAATCGTATCCAGGACTTAATTATTGATGATGCCGAAGAAATCATCAAGCAAGGCATGCAGACCGCTGTTCGGGAACTGGCAGAAAGCTGCGGCAAAGTGCAGCACCTGGTTTTTAGTACAGTGGAACATCAAAAGCTTTATGATATGATTGATGACCATCTGAATGAGAACTATGCAGTGGTCGAAGTGGAAGAGCTTGAAAACGAAACAGTAGACACCTTGGATCTGCTATTATACCATGTACCAAATTTTACGACAAAGATCAACTTGCTCAACCTACTGCTGGAGGATAAGGAAGTGTTTCAAAAAGTTGTGGTTTTTGTCAATTCAAAATTGACAGCGCAAAAATTAGCCAAAAGCCTATTTCATCAGAACGAGGAAGAAATCGCCATATTAAACCCTCTCTTCTATGATGATTTTGGGTTTGACAGCGTAGCGGATTTCAAAGCCAGTGACGCATCCCGTGCACTGATCATCGCCAGGGAAAATTCACCCGAGGTAGACCTTGCTGATATCCCGTTTATTTTCCAGTTTGAGTTGCCCAACGAGAAAGAACAATTCTTGCAGTACCTCGTCAAAGATAATAGCAATGCAGAAACGGTGGTGCTGACTTTTTCCACGGACCTCGAGCTTCCCATGGTCCGAAAAATAGAACAGGTCATCGGTAAACGAATGGATATTCTTGATTTACCTGAAGACCTTGTCATCTACAATCCTTCTGCTGATAATAAGAAGAGAAAAACGAATTCCATAGCTGAAAACGACGAGTCACGGGGTGGTGCTTTCCATCAAAAAAAAGAAAGTAATGCAAAAAACTACAATTACGGCGGCGGTGAAAAAGCAAAAATGAAAATGAAGAAAAAATAAAGGACATAGGGGAAGTTCAGCTTCCCCTATCCTATTTTAATATACTCTTTAACAAGTGAATATATCCATGGGCAATGCGTTCCATCCCTTGATCGTTCGGATGTGCATAGTCTACCGTCGAATTTAAATCCAAACTCAGATCTTTAGACGGTATGAGGTAAATCTGTTCGACACCCCATGACTTCAGTTTTTCGAAGCTTGCCACCAATACGCGGCTACTCTGCTGATATTCTTCGTTTTTATCCATATTAAAAACTTCGGGAATATGCCCGGAACTATGCTGTGTCAGAATGATGGGTGTCCTTGGATGCTGCTTTCGCAAAAATGTGACAGCATGCGTCAATAAGGAGTCCAACTGCCTCTCCGTTCGGGAAGTGGTAACCGACAGGTTCGGAATGCAATCCAAGATATAACAAGCTGCATTGACTTCATTCATCAGATTTAAAATCGGTTGCTCTAGCCGCCCATTACCCGAAAAACAAAGATTCATGACCTCGTTGTCGAAGGCCCGTCCAACTTGGTTTGTCCACGCAAGTCCAGGACGGCTGGCACATGCCCCTTGCCCGATGGAAGTACCGTACACTACGATCGGTTTGCTGTCAGCGGCCGGAGGATATTGAATCTCCAGGCCATGGGGAACGCCGATCTCAAGCCATTTAACTGTGTTGTATAAAGGAAGATATAACCTGTACTTGAAGTTATCATGAGCGCCGATATTTTTCCAGGAATACGTGACTGTATCTGCAAAGTTGTACTGACCGTAAGCCCATTTCCAGGTTTTGGTCACCGGATCATAGGCATAAAGGTCCAGACCGCTCACTCCCGTCGTTGGCATATGTGGCATATTGAGCGGGCCTTCAACTTGATATTTAACCACAATCTCTGAGGCCGAGGTCTGGAAGTCAATATAGAGGCCGGCAGCATTCCGCCCCAATGACCATACTGGGCCCCGTACGTGTTCTTTCAAATCTTCTGGAAGCCGCTGGAAGCCGGATATTTTATGATTGTTTACACGGCCTTGCACCTGTTTAACTGCAAGTGGTGAAAACCAGCGATAATTTTCCTGGCCTTTCAATACCGATATCGCCAGCGAAAGCAAGACCACAAAAGTCATTTTGGAAAACATATACAGCTCATTTAGGTTTTGTAAAAAAGGAGCCAAATTGGCTCCTTTCTATTGCGATTTATTATTATACTATAAAATTGCTTGTCTAATACGGACCAGTTTCTCCATCAATCCTTCCAACAGATCGAGATGTAGCATATTGGCTCCATCCGACTTTGCATTCGCCGGATCTGGATGTGTCTCGATAAAGAGACCATCGGCTCCGACAGCAATTGCAGCTTTTGCAATGGTTTCGATCAATGCCGGCTTTCCTCCAGTCACACCGGAAGTCTGATTGGGCTGCTGAAGGGAGTGGGTGCAGTCCATAATGGTGGGGACATTAAACGAACGCATTTCAGGAATACCCCGATAATCAACGATCAGATCCTGGTAACCGAACGTATTGCCCCGGTCTGTCAAAAGTACCTTATCATTGCCAGATTCCACAATTTTGTCAACAGCAAACTTCATTGATCCGGCGCTCAAAAATTGCCCTTTCTTGACGTTCACGACTTTATTTGTTTTTGCAGCCGCTACCAACAGATCTGTCTGACGACATAAAAACGCCGGAATCTGCAACACATCCACGTAAGCCGCAGCCATTTCGGCCTCATGACTCTCGTGAATATCCGTTACCGTTGGCACAGCAAAAGTACGGCCTACTTTCTCCAATATTTTGAGTGCTTTTTCGTCTCCTATTCCCATAAAAGAATCTAAACGCGAGCGGTTAGCTTTGCGGTAGGATCCTTTAAAAATATAGGGAATATTTAATTTATCCGTAATCGCAACAATCTTTTCAGCAATCCGTAAAGCGATATCTTCTCCTTCAATCGCACAGGGTCCGGCCATCAAAAAGAAATTCTGCGAGGTACCATTCTTTATTTCAGGAATGTAGTTGTTGATCATAGTAATATTCAATAAAATTTAGTTGCCCAGTTCGGATAAAAATTTGATACGCATCAGCTGGAGATCTTCATAAGTATAGTCGTCGCCCCCAAGCTCTTTAAGTGCATCGTTGATTGAGTCGGTCTCAGCAGTCTTAAAATAATCATAAACTTCATCCTGCCGATCTTCATCAATAATCTCATCAATAAAATAGTTGATATTGATTTTCGTACCCGCATTCACGATGGTTTCAATCTCCTTTAGAATTTCTTCATAAGTGATTCCCTTGGCCGCAGCGATATCATCCAACGCGATTTTGCGGTCTATATTTTGAATAATCGCAACTTTCAGTGCGGATTTATTCGCTGTACTTTTGATGACAAGATCCACAGGCCGGTCGATTTCATTTTCCTCGACGTAATCTTTGATCAAAGCGATAAATGGCGCACCGAATTTGATGGCCTTACCATTTCCCACGCCCTGGATCTGTTTTAGTTCATCGATACTGACCGGATAATGTATACACATTTCCTCCAAAGAAGGATCCTGAAAAATAACAAACGGGGGCAAAGACTTACTTTTTGCAATTTTCTTGCGCAGATCCTTCAGCATTCCCAATAATGTAGAGTCCAGCGCTCCCGTTCCGGGCCCAGACTCCTCGCTATTATGCTGCTCTCCTCCGTCAATCGGACGGTTTAACACAAACTTCAACGCATAAGGATTATCCAAGTACCGACGGCCGATATCTGTCAGCTTCAATAGACCGTAGTGGTCAATATCTTTTTCGATAAAATTGTCCAAAACCGCCTGGCGCAGCAACGACTTCCAATATAACGAGCCTTTATCTTTACCAGAGCCGAATAAACGGTGTTCATCATGTTTATATGAAGATACCGGCTGGTTATTCTGACCAACCATAACGTTAATGACATGATGGTCATCAAATTTTTCTCCCTGCTCCTTGATAAAGCCCAGAACATCCTTTAAGGACTCCTCCGCGTCAAAATACTCTTTCTCCGAACGGCAGTTATCACACATATTATTGCAGCCCTGCTCATCAAAATTTTCACCGAAATAGTGAAGAATCTGTTTTCGGCGGCAGACTGCAGATTCGGAATAATCGATGACTTCTTTTAGTATCTGTGTCCCGATCTCGCGTTCGGCTACAGGCTTGTCCTTCATAAACTTCGTGAGCTTTTCCACGTCCTTTTCCGAATAGAACGCCAGACAATGCCCTTCACCCCCGTCGCGCCCAGCCCGACCCGTTTCCTGGTAATATCCTTCCATGGATTTGGGGATATCGTGATGGATGACATAGCGGACATCCGGTTTATCAATACCCATACCGAAAGCAATCGTCGCCACAATCACTTCCACATCTTCCATCAGGAATTTGTCCTGAGTCTCCGCCCTGGTTTTGGCGTCAAGCCCTGCATGGTAAGGTAAAGCTTTTATACCATTTAGGTTGAGTACTTCGCTAATTTCTTCTACTTTTTTGCGGCTCAGGCAATATACGATCCCCGTCTTGCCCGTCTTTGATTTAATAAACCGCACAATCTCCTTGACCACATCCTTTTTCGGACGCACCTCATAGTATAAATTGCTCCGGTTAAAAGACGATTTAAACAGTACAGCATCGTTCATCTGCAAATTTTTACGGATGTCTGACTGTACTTTGGGGGTGGCCGTCGCCGTCAATGCGATAATGGGAATATTCTGTCCAACCTCATTGATCACCTGCCGTATCTTACGGTATTCGGGTCTAAAATCATGGCCCCATTCTGAAATACAATGCGCTTCATCCACCGCTACAAAAGACACTGTGATCTGATGCAAAAACTCCAGATTATCCTGCTTCGCCAGGGACTCGGGAGCAACATAGAGCAACTTGGTCTTTCCAGCCAGCACATCGTCCTTAACACGTGTAATTTCGCTCTTATTCAATGAAGAGTTCAAAAAATGAGCGATACTATCTTCGCCACCGAATGCACGAAGCTGATCCACCTGGTTTTTCATTAAAGCAATCAGCGGAGAAATGACAATTGCTGTTCCCTCACTCATGAGTGCAGGCAACTGATAACAAATTGATTTTCCACCTCCTGTGGGCATGATTACAAACGTATCTTTCTTCTGAAGAATACTGGTTATTATAGCCTCTTGATCTCCTTTAAAAGTATCAAAACCAAAAAAATCCTGTAAATTGTCGAAAAGTGATTTTTCTATTTCCATTGCGCCTTGGGCAAAAATAAGATAGATAATGAAGAAATAATCCTGAAAAATAATCTATTTTTGCAATCTATTCTAATATATAAAAGTAAGAGTATTTTTTGTGAAAAACAACTACGAAATAAAAAATATAGCTGTTCAGGCTATCCAGGAAGAGGCTAAGGCAGTAGCTGCTCTGACCCAATATATTGATGATGATTTTGTTACCATAGTCAACAGTATCCTCCAGCTCCGGGGACGCGTTGTCGTAACCGGAATAGGAAAAAGCGCTATTATCGCGCAGAAAATTGTCGCGACACTCAATTCTACCGGAACGCCATCGATCTTTATGCATGCCGCAGATGCGATCCATGGCGACCTGGGCATTATACAGCAGAATGATCTCATTATTGCGATATCAAAAAGTGGCAACACTCCTGAAATCAAAGTGCTTGTCCCCTTTTTGAAACAGACCAAAAATGTGCTGATTGCAATGGTCGGAAACACCGGGTCATTCCTAGCGAAAAATGCGGACTATGTACTGAATACGACCGTCGAAAAAGAAGCCTGCCCCAACAATCTGGCGCCAACTTCAAGCACCACGGCCCAGCTGGCCATGGGCGATGCGCTGGCAGTAGCCTTACAGGAATGCCGTGATTTTACGGACAGAGACTTTGCAAAATACCATCCGGGCGGCGCACTGGGTAAAAAACTATATCTTAGAGTCGGCGACCTCTCCGATCAAAACGGCAAACCTAGCGTGCAGATGGAAGCCAGCGTCAGGGATATCATCATTACCATCACACACTTCCGGCTCGGTGCAGTGGCCGTCTTAGCGGGCGAACAGATTCAGGGCATCATCACCGACGGCGACATCCGCCGCATGCTCGAAAAGCATACGGATCTGGCCAGTATCACGGCGGCTGACATTATGGGACGGTCCCCGAAAATTATTGACAAGAAAGAACTCGCAGCAAATGCCCTTCACATTATGCGGGAAAACAATATTACGCAACTCCTGGTCTCAGACCATGGTCAGTATGACGGTGTCATCCATATTCAGGATCTGCTCAAGGAAGGCATAATCTAAGTGTAATAAAGTTGTTAGGTATAGTATAAATTGATTAGAAACATTACATTTGGCATATCTGTTGTACTATTTTTAATTAGAAAGTAAAATCTTAGAAACATGAAAAAGTATATCGCAATATTAGCAGTCATCATTTCCTTTATCGGTTTCACCTCGATGCAGGCAGGCCAAGGGGAATTCAAGTTTGAGAAAGAAACACATGATTTCGGCAAAATCCCCGCCGGGACTCCTGTATCCTATAATTTTAAATTTACGAATACGGGCAGTGAGCCCATTATCATTTCGAATGTAGTGCCCACATGTGGCTGTTCAGTTGCCGAATTTACCAAAACCCCGATCAAACCGGGAGATACGGGTATCATCAAAGTAACATATAATGCTGCGGCCAAGGCACCCTTCACAAAGAGTTTTACCGTGCAGTCCAATACCAAAACGCCAGTAAAAACATTATACATTAAAGGTATTGTTGAATAAGACAATCCCTATGGGAAAAACGAAAAAAGCCACATCACGATGTGGCTTTTTTCGTTTAATTTTGGTTAGCTTTGCACCAACTAATTTAAAAAAACTATAATGCCAGTAATATCAGAAAAAGGGCTTAATATGCCTGCATCACCGATCAGAAAGCTGACACCTTATGCTGATCAAGCAAAAAGAGACGGCAAGAAGATCTATCATCTCAATATCGGACAACCGGATATTCAAACACCTGAAATTATGCTAAATGCTTTGAAGAATATTGATTTCAAAGTATGGGCGTATACAGCTTCTGAAGGAACAGCGTCCTATCGAAAAAAATTAGCAGAATATTACAACAAGCTTCATTACAATATCGAACCAACAGATATCCTGGTGACCAACGGTGGCTCAGAAGCGATAACCATCACTATGCAGGCTTGCCTCAACGAAGGCGAGGAAGTCATTATTCCTGAGCCTTTTTACGCAAATTATAACGGCTTTGCCTGCTCCTCCGACATTGTCATCAAACCGATCATGTCTTACATTGAAAATGGTTTCGCGTTGCCTTCTATCGCTGAATTCGAAAAGGTCATTACAGAAAAAACCAAAGCAATATGCATCTGTAACCCCAACAATCCGACAGGCTACCTATACTCGAGAGAAGAACTCGAGGCTCTACGGGAACTTTGTTTGAAATATGATCTTTATTTATTCTCAGATGAGGCTTACCGTGAGTTCTGTTACGATGGACGGGAATTTATTTCACCAATGCATCTCGAAGGCCTTGAAAACAATGTTGTCATATTTGACACGGTATCAAAGCGCTATTCAGCATGTGGTGCGCGGATTGGATGTTTGATCACGAAAAATAAGGAACTCTATCAAACGGCGCTGAAATTTGCGCAGGCTCGTTTAAGTCCCTCGCTGGAAGGTCAGATCGCCGGAGAGGCAGCTGTAGACACGCCTGACAGCTATTTTGAAGCGGTCTCCAGTGAATACACTGCCAGGCGAAATACACTCGTAAATGGACTGAATGCCATAGATGGAGTATATTCCCCGAATCCGGGTGGCGCATTTTATGTTGTCGCAAAGCTTCCTATCGACGATGCGGACAAATTCTGCCAATGGATGCTGGAGGAGTTTTCATATGACAATGAAACCGTCATGATGGCTCCAGCTACCGGTTTTTACAGTACTGCTGGTGCAGGACGCAATGAGGTACGTCTAGCCTATGTGCTTAATCAAGATGATCTGAAAAAGGCGCTGGTCTGTCTTGAAAAAGGGTTGAAAGCCTATCCGGGAAGGACAAATTAGTGTCTTCCCCACCAGAGGTCGTTTTCCGTTTGCAGTGACAAGTCAGTGCACTATCAGCAACAAGATTTCAAAAAAACAAAACAAATTTTGAAAGCACCTTGTTCTTAACTATAGTGTAACTAAAGATATTGCATATGGATAAATTGAAGAAATTCCAATTGATGGAAAAAATAGCTAGAGAATTGGAAGATGTCAGAAACAGCCAGCAAGCTGTATTGGAAAAAATAGGCAAGATCGAAGTGGATAACATCGAGCTGGGTGATAAGAATATCGAAAAGACAATTCCTGACATCTATCAGCGTACAGCTGATAATTCGGACGCTATCAAAGCGCTTCTGGAGTCTTTTCAGGAACAGACGGCCGAATTCGGTGAGAAAAATAACGTTGGTAAATTGCTCGAACAGCAACAGATCAACAGCATAAAGTAGCGTCAATCTACTAAAAAAAACGAAGAAGGCCGGTGTTGAACCGGCCTTCTTTTATTTTTTTAAAGAGCTCAGTCCTGCGCTGCACGCAGGGCTTTTACCTTCACATATTCCTGTTCGACAAATTGTAGTTGCTGCTCGGGAGTCATATTCGAGTTGTCCAAAACAATCGCATCTTCTGCCTGACGCAAAGGGCTTTCCGCCCGTGTGCTGTCAATATGGTCGCGGTTGGCCAGGTTCTCCACCACTTCATCCAAAGTGACGTCCTCGCCTTTTTCTGTTAACTCCAGGTATCGTCTCGCAGCCCTGACTTTTGGATCGGCTGTCATAAAAATCTTCAGATCGGCATCCGGAAAGACAGTTGTGCCGATGTCGCGGCCATCCATGATGATATTTCTCCGGCTGCCAAGTTTTTGTTGCTGAGCCACCATGGCCTTGCGTACAGCTTTGAGAGCACTTACCTCACTCACTTTATCCGAAATATACATCTGCCTAATCTCTTCAGAGACATCTTCGTCATTGAGATGAATCTCGGTCCGGACAGCATTGGGTACAAAGTCGATATGTATATTCTGGAGTGCGCTTTCGACAGCCTCTTGATTATTCAGCTCAATGTTGTGTCTTAGAAAATACAGTGTAACTGCCCGATACATCGCTCCGCTGTCAATAAAAGCAAATTTCAGTTTTTTGGCCAGGGCCTTCGCCAGCGTACTCTTTCCACAGGAGGAAAAACCATCTATGGCAATGATGAAGTTATGACGTGTGCCCATTATTCGTTTCCTCCTATAATGACACCCGGTTTGTTCACCAAAGGCACTTTCGTCAGATTACCTTCAACAATACTCTCCGGCAAAAAGATATATTTCTTATCGTAAATGATGTTATCGATATAAAAACTCACCCAATATTCATTTGTCAGACCAAATACCTGTTCATCAATCGCTTCCACCCGGTCAAAAGATTTAGCCTCAATATTGCCGATAAAATGTCTCAGCGTGGTGGTGGTGACTTGCCGCCCATCCTTATCGCCATAACCTTTGGAACTGATTAGCACATTCTGTATAGCGACATTCTTGTCGTTGATGACGTATACGGTCCAGTTCTTCGTCTCTGCTGTCTCTCCTTCTAGAACGACAGCGATCAGGATATCCTTAACAATATTCTCCGGCAGATCTGCTTTCATACTTTATTTAGACTTTGTTGTTTTTTTAACTGGAGCTTTTTTGGTCGCCGCTTTTTTCGCAACCGTTTTTTTCTCCGCGGCTTTTGTCTTAGTTGCCTTACCCTTAGGCGCATCCTGCTCAGCCCACTTTAGCACATCTTCGTATGTGATCTTTTCTACTTCGGTACCCTTAGGGATTTTCAGATTCTGCTTACCAAAACGGATAAATGGTCCCCAACGCCCTTGCTCAATCTGCGCTTCGGGGTTTTCATCAAACACACGGATGACTTTCTCGATGTCTTTCTGGCGCTTGTCTTTGATGATCTGTATGGCTTCTTCTTCCGTGACGTCCAAAGGCTCTACCCCTTTCGGCAAGGAGTAGAACGCAGAATTATGGCGGATATAGGGTCCAAACCGTCCAACTGCCACCGTCATCTCCTTATCCTCGAACATACCTACTTTCTTGGGAAGCTTAAACAGTTCCATAGCGTCTTCAAAGGTAATCGTCTCAATCATCTGTCCCTTCCGTAAGGAAGCAAAGCGCGGCTTTTCTTCGTCGTCTGCCGAACCGATCTGCACCAATGGTCCAAATTTACCAATACGAACCGAGACCGGTTTCCCAGAAACTGGATCAATCCCAAGCTCACGTTCATTATTTGCGCGGTCGGCATTTTCCAATGTATCTTCGACCTCAGAATGGAACGGACCATAAAAATCGTGCAGCATCTTTGTCCATTCGGTCAGGCCATGTGCAATGTCGTCAAACTCCTTCTCTACGTTGGCGGTAAAGTGGAAATCAACAATTCCGTTAAAGTGTTCTACCAGAAAATCGTTTACAACAACACCAATGTCCGTTGGAAACATTTTGCCTTTTTCGGCACCCGTTATTTCCGTCCGGGTTACGGCTTTTACTTCTGCATTTTCTAAAGTGAGAACGCGGTACTCGCGTTGCTTCCCTTCGCGCTCTTCCTTAACCACATACCCTCTGTTTTGAATCGTCGAAATCGTAGGCGCGTAGGTAGAAGGCCGTCCAATCCCCAGTTCCTCTAGTTTTTTCACTAACGAGGCTTCTGTATAACGTGCTGGCGGTCTTGTAAATCGCTCCGTGGCCGACATACTTTTTAATGTCAGCTGCTGGCCTACAACCAGCGGTGGCAGGATAGCATTATCGCTATCTTCGTCCACAGCATTCTCCTGATCATCGTCCACAGATTCCATATAGACTTTTAGGAAACCGTCGAATTTCATTACCTCACCAGCAGCATTTAAATCCTCCGCGCGCGTTGAAATCGAAATTTTAGCCAATGTGCGTTCAAATTCGGCTTCACTCATCTGCGAAGCAATAGCCCGCTTCCAGATCAGTTCATAAAGACGCTTTTCAGACGAATCACCTTCTATAGTGTGGGCAGAAAAATAAGTCGGGCGAATGGCCTCGTGTGCCTCCTGGGCTCCCGATGTCTTTGTTTTATATCGTCTTACTTTATGATATTGATTACCATAAGCAGATTTAATTTCTTTCTCAGCAGCTTCAATAGCTGTATCACTCAAATTGACCGAGTCGGTACGCATATAGGTAATACGTCCCGATTCATATAAGCGCTGTGCTACCTGCATGGTGCGGGCAACTGAAAAGCCTAGTTTTCTGCTGGCTTCCTGCTGCAATGTCGAGGTCGTAAATGGCGCCGCAGGCGAACGTTTCGACGGCTTGGTCTCCAGATTTTTAACAGAGAATAAAGCAGCCTTACAATCTTCCAGAAATTGCGTCGCTTCGGCTTCCGTGGCAAAGCGTTGCGGCAACTCCGCCTTGAAACTGTCCTTAATTTTTCCGGTATGAAAAAACGCAACAATCTTAAAAGCCGCTTCCGGCTCAAATTTATTGATTTCACGCTCGCGGTCAACAATCAACCTCACCGCAACTGACTGCACGCGGCCGGCAGACAAGGAAGGTTTTACTTTTTTCCATAAAACAGGCGACAGCTCAAATCCCACCAGACGGTCCAATACCCGACGCGCCTGTTGCGCATTGACAAGATTATAATCTATTTTACGTGGATTCTCAATCGCCCTGAGGATAGCAGGCTTTGTAATCTCATGAAAAACAATACGCTTGGTGCTCTCCTCCTTCAGACCCAAGGTCTCAAATAAATGCCATGAAATAGCCTCTCCCTCCCGGTCTTCATCGGATGCAAGCCAAACGGTCTCCGCTGCCTTCGCCAATTTCTTCAATTCGCTTACCACAGCTTTTTTGTCTGACGGAACTTCATACTTCTGCTCGAAGTTCTTTGCTGTATTAATCGCATCATCGGTTTTCACCAGGTCACGTATGTGACCGTAACTTGATTTCACCAAAAAATCCTTGCCTAAATATCCTTCTATCGTTTTTGCTTTCGCCGGAGACTCAACTATCAATAAATTTTTCGCCATTTAATTTGAGATTTGTGCAAATAAAGGGAATTCTAAAAGGAATGACAATAATTTCTTTCAAAAAAGACAAAAAAAATAGATTTTGTCCGACCTTAACTGGCTCTGGCAGCTCACCCCGGCAACATACACGTTACCCTCCACAGCCCTTATACTGGATCTGCGCAGCCAACGATGAATACGATGCCAATGAAATTGGGGATACAGCCGGGACTATGAAATGTGTAAAATCACATTTCTGGAGTCTTATTGTAAATTAGGATACGTATATTCGCTTTTTTGCTGGGGACGAATGAGAATCCCCTGTATGATTTAAATGTATACGGATGAAAAGAAGTCTTTTGAAAGCAGCCTTCTGGGCCTTATTATTACCAATAGCATCTTGCTCAGTTATGAAAAATTCAGCATCAACGACCGGTGGTTTCCCGAAATTAAGCTTAGAAGCCCACCGCGGAGGGCGCGGCCTATATCCCGAAGAATCCGTTGCGGCGATGAAAAATGCAATCGATCTCCCTAAGGTAACGACATTGGAAATGGATTGCCACATTACCAAAGACCGAAAGGTAGTAGTTTTTCATGACGATTATCTTAACCCCAAATTTGTACTGAAGCCTGATGGCAGTGAAATTCCGGAAAAAGATAAGTCACTGAAAATATACAACTTGCTATACAAAGATCTCATAAAATATGATATCGGATCGAAGTTTTATCAGGAATTTCCCGAACAGAAAAAACAGGTTACGCGGATTGCCAAACTCGCCGATCTGATCGACAGTACGGAAGCCTACGCTGCGTTAAAAAGAAAAGATCCCATGTTTTATAATATTGAAGTCAAAAGCAAGGAAAGTAAAGATGGCATCTACCACCCACGCGTAGAAGAGTTTGTGGACCTGATAATACAAGTGATCACCGAGAAGAAAATTGCTCCACGGACTGTGATACAGTCATTCGATATCCGTGCCGTTCAATATTTACATAAAGCTTACCCTCAGATTAAAGTATCGTTCCTGATCGATGCAAATTATACAAAGAGTCCTCAGGAGACTATCGAAGCACTGGGTTTTACGCCATTCATTATTAGCCCGCATCAGAAGCTGGTCACGGCCGAATTTGTCAAACAGTATCATAAAGCGAATATCAGGGTAATCCCGTGGACGGTCAACAGCAAGGCTGAAATCGACAAATTAAAAGCCCTAAAAGTTGACGGAATCATCAGCGATTATCCCAATCTATTTTAGGCGCTCCCCACCACAGAACTGATCCTATCATCCCGCAGTATAAGCGTTTAGACCACTAATTTATGCTGCGGGACTTCTTTAGTGCATTTTCCATATATTCTCGTCCCTTCTGCACCAAAAATGCCGCACGGTGGTAATCCCAAAGATTGCAGATATTATAGGGTATATTGACTACGACATCGGGACGGTACAAATCAATTATCATCCGGCTCATCTTTCTTCGCATCACATAATAGGATGCCTGCAGGATATCTAGTGAATTCGAGTTTTTCGTGTCCAGCTTTTTGATCAGCGAATATTGTTTATCGGGTTTAGACTCCAGATTGACCGCAATTATTAAATTGTCTTTTTTACTGACGTGGTTGATGGGCAGCGGATTAAGTACACCACCGTCCACATAAACATGTGTTTCATCTTCAACCGCTGTGAAAACAGCTGGTATCGCAATGGAAGCACGGATCGCATCATACATGCTGCCAAAATCCAGGACAACATCCTTTTCGTAGTTTAGGTCAGTGGCGATAGCTTTAAACAGTATGGGAAAGGTTTCGATATTCGCATCAGGGATTACTGACTTCAGCGCATTAAACACCTTGATGCCTTTCATCATTCCGAGACCGCGCCAGCTGAAATCCATCATATTGAAAACAGATTTCTTGGTGAGGTTGAGCATCCATTCTTCCAGGACATCCATTTTCCCCTGTGCATAAATACCACCGACCAAAGCGCCTATAGAGCAACCCACGACCTCATCGATCTCAAATCCCTGTTCTTCAAGCTTCCGGATGACACCGATATGAACCAATCCTCTTGCACCACCGCCACCCAGGACGAGTGTGACCTTACGGTTTAAAAAATCTGTATCTGGCATATACTTAACTCTGCATGATAAATGATGTTGACATCGACAGTACAATGTATTCCGATAATCATCGTTATTATATGTATTTTTGATTACAATATACGGAGTAAAATAAGAAATATCGTTAGTTTGTACTCAAAAGAATAAAGACAAGAAAAAGGGATAAATCGTGAAGTATTATCTTGGTATAAATAAGCTCCATCTGCTGCCCTAACTTTAAAGAAACAAAAGGCAGAACCTAATTTTCATATTAAGGACAGCAGATCTATTGAGTCAAAGCCAGAGAGTATTTAGGGTATAACCCATTATCACGATGTTAGCCACTCAATGCGGAGCATAAATAAATATTTATGCAAGTATATGGAATAGATTTATCAAAAGAAAAGTTTGATGTAAACTTCTTTGATACAGACGGTAAAGAAAAGAACAAAACAGTGAAGAACGGACTGGCATCTATATCGAAATTTTTGGACAAAGTGCCCGAGGGCTGTGTGCTCTGTGCAGAGAATACGGGCAGCTATGGAGACCTGTTGGTTTTCCTGTGCAACCAGTTCGGCGTTGCCATAGCGCTTGTGCCGGGATACACGGTAAAGCATAGCTTGGGTATCCTGAAAGGCAAGTCAGATCCGATAGATGCTGCCCGTCTGAGGGAATATGGAGAAAGGTTCTTTGACAGGTTGACCTTCAAGGAGTACCATAGCGAAAACGTATCGGAACTCAGGCAGCTGTATTCACTTCGATCACAGCTTGTTAAATCGAGGAAGCAACTAAGAACAGGCGAACACGCCAGGGAACAGATGCCTATGCAGAGCATCCGTGTAAACAGAGTCCTGCAGGCTTCTTTACATGCCCTTGATGAGCAGATCAAAGCCGTAGAGGAAGAAATGTCGCTGATCATAAAAAGTGAGCTGGAGCTTTCGGAGAACTATGAGCTTGCGGTCTCGGTGACGGGCGTTGGGCCTGTCATAGCCACAGACCTGATCATCAGGACAGGAAACTTCAGGACCATTGATACAGCACGCAGAGCGGCTTCTTATGCCGGTGTATGTCCGTTCCCCAATGCTTCGGGGAACATGGCCGGAAAGTCCAGGACAAGTCCCTTTGCCGATAAACAGCTGAAATCCCTGCTGTATATGGGCGCAAAATCCGCAGTGAAGCACAACAAAGAGTACAGGCTGTATTATCAGAAAAAGCAACAGGAGGGTAAACCCCATTATTTAATAATGAACAATGTCATGAACAAATTATTAAGAACGATTTACAGTGTGGTAAACAGCAAAACCCCATACAATCGCGACTACATATGTCTCGACCCAAGAGAAAGAGAATGTAACAAAAATCAAAACGGCTCCGAAAAAATAGTGGCCTAAAAACTTGTAATTTATTAGAGTATATGAAAATAGAAATCTGGTCGGACATCATTTGTCCTTTTTGTTATATAGGCCTGACCAAACTGGAGATGGCTTTACAGGAATCCGAAAATCAAGTTCCAGCTGAAATTAGCTGGAAATCGTATCAGCTTAACCCTGATTTTCCTGCTGATGCGCCCGGAATGCCCACGTACGACTATCTTATCCGAAGCAAAGGCATGAGTATGGATGATGTCGTCGCCATGACGGCTCAGTTAAGCGCACAGGGTAAAGAGCTGGGTATCGAACTGAACTTTGACAGAGCCATCGTCGTAAACACCAGAAAAGCGCATCGGCTGCTTCATTTTGCACAAATACAGGGCAAGGCAACTGCTTTAAAAAAGGCATTGTTTAAAGCTCATTTTACAGATGGTCTGGATGTTAACGATTCTGCGGTACTGCTTGAACTCGCTCGTGCACAAGAGCTGCAGGTTGAAGCCATCAAAACCCTGCTGGACACAACAGCATACGATTACGAGGTCACTCAGGATATTCAGGAAGGTGTGAATCTGGGGCTTCGTGGTGTTCCATTTTTTGTTTTTGACCGAAAATATGCCATTCCGGGAGCGCAGCCATTGGAGGTCTTCCACAACACGATCAAAGACTGCGAGGCGGCCGCAGCCCTGCCCCTTCAACAGCGCGGCGAAACAGGAGCTTCCTGCGACCCAGAATCCGGAAAATGTGAATAAAGAAAGAAAAAAGTTTTAGTTTAATTTACTATTTTCGCAAGCTTATAAACGACAAACAAATTTGGTATAAATGCAATTAACCAAACTAGAAATAAAAGGATTTAAAAGTTTCGGAGACAAGATCACGATCAACTTTAACGACGGTGTCACCGCAATCGTGGGACCAAATGGATGTGGAAAATCCAATGTAGTTGATGCTATCCGTTGGGTATTGGGCGAACAGAGTACCAAGATGCTACGCTCCGACAAGATGGAAAATATTATTTTCAACGGGACAAAAAACCGTAAACCAGCCAACCTCGCTGAAGTGTCTCTGACTTTCAATAATAACAATAATATTCTGCCTACAGAATTCACGACAGTTACGGTCACCCGTAAATTATTTCGAAACGGAGACAGCGAATACCGTCTAAACGATGTAAAATGTCGTCTAAAAGATATCACTGACCTATTTTTGGATACCGGAGTTGGCGCCGACAGCTATTCCATTATCGAATTGAAAATGATTGATGAAATCATCAACAATAAAGATAATTCCCGCAGAAACCTGTTTGAAGAAGCTTCAGGAATCTCAAAGTATAAAGTACGTAAAAAGCAGACGTTGGCCAAATTAAGAGATACCGAAGCAGATCTCAGCCGGGTGGATGACCTGCTGCTTGAAATCACAAAAAATCTTAAATCGCTCGAAAACCAAGCTAAAAAAGCTGAAAAATATACGCAGCTTAAGGAAGAATATAAACAGAGTAGTATCGATCTTGCTTATTATCGAATTGCTGATTTTTCGGCCGAACTCGAGCGGCTACAGACCCAGGAGTCTAAAGTACAACAGGATGCCAATGCGGCACAGCAAGCAATTCTCCAAGCCGAAGCTGACTTGCAGGCCCTGCGACAGTCTAACCTAGAGCAGGAAAAAAACCTCTCGGTTCAACAAAAAGCGACACAGGAATTTGTTAACAAGATCCGTGGCTATGAGTCTGAGAAAAAAATCAAAAATGAAAAGGTTAAAAACCTTCAGGATAAAGAAAACCGCCTAAACCTGGATATCAATAGCGATAAGCAACAGCTCAATCATGTGCTTTATACCATCAAACGTTTGAATGAGGAGCTATTTGACGAACAGCATAAATTGGAGTCTCTAAAAGATAACCTGGAGACAAATAAATCTGAAGTAGATGCCCTACGCGGTCAGCAACAGTCCGCCAAAGGGAAACTCGATATCTTCAACAGGAGCAACGCTGAGTTACAGGCCCGTATATACAAGCTGGAAAAAGATCTGGCCGTCTTCAACATACAAAAAGAGGCATTGCTCCAGGAGGCAATCCGCAATACTGTAGATACCGAAGCCAAAGAAATAGAACTGCAGCAGTTCAATCATGCTGTAGCCGAACTTGAAGGCCGTGTCGAGGCACAACAGATTCAGTTTGAGACGGCCAACCAGCTGGAACAGGAATTACAGACACAGATCGGACAAATTCAGGCCAACCTGGAGGAATTAAAAGCACAATTAGCCAAAGATCTTCGTCTGGTAGATGCCAAGCAAAATGAGTATAATCTCACGAAATCCCTGATCGACAATCTGGAAGGATTTCCCGATTCTATTCGTTTTCTAAAAAAGAATGCCGGATGGAAAAAACAACCGCCACTTTTCTCTGATGTCCTATTCTGTCAGGAAGATTATCGGGTAGCGATTGAAAACTACCTCGAGCCGGTCATGAACCATTATGTGGTCGACACGCAGCAGGATGCTGTACAGGCTATCCAGCTCTTGGGCGATGCCGCAAAAGGCAGGGCCAGCTTTTTTGTTCTTGATGCCATTGATTCAGTCCTGAGCCCGAAGCGTCCACCAAACGACAATCTTATGTCTGCACTGGATGTGATTACTGTAGATGACAAATATAAAGCACTTTGCACACTGCTGCTCCAGCATGTGTATATTTTAAAGCATGACGATGAAAAAGAGCTCATGCAAAAATTGCCGACCGAAGGTCAGGTGATTTTGCAAAAAAATGGTCGTTATGCCAAACATCATTTAGGACTCTCCGGTGGATCAGTCGGGCTATTTGAAGGCAAACGGATCGGCAGAGCGAAGAACCTGGAAGTCCTTGCCCAGGAAATCAACGACCTAAACAAGGAAATTACGCGGCTCGAAGATAAGATTACTGCGGAGTCAGTACGGCTCGAGACCCTGCGGAGTAATTCGCAGAAAGAGCTTATCGATGAACTCCGTTTCCAACTGAACAGACTTAACAATGAGCTGATCACAGTAAAAACAAAACAGGAGCAATATCAGGCATTCATCAGTAATGCCCTAACCCGTAAAAAAGATATTCAGGAAAAAATCGAAGGCATAGAAGCCGACCTAAGGATCGCAGAGCCCGAATTGCAGCAACTGCGGCTGCAAAAGGAACAAAGTGTAGCTGAACTTGCAGAACTGCAGGACCAGTTTCATGAGATATCTGAGGTGTTAAACGAAAAGTCCACAACCTTCAATCAGGAAAACATCAGCTATCATCAACAGTTAAATAAGGTTTCCAATATAACCAAAGATCTCGAGTTTAGAGAGACCCAAAAAGACGACTACGAAGCCCGATTAGAACGTAATACCGTTGAATTGACGGAAGTTCAGGAAGCATTGCGGACAACCATTCCTTTTGAAGATGAGGAGGACCAGGATCTCATCGCCATGTATGAACAAAAAATTGCCCTGGAGGATGCTCTTAAGGAACTCGAAGATGCCTATTATGGTGACAAACAAAGAATCAATAACCTAGAAGATTCGCTGACACAACAACGCCGTTCGAAAGAACAGAGCGATTTTCTTGTTGCTGAAATCAAAGATAAGAAAACAGCACTACAAATTGACCTGAACGCATTAAAGGAACGCCTTTCAGTGGAGTTCAATATTGAACTGAAAGACTTGATCGAACGTGAGGATATGCCCGAATTGACGGAAGATCAAACGACGCTGACCAGCAAATGTAACAAGCTTAAAAAACAGCTCGACGAATTTGGTACTATTAACTTAATGGCGAAAGAAGCCTTCGACGAGATGAACGAACGCTACGACTTTATTAACAAAGAGAAGGCAGATCTAATTGAAGCAAAAAGTTCGCTGATGGCAACAATAAAAGAAATCGATGATACTGCACAGGTACAGTTTATGTTTACCTTCAACGCCGTACGGGACAATTTTGTCAAAGTGTTCCGCTCACTCTTCAACGAAGAAGATAGCTGCGACCTGATATTGACCGACCCTAATAATCCGCTCGATTCAGACATTGATATTATTGCCAGACCGAAAGGCAAACGCCCTTTATCCATCAATCAGCTTTCTGGAGGCGAAAAAACGCTTACCTCGACGGCATTGCTTTTCTCACTGTATCTTTCCAAGCCTGCCCCATTCTGTATATTTGACGAGGTAGATGCCCCACTGGACGACACCAATATTGATAAATTCAATAATATTATCCGTGATTTCTCAAAGAACTCTCAATTTATTGTGGTCTCCCACAATAAAAAGACCATCGCAAGTACGGATATTATCTATGGTGTCACTATGGTCGAACAGGGTGTCTCCCGCGTTGTCGCGGTAGATTTAAGGGAAGTCGCCTAGCAACGAATAAAACATCTTAAGCCCGGTGATGAAGATCCCGGGCTTTTTTTGCGCACTGAATATCCGTAGAAAATAAAAAGCCCAGAGTGGGGAACTCTGAGCTTTCGTTAGCCATATATTAACCTATTTTATGAAAAGTATTTGTAAGTAAAACGCCACTTTTCGAAGTTCATTATACGCGGCTTCACCCTTTAACATTTTTTAACATTTAATATAGATTTGCTTAACAACGACTGCCACCTATCCTATCACAAAAAAGCCCGAAGCTGAGAACTCCGGGCTTACCTAACCAATTATTAACCTAAATTTATGAAAAGACTTATGATGAGCACACCTGCTGTATGCTTTATGTTACTAACGCATTCCGTTCACGCAATATTACAGGTTACGGTGAATTTTTATGCAATTTGACATTTTTTAACGTTTCGATGGGTAACTTTAGGAAACAAATTTAAACCCACAGGCATATGGCAGAATATGATTTAAAAGAACTTCAGAAAATTCGTGAGAATAAGGATGTGCTCGCTTACCTTGATGAACATGGGATCGTTGACATTGATAAATTCAATGACATTTATGATTACGAAAAGACTCTCTATGATCTACAGGTGGAGTTACTAAAGCTCCAGTATGATGTCATTGAAAAAGGCAAACGTGTCATTATCATCTTTGAAGGAAGAGATGCGGCGGGGAAAGGTGGAACAATCGGGCGCGTCACCGAGCATCTGAACCCCAAGAAAGTACGCGTTGTCGCCCTTCCCAAACCAACGGAAGAGGAAACTGGACAATGGTACTTCCAACGGTACATCAGACATTTTCCAAATGCAGGTGAGATCGTGATCTTCGACCGCAGCTACTATAACAGAGCTGTCGTCGAACCTGTGTTTGGTTTCTGTACCGACAAACAGCACCAGCTATTTATGGAGCAGGTTCCCGAATTTGAAAAGCAGTTAATTGATGACGGCATTATATTAATTAAAATCTTTTTGACGATCAGCAAAGAAGAGCAGGCCGAAAGACTTAAAGAACGACAGGAGGATGTGCTCAAACGCTGGAAAATCGGCAGTCTGGATCAACAAGCACAGGAGAAATGGGATGTATACAGCAGGTATATCGAAAATTTATTCAAAGTAACGGGGACGAAAAAATCTCCCTGGTTTGAAATCAGCAAAGACAACAAGAAGAAGGCGCGGTTAGCGGCATTCCGCGTGATCATAAATGCTATTGTTGGCAAAGAACAGCAGCAGCTGGACTCCTTTGTGGATAAACACCACTAGTACCTGCTTCAAGTTCATAAACCTTTTATTGAGTAAGGAAAATGCCTCCGATTGTGACAACAATCTGGAGGCATTCTCAACCTACCAGCCAATAATTGTTATGCAAGGACCGAGTTGGCTATCCGTGGACCTGCGGCTATCACCGAAGCTGGCATGTCAGGACCAAATTTTTCGAAGTTATTGATAAAGAGCTTTGCCAGACGTGTGGCTTGCGTATCATAAGCTTCATTGTTGTTCCATAGTCCTCTCGCATCCAGAATTTGCTCGGGGACATACGCTCCGCAGCTGGTTGGATAGTCCAGACCAAATATTTCGTGCTTACTAAATTGTGATTCCAGCAGGGATCCGTCCATTGCCGCACGAATCAATGCCCGCGTATAATTCAGTTTAATACGTCTTCCTATGCCGTAAGGCCCTGCAATCCAGCCGGTATTAACCAACCAGACTTTAATCGTTGGGTGCTGTTCCAATTTCGCGCGTAATAAAGACGCATATCGAGAAGGGTGCAGTGGCAGAAAAGCCTGCCCGAAACAAGTAGAAAAAGCCGCCGTGGGTTCCTTCACTCCTACTTCTGTTCCAGCGACCTTCGCTGTATAGCCGCTCACAAAATGGTATACAGCCTGATCAACGTTTAATAGCGATATAGGCGGTAGTACTCCGAAAGCATCCGCTGTTAGAAAGAAGATATGTTCCGGCACATTTCCTATACCTGCGATCTCCGCATTTTCCATATAATCTATTGGATAAGACACCCGTGTGTTCTCCGTCTTGCTGATGTCATCGTAATCAGGTCGGTCAAGTTGATCCAGAACAACATTCTCAAGCAAGGATCCAAACCGGATGGCATGATAAATCTCAGGTTCCTTTTCTTCGGTGAGACCGACACATTTGGCATAACAGCCACCTTCAAAATTAAAAATACCACGGTCACTCCAGCCGTGCTCATCATCGCCGATCAGCATTCTATTTTTGTCGGCCGAAAGCGTCGTCTTGCCGGTACCCGAAAGACCAAAAAACAAAGCTGTCTTACCATCTTTGGAAGTATTGGCTGAACAGTGCATCGCCAATACATTATGCTGAAAAGGAAGAATAAAATTCAATATAGAAAAGATGCTTTTCTTGATCTCACCGGTATAACCTGTACCGGCAATTAATACGATTTTCTTCGTGAAATCAATAGCAACAAAATTTTCATTGTGGATACCGTATTTTTGAGGATTGTTGATAAGCAATGCAGGGGCGGCCAATATAGACCATTCTGGCTGGCGCGTACTATCGCCATCCTGTCTTAAAAATAAATTGTTGGCAAATATACTCTGGTAAGCCGTTTCAGTAATAACCCTGATGGAAAGCTGATACAACGGATCTGCCCCTGCTGCACAGTCTCTGACATAAATTGTACGTTGGCTGAGATGGTTAGCAACTATGGAAAATAATGCTTCAAAATTGGCAGGCGTCATCGGCTGATTTATTTCTCCCCACCAAACTGTATCCTTGGTTAAAGAATCTTCCACCAAAAAGCGATCCTTGGGCGATCTTCCCGTAAATTTTCCGGTGTCAGCAGCGAGCGCTCCAGAATCAGACAATTGCCCCTCGCGATTTGCCAGCGCATGTTCGACCAGTTCTGAAACAGGCAATTGATAAAATACATTTCCTGTATGATCAATTTTCAAATATTTCAAATCAGGCGCGTTTCCAATGTTACCCTTTTTCATATTTTTTGTTTGTTTTAAAATGTGCCCAAATTTAAAGGCAAATTTCGCTAAAAACAAAACTTAAAAACCTTAAAATCAGGCTTATTGTAAAAAAAACACAGAATCAATAAACTCATTTACAATAGTTTATACAAATAAAAAAAAATGAAATTTTTAGCACATATTTTTAGCAAGGTCACGGTCTAATCCGCTCGGATATTTTATATTTTTCGTAAATTGTTCCAAGCTTTACAAATATTAATAAGATGAAATTACATGCGATCGAAACGGGATTCTTCAAGCTGGATGGTGGCGCCATGTTTGGAGTGGTACCTAAAAGTATCTGGAATAAAACAAATCCAGCGGATTCCAACAATATGTGTACATGGGGCAATAGGCTCCTGCTCATTGAAGAGAGCAATAGACTGATGCTGGTCGATACAGGCCTTGGCGACAAACAAAATGAGAAGTTCTTCAGCCACTACTATCTACATGGCGACGCGACCTTGGATAAATCACTCAAAAGTCTGGGTTATGACCGCAATGATATCACCGACGTCTTCCTGACGCACCTACATTTCGACCATTGTGGCGGAGCCATCATACGCGATGGAGAGCGGCTGTCACCCGCTTTCAAAAATGCGGATTTCTGGAGCAATAGTGACCATTGGGCATGGGCCACGAATCCTAACCCAAGAGAAAAAGCATCATTCCTGAAAGAGAATATACTACCGATTCAGGAAAGTGGCCGGTTGAAATTTGTCGAGAATGTAACGGACCCATTCGGAGAAAACATCTCCATCCGATACGCACATGGTCATACTGAGGCCATGATGTTGCCACAAATAAAATATAAAGGGAAAACGGTTCTGTACATGGCCGACCTACTGCCCTCGGTCGGTCATATTCCCATACCATACGTCATGGGATATGATATCAGGCCGCTGGTCACGATGGAGGAACGAAATAGCTACTGGAATGAAATCGTCGACAACGAATATGTTTTATTTTTTGAACATGACCCTGTTCATGAATGCTGTACCCTGCAGCATACGGAGAAAGGAATCCGCGTCAAAGATATTTTCAAACTCAACGATATTTAACCAGTTGGGGCATCTATCGCCCATCAAATGGTCAGACAATAAAAAAGCAGGCTGTTTTACTATCAACCTGCTTTTTTTATGGTCTAGAACCGGAAACCTAAGGCCCAATAGTTCTCGAAAAACCAGATTTGCTGCGAAGCCTTATCCACGCCTCTTCTACCTGTCGTACGGATATTATACAAATCGGTCCAACCAGTTTTAAAATTCCCCTGTAAATAGAGTCCCTTATAAAAACGGTAGTGTAACCCGACTTTGGCCGAAGCACCATATCCGGCAATATTCCAAAAATGGTTACCGCCTTCCCCAAAGAGATGAACGTCTGAACGGGGGATCAACAGGCCAAGATCCACTCCGGATTCCATAGTTAGTACCTGTTTACCTTTACGGTTAACAATGATATCATCATAACGTTCCAAACCCACGGAAGCAAAATTGTAGCCATCAGTATGCTCAAAAGTCAGCATAGCTGAATCAACAGTAATAAGTTCACCATTGTACTGCCCGGCTCTATTTCCGGTAGGGATGCCAGGGTTGGAGATCTCCTCGCCTATATAACCGCTAATCTTAACTTGTTGTGGGATATCCACTACATATTTCATGTGATCCCAGCCGAGGGAGATGGAATAATTATCCTTGATATAATATCCAAAATGCAAGTTAAATTGTGGAATTGTCAAACGCCCGGGATCAAAATACGTCGCACCAAATTTAGTAGGACGATCGGCGGCTTTTACATCATGGAGCGTAAAGTCGTAGTTAGGGCCTCTAAAATGAATGTCCGATTTCGCATAGGACGAGAAATTGTAGCCCCAGAAGAAGAAAAACTTCCCCTTATTGCTTTCAGTTCTTAAATTTTTTGGTTTAAAAATGCTTTTTCCGATTGTGGGAACTTCTTGTGCAAATAGTGCGGAAACACTCAGTACGAGTGCTCCGATTGTTAAAAATATTTTGTTCATGTCGCTGCTAAAAACGTTGGGCAAAAGTAATCCCATTCTAATTTAGAAGCAAATAAAATACGGCGAAATTGGCAAAATATGACGAAGATCACAGAATTCTTTCCCCCGCAAAAATAAATAAAAAAGGCTGCCTTCCTAAGGGAGGCAGCCGGTTATCATTTTAGCTGGATTTTTATTGTCCCGCCTGATTTTTACGGATAATATTCAATGCGCCTCCCGCTTTAAACCATTCGATCTGTTGTGCATTATAGGTATGATTTACCAAGATCTGTTCTTGTGTTCCATCTGAGTGATGTAAGACAAGTGTAAGTGGCTGGCCTGGGGCGAATGCAGTAAGCCCCACAATATCGATGGTATCGTCCTCCTGGATCTTATTATAGTCATCCTTGTCGACAAAAGTCAATGCCAACATTCCCTGCTTTTTGAGATTCGTCTCATGAATACGTGCAAAAGACTTCACCAAAACTGCACGTACTCCTAAATGGCGAGGCTCCATAGCCGCATGTTCGCGGGAAGAACCTTCACCGTAGTTTTCGTCTCCAACAACTATGGAGCCAATTCCACGTGCCTTATAATCCCGCTGCGTAGCCGGCACCGGTCCATATTCGCCTGTCAGCTGATTTTTCACGCTGTCTGTTTTCTCATTGAAGAAATTCACAGCACCGATCAACATATTATTTGAAATATTGTCGAGATGGCCACGGTATTTCAGCCATGGGCCGGCCATCGAAATATGGTCGGTGGTGCATTTGCCTTTGGCCTTGATCAATAGTTTGAGCCCTTTTAAGTCTGTACCTTCCCAAGCTGCAAATGGTTCAAGCAATTGTAGGCGGTCCGAAGTAGGTGATACATCGACCACGACGTTGCTACCGTCTGCCGCCGGAGCCTGATAGCCCGGATCGTCCACAGCAAAGCCTCTCGTTGGCAGCTCATCACCTGTAGGAGGATCCAACTTTACCTGCTCTCCCCTGCTATTGGTCAACGTATCCGTTACGGGGTTGAAACCCAAGTCGCCAGAGATAGCAATCGCCGCAACTAGTTCAGGCGACGCCACAAATGCATACGTATTTGGGTTACCATCAGCACGTTTGGCAAAGTTTCGGTTGAAGGAATGAACAATCGTGTTTTTCTCCTGTTTCTCGGCACCGACACGATCCCACATACCGATACATGGCCCGCAGGCATTTGTAAATATGGTTGCATTAAGATCCTCAAATGTCTTTAATAATCCGTCACGATCAGCTGTAAAACGAACCTGCTCGGAGCCCGGATTGATACCAAATTCAGCTTTGGTAATCAGACCTTTGTCAACTGCCTGCCGTGCAATGGACGCCGCACGTGAAAGATCCTCGTACGAAGAGTTGGTACATGAACCGATCAGTCCCCACTCCACTTTTAAAGGCCAGCCATTTTTTGTAGCTTCTTCACGCATGCGTGAAACTGGTGTATATAAATCTGGTGTAAACGGGCCGTTTAATGAAGGCTCGAGTTCAGATAGATTGATCTCAATCAACTGATCGAAATAATGCTCTGGGTTGGCATAAACCTCCGCATCAGCCGTTAAGTGCTGTTTGATCGCATTCGCGGCGTCTGCGACCTCGGCACGGCCAGTGGCGCGTAAATACCGTTCCATAGACTCATCGTATCCGAATGTGGATGTAGTCGCTCCGATTTCAGCCCCCATATTACAGATCGTTCCTTTTCCGGTACAGGATAAGGATTCCGCTCCCTCGCCAAAATATTCAACGATCGCACCTGTCCCACCTTTTACAGTCAGGATACCCGCGACTTTCAGAATGACATCTTTTGGAGCTGCCCATCCACTCAGTTTACCGGTCAACTTAACACCAATCAATTTGGGAAATTTCAGTTCCCATGGCAGACCAGCCATCACATCACAGGCATCAGCTCCCCCAACACCAATAGCAACCATCCCCAAACCACCAGCATTGACAGTATGCGAATCCGTACCGATCATCATTCCCCCCGGAAACGCATAGTTTTCCAGAACTACCTGATGGATAATACCTGCGCCCGGCTTCCAGAAACCAATACCATACTTATTGGATACCGAACTCAAAAAGTTAAACACTTCTGAACTCTCGTTTTTGGCACGAGCTAGATCTTTATCTGCTCCCTCCCTGGCCTGAATCAGGTGATCGCAGTGAACAGTGGAAGGAACAGCGACTTTTGGACGCCCCGCCTGCATGAATTGTAGCAAAGCCATCTGCGCCGTAGCATCTTGCATCGCTACACGGTCAGGAGCAAAATCAACGTAAGAAACCCCACGTTTGTATTCTTCGGTCGCAAGACCATCCCAAAGGTGCGCATATAAAATTTTCTCGGATAAAGTCAAAGGTTTATTCACCACCTGACGAGCCGCAGCTATGCGTTCATCATAACGGCTATAGACCTTTTTTATCATGTCTATATCAAATGCCATATCTCTCTAATTTATGTTGTTTAATCAAGTTACTAAATTCTCTATCCTTATTTCTACTTTGTCGGAATAGGGGCAAACTTCGTTAGGTTAATGCCTTCCACAGCCGCTTTATATTCGTCAATATTAGGAATTCTACCTAAGATAGCGGAGAGAACAACAACCGGAGTCGAAGCCAGTAAAGACTCACCCTTCTTGCCCTCACGATCTTCTACAACACGGCCCTGAAACAGACGGGTCGAAGTAGCCATTACGGTATCGCCTTTGGCAGCTTTCTCCTGGTTGCCCATACAAAGGTTACAACCGGGACGCTCTAAGTACATAATATTTTCATACTCCGTGCGGGCAGTACTCTTCGGCAATGCATCACTAAACTCAAATCCGGAATATTTTTGCAAAAATTCCCAATCTCCCTCTTCCTTCAGCTCGTCAATAATATTGTAAGTCGGAGCAGCAACAACCAATGGCGCTTCGAACTTAACATAACCTTTCTGTTGTTCGATGTTTTTGAGCATTTTTGAAACGATCTTCAAATCATCTTTGTGCACCATACAAGATCCCACAAAACCTAGATCTACCTTTTTGTTTCCACCATAGTACGAAAGATCTCTTATCGTATCGTGTGTATAACGTTTGGATACATCCTCGTTGTTGACATCAGGGTCCGCAATCATCGGCTCCTCAATGATATCCAGATCGATGACAACCTCTGCATAGTATTTCGCATTATCATCTGGTTTTAATGCTGGTTTTACACCCGATTTAATCTCTTCGATACGCCTATTTGCTTTTTCGATCAAACCATGAAGGACATTGTTACTGTTTTCCATTCCTTTGTCAATCATGATCTGGATACGTTTCTTGGCAATTTCCAATGATTCGATCAACGTATCGTCCTGCGAGATACAAATGGAGGCTTTTGCCTTCATCTCCGCAGTCCAGTCTGTAAAGGTAAACGCCTGATCGGCAAGTAATGTACCGATATGAACTTCAATGATACGCCCCTGAAATACATTTTCACCGCCAAACTGTTGCAACATCTGCGCCTGGGTCGCATGTACGACATCACGGAAATCCATATGCTGCTTCATGCTGCCTTTGAAAGTCACCTTTACCGATTCGGGAATAGGCATAGAAGCCTCACCTGTCGCCAAAGCCAGAGCAACAGTGCCGGAGTCAGCTCCGAACGCCACACCTTTCGACATACGTGTATGGGAATCCCCGCCAATAATGATGGCCCATTCATCCACAGTGATATCGTTCAATACCTTGTGGATTACGTCAGTCATCGAATGATATACGCCTTTCGGATCGCGTGCGGTGATCAATCCAAAATCATTCATAAACTTCATGAGTTTGGGAATATTCGCCTGCGCTTTCTTATCCCATACCGACGCGGTGTGACAGCCAGACTGGTAAGCACCGTCAACAGTAGGCGCGATCACCGTAGCTGCCATGGCTTCAAGCTCCTGAGCAGTCATTAACCCAGTAGTATCCTGTGAACCAACGATATTTACTTTCACACGCACATCAGAACCTGCATGCAATACTTTTCCCGGTGCCACGCCAACAGCATTTTTGTTGAATATCTTCTCGACTGCAGTCAACCCCTGGCCCGCTATCGTAATCTCCTTAGATGGAGCAAATACAACAGGCGCTTGAATACCTAAAGTCGCTGCCGCAAAGGTCTGAATTTTCTTACCGAATACAATAGCATAAGAACCACCGGCTCGAATGAATTCCATCTTTTGAGGTGTCAGTGCTTTTGAAATGTCAATGAGCTCCCTATCTCCATGGTATAATTTTTTTGTCTTCGTATTGATAGTCAACAAGGTACCTGTCGCCACGGAGTACACCTCTTCCAAAACCGGCTCACCTTTTTCATTGCGGACAACATTTCCATCTTCATCAACTTTTTTGACCCAGTTTTTAAGATCAATACCGATACCACCGGTGACGTCTACTGTCGTCAGGAAAATCGGAGAAATACCGTTTGTACCACCTACAATGGGAGCAATATTCACAAATGGCACGTATGGACTCGCTTGCTTACCTGTCCATAGAGCGACATTGTTCACCCCCGACATCCGCGATGATCCCACTCCCATAGTTCCTTTTTCGGCGATCAGCATCACACTTCTGTCCGGATACTGAGTCTGCAACGCGCGAATCTCCTGCTGAGCCTCCGGTGTGATCATACATTTCCCGTGCAATTCACGGTCAGAACGCGAGTGCGCCTGATTTCCCGGAGATAATAAATCTGTTGAAATATCCCCCTCGCCCGCAATGAACGTAACCACCTGAATCTCCTCTGCCACTTCGGGAAGCTTTGTAAAGAATTCAGCTCTGGCATAACTTTCTAAAATATCTTTAGCCACTGCGTTACCTTGTTCAAAAGCCGCTTTTAAACGAGCTGTATCAGCATCATATAAGAAAACTTGTGTTTTAAGAACTTCTGCAGCCTGTGTTGCTATCCCTACATCTGTACCTAAAGCAAGATCCAGCAACACACGAATAGAAGGGCCACCCTTCATGTGAGACAGTAATTCAAAAGCAAACTCAGGTGTAATTTCGGCAACAACCGATTGCCCCAAAATAATTTCCTTCAAAAATTCTGCTTTAACACCCGCCGCAGGAGTTGTTCCCGGCAATGTGTTGTAAATAAACAATCTTAAAGATTCCTCTCTATTTTCATTGTTTAAATCTTTAATCTGAGCAATTACTTCACTTAGTAATTCTGCTCCGTCAATTGGCTTGGGATGTAATCCCTGGCCAGCTCGTTCTACAACCTCTTGTACGTAATCGTTGTAAATACTCATAGATATCTGTCTTTCTATTTTAAGGGCAGCCTGGAAAATAGCATCGCTATCCTCCCACTGCGTTGTCTGTGAAAATTTAAGCTAATATAGGATAATAGCGCAATCACCTGAATCTTTCATTAGCTCTTTATAGCTCGTTTACTCCGTCAATTTATTTACCGTAAATCAACTATTAGGACTAAACACAAAAATAGTGAAAATCAAATTTTAAACGCACGCATTCCATTCTTTTCAAGCAATTTGGAATGGTTCTAAACAAACACTTGCGCATTCCTGCCATATTTTTTTCAACGCCGTTTTGTCCTAATCCATCCATAAAAAAAAGAGGCGGTTCATTCAATTAAAACCACCTCTTCATTTTTATATGCTATGAACACTTATATCGATATCTTTCAACGATTTTATTGTCTCCAACGGGTCTGCTGCATTAAAAACAAAAGATCCCGCAACCAGTACATTCGCGCCGGCCTTCAGTAACTGTGCAGCATTGCCGGTCGTAACCCCACCGTCAATTTCAATCAACAGTGCATCGTTTACCCCTTTAGCCATCGCTTTCAGCTCCTGAACCTTCGCGTACGTATTAGGTATAAACTTCTGTCCACCAAATCCAGGATTAACTGACATTAGACACACTAAGTCCAGGTCCGCTATCACATCTTTCAAAAGTGCAACGGACGTATGCGGATTTAATGCCACGCCTGCCTTGCAGCCCAATTCTTTGATCGCAGCCAATGTGCGATGTAAATGTGTACAGGCCTCATAATGAACAGTAATGATCTCTGCTCCCGAATCCTTACATACCTGAAGATATCTATCTGGGTCAACAATCATTAAATGTACATCTAACGGTTTTTTTGCATGTTTGGCTATGGCTTGCATCACCGGAAAACCAAAGGAAATATTGGGCACAAAAACGCCGTCCATAATATCGATATGAAACCAATCCGCTTCACTATTGTTTACCATGGTAATATCATGCAGTAAATTTGCAAAGTCTGCGGCAAGAACGGAAGGTGCAATTAGATGTGATTTTGTTGACATGTTGTATTTTTTCTGCAAAGATAGCAAGTATTTTTTGTTCGACACAGCATTCCGCCGGTTAAACTTTCGTGCAAAGACGAAGTAACAGAGGTCACAAAAAATAAATTTATAACTACATTTGTATATTAACTTTACATAAAAACATTGTTTGCAGTGGGTAGATTAAAAATAAAGTACAAAAGAGAACTAAATACAACCGAGAACCTCATCCGAAAAATTGGACTGATAGTCATTACGATCATATTGATTTGTATTTTTCTTCCCAAACAACCGCGTTTTCGTTATGAATTCCAAAAGGGAAAAGTTTGGAACCACGAGAACCTGATATCTCCTTATAATTTTGCAATCTTAAAAACACAGGAGGAACTGAATGCCGACAAAAAAAGTATTTTAAATACAATCCAGCCGATCTATAACGCCAATACCACAACTAGCAAAGAGCAGATCGACCAGTTCAATACGGACCTTTCAGAGAAATGGCAAAGTAGTAAGCTTGATACCACACATGAGAATATCAATGATTACAGAAGTGCGGGTAACGCTATATTGAATCACCTTTATGGAAAAGGCATCCTCTCACTGAATAACCGTTTTCAGAACCGCAACAACGACAGATCGCCGGCGTCGAGACATTACAATTTCACCCTTATTCAGGATAAGGTGGCTACGCAAAAAAACACAGCCGATTGCTACACGATCGAAAGCTCTTATGCCTACATGAAAGATTTAATGCCAAAGCTAACCAAGATTAAACAAAAAGCCTGGCTAGAAGAGACACTTAAAAACTACATTACCATTAACTATATATATAATGATCAGCAAACGGAAGCCCTCGAACAAAATGCCATTGCCAGTATTTCGGCTACACGTGGTGTTGTCCAAAAGGGCGAATTAATCGCGGAGAAAGACAAAATCATCTCCAATGAAACGTATCAAAAACTGGAATCTTTGCGTAAAGTATACGAAGATGAAGGCAAAATAAGTGGCAATCAAAGCTATGTTGCCCTCGGTCAGTTTCTCATTATCTCGCTTGCCCTCTCCATATTGATGGTATTTCTTTTCCTTTTCCGTAAAGACATTTATTTCAACAACCGGCTATTGATGATCATTATGATCGTCATTATAGGGATGCTATCCGTGCTCTCGTGGGCAATAAAAATCAAAATCCCTAATTTATATTATATTCCGTTTTGTGCTGTACCGATTATTATCCGCATTTTATTTGATACCAGGGTAGCGCTCAACATCCACCTGCTTATGGTCCTTCTGGCAGGTCTATTCGTCCCCAATAGCTTCGAGTTCGTTTTCTTGCAGTTCATGGCGGGGATCGTAGCTATCTACAGTATCAAGACCCTGGTCAAACGAGAGCAGCTATTTATTTCTTCTGCAATTATTTTAGGCACCTACTGGATTGCGTATATAGGTCTGGTGGTCACCCGCAATGGTTCGATAGATACCATTTACTGGTCTGATCTGCTTCCGTTTCTGGTTAGCGTAATGATAACTCTCCTGGCTTATCCGATGATTTATGCGTTCGAGAAACTGTTTGGCATTGTATCTGATTTAACGTTAATGGAGCTGACCAACAGCAATTCCAAATTGTTAAGGGAACTTTCTTTTAAAGCACCGGGCACCTTTCAGCATTCGTTGCAGGTGGCCAATCTTGCAGAAGCTGCGATCTATAAAATTGGTGGCAATCCATTACTGGTACGCGCAGGAGCACTTTACCACGATATCGGTAAACTAACTAATCCGCAGTTCTTTATTGAAAATCAAAAAACAGAAAAAAATCCACACGACGAACTGTCCCCAGAACAGAGTGCTCAGATTATTATTTCTCATGTGATCAAAGGCGTGGATATTGCTAAGAAACATCAACTTCCTGACGTCATCCTTGATTTTATCCGCACTCACCATGGTACAACACGCGTCGATTATTTTTATAACCTTTTTGTCAAAAACAACCCTGACAAACTGGTTGACGAGTCACTCTTTACTTATCCAGGACCTATCCCCTTCTCCAAAGAGACTGCCGTTCTGATGATGGCCGATTCGGTAGAAGCCGCCTCCAGGGCATTGAAAGAACCCTCAGAAGACTCCATCAATAACCTCGTTGATAAAATCATCGAACATAAATTAATGCGCGGACAGTTCAACAATAGTAACATTACACTGAAAGATATTACAGAATCCGCCGTTATTTTCAAGTCAATGCTGAAAAGTATCTATCACGTGCGTGTCGATTATGATTTAAGTAAAAAAACATTATAATTTTAATCGCCAAACAACAAATTGAATTTCAAACCCTTATTGTGACATTACATTTTTTTTGATACTTTTTTGCTATACAGGCTTTGCAGAATCAAATAATTGCCTTATGTTTGCAATGTCAAAACACGGAGAGGTGCCTGAGAGGCCGAAAGGAACAGTTTGCTAAACTGTCGTACTGGAAACGGTACCGCGGGTTCGAATCCCGCTCTCTCCGCCACGACAGCAACGCTATCCCATCTTACAAGGGATAGCGTTTTTTTTTGTCCCAATAGTTATTTGTTCCCATAGTTAAAGACCTCATGGTACGGGGAAGCAAATTTCACCTGGTCAATTGAATATTTTGACAGCGACATAGGTAAAGAATTATACCCTTTTCAACAACGGCGTTGGTCTGTATTTAGTCAGTCGCTGCCGTCTTATAGTATAGAATAACCGCTCCCCCACTAAAGGTCTTCACTCCCGTTAATTTAAGAATAATCCTATTGCTTATATTTTCAAATAACGACAGACCTCTTCCGGCGACGACAGGGTAGACACATAACTGATATTCGTCAATCAGTTGAAGATTCATTAATTGTACAATGAGACTCCGGCTGCCGACAATAATATCTCTACCGGGTTGCTGTTTTAATTTTTGAACCTCCTTGCCCAACTCTCCAACTGCTAACGTCGCACTCTTCCAGGCGATATCTTTCAGACTGTGTGAAAAGACAATCTTGGGTATTTTATCAATTGCGCGCGCAAAGTCATCCATCGATTTTTCACCCGAAGGATTTCTGACATAGGGTAACCAATATTCCATAAGATGAAAGGTTATCCTACCGTACAAAATAGCATCCGCCTGATTAAGCAGATCCGTATAGTGGCTATGTATTTCCTGGTCGGGAATACCTGCTGTATGATCACAAATCCCATCAAGTGTCATATTGAATGCTGCAATTATTTTTCTCATATCAGCACGACGGTTTTATTGCTCATTAAATTTAACACCTTAAATTTGCCTGGAACTTTACATAGGACAAGAATTAATATAATTTACCCGACAGCACAGTAGCGGCATCCAGCGCGTATTCAAAAATAGACTTCACGGCAAAATTGTATCATGCAGCATTGTCTATAGAAAATACCTGAAACCAGTGATTCGCGTTAACAGAAATTCGTCTATTTTTGCAGAAAAGCTCAACAGCATATGAAAGCAGTTAGGTATACCGCAATCCTTGTGAGCGCGCTTCCCGTAGTATTAAAAGCGCAGAACGTAACTTTTGACGATGAGGTTAACCTTTGGAATATACAGCTCGGTCAACAGGCTACTGTCTTTGCCGAGAATGCTTACATACGATCCGGTCCCAGTCTCACATCAGCAGTTACGGATTCCCTGCGGGCAGGTACGGAGGTGACTATTGTAAGTGCTCCACACAAAGGCGCAAATATCCGTCATTTTTATGCACCCTGGTACGAAATAACATACATAAATGACCACCAAAAAAAACATGGCTTCATCTGGCTGGGGCTACTGGCGCTCGACAAACAGACGGATAGCCAGGGGTTTCAATATCTATTTGGCTTTGACCACTTTGTACAGACCAAAGCAATAGAGGAACAGGACCATTTTTTAACATCTATTAAACGGCTGGCCCCGGATAGAAGTTTGGTATCGAGCTACTCGTATCGCTTTCCATTTGCCGGCCAGCTTATCGCACAAGGCAAATTGTTATCTGGCATGGGACTCGAAAATGTCCAACACATCTTCCGCATGGAATTCTTGTCGGAAGCCTGTGGCGTACCCAGCGACTATTATTATGTTGCCTGGACGGGTCAGCATTTTATCTGCCTTCCGCACAGGTACTCAGTGGGCGATGCCGGTGTATTTTACCACGATGAAAAAATTCAGTTCCCCTCCGAACATAGAAAGAACAAAAACATCATTTATAAGTACATTGAGGACGGCGAGGTGCTAGACGAAGAAACCGGAAACTATAAGGTATCCAGAAGACTGGAGGCATTTAAATGGGACGGCTACAAGTTCACAAAGACACCCTTATCAGAATAAAAGCCGCAGCCTAAAATAATAAAGAAAAAAAAATTAAAATCAAGGAATGGAAGAGAGAAATATATACGACCTGTTCTACAACGGACAACTCGATCTTTTTATTATAGAAGGTGAAAATCAGCTAAAACAGGACAGTCGGGATGCTGCCCTATGGACACACTTAGCCATAGCCTATCATGATCAGGTATTCTATGACGGCCACGAAGCGGTATTCGATATCATCGAGGAAAAGATGATCCCCTATTTCCGAAAAGCGCTGGCGATAGAACCGGACAACGAGACTGCTTTGTACCATATGCTGGATTATGTCTTGAGCAACCAGACGGTATTGGAGCAGATCAACCGCCCCAAAAAGCATATCGACGAGGCCAACAAGCAGGAGTTTATTGCTTATGCACGGCAATTAATCAGCATGCCTGCTATGACTCCCTACGGTTACGGTTTTCTGACCAGCATATACGAGGGGCTCAGGGACGAGGAGTCGCTCTTGGCCGTCTTGGATGAAAGCATTAATTATTTTCAAGAAGCTTTTAAAGGTGAGCGTGAGACCGCAGATCATAACATTTCCATTTCCTGGATGAAGAAAATCTATCTTTTGGATCACAACAAAAAGCTTTCTGGAGACGCGTTGACCAAATTGATCGCAGAGCAGGTTGACCGATTTGTGAGCCGAAGTGAAATGAACTTTGTCGATCTTGCTGAAATTGCCTACGAAAATAACAACATAGATCTTGCTCTGAAGATATTGCTAAAACTGATTAAAGGAGAGAATTCCGCTGCTCACATCCATCAAGAGCTTGTCAAATGGCACAGCCGTTTTGAGCAGCTAATTGCTGATGGCTATGACAATCCGGATGTATTCTACTATCAGCTGATTATTGAACGTAACTATTCTGAAGAAATCGGCATTCCGTTCGACTATTATTATTTACACGCGTTAAAGGTAATTGACCAGCACCCAAATGTATCCTCAGGCTATCATTTCGCGGCGGCATATTTGTATGATGACGGCCAGTATGCTGCAGCCATTCCTTACCTTCAGCAATGTGGCGACAGGCGTTGGAACGCAACAGCATGGCGACGTCTTGTTGAATGTACTTTTTTGTCTACTGGCGAAATTCACGACAGTATCCCACATTTCGATGATCTGCCACGCGAACTCTATAACGAGGCTGTCTGCCTGACCGATTTTGTGGATAATCTGGATGCCTTACAACCGGAGGATGAGCTGGATTTGCGACAACTTTGTGTAGCAATGTACCGCCAAACATATGACGCCTTCGCCCTGTATTTCGAAGAGGGAAAATATCAAAGTGACTATTTCGGCGGCCTGCACAATCGTGCAATGAATTGCAACAACCTAGCGCTCGCACTAAAAAATGTTGGCAGCCTTGAAGAAAGTTACCGTATAGCGACTGAAGGTTTGTCCTATTCGGACTTCCAGGAACTCCACATGACACGTGCCGGCGTCTTGTCACAACTTGGAGATTATGACCGGTTAAAGGAAGCTACTCTACAGTACTTTGATATTTACTCAGTACATCTGGAAGAACTTTCAGTAACACAAGAGGATGAGGAAGAGTCCATGGAAGATGGAGAGCCCACATTTCCTCTGCCCTACCTGATGTTTGTACACGGTCTTATCGCAGATTATCACCTCGGACAATCACAGGATATCGCACAACAAGCGCAATATCTTCTGGAGAATCTCTACCAGTTCTACTGCAACAACCCGAAAATAAATGATTATCATTACCGCGATTACGAAGCTTCCAAAAATCAGGTGGAAAATATTATCTATCAAATCCTCGAATCGGACGACAGGGAATCCCGCATCCATTACTATGAGGGTATGGCAAAAAGATATCCGCATGAAGCGCAACCCTATTTTGTACTGATGCAACTGCACAATGAAAAATCGGATTACAAATCCGTTATTGCAGCCGGAACAGACTACCTCAAAAACAAAAGACAGTTCATCATCAATGATTTCGATAAGGCGAAAACGCTATACCTTATACTTAAAAGCCACTACTGCCTGGGCGAATTTAAGCTGGGGGCGCAACTATTCAGCCAATACGATAGCTGGATAGCCACGGTCATGGAGCCTAATGATTATGTGCTTTGGATAAAGTTCGGTATCCTGCTGAACGCAGAAGTGGGAAACCTACAGGAATTTCATAAGTACGTCGCACTATTTAACAATTTATATACGGAGTATAACTGGAGTTACGACGACGATTCGGAATCGGTCAAACTTGCTGAAGCACTGGCCCATTATAAAAATGGCGACCTGAAAAAAGCGCATCATTTACTCAATGAGGTGCTTGCCTACGCAGACCACTCCCCTCTAGCCGATGAATATAAAAACACATGGAAGAAACCCGGTTTTCTGTCCAACTTATTCTGAGAATCTTCAAAGGAAACTGGCGTTTGACCAAAAACGCTATACGACACGTATTAAGACACACTAAAAAATGACTGGCTTCCGGGATACAGCAAAGAAACCGGGAGCCAGTTACAATAAAAGATGACTCGATTGACAAACCTAAAAAATAAAAGCTCGTTTATGAAACCAAAGTAGTATATTAGAACTGCCTTCAGGACGTGAATACAACAGAAGATCAAATTCATGGAAAAAGTAATCATCACCGGTGGAACAGGTGCTATTGGCCTTCATTTGACCCAATTGTTGGTCACAAACTTCTATGAGGTCATTATTTTTACACGAAATCCAAAAGCCTATTCGCCTCAGCCTAATATCCGTTATGTACATTGGGATCCCCGACAACAGATTATCGATACCAATTCGGTTCAGGAGGCGGATTATATAATTAACCTTGCCGGAGCCAATCTGAATGCATCACGATGGACCAAAACTTATCAGCAGGAGATTATTTCGAGCCGGGTAGAAAGCGGGCAGCTCATCGCGCAGGCATTAAAACAGATTCCTAATCAGGTAAAGGCTGTGATATCTGCCTCCGCCATTGGTTGGTATGGTGCTGATGACAGTTATCAGAGAAAACCCTTTGAAGAGGGTGATCCGCAGGGAGGCGACTTTCTATCCTGGGTGTGCAATCTTTGGGAAGGGAGTATTAAACCCATTGAAGCTCTAGACAAAAGGCTTGTTATTTTACGTTTTGGAGTCGTTATCAGTAAAGAACAAGGGCTACTCAAAGAAATGAACAGGCTGCTACAATTCCGTATCAATCCGATCCTCGGCTCGGGAAAGCAAATGCTGAGCTGGATCCATATGGAAGACCTCGCCCGCATGATGCTATTTTCGCTGCAGCAGAGCGCAATGGCTGGTGTATATAATGCCTGTGCTTCAGAGCCACTGCCGTTGCGGGAATTTACTAGACGTATAGCACGTCATAAATACGGTTTGTTTTACCTGCCCCTACCCGTCCCATCCCTGCTGATCAAATTACTATTGGGAAAAAAAGGACAGGAAATGGTACTCAACAGCACCTGGGTAAGCAACAGAAAAATACTGAACGAAAAATTTCCTTTTAAATACCCCGTATTGGACAATAATTGTTTAGACAATTTACACATTGGTTAACTGTAAAGAAGGTACCATCCCCTCCATTCTGGACAAAATCCGTATATTTGCGGCTTATGAAGATTTTTAGATATGGCGCAAAGGGCTCCGAAAAAGCGGGAGTCATTTTAAACGAAAAGAAATATGATGTTTCAGCAGGAAACTTTCAATATAACCGTGATTTCTTTGCTAATCCGGCAAGTCTGGAACGGCTTCAGCGGTATGTAAACGACAATAGTACAACACTGAAAGAGATTTCTCCAGATGAACGTATCGGCACACCGTTGGAAACACCTTCCAAAATTCTGTGTGTAGGCCTCAATTTTGATGATCATGTAAAAGAAACCAACTTGCAGCAGGCTGCCGAACCCATTGTGTTTATGAAATCGGTGTCTGCCTTCAATGGCCCCTTTGACGGCATCACTTTACCAAAAAATTCGGTAAAATCAGATTGGGAAACCGAACTTGCTATCGTGATTGGCAAGAAAGCCTCGTATGTCAGCGAAGACGAGGCCCTTGACCACGTATTTGGTTACGTACTGCACAACGATGTGACGGAACGTGAATTCCAGATCGAAAGAGGTGGCACCTGGGATAAAGGAAAAGGCTGTGACACATTTGCTCCCGTGGGGCCTTTCATCGCTACAAAAGATGAGATTACAGACGTGAACAATCTGAGGATATGGCTTAAGCTGAATGGCGAAATCATGCAGGATGGCAACACCAAAGATTTTATCTACCGCGTTCCCAAACTGGTATCCTATTTAAGTCAGTTTATGTCTTTGCTTCCCGGTGATATCATCTCTACAGGCTCTCCGGCTGGCTCCGGTATGGGGAAATCACCGCAGCGGTTTCTGCGCGACGGCGATGTTATCGAGTATGGTATCGAAGGTTTAGGGTCTGGTCGCCAGAAAGTTGTGGCTTACCCCCAATCCTGACAGCTATAGGACGGTCTTGCAATCTTTCAGAACTTAGCATCAGTTCTGAAAGATCGCCCGAAGTACTGTTTTTCGTCATTTCATTTTATTTTATCAAGTACATTTATGTACATTTATAGCAGCATCCGCTATCATCAGATAAACTAAGTAAATCCCTGAAGGGTCAATGATTCAACTAAACAACATATCCAAATCATTCAAAGTAAAATCCAAACGGATCGAAGCGTTGAAGGAGCTGTCCTTGTCAATCGGCAAAGGTGAGATATTTGGCGTCATAGGGGCTTCAGGCGCCGGAAAAAGTACGCTGATCCGATGTGTAAATCTTCTGGAGCGACCCGACACAGGCCAGGTAATGATCGAGAATGAAGACCTGATGTCCATGTCATCCAGTGACTTGATGATGAAACGCCGAAAAATCGGAATGATTTTCCAGCATTTTAACCTGCTCTCATCACGAACCGTTTTTGACAACATCGCGTTTCCCCTGCAACTTGAGGGAAAACCTAAGGCCATTATCCGCCAAAAGGTTTCTGAATTATTACGTTTGGTAGGACTCGAAGATAAGGCAGAGAGCTATCCCGCAAATTTATCAGGCGGGCAAAAGCAACGTGTTGCTATCGCCAGGGCCTTAGCCAATGATCCCGCTATCCTTCTCTGTGATGAGGCAACCAGCGCGCTTGACCCCGCAACAACAAAATCCATCCTTGTGCTGTTAAAAAAAATCAACAAACAATTTGGTCTTACCATTTTGTTGATCACCCATGAAATGGAGGTCATTAAAAACATCTGTGACAGGGTAGCGGTACTCGACAGGGGCCAATTGATTGAAAGTGGTACCGTTGAAACTATTTTCGCCAATCCGCAGAAAAAAATCACACAGGATTTCATCCATTCTTCTTTACAGGTGGATCTACCTTTAAATTTCCAGGAACGGTTAAAATCCGACGGAAATCCTCTCGTCGAAATCTATATAACCTCTAACGACGAATCCATTGCTTTTATCCGGCACCTCGAACAACACTTTCAGGTCAGGACAAATATTATTACGGCACAGATAGATTATGTCGGCAACATGAAGTTCGGCGTTATGCTTGTCGAACTCTCGGGCCATGGCGACGGTATCGGCAAAAGTCTTTCTTATTTAATCGATAAACATCCACAAACTAAAGTATTGGGTTATGTCTGACCAGGTATTTGATTTACTCCTTGCAGGAACCTGCGAAACATTATTAATGACGTTCCTATCCGGATTTTTTGGCTTTCTGATCGGGCTTCCGCTCGGGATATACCTATTTTTAACCCGTGAACATCAGTTGCTGGAAAACAAAAGTATGCATCAGATTGTTTCGCTCATAGTCAACGTGTTTCGGTCTATTCCATTCATTATCCTTATTGTATGGATGATTCCGTTTACGCGTCAGATTGTAGGAACATCAATAGGTATGTCAGCAGCATTGGTCCCTTTGAGTATTGGCGCAGCCCCTTTCATTGCGAGATTAGTAGAAAACAGTCTACTGGAAATTCCAGGTGGCCTCATCGAAGCCGCCAGAGCTATGGGAGCAAGCAGCAGACAAGTCATAGTTAAGGTATTGCTTCCGGAAGCACTACCCTCATTGATAAACAATGCCACCATAACCCTGATCACGCTGGTAGGATATTCAGCTATGGGCGGCGCGGTAGGCGCCGGAGGATTGGGACAGATCGGCTATCAATATGGGTATGTTGGATACGACACCTTTATTATGAACGCTGTCCTTATTTTATTAATTTTAATTGTATTCCTGTTACAGTATACAGGTGATTATATAGCAAAAAAAGTAAACCATCGTTAACATTAAATGTGTCATATGAAAAAATTGAACTTAGCATTTGCAGTCTTAGCCTTTAGTCTGATCATTATAGTAGCTTGCAATAACCGGGAGAAGAAGGAAAATACCCTGCGAGTTGGTGTTGTAACAGGACCCGAAAAGGAACTTGCGGAAACAGCTAAGAAAGTCGCAAAAGAAAAGTTCAATCTTAATGTGGAACTTGTATCATTCAATGATTACGTTGTCCCAAACGAAGCACTAAATCAAGGAGATATCGACGTCAATGTCTTTCAGCATCAGCCTTATTTACAGGAGCAATCACGGCAGCGCGGATTTACCAAGCTGACAATTGTGGGCAATACATTTGTTTTTCCTATTGTAGCTTATTCAAAAAAAATCAGGACAATCACGGAGCTTCAGCCGGGAGCAACAGTAGCGATTCCCAATGACCCGACCAATGGGGGGCGGGCGCTATTGCTGCTGCAGCGGGAAGGAATTATTGGACTAAAGGAAAATGTGGGTATACAGCCTAAAGTAACAGATATTGTCATTAATCCCAAACAGATCAAAATTATTGAAATGGAAGCACCGCAGCTTCCAAGAGTACTCGACGATCCGCAAGTCACAATTGCCATCATTAACAATAGTTTTGCCGCTCAGGCGGGACTGGATCCCGACAAAGTGGGCTTGTTTACGGAAGACAAAGAATCCCCTTATGTCAATTTAATTGTCGCACGTTCTGACAACAAAAATGATGAGAAAGTGCAGCAATTTATTCAGGCGTACCAGTCTCCTGAAGTTGAGGCCACAGCGAAAAAAGTGTTTAAGAACGGTGCCATCAAAGGATGGTAAAAAGGCTCAATTCATGATAAAAGCAAACGATGCATGCCCCTGCTGCTCTGGCAGTGCATTTAGTGAATGCTGTCAGCTGATACATCTTTCCCCAGCCAAAGCGCAGACGGCCGAAGCTCTCATGCGCGCACGCTACAGTGCTTTTGCGACTGCGGACATAGACTTCCTGTACAACACATATCACCCTACCACGAGGAGATTTCAAAATAAAAATTCCATTCGACAGTGGGCGATGGAAAATAAGTGGATGCAGCTGGTTATTCTTAAGTCAACTATTCAGACCGTTGAATTCGAAGCACACTACCTAGACGCAAATATGGAGGTACAGGTGCACCACGAAAAATCAACATTCAAGAAACAGGGAGAATTATGGTATTATGTCGACGGGCACTAACTAGTGCTTGTGCCAAATAAAAAAGTCGGGCTTAACTTTGTTATGTTAGGCCCGACTTTTTTTATGGAGCTCGGTCTTATGGCAGACAGTGTAAGATTACAACAGCTCTTCCGTAGATTCACGGTAAGGTGCCTCCTCATCAAACTCCCCTTCCCATTTGGCGACCACCACTGTGGCGAGGCAATTCCCAATGACGTTCACAGAAGTCCGCGCCATATCCATTAACTCGTCTATTCCCAGGATAGCAGCAATGACAAAGGTCGGCAGACCAAATTGATCTGCAGTAGCAATCAGAATAATCAGCGAAGCGCGTGGTACAGCAGCCACGCCTTTGGACGTGATCATCAGCGTGAATGCGATCATCAGCTGATGACCAAAAGATAAGTGGATTCCCGCTGCCTGGGCAACAAAAATTGCCGCTAAAGACAAATAAAGGGATGTGCCGTCAAGGTTGAAACTGTATCCGGTCGGGATAACAAAAGAAACGATTTTGCGAGGTACACCAAATTTTTCCATCGCGCTCATGGCTTTAGGCAATGCTGCATCTGAGCTCGTCGTAGCAAAAGCTATGGATACCGGTTCCTTAATCGCATTGATAAAGCGCCTGACCGGTACTTTGAGATAAAGTGCGACCGGTAATAGCACCAACGTCAGAAAACAGATTAGTGCAAAATACAGGGTTGCCAGCAACATGAACAAGTTTTTTAAAATATCTACCCCTAGGTGACCGACGGTATAGGCCATTGCTGCCCCGACCCCGATTGGCGCAAAATACATGATGATGTTGGTAAACTTGAACATGGTTTCGGACATACTTTCCGTAAAGTCAACAAGCGGTTTGCGTTTTTTTTCGTCCACCATCGCCAATCCTATTCCAAAAAGTACGGAAAAGACAACGATCTGCAGTACCTGATTGTCGGCCACAGATTTTACGATATTCTCGGGAAAGAGGTCTCTGATAAATGAGGTAAATTTATACACCGGATGAACGTGGTCGGGCAGGGATTTTAGCACATGTTCATCGAGGCTCTCCTTAGGCGCAGGCAATTCTTCATGTGGCATATGGGCCACATCCACCCCCACTCCGGCGCGGGTCAGGTTGATCGCTGCCAGACCAATAAAAATGGCACAGGTCGTCGCGCAGAAAAAGTACAACATAGACTTCCAGGCCATGCGGCCTACCTGTTTAAGATCTGAATGTCCTGCAATCCCGTACACCAGCGTCGCAAAAAGAATGGGACCGACTATGGTCTTTACCAACTTTATAAAACCTTTACTTAATGGTTGCAGTGAAATCGCAAGATTTGGAAAATCCAGCCCCACAAATATCCCCATAATCATGCAGGTCAGGATCCAGGTAGTTAGATTTTTCTTATACAGCGCATTCACCACCAAAACGGCGGCCACTATCCAACGAACAGCCATTAGAAACGTGTGTGAAAAGCCTACAATATCAAATTCATATAATACTGCAATGATACAAGCTAATGTGACTGTGATGAGGGTAATCAACCCTATTTTGGTTTTTAACATCTAAAAGATTTTAATGGTCAAAAGAACAAAAATAAAAAAATCCTGTGCTTTCGCAAATATTATTATTCTAAAGGCCCTAGTTCCGCAACAAAATACCGATTTCGTAAAATGAAATACAACGCAAGCAAGCTCTTCAACAGGACGGACATTGCCTCCGCAACGCGGCGGGCAACAGGAATACAGGCGAGAGAAGTGCCAGTCGCTCCGGCGAAATGAAAATAAAGCAAAAAAAAAGCAGGATAAACTTATCCTGCTCTATATCTTAACGGAATACGCGTTTTTATTCCGCGTGCAACCAAGCCTTTTTCGCCAATAACTCATCGTTCGACTCGCGTACATCCTCGTCATCCACACAACAGTCAACCGGACAAACTGCGGCGCACTGCGGCTCGTCATGGAAGCCCACACACTCTGTACATTTATCTGAAACAATATAATAGACTTCATTTGAGATCGCCTCCTGTGGTTCGTTGGCATCAAGCGTAACACCGTCGCCAAAATCGATAATTCCGTTTAGAGCCGTCCCATCCGAAAATTTCCAAGTTACACCAGCATCGTATATTGCATTATTTGGGCACTCCGGTTCGCAAGCACCGCAGTTAATGCATTCGTCTGTAATTTTAATCGCCATTTATAACCTCACAATTATGATAAATAAACTATTTTTGCATTATCAATATGAAAACAAAGTCTGATTTTACAATAAGGCTAGTTGATTCACGTTGATTAATGTTAACAGCACAAATATAATACAAATTTGTGTATTCATCTTTTAAAAATTTAATATTTTGACAAAGCAACAACGAATAAATGCATTTGTAAAACTCGGCCAGCTACTGCAAAACTACCCCCAGGATCTTGTACAGGTGATTGAACAGGCACAGTATAAAAATCCATGGTATACGGTTGGCTATGTCAAAAAGGCTATACAAGCCATTGCCGCCAACTTAACTAATGAAAAATTACAGCACTGGCTATCCGATTATCCCGATATGCAGTCCGAAAAAACAGTAGGTCTCATTCTGGCCGGAAATATTCCGCTAGTCGGATTTCATGATATTCTCTGCGTATTGATCAGCGGCTTCAAAGCGAAAATAAAAGTTTCCTCAGACGACGCAGGCTTAACGACTTGTGTGCTCGCTTTGCTGGCAGACATTGAGCCAGAGATACGCGCGCGATTCGAGATCGTGGACAAACTTAAAGATTTTGATCTGGTCATTGCTACCGGCTCTGATAATACCTCGAGATATTTTGACTATTATTTCGGTTCCAAACCACATATTATTCGACGCAATAGGAACAGCATCGGAGTGATTACCGGTCAGGAAACACCTGAACAATTACGTGATCTGGGGCACGATATTTTTGATTACTTTGGCCTGGGTTGTCGCTCCGTATCTAAAATTTTCATCCCAAAAGATTACGCTGTATCCCAGCTATTTGAAGGGATAGCTGATTTTAAGACGATCAGCGAACACTTTAAGTACAACAATAATTACGATTATAATAAATCTATTTATCTGATCAACGGCGACAAACACTATGACAATGGATTTTTATTGCTAAAGGAAGACACGCGTACAGCATCGCCCCTCGCCGTGCTATATTACGAGGAATACAACAGCCTATCTGAACTCGAAAACGAATTAAATACGCAGCAACAGGCGATCCAATGTGTGGTCTCGGCAATCCCACTGTCCCTTGAGTCGCCTGTCTTCGGCTTCGGCGAAAGCCAGTGCCCCGCCCTAAGCGACTACGCGGATGGCGTAAATACGCTGGATTTTCTTTTTGAAAATCAGTAAACAGTCTCTTAAAATCGGATTCAAGAAATTGCATGAAAAATACTAACTTTGAAATCATGTATATCATAAAAGTAAAAGGCGTAGCCAAAATCCCTGACTATGTACAGCTGCGGGACGATGCATTCACCTTGCTGGCATATTTCAGAGTGGACCGGCCAGACAAATCTCTCGATAAAATCGGATTGGGGGAAAAGGCTGAATATATCATGCAGCTGGTCAGAGAAATGCCTTTTGGGCAGATTAAAAAATTAGAATTGGAGCTCTCATGATTGAAAATAAAGTAATTACATTAAAAAACGTCGACATCTTCCAACAGAAGCACCTCGTATTATCCAATGTAAATTTAAGCATTGGCAAAGGTGAATTTATCTACTTAATCGGACAGTCCGGCAGCGGAAAAAGTAGTTTATTGAAAATCATTTACGGCGATCTATATATCGGTAGCGGCGAAGGAATGGTCGCTGGCTTCGACTTAAAAAAACTCCACGAAAATGACGTCCCCTTCCTACGTCGGAAATTAGGAATTGTATTTCAGGACTTCCATTTACTATCGGATAGAACGATAGAAAAAAATCTTGAATTTGCGCTCAAGGCGACCGGATGGAAAGATAAGAAGATGATCGACGGACGGATATTGGATGTGCTGGAAAAAGTCGGACTTCGTTCCAAGTTAAAGAAGATGCCACACGAACTTTCTGGTGGGGAGCAGCAGCGGATCGTTATTGCGCGTGCCTTATTGAACAATCCGGAAATTATTCTGGCCGATGAACCTACAGGTAATCTCGATCCAGCCACTTCCGAGGAGATTGTACTGCTGCTGCGGGACATCGCCAATTCAGGAACAGCCATTCTGATGGCCACACACGATTACACAATAATTCGCAATATGCCATCCCGTATTATCAAGACTGGCGATGGAGTACTACAGGATAATGTCAGCATCTAAACGAAAAACTGACAGGACTTAGCAGTAAGCCCCTGGATTCCGACAAATTGTTAGGCTTTTTAAAGAATATCTGACAAGCTGTCGGAATTTTACTGTTTGGCAAAAAGTTTGACCAACCAGAATATAGTAATTTTTGAATCTATTTAGCATTGAAGATATGAATGAGCAAGATAATTATAATGAGGAGAGTCAAAATCAAGTAGAGAATAACCCTTCTGACCAGCAGGAACAAACAGCTGATTCCCCAGAAGAATTAACGATCGAAGAGAAATTGACTGCAGAATTGGCAGAGGCGAAGGATAAGTACATTCGTCTTTCTGCTGAATTTGACAACTATAGAAAACGTACAAGCAAAGAACGTGTTGAATTGATTCAATCAGCCGGAAAGGATGTAATTGCCAAATTATTACCTACGTTGGATGATTTTGACCGTGCGCTGCAGGCAATGCTGACAGCTAGTGATGTGGAAGCTGTAAAAACGGGAATGGAAATTGTCAACAATAAATTAAGACAGACTTTATCACAACTGGGATTAAAAGAAATGGACGCCGTCGGTCAGGCTTTTGATCCAGAATTACAGGAAGCAATTACAACGATTCCAGCACCTACCGAAGATTTAAAGAATAAAGTAGTAGACGTAATCGAAAAAGGATACTATCTGGGTGACAAAGTCATACGTCATGCCAAAGTAGTTATAGGTCAATAATAATAAGGCAATGTCAAAAAGAGATTATTACGATATACTTGGGGTCTCGCGGTCCGCAGACGAGAAGGAGATCAAATCAGCTTATCGCAAACTGGCGATCAAATATCACCCTGACAAAAATCCCGGTGATCATCAGGCTGAGGAAAAGTTTAAGGAAGCTGCAGAGGCCTACGATATCTTGAGCAATCCACAGAAGCGCCAACGCTATGATCAATTTGGCCACGCTGGAAACTCAGCCAGTGGCGGATTTGGTGGCGGAGGCATGAATATGGAGGATATATTCAGCCAGTTTGGCGATATCTTTGGCGGAGGGCATCCCTTCGAAAGCTTCTTTGGTGGTGGAGGCAGCCAGCGCGGCGGCCGCAGAGTAGCGCGTGGAAGCAACTTACGTATTAAAGTAAAGCTGACACTCGAAGAAATTGCCAAGGGAGTTGAAAAGAAAGTAAAGGTGAACAAACAGGTAGTCTGCCATACCTGTGACGGTACCGGTGCAAAAGACAAATCTTCTGTCCATACCTGTAAAACATGTGGCGGATCAGGATCGGTACGCAGAGTGACCAACACCATATTAGGTCAAATGCAGACGACAAGCACCTGTCCTACCTGTAATGGCGAAGGCGTCGAGATTACCGCTAGATGTACAACCTGTAGAGGTGAGGGATTAGAGCGGGGTGAAGAAACCATTTCCATAAATATTCCTGCCGGCGTGAGTGAAGGTATGCAACTGTCCATGAGCGGTAAGGGGAATGCAGCTCCGCGTGGCGGCATACCGGGAGACCTGATCATCCTTATAGAAGAAGTTCCGCACGAAACCTTAAAACGCGATGGATTAAATGTCATCTATGATTTATACATCAATTTCGTCGATGCAACACTCGGTACCAGTGTCGAAGTACCTACTATTGACGGAAAAGCTAAAATAAAAATTGAACCCGGTACACAAGGAGGTAAAATACTCCGTTTAAAGGGGAAAGGTATTCCCGAAGTCAATTCCTATCATAAAGGTGATGAACTGGTATATGTCAACATCTGGACACCAAAAGCAGTTTCATCCGAAGAAAAGGAATTGTTGAATAAGCTGAAAGAATCGCCGAACTTTAAACCCCAGCCCGGCAAAAGTGAGAAATCATTCTTTGAAAGAATAAAGGAATATTTCGAATAACTTACATAGTAGGATTCGCAAAAGCCATTTATCATTATCTGATAAATGGCTTTTTTTATTTATTCACAATAAACTGACGATTTATTACAAAAAGTCAACATTAAAATGACATTGAAAAAATAATGTATACTGCTTGACAAAATGCGTAAAAAATAATCAACTGAAACACTTTATTTTACGATTTTCATAAAATATCCAGACAAAATAGTGACAATAAAATAAAGAAATTTATGGATATTTGACTATCAAATTTAAAAAGTCAGAAAGTAATTGCTGACGAATAGAAACAACTATTAAATTAAAAAGACATGAAAAAAGTTTTACTTACATTAACTGCCGTTGCAGGTTTAACAATTGCAGCTAACGCTCAGACTGAAAAAGGAAAAATTATGGTTGGTGGTCAAGTTGGCTTCGAAACTTCAAAAGTCAAAGATACTGATTATAAAAACAACTCATTCTCCATTAACCCAACTGTGGGTTACTTTGTAAGTGACAACTGGGCAGTAGGTACAGGAATTGGCTACAACTGGAGCAAAAACGAATCTGATAAAGAGAATAGCGTTAAGGTAGATGCTTTCCAAGTCGCGCCTTTTGTTAGAAAATATTCTGCCAATGGCCCATTGAGATTCTTTGCTCAATTATCAGTACCTATGTCATGGGGTAAAAACACGGTTGAAAAAGCTAATGTGGAAAGTGAATCAAAATTTGAAAACTACGGTGTGGAGTTAGCTCCTGGTTTAGCATACTTTCCAACAAACAAAATTGGTATCGAATTGAAAGTAAGAGGTTTATATTACAACTATAACAAAAATAAAACGGCTGATATATCCACAAATACATTTGGCTTAGATGCGAACTCATTAGCGCCAACACTAGGTGTACAGTTCCATTTTTAATGAGGCACAACACGAAAAAAAACGGCTATAAGTTACTTATAGCCGTTTTTTTATACGTTTATAGGTACCGCTTCACAATCCGCAGCTTATGCGAATACTTGTTCAGCTCCCGATTATATATGCCTTCATTATCCATGCGGTCCACACGGACTCTGGCCGAAGCATGGATAATAGTATCTGTATCCAGCATAATGCCCACGTGTGTAATCCTTCCGGCTTCATTGTCAAAAAACGCAAGATCCCCCACTTTGATCTCAGCAACAAAGTCTACGGTTTGTCCCATTTCTGCCTGCTGATAGGCATCTCTGGGCAGCTGAATACCAAAACAACTGTAGATCAGCTGCGAAAATCCCGAGCAATCAATTCCCCACTGCGAACGTCCGCCCCAGAGATAAGGAGCGTCCTGATAACTGCGTGCCAAGGCGGCGATACTAGCACTAAAATCTGTTCTTGACAGCGTATTCATTGTGCCTTGATAGTGCCATCGGTTACCTTCTAGATCAAAGCCCCCCTGCTCGTCGAAATATAATTTTGTACCATGACAGAGGTAAAGTTTTCTGCTCCCTTCTGTCAGCATGCCTCCCTCTCTTCCCACCATACGTGCATCTCCACCAGTATAACGTGCTAATTCCACATTGCTGATTTCAGTAAACTGTCCATTCTGAATCCAACCTGTATAGCCCGTATCCAGCAGCCGAATAGAGCTCCAGTCGGATTGCTCATCCAAAATTTCGAATAGCTCACCAAACAATACTTGGGAAACCATTTCACTCCGATGGGCCTGTTCAGATCGCAAGGGAACCAAGGCTAGTGTACAAATACCATATTTCATTGGGCAAACAAAAACAAAATTGTCAAAACGCTGATTATATATTAAACAAACGAAGATAAATTAAATATAATAGATATGGAGAATACTAATTTAAAATTTAAAAGAATACTCGTTGCAGTCGATGATGCTCCATGTTCTGAGAAAGCCATTTTATATGCGAAAGAAATGGCTGATGCGTTCCATGCTTCGGTTGCTCTCGTCACGGTAATACCCCCAACTTCCCCCACTAACTTTGGTGCAGATCCCCTTCTCGGCCAGCAGCCGGTTATCGTACCCGAGGTATCTGAAATGGAACAGGAAAATGCACAGAAGTACCTGGAAAAAATAAGCCGGGAATTTAAAGATTCAAATGAAGTATATCTTTTCAACCGGATTGGTTCGATTAAAGAGGAAATTCTCGCTGCTGCACAGGAATGGTCAGCAGACCTTATTATTATGGGGTCCAATGGAAGGACAGGATTCGACCACTTTATATCCGGTTCGGTTTCGGAATCTGTCATCCGTAAAGCCACATGCCCCGTCCTGGTTGTACCCGGCAAATGTGATCAATAATCGGATTCCTTGAGAATATCGCAAAAGAGCGCCTTCTACTCGATAAGTGAAAGGCGCTCCTGTACAACAAACAATCTATTACAAAAATCACTTCTTGATCAACCTGGCGACAAACATGCTGTCTGCTCTTGCATGATATCCCTTCAGATACTCCATACTTTCCAGTTCAAATCCATGATGGTCGATAATGTACTGAGCCACATCTTCGTTTTCTGCTTTAAATACCGAACAGGTGATATAAACCAGTGGCTTGCCCACTTTCACATGTTCAACGACACGGCTTGCAATGGTCTGCTGCAACCTGTTGTACTCGGTTATCTTAGCTAACTTAAACTGCCTTATCATTTCGGGTGTACGCCCCCAAGTACCCGAACCCGAACATGGCGCGTCCAGAACAATGCCGTCGAACTGCTCGTTACCTAAAATCATCTCGGGGTCTTTGGTTAGATCCAGGACTTTCTTCCGGTAATGCTTTATGCCCGCACGGTCAAATCGCTCATCAAGATTCCTCAAAATGCTCATACGCACATCAGATACCAGCAATTCAATGCTTGGACATGCGTCCAATAGCAAAAGGGATTTGCCTCCAGAGGCAGCACACGCATCCCACCAGGACTCTCCCTGCTCTGGTTTCATCCAATCAAGTGTACGCTGTGAAGAAAGGTCCTGAACTTCGACGAGACCATCCAAAGCCGGAAGCCGTTGCAATGAGGTTCCATTGGGCATAGCGATGCACTGTTCCCCCACCTGATCATAGGATATATTATTTTCTTCTAAGATCGCACGTACAAGCTTGTCCTTTCCACGTCTGACACGGACGTATAGGTGTGGCTGTATCAATTGGCTTTCCAAAAAAGCATTCGCCTCTATTTCAGGCGACAGGGCGGCTGTAAAAGGAAACAGATCCTGTCTACTAAGTAGCCCGTCAGCTTCTAGAAAGCTAAGTTTATCACCTAAAGGCAGAGTAATTTTTTCTGCCAGGCTGGGATCCAGCAAGCTCACGAGTGCACTTTCGGATTCACATAAAAACTCAGCTAACACCAAGCGGCGTTGCTGGGACAGCTGTAAAGCAGCGGCTCCCAGACGGAAATAGTTATAACAGAGGCGGGAGGCCCATCTACGGTCCGAAGACCCCATCTGTTTATTCAGTTTAAAAAACGAGGTTAGATAACGTGAAAATGGCTGATCCGATTCAAAATCGTCCATTGCACGCTCAAAATTACGTATCTGTTGATGGATACGCTTTGCATTCAATTCAGCCATTCAGGGTTTATTTTTTCTCAAATTTCTTATTGTGATAGACCATGATGCCTAATGCCCTATTGGCATATCCCCACTTCGGAAAAAATTCAAACCTATAATCACTATTGAGTCCCGAAAATTTTTCCTGTGTCACATGGCTTACATAATCAACGCCGTATTTATGGATCAAGCGGCCAAAATAAACCGCCGCATCGTAGCCCTTATACGAAAATTCTGAAGGATCTACTTTAAAGGCCGATTTATAATTTGATATAAATTTCTTTGTGTCGCTATCTGACTCATCAGCCAAGCTGGAAGAAGTAATGGTCAGATTGTAAAAATCCATGTTCTCAAAATTCTCGAAGGAAAGTTTTGAAAAATTCGGATGTCCATACAGCTTAAATTGATTGCCCGGATTTAGAAATTTACTGTCCATCGCATCCAGTAAACCTTTCACCAGATTCTTATTGGAAGTACCAGATACGATATGATTTGTCCCAGTTAAAACCATATTGTTGTTGAGCTCGTTGATACTAAGTACAGTTTTTACCTTTGCCTGAGGATTTACTTTTGTAATTTCATTAGCGAAATTCACCAAAAACTGCTTACTATCGTCATCGCCGGCATCGTAAATCAAGATTTGGTCTCCGGTATAGAATTGCTCTGCGATGTATTTGGCAAGCGTTTCAGCGTGCGTACGAATCGACGGAGTCATGGATACCAGATTTGGAACACTAAACTCTGAGGCCATGGTCGCCGCCAAAGGTGATACCTGAAGTACATTTTTGTTTGCAAAAGTCTGCGCAAAGCTCTTGATTTCCCTTGGATAAACGGGCCCGACAACAATTACTGCATCTTTCACATCGGCGGCTGTTCCCAAGCTCGCGTTATATGCAACATTATCACGTGAGTCTATGACCTGTAAATCGAAAAGACCACCCTCTTTGGCGATTTTGTCCAGTCCCAGCTGAAAACCCTGGTAAAAATCCAGCGCCAAAGCTGAACGCTCGACATCTTCCGTCGTCACTCTGTTGGCAATACTATTTAATTCGAAGGGCAGCAATAGGGCAATTTTATTGTTCTTGACCATATGGCCATTTACATTTTGCACATCACCGGCTTTGATTGCAGGCTTTTCTTTTTCTATAGCTGGTTTGGTTACAGCGGTATGCTGTTCGCCCTGACTGGAAGGCGAACGCAATACCGTACTTTTTTTGGTTGTGCAGCTTGCAAGGCATAATGCTGCAAGTGCCGTAACCCATATTTTATTCCCACTCAATCGTAGCGGGCGGTTTTGAACTGATATCATATACAACTCTGTTTATTCCTTTCACATGGTTGATAATTTCATTTGAAATTTTGGCTAACAGGTCATACGGCAGATGTATCCAATCGGCGGTCATTCCATCCAAGGAACCGACGGCGCGCAAGCTGACAACGTGCTCGTAAGTACGTTCATCGCCCATCACACCTACTGAGCGTACCGGTAAAAAGATGGTACCCGCTTGCCAGACTTTATCATACCAGCCCGATTCCTTTAAGTTACTGATAAAAATGGCATCCGCTTCCTGGACGATTCTCACTTTGTCCGGAGTAATATCTCCCAGAATACGGATTGCTAGACCAGGTCCAGGAAAGGGATGTCGTCCCAAGATCGCTTGATCCACTTCCAGTGCCTTACCGACTCTCCTCACTTCATCCTTAAACAAAGTTTTAAGAGGTTCCACTACCTGAAGTTTCATAAAGTCGGGCAAACCACCCACGTTATGATGCGATTTGATTGTCGCTGACGGTCCTTTTACGGAAACAGACTCAATAATATCAGGATAGATCGTGCCTTGTCCAAGCCATTTTGCTTCAACACCTTCTGGAAGCTCTTTCTGAATTTCTTTTGCAGCCTCGTCAAAAACGTCGATAAAGGAATTGCCAATGATCTTACGCTTCTCCTCGGGTTCAGAAACTCCTGACAATCTACCATAGAATAGATCCTTCGCATTGATCCCTTTTATATTCAACCCCATATTTTTGTACGAATCAAGTACCTGCTCATATTCATCCTTCCGGAGCAGACCGTGGTCCACGAAAATACAGTGTAGATTTTGTCCAATAGCCTGATGCAACAGTACCGCCGCCACCGTAGAATCAACGCCTCCTGACAGGGCCATAATAACATGATCATCCCCCAGTTGCTCCTTTAAAGAAGCCACAGTGGTCTCGACAAAGGCGTCCGGAGTCCAATCCTGCGAGCAGCCGCAGATTCCTACCACAAAGTTTTTCAGTAAGATTGCACCATCGGTGCTATGGGTAACTTCGGGATGAAACTGAATACCGTAAGTACGTGTACCTCTTACCTGATAAGCTGCGACACGCACCTTATCGGTACTGGCTATGATCTCAAAATCCGCAGGCACTTCTTTGATGGTATCTCCGTGAGACATCCACACCTGCGACTGTACCGGTACCCCTGCCAATAATTCATTTTCACTATTGACAAATTGCAGATTCGCGCGACCATATTCACGGATTTCGGATGGCAACACCTCACCGCCCGACTTTTGAGCAATGTACTGCGCTCCATAACAAACACCCAAAAGCGGAAAACGTTCTTGAATGCTGACAAAATCAATCTGCGGAGCGTCCTCCTGCCGTACCGAATAAGGGCTTCCGGAGAATATAACGCCTTTTACAGATTCGTCAAAATCTGGCAATTTATTAAACGGGTGTATTTCACAATACACATTTAGCTCTCTGACACGTCTCGCTATTAATTGCGTGTACTGAGACCCGAAGTCTAGAATGATAATTTTTTCTGGCATGCTGCAAAGGTAAGTATTACGAACGAATTATTAAATGTCATTTCAGGAAATAATGCCCGCTTTCAATAGTTCCTTTTCCATTTCCTTTTGTAATGACAGCGCCTCCGCACGCGCACGCTCCGCAAAATCGCGTCCTTGGGAAGCATATATAATCGCCCGAGTACTATTGACCAATAAACCACAGTCTTTGTTCATACCGTAACGGCAGACATCTTCGAGCGATCCCCCCTGGGCTCCTACACCCGGTACCAGTAGAAAATGATCTGGAGCATGTTCTCTGATTTTAAGGAACGCCTCACCCCTGGTCGCCCCGACAACATACATCAAATTATCAGGCGTTCCCCAAGTATTTACTTTATCGATTACCTGTTCAAAAAGCTGTAAACCCGCATTATTTTCAAAATTCTGGAAATCCAAGCTTCCAGCATTGGATGTCAATGCCAGCACAATAGCCCATTTGTCTCCAAATTCCAAAAATGGTGTGACCGAGTCCTTCCCCATATAAGGTGCGATCGTAATACTGTCAAAGCCCAGCCCCGATGCCTGCTCATCAAAGAATGCCTTAGCATAACGACCCGAGGTATTTCCGATGTCGCCACGCTTGGCATCGGCAATACTAAAACAATCTTTTGGCAATGCCGCCCAGGTCTTCTGCAAAGACTCCCATCCTTTTACCCCATAACACTCATAAAAAGCAATATTGGGCTTATAGGCGACACATAAATCTGCAGTAGCCTCTATAATAGCTTTATTAAAACTGTAAATGGGATCCTCGTCATCCAACAAATGTTGGGGGATTTTTGTAAGATCGGTGTCTAGACCGACACATAAGAATGAACGCTTCTCTTTGATCTGGCGAATAAGTTCTGCTCTGGTCATGCGAATATTATGAATCGTATATATGAATCGTAAGAATTATTTTATTTATCGATTAAGTCCTGGATAAATGCCGTCACCTCAGGCGCGGAATAGTCTGCCATTCCTTCATGCCTCGTCACTAAATTGCCGGATTTATCTAGAATGACGGTGCTTGGAATTGATCCAGAAAGCCACTCTTGTGGAATTTCACTGTTGGGATAGCTGACCGGAAGTGTTAATTTCTGTTTTTTCATAAAAGCAGAGGCTTTTTCTTTCTCACCTTCAATTTCCACTACCAGAAACTCCACTTGGGGATTATCCTTAAATTTGTCATAAAGCACGTTGATGGAAGGCATTTCCGCTCTGCACGGCCCGCACCAGGTCGCCCAAAAATTAATAAAAACGACCTTACCTCTAAGCTCTGTCACACGAACGGTCTCGCCCGAATGGCGGATAAATGTAACATGGTCCGCCGGATCCGCGGTTCCTGTACCGCCCCTGTCTGTTTTTGGTGGACCTTCTAGTTTGGGTCTGAACAGACCTATGTTCATCAGCTGCTGCTGAAAATACGTTCGGCTTGTCGGCCAGAGCAATAGAGCAATAAGCGCTACAAATATGAAGTTTCCTACCAGCTTCTTTGTCTTTGGATTCATAAAATGAAAAGATTACAACGCTTAAGCATCAAATTTATCCAACAATTTCAACAACGTAGCGAAATCTTTCGGATAAGGTGCGTCGAAAACCATTTGAACACCATTGAGTTCAAACTCAATGTGTTTCGCATGCAAGGCAAAACGTTTCATGATAGGTTGTTCTTCCTCATCTTTTGACAGGGTAAACCCTCGTTTCTTGATCTGAGAAAGGTAAACCGGTTTGCCACGATACATGCTATCTCCTACAATTGCGGCGTGTTGTGTCGCCAGGTGAATACGAATCTGGTGCATGCGGCCCGTAATCGGCTTACACTCCACAAGTGTATAGTTTTTATAATATTTAAGCGAGTTAAAAACCGTCTCTGCGGGTTTTCCATTGGCACGGTCAATAGATACATTCTTATTGCCCTGATTTAAAATAGGAAGGTCGACTAGCAGATCCTGAAAAGTATGCGTACCACCAATGATAGCATGATAAATCTTATGCACTTTTCTTTTTTCAAAGGCAATCGACACAGAACGATATGTCTCCGGATTTTTTGCAATCAGCAAGATGCCGGACGTCTCCTTATCCAGACGGTGACAGATCTGCGCATCTGCATGGTATTTCTTCGCCAGACGGAGGATATTGACTTCCCCACCCTCCCTTTCGTCCAGGGAAGCGACAAAAGGTGGTTTATTTATAACGATCAAATTTTCATCCTCGTGGATTATTAATTCTGAAAATTTGGGAAATTTAAATAGACGGGTCTCATTTTGTATCATTCTACAAAAATACAAAACGCTTAGCAGAATATTGGTCTATGTATGATAAAAAGCTTACTTTTGACCTTACAATATAAGTTAAGATGTCTATAAACAAAGAAATAAAAAGAGTAAGCACAGCGATGCTGCAAGCGATGAAAGCGCGCAAAGAGAAGATATCCATGCTGACAAGCTATGATTACTCCATGGCCAAAATCGTCGACAGTGCTGGTATCGATGTCATTTTGATCGGGGATTCTGCCGCCAATGTATTCGCGGGCTACGAGACCACGCTACCGATCACGCTTGACAACATGATCTATCACGCCGCCGCTGTTGCCCGGGGTACCGAACGGGCCATGGTATTGGCCGACCTACCTTTCGGCACCTACCAAGGATCGCCAAACGACGCCTTTAATGCTGCTGTCCGCATGATGAAAGAATCTGGAGCACATGCCCTGAAATTGGAAGGCGGAGTAGAAATTATCGAAAATATCAAAAAGATTATCGCCGGCGGAATCCCGGTCTGCGGCCACCTGGGCTTGACTCCACAATCGATTAATAAATTCGGAAACTTTGGCGTACGTGCAAAAGAGGAACAGGAAGCAGCTAAACTTGTCGCGGACGCATTGGCACTGCAGGAGGCTGGATGCTTCGCCATCGTACTGGAAAAAATACCCGCAGCATTGGCAAAAATCGTAACCGAAAAATTGTTCATCCCAACCATCGGCATAGGCGCAGGTGCGGACTGTGATGGTCAGGTACTCGTTATCAATGATATGCTAGGTATGAATGCGGACTTTAAACCCAAATTTATGCGTCATTTTGCCAACCTGCATGAACAGATTACTGCCGCTGTGAGCAACTACATCGCCGAAGTAAAATCCGTACAGTACCCCAATGCAGACGAACAGTATTAAGCTCAGCAACTGATGAAATTGTTAATTATAGGACTGCTATTGCTGATAGCCTACCTGATGATCCGGAGGAAATTTAATCTCAGCGGATCATCAGATAATCACTCCAGACAGCTGCAACTCGGATTTCAGCTTATCGATGCCCCATCGACGATTATACAATCGACGTTGAAAAAGACAATCTCCGCTAGCCTGACAGGGATTCTTTTGATACTAGTTACCGTATTACTGTTTGTCAAAATTAAAATACTGCTATTTTTGTTGTTGCCGGCTTTCTTTTTAGTCGGTTACGTATTTCTGTTCAACAACCATTTTAGCAAGTTAAAAAGCCAGCAGATCTGGCATAATCCGAAGACGAATGATGTTTTCGTCGAACAGATTAAAGGAGAAAACTATACCTTTAATATCTTTCAGGATATACAGGCGATACAAAAGATCGAATCCATACAGACAACCAAAGGTTTACTTTATGGGTATTATCGGATTAAGGTGAAAAGCCATATCCTGGAAATCCCTTACCTTGTAGCGGAAAATAAACCGGCCAATACGCTATTTTTTGAAACCCTCGAACAAAACTTCAGAATTGAAACCCAAAAGAGGATCTTCCCCATCATTTAACGTGCAGAAATTGTAAATACCAAAAGAATGTGCTATATTTAGGTTTATCAAAAAGATTGTTTAAACCAAAATATTTTACACTATGGGAAAAGGTGATATCAAAACCAGAAGAGGAAAAATATCAAACGGTTCTTTTGGAAAACGAAGACCACATTTATCTAAGTCATCGCTTAAACCAAAGGTTAGCAATGAAGCCTCAGAGGTGACTGAGCAAAAAACGAAAGCAAAAAAATAGTAGACATAAGCTAGACCATGTTCTAGCTTTTTTTATATATGCTGAACTGTCCTCTTCTAAGGCGAGGATCTAACGGTTTTTCACCGCCCCCCTATCACTACACCGATTTGTAAAATCCTTTTGACAACCGGTTTCATCTACAGAATAAACCTATCTTTATCCGTCAAATCAAAAACCACAATAAGGACTACACCGCATGAACAAAAAAACAAGCATTTATATACTTTTAGCTTGCGCCGCCATTGGGGGAGGATATTTTATTCTACACTCCAAAAAAGATAAAAAAGATAGTGACAAACCATCGGCGAAAAAGGATATGCCCATACCTGCACAGGCTATCATCGCCAAGTCTTCAGTAGCGGACCGTTCCATCAATTTGTCTGGCAGTCTGGATGCTGAAGAAAAAGTGGAAGTCAGAAGTGAGGTAAGTGGCCGAATTACAAAAATCTACTTTTCAGAAGGCCAACGGGTCCAGCAGGGGCAACCGTTGATCAAAATCGACGATATCGAGCTGCAGGCGCAGCTCAAACAAGCGCAGACGACTAATCAGCTGAATGCCGAAAACGAGCGTCGTGCAAAGCTTCTGCTTCAAAAAGGCGCCATAAGTCAGGAAGAATTTGATATGGCCAGTGCTGCTCTAAAGACATCACTGGCACAGATACAACTGATCCAGGCACAAATATCAAAAACTGCTGTTCGCGCTCCCTTCAGTGGTGTGATTGGTCTGCGAAATATCTCTGTCGGTGCTATCGTCTCCCCAAGCACCCTTATCGCTAATCTGGTAAAAGACAATTCAGTCAAGATCACCTTTGCCATCCCAGAGAAATATAGCAATGTAATCAAGTTGAATTCGGCAATTGAATTTACCGTTGCCAATGACCCAACAGTAATGAAAGCAAATGTTTATGCCATAGAACCTGAAGTGTCACTTGACACAAGAACACTCAGCGTTCGCGCAAGGGCATCTAACGATCAGGGAAGACTGAGAGCCGGCTCATTTGTCAATGTAATCGTCCCCATAGAAACAGAAAATGACGCGATTGCCATACCAACAGAAGCGATCGTGCCTATACAGGACGGCAAAAAGGTGTTTATAGTCCAAAATGGTCTGGCAAAAGAGGCGAAAGTAGAAACCGGCGCCCGTACAGATAAAGAAATTGTCATTCTGTCGGGCATAAGTGCTGGAGATACGGTACTGACCACTGGAGTCCTGGCGCTGAAAGATGGTGCAAAGGTTAAGGTATCACTAGTTAACTAATTGTACATGAATCTGTCTGCTATCTTCATTAAACGCCCTGTTTTAACCATTGTCGTCAATATAACGATCATTTTATTTGGCTATATTGGTTTCAGTTTTCTCGGGGTCCGCGAATATCCTTCCATAGACCCGGCGATCGTGTCGGTACGCACCAACTATGCCGGCGCCAATCCGGATATTATTGAATCGCAAATTACCGAACCCCTGGAAAAAGCCATCAATTCCATTGACGGCATAAGGAATATATCTTCTTCCAGCAATCAGGGATCCAGTAATATTACCATCGAATTTGATTTAAAGAAAAACCTGGAAGAGGCCGCCAATGACGTACGGGATAAAGTTTCTCAGGCGGTAAGAAGTTTACCGCAGGACATTGACGCCCCTCCCGTCGTCTCAAAAGCGGATGCCGACTCCGATCCCATCATTATCTTAACGTTACAGAGTGAAAGCAGGGATAAGCTTTCTTTGAGCGACTACGCAGAAAATGTAATTTCCGAACGGTTACAAACGATACCCGGCGTCAGTAGCACACAAATTTATGGACAGAAACGCTATGCCATGCGGCTTTGGCTAGACCCTGACCGGATGGCGGCCTATGGCATTACAGCTTCGGATATACGGACTGCCTTGAACAACCAGAACATTGAATTACCATCTGGCAAGATCGTTGGAAAGACAACCGAACTAACGGTAAAAACAGTGGGTAATCTGTCCACGCCCGAGCAATTCAACAATATTGTTCTGAAGGCCGATAGTACGCGTTTGGTCAGACTTATCGATATTGGAAGAGCGGAAATCGACGCTGAGAACCTGGAAACAAAGATGGTCAGCGATGGCAAACAGCTGGTCGGAGTGGCCATAATCCCGCAACCGGGGACTAACTATCTCGACATCGCCAACAATTTTTATGAGATGCTGGATCAGATGAAAGAGGATATCCCGCAGGATATCATGATCAATATCGCATCTGACAATACCAAATTCATCAAAAAATCTGTAGTCGAAGTAGCCGAAACACTTGTCATTTCCATTGTGCTGGTAACGCTGATCATCTACTTCTTCTTCCGCGACTGGGGAATCGCATTACGTCCATTACTGGATATTCCCGTTTCACTCATCGCGACCTTTTTCATCATGTACGTATTCGGCTTTTCGATTAATGTTCTGACTTTACTCGCGATCGTATTGGCCACAGGACTGGTGGTCGATGATGGAATTGTGGTGACGGAAAATATTTTCAAGAAAGTGGAAGAAGGCATGTCCCCGATTGAGGCGGCACTCAAAGGCTCCAAGGAGATTTTCTTTGCTGTCATCTCGATCTCCATTACGTTGGCCGCGGTGTTCTTGCCTGTCATATTTTTAGAGGGCTTTGTGGGACGCCTGTTTCGAGAATTCGGCGTGGTCATCGCTTCTGCGGTGCTGGTATCGGCCTTTGTATCGCTCACGCTCACACCGATGCTGAACGCCTATCTGATCAAAGGTGGTGGCCATAAAAAAACGAAATTCTATGAATGGACTGAACCGATGTTTGAGAAAATGAACACAGGTTACGCCGGCACATTGAGTACATTTATGAAATTCAAATGGATCAGCTTTCCGATCTTGCTGGTCTGTTTTGCCATCATTGGTATAATCTTCTCAACCATAAAGAAAGAAACAGCCCCCTACGACGACCGGAGCAGCATTCTAGTCAGTGTCACTGGCCCCGAGGGTGCCACCTACGAATATATGGACCGCTATATGCAGGAGCTGGATAAGCTTGTCTACGATTCCATTCCTGAAAATAAAATCAGCCTCAACATTACATCCCCGGGGTTTGGTGCAAGTTCGGTCAATTCAGGGCGCATACGCATGACACTCGTAGATCCCGATGAACGTACAAAATCTCAGGACGATGTCGCAAAAGAACTGACCAACTGGACGAAAAAATATGACGGTGTCCGTGTCAATGTTTCTCAGACGCCAACCATATCGATGAACCGGCGCGGCGGGCTACCTATTCAGTATATTATTCAGGCGCAGAACTTTGAAAAACTTCAGGAAAAAATACCTGAATTTATGAATGAGGTCAACAACGATCCCACTTTTTCAACAACGGATATCAATCTAAAATTCAACAAGCCTGAACTCCACGTAGAGATAGACCGCCTGAAAGCACTCAGTCTGGGTGTATCTGTACTAGATGTCTCCCAGTCACTTCAGCTGCTATTGAGCGGACAGCGTTTTGCTTATTTTATGCGCGACGGCAAACAATATCAGGTCATTGGACAGGTGGAAAACGACAGGCGAGCCACTCCCACCGATCTGACATCGATTTATGTACGGAACAATATGGGACAGCTCATCCAGCTGGACAACCTGGTCAACGTGCGGGAGGAAAGCAGTCCGCCGCAGTTATATCACAATAATCGTTATATGTCTGCTACAGTCTCTGCAGGCCTGGCTCCCGGCATGAGTATGAGTGACGGGATTGCTGCAATGGATCGTATAAAAGAGAAAGTCCTCGACCATAGCTTCACAACAGATCTTAGCGGCGAATCCCGCGATTTCGTGGAAAGTAGCTCCAATACGCTTTTTGCCTTTGGACTGGCACTCCTACTGATATATCTGATCTTAGCGGCTCAGTTTGAAAGCTTTCTAGATCCATTTATTATCATTCTTACCGTGCCTATGGCTGTGGCCGGCGCATTGATCAGTCTCTGGTTATTTGATCAGACCTGGAATATATTTAGCCAGATCGGAACGATCATGCTGATCGGACTGGTAACCAAAAATGGTATCCTGATCGTCGAGTTCGCCAACCAGATGCGGGAAGAAGGCATGGAGAAATTCGAGGCCATCATGCATGCTGCTGAATCCCGCCTTAGACCCATCTTGATGACCAGTTTAGCGATCGCCCTCGGTGCTCTCCCTATTGCCATGTCCTTGGGAGCAGCGTCTACCAGCCGCATTGGGATGGGTGTTGTCATCGTGGGCGGTACAATATTCTCCCTTATATTGACTTTGTTTATTATACCTGCTATTTATTACATGTGGTCCAGACAAAAAAAGCATAGGCCCGAATTTGATCAAATTACTAGTTACGAATAGAGATAAGATATGAAGAGATATACCATCATCATGCTGCTGTTTTGCACTATACTATTCCAGGCACATGCCCAGCAGACCCTGACGTTGGAAGAAGCGCTGACCACTACCCTTGCCAACAATTTCAATATTCTTCTGGCGAGAAACGACAGCAAGATCGATATGGAAAACACAAGCCTGGGGAGTGCAGGCATGCTTCCAGCAGTCACAGGGAACTTCAACCGGAGTAACTCTGTCCAAAATTCCCGACAGGTCCGTGCTGACGGCCAGATACAACAGGTCTCCAACGCAAAAAATGACAACATGTCCTATGGAGTCAATCTCAACTGGACGATATTTGATGGCTTCGGCATGTTTGCACGACGGGATAGATTTAAGGAAATACAGCGCCAGGGCGAAGCCGAAATCAAATTTGAAGTCATCAGCCAGCTCAGCGAAGTAATCGCAACCTACTATAATCTCGTCCAACAAAAACGGCTGTTGGATGCATTGGATACAACAATCACCCTCTCTCAGTACCGGGTAGCGTTAGCCGAAAATAGGCTCGAAATCGGAAAAGGTTCAAAGCTGGATCTATTAAATGCGAAAGTAGACTTGAACACTGATCAGACCAACTTGCTCCGGCAGCAGGAAAGTTTCAAGAATACCAAGACCTACCTGAACCAGCTGATGACCCGTGACCTAGGCCTGGATTTCCGGGTAGAAGATGAAATGGAGCTGGATCAGAACCTCAAGCTTGGCGATTTGCTTACACTTGCGGACCAACAGAATCCGCAAATTCAACTGGCAATTATCAATAAGCGAATCGCTGAACTGAATCTAAAGTCCGTGAAAGCCGAACGGTATCCTAAAATAGGCCTCAACACAGGTTACAATTGGAATGAATCGCATTCTTCTCTCGGCTTCTCGACGGAAAACAAAAATCGGGGCCTCACCTATGGCGTCAGTGCCTCAGTCAATATCTTTAACGGATTTCTACAAAACAGAAATGAACGTATAGCCAAATTTCAGCTACAGAGCAGCGAACTCCTGATCCAACAGCAAAAACAGGATATACAGGCTCAAGTCAGAACACTTTTCCAAACCTATGTCACCAACATGCAATTGGCAAATGTGGAAAAAAAGAATGAAGAACTTGCCAAAGAAAACCTGAACATTACGATGGACAAATTTCGGATCGGGACAATCACCACACTGGAGGTCAGAACGGCACAGGTCAATTATATCAATGCGATGACCCGAAGTTACACGGCCCAATACGAAGCCAAACTGTCAGAGATACGGCTGAAGGAATTAACAGGGGAAACCTATTGATCTGCCTATCATCCTTAAACATTACTTCATAAAAATGGCTCCTGTTTGCGCAGGAGCCATTTTATTAATAATCAATTGCAATGATCGACTTGAGAGGAATCAGAACACCGCTTTTGATCTGGATATATCGATCAGTCAATGACCACACAGTGGTCTCAATGCGCTTTGGTCCAGAATCGGTTTGAAAGGCTATTTCAGTCTTGGATTTAAACTCATTCCCCAGACGCACAGCACCTTTCAATTTATCCATAAATACCGCCGACTTATCTTCACTCGCAGGGATAAATTTAAATTGAGGAATATCCTCTTTAGCTATTAATTCTCCAACCATAATACTTAGCATTTAATGTGTAAATTCAAAATGTAGCGCACTACCTAGCTATAACGCGCCAAAGCCAATCTTATTTTATCATTTTGTGCCATTGGCTTATTTAAATCTACCTAATCCTTCGATAAGAATCAATTAAATAACTGAAAACTATCATTTATTTTACAATAAAAAAACGATCCGGGCCCACTCGTCGCTGATCCTATACAGCACAACCTCACCTCAAAAAATCATATGCACTTTTTTCCCTGTTCTGTCATTTTCCATCTCGAACGTAGACAATAAGCCAGCTATATTGCTAATTTTGGAGTAAAATAAACTGCACATGGAAAAATCTGTTTTTGAGAAAGCCTGGGAAATTAATTTTACACAGTGTTACTCTAATGGCCGCATCCGTTTCTCCGACTTATCAAATATCCTTCAGCTGACCGCTGGAGATCACGCCACGCTTGCTGGATTTGGCTTCACCGAAATGGCTAAACATAACCAGACTTGGGTATTAAGCCGGATACGTATAGAAATCAACAGATTGCCCAAATGGATGGATATCGTTCAGGTCAAAACTTGGATACAGGAGCTGGAGGGCGCACGCTCTACACGCAATTTTGAACTTACAGTCAACGGACAGCTGTATGCCACGGCAACGAGCTATTGGGCTGTGATCAACACGGTCAAAAGAAGCTCGGAGACTTTAGCAATTTCAGCAGCAGAATTTACCACCTATCCCGACCGTCGCGCAACCCAAAGACCGTTCTCCAAACTGGATATCTCGCAGAGCGTCAAAAATATGGATCAGTATATCGTTAAGCTATCCGATCTGGACATAGTGAACCATGCGAACAACGTTAAATATCTGGACTGGTGCATGGATCGGCTCCCTATTGAACTCGTTTTGACCAACCAGATCAAATCATTGGAAATGAATTATCTTCGGGAATTGCGGCACAACGATGCCGTGGAAATTAATGGTGAGTCTACAAATACAGGTTATTTTATGACTGTCACAAAGCGGCAGCGCATCCATTTCGCCCTCGAAGTAGAAACCCGATGAACAGGTAGATCCCGACAACAAAAAAGGAGGCTATAGCCTCCTTTTTCTGCATTTTGCATACCCTATGCAAACGCTTTGTCACCTTTCTTGTAAGGCAAATTGCCATCGTATTTTCCGGGGATTTTCACAAAGCGCAGCGCTTTCGTACAGCCGAGCTCAGAATTGAAGAAACCTGTCAACGTCAGCTGCTTGAACATGGTAAACCAATGAGGTGGATCGTTTTCCACATAATTGTACAACTGATTTTGCTTCTCCCGATTCTTCTCGATAATATCCTTTTGCTCTTCAGCCTGTTTTTTATTGAACTCATTCGCTTCTTTATCGAGCGCAGCGGCAACTGCTGTCCTATCTTCAGGCGAAAGCTCGAGGAACGCTTTTCCTTTAACTTCTTTCGCTTTATCATCCAAAGTAGCCAAGCCATCCAAAAATGCTTTCTGCTGCTTCTCTGTATAACAGTCGCGTACCATGACCGGAATAAAACTTCCAACCCCAGCTTCTTTGGCGCCCGGAGTGGCTGTCTTCGGTAAAATAGCCTCCGCTAGATCACCCAGTAAGTCAGTCGTTTTTGCTTCGAATAAAGCTTGTACGTCTTTTGTTGCAGAGCGTGTACAGCCCTCCAGAAATAAATTGGCGCCAATAACGGTACCTCCTAAAATCAAGGCAACGCGTTGTAATGCTTCTCTTCTATTCATGCTACTATAAAATATCTTAATTTTAGAAATTATACTTCACTTCCCAGCCCTGTCTGTAATTGCGTTTTACAAATTGATTAACATGATCAAAATTGGTCACACGCATATTGTCGTTATCCCACAACAGCTTTAGATTGCGCCCCGGATATTTTCCGTCTATACGCAAATCAGCACCACGGATAGCCAGATTTGCCATCAGCAAAGCTTCTGTCAACGGTCCTGCAATCTCGAACGGGGAACTCACCTCTTTTTTGCCGTAACCAGCTTGACATGCCTCAACCCATTGTGCATAATGCCCGCTTTCCTGTCCCGGTACACGCGCATATTTCTGGGCAACCTGGTCTTTTCGGGAGGTAGGCAATAGGCGTGCATTCTGACCATAAGTATCTGCCAGAATCTTTCCTTTTGTACCAACCAATAGAATACCGTTACCGCCATCACCAAAGATTTCATTCGGTCCTAGCTCATCCGGACGTGCAGGCTGAATACCGCCGTCCATCCAGTGTAGAGTCACAGGTCCATTTGTACGTGGCGTCTTAGGGAATGTCAATGTCGCATGGCTCGATGGCGGACAGCTCTCAGGGAAATATCCACGTTTGAATTCATCCACATAGACTGAGCCAACGGTTGCCTGCACGTCCTGTACATAGGTTAACCCCAAGGTGCTAAAAGGAACTTCCAGCAAGTGACAGCCCATATCACCCAAAGCGCCGGTACCATAGTCCCACCAGCCCCGCCAGTTGAAAGGCACCAATTTGTCTACGTACTCTTTATAAGGAGCTGTACCCAACCAAAGGTCCCAGTCCAACTCTTTAGGAATTTCTGCTTTGCCTGTAGGCCATGGAATACCTGAAGGCCATACAGGACGATCCGTCCAGCAGTATACAGTATGTACATCACCGATTAGACCAGCTTCGTACCATTCGCGGACAAAACGAGGGCCATCATTTGAAGCGCCCTGGTTACCCATTTGTGTAACCACCTTATACTTTTTGGCAGCATGTGTCAGGGCTCTCGCTTCCCAAACATCATGTGTCAATGGTTTTTGAACATACACGTGCTTGCCCAATTGCATGGCTGCCAGGGCCTGAATGGCATGCTGATGGTCTGGAGTAGAAACAGAAACGGCTTCGATGCGTTTATGTTCCTTATCCAGCATTTCACGATAATCTTTATAGTATTTCGCCTTAGGATACCGTTTTAGAGCACCGGCAGCACGTCTGTCATCCACATCACACAAAAAGGCCAAATCTGCTTTGCCCGAATCATGGAAGGCGTTAATATCACTGAATCCCTTACCACCAACACCTATACCTGCAATTTGTAATTTGTCACTAGGAGCTGTAAAACCGTTCCCGCCTAATACGTGGCGCGGAACGATCATAAAAGCTGCCGCCGCTGTGGCTGCCGTCTTTATAAAATCTCGTCTGCTCGGCTTATTTGAGTTATTTTCCATTGTTATCAATCTTTAGCTAATTAGATATTACCTTTTTTCAATTCACTAACCGCAAAATCGACTGCACGCGCAGTAAGTGCCATATAGGTAAGCGATGGGTTCACACAGCCGGCGGAAGTCATACATGCGCCATCTGTTACAAATACATTCAATGCATCCCAAACTTGATTATTACCGTTCAGCACCGATGTTTTTGGATCACGCCCCATCCGAGCTGTTCCCATCTCGTGAATACCTTGGCCAAAGCCATAGACATTATCATACGTATACGTATCTTTCACTCCGATGCTCTCCAGCATTTCCTTCATTTCGTTCTGCATGTCCGAACGCATCTTCAATTCATTGTCCTTAATTTCAGCATCAAAAGAGAGTACAGGTAACCCCCATTTATCTTTTTTGTTTTTGTCAAGGGTAATTTTATTTTCATGATAAGGCAATGTTTCTCCGAAAGCAGTAAAGCCTACACTCCAGTCACCGGGCTCACAGATGGCATCTTTCCATGCTCCGCCGACTTCCATTTCGGCAACGGCACCCGACCAGCGGCCACGGCTTGCCGCACCTTGATATCCAAACCCACGAACGTAATCGCGTTTCTTGGTATCACCCTCAACGTTCACAAAACGAGGCACATATAAACCTGTAGGCCGGCGTCCAAATACATAGCTGTCCAAATAGCCCTCTACACGGCCTCCAGCGCCACAACGGAAATGATGATCCATTAGATTGTGACCAAGCTCGCCGCTGCTGCTGCCTAAACCGCCTTCCCATACATCCGTGGCTGAGTTCATCAACACCCAAGTAGAATTCAACGCCGATGCACAGACAAAGATCACTTTAGCGAAAAATTCATATGTCTTATTGGTTTCGGCATCAATGATTTCAACTCCCTTCGCTTTTTTGGTGTTTTTATCGTAAATAATCTTTGTTACAATAGAAAACGGACGTAATGTCAGATTTCCAGTTTTGGTTGCCGCTGGCAGCGTTGCAGATTGCGTACTAAAATAAGCACCAAAATTACAACCTAACCAACATTGATTCTGATATTGACAATTCACGCGGCCCTCATGCGGCACAGTGATATTAGCTGTACGCCCCATGATGAAATGACGTTTACCTCCATATTGTTTCTTCAACCGCTCCGCCAGATCTTTTTCAACAATGTTCATTGGCATTGGCGGCATGTAATCACCATCAGGAAGCGATGGCACACCGTCTCTATTACCGGAGATGCCGGCAAATTTTTCTGCATAGCTGTACCAAGGAGCAATATCTTTATAACGGATAGGCCAGTCGACCCCATGTCCATCTTTTAAGTTTGCTTCAAAGTCGAGATCCCCCAGGCGGTAAGACTGTCGGCCCCACATCAGGGAACGGCCTCCAACATGGTATCCTCGGTACCAGTCAAAACGTTTCACCTCTGTGTATGGGCTCTCCTTCTCGTTTACCCAAAAATCCAGGTTCTTTTCATTCAATGGATAATCTCTGCGCAGTACAGGATAATCTTCGATCATCTTCTGCGTACGTCCGCCAGCATGTGGCCATTCCCAGGGATTTTTGTTTGGAGCAGTATAATCCTTAATATGTTCGATATTACGACCACGCTCTAACATAATTGTCTTTAGACCCTTTTCAGTCAGCTCTTTCGCTGCCCATCCACCACTTATCCCAGAACCGATTACAATCGCGTCATAAGTATTTGTTGCCATCTCTCTTCTAATTATTTGTTTTTTAAATAGTTATTTTTTTCTCGTTAATGTGCAGTTTGACTACTTTCCACCTTTTCATCTTTGAAAAGGGCCAAAAAGATGAAAAATACAACTGCCGCGATGATTGCAGGAACGACCCATGTATGATTCCAAAAACCTGCTAAATCTGTTGCTTTTAATTCTTTATACTTGTCGCCCACATAGCCTGCTACCCAAAATCCGATCAACTGCCCGACACCATAGGTCGCCAAGGTGATCAAGCCCTGCGCCGCAGATTTGTATTTGACACCCGCTTTACTGTCAGTATAAATTTGTCCGGAAACAAAGAAAAAGTCATAACAGATTCCGTGCAAAGCGATACCGATCAACAACATGAAGGAAAGTTCACCCGCATTACCATATGCAAACAGCAGATAACGGATTACCCAGGCCAACATACCAACCAAGATGGTTTTTTTAAAACCAAATTTTGTAAAGAAAATCGGAAGTGCCAATAAGAACAGCACCTCAGATGCTTGACCAATCGTCATTTTACCTGTAGCATTCTCCAAGCCTATTTCAGAAAGAAAAGGATTGGCGTTTGAATAATAGAAGGCCAAAGGAATACAGATCAATACTGACGAAATGAAAAAGATCAGGAAATTCTTGTCCTTTAACAATTTGATTGCATCCAGTCCGATAATCGAGGCAAAGGAAGGTTTTTCACTTGCATCCAATTTAACCGGTGGTGTTTTTGGTAAAACGAAGGAAAACACACCTAATATCAAAGAGGCGATACCCGATAGTAGGAAAGTATTCTTCAGTGCCCCTTCAGAAGCTTTTGCATCCCATAAGTAACTAATTACTAAGCCTGCAACGATCCAGCCAATTGTGCCCCAGATACGTATTGCAGAAAACTGCTTCTCCGGATTAGCCAATTGACGAAATGAAACTGAGCTGGTTAGCGCTAATGTTGGCATGTACAGAATCATATAAGCCAGTACATAGGGATAAAAAGTTGCCATATTTTCTGCACCATACATCTGATACATTAACACGGCTCCGACCAAGTGCAAAACACCCAATATACGCTCGGCATTAAAATAACGATCGGCAATCATCCCCACAATAAAGGGAGCAATAATTGCACCTAAGGATTGTGTTGAAAATACATTGGCTTTTTCAAATTCTGTTGCATTTAGGTTCTTGCTTAAAAAAGTGCCTAATGTGACAAACCATCCTCCCCAAATAAAAAACTCGAGGAACATCATGAAGGATAGTTTAAATTTTATTGTTGATGAAATCATAAAAAAATGGTGTTTTACAATACTACTAATTGGTTTTACCAGCTCAATTTAAGAAATTAAATCTAATTGTCAATAGTACACTATTAAAATATTACAAAAAGCTATCGACCTCTCGGTAAGCAGCCACCAATCTGTCCTCTCCTTCTTTCCCCGGTCTGGAATTTCCATGTTCCATTCCCATCACACCTTTATACCCTTTGTCGTAGATATGTTTGAACACATTTTTATAGTTGATCTCCCCTGTTGTGGGCTCCTTGCGGCCTGGATTATCGCCGATCTGGATATAAGCAATCTCGTCCCAGCAACGGTTCATATTAGCGATCAGGTCACCTTCTGTACGTTGCATGTGATAAATGTCGTACAGAATTTTACAAGAAGGGCTGTTGACAGCCTTGCACATGGCGTAGGTCTCATGGGTCTGTTGCAAAAACAAGTCCGGTGTATCACTCAAGGTCTCCAATACCATGACAAGACCGTGCGGTTCAAAGATCTCCGCGCCTTTGCGCAATGCGGCAAGAATATTGCTGAATTGATTTCCCCAAGGGAGTCGACGTTCATAAAATCCAGGAACCACAGTCAGCCATTTCGCATTACAGCGTTTTGCGGCCTCTACAGACCGGTGACAGGTCTCGATAAATTTATCCACGAATTCCTGCTTACCCGTAGCCAATGACGGCATCCAGTTTTGTCCGCCATCCACGACAAAAACACCCATAGTCATGCCCAACTTGGTCAATAACTCACCTATTTTCTTTTGCTCATCGAGAGTACGTCCCAGATAGCCGTTGTCTTCAATACCCCGAAACCCCAGATCATACATATAGCGTATTTCATCTAGAAAATTGTCACCGGCATGATGCTTAAACATCCCCTGATGGGGTGCATAATTGAGGTTGAATGTCTTTCCCTTGTCCATGGTTTTACTTGTATTTTGGCTGGCTGACGCAAAGGTATGCCCCGATAGCCCCGCGCCAGCGGCTAAAAGGCTACTCTTAATAAAATCAGATCGCTTCATGTTTTATTTATAATTGATTATTTCTTCAACAATTTAGTAAATCCATCCGAATAAACGGTACAGATAGATTCATTTTTATCTTTATAGATGACAAATACAGCCACATCTTTCATCTTCTGAACGGCAGCGATGATGGCCTTCGGCTCCATGCCCATCAGGTAGTTGTCGAGCGCATCCGCATCCATGGCGGTTTTGGCATGCACGGTCACGCTTAACACACATGTTGTATAAGGAAAACCGGTCAGCGGATTAATGTGGTGCCCAAGTTTTCCATCCTTATATCTAATGTATTTTTCGAAACTGCCTGCCGTTGTCAACGCTCCTTTATTAAGTTGCACTACTGCCGTCATGATATCCGCTTCCTTACTTTCGTCCGGTTGGACAATGCCGATGGAAAATCCCTGCTGTCCCGGCGGGGATCCCAGTGTTCTAATCTCACCGCCAACTTCGACCATATAATTGGTAACTCCGCGCTGCTCCAGATAATCCGCAAGCAGATCGACAGTATACCCCTGCGCAATTCCATTAACGTCGATTTTAATCCCCGGTTTCTTTTTGATCAGCTGCTTACCCACAACCTTTACATGCCGCATGCCGACCAATTGTTTAGTCTGAAGCACTTCGGCTGTATCCGGTATCGCTACGCGCTTTTTCACACCAAAGCCCCAGAGATCGACCAATGGGGCTATGGTAATATCAAACTGGCCTTTGGATAGCTTATTGTATCTGAACGAGGCTGCAATGACCTTTGCCATATGTGGGTCCATCTCAATATGCCTGACAGTGTCCCTGTTAAATATGGAAATGTTTGAATCTTTCCTGTAAATAGACATGGAGAAGTCAATCACCTGCAGGATACTGTCTATTTCTGCTCGTTTGACAACACTATCAGCAGCGAAGTAAGTGATATGAAACTGCGTGCCCTGCGCGGGGCCTTCCAAGCGGATCCTGTTCGATTCTCTCAAAACTGTCTGGGCCTTCAGTCCAGGTCCACACATCAAAAAACAGAAAATTAAACAAAACTTGCTATTAAGCCCCATCACCTTGCCTTGCTATGCTTATATATACAGGTTTGTATTTTGACCCGGATTTGCAACAGCATAGAAACCATTTGCATCTGGCAATAATTTCGGATTTGCATCCCAGGCAAGCACCTCAGGCCCCAATTTGATGGTTGATTTCAGCGCTTCATCCCATTTGATAACCTTACCCGTATAGCAGGCAATGCGGCCAATGATGCCTGTCAGTGTACTGTAAGCGCCATACTCAGCATTTTCAAATTTATATTCGCCCTTTGCAATAGCATCAAAGAGTTCCTTATGCTCCTGTTGATAAGGGTTTGGATTACCTTTCGCATCATGACGGTAGATTTCTTTTCCCTTCCAGTCATATAGTATGGCCTGGCCTCCCGCCGATAGGTATACGCGTCCTTTGGTGGCCTGAAATTGTTCGTCGACACGGTTCTGTATTCCTTCAAAATGACGGCACTGGCTGTATACTACGCTGTTATCAGCATAGGTGAGCTCCAGAGCAAAGTTATCGTAGATCTCACCATACTCCTTGCCAGTTCGATGCGCCCTACTTCCAGTACCCTGTATGGAAACCGGATACGAACCTTTCACCCAGTTGGCAATATCAATGTTGTGCACGTGCTGTTCAACAATATGGTCACCACAAAGCCAGTTGAAATAGTACCAATTGCGCATTTGATATTCCATTTCTGTCTGCCCGGGTTTACGCGGACGCACCCAGACACCCCCCGAATTCCAATACACTTGTCCTGAAGTAACATCACCTATAGCGCCATCATGAATGCGCTTGATGGCCTCCCTATAGTTGGTCTGGTAACGACGTTGGAGCCCGACAACCACATTCAATTTTTTTCGTTTGGCTTCTGCTGCCGCACGGATCACCTGCTGTACTCCAGGGATATCCACTGCGACGGGTTTTTCCATAAAGACATGTTTCCCCTGACGCACGGCCTCTTCGAAATGAGCAGGCCTGAAGCCCGGAGGCGTCGCCAAGATAACGACATCGGCCAATTTGATCGCGTCTTTATACGCATCAAATCCGACAAATTTATGGTTGTCGCTCACGTCAATCTTATCCTGCCATTTCTCTTTAAGGGTATTATATGTGGCATCTAAATTGTCTTTAAATGCATCAGCGAGCGCCACCACCTTTATATTTGCTCCTGTACTTAGCGCATTAAACGTCGCTCCGGTACCTCGGCCTCCACAGCCTATTAACGCAACTTTTATCACATCGGATCCGGCAGCATATGCTCCCGACAAGGGGAGTGAACTTAGCATCGCGCCACCTGCAACCACAGCGGAAGTTTTAATAAAATCTCTTCTTTCTAGATTTTTCATAACAGTTTTATATTGATTATTTTATTTTTAAAAATCTTTGATTGGTTTTTTATCATAGTACGCCATAATCTCCTCATGGCTAGGTGGATTTAATGGTCTCACCAGGCGCATTCCAACGAAAGGAGCTTCCGGAAACCACCAGTTGCTTTTAGGAACCTGAGGGTCCAGCTGTTTCCAGACAGGATCCGAAGCGCCACGGGCTGCCGAACGAAGGTCCGCCGCCTGACTGTCAAATGCTCCACCACGGACTACATGTGGATATAGGTTCGTTGGCACAACAACTGGATTGTTCAGCACCTTACCTTTGCCTTCCCCATAAGCATCCGCTTTATATTGGTCATAAGTCCATTCCGCTACATTTCCATAAATATCATACAGACCCCAAGGATTAGGCTTCTTTTGGCCCACAGCATGTGTCTTCTGCTCCCCATTTTCCTGATACCAGGCATAATCGTTCAACTTCGAGGCATCATCACCGAAAAAATAAGCGGTTTTTGATCCCGCACGAGCAGCATACTCCCACTCCGCCTCCGTTGGAAGGCGATAAAAAACGCCTGTACGAACGTATAACCATTTGCAGAACTGGATCGCATTGTAATTGGTCATCGCCAAAGCAGGATGCCCCTCTTTGCCAAAACCAAAAGTCATATCTAAATAGGGTTTGGTCGGTCTGGTTACAGCATCAACTTCTGGCGAAACTTTGCCATCTTTGCTTTTTGCAATTTCATAATCCTTGTATAAGAAAGGTTCGAACAAATCCCAGGTTACCTCGTACTGCCCCATCCAGAACGGATCCAGTTTTACCTGATGCGCAGGTTTTTCATCGTCCTTACCTCCAGACTCCGTTCCCATCATGAAGCTTCCACCGGGGATGGCCATCATTTTGAAGGAAAGACTTGTCCCCTCGATAGCCTGCTCATAATGATCAAATTTTGTCTGGGCAAAGGCTTGCACACCAGCAAACAGAAAAACAGGTATAATGAATTTTTTAAACATATTTAGGTTTCTATTTAAAGACTAAAATATAAAATATGGTGTACACTTTACACTCAGGCAGTATAACTTTTTTATTACAGTTTTATTTTAATAAAATAAATTATTTTTATAACGGTTTAGCAACCAGTTTAAAAACAGCCAATCCTTCACTAACACAAACCTGTGCTATCGTATTATGCAACATGAGTGTGAACTATAAGCATGGTTCTATTCCCGAAGTATACCACCAACAAAAAAGGTTTCCCAGCCGATGGAAAACCTTTTTATCGCAATGCCACTTTCTTACAGAAGGATTTTTCGGCTCACGGTCTTATCTATCGTGATATACCCCGGATAAAATATCGATTGACCGGCAATATTGATTGAAGGTTTAATTTTTAACGTAAAAATTCCTTTTTTATTCTGATCACTGGACATTAAAAAATCCTTTAAGTCTGAGTTCATCAGCAGATCATATATGTTAGCCGCAATTCGGACATTTGCGACAGTTGATGCCCCGGGGTCAATCTGCAGTGATTGATTGACAATACCCTCGACAAGCTGTTGCTTACCGTAGAGGATTATATACTGAAACTTGTTGATAGATGCTTTTTTTAATGTCGGGTTATCAATTTTCAACCGGATGACAGCATCCAACGGAATATCCTTCCGTAAATAGGCCAATGCTAGACCGGGTGCCGCCCCAAGGTCTATTTCATTGTTTTTGATCAGCCGGTCCAAGGAGGTTCCCGCCAGGCGGATGCTATCCACAGCCTCTACATCAAATTTGCATTTCGCCAGGTTTTCAATCTGTGCCTTTTGTCGGTTCACGCCGCATGCGGAAACAAACAAACCCAATAACAGCAGGTACCCAAATAAAATTTTCTTGCTCATAAGCTCTATTTTCCTCCAAATTTATACAAAACTCCCAGTGTAAACAACGGGTAGCCTGCTTTTAAATACTCGTTGCTTTTGAAGCCAAAAACCATACCGTTTGTATACTGCAATTTCCACCCCTTACCCAAGCCCATTCGGGTATAAAAAACCGGTTCTACAAGCATATTATCTTCCTTTGACGCAGGTATACCATCAATAGCGAAATTTTTCATCCGCATATTGCTGAGCCTGATAATCGTGCCGTAGTCGATATCATGTCTGTTGCCGAACAATTTTAGTGCATCCTTCTTTTCAGAAGAGAAGTTGACCTGCACAAACACCTTGTCAAAATCCATGTCGCGCGTCTCAACGACCGCCTGACCAATGGTGGAAGACCGTTTGTCAACGATGTGCGTATTACCAAGGCCGTACCCACCATACACTTCAAATACCCGATTATTTTTCCGTCCAAAACGCGTAAAATATCCAAGACCCGCCTCAGCCATTTTCTGCGCATGATCCTTGGTGTTAGACCGGTTATCCATATAGGATCCGTTGGCGATAACGGCAACGTGGTCCGTAATAGCAACCCCCAGATTTGCGGACGCGTTCGCCTTTGTATTGATGTTGCCGGAAACGTAGACCTCACCTGCGACTGTAAACATCGGCGCCGAGGGAACATTGGGCATGTACATCGAACTGCATGAATAGCATGAAACGGCAAACAGTCCGCCCCACAGCACATATCCAAACTTCTTGTAATTCATAAATCGGTATTTATCTTAAAACACATATCCTTTATAAAAATTGTACCAAAGCAGTTACATTTAACAGAAAATAACACATAAGATGTCAGCTTTACGGATTGTGCACAAAAAAAGGCATCAATTGCTTGATGCCTTTCCCAATATTGTTACAAACCTTATGCTTGCTCTGTAGGAATTACAGAAACATAAGATTTATTGTTCGCTTTCTTACGGAAAACTACTTTACCGTCTACTAAAGCGAACAATGTGTGATCTTTACCAATACCGACGTTAACATCAGGATTGTGCTGCGTACCGCGTTGGCGAACAATGATGTTACCTGCGATTGCTTGCTGACCACCGAAGATTTTGATACCTAAACGCTTGCTATGTGACTCACGGCCGTTCTTAGAACTACCCGCACCTTTTTTGTGTGCCATTTCTTTATCTTAATTTAAGACTATTGTCTGATTAAAAATTCAATTATAACGTAATACCAGTGATCTGGATTTTAGAAAATTGTTGACGGTGACCGTTTTTCTTTTTGTAGCCTTTACGACGTTTTTTCTTGAAAACGATAACTTTATCGCCTTTTAAATGAGACAAAATTTTAGCTGAAACTTTTGCACCAGCAACGCTAGGTGTACCAATGGTAAATTTACCACCGTCTTCTGCTAACAATACATTGTCAAATTCAATACTAGCGCCTTCATCTCCTTGTAAACGGTGTACAAAAAGGAACTGGTCTTTTGCAACCTTAAATTGCTGTCCTGCTATATTTACTATTGCGTACATTGTTAATTAATTAAATTGTTATTAAATGAAGGGCAAAAGTAACGAGTTTTTATCACAATTCAAAACAAATATACCTTTTTCCTTCATTTTAACAAAAGTATTGCCTTGTCCCAATAACAGGAAACCGAACAGTAAACGCTTACCAGACCAGAATCCTCTTCTCCGGGGCAACATACATTTTTGCCGTTGGCTGTACATCAAAAGCCTTATAGAATGCTTCCATATTGTACACAGGTCCGTTGACACGGAATTGCTCTGGGCTATGTGGATCTACTTTGAGACGCAAACGCATACGTTCATCACTGTTTTTGACCCGCCACACTTGTGCAAAGCTCAGAAAGAACCGTTGGTCTGGCGTGAAGCCGTCAATTTTGTCACTGCTTTGCCCCTGCTTCGTCAGCTTGAACGCATCGTACGCAATATTTAACCCGCCGATATCAGCTAGATTCTCTCCTAAAGTAAGTTCTCCATTCACATGCTGATTATCCAATAGCGTGAAACTTCCGTACAATTTCGCGACCTGATTTGCCCGTTCAGTAAATTGTTTGGCATCCACCGCAGTCCACCAATCGTTCAGATTACCAGCCTTATCATATTGTCTTCCCTGATCATCAAAACCATGCGTCATTTCATGACCGATCACAGCACCAATTGCACCGTAATTGATTGCGTCGTCCGCATTGGCGTCAAAGAACGGAAATTGCAATATCCCTGCAGGGAATACAATCTCATTGTATGGAGGATTGTAATACGCATTTACAGTAGGTGTAGTCATCAACCATTCTGATTTGTCCACTGGCTTGCTGATCTTACCAACCATTTCTTTGTAAGCGTGCTTTGCCGCCGACTGCAGATTGGCATAATAAGTATCCTTAGCGATCTGCACATCACTGTAATCTTTCCACTTTTCGGGATAGCCGATTTTCTTGGCAAAAGCTTCCAATTTTTCGATAGCCTTTTTCTTTGTTTCTGGAGTCATCCAATCCAGTTTTTCGATACGGCTTTTATACACTTTTTGTAGATTATCGACCAGCTCAAGCATGCGACGTTTCGCTTCGGGTTTAAAATAATCGTCAACGTACAATTTACCGACTATTTCCCCCAGATGCTCGTCGGCAGCGCTCACGATTAGTTTCCAACGCTCCTTTTGCTGTTTTTGTCCATTGAGGGTCTTACCAAACAAATCGAACTTGGCATCCCGGAACTCTTTGCTGAGCGCACTCGCTGATGCATTCGCCAGATCCGCTTTTAGCTTTGTCTTCCATGCATCCAGAGACGCTGATTTCAACAAGTGGTTAAGAGCTACATAAAACTTTGGTTGCTGTACCAAAATGGTGTCAGTCTTGACCTGAAGACGTTCCAATATATCTTTCCAGTTCAGATTTGGTGTCTGTTTCTGGAACTCGGCAACGGCAAACTTATTATAGTTTTTGATCGGATCACGCAGCTCAACCGGAGTGAGGTGTGATTTAGCAATTTCCGTTTCAAGACGCAGCACTTCCTCAGCGGCCTTCTGGGCGTTGGCTCCTTCTCCGATTAAGCCAAACAACTTAGTCAGATAAACAACATAGGCCTGCCGGATTCTCTTTGCTTTGTCATCTTGATCCAGATAATAACTCGCCTCAGGCAGATTCAGTCCGCCTTGGAAGAACTGCAGTGCATTCTTATTGCTGATTCGGTCATCAGCGCCAACATAGAAAGTGAAAAGGTCACCTTCACCGTTTTTAAAACCATCTGCTGCATAAGCGATCAGTTCATCCGTGCTCTTCAGATTGTTAATCTTTTGTATAGCAGCTTCGATCGGCTTAGCACCAAGTTTGTCAATCGTTATAGTGTCCATGCCACTCGTATAGAAATCTCCTGCTTTCTGCTGATCAGATCCCTCTTGGCTGTTTGATTGTGCCGCGTTCTCCAGGACAGTCCTCAACTTCTGCAAATTCTCATCTGCAAGAATATAAAACGAGCCCCAGCCCGTTTCAGAAGCTGGAATCTGTGTATTTTTCATCCAGTTACCATTTGCGTACTGGAAAAAATTATCGCCGGGGCTTACCGTTGTATCCATGCCAGATACATCAAAAAAGCTGGTCCTGGTCTCCTGTGAGCTTTCTTTGCTCGTGCGGGACTGACACGACATCATCACTGAGAGCAGAGAAAGCGTCCCCCATTTGATTTTTTGTATCATACTTAATTAGATTAAAGAATATAGTTAAAGCTAAGCATATTTTAGAACTCCCAAAAACACGATTCTTTTATTTCAAAAGTTTTACTTCATACAGGTCTTTTCTTCTGTCTTTCTTCACTTTGACGGTACCATATTCGTGAAGATCACGCAGTGCATACAGATCAACATCTGCAATCAGCACCATTTCTGCATTTGGTGTAGCTTCTGCCTTTATAGCGTTGTTTGGAAATGCAAAATCAGAGGGCGTAAATACTGCCGACTGAGAATACTGAATGTCCATATTATTGACACGCGGCAAATTACCTACCGAACCCGCAATAGCGACATAACACTCGTTTTCTATTGCGCGCGCCTGTGCACAAGTCCGCACCCGAATATAACCATTCTGTGTATCAGTCATAAAAGGCACAAAAAGAATCTGCATGCCCTGATCAGCTAAAATGCGGCTCAATTCCGGAAACTCCACGTCATAACAGATGAGCAATCCTACCTTTCCGCAATCTGTGTCAAACACTTTCACCTCACTTCCCCCCACCATACCATAATACTTAAATTCGTTTGGCGTAATATGGATTTTTTTGAACTGATCAAGTTTACCATTACGGTGGCAAAGGTAAGATACATTATAAAGCTTTTTATTTTCCACCAACGGCATGGACCCCGCTATAATATTGACGTTGTAAGATACAGCAAACTGCTGGATCCGGTCGATAATTTCGGCGGTATGCTGCGCGAGCCGCTCCATCGCCAGTCGCTCGGGAAGATCATTATAAGGGCTCATCAACGGTGTATTAAAAAACTCAGGGAACATAATAAAATCCGTCCCGTAATCGCTGACCGTGTCCACGAAAAATTCAACTTGATCATAGAATGCGTCAATATTATCGAAAAGGCGCATCTGCCACTGCACAAGTCCCAGTCTAATCGTCTGCTTTGTGGTCGAAATGGATCGGGTATCTGCTTCATAATAGATATTATTCCATTCCAGAAGAGTGGCAAATTCCATGGACTCAGCGTCCTCCGGCAGATAATGCTTCAATATTTTTTTGACATGGAAATCATTGGAAAGCTGAAACGTCAGCGTAGGATCATAAATTTCCTTCCGCTTTACTTTTTCAATATATAACCTCGGGCTCATTTTGTCCGCATAATTATGATAATTGGGAATCCTGCCACCAGCAATAATACATTTCAGATTCATCTGCTCACAAAGTTCCTTGCGGGCGTCATACAACCGCCGCCCTAGCCTCAGTGCCCGATGATCCGGATGTACGAATACCTCAATACCGTAGAGTGTATCGCCATCATCGCTATGTTTACTGAACTTACCGTCGTCAATGATTTCATAGTAACTGTCATAAATATTATTTTTCTTGGAGTTAAGAATAATGGACAGCGCACACGCGACCACATGCCCATCGATCTCCACACAAAACTGTCCCTCAGGGAACAAGTCGATAAGATCCTGAATATTCTCTTTTGACCAAGTATCCCCTACACCATCGTAAGCTTTCTCCATTGATTTTTTCAGATCGACATAATCTTTCTTCGTCAAGTTGCGCACTTGAATATCCATATAAATCTCCTTTTGTATTTAGTTTTTCATAAAGTTAGCAAAAGCTGGGCCCAAGACCAAGCGCAGCTGTAGTTACACAACCACATACAGAGACAAAAAAAGGCGCCGAATGTTTCATCGCCGCCTAAAATATCCGTATTTTTTTCTGTTGATTATGCTTGACCTTGAGGAGTTCCGAAAGGAAATGCTACCGTAGGATCACCACCTTGCTGTGGCTGCTCGGCAACACCTGCATCTAGTTTGATTGGACCGTTCAATGCTTCAAAACGGTTCACGTTGTCAACCAATGCACCCAAAAGACGTTTTGCGTGCTCTGGAGTCAAAACGATTCTTGATTTCACTTTTGCTTTTGGCACTCCTGGCATCACACGGATAAAGTCAACCACAAATTCAGTATTAGAGTGAGTGATAATCGCAAGATTTGAGTAGATTCCTTCCGCTACTTCTTCTGTCAACTCAATGCTCAATTCGTTTTGATTTTGGTTATTTTCCATAATAATTCTAAATGATAAGTTAATATAATCCTATTTTTTATTTTGTAAAAGTTCTAAAGTCCTGTCCATCTTCGATATGTAGTAAAGTTTGATAAATCAGACGGATCACATTGTCAACATCCTCTTTATGCACCATTTCTACCGTTGTATGCATATATCGTAGAGGTAGCGAAATCAACGCCGAAGGCACCCCCCCGTTGCTGTATGCAAAGGCATCCGTATCTGTACCCGTATACCTCGAACAGGCCTGACGCTGGAAAGGAATATTATTTTGCTCAGCCACCTGGACCAGCAATTTGTTTAAATTAACCTGAACCGCTGGCGCATACGACAATACAGGCCCCTTTCCGGAAGATAAATCTCCCTGTGTGATTTTATTAATCATCGGTGTTTGCGTATCGTGCGTAACATCCGTCACAATAGCCACATTAGGTTTGATACGGTCGGCAATCATCTCAGCTCCCCGCAATCCGATCTCTTCCTGCACCGAATTTACGATATATAATCCAAACGGCAATTTCTTTTTATTTTCTTTCAGCAGGCGGGCTACCTCCGCGATCATAAAACCGCCAGCGCGGTTGTCCAGTGCCCGACCAACATAATAACGATCATTCAGAATAGAGAATGTGTCCTCGTAAGTAATGACACAGCCTACATGTACCCCGAGTGCCTCCACTTCTTCCTTTGAGCTGCAGCCACAGTCCAAAAATATATTTTTCAAAGAAGGGTTTTCTTCTTTCTCGCCAGCACGTGTGTGAATGGCAGGCCAGCCAAACACAGCCTTCACAATACCCCTATCGGTATGGATGTTGACACGCTTGGACGGTGCAATCTGATGATCTGAGCCTCCGTTACGCACCACGTAGATCAAACCGTCTTTGGTAATGTAGTTCACAAACCAAGAGATCTCATCCGCATGCGCCTCAATGACCACTTTATAGGCAGCTTTAGGATTGATTATACCGACAGCAGTGCCATAATTGTCTACAAACGTCTCGTCGACATATGGCTTTAGATAATCCAGCCACATACGCTGTCCATCCCACTCAAATCCGGTGGGCGAAGCATTGTTTATATATTTTTCGAAAAATAAAAGCGAATCTTTTGTTACGACAGCAGCCGTTTTTGGTTCTTTTTTCTTATTCTTTTCAGCCATCTTTCCTTTCTGTTTACTTTCGTCAAAATATGAAAATTTCGATGAAATGCAAAAGTAAAAATGTTTTTTAGAATATTATCCCGACAATTCAATTTGATTTTATTGAAAAATAAGATTAAACCTTATCTTTACCCTGATAATTTTAAATAGACTTATATCATATGAATTTTATACTAAGTGCCATACACTGGAATATTGATCCCGAGATGTTCAACTTCGGGGCGTTCGCCCTGCGTTATTATGCCTTATGCTGGCTCTTGGCGTTCTTTATTTCCTATGTAATTATGCTGCGCATTTTCAAAAAAGAAGGACGTACGCAGGAACAGCTGGACCAGCTTTCTATCTATATCTTCCTGGGCACTTTAATCGGCGCCCGCCTTGGACATTGCCTGTTTTATGATTTTGATTATTATAAAGACCATATCTTAGAGATCTTCCTTCCCTTTAAATGGGATAAAACAGGTTTCCACGTGACCGGATTTGCGGGACTCGCATCCCACGGTGGTGCCATCGGTATCCTTGTGGCGCTTTATCTATTCTGCCGTAAGACCAAAACAGATTTTTTATGGCTGGCAGACCGACTGGTAGTCGTAGTCCCGATTGCGGGCGCTTTAATACGTATTGGGAACTTTTTCAATTCAGAAATGGTAGGCACTCCTTCAGATCTTCCCTGGGCAATCGTTTTCGAACGCCATGACAACATTCCACGACATCCCGGACAGCTTTATGAGGCTGTCGCCTATATCATTATATTTCTTATCATCACCTCATTGTTTAAGTCAAACGCCAACCGTAAAAAAGGCTGGCTGTTCGGAGTATTCATGGTCTTGTTGTTTGGTGCACGCATGGTGCTGGAGCACTTTAAAATCGACCAAGAACCTTGGGAGCAAAGCATGTTTTTAAATATGGGTCAGCTCTTGAGTGTACCCTTTATTTTGGTGGGTCTCTATTTTATCTTTCGCAAATCAAAAGCTTAAAAATTAAAGGTGGATTGATTTGCTGATCGCTTCGGTAAAGGATGTGCGATCCCCCGACATTCGGCCGAGACTCCGTCATGGTGAATCCGAAGTGAGTCCATGATGAGTCCGTGGTGAGTCCGAGTCAATCACGTATTCAATATACACTGAGCTACCTCTAATAGCGGTCATATCTCCACGGAGAGGCGAAGTATACGACATCCAAAATACTACAACATATACCTTAAATCTTACAAAGCGATGTGGGATTAATTTGTGATTTTTGGACTTTGATTTGTAACTTGTAATAAAAAACAGATGAAACTTGCTATAAAGAACATGGTCTGCAATAGATGCATTATGGTTGTTGAAAATGAGCTTACCAAAATGGGCCTCCATATTAAACATATATCTTTAGGACAAGTTGAAATTGAAGAAACACTTAATAAGGATCAAACCGATCAGCTGGCAGGCAGCTTTTCTGCCCTAGGCTTTGAACTCATTGATGACAGGCGTATGGTACTGATCGAGCAGGTAAAACACCTTGTTCTGGATCTAGTAAGAAAACAGCATAATAATACCAACATGAACTTGTCGGAGATCATCAGCAAACAGGTCTACCATGATTACAATTATATTTCGAATTTATTTTCAGAAGTGGAAGGCTTGACAATTGAAAAGTATTTTATTGGCCAAAAAATAGAGTATGTAAAAGAGTTGCTCGTATACGATGAGCTCACACTGAGTGAAATTGCTTATCAGCTCAACTACTCGAGTGTTGCGTACCTGAGCAATCAGTTTAAAAAAGTGACCGGCCTGACGCCAAGCCATTTTAAACATATAAAGGAAAATAAACGCAAACCATTGGACAAAATCAACGGCCCAGGATAACTAAGCTGCTCGCTCGGACAGCCATCCGGAATTCTGAAAGATATTCGAGCGGGCAAACGTCAAAAAACAGAAAAGGCTTCCGGGAGGAAGCCTTTCTCTTTAAAATTGCCCTTTCAAATTAGCAACCCTTATCTTAAATATCTCCAGTTCCTTTTGCTGCTGTTTGATAAAAGAATTCTCTTCCAGCTTTCCAACGACGATATCGCGTTCCTCGTCATTGGCATATACCATATTTTTGAACGGATTTTTATAATCCTTAGCCCGCGATTTATAAATCTGCTCGCCTATCCAAATACGATGTTCCAAAGCCTGATTCAACAAATGTACGATTTTATCTTTAGATAATTCAAGACCTTCAAGAGTCAATATCTCAACCAAAGACAGGAGTGCATGTCTGCGTTTATCAGACGGATATTCTTTACTTTTTTCGTGGTACAATTCATGGATATCATCCCATGTACTCATCTTTTCGGATCTGATATCTTCAAGCAGCTGCTGCAGCGCGCCGCTTTCGATAAGCTGACCACCGATGTTTTCCCACTCTGTACGCTTGCCGTCCACAAGATCCTTTAGAATAGCACTAAGCGAATGACCCTCTTCCAGCGCATCCATCAGGTGCAATGTGCCATAGTACTTGATAAAAGAACAGTAGAGCTGGTACGCTTCCCCCACTTTTTGAATGACAGTAGGCCGCCGGGAGTTCTCAGCATCGGTCCAAATAATCGTTTTATCTTTTAGATCAGCCGGTTTAGCGAGCAGTTTACGCCCTGCTTCAATCCGTTCAGCCCGGGTGCCCTGTACTCCCGGGTTCAGGGTATCGGCCACGGCAAGAGCTAAGATATCGAGTCCGGCAAACATTTCATTGACGGTATCTGGAGCCAGCATATCATATTCGAAATACTGATTTTTGAAATGCCTGTTGTCACGCGCCTCATATTTATTCGCATTACGTACCAAGGCGTACATATTGTACATAAACCAATAACCGGGGATCAACACCAGCCTATCATGCTGCACATCGTTGCTAACTAATGTAAACGGCAACTGAATATCAAGTTCGTATAGAAAATCCCCTTTTACAATAAGACAATACGATGCAAATCGCGAATTATGCTTAAGACTGACACAGAGCCCGGGCCAAAAGCCCCTACCTGCTATAATCTCCCCATCTGCGGCCCTTGAATTGTGATTGGATCCCACTGTTGCGCCAGCAGCCATATTGCTTTGCCCCATGACCAGCGCAGCGCACAAAAATGAGTTATTGTGATGCTGCTCATGCGCAGGAAAAATCAGTGAATTTAAAACTTCACAGCACGAGATGGTCGAATTGTCACCCAGATAAGAATTAATCAAACGGGCGCCGTACTTGAGCTGCGAGTAGGAAGCCAGGATAAAACGCACCGCTTTGACCCCATAAAAAATACGGCAGCCGTAACCGATGATACCGTTGACCAGCTCACATCCTTCTCCGATCTGTGTATAGGATTCCTGCGAAGAGTTGACCGTAACATTTTTTAATTTATTGACCCCTTTGATATATGCATCAGTTCCGATCTTAACGTTTTTGATGGTAAATGTGTTCTTGATCACGCAGCGGTCGCCGATCTGACTGTAATAACCACGCTGGGTACCAAATTTCTGATCGGTCAGTTTCTCAAATCGTTTCTGCAGTATAACATCATGCCGGTTGCGGGTCCATAAATAAACATCAGCTGCCTGCATCCCGTCAAATGGGTAAACAGACCGAGCTCCGTTTTCATTGCAAAGCTCCAGCTGTATCCGTTTTTCGGGTTCCTCACCGTCACGCAAAATTCCGTTTCCAAACTTGGCAGTACTACCAGTTTCCATCTCCTTGATCTGGCTCAGTAATACTTCATTACCGATAATGAAGTAAGACAGGTAACCTACATGGTGAACAGCGACGTCATCACCGAAGTCCGAACTAATAATAGTCGAGTGATACAGTCCTATAGGAAGCTGTAAGTTACGGTATTCCAAATAACTTGGACTGAGGTTGCCAATACGCACCAGGCCGTAAAATTTACAGTTCTGAATTTGATTGGGGTTAAAAATTGCTGACACTTTAATTTTAGACCAGTCGCTCGCCCAATTGCCATTGGCTACAAGCTGCTCGATTTCTGTTGCAGTGAGATCTCTGTAATCACTGCGCGGATTTTGCTGAAAACGCAACGTATACTCGTCCTGCCCCTCACGAAGAAACTCATTTGGGATAAACCCATATCCCAGTTGTTCCAAAGGTCTCTTTTTTAATACACTCATGCGCCTCCTACTCTACGGTTACTGATTTAGCGAGATTTCGTGGTTTGTCTACGTCTAGTCCCAACTCAACCCCGATATAGTAAGAAAGCAATTGCAATGGCACTACCGAGATTAATGGAGCAATGATCTCATCGGCCTCAGGGATCTCCATGAAATCGTCCGATAAATTTTCGGAAACAGCATCACCTTTCGTCACAACAGAAATAATCTTTCCTTTCCGTGCCTTAATCTCCTGTATATTGGAAACGATCTTCTCATGGTAGGCATCCTTGGTGGCTACAAACACCACCGGCAGGTTTTCGTCTACCAAAGCAATTGGACCATGTTTCATTTCGGCCGCGGGATAACCTTCGGCATGAATATAGGAGATTTCTTTTAATTTAAGCGCTCCTTCCAACGCAACAGGGAAATTGTACCCTCTACCGAGAAATAAAAAGTCACGAGCGTTTTTGTATTTTTTTGCTATTTGCTGAATTTTATCGATCTGCGTATCCAATATCCACTCTACCTTTTGTGGCACATCATGCAGTTCCTGAGACAATTCCTTGAAACGGTTTTCATCAATCGTGCCTTTTAACGCTGCAATCTTTAACGCGATTAAATTCAGAACGGTCAGCTGTGCCGTAAATGCTTTGGTGCTGGCCACACCTATTTCTGGTCCAGCATGGGTATAAGCGCCAGCATCAGACAGCCTTGCAATCGAAGATCCGACCACATTGACAACACCAAGAATAATGGCCCCCTGTTTTTTCGCATTTTCCAGAGCAACCAATGTATCAGCAGTCTCACCACTCTGTGAGATGGCCAAAATGACATCTCCCGGATGAATCACAGGATTCCGGTAGCGGAACTCCGAAGCATACTCCACTTCAACATTGATACGACATAATTCTTCAATAATGTATTCAGCAATAAGTCCGGCATGCCAGCTCGTGCCGCAAGCAACAATGACAATACGGTTGGTACTGCTTATCTCTTGTGCATACTTCTCTATGCCGCTCAAAATAATCTGATTGGACTGCAAATCCAGACGGCCGCGCATGGAATCATATATTGTATGTGGCTGTTCAAAAATTTCCTTGAGCATAAAGTGATCGTAACCACCCTTTTCGATAGCAGACAGTTCCATGTCCAACTTCTGGATATAAGGTGTAATCCGCTCATTTCCCAGATTTTTGAGAATTAACTCATCCGGTGTAATAATCGCAAGTTCGTAGTCATTAATATAAACAACCTCCTTGGTATAAGCCAGCATCGGCGAAGCGTCAGAACCGAGAAAATGCTCATTTTTGCCTATTCCGATCACCAATGGACTCCCCTTTCTCGCTGCAATGATACGGTCCGGGTAGCCTGCTTCAAGAACAAGAATAACATATGCACCTACTACTCTTTTAAGAGCTATGCGGATGGCCTCCTCCAATGTACAGTTGTTCTGTAACTGGATTTCCTCAATAAAATTCACCAGAACTTCGGTATCTGTATCGCTTTTAAAATGATAACCTTTGTTGATGAGCTCAGCCTTTAACGACGCGTAGTTCTCGATAATACCATTATGGATCATCGCAATGCGGCCGCTGTTAGAATAATGTGGGTGAGCGTTTCGGTCCGATGGCTCTCCATGTGTAGCCCATCGGGTATGGCCTATACCGGTCGTGGACTGGAGATCCTGACCATATACGAATTCCTCTAAATTCGCTACTTTTCCTGTTTTCTTGTAAACATCAATCTGTTCACCTTTGTGCAGAGCAACTCCGGCACTATCGTAACCGCGGTATTCTAATTTCTTTAATCCATCAATGACGATACCATACGCCTGACGGTAACCTGTGTATCCTACAATTCCACACATGCTTGTCTCAATTTTAAAGTATATATTTTGTTAATGCGGGCGCAATCTAATAAAAAAAAATCACGCAATCGATTGTTTAACCCAAAATTAACATAAAAAAATTGGGGGAACAGCTCAGCTGTTCCCCCAATTTTTTTATGCAGGTATGCTTTGTCTAATGTTCGGCGACATCAACGTGGTCGTAATCTTCCACCATCAGCGCTTCATAATCAGTCTTTTCCTTCTTACCGAAACGGCGTTGCAAACTATCGAAAATAGAATACACCACAGGCACTACCACCAATGTCAGGAACAGGGATGAGAGCAGACCACCAATGATCACAATGGCCAGTCCTCTGTTCATATCCGCACCGTCCCCTGTCGCAATTGCGATCGGAATCATACCGAATACCATGGCAATCGTCGTCATCAGAATCGGACGTAGACGTGCGTGGTTTGCGGCGACGAGCGCATCGTGCGTATTGTCACCTGCATCCTTCCGATGGTTGGCAAAATCCACAAGCATGATAGCGTTTTTGGCCACTAGACCGATCAACATGATAATACCTAATATCGTGAAGATGTTAAGTGTCTGATTGCCCAGCGCAAGGAATAACAATGCTCCAATAAAGGACAACGGGATGGAAAACAATACGACAAAAGGTGTGATAAAACTATCGTATAATGCAACCATCACCAGGTAAACAAGGATGATGGACGCCAACAGGGCGATACCCAGCGTACCGAAACCTTCGGTTTGGTTTTCCATATTACCACCCCAGATAAACACGATTCCCGGTTTGCGAGGAAGCTTTTCAAACTGAGCCTGCCATTCCTGCGCGACCGTTCCCATCGGTCTACCAATCACCTGCCCCTGTATAGATACCGCCGGTGACTTGTCACGCCGTTCTAATAAGGTCGGCCCTGAACCGTACGTTATTGCCGCAAACTGCTCAAGAGAAATCGATGCTCCCTGATTGTTAATAAATTTCAGATCACGCACATTATCAATATTGGCACGCCCGTTTTCACTATATCGAATGTTAATGTCATATTCATTGTCACCAGCCCGGAACTTATTATCTGTATTTCCGGAAAAGGCCGTCTGCATGGTCATCCCGACTGTTGAGACATTGAGCCCAAGGGAGGTCATTTTATCCCGGTCGATCTTCACATTGATCTCAGGGTTGCCGGATTCAGAAGTCAGCTTCACACCTGCGGCTCCAGGAATCTTGCGGAGCTGATCTGCCGCTTTCTCTGCAAACTCCTGTGCATCTTCTACCGATGCTCCGATAATAGTCAATTTAAGAGGCGCTTGCTCCGCACCCATAATACCGACATTGACAGTTTTGATTTTAGCTCCTATCAGTTTATTTTCAAGCTCACGCTTTAAAGTTGCGGAGTAGACCTGCGAATTGCCTTCAAAGTTTTCCTTATCCATGATGACATGAATTTCGGATTTGTACCGCGATCCCGTGGTCGAAGCCATACCATCCGAGGACTGACCTACTGTAGTGATGATTTCTTTAACTTCGGGCTTAGACTTGATATATGCTTCTGCTTTCTGCGTCAGCAAGTTCGTCTTTTCCAACGAAGCATCTTTTTCCAGTTCAAGCTGGATAAAGAACTCTTTACGGTCTATCCCCGGGAAGAAATCCGAACCGATATAGCCTTTGGCAATCAGCATAAAGGACGCCACAAGCAAGCCTACCGCTATACCCAGAGTCGCCAGCTTGGTCATACGGGTTTTTAGTGCCCAGACCAACAGGCCACCCACCCAGTGGGTAAAACTGGTTAGACCACTTTCAAAACCATGGATAATGCGGCCGAAGAGCGAAGATTTGCTTAAGTGCTCCAGTTTTCCAAAACGCGAGTACAACCAAGGAACCACTGTAAAAGATACCAATAGAGATAGCATCGTGGAAATAATTACCGTGACGCAGAACTGGGCAAGGATGTTTGCAACAAGCCCTGTGGACATCGCTATCGGCAAAAATACAACGACGATAACCAGAGTGATGGCCGTTACGGTAAACCCAATTTCCGATGCGCCGTCATAAGCGGCCCGCACTTTATTTTTGCCCATCTCCATATGGCGGTGGATGTTTTCGATCACAACGATCGCATCATCCACTAAAATACCGACCACCAGTGATAGCCCCAATAAGGACATCAGATTTAAAGTATACCCCATCAGCAACAAGCCGATAAACGTTGCGATTAATGATAATGGGATCGCCACCATCGTGATCGCCGCATTACGCAGACTCTGCAAGAAAAACAGCATAATGAAACCAACCAATGCAATAGCGATCATTAAGTCGTGGATTACATTATCCGCAGCATTCAACGTAAAGTCCGTCGAATCATTCGCGACCAAGATCTTGATATTATTGTTGGTATAGTCCTTTTCTACTTGCGTGATCGTTTTCTTGACTGCTTCCGACACTGCCACTGCATTTGCATCAGATTGTTTGAAAACCTGTAACAGGATGGTGTTCTGACGGTCTAAACGCGCTACCTTTTCAATCTCCTTGATACCATCCTGAACGTCTGCAATATCGCGCAGATAGATCTGCACACCTGCAGGTGTCATGATCGGCAGGTTACGTAATTCCTCAATAGAAGTCACCTTACCTGCAAGGCGGATGGTTGTTCTATTGTCGCGTGTACTGACATTTCCCGTTGGAAAGTCCAGGTTGGAGGCTGCAACAGTCTGTTGCACCTGCGCAATGGAGAGACCGTAGCCCTCAATTTTCTTGGGATCAACAGAAATCTGGATCTCCCGTTCCTCACCACCCACCATATCCACTTTGGCAACACCATTGATACGCGCAAATACAGGCTGAATTTTGTTGTCCAATAGGTCATACAGCTCTTTTTCCGACAAGTTTGACGTTACTGCCAAACTCATGATGGCCACATCATCCAAAGAGAATTTGGACAGCGAAGGCGTTTCTACGTCATCCGGAAGATCGTTGATGACCGCATTGATCTTTCGCTGGGCGTCGGTAAGCAAGAAGTTGACATCCGCACCGTTATTGAGGGTAATCATAACGATGGACACTCCCTCTAGCGATGTGGACTCAACCTTTTTGATACTTTCAAGAGAGGAGATGGCGTCCTCAATTTTTTTGGTAACAGAACTCTCAACCTCCGCCGGAGACGCCCCCGGATAGACCGTCTGCACCGTGATTACGTTGATCTCAAACTTAGGGACCAACTCGTACCCCAGCTGGGTATAAGAAAACAACCCACCTAATGTAAGTATTATAAATAATACGATGATTATACTGGGACGTTTTATCGATATTTCGGTAATTTTCATTAGAATTATTCGTTTTTAATGGCAATGAAACCACAAATTCATTGATACGATGATATAGCTGGCATTACTTGATAATCTCAACAGGGCTCTGATCAAACAAATTGATCTGACCAGAAATAATCACCTGGTCGCCGTCTTGCAGTCCGCCTAAGATCTCAATATAATCTCCAAAGTTTCTTCCGGATTTCACATTCGTTTCTACAGCCTTTCCATTTTTGAGCACAAATATCTTGTTGTCGCTAACACTACCCACAAATGCCGTACGAGGCACAATCAAGGTATTGCTGGCAACTCCTTCACCGAATATTGCCGTTCCATACATCCCCGCCCGCAACTGATTGGAGGAATTATTCACTTCAATTTCAACGGGAAAATTCAGACTACCATCAGATTTCGGTGCAATAAATGTAATCCTACCGGTAAATCTCTGATCAGGATAAACGCTGGCTGTGACATCAACAGACTGACCAACTTTAAGTGTTGCCACATTTTTCTCATCGACATTTACACGTAACTTAAGCGTGCCAACATTGACGATATCAAAAGCAGCCGCGCCGACATTTAAATAGGTACCGGGCTCAATTTTACGCGCATTTACAACGCCCGAAACTGAGGTCTTTATGGTCACGTCGCCCGCGTTCAACTTGGATGCCCTTAAGTTGTTTTTTGCATTCTCATACTGTAATTTGACCTGGTCCAGCTGCTGTTTGGTAACGCCACCTGTTGAATAGGCGCTTTCAAAGCGCTGTAAATCCGCCTGCGCATTGGTAAAAGCAGCCTGTGCGTTTGCAACATTCACATTTAACTTGTCTCCTTCAATGATCGCCAGTGTCTGACCCGCGCTCACATGTGACCCCTCATCAACTAATACCTTCACAACTCTACCCGCCGTCTCAGCAGAAACTGTCACCTCCTGTTTGGGTGCAAAAGTCCCATTTGCAGTGTAACGCAAATCCATCGAACTTAATTTTGCCGTATCGATCCGTACCGCAATTGCTGCGTTGGTTTTAGCCACTTCTGCTGTCTCGGCCTCATTTTTCTTTTTATTCTTATTTAACACAAAAAATATTCCTGCCAAGCCGGCAGCAATAATAAGTAGGGTAATAATTCCGCGTTTCATATTGTATTAGTCAATTATTCGTTAATTAGAGATTTAAGATTTCCGTTTGCTTTGATCAGCTGCACTTCCGCAATTTTATAATCGAGCAAAGAGGTATTCAGGTTGTTTTGCGCATCCGCATAAGCTTTTTCGGCATCCAACAGATCAGTCAACGTTGCCAAACCATTTTTATAATTGTTATTGGTGTCTTCCAATACGGATTTAGCAAGCTCCACATTTTTGCGATTTGACTCGATAGTCAATAAGCTATTTTTGATCTGAACCCTCGAATTTTCAGCCGCGAGGTTAAGTGCCAATTTAGTATCGGCAATATCAACCTGTAATTTGTCGATATCAATCTGAGCCTGACGAACCTTCGACCTGGTCTGGAAGCCATTGAAAATTGGAACTGTTAAATTCAGACCGATGCCCGAGAAACTAGACCAGTTGACGCCTTCTGCTTTTGAGAACAATGGAAAAACCGGACCCAGCCCTTGACGTCCATAGTTCGCAGTGAATGAAAGCGTTGGATAATATTTGGAAATTTCAGCTTTCTTATTTAGTTCTAATAGCTCGTTCTGCTTACTTAGCACCTGTATTTCTGTCCGGTTATTAACATCTATAGGATCATATACTGCATTAAGTGCTACAGTCTCGAAAGTCGAACTAGGCATAACAAATTGCTCGGACATTGGCATCCCAATCACAAATTTGAGCGCATTCTCCTTTAGTTCAACCGCATTAATCAGCTGTTGCCGAGATGCTTTTAGATTAGTAACGGCAACATTCGTACGATCCAAATCGATCTTCTTGGCCAGGCCATTGTTGTACAATCCCTCTATAACATCCCTCGTTTTGGTAGTGCTTTCAAGATTATTTTCAACCGTCTTAAGCTGCAGCTTGGATTGATAAACATCGTAATAACTATTTGCAACTTTTTCGATCAGCTGTTCATCAGTCAGGGCCTTATTGATAATATAAAATTCCCTGGTGGTCTTTGCCGCTTTTAGTCCGGTGAAAACTGTTTGATTAAACAGTTGCTGATTGAGACTAATGGAATTGGTCGATTGCCATTTCTGACCAAACGCAGCCATAACGGTTGTACCCGGCTGACCGATGAGTTCTCCGGGAAGCGCTACTTTTTGGATCAACGGATTATACGTTATTCCACCATTGAAATTTACCTGTGGCAACGCACCTGATTTGACCTCAGCAATCTTATGTTCCGCGTTGGCTACATCAAGGCTTGCTTTCTTAGCGTCCGCCTTGTTTTGCAACGCAAACTTGATCGCATCACTTAAGCTTAACTGCTGCTGTGCATGGCTCTGGAAAACCATCGTACCCAATAACAGGCTGGCTAGTATTCTGATTGTTTTCATTCCTAAATTATTTATCCTAATTTTATATCTACTTTTTATTTATACCATTAAAAAACAGCTTTGTAGCCAACTTTTGTTTCTGTAATACTTCATCAAAACGATCTTGATTGGGAATCCCCGAAATGATATCCGAAATATTGCACATCAAGGAAAGGCTTTTCATCAGCTCTACATAAATCTCTGCTGTCTCATACAGATGTTCGTCATTGAGTTCCCCCTTCTCTACTCCAGCCTGAAAAATTTCGTAAAGTGCCTTCACATCTCTATTATGCAGACACTGAAAGAAATCCTGCATCGACAGACCTTTGATCCATTCAAGATTCTCATTCATATGCAACATATAATATTTGCGCACAAATGCATCCCTCAATTCCAATATCTTCATGATCAACTCATAGGTCGACCCCTCATGTACACTCACCATCTGCTCTTCCTCCTGACGGTATTCATCGGTTAAGCGAATCAGAACATCCCGTATCAGCGCATTCTTCTCTGAGTAATAATAATACAAGTTGGCTTTCGTAATTTTTATGTCCTCCGCAATCTCATTCATGGTTGTCTTACTAAAACCGTAGTGCATAAAGCGTCGTATCGCAGCCTCAATGATCTGATCTTTTCTATCTTCCATTCTACAAAAAACTCCTTTCTACTTTCTGACTTTTATCAGAAATTGTTCAAAAATATAAAAAGTAGCCTCCAGTGCAAAATATATTTTGAAATCCCTATTAATTTGATGTTTAGCTGACAACAAAAAAGGCAAACTTCAAAAGCTTGCCTTTATTCTATTAAACTTGGATTCTGCTAAAACGCTACATTGTTCTGAAAATGTTTTAAGAACTTCCGCTTATCCAGTTTGTAAAGCCTTGCCGCACGGTAGGCAACTCCTGTTTGCACCTCGTCCAATTCTTTTAAGAACCCGTAGTTTTGCATTTTCTTCCTAAAATTACGTTTGTCCAAAGTTTTGTTTAGGATACTCTCATAAACTAGTTGCAATTGCGTGAGTGTAAATTTCTCGGGAAGCAATTCAAAAGCAATTGGTTTATAAGCCAGGCGACGCTGCAATCTTTCCAGACATAGATCCAAAATCTGCTTGTGGTCAAAGGCTAGCTCAGGCACATTGCGCACAGGAAACCATTTGGCCTGTTTCATATAGTTTGTAACGGGCTTGGTTTTCAGCTTCGTATTGTCCAGTTGGATCAAGGCATAGTATGCAACGGTCAGAATACGACCCTTCGGATGTCTTTTCAATCCAGCAAAAGAATGCAGCTGGTCCATAAACACATCCTTCAGACCTGTATTTTCATACAAAATTCGCTTCACAGCATCTTCCATCTCTTCATCATTGTCAACGAAAAAGCCTGGCAATGCCCACCAATCCTTAAAAGGATATTCATTTCTTTCTGTAAGTAGAACTTTGAGTTCTCCTTCATGAAAGCCTAATATGACGCAGTCTACTGTAAAATTACTATACAAAACTTCTAAATTTATTTATGTGCACTATTTGAGCTAAATTTATCGGCTACTAATCATCGGGTTACCTGTAACAATTATACGCTTCCTAAACGTGATGCGCAAAAAAATAATGAAAAATTTATTCACAGTGTAGAATATACACTATAAAAATCCTATATTCGTAAAACCTAAAATATAGAGTGTGATAAAAGAAATAAAAAAAATAGGCGTATTGACATCTGGCGGTGACGCACCCGGCATGAATGCCTGCATTCGTGCAGTTGTCCGCACTGCTCTTCACAAAGGGCTTCAGGTAACCGGTATTTATCATGGTTATCAAGGTCTTATCGATGCAAACTTTAAGGAAATGGACACCCGTTCTGTTAGCAATATTATTCAACGGGGAGGCACAATATTAAAAACCGCACGCTGTCTGGAGTTTAAGACAGTTGAAGGACGCAAACAGGCGTATGACAATTTAAAGACTGCCGGAATTGATGCTTTAATCGTTATCGGAGGGGATGGAACATTTACTGGGGCCAACTTCTTTTCCAAAGAGTTTGAGGTACCTATTGTAGGTATCCCCGGTACGATTGACAACGACTTATATGGATCGGATTATACGATTGGCTACGACACGGCCAATAATACGGTGATTGAAGCCATCGACAAAATCAGAGACACTGCGGCATCCCACGAGCGCCTTTTCTTTGTAGAAGTCATGGGAAGAGATTCGGGCTGCATTGCACTGAACGCCGGAATTGCGGGGGGGGCTGAGGCCATTCTACTTCCGGAGAAAGAAACAGCCATCGATGATCTGATCCATCACCTTGAAGATGGGGCCATCAAAAAGAAATCTTCATCAATTGTAATTGTTGCTGAAGGTGATCAGAATGGCGGGGCCTATTATGTCGCAAAAAAAGTAAAAGAAAAATTTAATCATTACGACACGAAAGTTAGTATATTAGGGCATCTGCAACGTGGTGGAGCGCCAACAAGCTTTGACCGCGTGCTAGCTAGTCGATTGGGCTTTGCTGCAGTCAATGAAATTCTGGCAGGCAATACTCGGGTTACTGTTGGCCTCCGTGGCAATGAAATCAAGACTACTCCAATCGAAGAAGCAATCAGCAATAAGGAAATTAAGCTTAGCCCTGATCTGTTGGAAATGGCTGAGATTTTATAATACACAATTAAAGCAGTTATGATAGCAGTAGTATATAGTGGTTCTCGATTTTCGGACTGGCGACTGGCCGACAAAGGCAGGATAACCACTGGATTCCGGATGAACGGCATCAACCCCTACCTTCAGGATGAGCGGTCCATACTACAGCATTTAAATAGAAATACCAATTTGATCAACAATGCCGAAAAAATAAAACGGATTTATTTTTTCGGAGCTGGTTCCTCATCAAAGGAACGGAAAGATAAGGTCAAAAATGTTTTTGAGCGTTTTTTTGTCAATGCCAAAGTTAAGGTAGAGCATGATGTGATTGCTTCGGCAATTTCAACTTTTGGTGATGAAAAAGGCATTATCGGTATTATCGGCAGCGGTTCAAACGCGGCTTATTACACCGGAAAAAAAATAATCGAAAATAACTATGGCTTGGGGTATATCCTTGCCGACGAAGGGGCAACCAACTGGAATAGTCAGCAGCTGCTAAAACATTATATGACGGATACGCTTCCGTTGGATCTGAAAGAAAAATTAGAGAAGGAATTTACACTCGACAAAAAGATGGTACTGGAAAAGGTATACATCGCTCCGCAGCCTACTAATTTTTTGAATTCATTTACGGATTTTGTCCTTGCGAATAAAGATCATCTTTTTATCAATCAGCTGATAAAAAATGGATTGCGCACATTTATGAAAACGTATATCAAACCTTTAATGAAAGAGTATCCGGACAGTGATGTAAACTTTACAGGTTCTGTAGCGTTTAACTATGAGCACATACTGCGGGAGGTTGCCACAGAGGAGTTTAATATCGGTATTGGCACTGTAGTAAAAGAGCCGATACACAATTTAATTAAATATTATATCAATAAAAATTAAGAATATGAAAATTGGAATTAACGGATTTGGCCGCATTGGTCGTTTAGCATTCAGAGCTGCTATCAATCGCCCAGAAATTGAAATTGTTGGTATCAATGACTTAGTTGAGCCTGATTATATGGCATATATGTTGAAATACGATTCAACACATGGCAAATTTGATGGTACTGTAGAGGTAAAAGATGGTCACCTGGTTGTCAACGGCAAGACTATCCGTGTTACTGCCGAGAAAGATCCCGCTAACTTGAAATGGAATGAAGTGGGCGCTGAGGTTATCATCGAGTCTACAGGTTTCTTCTTAACACAAGAATTAGCACAAAAACACATCGATGCCGGTGCAAAAAAAGTGGTTATGTCGGCACCTGCAAAAGATGATACACCGACATTTGTTATGGGTGTAAACCACAAAGAACTGAAAGCTGATCAACATATCGTTTCAAATGCGTCTTGTACAACAAACTGTTTAGCTCCTATTGCCAAAGTCTTGAACGACAAGTTTGGTATCGTTGAAGGCTTAATGACGACAGTACATGCGGTAACAGCTACCCAAAAAACGGTGGATGGACCTTCAGTAAAAGACTGGAGAGGTGGCCGTGGTGCTTATCAGAACATCATCCCTTCTTCTACCGGTGCAGCGAAAGCCGTAGGCTTGGTTCTTCCTGAGCTCAAAGGTAAATTAACAGGTATGTCTTTACGTGTTCCTACTGCAGACGTTTCTGTTGTTGACTTGACTGTTCGCTTAAATAAAGGTGCTTCTTACGAAGAAATCAAAGCTGCGATGAAGGAAGCTTCTGAAGGGGAATTGAAAGGCATTCTAGGATATACTGAAGACGAAGTCGTGTCGACGGACTTCTTAGGTGATTCCCGTACATCGATCTTCGACGCTAAAGCTGGAATTTCGTTGAATGACAACTTCGTTAAAGTAGTATCTTGGTACGACAACGAGTGGGGTTATTCAAACAAAATCGTTGATTTGGTACTTGAAGTCGGTAAATTATCTTAATAATTATCACGAAGACTATTTCCAAGGGCTATTCGACGTGAATAGCCCTTTATTTTTTCCTATTAGGAATCAATCAATTGCCGATTAAACACAAAAAAAAGACTGTGTGCTTTTCATAATTCGGTTCAAAGCGTCTATATTTGCAGCATCAATAAGGCAAAGGGCTAACATTGAGGTGCCATAGCTCAGTTGGTAGAGCAAAGGACTGAAAATCCTTGTGTCGCTGGTTCGAATCCAGCTGGCACCACCTAGATAAGCAGAACGCGAAGTTCCTGCTCATTGAAAACATAAAGAATTCCAATGCGAAAATAGCTCAGTTGGTAGAGCACAACCTTGCCAAGGTTGGGGTCGCGAGTTCGAATCTCGTTTTTCGCTCACCTGCCTAGGTGGTGGAACTGGTAGACACGCAGGACTTAAAATCCTGT